>Ga0181520_10000185_pt1 | contig 130182 bp, 96 predicted proteins | sample PEATcosm2014_Bin_29_FD_132451 | JGI IMG/M metagenome (GOLD analysis project Ga0181520, IMG submission 132451) | Peatland microbial communities from MTU Mesocosm Facility, Houghton, MI, USA - PEATcosm2014_Bin02_30_metaG | ecosystem: Environmental > Terrestrial > Soil > Wetlands > Peat | place... | reverse complement strand
TTTGGAGAGCCGCCCAGACCTTGAGCAATCCGCTTTTATCGAAGACCTCATTCATCTTGGAAAATGGACAACAAAAGCCGGCCTGCGCTGGGACCACTATCAGCTCCTGCTCAACAAAAACGTACTCAGTCCGCGCCTCTCCATCGGACGCTATCTGCCTTCGATGAAGATGGTGGTTCACGCCTCCTTTGATCGAATCTTTCAGACCCCTTCGTTTGAAAACATCTTGATTACAAGCTCTCAATGGATCAAGCAGATCGATCGTTCGGTCGTACACTTGCCGGTTCAGCCATCCGCAGGAAATTATTACGAAATCGGCCTCACGGAAGGCTTTACAGATCATCTGCGCTTAAACGTTAATAACTATCGGCGCGACGCCAGAAACTACGCCGATGACGAGCAGCTTCTGAACACCGGTGTCAGCTATCCCATCGCCTTCGACAAGGCTGTCATTTATGGCGCCGAGGGCAAGTTGGAGGCCGTTCAAATGAAAAAACTGAATGGCTTTGTCAGTTATTCCTATATGGTCGGCAACGCATGGTTCCCAGTTGCCGGCGGACTCTTCCTTGGAGAGGACGCGAGCGCTGCGCTCTCTCAACGCTCCGGCCATTTTCCCGACTCCCAGGACCAACGCAATAGTGTAAGAACCCGCCTGGCATACCAACTCGCAACGCATCTCTGGTTTGCTGCCGGAGCGACTTACGGATCGGGGCTGCCATTCGATTATCAGGGAACGGAGTCGGAAGCCCTCGCCGAGTACGGATCGGACGTGATTAGCCGTCTCAACTTTTCCCGCGGACGTGTCCGACCTATGTTGGATATGAATTCCTCCGCCGGAATCGATATTTACAAGCACGACAATACTAACATCCGACTTCAAATTGATAGTGATAATCTGAACAATCGCCTCAATGTCATTGACTTTGGAGGCCTTTTTTCAGGCAATGCCGTGGGACCGGCGCGCAGCATCCTCGGCCGCATAGTCGCGGACTTCTAACCAATTTCCAGAGCGAAAGACAAATGGATTGTGGTTCTATCAAGATCCAGATTAAATTGGCTCGGGTGTTACTCGGGCTATGGAGGTATCATCCCGCTGACTAGCCATTTTCTCCTTTAGAGAGAGAAACGCACGCTCGAATGTGTAGAAGGAAAGCGTGGCGACCATCAATGTGCCGCACACACCCACCATTGCCAACAAGACATCAGCCTCAAGCGGCGGTGCGTGGGGCGCTATCCGAATACATATCCATTGAAAAACGCCATAGAGCAAGAGGTGGTAAACATAAATGCCATAACTGATCTTGCCTAGCCAACGCAGCACGGCGTTCTCAAAGACAGATCGAATGGCGCCCGGCTCCAGGCATTGAGCTATTAGAGTACTGAATAGAATACTAAACACTGCGATACCAAGCGTTGACCACAGCGGATCCATAAGGGACAAAGTCGGTCTCGCTACTACCAAAACTACCAAGGCGGCAAACGATCCCCAAAAGACCCATCGCGCAATTCGCAAAATCCGTGCGATACTCTCATGAGCGCCACGCAGGGCAAGGGCCAAAAAGCTCCCGGCGCAAAGCTCTCCGGCGCGAGAAAGAAGAAAGTGGTGAGGCCATAGCCAGGACCAACCCGATCCTACGGCGATCAGTCTGAACGCGAATGACAAAATCCAGATTACTACGCAGACCTTCATCGCGCTCTTCCGGTTTTTTGCCAATGCCAAAAGCAGGAATGGCCAGATGAGATAGAATTGCTCCTCGACAGCGAGACTCCAAAAGTGGACCAATGCCGATTGCAACGGAAAGCCAAACATCTCTCTCCAAAGCCATGGTATATCCGACAAGTAAAGAATGTCGATTCCGATCTTTGCTGTTGCCTTCCACGACGAACCCATCGCCAATGCTACCGCAGTGACGGCAGCCAGAACCATATAATACAATGGAAATATTCGCAGAGATCGACGGATATAGAAGTTGCGCCACCAGTACGCGCGTCCAAGACTGTCCCAAAGAATTCCGGTAATCAGAAAACCGGAAAGCGCAAAAAATAACGAAACTCCCGCCCAACCCAAAAATGCTGCGTGATCCATTACCCGAAGAACGGATGTGCCCAATTGTTCGTTGGGGTGATAATGAAGCGCAAAGACCGCCGCAACGGCAAGACCGCGCAAACCGTCTAGAGCCGGAATATGCCCCTTCATTCCAGAAAAGCACCGTGTCTCTGATGAAATATTGCTCAATGTCGAGCCTCGTCTGCGATCAAGTGGTGAGATGAAAACCCATTTCAATTCTCATGGAATCATGTTGTCCATGCATTGTGCAAACGAACCGGCGCCAGAATGTCAATACAACAATTGTCTAAATGAAAGAAAGTGAGCAACTTCAGGCAAGTCTATCCTAATAAGTGGACGCTCGTTTTCGCAACGGATCATTTCACCGAGGCGAAGAAGATTCATTTTTAACTTTTGGTCAATGAATGCCGATCGAATTTTTTTGTCCAAGATTTTGTAAAAAGTAAGTATTGCATTGGGCAGGGGTATTGTGATTTTATTAACGCATCTGTAGCACAGAAGAGAATTACCCTTTTCCCCTGGACGCTAGGCGGTAGCTGGACGACCTTGATTTTGATCTGGCACGTGATCTGTGCATCATAGGCTTGAATATGCAGGCCGTTGGCCATAGAGTCCAGGCGTTCTGGATTTTTGTGGTGAGTTCGTATGTCTTTTGATGCACTTGTAGCATGCCTTGAACCAAAATTGACAATATGCAGGATCGCAGGCGAGTTTGCCAAGTAGAATTTCCACTTATGGCCCTCCAGCAGTATTCACTGACTGTGCGGCAGTTTATGCAGGCTTGCGCGACCTGCACGACGAGTTGACTAATGATATCAAGAGGTGGAGTTGCAAATTGACATCTTTAATTTGCAACAATCGTAGTATCCGAGGTACCTAAACGGTAGTGCATTGACCGGTGATGCTGACATTTAACGCGAAGATCGAAATGCGGTTGAAACAATCATATGTGTTTGAACAGTTGACGCGACGGAGCAAAGAACGGAACTTCCGGCGATAGGGCGAGATGTTGTTGCAAAAAGCTGCAGCTGCACTGGAGGAAAGGAACTTGAAGAGACTTCAATGGATTGTGCTAAATTCCCGTTTTATGCTTGAGCCAGCAAACTTCGGTATAATTTCTTTTGCGGGAAGCATTAGCGATAAAGTGGGACAAATGAATACGGGTACTCTGAAAGTGCATCACAGGCATCGCCACAGCCCCAGTCGTGGACACGATCCGGTGTCTGGCCGACGACCGATTGAAGTCTCGCTCCCCTTTTCCCGATTCCGAGCAATCAAATGCTTATCAGCGCATTGGCATGATGACAGAAGTGCAACTAATTGAACCACTTTGGCAGAACCGTCAACGTTTCAGCGACCTTTTTACGATATTCAAGGATCCGACAAAAACATGCGGGGGAATCGACTGTGATAAGCATCACTGCCTTGAAGATTATTGCGTCGCAAGATGCAATCAAGCATTCGAAGAATCCGAAAGGCTCTGATCGAAGACGGTCGACGGCGCTGCAGCGCAACCGGCCTATCCACCAGGCGAGAGTGCGGTTATAACGCATGGAGCGTAAAGACGCTAGAAGATCGGCTCCGCTCCATCTCGACTCCAGGGGTACTTTGATTGTTTGTATTTTTGAAGTTCGCTTCTGCGACCTGTACGACAAGCTAGACTAGGTCGCGCTTATGCACGACATTGAAGGCTCCTCATTGCCGAGGAGGTCCAGTCATGAGCCTTGTATTGGAGAGAATGCAGCGATGGACATTTTTTGTAGATCTTGATAGCGTCCTTTATGCAGTAAGGTGTTACGACAGTCGGCATTAGGACGCATCAGCGGCTTTGGTGGTCTGAGTTATAGAGACCGATTTGGTTGACATTACTGTATGGCTTTTGCCAAACAATGATTCTCTGTGGATTATCTCCTCTGCGATTGCCTTGGCTTAAAACTCAATGACCCGCGTGCGTTAGGACGTGGCCAAGCAATCTCTGCGCGGCCTGCAACGTCACTGAACGAACCACTAGGAAGATGCCTTGCTATGTGCATCCGCAGCCCGCTTTCGTGCGGTCCCAATCCAGGAGCAGTATCCATGAAAAGGTATGCGTCTTATACCATCGCAGTTTTTGCATCCGGTATTCTGGCTTTTCTTTCTTCTTCCGTTGTAGCACAGACTCTGTCGCTCAACGACGGTTCCATCTTACGGAACAACCCGCATCGCATGGGGGTAAACATAGGGGCCATTGACTATTGGGATAATGGCCAGATTCTCAAGAACCTGATCGGATCAAGCAATCCGGGGTTTGAGCCGTTGCAGGATCGGCAGATATGGGCCTTGGGCACGGCGGGAACAACTACCACGTTCACCATCCCTGATATATACGATGGAGTGCCGGCAAACTACTGGGAAGGCGGAAGCTTTACCGTAGTTGAAGTGCAATCGGGCGGGTCCGAACTTGGATGCACCGGCACCATTGCATCGAACACCGGTCCCAATTATCCAGTTCAGGGCGTGACTACTTGGGTGTCTCCAGTCATCACGACATCCACTGCTTGCAGTGCCCCGTTCAGCGTGGGCGACATCATTGTCTTGAGCAAGTCGACATTTCCAACGCCTGAGTCATGGTGGGAATCCGGTGGGCGGGGAGGAACTTCCGGAACAGTTACAGGAGGCGCTCAACTGCTTTCGGATACTACCGACCTTTGCACTAACTGCGGCACTCAAGCCTTGAACATGAACGCTTTGGCAAGTGGATCTGCCGCAACCGCGGCTTGGTATTTTGATAGCGAGAGCACCGATAATATTTTTGTTTTAATGAATGGCACATACCAACTTTCATTCTGGGCAAAATTGGCCTCCGGCACTCCAGTGCTGACCGCTTCGGCCAATCGAGGTTCGCTGGGAGGATTCAACTGCGGTACTTACACGCCGACATTGACTTCGACCTGGACCCAATACACATGGACATGCACGGCAGCTGAAACAGCGGCAACGACGCCGTCTGCGGCCAACGTATCATTGAAGGTTACGGGGGGATCGGTTTATCTGGACAATGTGAGCTTCGAGAAGACATCTGGCAATTCCAGCAACACTACGGTACTTCGGGATGAGGTCATTCAGACGCTGCAAAATTACTTTGGTCCATCGATAGGCAACAATCCAGGAATGTTTCGCTACTGGGTGAACCAAAACGGGGAGACATTGAACAACTGGACTCAGCCCTACTATGCGCATGCGCCAACCAGTGGGGGAACAGGATATTTTGTCGGGCCGGGCGGAGCAGGATCTGAGAATCTTTCGCTTGAGGACTATCTTGTTATCTGCCAATTTCTCAATGCACAGCCGTATCTGGAAGTCCCGGTGACCTTTTCCGCGGCCGAGGCACAGGAACTTATCGAGTTTCTCGCCAGCCCATCGAGCACAATCTATGGAGCGCGGCGAGCAGCTCTCGGTCAAGAGGAGCCTTGGACCGACGCCTTCACACAGATTCACCTTTCTTTCTGCAATGAGTGCTGGAACGGCCAGTCATTTGCCGGCCAGTCTCTGGCCATGCGCAGTACAGGACCCAATTACGAGTATTACTACGACTACAGTGTGCGTGCCCGGGATATCTTTGCCGCAATGCGCGCCGACAGCTATTACTCGCAAACTTCCTTCGATCTGGTAATGAATGCGCAGACGGCTGTCAATTACACAATGGACACAGCGATTGCAAGAGCTCATCCTGATTCCATCGAAATTGAGGATTATACCTATGGCAATGTGAACAATTTCAGTTCGGATTCCGCTCTTTGGCAGCCGGCGATGATCGATCCGTGGGAGAAGGTGACAAATCCCACCGATATTGCTAACTTTTACCAGTCAGTCCATGATTATCAATCGCAGACAACTTGTGGATCCACAGGAACGGCAACTTGCAACGTCAACATTTACGAGTGGGGCCAGGGCACAATCGGCAGCGTGATCGTCTCTGGCGTAACCCCAAGTACAAACATTATCGACCAGACGCATCTGGACTACATCAATGCCGGAGCCGGCGAGGGCGTCGTGATGGCCCTGCAGCCCCTTCTCAACATGCAGTATTACGGCATCGGGCCGCAATCGTTCTTTTCGTTGAGTGAATACAAGAATGGCGGCATGAATGGTTTAACCACGAAACTATGGGGTAACACTGTCGACATGGGCGGAGCAACCAATAACGTACGCCCGACATTTTTGGGAGTTCAGCTAGTGAACCAGTCGATCATCGGCCCCATGTACGCATGTCCGATTACCAACAACCTGACTTATAACTTCGCTGGTTCGATGAATGGAATCGAAGTGAATGCGCCTTCGGCTGGCATTCCGACGCCGATTGAGATGCCGTCGATGAGCACTGTTCCTTATCTCTACGCCTTCTGTTTTGAAAACGCAACCAAGAGGTCACTGGTATTGATCAACACAGATCTTGCCAACAGCCACACAATAAGCTTTGGGGGAACTAATCCTCCCTACCAAACGGTCTCCCAGAGACAATTAGCACCAGCCGCGCTGGACGACATGAATGAAGCACCGACCGGAACCGCGACAAATCATACACTGGCCGCCGTTTCGATTGAGACTTCCTCTCTTTCAACCCCAAGTTCGATAATCCTGCCCCCATATTCAGTGACTGCACTAGATTATACGGCGCAGGGCTTAGCGGCCGCTGCGATGCCAACCTTTAGCCCAGCGGGCGGCACGTACACAACATCGCAATCTGTGACCATCAGCGACACAACAGCCGGGGCAACCATCTATTACACCACTAACGGCTCCACTCCAACAACCGCGTCCAGTGCTTACAGTGGCCCTATCACGGTGAGTGCCGCGGAAACGCTGAATGCGATTGCGGTGGCTACGGGCTACGGCAATAGTCCGGCGGCATCAGCGGCATACGCCATCGATCCACTGTTGCCTATGCCCACATTCTCGATTGCAACCGGCAGCTACTCGACCACGCAGTCGGTAACAATCAGCGATTCACAAGCGGGCGCCATTTTCTACTACACTACCAATGGAACCACGCCAACAATCTCATCGACGAAGTACACGGGCGCGATCACAGTAAGTGCCACAGAGTCGATTGAGGCCATTGCTGTCGCAACGGGATATACCAATAGTCAGGTAGCGACAGTGACATATGCTATCGCTCCTGCACTACCCGCGCCGGTCTTTTCGCCTGCACCAGGAACGTACACATCGGCTCAGTCAGTGACCATCAGTGATGCGACTGCGGGTGCGTTGATTTACTATACCGTTGACGGCACAACGCCTACCACTTCTTCTACTCGATACGCTGGCGCAATTTGGCAGTGTGAAACGCAAACGCTGCGGGCCATCGCAGTTGAGACGGGATATACCAACAGCCCTATAACAACGGCGAATTACACCATAGCTCCCGTGTTGCCTACACCTACGTTCAGCCCAACCGGTGGTGGAGCTTGGGCCACATTTGCTACACCACCGACAGTGACCATCAGCGATTCGCTAACCGGTACAACTTTCTACTACACCACCAACGGCACCACGCCCACAACTTCGTCGACCTTGTATACGGGACCGTTTACCGTAAGTACAACGGAGACGGTTCAGGCGATCGCGGCTGAGGCTGGCTATACCAATAGCGCTGTTGCTTCGATGTTGTACACCGTCGCTTCTTCTACACTACCGACGCCGACCTTCTCTCCCGCGGCTGGTAGCTTTACGGCAGTACAAACAGTAACCATTGGCGACTCGACAGCTGGGACCACCATTTACTACACGACTAACGGAACCACGCCCACGACTTCGTCGACCAAGTACACCGGCGTGATCACGGTGAGCGCAACTGAAACGTTGGAAGCTATCGCTGTTGAAACGGGCCAAACCAATAGTGCGGTCGCGACAGCGGCTTACACCATCAACTCGACGACAGTACCTGCACCAATATTCTCGCCAGCAGCCGGAACTTATACGGCTGCGCAAACGGTGACCATCAGCGACTCAACGGCGGGGGCAACCATCTATTACACCACAAATGGCACCACGCCCACGACTTCGTCGACCAAGTATACTGGCGCGATCACGGTGAGTGCCACTGAAACGCTGGAAGCTATCGCTGTTGCGACGGGCCAAACCAATAGCGCGGCTGAGACAGCGGCTTACACCATCACCTCGGTGGTGTCCACACCTGCCTTCTCTCCCGCGGCTGGAAGCTATACGGCGGCGCAAACGGTGACCATCAGCGACTCAACGGCGGGAACCACCATTTACTACACTACCAACGGTACACCACCCACTACTTCGTCAACCAAGTACAGCGGCGCGATCACGGTGAGTGCCACTGAAACGCTGGAAGCTATCGCTGTTGCGACGGGCCAAACCAATAGCGCGGCTGCGACAGCGGCTTACACCATCACCCCGGTGGCGGCTGCGCCCACCTTCTCGCCGGCGCCCGGAACCTATACGTCAGCGAAGTCGGTAACGATCAGCGATACAACGTCGGGCGCATTAATTTACTACACAACGAATGGCACCACGCCTACTACCTCTTCTACACTGTACACTGGCGCGATCTGGCAGAGTACAACACAGACTCTCAATGCCATCGCCGTTGCAACTGGCTACAACAATAGCCCTGTAACTACGGCTGCTTACACCATAGCCCCTGTGCTGCCCGCGCCGACATTCAGTCTGGCGGGCGGCTCTGCCGCTTATACTTCGGTTCAGACGGTGACGATCAGCGAGTCCATAGCGGGTACCACCATCTACTACACCACCAACGGCGCCACGCCCACAACCTCGTCTACCGTATACACCGGCGCTATCACCGTGAGCACGACAGAGACAATCAATGCCATGGCTGTTGCATCGGGCTATACCAATAGCTCTGTTGCCTCCGTACTGTACACCATTGCTTCTACAACGCTGCCGACGCCAATCTTCTCTCTCGCGTCCGGAACCTATGCAGGAGCGCAGACGGTGACAATCGGCGATTCAACGGCTGGAACAACCATCTACTACACCACCAGCGGCACCACGCCCACGACCTCGTCTACTAAATACAGCAGTGCAATCACGGTGAGTGCAACAGAGACACTGGAAGCTATCGCTGTCGAGTCGGGCCAAACCAATAGCCCGGTAGCAACAGCTTCTTACACCATCACACCGGTGGTGCCCGCTCCCGCTTTCTCACCGGTGTCCGGAACCTATACATCAGCGCAGTCTGTTACCATCACCGATACGGCTACGAGTGCAATGATCTACTACACCACCGATGGAACCACGCCCACAACATCGTCGACCCTGTACAGAGGCGCGATCTGGCAGAGTGCAACACAAACTCTAAAGGCTATTGCGGTCGAGACAGGCTATGCAAACAGCCCAGTGACAACGGCGGCTTACACCATAGCTCCAGTGCTACCAGCCCCAATATTCAGTTTAGCCGGTGGTCCCGCGGCTTATGCCACTGCGCAGACGGTAACAATCAGTGAGTCCTTAGCAGGCGCAACGATTTACTACACCACTAACGGAACCACGCCTACAACATCGTCTACGGCGTACACAGGCGCGATCACAGTGAGCACGACGGAGACGATTAATGCCATCGCCATCGCGTCGGGCTATACCAATAGCGCCGTAACTTCAGTGTTGTACACTATCGCTGTCCAGACAAGTCAGACAAAGGGCCTTGTCACCACAGCAGCCAGGTAAGCGGTTAAGCATTGATTCTCGACAAAGTGAACCACTTGTTTGACGAGATAGATACTCATTCTGTGGCTGGTATAACGCTTAATCGTTAGGAGTTCCCAGCCGGAATGAACGGCACAAATAACACAAACCTATCGTAGGCGGTATGTAAACCAGTAGTTTACATACCGCTTGCCTTTTAACTGCTGGACATCTATGTGTGCACGGTCAGCAGGGGAATCTCTCTCTCTGTCAGGACAGCTGCCAAATCGGAGCGCAGGCTATCCTCTGAGCAATTCTCGGTTCCGAGCCGACGTCCGTTTTCGCTTAGCCTCGCAAGCTCATCTGGATTTGTCCAGAGTTCCGCAATTGCTTGAGCCAGACTATCGGCGGAAAACGGTTTGCATAGCACGCCGTTATGGCCGTTCACTACGTAATCGGATATCCCAGTGGAATCTGTTGAAACGATCGCCTTTGCTAAATGCATTGCACAAACCAGTGTTACGTGGCCGCAGGGTACAGTCGAGCCGGACAACGGCAAGACAGTAAATTCAGAGTAATACAGAATATTCATTGTTTGTGGAAACGGTTCATTCACTAGTACTTTCACATTTTCAGGAACATCGAGGCCATTCAGGCTTTCAGGGCGTACGACAAGTACAAACGAGATATTAGGCAGCTTCCGGCTTGCTTCAAGCAGCGTCCGATAATCCCGCCCATTGCCCCCAATGGAAGAGATATACCTGCCGGACTGCAAGGGAAATGCCGGGGATATAACAGGAACTCCGATGCTCCATAGCCGCAATCGCATGCGGTCCATCGGAATATCGAAGTGTCGGCTGTATAGAGTGCGTTCCATGGAGGAGTGCACGGAAAACTGCGTGATTTGCCTAAATGCATATCGCATCAACCGGCACCGGAACTCATTGGGAAGTTCAGCAAAGTTGAAGGAATCAACATAATGGTCAACGCGTATCCGCAGAAGTCGGCAAAACAGCGCACACAAGAACGAAGCACGCGGATCGTGTGTGATTAGAAGCTTTGCCCCCCCCCTGGACGCTCTCGTCACCGCCTGAAGACTGGCACGAATCATACCAATGTTGGGCTTGCAGATAAGTCTTTCCAAAAGATATACGGGGCGATCATCATAAAAGACCCACTCTGCTCCCTGCCCAGTCAGGCTAGGCCCTAACGAACGCCAGCCTTCCGCAAATCCCGGAGAGCAACAAACAATCAACGGTCTTTTCATAGCTTCCCTATCTCTGCTTTTTCGTCGACTAGTCATGGCTTAATCGCGCCCACAAAAGCGACTTAGTATTCCAGACAACATCACCTAGGAGATATGTTAGAAGAGCGCAACGAATCAAGATAGGGATCGATTGCCGAGGCTATCCATGGCGAAATCTTCTCGATCCCGAAGCGGTTGAAATGGCCGCCGTCTGCATAGAATTGAGCATCATCGCTAAATTGCTGCGCGTCAAGTAACGGTCCAAGCCTCTCGTACGCGGCGTGGTCATACTGCCAGGGTCTGCTCGAGTAGAAAGGTAGATGCACAAAAACCACGAAAGCCCCGTGCTGTTTCGCCAAAGCAGCGATGCGCGCCGTGTACTCCGGCTCAAGTGGCTCATTCAGCGTATACCATGCAGAAGGCTGAACCCAATATCCATCGGTATTACCGAGTCCAGCCTTCAATTCCGCAGCTTCATTTTTCAGCTTTTGCATTGGAGCGACCAAACCACGATCAATCAACCTGCCCCTCGGAATTCGAAAACTTTTGGTACTGTCGAAATCTGTTCCGAGATAGTCCTTGCGCATTACAAGGCTCTTCCCAAACCAAGACGGGACGATGCTTTGGACAAAGTAACTCATCTGCCGGTAGGGAAGGTACGCCGCATCTTCCGCGTAATAGTGACTGATCATAAGCGGGGCGTCCAGTATATCTCTGGTGTCGGCGACATAGCGAAAAGCTGGATGACTAATATCCGCGCGCTCGACGACGGAAATCAGGATAAGCCTGGTTTCAGGATGGCTTTCCAAGAGTTCCTTGACGATAATGTAATGCAGATTCCGCCCCTCGTAAGGTACAGCCAAATTGGCGACATGAATCGGGCGGTCCAGTCTTTTGCCGAGAGCAGCAGCTAGTTCCGGAGCACTCAGAGCGGCTTCAACGCGCGAGCTACCTATTATTGCGACATCGATTGGAGTCGGGTCGTCATGAATTCGCTCATAAACCCAACGCAGCTTGAATAGGTCTGAATAGTCAAACTGCTGATAGCGAATATAGCGTTCATGCGGCAACTGCACTGACAGAATGTTAAGCACAGCGAATCCGCTCAGCAGCACGCTCATCAGCCGCCATGCTCTACCCGCCTCGATCATTTCATCCACTGGGAGAATGTTTTTTGTTGTCATAGTAATTAAGCTCCGTTAGAACTTGAAGTAAATGAAAGAGGTCGAACCGCGTGAGAGAAACGCGAATCCAAAAAACAGAACAACACTCACTGCTCCCATCCATACAATATTGAATTCAAATGGGAAACTGAATCGCGCCGGATCAACCTGACGCCATTTGTCCCACTCAAGAGCAGGGCGCACACGACTCATAATTTGTTCGGTGTTGGGAAACATGTAGACGATACTCAGCCCGATTGCAATAATGGGAATCATCATCGCATTCCCGCCAGATGAGAAACTGGTTGCCCAGTCTTGTGAGATACCCAAGCCGTGCAAGCCGGCCATGCCGGCAAAGATCTGCCACGCCGCGCTCATGCTTTCGGCGCGAAAAGGTACTTCGGCGCTGACAAACGCAAGTAGAGTAAGCAATCCGTAAGCGAAGAGCACTGTCCGAGTCTCCAGTTTCCCTCGTCGCCTCTTTCTGGTGATAGCGTTGTAGATTTCGTTGATACACATGAATGTTCCGTGCATCAGTCCAAAAGTTACATAAGTCCAGCTTGGTCCATGCCACGTTCCGATGATAAGCATGGAAAGAAATGTCGGTAACAGCATGGAAACAGAGAAGGCTTTCCAGCGCCCGTAACCTCGATCGGCACTCAGGCGCGTCAGAGGAATAATCAGTGGTTGAAATATGTACATGCGAACGAATCTGCTGAGCGTCATGTGCCAGCGCCGCCATAGTTCGGAGATACTTGTTGATCTTAGGGGAGAATAAAAGTTGAGAGGTAGCACGACACCCAGCATCCGCGCAACACCGATGGCCATATCGGAGTAGCCCGAGAAATCAAAATAAATCTGCAATGTATAAGTGAACGCTGCACCCCATGACAGGAAGAACCCCGGACTAGCTCCGCTTTGGGCGGCATTGAATACCGGATCGGCCCACAGCGCGGCAGTATCTGCAAACACCGTCTTTTTGAAGAGTCCGAAAGAAAATATTACAAGTCCAATTAACAGATTCTGTGCGAACCGCTCCCGGTCTGGTCGCGCGGCCAGTTGTGGCGCGATCTCTTGGTTGAGAGTGATAGGCCCGGAGAGAAGCGTGGGAAAGAAAGCTACAAATGCCATGTACTTCATTAGCCCATCGAGAACTATACGGCCACGCGCAACATCAACTAGAAAGCCGATCTGCTGAAATGTGTAGAAGGATATAGCCAATGGCGCCATAATATTGATGAATGGATTGGAGGCCCCAAAGACTCCGCATACCGCGCCGGACACCACACTGAAGTATTTCAAATAGATAAGAGTTGCGACGTTTGCCGAGACGCCAAGGATCAACCATCTTTGTTTAACTTTTGGATTTTCGGTTCTGACAATCAATATAGCCAACAGGTAGTTGATTATGATCGATACAAGCAGAAGCGGTACATAACGCGGCTGCGCATGGGCGTAGAATCCCAGTGTCGCCAGGACAAGAAAGGGCAGGCGCAGCAAATGCAGCCGCGAAAGGGACAGTGAGTAGTAAACAATTAGAACAAAAGGCAAAAACGCGAACAAGAAGATGAGGGAATTGAAACTCATCCGTGGCTTCCTCCGGGCTTAGGTCGTTTTGGCAGAAAAAGCGAGTTATACTGGCAGGGGCTGTGGGGCGCTTTCGACAGCGCTACTGCTATAGAGAACGCTGATAGGAAGGTTTGGGGGCTGGTATTCCGCGAGGTTGAGCGCCCATTCCGTGCCGCCTCCGGTCAGGTCGGATATCTTGGTAAATCCGAGTTTTGCAAAGTGATCGGCTACGAGGGAATTCTTCTTGGTTGGCAAGTATGTCCCTGTCAAGCGAAGAGCACCTGCACTGCGAGCGGCCGCCGCAACGTGCGCCAACACCAGTTCCTCGACACGCCTCCCCAGCACACGACAACTCATCAGCCATGTGTCACAGCTCCACTCTAATTCTGCGCGGTCATATATTACCACAGAGATCATCCCGTTATCGCCGAAGCGGTCTGCTAGCCGGATCTGCACACAGAATTTGCCGGGATCTGTTTCAAAGCGCGCTATCTCACTTTCCGAATATCGCCGAGTTGTCAGATTGAACTGATTCGACTTGTTGATTAGCTGTGTGATGCGCACCCGGCCAACTGCGTCAAATGGCATTACTATTGCAACCATCTCAAGCGATGCCATGTAGTCTTCGAGATTTCCGATCTTCTTCAGGGATGCGCGTTCCGCATTTGTTCCGTAATAATCGGCTCGACTGAGATCCTCATTCGATAATCCAACAGCCTCGAAGTATCCAGCGCGAGAGAGAATACCGACATAATCGGCAGGATCTTCCGACAGTTCCGGCACGGCAACTTCAGGCAGGATTTCGCGAACCAGAGCGCGCTCAACCGGATTATCGTCGACAAAAACCAAGGCGTCGGTGCCAATGTTCAAAGTAGCCGCGATTTCGCGAATATTATTAGCCTTGTCCTCCCAATTAGCGACGAAGACGGCGATATGCTCTTCCCTTAGCAGCATCTCTGGATGCTCCCGAAAGGGTAGCCGGGCGTTGGCTTCATCGTTTTTTGAGCACACAGCCAGCACGATGCCTCGCTGGCGCAGGGCGAGAGCATATCGTTGTAGCGCAAGATGTGCTTCTCCGGTACTGCTGCCCTGACCAAGCCGAATCCCGTTAAGGCCGTCATCGCCGATCACTCCTCCCCAGAGCGTGTTATCAAGGTCCAGCACCAGACATTTGCGCGACCTACCGCGCGCTGCTGCCAGAACCCGGCAAACATGCTCGGCATAAAGCGGCATGGCATCCATTGCAGCCGGGAGCTTCGCTTTGTGCCAGTCGCGCGCGTCGTTCCACACACTGAGTCCGGTGAGAGACGCAAGCGAGGCGGTGTCCATAATTAAATCTGTATCGCGGGCTACCTCGAGAAACACTCTATGATTGAATCGCTCAATCATAGCGCGGACAGAACCTGGGAACTGTGTATCAAAGCTGCCAAAGAGAGACTCGGCGGGAGGCACCAGGGTTTGTAGAACGCAGCATGTCCCAATCGTGCTGCGCACTCCCTCCGCCAGACCAGCCGCGTAACTGATAGCGGCATCCAATGCCGATTCAGCATCCAATGCCGTTAGGCGTGGGTTACTCAAACCAAGAGCGCGATAATCCAACGCAATCAGAATCGCGTCAAGCTGCGCTCGGCCAAACTCGGAGTCGCGGTCGAGAAGCTGTTGTGCTGCCTGACCGAATTCCGCCATCACTACGTCAAGAAGCAGGCCATGGCGCAGAGCAGTTCCCGGCAAAGCCTGCGCGAGATAATCAACCGTGTGAGAGGAAACGATGCCCAGACGAAATGGAGTCAGGCCAGTTTGCCCAGCCAGCCACTCGCGTTTCGCGCTGACTAATTTGCGAAGTGCCTCCAATCCGGTGAGATCCAGATCGAAGGCGGCCAAGCGTTGGACCTCAGCGGCTTCGGGCGATTCTGTCTTGAGCATTGCCGACACGCGAGCCCGAAAGTCGGCTGGCTGTGGCAGATTCCAGGAAAGTGCAAAGGGGTTGTTCATTGTGAAGCCCTCCTGACAATGATGTTCAGCGCCTCCCCAATGTTCTTGAGCCCATCGATTTCACCGCTCGTAAAGCGGAAGGAAAACTCTTTTTCCACGGCAACCAGAAAGCGAACATGGCTGAGACTGTCCCACCCATCGACGTCGTCCGCGGTAAGGCTGTCATCGTACTGCAAGTCGTCTTCGTCGAATACATCGCGCATGATCGCGATCAGTCGTGCGGCTGCTTCTTCTCTGGTCATCCTGTATTTACTCTCCTTTGGATTAAGATTGCGCGGGGTTTCTGTTGCGAAGATACTTCCAAACTGTCCATTACCAGCCTCCCACCAACTCAGCGTTGCGAATCCGTGGCCTATACGCTGTAAGATGATCGATCTTGCTGAGATCCTCGCCCGAGTCTCTGAGACTGATTGAGTGCCATGTATCGGAAAGGCCGGTGGCAAGTATGTAGCGAAACTCAGTTATTCCCTTGCCGCGATCGATCACTTCAGGCTTTCCCCCGCACACATAATCTACCGACCAGTAAATGCTGAAAGGACTGTGCAAGGCAACTTTGGAGTGTTGCCATGCGCGTTCAACCATCCAGTCGTCGGGTTCAATCTCCAAGTTACGAGAGTTGGAAACAAAAGTCTCTTGCGAACGGCCGGTTCCCTGCGGTCCGGCTTGGCTGCCATGAACGGCAAAGGTGAACTCCTTCTGATCTGGAGAAAAATCGGAGAGTACTGCGGTCCAATTCTCCGCCACATGGTCGTGCATCAAGATAATCCGCCGCAAGGCGGGCCAGTCTGGCACGGTAACAACTGAGGATGCGCGGCTAACCTGATAGCAGCCATCAAGATTCTTCGGCGATTGTCCGTCCACCGTAATGGCCGGCCACGCAGTCAAAGGCTCATCACTTACAATTTCGAGACGCGTGCCTTCAAAGTGCACAATTGCGTTGCCGGAAACGCGCTCCTGCTCGGCAAGGTAAAGCAAGTTGACATCCTGAGCCGTCTCTCCATTGTACTGACTGACTAATCCATCGAAATACTGATTAAAGAATTCGGCGATCAGCTCCTTTCCGCGAGCATTAGGGTGAATCTCGTCGCTAAGCAAGTCGCTCGGATTGGTTCCGGTGCGAAGCAGATAAGCCCGCCACCAATCGCGTTGCGGTTCAACGGCAATCGCGTACTTTTGAGCCAGCGCGGGAATTTTATGGTACGACATTTCGTCATTCCACATGCGCTGGTGATACCAGATAAAACCTGCGCACCCTGCTGGGCGGGAGAGAGTCAGATGAAGCCCTTCATCGCAGCGCGGATCAGGCAGCACATCTCCGTGGTCTGTCTGCACGATGATGTCGGCAGCGGTGCGCGAGCGAAAGAGCCGGATGATCTTTTCATAATCGCGATGGTCGCCATAAACATGAAAAATAATCAAATCGGGATAGAACGCCGCAATGTCCTGTTCCGTTGTGCGCACCAATGCCTGGGATGGGAACCCTCCCAGAGCGCGATTCTCCACCACAAAGACTGTATTCGGGTATATCTGACGCCAATGCGCCACAACAGCTTCGTGCCATCCGCTTTGAGTGATCGACTGGCCGTAAAAAAGGACTTTCAATACTTTGCGGTCATTTGGCGTGCTACCGCGGATGATCGAAAGAGTGCGCGCAATTTTCTGGACATCGGGGATACGATCATGTTCGCGGTCGCGAATTATCTTGGTTGCCACCATCGCACCAAGCAGCGTTATAACGAAAATAGCCAAAAAGATTCGGAGCAATAACTTGTAACTTGGCCGTATCATAGATGGACTCGCTCTTGTGCCGGTTTGGTTGCTGTTTAACGGACAAGTCCCATTAGATCGAAACCGACTTCAGTCGGCGCGAATCTGCTTATACTCGATCAGCTTGCGCGCATTATTTTGTCTCTTGCTCAGTTCATATTGCAGTTGTCCCACGAGAATGGGAATCTGTTGGAGGTGCGAGTGAAAGCCATAGACCAGCAGGGTTCCAAAGCTGGCATTCTTCCAGCGAGCCTTCCATGCCGATCGCAGCGACAACGCTAATAGCAGGCCAAGCCAGAGCGCAACCGGGAGAAATCCAACGAAGACACTGACGGCAACAACGACGGCCAGCGAGATAACCCAGAAGCCTCCGCGTATGAGGCTGCGCCGCCGTTCTGAACTCCAGAACGGATCCGCTGTATTCCGGAAACGCTCCGAAACCTCGGCATAGGCATGGCCGGCTCGCCTAGCGCGCTTCCAGTACTGGCTCAAGCGTGTAATTTGCAAATCGTGCCCAGTCATTGGGCAGTCGATGTGCAGTATCTTATAACTTCGGGATCTTATTCGCCGGCAAAGTTCGGGCTCTTCTCCGGCTATCAGCCTCTCGTCGAAGCCCTCTGTTTCCAGAAGAACGTTGCGTCGCATCAGCACATCGCCGCCACAAAATTCAGTAAACCCTGGAAGATACACCCAATCTAGGTCGAGGATGCGGTTGTAGATTGAAGCCTCGGGCTGGATCTCGCGGCGATGCCCCCAAACCGCCGCAATCGAAGGCTCTGGCGCCAATGCCTCATACGCCGTCAACGCAAAGTCCGGATCGAGCACTGTATCTCCATCAAGAAAGAGGATCAACTCCGACGTTGCGCGGCACCAGCCTGCGTTGCGTCCGATTGCAGCCGTTGGCCGTTCCGGATGAACTACGATCACCGTTGCGCCATAGCTCAACGCCACCTCCGGGCTGCCATCGGTCGAGGCGGAATCGACGTAGATCAGTTCTCTGACTACAACGTCTCTAACAAGGCGAATAGACTCTAGGCACGCGGCCAGGCGGAACCCTTCATTACGACCAATTACAACGATCGAAATAGCCGGCGGGGCCAGATCGGGACCGACTTTTGAGAGGCTTCTAGAAACTTGCCGCATGTTCACTCCGCTCTTCTACATTGATCTATTCATCGCTCACCGCGAGTACCGGCAACTTGCGCGGTAGAACTCGCGCGGGAACGCCGACCGCGATGGAATTGGAGGGGACGTCTATAAGCACCACCGCGTTGGCTCCGATCGCCACGTCATCCCCTATCCGAATCGAACCTAGAATCTTGGCGCCCGCGCCTATATCCACGCGGTTCCCAAGAATAGGCGCTCCGCGTTGTCCGGTATGTCTCAGTCCCACCGTGACGCCGTTGCGAATCACGCAGTCGTCTCCAAAGACGGCGTCGCCACTGATAACAATTCCTCCGAAATGGTCGATTCGGAATCGCCGTCCCAGCGTTGTCTCGCAGGGTAGTTCGATGCCTGTCAGTACTTCGGAAAAAGGCTTGAGCACCTTATAGAGAAATGAAAAAGGAACTCGCATCCAACGCCATCGAATCGAGTAACGCCAGCGCCCAAAGCGGTACACTGCCATTGCCCATAAACCCTGGCGGGAAAATTGGCCGCCGTGCGTATGCCAGTCCTCGCAAATGTTTTCGAACAATGTACGTTCCTCGTTTGCCGATCATCAAACAGCCACTGATTCCGATGAGTTCGCCGGAGACCTATCGCCAGAAAGCGGTTTTTCATATTCCATCTTTCTGCTGATCCAGACCCCGAGTCGTGTCGAAGGAGTCTCCACAAATACATGGAATATGGAGCTGAATACAAGAGTGAGCACCAGATAGATGGGCAGCAGGGCGTAAAGTGAAAGCCTTCCATACAGCGCATGAATCAGAGAGAGTAGTACTGTGACGTGCAGCAGATACACGCTGTACGATATTTCTCCAAGGTATTGTGAAACTCGATGGAGCAGGACGTCTCGAAACATACGTTCATTCAATGCCGCAATGATGGCGTAGGCAGCGGCCACAGTCAGAATCATATCGTATAACCCAACCAGACTGGGGTGTCCAGCAATCAGGCCTGCAAATGACCAAGCGCTCAAAACACACACCGCGAAAGTTGCCCGGAAGAATCGAGAACGATCAAGATACAGCCGCGACCAGGTGTTCGACGAGCGGGCGAGAAGCGATCCGACTATGAAAACCATTGCATAGTGCAGCGTGGAGCCGTACGGAGAAGGAATCAGATTGTCCGATTCGAGCGGGAGCAGACCTAGAAGGATAACTGCTACACCTGTAATGACTATTGCTCTCTGGGTGCGTATCCGTCTCAACAAGAGCATAAGCAGTGGAAAGATGATAGAAACGCGCATCTCGATAACCAGCGACCAGAAGGCGCCATTGAGTTGCATCTGATCGAAGTTGCCGATAAGGCCGGCGTGTTTCAGCACCAAGCTCCATGTTACAGGTTGAGACCAAATGGCCTGAAACCATGGACTGAGACTTGGTATCTTGTTATGAAAGAGCAGGTCGCCGAAGACCGCGAAAACAACTGCCCCCAGGTAGGGAAGATGAATTCTGCATATTCGTTTTACCAGAAAAGGAAGGTATTTTGGCTTGCGAGGCCTTAGAAACGGAAGTGTCAGCACGAATCCGCTGAGCACAAAAAAGAGAAGAACCGACTCATGGCCTGCTACCAAAAAACGAAATAGACCTCGAAACAACAACTGGATCAGGAAGAGCTGCTTGCCGGCTTCGTTAAGGTTGTAGAAATGGCAGAAAACTACCGTACATGCGGCCAGCCCGCGTAAAGCGTCCAGTTCCTTGAGCCTTCCCCTCGGGCCGGGCTCGGTCAAGACGCCCTCTCTTTCCCGCGTTTCCAGCGCTACTCTGCTCGGAGTCAGGCTATCGATGTTTACGATGCTAGCCATGAATGCCTGTACTCCTTCCGACTCAAGGACCGAGTCAAGTTGAATTTTGAAAGGCGATCAATTCACATGCCGCGATCAACTGGCATAACTCCACCGACGGCCCGCGCAGGAATTCCCACTACAGTTACTCCTGCGGGAACATCCCGAGTGACCACCGCATTGGCCCCAACAGTTGCGCCGTCCCCAATAGTGACACCGCCCAGCACCGTCACACCACGGCCGATCCACACCTCACTGCCGATCTCGATCGGGCGCGCGACATGGCCGGAATTGCGAATCGTCAAGCCCGATAAGCGAATGTGATTGGAATCGCGTATGCTTGTGTACTCGCCAATCATCGTACCGTCGCCGATCATCACATTCTCGCGCGAGACAATGTGTACCCCGCGAGAAAGTACTACTTCGTGGCCGATTTGAATGGTTCCACTTTCCTCTGTTTCAAAATAGAGCGCGGGATACAAAAGCGCGCCCCGGCCAATGCGGATCATGCCGGTGCCATGCACTTCAACTGGACCCAACACAACCACCGACGCATCGAGTGGCATTATCAGCCTGGACGATAGCAAAGCGTGGTTGCGAATATTCTCCAGATCACGCCGCAAACCGTATGTTGCCCGGTAATACAACGATAAAAGCGATGTCAGTGAGGATTTAATCTTGCGGCGCATGGTTTTCCCTAGCGGATCGATGTTTGCCATTCCGGCGGAGGTTCTTCGTTTACCACGGTTGCTGAGGAGAATAGCGGCCACCTTTGGTATCGTGCCATGCGTCACTCATGATCTTGATCATGAATCGATCGGCTTGAACACTGGCGCGGCGAAGTGGATTCTTGCTCCATCGCCGGCGCTGCAACCGCATCCAATACCAGACTGTCTCCGCCATCATGGCCAGCCATGCGGACAATCCGTGATGCTTGCGATAGTAAAGCAGCATACTTCGCATACGCCATAGAGTGAGTTGCGCCCCGGTGCGCGAGAATTGAAGCGATCGAAGCTGCCGCGAGGACTCGCCGCCGATATGAACGATGCCGATATCCGGCCAATACCAGATCGAGTAGCCTTGCTCTTTAATGCGCCGGCAAAAGTCGACTTCTTCAAAGTAAAGGAAGAAGCGCGAGTCGAAAGTGCCTACCTCTGCCAGCACTTCCGCGCGCACGATCGAATACGCGCCGGGAACCCAGTCGACTTCCGAGGCTTCCATCGGGTTGGCCCATGTCCGGTCGGCGCGCCCAAAGAAACGCGATCGTGGAAACCGCGCCGCCAGCCCTGAAAGGACAATTAAATCGCTGAAAACGGTGGGAAACATACGCGCCGATGGCTGCCAGGAGCCATCGCGCCCCACCAGGCGGCCGCCGCCAAGCCCCGCGCTGGGAGTCTGGTCCATATGCGAGACTGAACGTTCGAGCGATCCGCGGGTCAGAAACGCGTCTGAGTTGAGAAGCACAATGTAACGCCCACCAGCAGACTGGAAACCGCGGTTGTTGGCTGATCCAAAGCCTAGATTGACTTCGCTCCGGATCAGCAGAACATCTGGAAACTCTAGCTCGACCATCGCGGGCGAACCGTCTGTCGAATTGTTATCGACGACGATAATCTGAACGCGCAACAAACCTGTCTCGCGATAAGCCGCGCGCAGACATTCCCGCAGTACATCGCGCGTGTTGAAGGAGACAATCACGATGGACACGTCGAATTGGTAGTCAGTCGAGCTTTGAGTTGGCATAGTCCTTTTAGATGCTATTGGGAACCTGCGACCGAAACAGTTGCGCCAGCAAAGTCGCATTTTGCGGCAGGTTGTAAAGTTCAAGCGCTCGCCTGGATCCTGCTTCTCCTAGACTGCGCCGCAGAGACGGATCTTCGATGAGCCGCTCCAGCGCCGACGCCAAGGCTTCTACCGAAGAGGCTGAAACCAGCAGACCATCCAGACCATCGCGAATCAGTTCCGGAATACCGGCGATGCAAGTACTCACACAAGGCACCTTCATGGCCATAGCTTCCATTAGCGCTATAGGCACTCCTTCGGCAAAACTGGACAAGGCAAAAATATCCGCACTTCCAAGCAGCAGCCGAATCTCGTCGGGGCTTTTTGCTCCCTCGAAAACAACAGGCAGTCCCTTCTGCTTCGCGTAGGTTTGCAAATAATTTAGATCGGGCCCCGCGCCCACCAGACGCACACGGAATGAGTGGCCAGAGTCACGCAGCTTTGAGCAGGCTTGCAATAGGATAAGTTGCCCCTTCGATGAAACCAGCCGGCCTACGCATAAAATCTCCAAAGTGCGCTCGTCCGGCTCAATCTGTCTACGCGACGGTATAAAGACCTCCGGATCGATTCCCAGTCTCACCACATGCATCTTGTCCCAGTCTTTGGGAGCCGCGATGCGCATCAACTGGCTTCGACAAAAATTGCTGATGCAAAAAATAAATTTTGCGCGCTCGACTTTTTGCCGCAGATAGAACTTCTCAACATCGTAGAATTCGTCCGGACCGTGTACTGTCAACGAATACGAGTATCTCCACGCCGCCGACGCCAGCATTCCCACCGTCGCCACTGGCCCGCAAAAGTGAATGTGCAGATGACGAAGACCGCGCGAACGCATCCAATCGCCCAGAATAAGTGCCTCTACAAAGTAGAAGAGGGCATATAGAGTTTCGACCGGGCTCCATCGCCCCAATCGCAGAGCCGCCGCCAGCCCTCGGCAAAAAACCATCGGCCTCAGCAGAAGAGTCTTTGCGACAATCGCTGCTCCGCCCGCCGCGCCCTTGGACTTGATGTATACCGTCTTCTTGGCCTCCTCCGCTTCGACCGCTGACATCAATGCGCGTGGACGGTCGGGCTGGTTGATCGAAGCAACTTCGACCGTGCAGCCCTGCTTCTCCAGTTCCTTAATTTCATTCAGAAAGAATGTGTGGGAGATAGCCGGATAGCGACTCAAAAGGTAGATAAGCCGCCACGGTGACGCTGCCTCTGAAACTTTTGCCGTGTTGAGTTCGGCTGTGAGCGCTAAATCTCCGCCAGGGTCAGCACTTTGAACCGCAGCCCAACTCCCCGCCGAAGGCCCTGCATTCTCAAAATTCGTTTTCATGCCCGACCACCTCAACCTTTAATTGCGCTCGGATACAGTATGGGAAGAAACCACGGCTTCATTGGATTTCTGAGCAACTTTGCGCTTCTCGGCAAGCGAGTGATAAATGCCAATCATCTGGTCTATCTTTTGCTGCCAGTCAAAATAGTGAGCCGCCCGTTCGCGTCCGGCGGCGCCCATGGATTCTGCCAATCCAGGTTCGTCGATCAGCTTCCGCATCGCTTCGGAAAATCCATCTACCAATCCCCAATAACTCTCCGGCTCGACCAGCACCCCGCAGGAGGAGTCGAGATAGTCCGCGGGCCCGCCCCAGTTGGTAGCGATCACTGGCTTGCCCAGGGCCATAGCCTCCAGCACTACTGCTCCGCCACATTCGTACACGCTAGGCAGAACCAGTGCAACAGAGTTGCGCAGACGTACAGCGCACTCCCGCTGCGGAAGCCAACCCACAAAATGAACGCGCTCCTTCAGGCCCAATTCATCCGCCAACGATTGCCAAGCCTCCAGCATGGGCCCATCGCCGATAACCTCGAGACTGGCCGATTTCAGCCTGGCAGATGGAAGTTTTCCGAGCGCTCGAATCACGATGTCCAACGCCTTCCAATCCACTAGCCGCCCAAGGAATACAAATCGAGTTGTTGTACTTTGCGCGCAGTTGTTGGCGCCCTGCCAGATGCCGAAATCGATCCCATTCTCCACCAGCTCAACCACCCTGCCGCGAACTCCCGCTGGCAGAACACGCCGCGTACGTTCATTGGCTACCAGCACGACCTCCGCCTGCTTCTTGCCCGGTAGAAGCGTATTGGCTATACCCGTAAAAAGGCGGGCCACTACGACTGCCGCGCGGCTCATCCAGAATTCGGTGCGGCGAAACGACGGTGGATACTCCATGCCCCCGTTCAGCGGCCCAATCACTACCGGTGCGCCCAAGCTGAAAATTGCCGAAGGAAAGCGCGGCGCAACCGGAATCGGCTGATGAATCACATCAATCTGCCGATCGAGAACGAGCCTGCGTACAACTGCGCGCTGACAAAATTGTGTGATGAGTTGGTTGAGAAGGCCCAGTGTGGACTCAGAGACTCGTCTAGGCAGATAACCGCTGAGATAAAAAATCAGCTTTTGAATCCATAGGTCGGGAACAAAAAGAATCCGGTCAATCGCCTCCGGGAAGAGCGCCTCCACCTCGCTGCGCGTTCGCGAGTGGACCACCAGCCAGCTATCGATCCCACGCGCGCGCAGCAGACGAAAATAATGCACGGGAAGAATAGCTTCGCCGCCGAATTTTGTCGAAGCGTGTTCGGCAACAATGCATATTTTCATATTCACTCACGCGGTACGGAAGATTTGGTAATACCCAAGAGTCGCCAGTACGCGCTTGAATGCCTGTTCCCGCGCATAATCCGCTGGAGTTAATTCTTCAAATGGAATGGTGCGGCCTGGCTGAATCAACGTGGAGCGTCCGTCCAGCAGGCCCGCCTCGCGCGCCGCGTGCAACCACCACTTTGCCTCGCCGCCGGCGTGAAAACACTTCAGAGTGGACCAGGGTTCTTGCCGGAGTATGCCCAGACCGCTCATGCCTAGCTTCGCCATCACACGTTTAGCCGGCGAACGGCGCCAGCATTTCCAGTACGCGGGGTCAAGGTGGCCTCCGCCCACTCGCATGGCCAATGCCGCCCACACAATAGCCTCCACGTGCATGATGCGTGGCAGCTTGCTCCCGCCCAGCCGGCCGATCAGCCAGTCCAGCCAGTCCAGATCGGCTGAAGCACGCCAGTGTGCCACTCCTATGTCCACATGGTGTGCAAGCTGGACTCCGCAATCGATGGCCGTCCTGACCACCTCCGGCGGAAACAGGCAGTTAGGCTGCTGCCACATCAGCAGAAGGCCGCTCGGGGGCGTTGGCTCAAATTGAAAACGATTGGGAAAGTAAAGATCCGGATCAAGCAGCACCATCTCCACGCCTGGATCGCTCAGCAGTAGCGGATCGGTAATCTTGCGCCAGCATGGATGACCTCGGCGGAAGGCGCGCAGGTTGTTGTGGCTTGCGAATAGTGCCTCCTCCCGCGCCGTCAGGTCGTCTTCGGAGTAAACCGTCCACTGATGAGCCTTGGTATCAAGTGTTGTCAACACCTCGGAGAGCTTCTCGCTGTCCTGTTTGGAGTCGGTGATCAGACGTAAATGAAGTGCTTCAAGAGAATTGCAAAACAAGCTTTCCAACGCATCTCTGGCATAGACCAGAGAGCGCGGCGAGAGCACCATATAGACTTCGCGCGGAATAGGCATCGGGTAGGCTCCTCGTTACTTTGCGACCGCCGCGGGTTCATACAAGTGAATTTTGGCTGGACCGGAGCGATCTGAAACAGAGCGATCCGATTCGGATCGTTCAAGGCAGCTTCGGAGTTGCGCCGCCATCACCTGGATGTTCGGATCGCGGAAGACCAGATCGTGATCGCCAGGCAGTTCGAAGACCTCGACGCCTCCCTCCGCAAACGGTCTCCATCCCAGGTCCAGTGGCAGACGGGGATCCGGTTGGACCGAGGCGCGGAAGAGCGTTATTTGTTCGGACCAGGGCCGCGGATGGTAGTTCATCGCAGCCACCCAGGTAATATCGTCGGTGCTTTTCATATAAGAAGGCACAGTGCGAAAGCCGAGAGCAAATGCAAGCGAGTAAATCCGGCGCAGAACTCGGGTAAAAAGTTTTTGGCGCAGATATTCGATCTTTTCCTCTAGCGAAAGACCGGATAAATTTCCCAGGAAGCGCGTGATTCGCCGATCCAGGCGCACTCCCACGGGATCTTCGCGTTGCGCCACAACGATGCAATCGCGCTGGCGGCTATCGAGCATGCCTAGCAGTTCCACCCGCTCACCCAAAGCGTGCAGCTGATGCGCGATTTCAAGGGCTATCGTGCCGCCAAAGGAATATCCCAGGAAAAAGTACGGACCCGTTGGCTGGATCTTCCTGATTTCGGCCAAATAGAACGCTGCCTGATCTTCCAGGCGAAGCAGTGCCGGTTGTCCAGTCAGTAGTGATTGAGCCTGGATCCCATAAATCGGATGGCTTGTGCCAACCATCATGGCGAGTTGGTAGAAGCGGATCACATTTCCGCCCGCGCCGTGAATGATAAACAGAGGCGCCGCCGTTCCTTTCGGCTGCATGGGCACAATTGAAGAACTGCCGTTCGCGGAAAGGCGTTGTGTAACCAACTCCGCCATACGTTCGACCGTGTGGCCGGTAAAAAGGGAGGCAAGGCCAAAACTGAGCGAGTAGGTTTTGTTGATCCGGGAAACGATTTGCATTGCAGCCAGCGACCGTCCGCCGAGGTCGAAGAAACTGTCTCGAACGCTCAGATTTGTGACCCTGATTGCCGTCTCCCATATCCTTGCTATCTGTGCTTCAAGCGCATCGCGGGGCGCCACATGATCCTTGCCTTGCCTGTCATTGGCTGGCGTTTCCAAGTTTACCCCGGCAATCAAATTTTCATTCCGATCGAATGTCTCTTCAGCGGTTGCGCGCTCAACACTCCCGTTCGAGTCCGCGATGAGAGATTGACCGCTTTCTTCCTTCACCGTTTCTCTCGCCGGATTATCTGCGCTCAATAAAATGGCTTCGAGAATCCGCACATAGAGATTGAGGATTCGCTGGATCGTCGCAACGCGGTAGAATCCGGGATTGTATTCCAATTGGAGGCGAGGGCCTTCGGCACGCTCTACGATACTCAGCATCAGATCGAACAGGGTTCCCGGACTGACGGAGCGCAGGGGAACAATCTCCAACGACGGTGTCTTCTGGGTCTGCATGAAAGCCATCTGATAAATGAAGTACACCTGCAGATTGAATTGATTCCTGTCGCGGCAGAAGAACTCATCGTCGTTCAGATCCTCGAAGGGAAGATCCTGATGAGCCATCGCGCCCAATGTCCAGCTACGCACGCTCTCGACGATCGCGCCCAGAGTATCTTCCTTCCCGATCTTGACGCGAATGACTTGGGGGTTGGAAAAGGGGCCGATCAGGTTTTCCGTCTCCGGACGCCGGTTGGCGCAAGGCGTGCCGATAAGGATGTCTCCCTGCCCAGTCAGGCGATGCAGAGTTGCTGCATAGACCGACAGAAGCAGCATATAAAGCGTGATTCCGCGAACCGCGCAGAACTCCCGCGCTTGCCGAGTCAAATCAGGAGTCAGTAGAAGAGTCTCAATATTTCCCTGCTCTTCGACTTCCCCCCCTTGAAAATCACGCTGGATTCGAAGCTGCGTAAAATCCCCTCCCAGGGTCTTGCGCCAGTAATCAAGAGACTCTGACGACTCATTCCCCTTTCTCCACTGGTCGAGCCACACCGCGTAATCGCCGAATTGAATAGGCAACTCCGGTAGCCCCGTGGGAACCCGACGCATGAGACCGTCGTAGATTGCGGCAAAGTCTCGAAGCACCACGCCATTCGACCATCCGTCGCAAACGCTGTGATGAATCGTGAGGGTGAGTATGTGCTCCTCGATCCCCATCCGGATCGCCTGGGCAACAAGGAGTGGCCCCTTCTCCAAATCGATCTGGAGATGAGCTTGCTCTTGAATGATCGCATCGGCTTGCCGCCGCTTCGCCTCTTTCGGCAAAGGCCGCAAGTCTTCTACCGGCAGGGCCATTTCATAGGCTGGGTGAATCACTTGCGACAGTTGGCCGTCCACCACCTCGAACGTAGTGCGCAAGGATTCGTGGCGGCGCACCAATTCCGTCAATGCCTCTTCGGCCACTTCGAGAGCAAAGTTCCCCAGGCAGGTCCATGCGATGGGCATATTCAGCGAACGATTGCCAGGGTGCATCTTGTGCAGCAACCAGAAGCGGGTCTGGCAGGGCGTTGCCGGCATCACGAAGATTTCCGGCTCCGATCCCGTTGCCCGGTGCTTATTCTCCGGGGAAGAAATCGTCTTGTCTGGTGAACTTTTCATCGGGCATTCGTTCTCCGAAATTTTTCCCTGGAAACAGGAGCAATGACGGGGCTGCCGGGCACCTTGCCGGTGCTTGATTTCCTGGCTTCTCCAAGTGCGCTCGATAGATTGGCGATGGTGCGATGCTGGAAGATTTGCGCGGGCTGGATCGCCAGCCCCTCCTGCCCGGCTCGTGCCGAGATCCTGAATATCAGCAGTGAATCGGCTCCCAGTTCGAAGATACTGTCAGTGATGCTGACTCGGTCAAGCTTTAATATGTCAGCCCAGATAGCCGCCAGCTTCTCTTGTTCCGGCGTTGTTGCAGGGATGAACTCCCGCGCCTTTGTTTGCCTGCCAAAGGCCGGTTCCGGTAGGGCCTTGCGATCAGTTTTTCCGTTGGCTGTCCGGGGCAATGCTGGCAGCAATGTAATAACAGCCGGATGCATATACTCCGGCAGCTTAGCGGTTAACAGGTCGCGAAGTTGCGCATCCAAATCCACAGGCGCCTGGGACAATGCAGAGTCCACCCAGGCGGCTAGCCGAGTATCTCCCGGTCCCACTTCGACGGCCGTCGCCACCGCATCGCGAACCGCGGGATGGCTGGCCAAAACAGCTTCGATTTCTCCCAGTTCTATCCGGAAACCCCGCACCTTGACCTGAAAATCGCTCCGGCCCAGCAGTTCGATGAACCCGTCCTGGAGCCAGCGCGCCAGATCGCCCGTGCGATAGATGCGTCCGCTGCCAAATGGATTGGGCAAGAATTTTTCGTTGGTCAATTCTGGCCGATTCCAGTAGCCGCGCGCCAATCCAGCGCCCCCAATGTACAACTCCCCAGTCACCCCTACCGGTACCGGTTGCAGGCGCTCGTCGAGCACATAGAACTGTGTATTGGCGATGGGAGGTCCAATCGGGACAGGGCCTGTGCGCTTTTCAAGCCGGGTTGCCGAAGACCAGATCGTGGTTTCCGTCGGACCGTAAACGTTCCAAACATCGTCGCTGAAATCCATCAGTGAATTGGCAAGATCGCGGGCCAGGGCCTCGCCGCCGCAGAGCACTTTCAGGTGCGGCAGGCCTTTCCAGCCCGCCTCCAGCAGTATCCGCCAGCCTGCCGGAGTAGCCTGCATTACGGTGGCCCGGCACTGCTCCAGCAGATTCAGCAAAAGATAGCCATCCAGAACCTGCTCTTTGGTGGCAATCGCCAGTTTGGCTCCCGTCATCAGAGGAAGAAATAGCTCAAGAGCCGCAATATCAAATGAAATAGTTGTGACCGAGACCAGGGTATCCGTGGCGCTCAGGCCCGGCTCCCGCTCCATGCTGCGCAGCAGGTTGGTCAGTGCGCCGTGCTCAATGGCCACGCCCTTGGGACGCCCCGTGGAGCCGGACGTATAAATCACATACGCCAGTGAATCCGCTGCGTTTCTTGTCGGCAGGTCCGTGGCGCTCTCTCGCTCCCACAGTGTTTGCTCACTGTCCAGGCAAACCACCCGCGCGCTGGTGTGCAGCCGCGAGGCCAGATGCTCCTGAGTCAGCAGCAGAGATGCCTGCGCGTCAGAGAGTACCAGTTCTAGACGGCTGACCGGATGGCTGGGGTCCAAGGGCAGATAAGCCGCACCTGCTTTGAGTATGCCAAGTACCGCTCCCAGCATTTGGAAGGAGCGCTCCAGGCACACGCCCACCAAAGAGCCCTCCCGGATTCCCTGGCGGCGCAGGTGCCGCGCCAACTGGTTGCTGTACTCGTTCAGTTGGCGATAAGTCCACTCCATTCCGTCGCAGATCACCGCTACCCGATTGGGCGTTTTGGCGGCTTGACGCTCGATGCTTCGATAGACCGGCTCGAACGTGCCAAAGTCCGCCGAGGTTCGGTTCCACTCCTCCAATACCAGCTTTCGCTCACTCTCCGTCAGCACATCCAGTTCTTCGACTTCCCTGCTTGCGTCCGCGGCAATCCCGCGCAGGATTGTCGCATAGGAGGCCATCCAGCGCTCCAGAGTGCCGTGGTCGATCAGGTCTGTGTTGTAGTCGCAATTCAACAAAAGATCGTCACCGGTTTCAACAATGTTCAGGAAAATATCCGTGTTCACAAACCGCTTCGGATTCGCGCGGACTTCGGTTTTTAGTCCCTCGAAGTGAAGATTTGTGCCCAGCTTTTCCAGGTTGAACTGGACTTCAATCAACGGCAATCGGCTTGAATCGCGCTGAATCGGCAGCTTGCGCAGCAGTGTGCCGTAGGTGAATTCCTGATGGTCGTAGGCATCCAGAAGTTGCCCGCGCGTGGCCGCCAGGTGTTCGCCGACGGTGCGGGAATTCTTGAGAACGCTCAGCATCGGCAGAAAATGCACGCAATGTCCCACTAGGCTCGCGTCATTGAAGAGAGCCTGTCCCGCGGATGAGATGCCGACCACCACCTCGGATTGCCGGGTCAGCCGGTGCAGCAAAATCTGGAATGCTGAAAGCAGGGTGACATACTGCGTGCATCCCAGCCGGGAGCTGGCTTTTTTCAGCTCCGCGGTTAGCTCCGCGCCAAGGGATGTTTGCAGTGTGGCTCCCTTGTAGGACTTCATCGCCGGGCGCGGGCGATCCGTCGGCAGGTCCAGCACCGGTGTGTGGCCAGTGAAGACTTCCACCCAATAACGTTCGTTCTCGGCATAGGCGCCCGCTTGCGCTTCCTCAAGTTCCTTCAGCGCATAGCTGCTGAAGGGCATCAGCGGCATCAGGCCCGGTTTGGAGTTGGTCTTTGCGGCGCTGTATATCTTGCCCATCTCCTCCAGCAATTGATTCGAGGACCAACCATCCAACACAATATGATGCCCAGTCATGAGCAGCAGCAGATCATCGGGCGCGGTGCGGAAGAGCATTGCCCGCAACTGTGGACCATGGGTCAGATCGAAGGGCGTGCATCCTTCTTCCGCGATTCGCGCGTCGATGAATGTCTTGCGCTCCTCGGCGGAAAGCTCGCTCAAGTCAATGTACGGTATCTGGCTGGTGAAGACGGGCGCGATCCTGATGCATTCCTCGTCCGGATCGACCGTCGAACGAAGGGCGTCGTGGCGGGCAATCGCCGCTTCCAGCGCATGAAGCACTTGATTTTCACTCGCTGTCCCTTGCAGGCGAAGCGTCAGCGATTCATTGAAGGCGCAGTTGGCGTCGTTGCCTCGCGTGGCGGCCAGCCAGATCTCCCGCTGCGACTCCGTAAGAGGCGCTTTGGCCGGAGCCTCGTAGGCTGGCATCGTGCCGCCAGCGGCTGAATGCGCTTCCGGCGAAGCAAGCGCGGCAGGCAACATGCCGCCAGCGAGCATCTCGCGAACCGATTCGCGAAAACCCTCAACCACGCGCGCAAAATCCTCGTCGCTGTGCGCGGTGGTGAAGAAGCAGGGGTAATTCTCCAGGATGTGAATGCCTTTCTCGCGCAAGTGGTAATACAACAGGCTGCCAAAGCGCGCCTCCGTGGGCAGGCTGAAGGAGAACCACGCGCTGCAAGCATGTACGCCGACATCGAGTCCGGCATCACGGAAACGCTCCTCCACGGCTTGTGCCGCTGAAGCCACCTTCCGGCGAAGCTCTGCCTGCAACCCCGGTCCTGCTTTCTTCAAGTGGTGCAAGACAGCCTTGGCCGCCGCCAGCGCAAGAGGATGGCGCACAAACGTACCCGCGAAGAACGTCATCCCAACCTCTGGCGCCGAACCGTCGCCGTATTGCCAGGCGCCGCCGTCGAGCGTGTCCAGATACTCAGCCTTTCCCGCCACCACGCCAATCGGATAACCGCCGCCGATCACTTTTCCATAAGTGGCCAGATCGGCGCGAATTCCGTAGTACTCCTGCGCGCCGCCTGGAGCCACGCGAAAGCCGGTTACCACCTCGTCGAAGATCAACGCCGTTCCCGCCTGCGCCGTAATCCCGCGCAGTTCGTGTAGGAACTCACGCGGCTGCACCTCCGGATGGCGGCTCTGCATCGGCTCGACCAGCACCGCCGCTATCTCGCTGCCATGGGTGCGGATCCACTCCAGAGACTTCTGTGAGCCGTACTCCAGCACCATCACGTTGCCCGCGCTTCCCGTCATAATGCCGGGAGCGATGGGCGCGGCGCCGTGAGGAGTAGCGCGCAGCAGAACCTCGTCAAAGGTGCCGTGGTAGTCGCCGGTGAAGTACACAATCTTGTCACGTGCTGTTACGGTGCGGGCCACGCGCAGCGCCGCCATCACCGCTTCTGAACCGGTGTTGCAGAACGCGGCGCGCTCCATGCCCGTCATTTCGCAAATCAGAGCCGCAACCTCTCCAGCCAGCGCGCTCTGCGGGCCGATCTCAACACCCAGATCGATCTGCTTGTGTACGGCTTCCGTGACAAACTCCGGTCCGTGTCCAAACATGACCGCGCCAAAACCGTTGACGATGTCAATATATTCGTTGCCGTCAAGATCCCAAATTCGAGAGCCTTTGGAGCGGTTGCTCACCAGCGGATAAACCATCTCCTTCCACAGCGACCGGAAGCCTGCAACGGCCCGCGGATCGGCAAGATGCGGCCTATGCGTCTGCGTATACTGCTTCGATTTTCCGGTACGGCTCGTGTACCGAGAGACGAGTGATTGAATGTACTCGCGCTGCCGCTCAGTCAAGCCATCTCTGGCCCCCGCCTGCACCGGCTTGAAGGGTCCATGCGCCTTCGACCCGCTGGAAGGCGTGTCTGGAACTGCTTGGCTGGTGATGGCATTCTTCGCCGCGATCGTCATGGGGCTGGCTAACTGCGCAGAGGCTTGCCGCGTCTCGGCAGCGGACGATCTTCCCTGGACGGCCGCAAGTTGCTGTTCGAAAAGCCGGGAGATGGTCTGCATCTGCGCTCGGATCAGATCTTCAATCGCTGAGCCTGTTTCGGCGGCTGGTGCTGCGGCGGTTAGTGCGGAAGCAGCCGCGGTTATAACGGGAAGCGCAGCCTGCTCCGCGGGAAAGGCATCCGCGGGAAGGATCGAATCCAGGCGCTCGGCAAGCATGCGGATGCTCGAATACTCCTCCACAATCTGCCGGAAGGTCACCTTCACGCCGAAGCGTCGCTGCACAACCTGCGTCGCCTGGGTTAGAAACAGTGAGTCGAGTCCCAGTTCCAGAAACGAAAGATCAAAGGACTCTGGGCCGGTTGCAATTCCGCTCAGTTCTTCAAAGACGCTGGCCACAATGGGCTGAAGCCTCAGCCGGCGTTCAGCGGCGATTCCAATTGGTTCAAGGGTCATCTGGGCCTCTCCCGCAATCTGCACTTCAGCCTCTCGGGTTGCAACCGTGGCTTGCTGAAGGGCATTGGCTGCCGCCGCATGAGTTGGCGGGTCAATCCAGTGCTTCTTGCGCTCGAACGGATACGTGGGAAGCGAGACCCGCTGCTTGCGCTTCTGGCTCCAGACGCGCTCCCACTCCGGCTGAACGCCCACTGACCAAAGACGGCCCAGAGCTTCCAGCATGGTTCCCGCGTCACCGGCCTCGGCGGCGCGCTCCGGCATGGACGCGATCACCGGCACTGCGAGATTGCCGCGCTGCTGCCGCGCCAGAGTGGTCAGCGTCTGCCCAGGCCCCACTTCCAGCAGCACTGCCTCGGGCATATCGAGTAAAAGCTTCACCGCGTCGGCGAAACGCACTGGCTGCCGGCAATGCTCCCGCCAATAGCGCGGCGTGATCACTTCTTCCAGTTTGATCCACGTTCCCGTTACTCCGGAGACGTAGGGAATCGATGGCGCATGAAGTGTTGCTCGCCGAACCTTATCCTCGAATGCATCCAGCATCGGATCCATCATGGCGGAATGAAAGGCGTGCGATGTCCGCAAGCGTTTGCATTCGATCTGCTCTTTTTGCAACCGCTTTTCCAGTTCCTCAACGGCTTCCGCCGGCCCGGATACCACACTCAGAATTGGGCTGTTCAGGGCGGCAATCGAAAGCCGCTCATCGAGCAAGGCTCTGACCCCACCTTCGTCAAGACGCACTGAGAGCATCAATCCGCGCTCCATCTGTTGCATCAGTTGGCCGCGCGCCGCAACCAGCCTGAGCCCATCCTCGCGGCTCATCACATCGGCCACAACTGCCGCAACAAACTCTCCAAGGCTGTGCCCGGTCATGGCCTGCGGCTCAACTCCCCACTCCATCCACTGCCTGGCCATTGCCAGTTCCGTGATGAACAGCGCCGGCTGAGCCACGCGCGTTTCAGTCAGCAATTCGGCGTCTGCCTGGGCATCGGTGGATAAAAGCAGCTTCCGCACGTCAATGTCCAGCAGCGGGCGCAGAATCTCCGCGCATTCATCGATCTGCTTTCGATAGACTGGCTCTGCATGATAGAGCCCGCGGCCCATCCCCGGAAACTGCGCGCCTTGCCCGGTGAAGAGAAAGACCGGCCGTGGCCGCGCAAAAATGCTCGCGGACCTGTGGATTCTCCGGTTCGAAGGCTCTGTGAGCACCTGCGCGGCTTCGTCCACACTGGAGGATACAGCCGAGGCGCGGTGGTCGAATCCGTGCCGTCCGGTCTGGAGCGTAAAGGAAACATCCGCCAGATTCGACTTGGGGTGCTCTTGCAGGTGACGGCCCAGGTTGCCCAGAGCCGCATCCAGCGCGGCCTCGGAACGTGCGGAAACGCAGAGCAATTGAGCAGAACGCGCAGAAGTTTCCGGATTGCTTTCCGGCCCCTCTTCAAGCACCACATGGGCATTCACGCCACCCACGCCAAAGGCGCTCACGCCGGCCATGCGCGGACCATCGGGCTGCCAGGCCGAGGCCTCGCCGCTGACACGAAATGGCGTATTCGCAAAATCGATGCGCGGATTAGGCTGGCGGAAGTTGGCCAGCGGCGGAATCGTCTTGTGCCGCATGGCAAGCACCGTCTTGATCAACCCGCTGACTCCCGCCGCTGCGTCCAGATGGCCGATATTCGCTTTGGTGCTGCCCAGCGCACAGAAGCTATTGCGCTGCGTGCTCTGGCGGAAGGCCCGGGTCAACGCCTCTACCTCGACGGGATCGCCGAGTGGCGTTGCGGTGCCGTGCGTCTCCACATATGTGATGGCCTCTGCGCCGATTCCCGCCATGGCCTGCGCGGCTGAGATTGCCGCCACCTGTCCATCCACGCCGGGAGCCATGTAGCTGACCTTCGCGGCGCCGTCGTTACTGACCGCGAAACCGCGAATCACCGCGTCGATCCGGTCGCCATCGGCAAGGGCGTCTTCCAATCGCTTCAGCAGGACCACCCCCACTCCATGCCCAAAGACGGTGCCGGACGCGTCGGCGTCAAAGGGGCGGCAACGGCCGTCGCGCGACCCCATGCTGCCTTCCTGAAATACATGTCCGCGATACTGCGGAAAGGTCACCGAGACGCCTCCCGCCAATGCCATATCGCACTGATAGGTCAACAGATTCTGGCTCGCCTGGCAGATCGCAACCAGCGACGTTGCGCAAGCGCCCTGGACCGTCATGCAGGGTCCGCGCAAGTTCAACTTGTATGCCACCCGCGAACAGAGAAAGTCCTTATCGTTGCCCAGCGTCGCCTGAAGTTCGCCAACCTGATAGTTGCCGGTCAGTTCGTCGATGAACTCCCGGCTTGCGCTCAGGTTCGCCAGCAGATAAGTATTCAGACTGCATCCGCCAAAGACACCAATCTCACCGGAAAACTGCGCCGGATCGCAGCCGCCGTCTTCCAGGGCGTTCCAGCAGGTTTCCAGAAACAGCCGGTGTTGCGGGTCAAGAAAGTCAGCTTCGCGGGGTGAAATACCGAAGAAGCTAGCATCGAACATCTCGGCGCCCTCCAGAACGCCGTGGGCTGCCACATAGTCGGGACCGAATTCCAACGAGGCGCGGTCTCTCGCCTCCAACTCCGTGCGCGAAAAGTGCGTGATCGTATCTTTGCCCGCCGCGATGTTTGACCAAAAAACATCCAGATTCGGCGCACCGGGGAACTTGCCTGCCATGCCAATAATTGCGACGCCTTCCAGCGGCTTCTCCTTTTCGGAATTGTTCATAGGGCCGCCTTCCTCGCCGTGCGGGCGCGGGCAAACGCCGCCCGCTGCCTCTGCGCCTGTTCCTGTCTCCGCTCAACGGCCAAATGCCGCAATCCGGAATCCGGAACCAGTCCTCCAAGCCTTTCTGAAAGCGCGCGGATCGTCGTGTGCGCAAAGAGTTCTACAACAGGAATTTTTCTATTGAGCATGGCTTGCAGCTTCGTGTGTACCGATACCAGCAGGATCGAGTCTCCGCCAATGTCGAAAAAATTGTCGTCCAGGCCAACATGATCCGCACCCAGTACACTTCGCCACGCGCCGGCCACTTTCTCTTCCAGTTCCGATCCACCAGTCACAGCGCCGGTGCGGGCCGACCCCGCCGTAGGCGTTGGCAATCGGGCGTAATCCACCTTACCGTGGGGGGTCAGCGGAAAGGCCAGGATGGGCAGATAAATAGAAGGCATCATCCAGGGAGGCAGTTTCTGGCTCAGGTACTCGCTCAGTTCACGCACGGAGAGAGCTGCGTCCCCATGTACCACGTAGTATGCCGCCAGCCGCTTTGTTCCAGCCTCGTCCGTATGAGCCACCACGCGCGCCTCTCGTATCCGCTCATGCCCTGCAAGAACGGCCTCAATCTCGCCAAGTTCAATGCGGAAACCTTGTATCTTCACTTGAGAGTCGCCACGGCCCAGATACTCAACTTCACCGTTCGCGAGTTGACGAGCCAAGTCGCCGGACCTATACATTCGCGCCCCCGGAATCCCCGAAAAAGGATCGGGGAGAAAACGCTCGGCATTGAGCTCGGGATGGTTCAAGTATCCGCGCGCCACGCCCGCTCCACCAACGCAGAGCTCACCAGTCTCCCCGGCCAGCACGTGCTGCTGGTCCTCGCCCAGCAGATAGAGCCGCATATCCGGAATCGGAACGCCAATCAGACTGTGCGCGCCGTCGGCTGCGTCATCGGCCGTAACTTGCCGATAAGTCACATGTACCGTGGTCTCTGTGATGCCGTACATATTGATCAATCGCGGCCGCCGGTCGCCATGTGTTTCAAACCAGGGCCGCAGCGTCTTGAAGTTCAATGCCTCGCCGCCAAAGATGACCAGACGCAGGGCCAATTCCGGCGAACGCCGCGCCTGGTCAACTGTCATAAGCTGATAAAACGCGGACGGTGTCTGGTTGAGTACCGTAACCTTTTCTTTTGCCAATAAATCATGGAAATCTTCCGGCGAGCGCGAGACGGTGAAAGGCACGATGACCAGTCTTCCGCCGTGCAAAAGACAACCCCATATCTCCCATACCGAGAAGTCGAACGCGAGAGAATGAAAGAGCGTCCAGACATCGCGTTCATTGAAATGAAACCAATCCGTCGTCGCGCTCAACAGGCGCGCGACATTGCCGTGCGTCACCATGACTCCCTTGGGATTTCCCGTCGATCCTGAAGTGTAGATGACATACGCCAGATTCTCCGCCTTCGCCTCCGAATTTGATTTGATCCCAAGCTCCTCCGAATTGAACACCATAAAATACTCGCGATCAAGGCAAATCGTAGAAGCGTCGTAGGCAGGCAAACCATCAAGAAGGTGACTCTCTGTCAGCAGCACCGTTGGCCGGGCATCCTTGAGAATCATGGCAACGCGGCCACTCGGATAGGCCGGATCGATGGGAAGATAAGCTCCCCCTGCTTTGAGAACGGCTACCAATGCAATGATTGCTTGCGCCGAGGGCTTCAGATAAACTCCAACCAGCGATTCCGGACCAATGCCCAAGCCGCGCAAACGGTCTGCAAGCAGGTTCGCGCGTGACTGAAGGTCGCGGTAAGAGAGTTGCTCATCCCCGAAGGTCACCGCAGTCCGTTCTGCGTGCTTTGTTGCAATCTCATCGAAGATCTTCCACAGAGGCCTCGGCGCGGGTGAAAACGCACGCTCGGCTTCCCTCTCCCTGAATGCTGGGGAAATTGCCCATGTATTCGAAGTTGCATGAGTAGTGGTCATAGGCATTGTGTGCGATTGATCCGGGTATGGATAGAGCCGTTGTTGATTGATGGCTGAGTGATTCCGGCGCGCGGCCGAGGCGGTTTCAGTGCTAACCGATGATGGCGATTCTCAAAATTAATCCCACGCCCAGAAAAGTCAGAAAGATCCCCGTAGACAGCAGATCCTGCCGCCACGTCGAAATGTGTTCGCGGCTGGCTCCAGTAACCGTCACAATGTACAGCGGCAAATCGCCCGCGGCAACGGCAATCACGGCTCCCAGCATTCCAAAGAAATAGAAGGCCAGGGGAATGGCTGTTATCACCGCAATGCAATAGGATGCATTGCCGACCGCCGCGTAATGTGACTTGCCAAGTGAAAACAGCGCCGGCATGGTCGTTGCATACATAAGTGTGTGCCATAAGCCAAGGGCCAGAATCGGCACCATCCACGCAGCGGCATGATAGCGGCGATCGTACATATGCGTAACCAGGAAGCCGCCAAGATGCACCATCAGTGACAGCATGACCGAGCCCGCCAGAAGAGTGTACATGCGGTACCGCAAGAACACCCTACGGAATTCGGCAACGGGAAGGTGAGACATTTTGGCGATGAACGGGTAGCCTACTCTTTGAGCGAATGCATTGATAATGGATCGTGGAATTTCGGAGACGGAAAACGCGATTCCATATACGCCAAGCAGGCTGAAACTGATCAGCCTGCCAAGAATCAGCCGGTCTGCCTGCGACGCAAAAAAATAGAAAGCCGTAGCTAGCAGAATCCATCTGCCAAAATGAACCAGGCTATGCACGCTCTCCTTCTCCCACCGGAAGGAGTTGCGGATGCCGGGAATCAGTCGCCGGTAAAAGCTGACCGCAAGCCGGTACGCCATACTGATAATGGCTCCCAGAATCAGCGCCCATACTGACCGGTACACCAGCGCGCACCCGACAGTGACCAGCAGTGAGACAATCTGAGTAGTAATATCAAGCAGAAACATCCTGCGCACGCCCATGTGTCGCGACATTGAAAGAAGGTTGGTGCTGTTGAAGGAACTCAAGACAACACTAATGCCCAACGCCGGCAACAACGCCAGCAGACGAGGCTCATGGTAGATCAGCGACATTGGCCAGGCGAGTAGAAGGGTTGCGGCAAAGATGCTCAGGCCGCGAAGCACCTGCAATGTCCACGCAGTGTTTAAAAGAACGGGGTCATCCCCACGCGGGCTTTGAATCACGCTGGGACCGAGACCAATATCGGAGATCAGGCTCACTCCGACAATCAGCGTCGAAACCAAAGTCATTAGGCCGAAGGCTTCCGGCATCAACAGGCGAGTAAGTACCATGCTGTTGACAAGACGCAGCGCCATCGAACTCGCATAGTCTACTACTGTCCAAAACGTCGCCCGCACTGCCGTCGATTCCAGCGCTTTTCGGGCATGTTTCTCCACCCTGGCTCGGCCTTCGGGCTGCGTTTCCGATTCGCGGATCTCAGGCATTAATAATGTCGTGTCTATTTGCATGGTTTTCTCTCGATATGGTTATGTTGAAGTAAATTGATTCTTGCGTTAGCACAGCGAAATCTGCGTGAGTCTTCACTTCCAGGCCTCTGCTTGAACAGACTCAAATGCTAGCCCACGCTGTCTTCAACCGGTCTCTCCGCGCCTCTGGTGGCCGTCCCGTCTCCACTTGCCGGTCGTTTCTCGTTGCCTGGCCCGTAGAAATATTCGACCCGCCTTTGAATGAGTTCGTTCTCCATCTCCACGTCGAAATCAATGCCCCGCGCTTGTATCAAATCTCTCCATGGCAAGGAATCTGTCTTAGACTGAAGTCTGGCCACAAGGTCAATAACTCTACCTATGGGCTTCGCCGGTACACCTCCGACAATCTCCCCAGGTGCCACATCCCGGTTGACGACGGCGCCGGCTGCGACGATGGCATTGGGCCCGATCGTCACGCCAGGCAAAACAATTGCGCCGTATCCGATAAAAACATGATCGCGAATTTCGATCTTGCCAACCGAGTCCAGTCTTACTCCGTAGGCTCGATTCAGCATCGCAACCGCGCCGTCGTGACCTACTAAGGTGCAGTTTGAGAAATGTACGTTATTGCCTAGCTTTACATAAGCTGGATCGGTAAAGTTCGTGCTGGGAAGAATGCTGCAATCCTCGCCGATCGCGTGAAAGCCGCCATGCAGCTTCAGAAATCGCGTATACTCATGCGCGCCTGGCTTGCAGATGCGCAAATACAGACCTTTGAACCTTCCCGTTCGAAAGGCGATGCTGCGCACGATTGACTGAATCAGGCTGAGCAATCTCCCTCTCCTGGAATGTATCGGATGAGGCTGAATAGCAAGTCGAAGCGGCCTAAATCCCGAAGCGAGACCGCAGTGCGCTTCGTGCCGCGTGTGCTCCTTCGTATAACTTGCCGAATGTCAGATTCTTCAGCCGATCAAAGGACGGCGAACGCCCTGGCTCGGCCGGATGCAGGCCGATTCTGCGCGCATAGTAGTTAGTCCGATAGGCCCCAATATTATCGTTGCGCACTCGTTTGAAGTTGATGCTGACGGAAACAGATACATTGCCGGCGTTTTTCACCCAGTGCGGAAACGTCGCCGGATTAAAAACGCCCAGACCTGGAGATAACTCGTATCGCCACTGCCCTTCCGCCAACTCATCGAGCCATCTGGGCGCCAGCAGATTCCCCGTCCAGTATCGCTCCATCTCCTCGTTAGTCAAAATTTTCGGATCATGCGCATCATAGAGAAATACTTGCTTCCCGCCCGTCACTTGCGCCAGGAAATTGGCTTCGCCATCCAGATGATAAGGCGTGACGCGGTTGGGAGAAGTAATGAATATTGTCAGAATAGGGTCGTGATAGCGTCGCCGCAAATCCGCCCCGGTCAGTTTGGATAGCTCAGATATGAAAACTTCCAGCGTGGCGCGGTACTCCGGTTCTTCGTGAATGCGCTTGAGGATGATCCAGTTGTTGTCCTCTCCGATCCGCTCTAGTGCCTGCACCAAAGTCATATCCGCTGGCTTATTGCCGAAGTAGCCGTTCACCACCGGTTCGCCGCTTTCATAGTGACTCTTGTGCTCACGCTTGCGCATGCAGCGTTCAGCCAGTTTCAGCAGAGCTGGCATCTGAAAGATCTCCATCGTATCCAGGGCGTGATGAAACTGAAAAGGGTGATGATCGAAGTTGGCGGAAAACATATTGCCGTTCTCGGCCTCGTTAAAGAAGAATGCCGGCGCTGCTGCCGGATAAATTGCAGTGGCCATGGAACCTTCTCCTTTCCGTGTACTGATAAATTGCAAAAGGGACTTCGAAAACAAAAACTATAATGTTTCAGCACTCAGCCTACTTGCTGAACTGTAAAGAGAGCCCTCGTATGGAAATGCATCGGCCCCTATCGTTTCCCGCCGTAAAGTGACCTTGAATTCCGTGAGCCGCTTGAGATTACGGCCGTTGGCAGGCTTCGCCCATATCACTCCCATCGGTCGGGTGTGAGGAATTATCTCATGGCATTATGGATGATAGTTGCGGTAAATAGTTGCAATTTATTGTCATTTTTTCATAGAGAAATTCCGCTTTGCGTTGTTTGGTTACTTCGGTATTGGCTGCCCGCTAACCCAAAGATCTACCTTTAGGCAAATAGCGTATTGTGAACGTCTCGGAATGCATCATCGAAGGCCGCCAGTTGTGAAAAATAAACGAAAATCCGAGTTTGATCCTTCTGGCTGGAATGGCCGCTGCGCCTATTCGACTCGCCAAGCAGCGAAAACGATAAAAATTGGCATGTTATTCATGAACCTGTTCCAGCAAGTACAACTCCGATAGTGCGCAGAATGATCTTGATATCGAGCCAGACGCTCCAGTTTTCGATATACTTCACATCCAGGGAGATATAGCTGTCGAAGGATGGGTCCTGGCGCGACTGCACTTGCCACAAACCGGTAATTCCGGGCGTGACATCCAGACGGCGAAGATGGCTGAGCTTGTACTTTTGCACCTCGCTGGCCAAAGGCGGGCGTGGGCCTACGATACTCATGTGGCCTAAAAGCACATTGAAGAATTGAGGCAATTCGTCAAATGAGTACTTGCGCAGAAATCGGCCCAGCTTGGTGATGCGAGGGTCGTTGGTGATTTTGAAAAGCACACCGTCGCGTTCGTTCATGTGCATGATCTCGGCGCGGCGTTTGTCCGCATCGATTACCATAGTGCGGAACTTCATGCAACCGAAGACGCGCCCCTTCTTGCCGATGCGATTCGAGAGATAGAAGACCGGCCCCCTGGAATCCAGCTTGACGGCGACGGCAATAGCTATCAACAACGGTGAAATGGCCACCAATATCGAGCCGGAGAGCACGATGTCAACCACTCTCTTCAGTAACAGTGCAATCTCCGGAACATGACCGCGGTGCAAAGGAATAGTTGGAAACTGGCCAATGTATTCGATGGGGCTATCCCAGACAAGTCCATCGTACATGTCCGGAACCACGCGCAGATCAACGCCGTGCTCACGTGATTGCTCCAGCATTTCCTTAACTACACCGCGCTGCTCACAGGGCGCCGTGAAGAACACTTCATCGACAAAAAGTTTGCGAGTATGCTCAAAGAGCGTATCCAGCGTACCCACCACATCGTTGGAGAGTTCGCCAATGCGGGGGCAACCGCCGGGAAACGCTATGAACCCCTTGAAGTTATAACCGAGATGCCGAATGCGATCAAGATGATTGCGGAGCGCATGAGCCTCCGGCCCGGTTCCTACAATTAGCACGTTGCGATTGCCGATGCCGTGATTAAAATTGTGGTAAAGCAAAAAGCGGTAGCCTAGTCGGCGAAGGCTGAGTCCAATGAAGACCAGTACGATCGTTACAACCACCACGCTACGCGGAATATCTTCTGCTTGAACCAGGAAAAGCGTACCGGTTAGCAGCAGTCCTGAGATAAGGCAGGCTTGCATACTCAGACTTTGCTCGTGCAAAAAACTGGTCAGGCGTTTGGGTGTATAGAGATGAAACCGTTGGCTGGTGATCATGAGTGAGACCGCGAACCCGCACAGGGCCGCCAGCAGGACTCCCATTGGACGGCCTTGGTGGATGCCGCCATACCAGAGATTCTTTGCGACGGATATCGGCCCCCTTTGTCGCTCGTAGAGAGTAACAAGTGCCGCGGATGCCAGGATCGTAATTCCATCCAGGGCCATCCAAAGCGCAACCATGCCGCGCGAATTGCGCGAGGATACATCCGCAGGATTTGCCGCCCATTGCTGAGAGGGTGCGATGTTTTCAGTGATTTTTTGCCAAAAATCCGATGTCGCCATAATTTTCCGGAAACCTCGCGTTTTCATAGATTCAAGAAAAAATGTGTAAAGTGGTTTCAAAAAAGATAATCCGCTGCGCAGGCAATTGAATCGCCCATCTTTGCCCCGGACTTTCGCATCAAATTAAATCGCTTCAGGCTCGCGGCAGAATCTTCATGGCCTCCATTAGTGAACTTTCCTAACTCCTCGCGCGTTAGATTCTACAACGTGCTTACTGTAGAACCAGACCCGGAGGAACTCCGTCGTGAATCGATTTACACACTGGCTAAAGTCCCGGCCAGCAGAGGTGGAACAGCGAATACGGTTGTTCTGTCTTCCCCATGCTGGCGGCGGAGCCACCGAATTTCACTCTTGGACTGCCGAACTACCCTCGTTTGTTCACTTATGTCCTGTATTGCTGCCGGGACGGGAGACGCGCCTCTCCGAGCCACTTTACACCCAGATGGATCTGTTGCTGGATGCGATGAATCGGGAACTGCGGCCCTGGCTGGATATTCCCTACGCCGTCTTCGGACACAGCATGGGTGCGCTGTTGGCCTTCGAGTGGGCGCGCAGGCTGAAACGTGAGGGAGTTTCCCGACCTGCCTGGCTCTTTCTCTCTGGCCGTCACGCGCCGGATACTCCGAACGAAACATCCCTTCTGCACTCGCTTCCTGATAGTGAATTCGTGAGGGAATTAATTCGCGTTTACAATGGAATTCCGCCGGAGTTATTGGAGAATGAGGCTCTCAAAGAGGTTTTTCTGCCAATTCTGCGTGCCGATATTGAAGTGGTCGAAAGTTATCGGTACTACGAGGATGAGCCACTTGACTGCCCCATAACAGTCTTCTGCGGAGTGAATGACGCAAGCGTACGTTGGGATCGATTATTGGCTTGGAAACGTCATACTCGCCACACTCGTTTCGCAATGCAGATCCTTTCCGGTGGCCACTTCTATCCCCAGCGTCCCATGCTGCAAACCATCTCTTCAACCCTGGCATATTTAAATCTCTGAATTTTTCGCCTGACTTCTGGCCTGTTTCAACGTTGCCCTGTCATTTGAGCAATTCTTCTGTTTTGCTCACGCGCTTCCGCCGGGATGTGTGGACGCCCCTTCATGTTCTGTTTCGCTCGCTGCAGAGCAGTAAAGGCCACGCTTTTGAGGGCATCGGACAAAGGATGTTCTCCCGGAGGATGTGGCTGGATACCTGCTCGGCGAAGATAGTAATTTGCCCGGTACAAGTTCGCCCAGTACCGATCGTAAAACTGGAAATTGACATTTAAAGTTACGGATATATTGTTCTTGTTGCGCAGCCAGTGCGGAGAATTAATCGGAATATGCACCCCGGTTCCGGGACGCATTTGAAAAATGATCGCTCTGGATTCATATTCCGGTTTATACCGCGCGGCGCGGTTGTCGGCAGTCCAATAGACTTCAAGTTCCTGATCCGGAACAAGGTCTTTGTCAGCACGGTCGAAGAGATGAATCTCCTTGTCGCCATGAAGTTGAAGTATCCAGGAAACCTCCCTATCCAGGTGATACTCCGTTACGCGATTCGGCGATGTAATAAAAAGAATGGCTTCAAACCATTTGATCTTGTGCAGAAGCTCCGGACCAGAGAGTTGCAAAATGTCGCGGATGCAGTTTTCCAGCACTTCGCGATAGCCCGGTTCGCGCTCTACGTGCTTCAAGATAATCCAAGCCTGCGCAGTATCGATCTTGCGAATCAAATCGGCGGCGGCCGTTCGCGGCAGGTCCGGACGCAATGGCTTTTCTCCTGGCTCAATCAGGCCATCGTTGAAATACACATCCCCTCCTGGCAGGTGCGGAGTAGATCGAGTCGCCACTTTCTCGGCCAGATCCACCAGCCGGGAGAGTTCAAAGAGCGGATTTCCTGCAAGTGTATGCGAGAATTCGTAAGGCAAACGGTTCAGATTCTTTATAAAGACACCGGGTTCGCACTGGATGATGCAATCAGATACTTCGGACATATAGACCTCCTCCATAAAAGTCTGAAGTATTCAGATAGTTTATTGAGAAGATTGCCTGCCATTTTGCCGTGCAGTTGCCCATAATAGCTTCAACCCGCCGGAGTCGCGTAATTCGAATGAGAGATGCGGCCGAATTAGTCTCAAATGTTCTTACAGAAATCGGTTAGGTATATCACTGGCCGCCAGAACCGATTGATGACACAGTCCCGTTCCTGCTTGCCGACCATTCTTCCAGCAAAGCTTCGGCAAAAGGGCTGGTGTGCGTGCCAAGAATCTCAGGGTCTTCGCCACGCAGCGTCTTATCAAAGAATGCCACCACATAGCTTCGAACAATTTTTTGAATTTCTCTGGCAGGAATCATACCGCGATGTGACAAAATACGAAACGGAGAAATCAAAGACTGATCGGTGAAGTCCTCGTGGGAAGCTCCCTTTACTAACAACATATACCCGCCAAAGTTCTGCAGCGACGTCCTGAGTTCAGCAAAGTCAGTCGTTTCAAGTGTCGAGCTTACCTTATCATGGGGATCATATTCGTCGCCCGGCTGCTCGGTGAAAGCATCCATCACGAGCAGCGGCTGGTTCGGGCCTCTAGCGCGAATAGCACCGAAAAACCAACCATCGAGGTTGACAGCAGCGTGGACTCTTTGATCCTCGGCGCACACCGCTGTGGCAGCCGCGCCGCCAAACGAGTGTCCGATGGCTCCAGTCATTTTGGTATTTAAGCCTCCGAACCAAAGTGAGCCGCCGGCACGATTCATAGCTTCGATGCGATCAAGGATGAATCGCTGGTCCGCTACCGACTTTGCAAGTTCCTTGTCCCAAATTGCCCTAACCTGCGACACAGAGCTGCTCCCAGGGTCATTGATGGCATTTGAAGCATTCCCATGTATTTCCCGCCCATCCGGAAATGCCACTAAGCTCGCATTATATGTGTGATCTATGCTGACTACGACATAGCCGTGACTGGCCAGTTCCTCGGTAAGAAATGTATAGTTTGTTCGCCTGCCTCCCCAGCTATGGTTAAAAAGTATGACGGGAAACGGCGCACCCGTGTGCGCCATCGGTGCATCCAGTCGGGCATGGGTAAGGATCTCGCTTTGATAGGAACTAAGGGCGTTGGTCTCCCGCTTTTCCCGGTAGCGGGCAAAGCGATGATGCGATGGTTGTGAAGGGTACCAAATCTGGACCATCAATTCCCGCGCGGAATTACCGGCTGGCCCAGCATCCTCAATACGCGTCGAGTCTTTAAAGTACAGGACCGCTGTCCCAACCGGATAGTTACCTGTAGGTTCGGGCAGATTAAACATCGGCAAGAGAAGTGAAAACAAGACACCTATAAATGCGAGCAGCACTGTCGAGCACGCCACGAACCTCTGTGATCGGCTTTGACTTCCGACTGACTTCCATGCGGCTATAAATAAAACTCCGGCAGCCAAATATACGGGCGCCATCTGCCAGTGTGCGCCCTCGACAACGGCTAGTGTATCCGTAAGCAGCAGGGCCGCGGCCATAAATAGGCGGACTGCTCGCGATCCGCGGCCCATGAGCAGGCAAACCGCTGCGGCGGCGATCTCGAAGACGAGAAAAAATTCAAGTGGCCGCATAACTTGCCCCAGGGAACATCGCCGCCTCGTTGCTCACCTGCCGGAATGACTTGAAGTGAAGCGCACCGGTACTAATTCTTTCTCTCATGCGCTGGCCCGTTCTCGCCGCTCTGACTCCTTTACGGGCGTTGATCGACGCTGTTTGTATGATTGTTCATAACGGAAGAGTTCCTTCTGCATCTCGCAATCGGCTCGATCCATACTGATCTTGTTCAGTACTACCGCTACTCCGGCTACCTCTAGACGCTCGAGGAGTCTCGCCGCGCGATCCAACTCTTGCTTGGTCGTCGCGCTGGATTTAACTACAAGAACTGTTACATCGGAAATCCTTGCAAGATACTCGGTATTCGCGGAGATTGGCAGAGGACTTGCATCAATCAGAATCACATCGTATTGCTGGTTTGCGTGATACAAGCCCTGCATCGCTGGATTAAGGGTTGGGCCTTCATGTCCCTTGCCGTATTCTCGGCGTCCCTGACCCGCTGTGATCGGGGCGATCGAGGCTAGCCGTATTTCATCCGTCTTGTTCCGCTTTCGCAGTAGCAGTTGAGAACGCCATGAAATGCTACCGGAAGTGAACTCCATCCCTTCGGAGGCTGTTGTCATGATCGTGTGTGTTCTCAGATCGAGACTGCGCAGCTTCTCGCTTACCTCTCTCACAACTGTGCTGGTTCCACTGCCATGCGACGGCGATGTAAAAAGGAAAACTCGCGACCCAGAACTTCTAACAGCATGATCGATTCCCGCGGCCAAGCGTAAAGAATATTCGCTCGCAATCTCTCGAGCGAACTCGCGATTGTCAAGCAACACACCGAGCGGATAGAAGCCCATCACCTGTTCAACATCAATTGCGGTAAATATTCTTTTGTCCAGTAGGTCTATCGCAATCGGAGAGGCAATCGCGGACACAAGACTGAACAGGACCAGACCTAGCAGGTATATCTTCAGTTTGGTCGGCTCAGGGTTAAGCGGTGTAAGAGCCTTCGAGGATACATGGATTGATCCAGGAGAACTGCTTTCAAGTTCAAGATCGCGGATGCGGTCATCGACCGCGCTGTATGCCTTTTGCAAGCTGTCGATCTCCGGCCCAAGCGCCGCTGCTCTTTGAAATTTCGGCGCCGCCGAGGTAGCCGAATTCGTCCCTTGCGCCATCTCCTGGGCTAACTGGAGTTCGATCATGCGAGTGCGCGCTACTTCCTGGCGCAGCCTGTCCTGCAGATGCTCGCCAGCTTCGCGTCGCAGGTCATTCATCTGCCCGTCGATCGAATTCAATTCATCCTTGTCTTTTTGATAGATCGGATGATCCGGACGCATACCGTTCATTTCTTCTATCAATGCCGCTCTTCGGTTGTTCAGTGAAGTTCTCACTCCCGATAGCCCTGGGTCGGATGCGATTGCCTGATCTTCATCGGCTTCCATCGCGGTCGATCCTCCAGGACCGTTTCCTTTCGCTACGGCGGCCAGTTGCGCTTCCGCCGCTTCTCGCTGCATACGCGCGCTAACTTGCTCGCTGCTCAGTTTCTGCAAAGTAGAATCATAGACGTTGCTTCCGCCGCTGCCGGACGAAAGCGTGGCTATGCCAAGTTTTTGCATCAACTGCGCCTGCTCCGCCATACTATCGTCCATCTCTTTCTGAAGCCTGATCTTCTCCTGTCGCAAAGTGTTCAGACGATCATCCAGCCCATAAAACTCCTCGTTCTTCATGCGCTCCACGTAGGTATCGGTAACTGTATTCACTATTTCCGCTATATCTTTCGGTGAGCTGTCATGCATCCCGATAGACATCTCATAAGTTGAACCGACTCTCTTGACTTCGAGCGATCTTTGCAAGACTTCAATCTCATAGGGCAGCGCCGGGCCTTGATAGGACGGCGTCAAACCTCTGCTGTATCGCACAGCGTATGGAAGCTTCGATATGGAGTCCGCGATGATGTCGTGCCGCGTCACCGTCTGGATCTGATCCTGAACATAGGAGTCGTATGGAAGTTCAACCTCGGCGTCGCCGACCAATATCTTTGGAAATTTCGGCGATAGATAGACAACACTGACCGACTGATAATCCGGTTTGGCCCTCTTCAAGAGAACAAAAGCTCCACAGCCGGCAACGGATACAAGTACCAACGCGGCAATATACCAGTGGCGGCGAAGACTGGCCACTGCATTGATAGATCGACGCACCCCTTCAGAAGAACTCTCGCTCCGGCGCAACGGCATTGACGGCATATTCTTGGAGTTGCCGGAAAGTAAGTTGTCAGGTGTTGAATTGTTCATGGTCAACCTTTCCAAATCAGTGTGCGGCTAGAGCGGCAAAACTCGCCATGGTCATGAATGGAGCCAGTTGTTGCATTACAAAGCCCATTTTGGACAATCCACTCTTGGGTACGTAAACAATGTCGCCTGGATAAAGAGTGACTTCCATGCCGCCATTTGGCTTGAGAAGATCGTTGAAACGGACAAACTGAGTCTTGTCTCCCTTGGAGTGGTGAACAACCTGTATCTCCGGATTTCCACCGGCCGCATCGCTAATCCCGCCTGCTTCACCCAGAACCGAAGACAGTGTCGAATCGTGCTTCAAGCCAATCGGTCCCGGATGCTGCACCTGCCCCATGATCGTGACGGTTCTTGTCGACAAGGCGGGCACAAACACGACATCGTTGCGGCGCAGACGAAGATCCGCCAGCGGGCTGCCCGATGTCAGCAGTTCCTGCAGTTCAACCCAATACACCTGATCTCCACGGTAGATTACGCATTGCTCAGGCATACTTCCATCCGCGCGGGTTTGAATCCCGCCTCTGGAAAGCACTTCCAGCAAAGTCGGCGTTTGTTCAAAGCTCACCATGCCCGGATTCTTCACGTCTCCCAGCAGAGTGACATGATTCGAGCCGTATTTCTCCACCTGGACAGTCGCTGTCATCTTTGTGTAGTAAGGCAGCATCGCCTCGGCTATTTTTTCTCCCGCTGCCTCGCGCGTCAGGTCGGTAAGCTTGATCGGTCCAGAAAGTGGTAGCGTTACGCGCCCGTCTGGACCAATAACATCCTTGCTGTCCAAATCGGGCCGGCCGGGATACCGGATGGAAATTTCATCTCCCGCTCCCAGCGTATATTCCTCATCTACGGATGGCTCAAACTTACGCAATGCCTGGAGCGGACTCAGTTTCAGCTTTGGATCCGGCGGGTTCTCCGAATTGGAATCTCCTGTTGTTTGCGTGGTGCGAAGAGCATCGTTCGCTGACGGTTGATCGACTGGTTGCGCGATCACAAAGGGCTGCACATAAACCGTGCCTAACACCAGAACGGCAATACCGCATAGTGCGAATGCATGACGCCTATTTAGAAAAGTCATTGATGACTCCTTTCGTATATGCGTGGCTTTGCGCTTCGAGCTGCAGGCGGTCAGTAACAAAGCATGCATAGAGTAAAAACTCAAAGCCATGGGCCGCATCTTTCGCCGGATCATAGGCTGTCTCCTGGAGTTTCGCGAGCGGTGCGCACCCATGTAGAATCCATACGGGAACCACGATTAATATCGCGAAATATCCACAACTTCCAGAAGATATATGCGGGAACCGCCGCCAGGACTTTCATTGTGCCCCGCAAGCCGGTACCGCACGCGGCCGCCGCCGCTACATGCGATGCAAGTATGAGAAAACCGCCCAACGCATACAGCCTGAGCCACGTAACAGGAAAGAAGACGGCAATCAGCAACAGACACACTTCCGTGGCAATCGGCATGGCCAGCAGATCGAGAAGTGGTTCCAGCAGCCGCACTCGACCGCGCAGTAACTCTCCCATCAGTCTCGGAGCCCATTGTTTCATCATCCGCCGGCGGCCGCCCTCCCATCGAGCGCGCTGAGTGCGCGCGCCATGATCCGAACACGGCATCTCGCCCTTGACCACGGCCGTATCGACAAACTCCACGCGAATACCCGCTCGAACCAATGCAAGATGATATTCCAGGTCTTCAACAACCGAATAGTATCCGTATGGAATCCGTTTCAACACCTCCCGGCGAACAGCAAAGCCATTGCCCAAAATTCCCGACGAAAGACCGAGGCGCTCACGGCCCCGCGGACGAATCACATTGAAGCCTTGAAAAGCCAACTTCATCAGCCTTGTTCTATCATTCTCCTCGGAGTTATAGACTTCATAACGGCATTGCAAAGCCTGCGCTCCCGCCAGAAACTTCTGCCGCACGGCTGCAATCAGGCCATAGCTGATCACGGAGTCCGCATCGATGACGAGCACTGCCTGAGCGGCTTCGGCCAAAGACGCATTGAAGCCATAACTCAGCGCACAACCCTTGCCTTTCTGATCGGGATCGTTCAGCACCAGAACCCGCGCTCCGGCAGCCTCGGCTTCCGCGGCTGTCGCGTCCGTGCAGTTATGTGCGATCACCACAATATCTACGCCATGACCAGCCGTTGACGCGATGCTGCGAATGCAGCGTCCAATCAATTTCTCCTCATTGTGAGCCGGAACCAATACCATCAGCGGAAAATTTTCTTCTTTTTCGCCGTCTTGCTCACGCTTTCGCGCGCATGGCAGCAAGGAGGCGGAGGTCAGCACCAGGAGTTCCACTAGCAATGGCAGCGCCACCAGCGCCAGCACAATTCCGATGATATTAACAATTTGCAATAAGAGCATAGGTTTGATCTCCGAATTACTTGCCGGTCAGGGGCTGCCCTTGCGCCAAGGCCAGCGTCTTGAACTTCATCGCGCTGATCGTAAGTCGATCTTCCTGGCAATCGATCTTGGCGCGAGCGTCGATTTCATACCCCTTCCGCGGGAATCTGTTCTGGGATCATGCTCCCCATCTCATGTCTGCTTTGCAACTTGATTGCTATTGGCGCAACGGCAATTCTCCGGTCGAGCAATTGCTGCACCTGACGGAACACCGCGGGGATTTCCTGGACGTGAATCGGTATCGACTGGCCGCCAATTCGGCAGTACGCCCAGTCATTCCCAAAGTGCGGAACCGGAACCATCTCCGGCTGGATGCGTCGCAATGCTTCGGCAACCTTTGGAGCCATGCGAAAGAAAAGCCGCAATTGTGAGGCGCCCACAACATGAACCAGAAAGCGATCCAGCCCAGCCAGCCAGAGTTCGCGCTTCCAACTGCGGGCTACATTCATCACGTAAATAAGCGAGGCAAGCGCATCCGCGCCAATGTATGCCGTCTTGCTCATATCCAGCACCACGTGAAAGCCGGCAAGAACCGCGCTGTGAACGTCGGATTCAAATCGTGACAACATTGTGCCGGTGAAGTCGCCGTCAATGCGCAACACCAGGGTCGTTCCTATCATCTCTTGCGAAACATTTGCATGTTGGCGCCCTTTCCCCTGCATCGCCATCGCCGCAAGTTGCACCGGGAGATAGCGTAGCAATCCCACCGCATTGCCGATATAACGATTCGCCAGCCTTGATGGCTCCTGGCTCATGCGGTAGAACCACTCCAGCCCGCTGCGCTGCATCCACAACGGAGCGCGAGTTGCTTTACCGCTCAGAAAGTCGAATGAGCCGCCGACTCCGATGCAGACAGGCACCTCTAGCCGGTGCCGATGCATGGATAGCCACTTCTCCTGCTTGGGGTTCCCAAAGGCCACCAGAAGAATATCCGGCTGGACCGCCTCGATCCTTGACAAGATATCCTCATGATTCATCTCTTCCAATGGCTGATGTTTTGGGCAATAGCGTCCTGCAATGCAAACGCCGGGATAATTCTTTTCCATCCACTCTGCCGCGCCGGCAGAGCTGTCTTCCTCTGCTCCCAGAAGAAAAAGTTTATACTTCCGCAAAGCCGATAATTTCGCCAGTTGCGGCACTAGATCCGCCCCGGCAACTCGCTCCTTCAATCTTGCACCCAACAGGCGCGAGGCCCACACCAGAGGCGCGCCGTCAGCCAGCACTAGATCGCTGTTGGCAAGCGTCTCGTAGAGTTCCTCGTCGTGGATTGACTTCATCAGAAAATCAACGTTTGCAGTCGCGATTTGATGGAAGCCTCCCTCGGCAATTTGAGCCTCTACGGCATCCAGCACTTCGCTCATCGTCAAGTTGTCAATCGCCACACCCAGAATGGCAACGCGGGGGTTATTGAATTTCGCCATGAGAATCGCTCCTTCATGCTTCGCTCCGTTACGGATTGCCCAACACGATTTGCGTTGAGAAAGAGTACGACGATGCCTGCTTTCGTCAGAAAACAAGGCCGCGGCATTCTCTTGTCCGGTGGAGATAAAGGGAAAGCCATCGAGCGGCTACCTTCCCTGGAAAGGGTGAATGTGCCTAGGTTCGCGGCTGCAGTGGATGCGCTCGCCCTGAAAGGACAGGCCGGCATCTCCTGGATCTTTGCGCCCTACTCTCGCCATCTCCTGGTTTGTGCAACCAAGAAAGTTCTACGGCGATCGCACTTCTGGCAAAGTTAATTGTTCCGGGCGGCGTGGTCTGATCTGGCTCGATCGTGGACTGCTTCCACATCGCTCAAGTTCAGTTCGGCCGATATTGCTTGCGAAAACAATGAGATCGTAACCACTAATCGCAGATTGTTTTTAACTCGCGCCAAACGCCCCTGTACGCCAGCCAGAGGCCCACGCATCACCCGCACCAGTGTGCCCGGTGTTAGTGCATCGCAGCGTTCGCAGGGCAAACTGCTGAAAAGTGTCTGGCGCACCGCCTCGATCTCTACATCGGAGATCGGGCTGGGTGCATGGTTTCCCCCCAAAAGACGCACTATGCCGTTCGTCTCAAGTACCTTGACGCGATTGCGCAAATTCGGCTCATAATGAACGAACACATAACCGCTGAACGCTGGCACATCAATAACCTTCCGGCGATCTTTCCATTGATGAACCTCCCGAAGCAAGGGAAGATAAGTGCTGAATCCCTTCACGGTAAGACCCGAGGCTACGCGCTGCTCACAGCGATAACCGGTCTGCACCGCGTACCAGGCATGATTGGGATTCTCCGCTAGCGGCAACTCTTCAATCTTCGTTTCAACTCTCAAGCAGGCTTCGCCCATATAACCCCCATCGGAGCTCTTAAGTGGATTGAAATTGTCCGTTATGAAAAGAAACAGATACGCAAGAGCGAGTAGCTCTTGACGCCAAAGCAACAAAAAGTGACGCCAGTCGGTCAGTTATTGGTGGAGAAGGTCTTCGCCAATCCCCATGCTTGTCCGAATAGTGCCGGTTTCTGTGTTAACCGTTTCAAAGAGCCAATCAGCATCGCATCCCAGGGCCCTGGCAATTTCTTGCCGCTTCTGCTGCCGGGGCACTCGAACCCCGTTGATAATGCGGCTTAGATAAGCCTCATTGATACCCACCAGCTTGGCCAGCTGATTCTGACGCATTCTGGTCGTATACATTCGCAGCTTAAGATTGGGATAGATACTTCGCCCCTTTCCAGCTAGCTGGCGCTCGGCGGGTTGCCTGAAAAGCCTGTTAACATCTGTGTCGGCCATCACAGCCGCCTGAATGCGCCGCCGCTATAATTGCAGTTAACCAAGAAAGTATAGAAATAGCAATTATTTTGCTTTGAAACTTTGGTAACCTCTAGTGTTTTTTGCACCGTCAGGAAAATGTCTTCACCTTCGTATCAATGTAATTAATAGAAATTGAATAACTTACATCTCTACCTTGCAATTCATGGGCTCGACTGCTCCCTTATCAATTCATTATGAATCGGCTGCCATATAGATTCGATCACCTCAAAAATGAGATCGTTATCATATCTTCGCCGACTAAGTTCTGTCAATAATCCATTTTTGGTGATTGCATTCTGTTAATGAATTGCCGGTCTTCCTGCCAGACTTGTGTCAACATGCCGCACTATTTTCCGCCCGAAGTCGGCACAGACGTTGCTAACTTTCCCTCAAGACGGAAAGATCAATGCCTGTGCCGGCATCCTGGAACGATCCCGAAATTTCTCCAGCGAAGCCTCTGATTGCCTCTTCGCAGCCAACGGAAGATTGGTGAATCGACCAATCTCCGCTCGGAGCTGCAACAGCTCCACTATAGCCTTCCATCAGATTCAGATCCAGAATTCGCCAGTACCGCTGTGCGGAGGCGTCCGTCTCGAAACACAACTTCACTTTATCCAAAGGCCCATTTGAGACATCAAACCCCTCCAATCCACCTGTCAGTCCGCAACCGGCCGCCTTCAACACGGCCTCCTTTCGCGTCCAGAGACGCAGAAAAATTCGCGCTCGCTCTTGCGCCGTATCTGCCGCCGCGACCAATGCCGCTTCCTCCCGAGTGAAGTTCGCCGTGGCAATCTCCAAAGCCTCAACATCGCGCTCTACCGCCTCCACATCGATGCCAACTTCTCCAGCAGTCGTAAACGCTATCGCTCCCAGCCCGACTGAATGAGATACATTGAAATTCAGCGCGGGACATTCGGCAATCCTTGGCTTGCCGTGGCGGTTGGTTGTCAGTTCAATCTTCCGCGGAACCGTCTCCAGATACCCGCTCAGCCCCAGCCGCAACATGGCCCGGCAAAGCTTGAATCGTGACGCATCTCGCACAGAAAGATAGCGCTCTGCTCGCTTCTGCTCTTCGTCCGACAAGATTTCGTCGAGATTCAATCCCGGATGCAGCGGTTGGTCCAGATCGACAATCCAGACTTCGATGACTCCGGCTGGCGGCAGTTTGCGAAGCGGAAAGCTATCCTTCATGGAGTTCCTTTTGTGAAATGAATTTCACCTGGCGGCAATTGCTATCCTCGCCAAAGCTGCTCTGGTCTTGACTTGGCATCCTGCTCCGACAAAGCGCTTTTGCGGATGCCGCGGCCCGAAAGCAATATACTCAAACCGATACGCCCCCTCGGTAGCGGCGATCTCGCACCAGCTTCACAGGACTGTAAATGATCCGAATTTGCCGTAAGGAGGCCGCCCGTGAATGCGATGCACATCTCTCCCTTTGTCATCCTTCTCGCCTGGATACCATTCGGTGCGTTTCTCTTCCACCGCTATCCGGTCCGCATTGCAATTCTAGCGAATTTTTTCGGCGGCTGGGCGATCCTTCCAGGCGCGAATTACCAAACCACAGCCGACGTTTTTCCATACTGGATTCTTGGCGTATGCCTGCCGGCAAACTATTTTCTCACCAAGGCTACGGCCACCGGATTGGCCGCACTGGCCGGGATTCTTCTTTTTCATTTCGCGGATTGGAAAAGCTTCAGGCTGGGCCTCTGCGATCTTCCCATGCTGGCTTGGTGCTGCGTGCCGCTTCTATCTGCAACCGCGCATTGGATGACGTTGAATGAGGCTTTCTTTGCTACTGCCTACCTGACCATCTCCTGGGGTGTGCCCTGGTTCATGGGCCGCCTCTACTTTACCGGCGACGACTCGCTGCTCCTTGCTGCCAAAGCATGTGTAATCGGCGGAATCTGTTACCTGCCCATCTGTCTGTTTGAGATTTGCGCCGGACCACAGTTCTACGCGTTTGTTTATGGTTATCAGCCCTACCGATGGGTGGGCGCGGCGCGTTATTTCGGCTTTCGTCCCATCGGCTTTCTGGAGGACGGAAATCAACTCGGAATTTGGATGGCGGCGGCTACTCTGCTTGCCGTCTTCCTCGCTCTTCATCCCAGGACGGGCCGCATTCTTGGCTTGCCCCCTGGCTGGGTCGCAGTTGGGTTGGCCGTCGTTACGCTGCTCTGCCAATCCGCGGGCAGTATTCTTTTGCTTCTGTTACTGCTCCCCATGGCGCTCTTGAAGCGGCGCTCTCTGCCACGAGCGTTGATCGTCATCTTGGTCGTAAGCATTCTGACATTGGTGCTTTTTCGGATGACGAACCTCGTCTCCTTGCGCGCGCTGGCGCAGCGGGATGGGGTAACGCGCTCTATCGCGAATTTTCTGACAACCATCGGCCGCCACTCGCTTACTTGGCGCATTGCTCGCGATGAGGGCCACATTGCCGTAGCGCTGCAGAGGCCTCTCCTCGGATTTGGGAGTTGGAACTGGTGGCAGAATGGCACTTTCAGGCCTTGGAGCCTGTGGCTGCTGGTCTTTGGAATGTACGGATTGGTTGGCCTGATTGCCTATGGGGCAATACTGTTCCTGCCGGTGCTGCGCGCGAACTGGCCTCATTTCGGAGGGGCTGCTCCCAACCGGCCAAATCTTCGTCTGGCGGTCACCGCGCTCATTCTTATGGTGGCTATCGATAACCTGCTCAACGGTGCGATGATTCTTCCTTACCTTCTGTTGATGGGTAGTCTGGCGGCTGGATTAAGTTGATGTGCGGGAAGTGGTTTGAGGCGGGAAAACGGTGGATTTTGGGGTTAAGGCGAAGGTATAGCGAACAATAATTGAACGAATTAGATCAATTAAATGAATGACTTAAGGTTGAAAGCGAAGGAAAAGGGAATCTAAAAAGGGCACTTTTTCGTATTTTTCCTATTCAAACTGTTGATAATAAGCATGTTGAATAAATAAAACCCGCTGATAAGCGAAGGTATGGAGAATGATCTTCTGGTTTCTCCGGCTTTTGTCGGTATCTGAAGAGGACATATTGGGTTGCTGTCTGGCCGCTTTTCTTGATTGTGCCTGAAGAGGTGTTAATGATCTGCAACCACTTGCGGTGGGCAGACGCTCGCTCCTCGCTCGCAGGAGATTCGTGGTGTCCCAAGTCCCAAAATCGGGATCTACGACACCCGGCTCTATGCCTTGGCCGCGCTGGCGCTGGCCGCCGTCAACAGCCTGGCGATGCTGATTGTACTGCCTTTTTTTCATCGCCGGTAGCACTCTATGTGCCCAGCCGCGCTTCGGGCTAAAATGAATTGAAGCACCACCAACGCGAAAGTGGCGGAATTGGCAGACGCACCAGACTTAGGATCTGGCGGAGCAATCCATGGGGGTTCGAGTCCCCCCTTTCGCACCACACTGAATCCCGTTCAGCCCCCGCATGCGCGGCCAGCATTCCTCCCGCTTGCCTGCTCCGCGGCCCGGCCGGAGTAATCTGGAGAGACCATGAGCCCAACCGCGCAGCAGACAAAAATGGATCTTGTGCAAACCCCCGAATTCCGCGAGACCTACGCCAACAGCGTGCAGGTGCGCGTCAGCGTTTGGGACTTCCAACTGGTCTTTGGCCTGGCCGCCAGCGAGGCCCCCGACCAAGTCACCATCCGCAACCACACCGCGGTCTTTCTCAGTCCGCAGCAGGCCAAGGCTCTGAGCAACATGCTGGTGCAGAATCTTGCCCAGTACGAACATGCCTTTGGCGCCTTGAATCTGGAGCCGCAGAGCCACGCCTTTCCGCAAGGGCCGATCAATTAGGGATTAGGGATTAAGGAACCAACCCTGGGTGCCCCATCCATTCCGCTCTTTTCAGCGGAATGGATGGGATGCCTCGGACCTCAACCCGGCAAACTGACAACTGACCACTGACAACTGACCACTGTCGTAAAGGAGCGATCGTTTGCGCTGGAAGACCCTCATCAAGCCGCCGCTTAACGCTCCGCTTCCATCCTGGATCATCTTTCCAGTCATCTTTGCCGCCATCTACGCCAGCCATTTCACGCTGTTGCGCCTGCCTTATTACTGGGACGAGGCCGGGTACTACATCCCGGCGGCATGGGACTTCTTCCGCACCGGCTCACTGATTCCCATCAGCACCATGACCAACGCCCATCCACCGCTGCCCAGCATCTATTTAGCGTTGTGGTGGAAGCTCTCCGGCTTTCTTCCCGAGGTCACGCGCGAGGCCGTCGTCGTCGCCGCGGCCTTTGCGCTGACGGCCGTCTGGCGGCTGGCCATGCGCCTCACCGGCATCCCCGCCGTCGCCTTCTGGACCGTCCTGCTGACCGCTCTTTACCCCGTCTGGTTTGCGCAGAGCACACTGGCCCACGCCGACATCTTCGCCGCAGCCTGCACGCTCTGGGGTCTGGTCTACGCGCTGCCGGCCCGCGATGCGCTGACACGCCAAGCCGCCCGGCCCTGGCTCGCTGCTTCATGGTTCGCCCTGGCCGCGCTCAGCAAAGAAACCGCCATTGCCATTCCACTGACGCTGGCGGTTGTAAGCTTGATTGAGAGCCGCCGCGCTCCCGGCAATGCCCGCCTTCGGCTCTGGCGCGAATCCGCCTGGTTCGCCGCCTGCGCGCTGCCGCTGGCCGCCTGGTACGGCTACCACAAAATCAAAACCGGCTTCCTCTTCGGCAATCCAGAATTTCTCCGTTACAACGCCCAGGCCAACCTCTCGCCCTTCCGCATTGCTGCCGCCTTCGGCTACCGTCTCCTGCATCTCACCGCGCACATGAACCTCTTTGTGCCCGTGGGAATTGCCCTGACTGCGCTGCTGCTGGAGCCGCGAATGGATAGAGATCAGAGATCCGTGATCAGTGATCTAAAACGCGCAGAAATCTCCGGCGCCGATGTCACCACCCCCGACGAATTCCCTTCCCCGATCACACCCGGCGCGCTGGTTCGCATCTTCGCTCTGCTGCTGGTCAACGCGCTCTTCTTCAGCGTTCTGGGCGGCGCTTTGCTTACCCGCTATCTGCTGCCCATGTACCCGCTGGTGCTGCTGCTGGCCGTTACCACGCTCTATCGCCGCGCGCCCAACTGGCAGGCTCTTACCGGCCTCAGCGCGCTGGCATTTACTCTCGGGCTCTTCGTCAATCCGCCCTATCGCTTTGCACCGGAAGACAACCTGGCTTACGCGCGCGTCATTCGCTTGCATCAGGCCGGCATTGCACAACTGGAAAAATGCTGCAATGGCGCAACCGTGCTTACCGCCTGGCCAGTGAGCGACGAGCTGCTCCGCCCCGAGTTGGGCTACTTGACCCAGCCCTTCGCCGTCGATCGCATTGAGGATTTCACGGCCGCCCAGATCGCCCGCGCAGCTCAGGAGCCGGAAAAATACTCGGCAGCGCTGGTCTTCAGCACCAAATACGATCCTCCCTCGCTGCCCCTCAGTCTGGGCCCCAAGGGCGAAGCCATCGACGAGCGCTACTTCGGCCTGCATCACGATCTGCCGCCCGAGGCCATCGCCGCGCAGCTTCACGGCGTGCTTGTCTGGCAGCAGGAGGATCAGGGCCAGTGGATCGCCCTGATCCGCTTCAATCGCCAATTTGACGCGCGCGCCTACATGCCGCCTTTGCCCAGCAGAATGCCGATGCCGTAAGTCACCGCGCCTTCCACCGCGCCCACAGCCGTCATCTCCAGACCGGAAGACCACCACGACCGAACCGTAATCAGCGACTTGGCCGCGCCCACGGCAAAATGCGCCGCAAGGGAAATCACCGCAGCCGCAATCACCGCCTCGATTCCGCTCAGAAAGAAAAACGGAATGATCGGAATCGCCGCGCCCACGGCTGTTGAAAGCGCGCCTGACCCGGCCGAAACCAGCGGATTCGCCAGCGCCTCTTCGCTGGTGCCCAGCCGCTCGCTGGCCAACGCGCGCAGCAGTTGCTCGGGGTCGCTGGCAATGTGGTTCACCATGTTTTGCGAGTCCTCTTCGGGCAGCCCTTTGACCTGGTAATAGAGGCTGAGAAGCTCGCGCGCCTCCGGTCCATTCATCTGGATCGCCTCGCGCTCGCGCTGCACCTCGGCCATGTAAATCTCGCGCTCGCTTTTGGCGGCCAGATACGCGCCGGAGCCCATGCTAAGCGCGCTCGCGATCAGCCCTGAAAGCCCCGCCAGCAGCACATATTTACTGTCGCCTGAGGTTGCGCCGCTGACGCCGCTGACAATGCCGAAGATCGCGCCCAGACCGTCATTGACGCCATAAATCGCGTCGCCAATCCAACTGCCCGGCTGCTTGCGGCCTTGTGAGCGCTTGGCCAGCATCTCATTCAGAACCGCCTGCGCGTCGATCTTGTGCGAGCCGCTGGGGGCGGGATAGTGGCCGCGCAGCAGCGACCCAAGTTCCTTGTAATGATCCTTCTCGTCCTCGATCACATGCTCGAGAATCGCAATCGACTCCTCATCGCCCAGCGACTTCAATTGCTCGCCGTAGCTGGCAATCTGCCGGCTCTCTTCAATCTCCAGCCGTCGCAGCGCCATGCGAATGCCGCCGGCGCGGTTGGCCAGCGAATCGGCCTCGCCGCCCGGCTTGCCGCGATAGACCGGCTCGGCGCCGCCCAGTTCCACAATGCGCCCATGCCAGAGCGATGCGTGCTCCCACTCCGCTCCGGCCAGATGGCGCAGCACCTGAGAGCGCACCGGGTCCGAGTCGCGGTCGGCCAGCGCCATATAGGTGTGATAACCCTCCATCTCCGCTGCCCAGTTGCCTTCCAACGCCGCCAGAACCTTCTTCAGTTTCGCCGTGCTCAGTGTTCCACTCGCCATAGCCGTCTCCTTGCCTTGCAATGAGAATAAACGAATCCGCAGCCTTTTCTGCGGGGATTTGCCCCCCGCTTCCCCAATGCCGGGTCTGCCGTATAGTGTTATTGGCAGCATCAACGACAGTTTTTCAGGCCCAACCAGCCGAATTTTTTGAGGAAGCGGGGAATTGGCATTTATGGCAACGCAATCCACCACCCAGGCGGCGCCCAGCGCGCCCAACTATACGGGCCCATTTATTACGGTGGCCTTCCTGTTCTTTATCTTCGGATTCATCACCACCCTGAACATGGCTCTGGTGCCAGACCTGCGCAACATCTTCCATCTTCCCTATGGATGGACGATGCTGGCTGAGTCGGCCTTCTTTCTGGCCTATCTGGTCTTCTCCTGGCCCACCGGGAAGATGATCGAATCCATCGGCTACAAAAAGACCATGGTGGTGGCTCTCTTCATCCAGGTGGTGGGCTGCCTGATGTTTGTTCCCGCCGCCAAAGTGCCCAGCTTCCCGCTCTTTCTGGCCGCCAGCTTCGTTGTCGGAGCCGGAGTCACCGCTCTGCAGACCGCGGCCAATCCTTACGTTTCCATCCTCGGCCCCGAGAACAGCGCCCCGGTGCGGCTGACCTTGGCGCAGGCCTTCAACTCGGTCGGCACCACGATCGCGCCCCTCGTCGCCGGCGCTTACATCCTCACCGATCCGGCCAAGATTGCCACACCGGCCGCGGTGGCCGATACGGTGCGCGTGCCTTATCTTTTGATCGCCGCCGGGCTGCTGGTCTTGGGCGTCATCGTTCTCTTTCTTCATCTGCCGCACATTGCGCAGCCCAAAGGCTCCGGCCCGGAGGGCGAATCCATCGTCGGCCGCAGCATCTGGGGTTACCGGCACACCGTATTGGCCGCCGTCGGCATCTTCCTTTATGTGGGCGTGGAAGTCGGCCTCGGCTCCATCGCCGTCGATTACTTCAAAACCTTGGGCATGGACAGCGCCAAGACCGCCTCCTTTCTGGTCTCGCTCTACTGGGGCGGCGCGCTGGTTGGCCGTCTGCTCGGCTCCTGGATTCTGACCAAAATCCCCTCCGGCAAGCTGCTGGGAATCTTCGGCTTCCTGGCCACCGCCATGGTGCTCGTCTCCATGTTCACCGGCGGTCAAGTCGCCATTTACAGCATCGTGCTCTGCGGCTTCTTCAACTCCATCATGTTCCCCAATATCTTTACGCTGGGCATCAAGGGTCTGGGGCCGATGACCCACAGGGGATCGTCACTCATCATGGCAGCGGTCGTCGGCGGAGCTATCGTCCCCGTCCTGCTCGGCAAACTCGCCGACCTCATCGGGATTCAGCACGCGCTCATCCTGCCCGTCCTCTGCTACCTCTTCATCGCCTATTACGGGCTGTGGGGCTCCAAGCCTGCGCGGACTGTTGCAGCGTAGGCTGGATGGTTGTTGACTGAAGGCCCTTTGGCGCAAGCCAAAGGGCCTTCGCATCCGCGGCCACTTATTGCAACGTCAACAAGTATCGTGACCGAGTGATTCCGTAATTGCAGGAGTGTAGCGCCAGCCTGACTGGCTGTCGCGCGGACGTCCCCGCCCGCGCCTGTTCATGACAGATTACCAATTGATTCAGTCGAAATTTAGATGATGTGATTCTCCCTTAAAAACTGACGATTGCTAGTACCCAAACGATTCTTGGATACTAACAATCGCTCAGTCTGTGCGAACCTCTAAGTTATCTATCGGCCTATATTTGAGTTAGTGTGAGCCCCACTCAAACTTTTGTCTACACGACGAAAGTAACCTTATATGTTAACGATTCAGTAACTGGTTTTCCCCTCCCCAAATCAGCAAATCTGTGCTTCATTCCTCGCGGTTTTTTGCGGCGAGCGGACGGTCCGGCGATCCGAGTCTCGCACCTCCGAAGCGTGAAACCATGAAGGCTAGTGCGCAATCGCTGGCTTGCTAACTCGCTAGCTGACTCGCAGGCTTGCGGACTCACCAGCTTGCTGATTCGGCAGATATCCCAGGCTTCGATTCTCCCTGCTTCGATCATTCGCCAAGATTGAGATCTGTGCCCAACCCGCCAGCGTCTACCCATGTCAAGGATTCTGTGGCGCGCAAGCGCCATCCACCCCACCACAGGTGATTGCAGATAATTACCGCCTCTTCAGGCACAATCAAGAAAAGCGGCCAAAACTCCGCCGCTCCAGAGGCCCCATGACTTATGTCCTCCAACTTGCCGCCATCGCCGGGCACCTCACCCTCGCCTCTTTCATCTTGAGCGCGCGTAGTCGAAGGACATGCGTCCCGGCATTCTGCGGCATCGGGGTGATCGAGGGTGAGAACCTGCATTCCCTCCGGCCCGGCTCCATCGTAAGCCCAGAAAAACCGGAGAAAAAGGGTAATCAATTCGTCATACCTTCTCTAAACGGCAAAATCTATTTACTCAACATGCTTATTATCAATAGTTTGAATAGAAAAAATGCAAATAAATGCCCTTTTTAGGTTCTCTTTTCTTTCGCTTTACCACTTAAGTCATTCATTTAATTGATCTAGTCCGTTCAATTATCGTTCGCCATACCTTCGCCTATTATACAAATCTCGCCGGTTCGCCGCGCTGGGTGCCTTCACCCCCATCCTAGGTAGAAGACCTCGGACCTATTCCCTTATCTCGGCATCTCCGGCCACGGATCGCGGAGCAGCGAACAGAGCCCGAGATCGTTGCCGTAGCGCTCGACTTCGACTTCAGCCATTTTGATAGCGCTGGCCATGCCTCGAAAGGCGGGAACAGCATCGGAGCCCATGATCTGCGGCGAGATAAAGAAATGCACGCGATCCACCAATCCGGCGGCGAGCAGCGCTGTATTCAGCCGTGTGCCGGTCTCCGTAAGTAAAGTAAGAATGCCCTCCGCGCCGAGCTTTTCCAGCACCTTGACCAGCGGTACGCGGCCTGCTTCAGCAATTAGAACCTCGACGCGGACTCCGCGGCTGGTTAGCTCACCAATGCGGGCCTGGTCGGTTGAGACAGTGAAGACGACGACATCGTTTTGCGCTGTAGCCACTAGTTTGGAGTCGAGGGGCATGCGCAACGCCGAATCCAGCACGACACGCAGCAGCGGGCGGCGGCGGCGCTGTCCGCTGCGGTCGGTGAGGTGTGGGTCGTCGGCCAGCACTGTATCCACGCCAGTAAGCGCGGCGTCCACCTGCCAGCGCAGCGGCTGCACGGCGGCGCGGGCGGCTTCGCTGGTGATCCAATAGGGCTGGTGAGGCTCCTGCTGGCCGGCCGGAGGCGCGATGCGGCCATCAAGCGTCATGGCCACCTTCATCAATACCAGCGGGCGGCCATGCTGGCACCAGTGGGCAAAGCCCTCGTTGAGACGGCGGGCTTCGGCCTGGCAGACTCCCACTGCTGTTTCCACTCCCGCTGCCCGCAATGCTTCCAGGCCGTGGCCGGCGACGGTGGGATTGGGATCGATGGTGGCGGCGACAACGCGTTTTATGCCCGAGGAAATCAGGGCTTCAGTGCAGGGGCCGGTGCGGCCGGTGTGGTTACAGGGCTCAAGGGTGACGTAGGCTGTACCGCCGCGCGCACGGTCACCGGCGGCTTTGAGCGCTGCGACTTCGGCGTGATCCAGCAGGTCGTACTCATGCCAGCCCTCGCCCGCCAACTGCCCCGCCGCGTCCAAAATCACGCAGCCCACGGCAGGATTGGGCGAAGTGACGCCAATGCCCCGGCGTGCCAATTCCAGCGCGCGCTGCATCCAAATTTGGTCTTGGTCAACCTGTTGATTCATAAGCATCATTTGACGGAAAGCTATCCATTTCGCCCTGAATCTCTGTTTCTTTGTTAAATCTTTCCACCGTGATTCAGCCGGTCTGGATTTGGCGCGGGAGACATAATTTGCGTTGTTTTTTCATCAAAGCATCCACTTCCGCGGGTGCCCGCGAAGGCGTCAATTAGGCGGTTTCGGATTTCGCGATCCGGATCAAACACAGTCATCCAGATGCTAAAAAAACCGGTAGCGATGGCAAGATTTATCACAGTTCGACGCAGTGCAACGTTCGTAGGATTTTCCAGAATGTCAGTTCGGCTAATCTCTGCGATTTTCCATGCTTCCCTTCGTTGAGAGATTCTGTCGAGTGGCACTGGCTTTCCGTTTTCATCTTGAGTCAAACAAATTCTCTTGTCGAGGCCTGTCACTGCCAAGACCCTAGACGCCATTTCCTTGATCGCGACTGGTAAATGAGGCCCAGGAGTCACGCTTCCGTCCGCCAAATAACTAAATGCCGCAAATGTATTATCACGATCGGGAAGAAGCACATCTGCAAGAATAATATCTTTGTCTTTCTTGATAGCATTACAGTTTACACATGCCAAGAGAAAATTGTCCCAACGACCAATGAGGCTGCGATATGCTGGTAGGTTCTTGGGTTGAATGTGCTCGACTGCAAGCATGGTATGGACGGGCCTTTCGCAATAACTGCAATAGAGGCCTATACGAGCCGCCAGGTAAGGCTTTGCGTCCTCATAACTGTCGAGGTCAGTGGGAAATGGAGAAGTACCACGCTGAACGGGACGCATACTATTCGCCGATCTTTGCAGCGCGTTTCATTTCCAGGAACGCCTGAAATGCCGGGTTATCTGCGTATGGCGCAATATCTTCTGAAAGCTTCTCCATATAATTTTCTAGCTTGTCTTTCGGTGCTGTTTGCGCTTCATCCAAAGTTTTCAAATAATCTTGCGCCGCCTCTTTCATGCTTTCATACCGGACACTCACTTGCGGATTTGATACGCCCATGATTCCGCTTGCAATCTGTTCAAGTGGCTTATTTCCCAGCTCTGCGGTAGGCTGCCCATCAAGCATAACGAGTTCCTCCCCTGATCGAAGGCTTTGAATAAGAAACGGGGAATGGGTAGTGACAATAAATTGTATCTTCGGGAAGATTCGGCGAAGATCTTCAATAATTCCGCGTTGCCACTTTGGGTGCAGATGCAGGTCCAACTCATCGATCATCACAATGCCGGGAGTTTGCTGCAATACATCTCTGCCTAGATGCGGATTCAGCGTGATTACCCGTCTGGCCAAATCGCCGATCTGCGTCAGCAAAAGGCGCTGACCCTCACTCAAATTACGAAACATTCGAAAATCGGACAGTTCCGAACCGAGAATAAGATCTGGAATTAACTCATCGTAGTAAAAGTCTGATGCGAACTCAACACAACTCGCAATCGCCTGCTTCATTACCTCAAGAGCTATCGTCCCGGCCTTACGCGCATAACCTACGGATTGTTGTTTGCGAATCCACTCGAGAAGATCTGTTTCCTGAATTTCGAAACTCGTGCAATCACGGTATCCATCAAAACGAGAGGGCAATTCCTGCGACGACTTCTTCTTTTCAGACTTTCTGTGTGGGGATTCAAACCAGAGTCGTTCAACACCGTAGCAGCAAATCATCGGAAGCGTAACAATTTCGTTCACACGCGTCTTGCGATCGGCTTCTTTGGCCACATCGATCAACTTCTTGGCCCCGATGGTCGTCGTGTGCCCTTTTTCGCTATTTAGCTCCCGGCTCCAAGTAAGATTCTGTCCCATCACTTGCCCACTGGCTTCTATCCGGGGCGTTGGCAAGAACTGCTTTTCAAATGAAACGTTATCTTCAAATTGATGTGGTTCGACGTGGACCTGCTTAAGTCCGATACCTCCAGCAGTTTGGGCGCAGCGCAGTCCAAGAAACCAACAATCGACTGCAACAGAAAGCGCATCAAGAACAGAACTTTTTCCGGTAGCATTTTCGCCAACAATGAGATTGAACTTGGGATGAAAGTTGAACTCGCGCGATGCGAAACGCTTGAAGTTCGTGATTTCTAAATGGTCAATTCTCATGTAGATTCCTCTGCGACACTGTATTAGTTCTCAATTTTCCTAGTCGTAACCAGCTAAAGGATAGAATCGGTCTCCCAGTGTTAGCCGACAAAAAATAGCGTCTGAGCTCTTGGATTTTTGACTCCAATTTGAGTTGCTTGGCATCTCATCTCAGGCGCTTCTTCTATTGTATTTCAAATTCCAATCGGGACAAGAAAAGACTGTAGGAGTTACTCCAACAGCGAATCGACGAACTCGGCTGGAGAAAACTCGATCAGGTCGGCCATCTGCTCACCCACGCCGGCAAAGAGAACTGGCAGGTTAAGCTCCTCCGCAATGGCGACGGCGATGCCGCCCTTGGCCGTGCCGTCGAGCTTGGTGAGGATGATGCCGGTAACGCCTGCCGATTGAGTAAATTGCCGCGCCTGCTGGACGCCGTTCTGGCCCGTGGTCGCATCCATCACCAGCAACACCTCATGCGGCGCGCCGGGAATCAGCTTGGCAGCGGTGCGGCGCATCTTGTCCAGCTCGTCCATGAGGCCGGTTTTGGTGTGCAGACGGCCTGCGGTGTCAACAATCAACTCGTTGATATGGTGGGTTTTGGCAGCGGATGCGGCGTCGTAGAGGACGGCCGCTGGATCGCCGCCCTGGCGAGTTTTGATCATCTGGACGCCGGAGCGCGTGGCCCAGACTTCCAACTGCTCGATGGCCGCGGCGCGAAAGGTATCAGCGGCGCAGAGCAGAACCGATTTGTTCTGAGCGCTATACCAGGCAGCGAGCTTGCCGGCTGAAGTGGTTTTGCCGGTGCCGTTGACGCCGACTAGGAAGGTGACGCGCGGGCCGTCGGTTGCTGACAAAGGATTTGCTTTGTTGGCGATGGGCGCTTCAAGTATGGCCCGAATCTGGGCCTTGAGCAGGGAGCGCAACTCGTCGCCGCCTACAATCGCCTGATGCCGCGCCCGGTTGCGCAGGGCGTCCAGAATCGCGGTTGTGGTTTGGATGCCGAGGTCGCTGGTAAGCAGCGCGGTTTCAAGGCCTTCCAGCGTGGACTCGTCCACAGTGCGCGTCAGCGCGACCAGGTCTTCGATCTTGGCCGAGAGCGACTCTCTTGTCCGCGAGACCGCTTGCTTCATGCGGCTGAATAGGCTGGACTTGGGAGTCTCGCCTGAGGCCTGATTTTCCTGGTTGTCTTTCTTGCCGCCGAAGAGCTTCATCATCGAGGAGTCCAGCTTTGAGTTTAAGGCATGGACGCAGGGAACGTGTACCTGCGGTGCGACAGACGCTCGCTACTCGCTCGCAGGAGGGTTGTGGTAATCCAGATCCCAAAAAAGAAGCTTGGGTCAACAGGTAATGGTTCACCGCACCAGGCCGAGAGCGGCGGTGGCGCTCAAAAAGCCCCGCGCGGCTAGGCCGATGGGGTCCAAAAGCACAGTCCTGCCGCGCAGCAATTCGCTGACCGGCTGGCCGCGAAAGTGGCCGATGCCGCGGTAATGTGCGATGAAGTAAAGCACGCGCAGGAAGAGCTTCCAGCCGAGTGGCGCAAAAAATGTGGGCAGCAGCAGCGGCACGGCATGGCCGTCTTTGACCTCGGCGGCGAACTCGGCGTAGCTGCGAGCCTGAGTCACGGAGAGCACGGAACTTGCCAGCAGCAGATGGCTATCGCCGCCACCGATCGCGGGCTTCCCTGTCTCTTGCGCCAATTGCAGCACGAGGTCGTTCTCTTCGCGGCTCCTCATGCCGTTGTATTCCAGGGCGTGGATCGCCCAGCCGTAGCGTTGCAGCAGCGCCTCGGCGGGAATCTTGCGGCCCACATTCTTGCCCCAGGGAACCAGCGGATGATTGAAGACGACGAGAGCGTTGCTGGCGCGAAGGATCTCGAAAAGGTCGTCGAGGCGACGCTCGCGGGCCGCGGCCTGCAAGCTGGCGTGAAGCTCGTCGATTCCGGCCGCGGGCATTCCGGTGACGCCCAGGTGAAAGAGATAGTCGTCAAAGTAAATGGAGATCTCTTCGCCGAGGGGATTGCGCGCGGCTTGATCGGGATGCGCCCGTTGGAGTTCGATGCTGCCCGCAACTTCGTCGTGATCGGTGATGCCGAGATGAACGCCTGCGAAACCGAAGGCCGCGGCACTGGCATTCTCGGTCTGCAAGGCATCCTCGACGGAGAGCGGAGAGCGGTAGAAGATGTCCGCGTAATTCAGATTTTCAATCTCGGCGAGGCCGAAGGCTGCTTGCAGAATTCCGCGCAATGGCCGCATGAAACGCAGCTTGACCACCTGATTGAGAAAGGCCATATTCTCGATGGAGTGATTGGAGTGGTTGTGCATTGAAACCGCGCAGGCGTAATCGCGCGCCGGATGCGGAGAGGCGCGGTAGGTGTAATTCTCGATCGTCCAGCAATCGACTGCCGGCATGGCGCTGTTCCTTTGCGGATAGCCGCCCTTATCCAAATACGTCGGACGCGACTTTGCCGATTTTCTCAACTCAGGGTCCGTCCGATTGTGATCTAAATCACTGGCGGCAGACCGTCTGGCAGTTCACTCTTAGGCAGGCCCAACGGACGTAAGGCTGCTTTAAACTTGAAGCGCAGATCGAAACGCATTTTCTGAACGCGGCAATCAGAGTCCAATCGCCGCTGTGAGGCTCTTTCCCGATGGCAGACGACTTCAACTCGACGGGCACGGCTCTTGCTTCTGAGGAAGAGACGCCGCCGTGCGTCCTGGCGGAGCGCGAGCGGCTGGTGGAGATTGCGGGCGGGCAGCAGAAGAGCAGGCACTATCATCGCCCACTGGAGCGGCCCTTTGCGGCTGAAGATCGAGACCGCGTAACGGTGCTCTTTGGCGGATTTACCTGGAAGCACGAACGCTTCATCGAGGCGATTCTGCGGGCCAGCGGTTATCGCTGCCAGATGCTGCCGACGCCCGATGTGGAGTCGTTCAGCTTTGGCCGCGAGTTTGGCAATAACGGACAATGCAATCCGACTTACTTCACGATTGGGAATCTGATTAAATATCTTCGCTCGCTGGAAGAGCAGGGCCAGTCGCGCCATGAGATTGAAGAGCAGTACATTTTTTTTACGGCCGGATCATGCGGGCCCTGCCGCTTCGGAATGTATGAGTCCGAGTACCGGTTGGCGCTGGGCAACGCGGGCTATGAGCGCTTCCGCATTGTGCTCTACCAGGCCGATCAGGCCATCAAGGCGGCCAAAGATAACCCAGGGCTGAAGTTTACGCTGGACTTCAATCTTGGCGCGCTGAATATGCTCAACTTTGGCGATGTGATCAACGATATGAGTTATCGCATCCGCCCGCTGGAGGTCGTCGCGGGCAGCACCGACCGTGCGATTGAAGATGTGGTTGATCAGTTAAGCCGGTTTCTTCAGACGCGGCGGAAGTTCGAGATTCTGGAGCGAGCGCCCAAGCCGATTGCCGCACTGCTGCGCGGCCGGCCAAAATTGCTTGGCTTTGTGAACGGAACGGGCAAGATTCTTAATCATCTTTACAGTAATGAATTTGTGGATGAATTGCGGCGGGCTCGCGCGCGGCTAGAGCAGATAGAAGTGGATCACTTGCGCGTCAAGCCCGTCGTCAAAATCGTCGGCGAGTTTTGGGCGCAGCTCACCGAGGGCGACGGCAACTTCAACATGTTTCGGTTCCTGGAGAGCGAGGGCGCGCAGGTGCATGTGGATTCGATCGGCGGATGGATCAGCTATCTGCTGCATCAATCGCGCGTCAGCATGGAAGCTCGCAAAGGCCTGGAGAATGCGTATCCAGATGCGCGCTGGTGGCAGCTTGGCAAGCAGTTGGCGAATCGCTGGAGGTATGGGCGCAAGTGGTCGCTGCTGCGTTTGAGCGAGTATTTATGGGGCTATTTGTATGCGCGGACGTCGCGCCTGCTGGGCGGCATTACGCCGCATCTGCTCTCTCAGCGCAAGCTGGCGCTGATTGCGCATCCGTTTTATCACTCGCTGGCCCGCGGCGGCGAAGGGCATCTGGAAGTGGGCAAGAATGTCTACTACTCGACCGAGGGGCTTTGCCACATGGTGCTGGCGCTGAAGCCCTTTGGCTGCATGCCGTCATCGCAATCGGATGGCGTGCAGTCGGCCGTGGTCAATCGCTTTCCAGAGATGATTTTTCTGCCGGTGGAGACTTCGGGCGAGGGCGAGATCAATGCGCATAGCCGCGTGCAAATGGCGCTTGGCGAGGCGCGCGTGAAGGCTCGCGCGGAGTTCGATGCGGCACTGGCCGCGACTGCGAAATCACTGGATGAGATCAAAGCGTATGCGGCTAGCCATCGCGAGCTGCGCAGCCCCTTCTATCCGATTCCGCGGCGCAAGGGAATTGCGGGGACGGCTGCGAACTTTGCGTTGCATTTGAGCGATCTGATTGACGGACGTGCGCGAATGGCCCGCTTGCCGGGAGAGCGCTGAGACTATGCCGGACAAAGCTCAACTGCGCGGCCTGCCGATTCAATTCCTGGTGGGATTGGATGTCGGCTCCACAACCGTCAAGGCGGTGGTGATGGACGGCAGCGGCGCACGCGTTTTGTGGCGCGATTATCGCCGCCACGACACGCGCCAGGCCGGAATGCTGAGTGAGTTTCTGCTGCGCATGGAGAGCGAGATCGGCATTGCGCCGGGCAACTGCCGCGTCTTTATTACCGGCTCTGGCGGGCACCCGCTGGCTGAGCCGATCGGCGCTCGCTTTGTGCAAGAGGTGAACGCCGTGGCGTTGGCCGTCGAAAAGCTGCACCCCGAAGCGCAATCGGTGATTGAACTGGGCGGGCAGGACGCAAAGATCATTCTCTTCAAGACCGAGATTGAGAGCGGGCGGCGCAGGAAGATCGCCTCGATGAACGACAAGTGCGCGGGCGGCACGGGCGCGGTGATCGACAAGATTCAGGCCAAACTGAAGATTGCCGCGAACGAACTGCCGGAGCTGGCTTATCGCGGTGTGCGCATTCATCCGGTTGCGGGAAAGTGCGGCGTCTTTGCCGAGACCGACATCAATGGATTGCAAAAGCAGGGACTGCCGGCCGAGGAGCTGATGGCCTCGCTCTACGACGCCATCGTGCTGCAGAATTTGACGGTGCTGACGCGCGGACATACGCTGCTTCCGCATGTGCTGCTGCTGGGCGGGCCGAATGCGTTTCTGCGCGGAATGCGCGAGGCCTGGCAGCACAATATCCCTCTGCTCTGGAAGGAGCGCGGCATTGAATTGCCGCCGGGAAAGACAGTCGAGGAGCTGATTGAAACTCCGCCCGATGCGTTATATTTTGCGGCGCTGGGCGCAGTCGAGTTTGGTCTGGATGAAGCGGAAGAAAACGGCCGCTATCTGGGGCGCGCCGCGCTGGAACGCTTTCTGGATGCAGGGCGCGAGCAGCGCAAGAGCGCATTCGCAAAACCTGGACTTTGTGCTTCGCAAGAAGAGTTGCAAAGTTTCAAGGACCGCTATCGGACGGTGCAATTCACGCCCGCGGTCTTTGCGCGTGGTGAACGCGTGGAGGCATTTCTCGGCATCGATGGCGGCTCCACTTCGACTAAAGCCGTGCTGCTGTCGGCAGCGGGCAAGGTGCTGGCCAAAGCCTATCGGCTCTCGGAGGGTAACCCGATTGCCGATGCAATTGCGGTGCTGGACGAGCTGCGACGGCGCGTGGAAGAAGAGTGCGGCGCGAGCCTGCATGTGCTTGGCGCTGCGACCACGGGCTACGCGAAGGATATTTTGCGGCAGGTGCTGGGCGCCGATGCAGCGCTGGTTGAAACCGTGGCGCACACCGAGTCCGCGTTGCGCTATTTTGCCGATCCGCAAGTCATCGTCGATGTGGGCGGACAGGACATCAAGCTGATCCTGCTGCGCGATGGGCGCGTGCGCGATTTCCGGCTCAATGCGCAGTGCTCGGCTGGCAACGGCTACTTTCTACAGTCCACGGCGGAGGGCTTCGGCATTCCGGTGGAGCGCTACGCCGAGACGGCATTTGCGGCGCGCTCTATGCCTACCTTCGGTTACGGGTGCGCGGTTTTTTTGCAATCGGATATCGTGAATTTTCAGCGCCAGGGATGGCTGCCGGAAGAGATCCTCGCCGGCCTTGCCACGGTGCTGCCGCGCAATGTATTTCTGCATGTGGCCAAGGCACCCAATCTCACTGCTTTGGGCTCGCGCTTTGTTCTGCAAGGAGGTACGCAGAACAATCTGGCCGCGGTAAAGGCGGAGGTCGATTTTCTGCGCGCCGGATTTCGCGGAACCGGCATCGACCCCGATATTCAAATTCATCCGCACTGCGGAGAAGCGGGCGCGATTGGCGCGGGGCTGGAAGCGATACGTTTGTGGCGCCTGGGACGCGCGACCAGCTTCATCGGGATGGATGCGGCTCGGCGCATTCAATTCACTACGACTTGCGATGAAGAGACGCGCTGCCACTTCTGCAAAAACGCCTGCATGAGGACTTTCATCGATGTAGAAATCGATGGCGTGGAACGCGAGAGCCGCCGCATCATTCTAGCCGGCTGCGAAAAGGGCGCGGTGGAAGACGTGAAAACCATGCGCGGCATTCAAGCCCGCATCAGCGCCGCGCGCGCGGCAAATTGCAATCTGGTGGAAGAGGCGGCGCATGAAGTCTGGCGTTCGCGGCATCCTGAGAACGTGGCCGTCGCGCTGCCCAAGCGCGCATGGAGCCGCGCGTGGAGTGCAGCCGCGCGTGATCGGCTCACGCTTGCCGGGCGGCGTTCGCAACTGCGCATCGGCATTCCCCGCGTGTTGAGCTTCTATGCGTACGCGCCGCTCTTCAGCGCCTATCTGGAAAGCCTGGGCGTGCGCGCGGAGAACCTTGTTTACTCCGATGTAACTACCGGCGAGATGTATCGCGCCGGCTCCAGCCGCGGCTCCATCGATCCCTGCTTTCCATCGAAGATTGCCATTGCGCATTTTCACAATCTGCTCTTCAAGCAGCATGAGCGCAAAAAGCTCGATGCCGTCTTCTTCCCGATGTTCGATGTGCTGGCCTCGCCGCTAGTAAATACCCGCGCCAATAACGGCTGCCCCACGGCTTCGGTGACGCCGGAGACGGTCGAGGCCGCCTTTACCAAAGAGAGTGACATCATCGCCGAGCGCGGCATTCAGTACATTCATCCGCTGGTCAATCTTTCGCACCGCAAGCTCTTTGCGCGCCAGATGTTTGAGGCATGGAAGCCGCTGCTGGGCTTGAGCAAAGAGGAGAACGACCGCGCCGTCGAGGTTGCCTTTCGCGAGCAGGAGCGATTTGAATTCGGCTTGCGCAGCCAGGCGCGCGAGGCGCTTGACAGGCTCGAAGCCGAAGACCGGTTGGGCATCGTGATGCTCGGGCGGCCTTACCACCATGACCCCGGCATCAATCACGAGATCATGGAGCAGTTTCAAAAGCTCGGCTATCCAATCTTTTCGCAGAGCACGCTGCCAATGGACCGCGATATCCTGGAGCGGCTTTTTGGTGAAGAAGTTCGCGCGGGCGTCACTGGCCATGCGCTCGATATTTCAGACGTTTGGAAGACGGCGTTTTCCGCCAGTTCCAATCACAAACTCTGGGCCGCCAAGTTCACCGCGCGCCATCCGAATCTTGTGGCTATCGAGTTTTCCAGTTTCAAGTGCGGCCACGATGCGCCTATCTACAGCGCCGTCGAGCAGATCGTAGAGCGCTCCGGAACGCCCTTCTTTTCCTTCCGCGATATGGATGAGAATTGCCCGGCTCATTCAATTCGCCTGCGCGTGGAAACCATCGACTATTTTCTGAAGCGCTATCAGGAAGACCGCATGTGCTTGAAGAAGCAAAAAGCTAGCCAAAGATAATTGAAATTAGACCCAATCGGCTGTCTGTCCGATGATTTTGTTGCCACGGCGATAGCGCTGGAAGACGGCCGATGGGACACTCACCAAGCTGTTTGGCAGCCTGCTTATCTTTGTATACCGCTGTTTTTGACCGGGTTGAAATCAAGGGATAAACGAGCTGATATTTCGTCTTGCGGGTACTCTGTTGCCTCGGCGAAGGACGATCCGATAGCGGTCACTTCCCCAACACCGCAACACCTTCCTGTTGAGCTGCCTTACGCAACTCATCGTCGAGGGTGGCCAGGGGGAGCGAGCGGCGCAGAGCGAGTTCCAGGTAGATTGCGTCATAGACAGTCAGTTGATGACGGTCGGCCAATTCCAACGTTCGGCCCCACAAATGGTCATTCGTCTCCTGATCGCAGAAAATGGGCAGAAGTTGCAAATCAATCAGCGAATCCCTGCGCTTCAACGGCGTGATTCTCCTTCGACGGAGGTTGATGGCAAGGCTATTCGCAACTTCGATCCGCCACAAACTTGGAACCCAGGCACAATCGTCCGCAATCAAATCAAAGGCAGTAGCGATTTCGGTGGTAAGCTCCTCCGGTAAGAGCCACGCCAAGGTCGCCGAAGCGTCCAGAACCAGACTCATCGCCGCCCCTCATCGCGATAGGTCTTCCATTCCTCCCAGTCAAATGGACCAAGCTTCATTTCTTTGGCCCGCTGCCGGATGCGCTTCATGGCCGCGCGCGCAATTTCTCGCTGCTCAGCCGTGATCGCTGGACGGGGCACGATCCGCGCCACGGGACGGCCATGGCGGGTAATCTCAATCTCCTCGCCCGCCTCGACGCGGTCGAGCAGGGATCCAAAGGTGTTTTTTGCCTCGAAGGCTCCAACTTGCAGCATGGTTTCTTCTCCTCAAATCCATCCAGCTTGAGCTAGCTTAACATATTCTCCATAGTTTCGCTAAACTGGCTCTCTGATTTACGCAGAAAGCGCGCATTGTAAGCTGTATTTAGGCAGTTTCGTCCTACAGGAGTTTGCGCCGCACCAAGTCAAGGGCCTGTTGCGTAGTCCATTCTCGGATTCTTGTTCGATCGCCGCGGAAGGTCTTTTCGATAGACTCGGTTCGCTTGGCGTCGCTGAGCGCGATATAAACCAGGCCAACCGGCTTGTCTTCAGAGCCTCCGCCAGGCCCGGCGATGCCGGTAACTCCCAGCCCCAGCGTTGCGCCGGTATAGCGGCGAATGCCGTAAGCCAGGGCTTCGGCAACGTCCTTGGAGACCGCACCGGATTCAGAGATCAGCTCTGGAGGCACGCCCGCAAAGGCTGTCTTGAGCTCATTGGAGTAGACGACCGCGCCGCCCAGAAACGACCGTGAGCTGCCGGGAACGCTGGTGATGCGTTGCGAGATCATGCCGCCGGTGCAGCTCTCGGCCACGGCCAGCGTTGCGCCGCGCAGCCCCAGATAATACAGAACAATCTGCTCCAGAGAATCGGCCGCCGCGCCGCCAGACGCGTAGAGCCAATCTTCCAGTGCCTCTTCCATGCGGCCGGCCAGCTCATCCACGCGAGCCTGGGCGGCTGCGGCGTCAGCCTTGGTGCAGAGCAGCGTGAGCTGAATGTCTCCAGCGTGAGCCAGTATCGTGGTCTCGACGTCGACGTACGCTGTGTAGATCGGCGCCAGCAGCTTGTCGGCCTGCGATTCGGGAATCATGGCCGCTCTGATTGTCCGCTTGGCGATGTGGCGAATTGGAAGGATCTCGCGCAGACGCGGAATGCACTCGGCGTCGAAGAGCGGACGGCATTCGTTGGGCGGGCCGGGAACCAGAATCAGCACCTTGCGATAGCCACCGTAGGTGGTGTCAAGCCACTGGCCCGGCGCGCTGCCGTTGGGATTGGGCAGCAGCGTTGCACCTTCGAGGAGATCTGCCTGCTTCAGGTTGTTCTGCGGCATCGGGATGCGCCATGTAGCGGCGCGCGCGGCCAATGCGGCGATCTGCGCGGTGTCGCGACGCAGCGGAAGCGAGAGCGCGTCCGAGACAGCCTCGCGGGTCAGATCGTCTTCTGTGGGCCCCAGGCCGCCCATCAGCACCACAATGTCCACGCGGCCGAGAGCGATGCCGATGGCGCTGACCAGATCCTTGCGGCGGTCGCCGACAATCGTCTTGAAAGCGACGGTCACTCCCAACTCGTTGAGCTTTTCGGTGAGATAGAGAGAGTTCGTGTCCTGCCGGAAGGGCGTGAGCATCTCGGAGCCAATGGCGATGATTTCGGATTTCATAAAGCAGTTGTCAGTTCTCAGTTGTCAGTTAATGATTTATGGCTTGTCATCGTCAGTGTATCGTAGTGGCGAAATGACCGCGATGAACAGGGCACAACTTCTCACGGCTCATAGCGATTCTTCGAGGTTTATGAGCGGGCCACCTGCCACAGTTGAATGCTATCATTTGTAGCAAGCTGTGGATCAAGATATGAATGGAGGAAGTGATTCGCAATGACTAAGAGATGGTTTGATTTGTGCGCCGCAGTTATGTTCTTGCTTTTCATGTTTTCGACGCAAGCACTTTGGGCAGAGTTGTCAAAGGAAGATCGCGCGGCCATCAAGCAGATGACTTCAGGTACGCTCTATCTACGCGTGGATCTTCCCTGCAAGTATGTGGTTGGCAACTGGGGCGTTGGACCGGAGAGCCTGCTCGAGGTCAGTCCCACGGATTATAGCGCGGAGCGCAAGCTTGCTCTGCCGACCCGCAAGCGCGAGAGCGTTTACTGGGGATTTTTCCCCAATAGTTCGGTGCGATACGGAAAGCCCAGCTTCAATGGCGAGACCGTGTCCCTGGATCTGGAGGGCGTGTCTCCAAACCATGAGGTAATCCTGGACTTCATCAACATCCGGAGTTTGGATGATTTCACCAAGGCATTCAATCTGGCGTTTTCCAAGGTGCCGCTGCAGGACGAGCATCCAGAGTGGCCGGCGGACGTGCGCGAAGCGATAGCGAATCACAAACTGATTCTGGGCATGACAAAGGAGCAGGCCTTTGACGTGACAGGAACGCCTATCAACGTGGTGAAGGGTACTGAAAACGACGTGAAAACGGAGACATGGTTTCCGCGCCAGGATGTTGGCACGATCATCGAAGTGAAAGCCTTTCGTGGAGCGCAGATTCAGAGCGCGCGCAGCGGATTACCGGCGTTGCTGAAGTTCAAGGGCGGAAAGCTGGTTTCCATTGAGCAATCGACGCGAACGGTTGATCTGAGCGACAAGTAGGAAAAACTTGAACCGGTGGAACGGGTGATCAAGACAACCAAAATGGTGCGCCCGGCGAGCAGGTTGGGCGCATCACTGCGTACAGAGACGGAATCATGTTCTGGTTGTTAGGGCCGGGAATGTTTTTTAATCCGGGAAATGAGAGAGTGCGGAAATGAAGATCAAGCACATTGGCGCAGTTGTTTTTCTGATATGTCCACTGCTTGCCGCCCAGCAAACTGCAAGCCAGCCTGAGGTTTCCGCGAGTCCCCAAGATCCTGTGCAGGAATCTTTGAATGCGCCTGCCGCCGCATCCGCCGTGCTGGGGGATGGGACACCGGTGGTATTGCGCGTATTGGAGACGGTTTCGTCATCCGACGCCTGGGTGGGAAAGCAGATTGCATTCGAGGTGACGGATGATGTGAAGTTGGGAGAAACCGTGGTCATTGCCAAGGGATCTCCTGCATTTGGAGCCGTGACGCGAGTGAAGACGACGGAGATGCTCGGCGAATCCGGCGCGTTGGAGTTTTCACTGGATTACGTGCGGATGGTCAACGGCGAGGAGGCCAAGTTATCGGCGCAGGTGGGCGGAGAAGGCGGCAGCCGCACAGGCGCTGTGTGGACAGGCGCGATTCTGTTGTCTCCGGCATTTTTATTTATTAATGGCAAGGACAAGACAGTACGCAAGGGCGCGACGATCACCGCCTACATCAGAGGCGATGTTCAATTGAAGATCAACGGGGCGGGTGTTTTGCTGCCACCGGCATCCTTGTCCGCCGCGGACCTGGCCGCGCTGCCGGATGTGGCTCTCACATTCAGTTCCGATCCGGCTGGCGCGGAGATCGTCATCGACGGAGAAAGCTCCGGGGTCTCGCCAGTGACCACGCTGATACGTCCGGGGACGCATCAGGTGTCGGTCAAGAAGAAGGGTTACCTGGAGTGGAAGCAGGCAGTTGATATAACGGGGCGCGTCATGCATATTACCGCGAATCTTGAACCGGTCGGCGTTCATTAAGCAATGGCCAGGACTTCGAGGTATATTGGGCGGGCAGGTGACCCGTATGTCCAGGAAAAATGATCGAACGGCGCAAACTGATGAGTCTGTCTTTCATGGCTCGTTACGCAAACGCGGTGGGCGCAACCATTTAAATTACACCCCAGCATGTGAACGCAGTCTCCGCCCAGCCGCTCCAAGGCGAAAACTCAGCGAGAGGCTGGAGCACCATCAACTTGTTTTGGAAATCTTATCGGGACCGAAGCCATTCGCCTATCCTATGATCCGCATACGATTCTACAAAGCGATTGTCATCGTTAGTGTACCGGAACTGTCAACTGAGAACTGTCAACTGTCAACTGTCAACTGTCAAAACAGATTCAGTCCTTCTACTCCTAAATCAACATCAAAAACGGCGTCGTTCGTGGCCAGAATCACGGTGCCGAGCGGCGAAAAAGCCAGGCCTACTATGTTGACTCCAGAGAGCACCAGCGTTGCCTCGCCCCGCGGCGTGACGCGCACCACGCCGCGCTGGCCGTGCAGGCAGGCGGCCACAAAGATGTTGCCGTCGCGATCCAGAGCCAGACCCTGCGGACGGCCCAGGCCGCGATACCAAGCGCGGGCGTCGCCGTTGGGCTTGATGGCCCAGATTGCATCATTGGAGCTGAGCGTAGGCCCGCTGACGTAGAGCGTTCCGGCTGCGTCCACGGCCAGATGATAGGCGGCGGGGCTGGGCTCCAGCGTCGCGTGGACAAAGATCTGGCGCTCGGGGTTGATCTTGAAGATGGTGCCGCTGCGGTCGCCCACAAAGAGATTGCCCTCGGCGTCAAAAGCCGCGCCCGTAGCCACGCCCATGCCCTCGGCGTAGAGCGCGGGCTCGCCCACCTCGTCGATGCGGTAAACGTTGCCCTCGGCGCGCGAGGTCACAAAGAGGTCGCCGTCGGGGTTGAAGGCCAGGCCAGTGGCGTTGAGAATCTCGGTGACAAAGGGCGTTCCGCGGCCATCGGGGCTGATGCGCACCACCGAGACGGGCGTCTGCTTGCCGCGCTGGCCGGAAATTGTCGCGTAAATCATGCCGGAGCGGCTGACGGCCGGATTGGTCACCGGGTGCAGCCCGTCAGAGAGCAGGCGCGCCACGCGCAGCGGAGCGGCATTGCTGACGCCGGCCGGGTTGCGCACTTCAATCATGCTGGTGCCGGCCGGCTCGGGAACCCGCAAGGCCAGGCGCGTGGAGCGGCTCATCAGCACGTGGGCCGGCTGGCCGTCCACAAGAACGGCGGGCAGCGCCGAGTCAAGCGGCCCAAGATTTGCGCCCGTCAACTCGACTTCGCCTCCAGGCAGAGCGGCGGCTGGCACCACGTCGTCAATGCGCGGTACCAGCAGTGCGCCAGCGGATTGGGGCAGGGCATGAGGCATGGCTCAGATCCAAAGATGCAACAGCGATGCTACACCCAAAGCATACAACCCCGCGCCCACATCATCGAGCACAATGCCCCAGCCTTCGGGAAGATCTTCCAGCCGGCGCACTGGCAATGGCTTCGTAATGTCGAAAAGCCGGAAGAGAATCAGCGCGATCAGCGCGTGACGCCAGTTGGCTTGGCTGCCTAGCAGCGCGATCCACTGCCCGGCAACCTCATCGACAACGACAAACTGCGGATCCTTGCGCCCGGACTGGCGCGCGACAATGGTCGAGGCTGGAATGCCCAGCAGCAGCGTCAGCGCAATTCCGGCCAGCAGAAAAGCCAGCAGCGCATGTGCGGTCGAGGAAACGCCCCACGCGAACGCCGCCCATAGCAGCACCGCGGCCACCGAACCCCACGTGCCCGGTCCGGGTTTGCCGAAGCCAGCGCCAAAAAATGTGGCGACGGTCCAGGCCCACAGCGTCTTCGATTGCTTTGAAGCATCAGTTGTCATAGGAGTCTCCGCCGCCACGGATGCCGCCGCCCAACCCGCCCAGGTCTTCCAGAACCTCTGGGTCCAGAACCGGCGAACTGATCTTGTAAACGCCCATCGCCCACTTGCCCAGATCGATCTTGCGGCAGCGGTCGCTGCAAAATGGAAAGTCCTCTTCCTTGGCGCGGACGATCATCCCGCAGGTGGGGCAGTGGAGGTGCTTGCCGGATTTTTTCCTGGTGGCCATGAAATTTGATTCTATTGCCTGGACGCTCAGAGCGCGACGACGTCGAGACCGGGGATTAGTTGAAAATGGCGAAGATTGGCGGTGGCCACCGCGTACCCGATCTCCAGGGCAGTCGCGCCGATGAGGAGATCCAAAGAGGGAATGGTAACCCCGATGGCCCGCTGTTCCCCATCGATTCTGCCGGCGAGGAATGCAGTGGATTTGGTGTAGGGGACGACTTCCAAATCGGTCAGCAGTTCTTGAATGTATGCTTCCCGGCGAAAGCGAATTCGAGGTTCCGTCGCGCGATAGACAGCGTGGACGATCTCGGTGAGGGCGATGGAAGAAATTGCCAACTGTTGCAATCCAACGGCAGACGCAACTTGAGCAAAGAGCTGTAAGGGCATATCGCCGCGCCGCTCGGCGGCGATCACGATGCTGGAATCGAGGATCGATCCCATTCGGGCGGATTCAGCGGTTCGTTATGGCTGTTGATTGCGTCTTCAAGATCGCGCCCGAAGTTCCCGTCAAGTGTCACTGTCGAGCCGCGCGCTTCGGCCCGTGCAATGATCTCAGAGAGCAGAAGATCCGGACGCCTCGTTGGCCGACTAACAACAGCGACAGTCTCGCCGTGGTCCTCGATCGCCACATCGGCGCCGGCGCGGATGTGGGACATGACGGCCGCGAAGTTGCGGGCCGCCTCAGCCTCCGGGATGTGAATCGTCTCCATGCTTTGATGATAACGCAAATTCGGTTTACAGCGGCCCACTGATGACGCGCGCCACCACATCGTACTCATGCGCCTCGGTAATTTGAGCCTTGTAGAAGCGCCCAGCCTCCAGCGCTTCAACATTGGCGCCAAGGTCGCTGAAGTCGTTGATGTAGACCTTGCCGTCGATCTCCGGCGCGTGAAACTGCGTGCGGCCCTCCCACAGCAGCGGCGTCTCTTCGCTCTCGCCCTCGGCCAGCAAAACCAACTCACGCCCCACCCACTGCTGTTTGGCGCGCTTGCTGATCGCCTGCTGCAGTTTCATCAGCTTGCGCTTGCGGGCTTCAATCGTCCGCTTGGGAATCTTCGCATCCAGAGAGTATGCGCCTGAGCCTTCTTCGTCGGAGTAAGTAAAGACGCCCAGCCAGTCGAATCTTGCTTGGTTGATGAACTCGACCAAAAGATCAAAATCGCGGAGCGATTCGCCGGGAAATCCGACAATAAACGAAGTTCGCAGAGCAATCCCAGGGACAGCCGCGCGAACTTTCTCCAGTGTCTTCAGAAATATCTCCGCACCCGCGCCGCGCTTCATCCGCTTCAACACATCCGGCGACGCGTGCTGCAAGGGCAGGTCGAGATATTTGCAGATATTGTCGTGGCGCGCTATGGTGTCGAGCAGCTTGCCGGTAATGCGGTTCGGATAAGCATAGAGAAATCTCAGCCAGCGCAAGCCCTCGATGCCGGCCAGTGCGTCCAGCAGCGTCGCCAGGCCGTCCTTCAGGCCCAGGTCTTCGCCGTAGCAGGTGGTGTCCTGGCCAATCAGCGTGATCTCGCAAACCCCGCGCGCCACAAGCTGCCGCGCCTCGGCGACCACCGACTCGAAGCGCCGCGACCGGAATTTTCCCCGCAGATTCGGGATGACGCAAAAGCTGCAAGGGTGGTCGCAGCCCTCGGCAATCTTGATGTACGCCGAGGACTTTGGCGTTGTCAAAAAACGCGGCGTGGTTTCGTCGTAGAGATAAGTGGGCAGTAGATGCGTCGCGCCCTGCCAGTCATCGCGCCTGAACCGCCCTTGCTGCTCGCGCAGGTCGCCCTCTGGCCTCGAACTGGAAGTACGAGCCTCAGGTTGAAGAGCATCGGCTTCAGCTTGAAGGGTGCGGGCTTCGGCTTGAAGAGCATCGGCTTCAGCTTGAAGGGTACGGGCTTCAGCCCGTACATCCAATCCGCCAAAGCCAGCCGGGGCTTTAGCCCCTGAGGGATCTTCTTGGGCTTCTCCGCCCAAATGCAGCCCAGATTGCACAGCCTTTTTATGTGTCCCAGCCTGAGCCTCCTGCCCCGGCCGAGTCTCCGCCGCTTTGCCGCTGAGTATACTGAACGGAGAAATCGCGGCCGCCGGTGCAGCCAGGCCTGCCGCCTCCAGAATCGCTTCCAACTCGCCCGTGCCAACCACGGCGTCCACCTCTGGAATGCTCTTCTGAATCTCGTCGCGATAGCGCTCCACCAGGCAGCCTGCGACGATGAGCTTCTTTGCCGAGCCCGAGGTTTTGTGCCGCGCCATCTCCAGAATCGTGTCCACCGACTCCTGCTTGGCCGTGTCGATAAAGCTGCAAGTATTGACGACAAGAATCTCTGCCTCTTCGGGACGAGACGTCAGCCGCGCGCCCGCGCGATCCAGCAGCCCCATCATCACCTCGGAGTCAACAAGGTTCTTCGGGCAGCCCAGCGAGATAAAGCCCACAATTGGGGAAGTGGGTGAGGAAAGTTTGGTCACACCTTCATTGTATCGGGGATGGAAAATTAAGGCGGGATTCGGTCTCATGCGATTCCAAGATGCTATCCAATGCGAAATGAGATATAGTGCTTATAGCGATTATAGCGTTTATGGAGTGCCCGATGCTTGCCAATAAGAAGAGGACCATAATTCCAGTTTCGGAGCCAGATCGGAACGACATTATCGAACTCTACACCCGGATTCGCGCCGCCGAGGCAAAACTGATCGGTCTCGACGGCAAGGCTCATCTTCTTCCCGCCGACCTGTCTGTCTTTCTTGCCCAGGTGCTAGGCGAACTCAAGGCTGGCAACCCGATCACGATTCTGGAAGACAACGCGGAGCTGACGACGATGGAGGCCGCGCGGATGCTGGCCGTCTCGCGGCAATTTCTGGTGCAGCTTCTGGAGCAGGGAAAGATTTCATTCCATAATACTGGCACGCATCGCCGAGTTTATGCGCGCGACCTGCTGGCGTATAGGACCAAACGGGATGCGGAACGGCGGAAGTTATTGGACGAGTTGGTATTGGCAGAGTGGGAAGATGGAACGTACGATGCCATACCAATAGGCGCTTTACTCACCGACTAACGAGTAGTTGAGTGTATGGCTCCTGAAACCCAAGCCCGGAAATCCGGACTTGGGATATCCGGCCATACGAGACGACTACAAAGGGAACAATTCGAGGGTTTGGTCTACCAGATTCCTTGTCCTGTCCTCAATCTGCTTGGCGCTCCAATGGCTCGCTTTTGCCAACTCCTTGTTGACACAAATTCCATTTTTGTAGCCGACTAATCTGCCCTTCCTGTCTTTCCTGTCGCGCTTTTCCTCGAATGCTTTGTTCCCTAACACGCTGTTGAAAGCGGTGATTGTTAGGTTGCCAAGTGTATGGACAAGTGATTCTTGCAGCGCTTTCGCTTTCTCCCTGTCTCCATTTGCCATCATCCTTATCCAGGAATTCGGAATATTGTCTCCTTGAGGGAAAATATGCTCAACGGTCCAGAAGAACAGTTTGTTCTCGACCCTCCAGAGGTCTACCCAGGTCTCTTTGGTCATGCCCTTCTCGGCCAAAGCGCAAAGGATGAATCGCGTTACGCCGTAGTTCTCATCGTAGATTGGGCCTCCTAGTCTGTTGCGAAATTCCTCGTCGCTGGCGGAGACAGACAGGAGGACTCTCCGAATGGTCGACAGAACTGCTCCGCCCGTGACGATTGCGATGTTGTCAATGACCGCCATGAAAAGTCGATCAAGATCCCGTGTGGGCGGAGTGTCTGTGAGGTTGCGGCGCACAAAGAAACAAACCAAGGTTGAGGCAATTTGCGACAGAAGAGAAATGTTTAACTTGAGCTTCTCCTGATTCCTGAGCAGGTGTAACATCAGCAGGTACGACGCAGCGCCTTGAATTCGTTCCAGATTCCTGAGCGGCGGCTCTAGCCCCTCCCACCTCTTGTCGGGACTGGAATCAAGCAGAAGACCGTAGAGTTTACCCGCCGATCTCAACTCTTGTAGGTAGGTTCTTGCGTCGTGTTCGATGAGACGCTCGTATATCTCGATGATATTGGACCTTGTTGCGATCGAGCCAAGTGGTTCCCCTTTGGTGCCCTCTTTGCGGAAGGGAGCGTTTAGTTCCTCTTTGGATGCGTTGTAGAAGTGGCGAAAAAACCTCTCTTGTATCCCGTAATCATCCCCCAAATAGCCAAGGAGGTCTGTCCACTGTCCAAAATATTGGTCGATGTTTCCAGGATTGATCTTTTCAAGTCGAGCCAGGAGTTTGTTTTTGATCAAGTCAACTGCGGTAAGGGGCACACCTCGGTTGTTAAGCGATTCAAATAAGGTGTAGGCATCCGCATGATTGGCCACTTCAATCTTTACGAGGCAAGCTCGGCTAACTCGATCAAGATAATCTAGGACTTGCGATGGGTGGTTGGTACCGTTCTCTCCGAGTTGCTGGACTCGGCTTTGAAAATAGCGGAATGCGCGCAGAATCTTTCGGTTCCCGGCGTAAGGTGGAAAATCGTAGGGCTGAATCACTCCAATGTCCGCAAGTACAGCTCTATAGTCACTGTTGTTGTTGTTCTGTATCTGCGGAACGACGCGAATACTTTCGCCGCTTGTTTTGAGAACAAGCTTGCGTTTCAGGTTTACGATCTCTACGCGCTGGTCTTCGCTCAGTTCACCTTCTGCTTCCTTTACGAACTGGTATAAGGCGGCGAAAAGTAATGACAAGGATGTGAGTCTCTGCTGGCCGTCGACTACTTCTAGCCTCTGGACGGCTAAAGCGTCTTCGGATTGGTTGATACAGATGATCGAGCCGAGGAAATAGCCTGGCTCATTGTTGAGGATGTCGTCAAAAAGAGGCTCCCATTGGTTTTTAGCCCACGTGTACTCACGCTGATACCGGGGAACTGCATAGACCACATGAGAGTCTATGTCAAAAAGTTGTGAAACGGGGTAGTTGTTGACGGACTTGATCACCGGCGGACTCTCCCAAGCATCGCGCGTTCATCCAAAATCTGTTGCTACGCAGTTCTCTATGGGTACTCTTGCAACCGATAGTATCACGTGACCAGGACGGTGCTTCGGCCTAATGATGCAAGTGGACCGATAGGGCCATTTGGGTACGGTTGTTCTTTCGCCGGATTGCCTTGCCCTGGGGGGCGCACCTCGCAATGGGGTGCTAAAATCATCAAGTGCCGGGTCCTACGCGACGTAATCCCGCCAACCCCGCCAGGTCCGGAAGGAAGCAACGGTAACGGGCTAGTGCGTGTGCAGTAGGTCACCCGGCGCTTTTTGCGCCGTGGGCGTTTTTTGCCAGGCCCTCGCAAGCGCTTTTGCCATGTGCCGCAAGGAGAGATGCATTGACCCTCAGTGTTCGTCCCATCGTGGGCTGCCGCGCCAAGATTACCGCCTTTGGAACCTACGTCCCCCCGCAAGTTCTGACCAACCAAGACCTGGAAAAAATAGTCGACACAAACGACCAGTGGATCATGGAACGCACCGGCATTCGCGAGCGTCACGTGCTGGCCAAGGGCCTGGGCGTGAGCGACATCTGCGCCGAGGCGGCCAAAAAATGCCTGGCCATGCGCGGCATTCCCGCCACTGAGATCGAAATGATCATCGTCGGCACGGTCACGCCCGACATGATGTTCCCCGCCACTGCCTGCCTGGTGCAGAACAAAATCGGGGCCAAGGGTGCCTGGGGCTTTGACGTCTCGGCCGGCTGCCCCGGCTTCGTCTTTGCCCTGCAGGCGGGCGTAAAAATGATCGAGAGCGGAGCGCACAAAAAAGTTCTGGTCTGCGGCGCGGACGCCAATACTCGCATGACGGACTACACTGACCGGACGACGTGTGTTTTGTTTGGCGACGGCGGCGGCTGTGTGCTGCTCGAGCCTTGCGAAGAGGGCGAGATCGGCTTCATCGACTACGTGCATGAGATCGACGGCTCGGGCGCGGACGTGCTCAATCTCAAGGGCGGCGGCAGCCTGAATCCCGCCAGCCACGAGACCGTGGACAAGAAGTGGCACTACATCTATCAGGATGGCCCGCAGGTCTATAAATTTGCCGTCCGCAAGATGCTCGAAGTGACGACCAGAGTTTTGGCGCGCAATAACGTCACAGGCGCGGATCTGGGCTGCTTCATCCCCCACCAGGCCAACCTGCGCATTATCACCGCAACCGCCGACCGCCTCGGCATGGCGCGGGATCGCGTCATCATCAATATCGAAAAGTACGGCAACACCTCCGACGGCACCATTCCCCTGGCCATCGAAACAGCCGTCGAGGAAGGCAAGCTCAACAAGGGCGACCTGGTGCTGATCGCTACCGTTGGCGCGGGCTTTACCGTGGGCGCGGCGCTGCTGCGCTGGGAGATATAGAGGCAGCGGGCCAGCGAGTCAGCGGGTCAGCGGGTCGGTCCCTTCGGGGATCAGCCTTCTTGCTGACTCGCTGACCTGCTGACTCGCTGACTCGCTGACCTGCCGACTCGCTGACTCGCTAACTCGCTGACCTGCCGACTCGCTGACTCGCTGACCTGCTGACTCGCTGACCTCCGTCAAACCCCGACAGAAACGCCATACTCGGGCAGCACATCGCATTCCGCAGCCATGCGGAAGAAGACTCGCATACCCTCCACGCATTCCTCGTCCAGCACATAATGAATGTTCGTGGTCAGATAGGTTCGGATTGTCTGCTCGGGAATAGGAAGCCGCGCGGCCCACTCAGTGACCAGAGCGTCGATATTTTCCAGGCCATGAATGCGGGATTGAATAAAATCCTCGGCTACACTCTCAACCAAAAGGCTGCCGTGCGCAGCACCCCAGACGGCGGAGATGAAGGGATGGCCGGTTGCGGCGCGCCACTCCTCGGCCAGATCGTGGTAGACCAGTTCTTCGCCGGTGCGTTCGTAGCGGTTGGCGCGCTCCTCCAACGCCAGCAGCGCCGGGTCGCCGATGAGGATAGCGGCGTCGGCTCTCTCCAGCATCGCGTCCAGGTCGGCGGCCGCGGGCATAAATGGCACACCTGGGTTGCCCCATTGATGAAAGAGAATGCGCGCATAGGCCAACGTGGTGCGGCTGGCGCTGTCTGCGGCCACTGAGCGCAGCGCGGCCAGCGGTTGCGCGGCCCGGCACACCAGCAGCAGTGATCGCACCCGCCCCTTGGCGGCGATCACGCACCCCGGCAAAATGCGCAGGCTGGGGTTGGCGGCCAACGCGGCAATCGGAACCAAACCAATATCCGCCGAGCCCGTCGCCAGCCGCTCGGCGCACTCGGCCGGTGTCATGCGATCGATCTGGTAGCGCAGTGCCAGCGGCGCGTTGAGCGGCAGATGCTCGAAATCCCACATCAATGGCGCGGGATTCAGAAAGCCGATGGCGGCAATGCGCAGGCGAGGATGAGGAATGGAAGTCACGCCTCTTAGACTATCAACTAGGCCTATCAACTCGTAGCCAGGGTCTTCACCGTGCATCGGCCGCTTCAGCACTCAAGCAGAAGCCAGGGACATGGACGATGCAGTCGCTATTTTGCGCATGTTCCTCCCGACGCAGCAAGTTAACTCGCAGCAGGGTATGCGATTCAAAAGCTTTGTTCAACAGAGCTTGCATCGCCGGATTGCGCAGGCCGGTACAGGGAAAGATGGTGAGGACCGTCACCAGCTCGGCGGTGAAGCGCTGGCCCCGGCGGCCAAAGCGCACGGCCATCGCATCGTTCGATGCCGGCGTTCTTCCCACCAACAGCGGCGCCACCAGAACGCCGGTCTCGCTGAGCCCGTTGAGCCAAGCGGCTGGCAAGTCTGTGACTCCCGCATTGATGAGAATCGCATCCGAAGAAACGGGCTCAAGGCTCGTGCCGTCCTGATTGAGAACCTTCACATTCGCATAAGGGCTGAGGTTGGCCTCAGCCATCGCCGCCAACTCCGGGTCAACTTCAACTGCCGTCACCGCGCCCTGATGCCCCACCGCCTCGGCCATTATCGCGGTATAGTAACCCGTTCCGCAGCCGATGTGCAGCACACGTTTACCCGCGCCCAGATCCAGTGCCGCCAGCAAGCGCGCAATCATGCTCGGCTGGCCGTTGTTCAAAAGCCGCTCACCCTTGAGCGCCACAAAGACATCGTGGTAGAGATCGCGGATCTGGCTCGTCATCCTGTAAGCGGCGCAGCGCAGCGATCCTCCCGAGGAAAACTGCCAGGGCGGAGGCCCCAGAAATAGCTCTCTTGGAACCCGCGCGAAGGCCTCCACCAGCGTAGAGGAACCCAGGTCCGCCACCACGCGAATCTCTTCCGCGTAAAAGCGGCGGCATTGCTCCACAGTAAACGGATTGTCTACCAACTCAGCCAAGGCAATCTTTCAGGGATCCAAAAAGGCGGGTAGCGCGCCTATCGATGAGCGGGCAGCGTCACTCAAACGAGTCTCAGCAATTGAAGGGCAAATCTGGAGGAGTCCGGTTAACTTGTTCTAAAGATTGGCCAGAGTAATCAAAATTTTCCACAGTATGCGGTTTAGCTTTCCTATGAGGAAAATAATCTGTACAATTCTGGTACAGCAGCCCTCCTATGACCACGATGCCCCAAACCGCCCTTCTGCCCATCGCCTCCCAACTGGATGAAGACCGGCTTGCGTGGCTGGCATTGGTGCTTTCGCCGGGCCTGGGGCCCAAGCGAATCTTGGATGCGGCAAAACGGCTGCGCGCGCCCAGCGCAATCTTCACACTGTCGCTCACCGAACTCGAAGGCTTGCGCTTTCCCGCCGAGGCCGCGCAGTTCATCTATGACGGCAAGGCCCGCGAGGCTGCTGAAGAAGAATGGGCGCGGGTGGAAGCGCAGGGAGCAACGCTGCTGACCCACGGCTGCCAGCAGTATCCGGAGCGGCTTAAAGAAATCTATGACCCACCGCCGGTTTTGTGGGTGCGCGGAGATGTGAAACTGCTCACGAGGCCGGGAATCGCCGTAGTCGGCACGCGCCATCCGTCGCCCTACGGTTCGGGAATGGCCGAGGTGCTCTCGCGCGATCTGGCTGTCCGGCGGCTCCTGATTATCAGCGGCATGGCGCGCGGCATTGACTCCTGCGCGCATCGCGGCGCTTTGGCCGCGCGCATGCCCACCGTGGCCGTCTGGGGCACCGGCATTGACGTCGTCTATCCCAAGGAGAACAAAAAACTGGCCGAGGAGATTCTCGCCGGCGGCGGAGCCATTGTCAGCGAACTGCCCATGGGAACCTTCCCCGCTCCGCAGAACTTCCCGCGCCGCAACCGCATCCTGAGCGGCCTCAGCGTTGCCGTGCTGGTGGTCGAGGCGGCGGAGAACTCCGGCACACGTGTCACCGCCCGCTGCGCCGCCGATCAGAACCGCGACCTCTACGCCGTCCCCGGCAACGTCACCAACAAAGGCTCATGGACCCCCAACACGCTGATCAAGCAAGGCGCCAAGCTGGTGGCCACCTGGGAGGATATTTGGGAGGATCTGCCCTCGCAGATCCGGCTGGAGCTGGAAGACGCCGCCCCGGCCGAATCCAAATCCCCCACCACAGCGTCTCTCTTGCCTGATCCCGTGCTGCGCCCCGAAGAGGCGATCGTTCTTGAAGTCTTGCGCCAGGACACAAGCCTGCAAATCGACGAGATTCTAGAGCTAGTCGAGACGCAACTGACCTCGTCGGAGGTCTTCATGGCGCTTTTCGAGCTGGAAATCACCGGCCGCATCCGCCAACTGCCCGGCAAGAACTACGTGCGGACGATGTGAGAAGGGCAGAGATCAGGGGTCAGAGATCAGAGATCAGTAGGTCGCGCAATTGGGAGATATTTCCTCGACTTCCTGATTGAGTGGCTTTGCCCAATTGAGGCCGAGAATGAATGATCGGCGAATGAAAACTGATCTCTGATCTCTGACCCCTGATCTCTGTTACGGCACAAACACCCTTAGACGCACATGCCACTTGGTGCTCTCGCCCGGCTTCAGCGTCACCATGCCGGTGTCGGTCGAGCCCCACTCCTTGCCGAAGGGATCGCCAAAATTGTACTGGTGCTCGATGGCCACGAAGCTCTTGTCGGGCGGAGCGTACATCTGGATCGCCTTGATCTCCGGCGACAGCCCCTCGATCTTCACGCCGTAGTGTGCCGCCGGGTCTGTCACTTCGACCGTCGCCGCGCCGCCCTTCCAATCGAGATGGTTCCAGTTATCGTCATAGAAGTTCTTGCCCAGCGCCGCGCCGCCAAGGGCGCTCAAATCGTACTGGGTTCCCTTCACCGGCAGCAGCTTGCCCGTCGGAAAGACGTTGTCGTAGCCATCCACTTCAGCCGTAAACGAAGCGGGAATCCGCACCCGCGCCTGCGTCCGGTCCCCTGAGGGCAGATTGAAATACGGATGCCAGGCAATCGCCACCGGCTCGTCCACGCCGCCAACATTGTGCGCCACAATCGAAGCATCCACAGCCTCGGCCGAGAGCGTCACGGTAATCACCAGGTCGGTCTTTGAGAGCCAATGCCCGCCAAAGTCGCCCCCGTGAATCACGCCCACCGCCTGCTCGCCGCCGGCCAGCTTTTCCACGCGCACTTCATCGGTCTTGGCCTTCAGAATCAGCCCGTGCATCGCATTGTGCTCGGCCGTCGGCAGCTTGCCCCAGAAGTTGGCCGGCAGCGTCAGCGCATGGCCCTGCCACGCGGTTGTAATCGTCTTGCCGTCGGCGGAAAGCTTTCCCCGCACCCGGTTCGGATACGGCACCAAAAAGGCCGCGCCCAGCCTGTAGCCCAGGTTGCCGTATTCGTCATCGTCCACGTCCAGCATCTTCTTTGCGCCGGCCAGATCCGGCGAGGCCAGCACATTTACATTGCCCTTGCCGGGGAAGTTGGCCGTGATCTGGATGATCTCCATCCCCCGTCCCGGCGCCAGCGTGATGCTGGTAAACTCCGGCTTGGTTGTGCTCACCGCGGCCCGCGTCAGCGTGACCACCTTCTGCCCGCCGATCTCGGTAGCAGCCTGTGTGCGGCCAGCCGGGCATATCACTCCCGCCGCCAAAACCAACAAAACAACTGCGCGCATCGAAAACTTCATCTCGTTCGTCCTCTTAACTTGCATCTCGTCTCTTAGGAATCCGCGATCCGGCTGCCCACTTTTCGCAACGCCAAAATCCGTATTCCGTGTGCAGCGCCATTCTTTCACAAAGCACTTGCATCAGGCGCGGGATGCATAATCGACCGCTCACGCCAGCCGCTGCGCAATCGTCTCCTCCAGAATCTCTTTGACCGATAACGGAACAATGATTGCGTGTTCACGGCGGAAGAACTGATCGATCTCGCGCAGCGCGTCGCCAGTAAAGTCGAAACCCACAACAAACCCCTTTTTGCGCTTGGTCCGCATCATGGCCGCTTCAAAGCTGTCGATCTCCGGGCGTCCGATCTTGTCCGTCTGCTTCACCTGAATCGGATACCAGTCGTCCATGAAGTCCAGTTCGCCGGCCTCTTTGCCGGTGGCCGTGGGCTCACTTCCAACGGGGTAGATGCGCCCGTCGATGCCCATATCGCCCACCTGCGTCTTGTTGGGAATGCCGCCCAGCGCAATGACTGCCCAGTTCTCGAACTCGAAAGGCGGAATGGCGCGAAGCTGCTTTTCGGTCCATGGCAGGTCGCGCACAATGAAGCCTTTTCCGTGCAGCCAGAAGTTTTCGTCCTCGCGCAATTTGCAAACATCGCGCAGCCGCTTGGCCATCACGCGGCAGGCCGTGGGCGAAATATCGATACCGATCCATTGCCGGCCGAGGGTCTGCGCCGCAACCAATGTTGTGCCGCAGCCGCAGAAGGCATCGAGGACAATGTCGTTTGGGTTCGACGAGATTTCCAGTATGCGTTCGAGCAGCTTCAACGGCTTCTGCGTCGGATAACCCAGCCGCTCCTTGGCCTGCGAGTTGATCGGAGGAATATCCGTCCAGACTGAGTCGATAGGCCGCCCTTCCTGCTCGTCGAGATAACGCTTCATGCGCGGAACCGCGCCGGGACTTGGCTGAACGACAATGCCCGTGTCGTACCCTTCCCGCATCCGTTCTTTAGTCCACCGCCAAACTTTTTTATGACCCAGAAATTCATAGGTCAGGTTGGGCCGATTGCGATTTGGATTCGTCAAGTCACATAACTGATAGAGCCGCCCGTCCGGGTCTCGATGCGAGTATTTTCCAGCCGTTTTTGCATCCAGATTTTCCAGATCGTAAGGATTATAAGGTCGATTGAAGGTGGTTTCACCTCCACCGCCGTAGAGAAGCAAGGTATCGTGATTGTTCGGAATACTCTTGAAGGCTAGACTTTTTGCAAGTGCCCGGTGCCAGATAATCTCCGTGATGAAGTTCTTCTCGCCAAAGATCTGATCCAGCATCACCTTGACGTAGTGGCTGGCATGCCAATCGCAATGCAGGTAGAAGCTGCCGGTCTTCTTCAATACCCGCGACAATTCCACGCATCGTGGCCGCATGAATTCTATATAAGCGCGCGTTGACTCATGGCGATCCTCGAATGAGCGCTTCTCCTTTGTCTCGCCCCAGAAAATCTCGTATGTGCGATTGGAGTTGAAAGGCGGATCGATATAAATAAGGTCAATGCAGCCGTCGGGCAGCTTCCTGAGCTGCTCCAGGTTGTCTCCGCAGTAGACAACGCGTGTGTCCAGTAGTGAGGAAGGCTTGGCCATCGATAGAAATAGCTTACAACGGCCGGGCTTTGTCTGGCTGAATTTTGGTCCTTCTGTCTCGATAGCTACCTGCTCCGTACCTCGACAAGGTGGATTTCAGTCATTTTTGTTCCCCTCATGATTTGTGGCCCACATCACATTTCCCTCTGCCCTCAACGGGTGTACACTTCCGTTCGAGCTTAAAATCACAACCATGCCTGTCCAAGAAGACCTTTGAGCCCTCAGTTCTACGCGCCGCCCCAGCCGCCCGCTCCTTGACCTCACCATCGGGGGCTTGCTTGATCGCACCGCCAGCCGCTTTCCCGACCGCCTCGCCGTCGCCTCCTGCCACCAGGGAAAGCGCCTTACCTGGGCTGAACTCAGCGCCCAAGCCGACCGCGTCGCCCGCGGACTTTGGTCGCTCGGCATCCGCAAGGGCGACCGTGTCGGCGTCTGGTCGACTAATTGCATCGAGTGGACGATGATGCATATGGGCGTCGCCCGCGCCGGTGCCTCGCTGGTCAACATCAACCCCGCCTACCGCTCCCATGAGCTGCAGTTCACCCTCCAGCGCTCGCGCCTCAAGGCCCTCTTCCTCTGGCACAAGGACCGCCACGCCGACTACGAGGATATCCTCGCCCGCGCCCGCCATGGCTTTGACCACGAACTCCAGCATGTCATCTACTTTGATTCGCCCGAGTGGCCCGCCTTTCTCGACGCCGAGGGCCGCCTGCCCGACTACGTCGATCCCCAGGACATTGCCGACATTCAGTACACCAGCGGGACGACCGGGTTGCCCAAGGGCGTCATGCTCACCCATTACAACGTCATCAACGACGGTCAGTTTCTTGCCCAGGGTTTTCATTACACTGAGATCGACAAGATCGTCGTCCCCGTGCCGCTCTTCCACTGCTACGGCTGCGTCATCGGCTCCATGACTTCGCTGAACACCGGCGCCGCCCTCATCCTGCCCAACTGGACCTTCGACCCGCGCCTCACCCTCAAGGCCGTCCACGATGAGCGAGCCACCAGCGTCTACGGTGTCCCCGCCATGTACGTCGCGGAGTTCGCCCTGCCCGACTTCAAAACCTTCGACCTCACCAGCCTCCGCACCGGCATGATGAGCGGCGCGCCCTGCCCCATCGAGCTCATGAAGCGCGTCCTCACCGAGATGCACATCGGCGAGCTGGTCATCGCTTATGGGCAGACGGAGACCTCGCCCGTCGTTACTATGTCCGACGCGGCGGACAGTATAGAAGTCCGCGTCAACACCGTTGGCCGCGCCATGCCCCAAACCGAGATTCAGGTCGTCTCCACCGTCACGGGCGAACCTCTGCCGCGCGGCGAGCAAGGCGAAATCTGCGTCCGCGGCTACGCCCTGATGAAGGGCTACGACGGCGACCCGGAAGGCACCCGCCAGGTCATCCATGAGGACGGCTGGCTGCACACCGGCGACCTCGGCGTCATGCGTCCGGACGGCTGCCTGCGCATCACCGGCCGCAGTCGCGACGTGATCATCCGCGGCGGAGAGAACATTTATCCCCGCGAGGTCGAGGAGTTCCTCTACACCCATCCCAAGGTCAGCGAGGCGCAGGTCGTCGGCATCCCCAATGCCCGCCTCGGCGAAGTTGTCTGCGCCTGGGTCCGCCTGCAACCCGGAGCGGAAGCGACAGAAGAAGAGATCAAGGAATTCTGCAAAGACCAGATCGCCTACTACAAGATCCCCGAATACGTCCGCTTCGTTACCGAGATTCCCGCCACCCTCAGCGGCAAAATCCAGAAATACAAAATCCGTGAATTCGAAATCGAAGCCAGAGGATTGCAGGACGTAGCAAAGACCGCCACGGCGTAAAAATGCCGCGATTGAATGCGTTAATGTTACCTTCGTAACTCTATAAGAGTCCGATAGAGAGCTTTTTTAGAAACTGGCGAATCTTCCAGTTGAGCAAAAACGCAATAAAGATTGCTAGCGGTGGTTACCTGTGGTATATTCCGCAGTATCCGAAAGGCAGGATGGAAATCCTGGAGTAATTCCGTTTTTCAAGAAAGGAGCCGTTATGAAGAATTACGTCAAGCCCGTTGCTTCAAGTGGCAAGACCAACTCTTCTCAGTGCGCATGATTCAACGCTTGAGAGGTCCGAGCCGGGAACTGTCCAAAGGTGCATAACCTTATTGGCGCATTCTTCGGCAGTTCCCGGTGTAATCCCCGTCATCGCAGAGTAATCAAAATGCAATTAATTCCCAAAGGCTGCCAGTGTTGCATTGAAGGAAAAAAACGCCAGGTCCACCTGACGTACTCCTGCACAAGGCACTGTGGCTTTTGTCCAATCCCAGCCGAAAAGTTCGGTCGGGATGTCGTTGAATACGAGAACTGCGAATATCCGGCACGCAACTTTGAGCGCGCTATTGAAATGGCGTGCGGCGATCCTCAAGCCCAGGGTTTGGCTCTCAGTGGTGGTGAGCCAACCTTGGTATCGGAACGGCTTATACTCGCCATCCGAATTGCAAAAAGACTTCGCGGGGCTTCCTTTCATGTTCATGCATACACAAACGGCGCCTTCCTCTTCAATGACTTGATCGTGGCTCTCGAGGAGGCCGGTCTCGATGAACTCCGCGTAAACTCCCTGAACGTCAACGTCTTCAGCAGACTGCGAGCCGCCCGCTTCGATGTGATTTGCGAAGTGCCCTGTATACCGCGCGAACCCTATATCCAGGCACTGATAAGGCTTGGAGAACAATGCGCTGCTCTTCAAATCAATGGTATAACTCTCAACGAGTTTGAGGTTACCAGAGAAAACCTTGACTTTGTTCGGCGTTTGGGAAATCTTGCGATCACAAATCACCGCCTCCCAGAAAGCGCCGTATTCGCAGAGCGCATCCGCGCTGCAATTGGCTCTCGAGTGCCACTGTTTTTTTGTACATCCGAGATCGCGGAACAGATTCGAATTGCCCGTAACCGTTAGGTCACTTGAGCGAACCATTTATGTCGTTGAGTCGGGTCAAGCTTGCTCTCACGAATCGTTGCAACCTTAATTGCGCACACTGCTATCTGGGCGGGAGGCATTGCGGTGATATGTGCCCGTCAACCGCTCAATCGAGAATGGAGGAGGCACGATCTCTAGGAGCCCGCATCGTTGATTTGACGGGAGGCGAACCAACAATGCATCCGAGTTTTCGTGAGATTGTTGAAATGGCCGCATCTCTTTCTTTCGACACGATCAACGTCAGCACGAATGGAGTTCGTCTTCCCGGAAATGTTCTTGAATGCATGAGTCTTCATAGCGTCAAATGCAATGTCAGCCTTGACGGCGCAAGCGAGGATACAGTCAAAGCCATTCGAGGGCCTGGAGTATTTCGGCTTATCATCGAGGGACTAAATGAATTTTCTAGGCGCAAGATTCCGTTCTCATTGCGCTTTTGCGTCAACAAGCTAAACTATTGCGAGACCGAGAAGATGCTTCAGTTGGCGCGGGACTATGCGGTCAAAGCCTCTTTGGAGCCTACCCAGTTTTGCGGCAATGCACAGCCGCAACTTCTCCTCAATGTATCTCAATGTTGTGAAGTCAAAGATCGAATTCGAAAATATCTTTCGTCTTCCAAGGTTCAAATCGAAGAGAGTTTCAATGGCCCTTTGCCCTGCGACGGCGGGCAATCGGATCTTATTTCAATTGCCATTAACGGTGAAGCGGTGCCATGCCTGATGATGATTGAGTCGTGCGGCGTTGAGTGCGTCAAAACCCTCTCGGCTATGATTGAAGAACTTGCCGGCGCCAAAAGAAAACTCCGGGAGTTTCGGCCTGCGAATAAATGTTGCATTGCTTGTACTCATTATGGCCTCTGCATGTCGGGCTGCGCTGTCACTGCAAATGCAATGGGCTGCCTGCAATAACCTCTTGCGGAAAGTTGGAGTGCCATGGACATGTCGTCGGCGGTTTTTTCTTACAAGTGCAGGCTTGATGAGGGTATTCTCTTTAGTCCAAATACCGGTGCGGAGATACGGCTCAATGAATCGGCTATTGCCATCGTTCGTTCGCTTCTCGCCGGGCAGTCTCCAGCCGAAATTGCTCTTGCGATTTCTCGCGAGTATTCTGTCAAGAAAAGCGATGCTCTGAATGACATTCATGAGCTCTTGCAATGCATTGCCAATCCGCCCGGCGACAGTTGCGTTGAGATAGAAAAGGATCTCCCTTCTCTTCCTGCATTTCCTTTTGCTTTGGAGATTGAACTGACGCAGAGATGCAACTGGAGCTGTTCATTCTGTTATAACTCGTTGCGTAGTGGCGGAGCCTACAAAGGAGCGGCGTTTATTGACTCGGATCTGGTGATGCATATGCTGGATGAATGCGCTGAGGAAGGGTTGTTGAGGGTGCGGTACAGCGGCGGGGAACCGACGTTGCATCCGAAACTAAATGATTTTATCAGCCGCGCACACGAACTTGGCCTCTATCAAATCATCTTTACAAACGGTTCCCGGCTGGAGCCGAAGTTTATTGAACTTTGGCACAAGCACGGCGTGCGGGAGGTGATGCTTTCTCTTCATGGTCCGCAAGAGATCCACGACTCCCTGGTGCGAGTGCGGAATGGGTATTCGCGCGTGTGTTCCGCTGTTCAACTATGCAGAGAAGCCGGCCTCAAGGTGGTGTTAGAAATGACACTTGTGCGCCACAACCAACAATTCGTCGCCGACACGATGCGTATTGCCGGGCAGCTTGGCGTCTCTGAGTTTCGAATTATGCGGTATGTCCCGCGAAGCGAGTTCGATACCAGCGGACATGCCATCAGTGATGAAAGTTTCAAAGAGATTGTTGACATGGTTGGAAATAGGCCTGCTGCTGATGCGTTGCGGGTGCTTTTTCCTTGCTCGCAGCGCTATTGTCTCAGCGTTAGCCCCAAGCCGATCGAAGACTCAGTTGAGATTCAGAACCGGTCCCGGGTTTTGCTTGGGCATTGTCGCGCAGGCTTGAATTGGGTATCAATCTCTCAGGCAGGAGAGCTGCGGCTTTGTCCCCATTCAACCCGCGGCCTTGGAAACCTGCGAGATGCTGGTTCAATCAAATCGCTTTGGTCGCAGAATGTAAAACCGGTTGCGGCGAACCTGTTAGCTGCCGGTGCCGAACATTGCGGGGGCTGTGTCGCGGCTAATCGCTGTGCAGGTGGGTGCCCCCTTCGGAATTCGGCTTTATTGGCGGTTGGCGCCAGTACCCAAAACTAAAACCGGGCGGGTTGCTCAGATCTGACAACTACCATTGGATTCCCATGTCTGGATTTTTAAACATGGGAATCCGCGAACCTCAACCGGCCATCCGCTACGCCTTCGGATCGACCTTCCAGTAAACCCCGTAGCGGCCATGAAGGACGCGATAGAGCGGCTCAATCTCGACTTCATCTTTTTGCCCCGCGAGTCGAAAGACCAAAGGCCCACCAGCAACCGGCTCAACCCAGGCCGGCGCTGCCGCGGGATCGGCGTGAATTGTCGGTGCCTTGAAGCCGTCATCCAGCTTCGGCTCATTGTGATTCTGCTCTACAACGTGATCTTCCGGCGCTGCGCCAAACTTGCCGGCAAGCACAAGCGGCCCGTACATCACAGCCTGCACACTCTCGTCGTCCGGCATCCGATCGGCGCGCAAACGCATCGGCATCTGCAACTCGATCTTGTCGCCGGCGCGCCACTGCCGCGTCAGTTCCAGATAACTCGACGGACTGGAATAGTACGGCAGCCGCTCGCCATTCAGCAGCACCGCGCCGCCCGCGGCCCAGTAAGGCACGCGCACGCGCAGCTTCATTGGTTTGTCCGGCGCAGTCAGAATGCTCAACACGGTCGAACTCTGCTCCGGGAAGGTTGTCGATTGCCGCAGCCTGAGACCCTTCTCCCGCCAATCCAGTTCCGAATCGATGAAGAGGTTGACGTAGAGCGAGTCGCCGTCGTGATAGTAAATCGTGTCAGTCAGCTTGGCATACTCTTCGTAGGCCGTGCCGGTGCAGCACCACATGCGGTTGAAGTCACCGCCAAAGACCTTCCACGCTCCGCTGGCCAACGGCAGAAAGTAGATCGCGTGTCCATTCTCCGGATCGATGGTGCCCAGGCGGTGATTCACCAGCAGCCGCTCGTAGTAATCCATATAACGCGCGTCGGGCGACCAGGCAAAGAGATGGCGCGTCAGCTTCATCATGTTGTAAGCGCAGCAGCACTCGGCGGTGCCGCCGCTGAGTTCTTTGGCAAGTTTGCCGGGCTCGCTTGCCCAAAACTCGTTGTTGCTCGTTCCTCCGGTGCAGTAACAGCGTTCGCTTGTCACTTCGTGCCAGAACCAGTGCGCAATCTCGCGCTGACGGCTGTCGCCCTCAACCTCGTAGCGCCGGGCTGCGGCAATCATCTTCGGGATATTGGTATTGGCATGAAAGCCCGTGAGCTTGTCCTGATGATTGGCCAGCGGATCCAGCATCAGGCGATGATCGAAGCGGTGCGAGAGATCAAGATAGCGCTGCTTGCCGGTGACGCCATAAAGACTGGACAGCACCTCGCCCATGCCGCCAAACTCCGTGCGCATCATCTGCTGGAAGAGCGCATCGCTGATTGGATCAAGATAGCGCCCAACCCAGCCCGCCATCGCCTCGCAGACCTCAAGCGCCTGCGTGTTGCCCGTCTGCACATACATCTCCAGCAGGCCGGCCATGATCTTGTGATAGGTGTAAAACGGCGCCCACACATCCTGCAGATTGCGCAGGCGCTCGTAATTTTCCGACGGATACGCGCCCAGATAACCGTTCTCATTCAGCTTCTTCTGGCATTGCCAAAGGCCGTCAACCACCTGCGCGGCGTTGCGCTTGATCTCCTCATCGCCAGCCGAGGCGTAGAGCAGCGCGCTGGCTGAAAGATAATGCCCGCCCGCGATATGTCCGCGCAACTCGCATCCCGGATCTTCCCAGCCGCCCAATGGCTTGGCTGTGCTGGGCAAGCCCGCCGTCAGGCGGAAGCTGTGCAGCAGGCTGTCGACCGGCAGGCGATGCAGCATCCCGCGATTGGCCTCCATGGCGCGCGCAAAGGGCCCTTGCGTACCCAGTCTCACCTGCGTCAGCGGAAAGGGCCGCACCGCATTGGCAATTTTGTCGCCCGGCATCGCAGGCGCGGCCGCGGCAACTTCAGCCGTCGAGGCAAGCGTGCTGGCAAACAGTTCCGTGGGAAGTATCGATGAGCCAGCCACTACGGCGGCGGAGGAAAGAAACGTACGGCGAGTGAGATTGCGCGGCATGAGAAGCGTCCTTTGCGGCAGTTGACGGTGAACGCCAGTGCCTGCCATCATCCCCTAATTCTAGCGCCATCACCCAACCTGGAAAATCCGCTCAATGCGTCACCGCGAATGTAAACATGGCCTTGATTTCTTCAGTTTCAGATCGGCTCGTATCCCAATTTGAGTCAGCGCTCATCTATCGAATCTGCAAGAAGAACGCAAAAACGCAAACCTGAAGCGTCCCGGAAAATGCTGGAATTCTATTACAACCGCTTCATAGCCAGCGGTGCTCCAATCGAAAATAACAGCCTTAGCCCAGGGCCGCCTCTACCACTGCGCCCAGTCGCCCATACTCAGAACCCAGGCGGCCAGAAGCAGATTGCTGACCGCGTGCGCAACCACCGCGTCGCCGAAGCGCCCACGCCAACGCAGCGCCAGGGCAAACACCAATCCAGCCAACGTGCCGAGCAAAAGGTGCTGCCAATCCATCAGGTTCTTCATGTGCTCCAGGCCGAAGACCGCCGAAGAGACGCCAATCGAGAACACGGTCAGACCGGTAAACGCAACGGCGTCAAACTCTCGGCTGACAAACCGGCGCGCCAGATAACCGCGAAAAGCCAACTCCTCGGCGATGGGCACGGTGATCACAGCCGCAGCCACGCGGAAGCCGATCCAGGCCCAGCGTGCGGTGGGTGAGAGCGCGGCCAGGTCAGCGCCCAGGCGGCTGGTCGCATGGGAATAACCCAGCCAAGCCGGGGCAATCCACGCCAGAAATACTGCGCCGCCGGCAGTCGGCCCCAGCCAGCCAAAACGCCAGTTGAGCTTTTTCAGTTCCGGCCAAAAATAACAGATGGCAATGGCGCCGACCAAAAATCGCACCGGGTAAAAGTGGTCAAAGTAGCCGGAAAACATCTTGGTGACAAAGGTTGCGCCCAGAATCGCAAGAAATGGGATCAGATAGGCGCGGATTGCCGAGGATTCCCCAAGGTATTCGCCGGAGTGCTGCACGGCGGCTCTTTCGCTCTGCCCCGGAGTGGACGTCGCAGGTATCTTCCGCACCCAGCTGAGCCTTTGAGTAGCCATTGAAAAAGCCAGCGCGACCGCGGTAAAGGCGATCCAGCCGAAGTGCGAATGGAAACCCACATCGGAGACTTCATTGCTGTACAAGTCGCCGATCAGAAAGAGAGCAACGAGCCGCACCACATTGAGCACCCAAATCAGTACCAGGCCGCAAGGGATGAGAAGAAGCACCTGCGGAAAGCGGCACTCTTTTCTGTAATACCAGAGCCAGATCGAAGTGAACGCAAAGATCAGTCCCAGCCCCTCCATGCCGGAGCAGGGGTAGGCAATCTCCATGTCGCAGCGCGGAGTGCGAATGGTAAAGGTAGCGGCATCGACGGTGGCGTCAGGCCGTAAATGGTGCAGAACCGCCTGCACCGATGCGAATGTGGCTCGCTGCAAACTGTGGCCAACGCTGGTGCCCGAGGCGTCCCATAAGCTCTGCGACGGAACCAGCAACGACCATGCGAGCAAGCCGGCGATGCAGGCATACAGCCACAACAGGCCGGTGCCTCGAATCGTATTGACCCAGGCGCGAAGCGGTATGCAGGCCAGCGCCAGCAGCGGTACTTTAATGTAAAAAAGGGTGGTGATGGCGACGGTTGCAGCCTGTGGATACCAGCCGCCCGCCCGGTGGGATGCAACGGCGTGAATCCCCAGCATGGCGGCAACACAGGCCAGGTACCCGCCCAAAAAAAGAAAGTTGAAGTGTATGGGATCCCGCTGAGCCTTTAACCAGGAATGTCCCAAGCCCAAAAAAACTGCAAATGAAACGATCGCAGTTGGTGTAACCCCCAAATGTATGCCCGGCACAATTTTAAGAGGACCGAGAACCAGAATCGCCTCAGCCGCAAAAATAAATGCGAGAAGATAGAGACGCCCCAGAAGCCTGCAATGCAGGGCTGCATAAGCACCTGACTGGGGACACTGATCCCGAGCCGAGCAACCATCGGATTTCATTCTTCTATCGGTTCCGTTTACTTCTTGCGCCGAACGCGAAGAACCGCCAAGGTTCCAGCAAGCAAAGTGAGACCGCTGATTGCAAGACTGGGATCAACCTCGGGCCTTCTGTCAAAAGCCATGCCATGAGCGGCTACGCATGAAGCCAACGCAAAACCCAGAACCACAAGTGTGTTATTCAGCAGATTCTTCGACATTTGCAAATCCTTTCTGTGTTTCTCAAGAAAGACCAAATTCGTTGAAGATCGGGGATTCCAAAATAATTGGCCCAATGCAGCCTTGCTGGCCTTTTTAAATCTCGGCTGGCGCGCAACATAACCAGCCTGTAGGCCTGTTACAAGAACCTCGCTTCACGAGCCTTCTCAAGTCGTCTGCCCGGCAGGGGAATTTCCGGAGTACGCAGCATCTCCGTAAAACAACTCGGAGCCCGTTACTGAGAATTCTAACATAAACAAAGCACAGCCCAACAAGGGCATTTTACGGAAACAAAGTAACCGGTTAAAGCGTTACCGAATCGGCTTATGTGAACAATCTATTGGAGTTGTAAATGCTCACGGCAATTGAAGCCCGCAAGCCCCTCAACCCACGGCCGGCCGAGGCTCCACTTTTCTGGTGACGATGTCGATCTTGGCGGGAGTCAGATCCGGCCCGTCCCAACCTTCCTTTGTTGCCTCAACGTGAATCGTGCCCGCGCTTTTCCCAGCCTGCACAATCACTTGCGCAAGGCCGTTGAACAGGGATCGCTTCGGCTCCTTGTCGCTCTCCGGGCAGTTGGGATCGCCGTTGCCCACGCCCAGCAGCGCACCCTCGCCAGTCACCTTGAATGCGATGAAATTGTTCGCCGTCGGAACTGGCCGGCCTTCCTTGTCCAGAGCCTCTACCGTCAGAATCGCCACGTCCTCGCCGTCGGCATTCATCTCGCCGCGGTCGGCGGTAAGCCGGATCGCCACAGTCGGCCCCGTCGTCTCGCGCTTCTCGCTGAGCACAACCTTGCCGCCCTTCACCCCCCGCGCCTCGATCGAGCCCGGCTCGTACTTCACCTTCCACTCCACGTGCCCCAGCCGCGGAACCTTCTGGCTGCCCAGGCTCTTGCCGTTCAGCAACAGTTCCACTTCGTCCAGATTCGAGTGCACCCACACCGGAATCTCCTCGCCCTCTTTGCCCGCAAAATTCCAGTGCGGAAAGAGATGCAGCACCGGCTCCGCACCCCACCATGCCTTGTAGTAGAAGAAGCTGTCCTTGGGAAAGCCGCACATGTCCACAATCCCGAATTGCGAGTTGATTGAAGGCCAGCCGTAGGGCGTTGGCTCGCCGCGATAATCGAAGCCCGTCCAGGCAAAGCCGCCGGCCGTCCACTCGCGCGTCGCGTAGAACTTCCACCACTCCTCGGCTGTTTCGCCCCATCGCGCCGGGTTCACGTCATAGGCGCTCTCGGTGTTGCGCAGCGCATCGGTCGAGTAGTCGCCGCGCGTTGAAAATGCGCTCGCCGTCTCCGATCCGTAGATAGCAAGCTTGGGATTCTTCTTGTGAAATTCATCCGGGAACTGCAACTGATAATTGAAGCCGATAATATCGACGGCCTCGCTGACGCCTTTCTTGTTGTCGCCGTTCACCGCCGCCGAAACCACGCGCGTCGGGTCCAATTCATGGCAGCGCCGCACCATCGTCGCGGCAATCTTCGCGCCCTGCTCGGCCATCTCGTCATTCTGCAGATGCCACTCCTCGTTGCCAATCGACCAGAGAATGATCGACGGCGAATTGCGGTAGCGCTTGACCATCGCATCCAACTGCGCCAGACCCTCGGGGCTCGAACTCATCTGCCGCGTCTCGCACATCATCATCATGCCCATGCGATCGCAGGCCCCAACCCACTCCGGCGTCGGCATATTGTGCGATGTGCGCACCGCATTGCCGCCCATCGCCTTCAAAACACCCAGCCGGAAATCCTGCAAGCGGTCCGGCAGCGCCGCGCCCACGCCCGCGTGATCCTGATGGTTGCATGTGCCTTGAATCTTCAGCGGCTTGCCGTTCAGGAAGAATCCCTTGTCCGCATCGAAGACCGCCGTGCGCACGCCAAAGCTGATCCGCTCGGCATCGCGCACCTTGCCGTTTCCATTGACCGTCACAACGGCTGTATATAAATAGGGATTCTCCACTGACCAGAGCTTGGGATTGGGAAGCTTCATCTCACAAGTGAAACTCGCCGATTCGTCCGGGTGCAGAGGATCGGAACGGCTTGCCCCACAACTACCGGGTATCAGCTTTCCCGCAGCGTCAAAAACCTGCCATTGAATGTCTACAGGTTCAGGTGTCTTTCCTTCATTTACAAGAACCGCGCCCAGAGAAAGCGTTGCCTCGCTGCCCTTGAGGTTCGCCCGCACATAGCTCTCCCACCGTCCCAGATGCAGCGCATCGGTCTTGGTCAGCCACACATGCCGGTAGATCCCCGCGCCCTCGTAGAACCAGCCGTCGCCAAAGCTCGCATCCACGCGCGCCACAATGCAATTCTTCGCGCCGTAGCTCAGAAAATCCGTCACATCGAAGCTGAAGGGCGCATAGCCGTTATCATTGCGGCCAACAAAACAGCCATTCACAAAGATCAATACGCTGCGGAATGCGCCGTCAAACTCAACGCTGATCCGCCGTCCCAGATCGCTGGCGGGAATCGCGAACTCGCGCCGGTACCAGCCCACGCTGGTCTCCGGATAGCGCCTGCCCAGCGGCTTGTAGCCGTGGGAATTCAACTCCGGGTCGCGCACAAAGGGCAGTTCCACCGCCCAATCGTGCGGCAGATTCAACGTGCGCCACTTCGAATCGTCGAATCCTGTCTTGGCAAAGGCAAATTCGCCAGTCTTGGCAAAGTCGCCCTGCCCGTTCCCAAATCCCAGATCGCGCGCCGGATCGCTGCCGTGGCCGAATTGAAACTTCCAGCCAAAATCAAAGAGCAATTGCTCCCGCGGGCTGGCCGCCACCGGCGAACCTGCAAGCTGCGCTGCTGTACGCGCCCAAACCGAACGAGCCACTAGCGATGAGGCGGAAAGAACCAATCCTGAACGGAGCAGACTGCGGCGAGAAATCTTCGGCACGGAGACGACCTCTTCAATATCGAGCTCTCGCCGTAAAACACAACTGGCTACCGCCCGGCGAACAAAGAGAAACTATAGAAGAGTAGCCCCGCACCTGTAAACGTGCCCGCAAATCGAAGCTGTAAAGGGGCCCGGCTCAGGCGTCGGTGTGGGGATTCTTCACTGTCGAGCGGTTCCTGCGGAAGATAACCCCTGCAAGACCCAGCAGCCCCGTCCCCAGCAAAATCAGGCTGCTCGGCTCAGGCGCGTGGGGCGGCGTGGGACCATCCTGGAAGCCTGCGAATGCAATGAAATTCTGCGGAACGTCGTCGCCCGTAGGCCATCCCCACTCCGGAATGTAGATAACGAACTGCTCATAAAAGGTCGCCGGCTCGGTGCCCAGGCTCACGGCCGCAATCGCCGCGGCCAATTGAGTTGCCGCCCCGCCGTCGGCCGGCGCAGCCGAGGCCTTCGCATTTGCTGAAAAAATCTCCCATGCCGCCCATTGATCGTCGATAGCCTTCGTGGTGTTGCCCGCCGCAATCGCCACGTTGTCGTCATTGAAGAGCCACGCCGCCTCTTCTTCCTGCGTGCCGGTGATCGCCTGAACCTGCGCAACCCAGCTTTCGCCCTCGCTGATGTCGTTGTCGAAGCTGACACACATCCCAGACATTTGGTTGGAGCTTCCATCGACACTCAAATAGTAGGGATAGGCAGCATCGACACCGTAACTCAAACTCCCGGTGCCTACAAGCTCCAGAGTGACATAAGAACCAATCGTATCGGCGTGAGCCGTAAAGGGAGAGAACCAAAGCAGAGCACAAAATGCAAAAACAGATAGAGCCGCACAACCTCGAAAACGCCTCATTGCTTCAAGCCCTTCTAGTCCGTCAGAAGCCGGGGGCAACCCATCGAGCAGGTTGTGCATTCTGTGCGCACGTCAAACAACCGCAAACCGTCGTGGATCGACGCGAAAAAAGAAATCATGAATCTCAATACAGAATTCCGTCAAGCATCAAGATTCCGATCCAGTGTAATGAGTTTAGGGCGTTTGAAAGGCCCGCACAAGATTACGGGCACATAGTTACTTAGGTACTCTTGGTGAAGTTTATCCCGTTACGTAGCTGATTTTACAAGGACTTCTGGTAACACCGAACCGGCTTGCAGCGCGGCCACTGTGGCCCTCCTCGGCTCGTGTGCATCGGAACATTGCGCACCTATCTCTTTTGTACCTCGCCACTTTACCAGGCAGCACGTAATCCTGCGCGGCAAAAAATCCCCAGATTCGGGGCCCCGGCTATACGGTCCGATGAAAAACTCGACTCAGAGGGAGACGGAGTTTTAATCCCTGTGCAAGGTCAGTAGTTCCGCTTCACGTAGCGCCGCCCGATAAGCTCGAAGTCGCCGCTGGCCACGCGCGCAATCGCTTCGCTATAGGCAATGTGCTCCTCCACCAGAATGCGCTCGGCAAGCGAGTGCGCGTCGTCGGTATCGAGCACCGGAATCGCGCGCTGCACAACGATTGCGCCGTGATCCAGATCCTCGTCGACAAAATGCACCGTGCAACCGGCCACCTTGACTCCGTAGTCGAAGGCCTGCGTCTGCGCATTGAGACCGGGAAATGCCGGCAGCAGCGATGGATGAATGTTGAGAATCCGATTGGGGAAGGCGGCGATAAACTCCGGCGAGAGCAGGCGCATGTAGCCGGCCAGGCAGACCAGGTCCACACTGTGCGATTTCAGACATGCAATCACATCAGCATCGTGCTCGGCGCGTTTGCGGCCCTTGGAAACTAGTACTGCGTACGGCAGCCCCAGTCGCTGCGCCACAGCCAACCCACCAGCTTCGGCCACATTCGATAAAACAATTGCAATCTCGACGCCGGGCAGCGTTCCCTCTCGAATCGACTCCGCTATCGCCAGAAAGTTCGAGCCGCGACCGGAGAGCAAAACTCCCAGGCGCAGCGGCCGATCTGTCGATGCTTCCGGCAAGAATTCCCTCAGGGGCAAAATCCCCGGCGTAATTTGATCGCGCCCGCGATCAGCCATCCTAAGTAAGCAAAGCCGATGAACCGCTTTTTTCTCAGAACTGACAACTGATAACTGAAAACTGACAACTGACAACTGACAACTGAAAACTGAAAACTGTCTACGTATACTGCACTCGCCGCTCACCCTTCACCACGCGGCCCACAACGTAGAACTTCTCCTCGGCGCGGTCCAGCAGGTTTTTGGCGCGGGCAAACTTGGCCGCGGGAATGGCTGCAATCAGTCCGATGCCCATATTGAAAGTGCGCATCATCTCCTCTTGCGAGACCGCGCCCAGCGTGCGCAGATGCTCAAAGATGGGCAAAACCGGCCAGGAGCCGATCTCGATCTGTGCAGTGACATTTTTAGGCAGGATGCGGGGCAGATTCTCCGTGATGCCGCCGCCGGTGATGTGCGCCATGCCCGTCGTCACTCCTGCGGTCACCAGCTTTTGTATCACATGCAGGTAGCTGCGATGGGTCTTCATCAGCGCCGCTCCGGCCTTCTCCTTGATCGCAGTCACGTACTGCGTGGGCTTGTAGCCAGCCACTTCGAAGAGCAGCTTGCGGGCCAGCGAATAGCCGTTGGTGTGCAGACCGGTCGAAGGCACGCCGATCAGCACATCCCCTGCCTTGATCCCCGCGCCCACCACCATCTTGTCGCGGTCCACCGCGCCCACAATGAAGCCCGCCAGGTCGTACTCGCCATCTGCGTAGAAGCCCGGCATCTGCGCCGTCTCGCCGCCGATCAGCGCGCAGCCGTTGGCCTTGCAGGCATCGGCCAGCCCGGTGATGACGCTTTCGGTCACCTCCGCGTCCAGCTTGCCGCTGGCAAAATAGTCCAGGAAAAACAACGGCGTCGCCCCCTGCACCGCAATATCGTTCACGCAGTGGTTCACCAGATCCGCGCCCACCGTGTGGTGCAGCCCCAGCTCGAAGGCGACCTTTAATTTGGTTCCCACGCCGTCGGCCGAGCTCACCAAAATCGGATTCTTCCAGCGCTGCATGTCCAGCCGGTAAAGCGCGCCAAAGCCGCCAATCCCGCCCAGTACATTGCGGTTGAAGGTCTTTTGCGCCAGGTACTTGATGCGTTCCTTGGCGCGGTCGCCGCCGCTGATGTCCACTCCGGCGTCGGCGTAAGTGATGGAAAGTGGCTTGGATTCAACAGGCTCAGTCTTGTCAGGCATGATGCGGCTTTCTACGGATGGAGTTGTCGGGCGGCGCTTCTGGCCGGAAAGGTCAATCTTAGCAGGATTTCAGCAGCTTCCACCACATTATGAGAGGCAACTCATCTTGGGAACAGAGGAAATCTCGACATTTGTTTGGAAAGTCAGCTTGACATCCAGCGACTCCCGCGCTACTCTAGCTTGGAAAGTTAGCTTTCCATGCCGAACACCATCACAAACCGGGTCAAAGAGCTGCGCATCGCCCGCGAGTGGACCCAGGAGCAACTGGCGCGCGAGGCCGGCGTCTCCCGACAGAGCATCAACTCCATCGAGCGCAACCGCTACGTGCCCAGCCTGGAGCTGGCGCTCGCCTTCGCCCGCCTCTTTGAATGCTCCACCGACGAAATCTTCCAATTGGAGAACGAAAAATGAAACCTCACATCCTCGGCAGAATCCCAATTCTCGGCCAATTCGTCGATGAACGATTCCTGGAGCATCGCCGCCGTGCCACCAGCATCGCCGGCTTTGCCATGGTTTTTGCCGCGCTCGGCCTTTGGGAATACCGGCTTTTGGTCGATCATATCTGCGATTGGGAGCTGCTCGCCCTCATCGCAATCTTCGCTGTTGTCAAAACTTCGGCGTTCTTTTGGTACCGCTTCCACGATTGATTCAACCACTCTTGAAAGGAGATTTGAAAAATGTGTCTCAATCATCGCCAGCTTGATCCCCAATCCCGCCGCCGCATCGTCGTCGCCAACCTCTCGCTGATTCTCGCCATTCTGCTGTGGAACTCCGAACGCTGGAATTGGGTCCATACTTCAAGCCAGTTCCAGAAGAATTGGCTCGACGCAATCACCGGCTTTCTATTCGGCCTGTACATAACAATCAACCTCATCATTCTGCGGCGTCGCGGCGGCTGCGGCCAGAGCCAGAATGGTTGAAGATTTGCTGGGAGAAGTTCGAGGACAACAACAATTCAAATTGTGCGGATAGCGGGGCAAGCTGCGCTGTTCCTCTCGGCAGGGTGCAGCCGAAAATAACCCTGGGTGAAACCTGGGAAGAGACACGACAGAAAGCGATTCTGGCGCATAGCAACGCCTGAATGCATTTTGACTCAGGAATCCATCTCACGCCTCGCCCTTCTATACTGGACTCCATGAGTTTCCCATCCGCAGCCCACCCCCGCACCCGCTCCCAGTCCCTCCAACAGCGTGCCGAGCGGTTCTTTCCCGGCGGCGTCAACTCGCCGGTGCGGGCCTTTGCCGCGGTGGGTGGCGCGCCTCCTTTTATCCAGAGCGCGGCTGGCGCTCACCTTGCCGACGCAGACGGCAATCGCTACATCGACTACTTTGGCTCCTGGGGGCCGATGATTCTGGGCCACGCCTTTCCACCGGTCGTCGAAGCCATCGAGCGCGCCGCCCGCGACTCAGCCAGCTTCGGCGCATCCACAGCCTCCGAGGCCGATCTGGCCGAGCGCGTTGTCGCCTGCTTTCCGGCCATTGAGAAACTCCGCTTCGTCAGCTCCGGCACCGAGGCCACGATGAGCGCCATCCGCCTGGCCCGCGCCGCCACCGGCCGCAAGATCGTCGTCAAATTCGAGGGCTGCTACCACGGCCACTCCGACGGCCTGCTGGTCAAGGCCGGCTCCGGCGTCGCCACCTTTGGAATCCCGGGCTCTGCGGGCGTTCCCGAGGAAATTGCCGGCCTCACCCTCGCTCTGCCTTACAACGATCTGCCCGCCGTCGAGGCGGCATTCAAGGCGCATCCCGGCGCCATCGCCGCCGTGATTCTGGAGCCTGTCGTCGGCAACGCTGGCTGCATTCCGCCCGCCGCTGGCTACCTGGACGGCCTGCGTGCGCTCACTGAAGACAATGGCGCGCTGCTGATCGCCGACGAGGTAATGACCGGCTTCCGCGTGGCTCTGGGCGGCGCTTGCGAGCTCTATTCGCTTGATCCCGACCTCGTCACGCTGGGCAAGATCGTCGGCGGAGGATTGCCCGTCGGCGTCTTCGGCGGTAAGCGCGTCTACATGGACCTTCTGGCCCCACTCGGCCCCGTCTACCAGGCAGGAACGCTCAGCGGCAACCCGCTGGCAATGGCCGCCGGCATCGCGACTCTGAGTTATTTGCAGGCCCACGCCGCCCAAGTTTATCCGCAACTGGAAGCCACCGCCAAAGCCGTCTTTGAGGGCGTGGCCGCTGAAGCCGCCCGTGCCGGCATTCCAATTACGCTCAACCGCGTCGGCTCAATGGGCACCTGGTTCTTCACCGCCGCTCCAGTCACAAACTATGCCCAGGCTGCCCAAAGCGATACAGCCGCCTTTGGGCGATTTCACCGGGCGATGCTCGATTCTGGCGTCTGGCTGCCGCCCTCGCAATTCGAGGCGGCATTTCTCAGCACGGCGCATGGCGCATCGGAGACCGCCGCGACCATTGCCGCCGCGCGTGAGGCTTTCAAGCTGTTGCAGCCCAGCCTATCGTGACATTCTCGCCCGCAAAGCGCCCAAGCCCGTGTGCATCAATTCACAGCTTGAGCTTCTATCGCAGCGGAAATGTATATTGACCGGATAATCCTGCCAGCGCGAATCGGCTGAAGCCGCAGTCGCACCGGCAATGTAAAAGGTCTTTCTGCCGCGCGTCTGGATCACGCCATGAACAGTGTCGAAATCCTCGATCGAGTCGTCTCCTTCAATCCAGAACGCCAGCAACTTGGCCGCGACCTTGGCCGCCGCCCGCTTGCGCGCGGCAAGCTCGGCAGAGGAGGGCCGCCCCGCGCTGGCCTCAATCTCCTTCTGGCGCTTCAATAGTTCGCTCTGTTCCGCCAAAGATGGAAAGTCGGGCACAAAACTCCAGTTTGTAGCCTTCTCGTAAGCCGCGCCTGAGCAGGACAAATCCCCTTCCGCATTGAGCGCCGCAATCTGCCCATCCGGCCCAATTTGATTCTGGAAGACATCATGTCCCTGCTCGCGTTCTGTCTCCTCGGCCTGCAATCGCGCCGGATCCGTTCCCTGCGCCAACTGCGCGCTGAGGGGGTTCGCCGCATTCGCATTTGCCGCGCTTGAGCCATCAGGCTCGGCAAGCGCCGCCACGTTCTGTGCGTTGTGCTTCAATAAAACATTCTTGGAACACAAGACAAAGCCTTCTGAATTTTGCAGCCTGAGTTCAACGGAAAGCGGACGTGGCGAACTGCCAACAGCCAGCGCAAAACCTGACTGATAGTCGGGATCGCTGGGTTTGATCGCCAGCCTATAAACCAGCTTTTTGTCCCACTGAATGAAGAGGTGGCCAGACAATCCGGCCGCGCTCGATGTCACCGATCCCAGGTCGTACCGTCCCACCGGATCGCTCATCAACCACGAGATGGTGACAAACGCAAAGCCCAGAAGAATTCCAAAGCCCACGCCCGCCGCCGCATAAACTCTGGTCTGACTCTTGACGAACCACCTGATCAGATCCAGCAGTTTCTCGCGTAAGGTCGAAGGCGAAGCCGGAACTGAAGCCGAAACCGGAACGTAGGCGGCGATCTTCGGCTCTTCAGCGGCCGCGCTCAGGTTGATCGCAACTGGCTCCTCCGTAAACGCGCTTTCGGCCAAAACAGAAGGCAACTCGGGCGGCGGGAGTTCATCCCCCGCGCCTTCCGTCTCCGCGCCTACAATCCGATAGCCGCTCACCGGCAGCGGCTTGGGCTCGGCGCTTTCTCCAGTTAGATCGGGCACTTCAACGTTCAGATACTTGTCGAAATCCTCTGTCTGCTGGTCTTTTCGCTTGCGATTGGGAAACCTCGGATCGTCTTCGTACACCGAAATCCTCCGAATGAAGTAGATGATGACATCGATCTTTGGAATCAACAACATTGAATCACATAAAAACCCCGCTGCATACCCCAAATTGATGCCCGTGTACCAAATGATGCTTTCCGATGCGGAAACTGCCCGGCAAAACGCAGCCGCCCCACTCAGGCGAATCTTTTTGTCTCTGCCCGAAGCCTCTCTCGTCCAGTCAGCATCCAACCTCATAGAACAGGGAGGAACAGCCATGATCGTAGGCGTTCCCAAAGAGATCAAGAACAATGAAGCCCGCGTGGGCGTGACGCCGGCAGGCGTCAAGGCTCTGGCCGAGGCAGGCCACAAAATTCTGATTGAGACACAGGCCGGCGCGCAATCCGGCTTCCCCGACGAGCAGTACCAGAATGCCGGCGCTGAGATTGTAGGGGATGCCGGCCACGTTTGGGGCAACTCGGAAATGATTGTCAAAGTCAAAGAGCCCATCGAGCCGGAGTTTGTTTACTTTCGCGAGAACCTGCTTCTGTTCACTTTTCTTCACCTCGCACCGCTGCTAGAGCTGACCGGCAAGCTGCTCGAGTCCAAGGTCGCCGGCATCGCCTATGAGACGGTGCGCGACCGCCAGGGCACGCTGCCGCTGCTGACGCCAATGAGCGAAGTTGCGGGCCGCATGAGCGTGCAGGTAGGGGCAGCTTACCTTGAAAAAGAGCGCGGCGGACGCGGCATTCTGCTCGGCGGCGTGCCGGGCGTCGCTCCAGCCAACGTGACCATCATCGGCGGCGGCGTGGTGGGAACCAATGCCGCCAAGATCGCGCTGGGCTTTGGTGCCAGAGTCGCAATTGTGGACCAGAATCTGAATCGCCTGCGCGAGCTGGACGATATCTTCAGTGGCCGCCTCTGCACCCTGGCCTCGAACAGTTACAACATTGCCCAAGCCACGCGCGAGGCCGATCTGGTAATCGGCGCGGTGCTTATTCCCGGCTCGACTGCGCCCCATCTGGTAACCCGCCCCATGGTCGCCCAGATGAAGAAGGGCGCGGTCATTGTCGATGTGGCCATCGATCAGGGCGGCTGCGTCGAGACGGCCCGGCCCACCTCGCACTCCAAGCCAAGTTATCTTGTCGATGGCGTGGTGCATTACTGCGTCACCAACATGCCCGGCGCGGTGCCGCACACCTCCACGCTGGCGCTGACCAACTCGACCTTTCCCTATCTGCTGCGCATTGCCAACCTTGGCGCCCGCGAGGCGCTGCTTCAGGATGCCGGCCTTGCCGAAGGGCTCAATACCTGGCAAGGCCAACTCACCTGCCGCGGCGTGGCCCAGAGCCAGCAGCGCCCGTGGGTTGCGGCAGTTGATGCAATCCGATAAGTTGGCTTTATCTTGAATGAGAATCGTTACGCATGACTCCGGCTGCGGACACAACCAAAATGCCTGATGCAAAACTCACTGCCGAAATGAACGCCCTGCTTGCGGAGATGCGGCTGCTGGCCTCCGAAGCGCTTTCACTCAGGGCTTTGCAAGAGCGCATCGTCCAAGCCATCGCGGAAAAGTTTTCTTACTATAATTGGACCGGCTTCTACATGCTCGATTTCGCCGAGTCCGAAACTTTGCTGCTTGGGCCTTTCGTCGGCGACCCAACTCCTCATGTCCGCATCCCCGTCACAGAAGGCATCTGCGGTGCCGCGGCGGCATCGGGAGAGACCGTGATCGTCGATGATGTCAACGCCGATCCGCGCTATCTTTCCTGCTCCATCCAAACAAAATCCGAGATCGTCGTTCCTATCTTCGCGCACGGCAAAGTCGTTGGCGAGATCGACATCGACAGCCACAGCGCAGCCGCCTTCACCAGCCTCGATCGCGCATTCCTTGAAGCAGCCGCCCAGATCGTTGGGGACTTCATCGAAAGGAACGCTCTCCACACCGATTGAAGCCGCGAACTCCCTTCACAACAATCTCTGTAACTTTCGCGGGGCATTCAGAGTCTCATAGTGTGCGTGGGCGTTGTCAGTACATTCTTTGATGAAAAGGAATGGCGCATCGCCAAAGGAGATTCCGGCTTGATATTCCTGCTCTTCCTTGCCTATCTCGGTGGCATTCTCACCATTCTCAGCCCGTGCATTCTTCCGGTGCTGCCGTTCGTCTTTGCGCGCGCTGACCAGCCTTTTCGCAAGAGCGGCCTTCCGCTGCTGGCTGGCATGGCGGCAACGTTTGCGCTGATTGCCAGCCTGGCAACCGTTGGCGGCGCATGGGCCGTGCGCGCCAATCAATTTGGCCGGATCGCCGCGCTGATTCTCTTCGCGGTCTTCGGCCTCACGCTGCTCTTTTCCTCGCTGGCCGAGCGGCTCTCGCGCCCTCTGGTTCAACTGGGCAGCAGGCTATCCGGGCAAGTGGACTCCGACCCAAGCTGGCTGAACTCGTTTCTCCTCGGCATTGCCACAGGCCTGCTATGGACGCCCTGCGCCGGACCAATTCTCGGGCTGATTCTTACCGGTGCGGCCGTCAGCGGAGCCAGCGTTCATACGGCAATTCTTTTACTTTCCTACGCTGCCGGCGCCGCCACTTCCCTGGCTCTTGCGCTGCTCGCCGGAGGCCGCGTCTTTGCCGCGATGAAGCATTCTCTCGGCGCTGAACTTTGGATTCGCCGCGTTCTCGGAGTCGCCGTCCTGGCTGGCGTAGTTGCCGTCGCCTTCGGATTGGACCGCGGCGTCCTGACGCAACTTTCCCTGGCCAGCACATCGAGTCTTGAGCAGCGGCTCGTGACCCTGTTTAGCCGCTCCAGTCAGCCAACCCAGACAATCAAGATCTACGCCAATCCAGCAGCGACGCCAGCCGACAGCGATTCGGCCGGCGTGCCGCAAACGCTGCCCGATCTTTCCGGCGCTACTGCTTGGATCAATTCGCCGCCGCTGACCGCGGATTCGCTGCGCGGCAAAGTCGTGCTCATCGATTTCTGGACTTACTCCTGCATCAACTGCCTGCGTTCCCTGCCCTACATACAGGCATGGAATGAGAAGTACAAAGCAAGCGGCCTGGTGGTCATTGGCGTACATGCGCCCGAGTTTCCTTTTGAAAAGGATGAGGCAAATGTTCGCAAGGCAGTGCGCGATCTGGGCATCGACTATCCGGTTGCAATGGATAACAACTACAGCATCTGGCGCGGCTTCAATAACAAGTACTGGCCCGCGCACTACTTCATCGATGCCACGGGCCGCGTGCGTTTTCACCACTTCGGCGAAGGCAATTACGATGAGTCTGAAGCCTGGATTCGCAGCCTGCTCGAAGAGAGAAACCACCAGCCAGTCCCGGAAACAACAGTAAAAATTGCCGCAACAGGCGCGGAGGTCGAGTCGAATTTTCTGGCCGTGCAATCGCCTGAGACTTATATCGGATACATTCGCGCCGAGAACTTTGCCTCGCCCGGCGGCTTCAAGCATGATCTTCCGCAGCTCTATCGCGCGCCTGTCCAGCTAGCTCTGAATCAATGGGCGTTGACAGGCCGATGGAAGGATGAAGGCCAGATTGCAACCGCGCTCTCCGCATCGGCAGGCATTGTCTATCGCTTTCATGCGCGCGATTTGCATCTTGTTCTTGGTCCGGGCAGCGCGCGCGAGCCGATCCGTTTTCGCGTAACACTTGACGGCAAACCACCCGCCGCGGATCACGGCGCAGACACCGATGCCGACGGTTACGGCACAGTGACGGAAAGCCGTCTCTACCAACTGATTCGCCAGAAAAACATTACGCGAGATCGTGTCTTCCGCATCGAGTTTCTTACGCCCGCGGTACAAGCATTTGCATTCACCTTCGGATGAAGATTTCCCCCTTCGGAAAGGAAGGCTCATGAATCACTCTCAGCAGAATAATCCCTCCTCGAACCAGGCCGGTATTGCCCAACTCAGCAGGCGCGCGTTCATCGTAGCGGCCGCGGGCGCAATCAGCGGTGCGGCCTTCTGGGGCTTGCGCCGCACTACGCTTCTACAGCCGCAGCCGGTCTCTGCCGCCAGTGCTCCCGCCATGGTCACGATTGTCGAGTTTGACGGCAACGGCAAAAAGACTGGCAAAGTGACCGTCGCGCACATCGTAAAAACCGACGCCGAATGGAGACACCAACTCTCGGCAATCTCCTACGATGTTACCCGCCGCGCGGGCACGGAGCGCGCCTATAGCGGCGATACATGGAACCTGCACGACAAGGGGATCTTCCGCTGCGTCTGCTGCGATACGGCGCTCTTCAGTTCGGAGACCAAGTTCGATTCCGGCACCGGATGGCCAAGCTTCTGGTCGCCAATTGCCCGCGAGAATGTTGTGGAATCGAATGACTCCAGCCTTGGGATGGATCGCACAGCAGTCTCTTGCCGTCGCTGCGATGCGCATCTCGGCCACGTCTTCCCCGACGGACCGCCGCCGACCGGCCTCCGCTATTGCATGAATTCAGCGGCCATGCACTTTGTAAAACTGGCTTGAATTAACGAACCTGCGCGGGTTACTTCCCTTTGTATTCCTGGAATAACTCGGGAAACTCCTTCTTGAGCGCATCGATCTTGGGCCGGTCGCAAATTTGTATGTAAGGGTTTTCAGGATTGTGAAGCGCGTAATCCTGATGGTAAGACTCGGCTGCGTAAAAGCCTTGCAGCGGCACAACCTGAGTCACAATAGGCTTGGGAAAGAGATGCGCGGCGTCGAGCTGCGCAATATAGGCAAGGCTGATCTTGCGCTGTTCCTCATTGGTGTAGAAGATCGCCGAGCGGTAGGACGTGCCCACATCCGGCCCCTGCCGATTGAGCTGCGTGGGATCGTGCGCAACCGAAAAGAAAACCCGAAGCAGTTGTCCGTAAGTAATCTTCGCCGGATCGTAGACCACGCGCACCGACTCCGCGTGGCCAGTTGTCTCGGTTGTAACCTGGGCATAAGTCGCGGTTGCCGCGGAACCGCCCGCATAGCCTGCCGTCGTCTCCAGCACGCCCTTCACGCGCTCAAATACCGATTGCGTGCCCCAGAAGCATCCGCCGGCAAAGACAGCGGTCTGCTTGCCCGGCGATTGAGCCAGAACAGCATCCACGGCGGCAGGTGGAACGGGAGTTTTTGTGGCGGCCTTGCACCCGGTGCAGGCAGCCAATATTACCGCGAATGTCAGAAGCAGCTTGTGTGTCGCAGGGGAAGAAAACATCTAAGCCTCCAGGCTCTCAACGGCGAGAGTTTCACTGGTTTGATGTCAACCATCCAATTAAGTTACAGCCATTTCACACTCCGGCAAAGACGGCATAAGCATCGCGACTGGCATGAATGACGCGAAGAATCCGTATCTCTGCCGGCCTTACGCTATAGAAGATTACATGGTTATTGACGGGAAAAGTACGAATACTGGGACGCGCGTCCAGCTCAAGGCTCTTGCCGATATGAGGAAACGCCAAACTTATCGGTAATGGAACTCACCACGCGCGTCGCAACGGCTTGGCTGCCGCTTTCCCGCGCAATGTAAAGCCACGTCGCATCGAGGTCTTCTCTGGCTTGAGGCGCCAAACGGATGCGCATTAACGACCGGCGAGTCTGGCCGCGCCACGCTCTTTGACGGACTCAACCAGCAGGTGGAGGGTCTCGCTGGTATAACTCTCCCCTTCTCCAGCATCCAGAGATTGCTCGGCAAGATCAAGCGAGGCAATCAGTTCGACGCGCGCCCGCTCCCGCTTTTCCCACTGTGCCAAAGCCTGCCGCACGGCCTCGTCATAGTCTCGGAAGCGTCCTTCCTGGATTCCCAGATCGACAAAGGAACTTTGTGCTGGAGTTAGTTCAACCTGCATAGTCCAAGCGTAGGACCGAAGCGGCGCGCTGTCAACAACTGCCTGAATATCGGCCCCTATTTCAGTTCCCTATTTCGGATCAACGCCGCGCTCGTCTTCTTCCACCGGCTCCACGCGGATTCTGGCGATGCGGCGGCCTTCCATCTCGACCACCGTCAGTCGGCGGCCTTCGTGAATCACAAACTCGCCCGCCACCGGAATGTGGCCGAGCCGCATCAGCAGAAAGCCGGCCAGAGTTTCCACGCCGCCGTCGCGGGGCAGCTTCCACTGGATCTGCGTTTCCAGGTCGCGCAGATTCACGCCGCCGTCCATCAGCAGCGCTCCGGTGGCTGTCGTCAGCACAGGCAGCGCGGGCGAGTCGAACTCATCTTCCAACTCGCCAGTCAACTGCTCGATCGCGTCTTCAGCCGTGACCAGGCCAACCGTCGAGCCGTATTCGTCAACAACGATGGCGATCTGCCGGCGGCGGCTCTGGAACTCGCGGATGAGATCGAGAACGGTCTTGGTCTCTGGAACGACGAGGATGTCGCGCATGATCTGCGAAAGTTTAAGTTCGACAAGATGAGGCGGCGTTGCGCGAAGGTTCGCCGCATCCCCGCTCTCGGTCGCGCCAGCCTGCCCACCCAACTCCGCGGCGCCCCGCCGAAAAAAGATCAGCCGCGCCAGATCCTTGGAGTAAACAACGCCGACAATATGTTCCGGACCGCGGCTCTCATCGTAGACCGGCACGCGTGAGCGCATCTGGTCGATTACGCGCTCGCTGGCAGTCTCAATGGGCATGTTCGAGGGCAGCGAAAAGATCTTCTGGCGCGGGATCATGATCTCGCGGATCGGCACGTCGTCCATCTCCAGCGCGCGGTGGATCAGCGTCTCCTGCAAGGCGGGCAGCACTCCCATGCGGCGCGCGGCGGTGGCGATCAGTTTCAGTTCCTCGGGCGAGTGAACCTGGGCGCGCTCGGTCATCGGAATATCGAAGGCGCGCAGCACCATGGCCGCCGAGCCTTTGAGCAGGCGAACCGCCGGGCGGGCAATGGCGATAAAAACCAGCATCGGCGGAGCCACGGCGACGGCCAGTGCCTCGGCGCGGCGCAGAGCCAGCGACTTGGGCACCAGTTCGCCAACCACCACGTGAAAATATGTAATCAGAGCAAAGCCTAAGGTGACGGCGATGATGTGTGCGTAGAGCAGGGCATGGCTTTGCGCCAGCGGCAAGAGGCCGATCCAGCCCAAAATCACGCTGGCAGCCAGCGGTTCGCCGATCCAGCCCAGAGCCAGCGAGCATAGGGTAACGCCAAGCTGTACCGCGGGAAGAAAGTCGTCCAGATCGTGTTGCAGGCTGCGCACGGCGCGCGCCCCGGGAACTCCCGCGGCCAGCAACTGCTGGATGCGCGTATCGCGGATCGAGACCAGCGCAAACTCCGCGGCCACAAAAAAGGCGTTGGCCAGGATGAGCATGGCCACGGCGACAAACTCGAGCAGCGACAATCCGTGCATCTGGCTGTGAGAATAGCACCGGACAGGGGTTAGGGGTTAGGGACTCTCAGTTCGTGGAGTAAGTCAAGTTTTGAAAGGGCACAACTTTAGTCGTGCCGTAAATGCCGCAATATCACCCCGGGCTTTACAGGCTGCGGAAATACTCTTCATGAGGCAATTCCCAATGGCTTTGTAATCAGGGCACGACTTTAGTCGGGCCAATAAAGCCCATCATATCAACGTAGGGCTTCAGCCCCTGCTACGCTCAATCGCGATTGCACCACCCGAACAGCTCTTTTCCGCAGCCTGTTTAGCCGCGGAGGGATGTTTTTTCGGCATTGTTGTCTTTTGCCACAGGTTGGTCCGGGGTTGCGTAATTATGTACGCCGCGCCCTGGGAACCAAGACGCCTTGGAGTGCGTATGAGAGAAAAGCAGCGAACGATTTGCGGGCGGCCTTGGTTCCTGTTGACAAATGCTAGCCACAGACCGTCTGAGTTCTGGGATACCTGCACAGGTCAATCGGCTACACTCATTCATCTATTGGTTTTATCGCGTTCTGGGAGGTTTCAGTGGCTTCATCGCGCAAGAGCAAAAAATTCTGGATTTGGCTGGGCAGCGGCGCAGTCGTTGTGGTTCTGCTGCTGGGTATTGGATTGGCGCGGCTCGCCAAAGGCTCCACCATCGATCCCAACAAACTGGCCAAGGTGACGCGCGGAGACGTGGCGCGATCGGTAGTGGCTACCGGCAAAATCCAGCCCATCACCAAGGTCGAGGTGAAGTCGAAGGCCTCCGGCATTGTGGAAAAGCTCTACGTGGACATCAACAACCAGGTGCACAAGGGCCAGGAGTTGGCGCAACTCGATCAGCAGGAGATCACCGCGCAGGTTGCGGCGCAGCGGGCGCAGCTCGCCTCGGCTGAGGCCAATGTGGGCACCTATGAGGCCAATGTCGAGCAGGATAAAGTGAATGCCGCCGCGCCCGACCTGCCCATGTACAAGGCCACTCTGGATCGCAATCTGGAGATGCAGAAGCAAGGCATTGTCAGTCGTCAGGCGCTGGACGATGCGGACAAAGACTATCTCGCCGCGCTGACCCGCCGCGATTCGTCCAAGGCGCAAATCGGCGTGGATTCAGCCAAGCTGAAACAGGCGCGGGCGCAGGTGATGCAGGCTCAAGCCAGTCTCAAACAACTCGAAGAGCAGTTGGGATATACCACCATCGTCGCGCCAATGGACGGCGTAATTCTCTCCCGCGATGTCGAGATCGGCGACGCGGTCAGTTCCATCCTGGTGCTCGGCTCGACCGCCACGCTGGTCATGACCGAGGGCGACATCAATCAGGTTTATGTGCAGGGCAAGGTGGACGAGGCCGACATTGCCCACGTCTACATGGGCCAGCCGGCGCGCATCAAAGTCGAGAGCTTCCGCGACCGCGTCTTCAACGGCAAGGTGACCAAAATCTCTCCAATGGGCGTCGAGAAAGACAACGTCACCACCTTCGAGGTGCGCGTCTCCATCGACAATCCCGGCGGTGAGTTGAAGGCCAACATGACGGCCAATGCCGAGATCCTGCTCGACGAGCACAAGGGCGTGCTGACGGTGCCGGAGAACGCGGTCATCTACGACAACCAGAAGAAAGCGACCGTCGAGATTCCCGATAAGTCGAAGAAGGAAGGCACGCGCAAGGTTGCGGTGACGGTTGGATTATCCAACGGCTCAGTGACGGAGATTCTCAGCGGGCTGAAGGAAGGCGATCAAGTGGTTCTGCAGCAGTAATCAGTTGTCAGTTTTCAGTTGTCAGTTGTCAGTTGTCAGTTGTCAGTGAAAAGCAAGTTCATTGTTGTGGAAGGAGTTTAGGATTTCCCAAAAAACTCTTGCCATGTCGGATATGTTGCCTACGATTCAACCGAAAACTGAAGACTGAAAACTGAAAACTGCGAAGCGAAAGGATCGAAATGCACAAACTATGGATTGCAGCAGCGGCTCTGGCGCTGGCATCGCTTCCGGCGCTGGCATCGGAAGCTACATTTGAGCGCACGCTTACGGTCAGCGGGCGCGTGGAACTGTCGGTCGCGACCGGCTCGGGCAACATTCACATCACGCGCGGCTCGGGCAGCCAGGTGCATATCTACGGCAAGGTGAAGACCGGCTGGGGCGGCAGTGAAGAGCGAATGCGCGAGGTCGCGGCTCATCCGCCCATCGAGCAGACGGGCAACATCGTTCGCATCGGCGGCCATCATGAAAACCTGCACAACATCAGCATCGATTACGAGATTCAAGCGCCGGAAAATGCCTTCATCGAGGCCAACTCCGGCTCCGGCGACGTGACCGTAGACGGCGTGGGAGATAACGCGCGCCTCTCCACCGGCTCGGGCAACATTCGCGCCACCGGCTTGCACGGCGGTTTCACGGCAGACACCGGCTCGGGCAACATTGACGCCGAGCAGACCGGCATTGGCGACGTGAAGGCGGAGACCGGCTCGGGCAACATCGACCTGCGCAATCTGCACGGCGGCCTGCGAGCGCATACCGGTTCGGGAAACATCAACGTGAGCGGAACGCCGGCCACGGAATGGAAGCTCGAAACCGGCTCCGGCAACGCGGAATTCTCAGCCGGCAACGCTGCGTTTACGCTCGACGCCTCCACCGGCTCGGGCAGCATTCACACCGATCGGGAGATGCTGACGCAGGGTACGCAAGACCGCCACCACGTCATCGGCAAGATCAACGGCGGCGGCCCAACGGTGCGCATTGAAACCGGCTCAGGCGACATTCGCGTGCGATGACGCGATCGGCGAGGCAATTCCCTAAGGCTTTGTAATCAGGGCACGACTTTACAGGCTGCGGAAAAACTCAATTCGGAGGGAGGCGGGGGTTTTAACCCCCGCATAAGGCCAACAGAATCAGCGCCGGCTTTAGCAGCGGAGGGAGACTTTCTGCCAGTTTCACTCGAATCTCCGAGTTTTTCCGCAGCCTCTTTAGCCCCTGCTGCCCTCAATCGCGATTGCAACCTCCGAATAGCCCTTTTCCTGCGGCCTCCATAGCCCCGGAGCGACTTTTCTTGGCAATGTTGGCTTTCGACAAGGATTGCCGTGGACTTTTCATGATCCGCCGAACATTCGAAATGCTCCTGTTCAAAGCCGAGTTTCAATTATGATTTGATTCATGAGCGAGAAAATGGCAGAACTCCGTCGCCGCTTTCATGCGCATGAAGGCGCGCGCGCCCAGGCCCTGAACGGCCTTCCCTTGGCCACTTTCGTCCAAAGAGTGCTGGGGTATTTCATCGACTTCATCCTCGCCATCGTGGTTTGGGCGCCGCTGGAATTTCTCTGGAAGCGCTTCCTCCTGCATCAGGATCAGATCAATCTCAGTTGGGATTTCCACGAGGCCGGCAACGTCGTTGTCATACTCTTTTATTGGGGCCTATTCAACTACTTTGGCAATGGCCAAACCCCCGGTAAATGGACTGCGCGAACCAGAATTCTTTCGCTCACCACTGAGAGCATGGGTGTCTGGCAGTCCTTTGAGCGGGCGCTGGGTTATGGAGCGGCAGTGCTTGAGGGCGGTGTAGGTTTTTTGCAGTTCTTCTGGGATCGCAATCGGATGTGCGCCCAAGACCGTCTGGCGGAGACCATCGTCGTAGATCTGCGCAAGCGCGCAAATCCCTCGCAAGTGACCGATGCAATCGACGCCATTGAAGAGACTCAGGCCGTCTGACTTCGCCATTGTCGATCAGGCCTTTTAGAACTGTGATGGTATCCAAGACCGAATGCGGTCAATGAAAATGCTCTGCCTCCACATCCAGGTGCGGAGCAGGTATGGAGCGCCGCCGCAAGTAGACCCACAGATAAAAAATACAAACAGCGACCAAGATAAGAGGAGCAGTCCGGAAGAGCAAAATATACAGCAGCTTTCCAAAGAGTGCCGTTATTTCCGGCTCTATCCCTTTGGTGAATACGAGTAGAATTCCCAGCGGAAAATCCCCGGTCATGGCAATCGCCGCGGTACTGGCCAGAAGCGCAAAACTACCCATCAGCCCGCCCTCTGCCCACAGCATGGCGCAGGCAGGAACGGTGAGCAGCAGTAGTTTCGAGTCGTAAGGCCGATGATAGGTCACGAGCAAGGTAAGTGGCATGATAGCCGCCAATGCAAGCCAGTCCCGCGCCGCCGAAGGGCGCGACCTGACAGTGCGGACAGACCACGCAATCAGCAGCGCGCCGCAGAACAGATAACTTGCCGGATTGTAGATGCGCGCTTCGTCCCGGAAGACGCTCGCAACCGACTGCAGATCGATGATCTCGCTCGCGCTTTTCATGCTCGAGTTCTCGATCCCTGGATCGTTGAGAGCACCGTGTCCCGACATGGCCGTCAGATTGGAATGCTGTTCCTGCATCCAATGCGGCGCAACCTGCGATACCCATAAGACAGCCGGAAGACAAAGCGCGGCGGTTACCGCCAGGGTTTGCAGCGCGCGTTTCCGGTAAATCCCGCCCGCCAACAAGAAATAAAGCCAGATCAGGCCCGCGTCATGAGGCTTGATTGCCAGGCTAACCGCCAGGCAAAGAATCCCGGCTGGCACAAAACGCCGTTTGACAAAACACCAGACCGCAATTATGCATAAGCTAATTACGATTCCCGCGATGTTGCCACACAAAAGCAGATTCACGCTATTGACAACGCAAAATGCAATCAGGGCGCCCGAAAGCACTGGCGCATAACCTGCTCCAAGATCCCAGGCCAGAAAAGCGGCGAAGATGAAACTCCCAGCGGTGACGATCAACCAAAGCAGATGCGCGCTTCCCCATGGCAGTAACGCAAACGGAACAACATAAATATAGGTGGTCGGCAAATTTGTAGCCAGCTTCATATTTGGAAGAAGCCCGTCCGTGGGCGAAATCGGATCTCCACCTTCCGCGAGATAAAGACGCAAAGGCTCGCCTTGCTTGTAAGGGTCTATATGTTGAAGCAGGCAGCGCGTGTCGTAATATATCCCTTTGAAATCCCCCATCGCGCCGGAGTTCATGCTGTCCAGGTAAGTCCCAATCAATACAAACAGCAAGCTCCCCAATATTAAAAAATAAAGCCCATCCAGCCTGCCTCTCGTCATCCTCAGCTTCCTTCCGCCCGCTCCCGGCCCGGTTTGATGATCTAACCACCGATCATATCCGAATCCGATCGAATGACGAAGATTGGCTGCATGTCAATTGCGGCGCGGAAACCATCGTGGCGGATCTGCAAAGGAGTGCCAATCGCCGCAAGAGACCCAGAGTGCAGCCCCTTAAGAAGCTCACGCGCTCTGAACTGCCGTCAATCCTCCGAACCCAGTTTTTCAGTGGCCTCGGCCTCCATCGCGGCAAGCGTGGCACGCATTCGTTCGAACTCCCGATGCCCATGCAGCGCTTTCAGGCGCGGATCGGCCAGCATCTGGAAGAACCATGGGCAGCGGGCCTGGTCCGCGGCTTGAAGCTCGTTGATAGCCTCCTCCAGATCGCCCAGAGCCACCAGCACCGCGGGCGTAAAGGAATTCAGCAGGAACCGCTCGCGGCTGAGCCATTGCAGGCGCTCCAGAATCACCCGCGCTTCGTCCTTGCGTCCCGCGCAGGCCAGCGTATAGGCGTGCGCCGCGGCGGCCAGGTCGAAGTGCGGCAAACGCAGGGCAAGATCCTGGGCAACCTCGACAGCGCGCGCAGCCTCGCCGTTATAGCCCAGAATCAGCGCTCCGTAGAAGCCGATGAATTCATGCTCGGGAAAGAGACTGATGGCCTTTTTGATCAGCTCGACGCTCTCGTCGGCTTGACCGTCCAGATGCAGCGTCCAGGCCAGTCGTCCCTGCAGCCAGGGCGAATACGGGTCCAGCCGGATCGCCCCGCGCAGCAAGCCAATCGCCTCGCCAAAACGATGGCGGCTGACGGCAAACATGCTGCGCGCGCGCGTGATCCACGAATCGTGGGGCAGATGCGCGCTCTCTGAGAAGGCTTGCCGGGCCGCCGCCAGATCGCGGTCGTAGTGGAATTCGATCCAGCCCAGCGCGGGCAGAAGCGTCGGTGCGCGCAGAGCGTGATCGGGAATCGATTCGGCGGCGCGATGCACATGATCGGCCGCCACATCCGGCGGCATGAAGCCATAAAACGCCTGGGTCACGCAAAGATGCGCCAAGTCGACTTTGGCCGCAATCAGCGTGGGATCCAATTCGATCGCGCGCAGCAAATGCTGCAACCCATCCTGCATTCTATGGCGATGAAGCGTCTGCCACTCATGATGGCCGCGCAGGTAGGTCTCGTATGCCTCTCGCTGCTGCAAGCCGCGCTCTTCATCAAAGCGGCTGGCTGAGGCGGAGGCGAAGATCTCCAGGCCTTCCATGCTCGGCGCGGGCAGCAATGACCTGTCTCCGCGCGGAAGCGCGCCAATCCGATGATAGAGCCGCTGCAGCAACTCCTTTTCGATTTCGCCAGTCCAGGTATGTGGCCCCAGCAGATCCTCCACCCAGATTTGCACTCCATCCTCCACGCGAATCATCTCCGCGCGCAGGCGGCAATGCGAGGTGAATGCCTGCAAGCTCCCAGTCAGCACCAGGTCGGCCTTCAGTTCCTTGCCAATCTGCTGCGCCGTCAATCCACGCTGGGCCAGGTTGAAGACCGAATCGCGAGCCAGGACGAAAACCGCCGGCGGACGGGCGCTGGCAAGGGCGGAGATCGTCTCTTCGGCAATTGCCGGCCCCAGAAACTCCGGAACCATGTACCGCGTTTCGAAGGGCAGAATAGCCAGCCGCGGTGGCGCTCCGTCTGAGGCCACGCTGTGCCGCGCAATCTCGGCTGAAAATCGGTAGCCGCGCTTGTAGACAGTCTGAATGCAATCGTCAGGCTCAAGCCGCGCGCGCAGCGACGAAAGGCACTTGGGCACACTGTCGGCCGTAACATGCACATCGCCCCAGAGGGCGCGCTTCAATTGCAGCGGAGAGACCACCTGACCGGCGTGAGCCATCAGCAGCCGCAGCGCCGCCAGTTCTTTGGGGGGCAGATGAACCACCGCCTCGCCGCGCCACAGCGTCCCGTCTGCCTCCAGCCGCAGCCCGGCAAAGGAAAATACCGGATCGCTTGCCCGGCGGCCAGGGCTCGCCGCGGGAAACTCGCGATCGCTGGCGCGTCGTCCTGAACCCGCAAACTGCTCTTGATCGGTTGCCCGCCGACCCAGCTTCGGCGCGGGAAAGACCGGCTCCACTGCACGCATCTCCGGAGTTTCAGCGGGAGACTCCGCATCCTGGGTACTTGCCAATTCCGGGAGAAGTCTACGATTCGCAGCCAATGGAATGCCTCGAATTCCGGGCAAAAGGGCTGCCCTTCTCCTGGCCACCTGGTGCAAAGGAGAGGGCAGCCGCCTACAGAGGTCGCGGGAAGCTGCGTGATCGACAACCCTATGGGGAAAAAATGCAACAATCCCTGCGAAGATCTGCGCTTCAATGAGCCCAGTATTTTCTTGTAACAGGTTCATTATCCGCCTCTGCAAGCCCCACGGGAAGTGTTTCAATCAGGTTTCTAGTGTTCACTAAGTAATCCAGGGGCGATTACTGGGTAACTTGGGTATCCATCACGGTCGAGCGGCGCTCTCTCGCAAATCGCCCTTCTCCTGAAAGAATCTGGTGTCCTGAGTCTGATGCTCGTAAAACAAATGAACTGTCATCCTGGGTGACAATAGCCAAGCGAATGGAGTCGAAGGATTCGCGGTGCTTTTCGTTATTGGTTGGCGCGTGACCAAGATACGCCAACTGAAATTAGGTGGCCCACATCTCGAACTTGAGATGTGGGAAACAATGAACCCCAGCCCACGCTTTTCTGACCTCCGGTCTCTGACCTTAAAACCCGCGGTGATGATTAGCCCCGCGCTTGCCCAGAGTCCCCAAGAGACGGCGGCTGGCCCAGATAGGCCAACTAAAGTTGGGTGGCCCACATCTCGAACTTGCGATGTGGGAAACAATGAACCCCAGCCCACGCTTTTCTGACGTCCAATCTCCGGCCTCTAACCTTGTAACCCGCGCCGTAGGCGCAGCGGTTATTAGCCCCGCGTTTCAGCGCGGGGTGGGCGAAACCAATAATCCTGAAAACGGCAGTTGCACACTGTCATCCGTGATCTCCATCAAGGTTTGGAGCCTCTGAAACTTGTTGCTTTGTAATCGGGGCCCGACTTCTAGCCTGCCCTGTGCGGAGTCGAAGGGGGCCGCAAAGAGCTGAAAGGAAAGCTGAGCTTTACAGGCTGCGAAAAAACTCAATTGGATGAAGGGTACGGGCTTTACAGGCTGCGGAAAAACTCATCGCAAGGCAATTCTCGAAGGCTTTGTAACCAGGGCACGACTTTAGTCGGGCCGATAAAGCCAACCATATCAACGTTGGGCTTTAGCCCCTGCTACGCTCAATCGCGATTGCACCCCCCGAACAGCCCTTTTTCCGCAGCCGGTTTAGCCCCTGCAAAATCTCGGCCCGGCGAACTACCATCGCTCGGCTTCTTTTCGATCATCGATTTTCGACTGCTCCGCCACTCACCCAAATGGCTCATGATCTTCGTTCTCCTGACTTGTTTGCGAGCAAACTTCAGCAATTCTTCAACCTTCCCCGCGGTCCGGCTGGCAAACTATTGAAAGGGAGTTAGCCATGACCAAAACCGTTTCCTACGCCCAGTGGTCTCTTGAGCCTTATTGCATCGGAATGAAGCTGCGTTCGCTGCGCACCCAGAAGCGCCTCACGCTCTCGCGGCTGGCGGCTGAGACCAAGCTCTCCACCGCGCTGCTTTCCAAGTTGGAGACCGACCGCATGATTCCCACGCTGCCCACCCTGGCCACCATCAGCCGGGTCTACGGCGTCGGCATGAGCTACTTTTTCTGCGAGCCCGCCAAGCACACGCTTTCCATCACTCGCAAAGCTCACCTGCAAGGCAATAATCGCGGCCCGGAGCCTGCCAAAATCACCCCGCTCAGTGTGCCCAGCGACGGAGCCAGGCTGGTGGCCCGAATGATCGAATTCCCTCCCGGCGGCTCCTCGGCCGCGGCCGATGTGCTCCGCGAAGCCAGCGGCATGGTCTACGTGCTGGAAGGCAAGCTCCAGTTGGATGCCGGAGGCCTGCATGAGGTGCTCGAGGCCGGCGACTGCGCCTACATGGAGAGCGAGATGGCGCTGGGCTGGAGCGCATCCGGCAAGCATCGCTGCCGCATTCTGGCCATTACGCCCTCCAGCCCCCGCGCCGAAGGTTGAGCGCATCCGCTTTCGTGACAGGGCAATCGCATTTGAAAATCGACTCGCCGAATCTCTTTCAAAATCGCCCCATTCTTGTTCGGCTTTTTTGCGGAAAATTGATTCCCCAGCGCGCACAATAAAAGCAGCGGTACCACGAGGCCCAAATGATCGCCATCCAATCTCCAGCCCGCGCACTCAGTTTCTCTTCGCTGCCCCCTATTTCTTACTCCTTGTTTCGTCGATTCTTCGCCAAAAATCC
>Ga0181520_10000184_pt1 | contig 130488 bp, 108 predicted proteins | sample PEATcosm2014_Bin_29_FD_132451 | JGI IMG/M metagenome (GOLD analysis project Ga0181520, IMG submission 132451) | Peatland microbial communities from MTU Mesocosm Facility, Houghton, MI, USA - PEATcosm2014_Bin02_30_metaG | ecosystem: Environmental > Terrestrial > Soil > Wetlands > Peat | place... | reverse complement strand
GTGGCAGCTACAACGCCTACGTGCTGGTGGAGCAGTTGTAAGGCAAAAGAAGGCGCGCCGCAAAGACTGCAAGCTTTTCTGCTCCCGATGTTGCAACACAGGCCGCGCCTAAGGGCGCGGCCTAGTTTCCTTGACGGCACCACGCTGGAACTGGTTCGAAAAGTCCTACGCTGTGACGTTTTTCATCGTTTTGCCGCCGTACCGGACCCTGTCACCGTTGGCCAGCACAACCTCCATCCCCATAACATAATGCTTGGTCACACCATCCTCAAGGTTGCTGATATACGTTCGGAGCAGACTCGCGAGCCGGTGAACCGCATGCGTCTGAGAAATCACACGATTGACGGCTATTCGGCTGGCTGATTGTGGTTTGCTTCCCAGGCGGCAGGAGCGAGTTCGGCCTGGATGCAGGTTCCGGGGAGTAACTCGCGGCGCATCACTCCAACGACCGGTACAAGTAACTCACCGACCCGCATCGCTTGATGCATGCATCAGCAGAGCGATGTCAAACGCATATTCCAGCACGTGACGAGCAGCAGCAATCCTTTCCGCATGTTTGCTGCGCGGAACGTAGCCGGTGGCGATAACATCGGTGCGGGCACCATTCTGGCTGACTGCAATCGCGTCAATCTTGTGATCGTGCTGGCTGTCCAGACTGTCGGCAAGACGCAGGATTCCGCCCAGGCAATCAACCAGATGCTGGTCCCCGGGTGAGAGGGCCGTGTAGCGCTCCTGAGTGGTCGGCAGGGCGCCGCGATGGTAGCGAGCCACCAAGGCCGCAATCAGCAGGTCAGTCGCCGACCAGCCCGGCGGGACTTCCAGCTGTTGCAACAGCCGCCCGCTGGTCTTGTGCCGAGCCTTGTCGCGCCCGCCGTGTCCCGCCCCATGGGTCAGCGCGGCAACCTGCAGCAGATCGCGCGGGCTGACCGCACCAGCAGTACGCGCCGGTACCAGTCCACCACCTTGGAGTGCATCATAGAGCTGCAGGCTGAATTGCGTGACCAATTGAGTATGAGCCGGATCTGCGTCGAGGCTCGTCGACCAGATTTCGAACCTCTTGAGCACCGCGCTGTGCAGCTTGTCTCCCGCAGGCAATCCGCTCCTCCACTCCTGCCATAAAGAGTGCCGCCCAAGCATCTTCTCGCGGTAGGCCTGCATGCGCTGGGTGCGCTCCCGTAAAACAGCGGCGTACCACTGTTGTCTCCCTTGTGGCAAAACGAAGGCATGGATCTTGCGGGCGGTACTCCACAATACGTCCAGATCATGCACTTCCCCCAGCAGATCCTGGATGTGCCTGAGATCTTTTCCCCACGCCTGCTGCTGCTCAGGCAAAAAATTCTCCACGATGTAACGGAACCGCTTGATGCCGATGCGCAATTCGTGCAGGGCCACCTTACTGCGGTTTCGCAAGGCTTTGGTATGGAGTTTGCGCGCCTCATCGTAGCGTTCCAGCGCGAGCACCTGAAAGACTTCCGTGGGATTGCCCACGCCTTGCACCAGTTCGTCCAGCCTCTGCGCCCATTGCAGCCAACGCTGGGTATCGAACTCATCCACTACGACGGCGGCTTTTGTCTTCAGTTCCGCCTCGCGCCGCTGGCAATAGCTATTGAGCCGCTCTGCCACGGGCGGGCATTCGCTGCGCAGACGCGCGATCCACTCCAGCAGGACCTGGGTGTCGCGCAGATCGCCGAAAGCGGCAAAGACGGCCTTGCCCGTCTTCCGCATTCTTGCCCAGGAAGGATCGCCGTTCACACTCTGGAAGCCTTCTGCCATGGAGCGGCAGCGGCGGAGGGCCACTCGAAAATCGTGCACGGCGTCCGCATGCAAGCTCCTGCGGACATTCTCGCGTTCTGCGACGACCCGTTCCATCCAGTACGCGATACCGCGTTCCACGGGTTTAGCCGCCGCCGTTTTCGCCATCACAGCCTCCGGCAGCATTCATTTTACGCGAGAAATCAGGCTCAGTTCAGGTTAGACAAACTAGCGCGGCGAGTGGCTGCTTCTAAGCGGCGGACGGCTCGGTCCACGACTCGCTCTAACTTTTCCGCTAGAACGTGATTTTTGCAGAAAACTGCAAGACGCGGGGAAGGCCGTTGGGACTAATCTCCTGCAGGGCACCAAAATTGCCCGGACCCGAGTTGGGCACCAGATAGCAAGTCTGGTTCCTGGTTGTTCCGTCGCCGCAATTGGGACCCACTGGATTGTATTGCAACTGGTTGATGCCGTCGCCGTTTTGCACGTAGTAATTGGCGTGGTTGAACAAGTTGAACGCTTGCGCTTGAAATTGCAGTTCCCTGCCCTCACGGATCGCGAAACCGCGCGTCACCCCAACATCGATCCTTTCCAGCCACGGGCCGTAGAAAGAATTCAGGCCGATCCCCGGCGTGGGGCCACCGCCATTGATACCAGCCGCGGTGTTTGCAGTGTCCTGGTTAAAGGCGGTGTCGTTCAGGTTATCGTTACCAGCAAGGGTGCCATTCACCATAAGGCCGCAATTGTTGAATGCGGATGCGATGACCGTGGTTGCACTGGTACAGGCGGGACTCAACAGAGCCGCGTAGGGACGGCCGGAAGAGAACTCCATGACCGTGCTCAACCTCCAGCCCGAAAGAATCGCGCGCCCGGCGCCGGAATTGGTCAGTCTTTCCAGCCCGGGGCGGTAGAGAGCGGCAAAACTGATTCGATGGCGCTGGTCGAGCAGCGAAGGAGCATGGGTGTTGCTGAAATCGAACTGATTGTTGAAGTCCATTCCGTGGAGCATGATGCTCTTGGCAAAGGTGTAGGAAAATTGCAAAGCCAGACCCTGTGACATACGGTGCTGCAACTGCACGAAGAGAGAGTTGTAATGGTTTTGCCCAGGGCTGATCAGTTCGTTAATCTGGCCCAGACTGGGGTTGACGCGGCCCTCCCTCAGCAGACCATTGTCCATGTTCGGCAGGATGGTGGCTGGCCCATGGCAGGAGGAGAGCGTAGTTGCGCTGGAAGGACAGAGAACATAGGTCGTCGTGCCTTGCAACGGACTCAGGTTCAAGTCATAAGCGCTACCGGAAAGAAGGTGCACTCCGTGATTCCACATGGTGCCAATGCTTACCGTTGTGTCCTTGAATATCTCGCGCTCAATCTGCAAGCTCGCCTGCAAAACATAAGGCACCCGGAACTGCGGGGAAACCAGGGAGATGTCCTCTGAAGCTCCGAACAGAGAAGAGCCGGCGGATAGGATATTTGGAAACGCGGGCTCTTGTTGGTTCGGCGGCAGAGCCAGGTTATAACTAACACTGGCCGAAGACTGCTGTGATGCGAGACCGTTTGAGACTACCGCGTTGCGATAGTTCAGGCCGTTCATGTTGGTGTAGAACTGCCCGAATCCTCCGCGCACCACGGTCTTGGATTCGGGTTGCCAGGCAAATCCGAAGCGCGGCGCCACGCGTTGAAACTGGTTCGGATACTGCCCGGTGAGCGGGAAGGCTGGATTCTCCGCCGGCTGCGGGTAAATCTGGAAGTCCTCGCGCAATCCCATTTCCAGGGTCAAGTTCGGCAAAGCGCGGAACGAGTCCTGCACGTAAAATCCGTAGTAGGGCACGGCAAAAGAAAATGTCCGGTTTCCCGAAGACTGACTGAACACATTGTATTCACCGAGCGCCAAAGCTTCCAGATTCGAAAATTCATAACTACCCAGGAACGATCCGAACTGGACGGCGGCGTTCGGGTCCGCGCCACCATCATTGTTGTCCGCATCCCAGGCGCGGCTCATATCGAACCCGAATTGCAACGTGTGCTTGCCAATCACGTAATCAATCCGGTCGGCCAGAGAGTACTGTCTTTCAAAAACCCTGCCCACCGAAAAAGGAGCGTTGCCTAAAATGAATGCCGATGGGCTATCCAGAATCAACGTGGGGATGTTTGCGGCCAAACTCGTCGGGGTCGAGATCTGGTTGTCCTGGGAAGTGCCGGCGTGAAATTCGTTCAGCAGGTTGGAGGAGAACGTGTGCGTCCATCCGAGACTGGCCTGGAAGGTACGTACATAGGAGTTCGCTAGCGTTTGCGTCCCATAATTTCCGACCGTCGGGTCGGTGATGACGCCCCCGGGCGAGTTGAACCGGTTCAAATTGATGCTGAGGAACAGGCCGTCGCGAGAACTGGCCTGGTAGTCCAGCCGGGGCGTAAGTACCAGGTCGTTGCGCTTTCTGGCATTGGTGCCGAGATTGGAATTCAGCGCGTTCAGAGTGTTCGATACTTGCTGCAGGTATACGGGATTGGCCGGGTCAGGCGCGCTGTCGCTCCCCGGTACCGGCAAGGGCCCGTTCGGCGGAGGCAGCGTCATCCCGGCCGGAATGCCAAAGTTAGTACTCAAGAAGGTAGCCAGGTTCGCCGGATTCGTGGCCAACGCCGAGTTGATCACCGAGATGGGATTGTTCCGCAGTTGTTGCTCATAATCCACAAAGAACCAGAATCGGTTATGCAGAATCGGTCCGCCCAACCCGGCGCCGAATTGCTGCAAATCATCTTCCGGTCTCGGAAACCCGGCAGCCTTATCGAGGGCGTCGTTGGCTCCGGTGGCGGAGTTCCGATTGTAATAGAACGCACTGCCATGGAACGCGTTGCTTCCCGACCGGGTCACTGCATTTACGAAGCCCGCTCCACCGCCATAGATTGCCGAGTACGGGCTGACCGCGACCTGAAACTCCTGGATCGCGTTCTCGCCATACAGGTACGGAATGCGGTAACGGCCTTCAATGTCGGCGAAGTAGTTGCTGGTGGCGCTGGTTCCGTCGACCGTGAAGGCGCTGGAGCCATTGCCATTGGCGTATCCCGAATCCTCGCCTCCCTGTTGTCCCGCAATGCTCACCAGGCCGGTGTCGCCGTCGTAGCTGGTATTCGGCGTGAGCATCATAACGTCTGTGTATTTCCGCCCGTTGAGCGGCAATTCCTCAATCAGCGATCGCTCCAGCACCGTGCTGGCTGAGGGCTCCGTCGGCCGCAGCAATGGCGTCGTCCCGACTACGGTAACCATGTCCGTGCTGGCTCCCACCTGCAGTTTAAGATCCTGCACCGTGGTGTTTCCTACCAGCACCCGCACCAGAACCTGGACATCGCGAAAGCCTCTGCGACTTGCCGTGATGGAATAGCTGCCCGGCATAACCACCGGAAACCGGTAAAGTCCCGCATGGCCAGTTTCGGTGGATTGAGTCACACCTGTGGCGAGGTTGCGCACAACCACCGACGCTCCCGGCAGCACTGCTCCGCTCGAGACGCTGACCCGGCCGCTGAGTGAACCCGTCAATACTACATTCTGAGCGGTCAGCAATTTGCAACTCACCCATAAAACCAAAACGCTGTATAACGCCAGGCGATGGATCATGGGAAGCGTTCTCTCGCCCGGCCGGGCCGATACTTCTTTCATCCCGCTTTCTCCTGGAACTTGGAACCGGTTCAGGAATCCCCGGTTAGGACGTTGCGATCAATCCGCATTGCACAGAGGTACAATCCAACAGAAATTTTCGCACAAGTACGACGGTTCATGTTCAGAACCGATGGGCGCTCCTGTCCCTCCGGTTGGTCTCAATCCATGCCCGTCTTCGGCGCCTGCACCGCTGGTTGCTTCAGAGACCGCCGGTAACGGGCGAGGAGTTTCTCGCGGTTCTGGCGCAGATCCTTTCCGCTCGGCCGGGAGGGATAGGGTTTGTTGCCCATGAGCCCCCTCCAGAGAATGTGGTTGTACTCCGCGAAGTCGATGCGGTCTTCCGACGTGAAGTCCATGCCCTTGGTGGCCCGGGCCCAATATTCCCCAGTGTGGGTTGGCTTTGGCACCTTCAGGCCATCCGGTTTGGTCAGCGGCAGATTCGTATTTGGAGGGTAGAGACTCGCTGGGACGGTGGCCGTAAAGCTCCACTTATTCGGCGTTACATCGAAGATGTCGGCCATGGGTCTGGCGAGCGCGTCATTGAGGTTCATCGGCTCCAGGCCTAGAACTTCTTCCATGGTGCGCACAAAGTTGATGGTGTTGTACGGCGTGGAAACCAGTGCATGCTGCTTCACGTAGGCACCGGCCACGAAGGCAATGGTGCGATGGGAATCGACGTGGTCTCCGGAATCCTGCGAATCGTCCTCGATGACAAAGATCAGTGTGTTATTGGCGTATACGCTGCTGTTGGCGATCGTCTGCACCAGCAGGCCGACCGCATAGTCGTTGTCCGATTGCTGCAACTCCGGCGTGTTCAACAAGAATCCGCCGGGATCGGTGAAGTTACCGGTGTGGTCGTGCATGAGGCGTACCAGGCTCAAAGCCGGCAGTCCACCGGTGGCGTAGTTGGCATTGAAATCGCGCAGCCACTCCTGGTAACGGTAATAGTCCGGGAACTGGTTGTCGAAACCGCGAAAGTACGGATCCGTGTACTGGGTGAGAGAAACACTGGTGGGGTGAGCCACCACCAGCGGCGGGTTGAGCGCGGACGGGTTCGTGGCCAGGGGTATGCAAGGCGCCGGCGGCGGCGGGGCGCAGGGATAGAGGGCACCATCCACAAAGAACCCATAGTTGCGCACCGTGAGATGCGCCCGCAGTGCCGCGTCCCACAAATAGCCCTCGCCTCGATACGCCACGTCGCCATCTCCTTCCGGCCCATCCGGTCCATCGGGCGCAGCCGCGTCGGCTGGTCCCGGCAGCACATTCCCATCTACCGGGGTAAGGACATTGGCAGCCACGCGCCCGGCAACCGTCGGAATGGCCACGTTGATCACGCGATTCTCACCCTCGCTATCCAGGCTCAATCCGCGTCCGGCATAGAGCACCGTGTACTGGCGCTCGATCAGATCGGGGGCCCGAGCCGAGGTACTCCACGGCCAGCCGTCGTTGCTGACTTCCGAACTGGCCATGAAGTTGTCCAGGGTGACAAAGTTTCGCGCCAGGTTATGCTGATTCGGCGTGAGCGCCTCGCCAAACTCGGTCAAACTCGGATCGCCGTTGCCGACTTCCAGGTCACCCAGAACCTGGTCATAGCCCCGGTTTTCCTTGAGGATGAAAATGACGTGCTGAACCCCGTGTTGCACGGCCTGCATGACCGCTGCATCGCTGCTGCTTTCGGTGGCGGAGAAGTGGCCGTTGATGGCGACCTGCGCCGTCAGCGTTGACAACTGCGCGGCGGTGGGCTGCGGGAAGCTCTGGAAACCAGCTTTGATAACCTGCGGGTTGTATTGCTGCGAAGGATAGCAGTTCTTGTGCGCTCCTGGCACTTTCCCCTTCGCATAGATGGGCGGAGCCGCGCCATAGCAGAAGCCAGGATTGGGACCCGTCGGCGACTTCCCGTTGACTACATACACCCAGTGGCCATTGGGGCTGTTGGTCGTGGGCCCGAAGCTCACCGAATTCGGGTACCAACCGGTCGGAATGAATCCGACGACCTGGTCGCCTTGATCGGTTCCGTTCAACTGCACCACCGCAACGGCGTTCAAGTTTCCGTTCGTCACGTAGAGCTGGGTTTCATCCGGCGACAGGGTCACGCTGTTGGTGTTTGCACCGGTATATTTCTGCACCAGCGGGTACTGCAGCAGATACGGGGTATTGACCACCTTGATGGTTTCCAGAATCGGGCTGGTCCCGTTCTTCTTGCTAGTGCTGGATACGTCGATGACGTCAACCGTATCCGACATATCTTCGGCGACATAGAGGCGCGTCGCGGCTGCGTTCATGGTCATCTTGATCGGCTCGCCCTTCACCGGTATCCGGCCCGAAACCTTCGGCGCCGCTCCCAGGCTCACCACATCGATTTCGCGATCGCGGACGCTGGATACGTAAGCCGTCGCACTCTGTCCGGTGCCTTGGATAAGCACCCAGAACGGATATTCGCCGCCCGGCGTACCCATGGTTGTGGAAGTTCCGTCGCCGGGGCGCAGATCGACGTTCGTTCCCTTGGACCAGTTGCCCAGGCCTCCGGTGAACACCGTGATTGAGTCGTTGGCGTAATTGGCCACCACCAGCGTCTGGCCGTCGCTGGCAATGGCAAGGCCCGCAGCTATGGGCTGCACGAAAAGCACGCTGTTTACCGGGGCGCCCGCCTCCGCTCCTGGTACCAGCAGGCCATTGCCCGAAGTGTAGCTCAACCCAAGCTCCTCCTGCTGCGCCCAGGTGGTTCCGTCCGCGCTCAGGGTGAAGACGTGGATATTGTCGCCGTTGTAGCCGGTGTAGCCGGTCGGGGTGTGGATGAGAGTATACTCACCGTTCCCGTTGATTGCAAAGGGGTAGTCGCCCATGCCACCGGAGACGTAGAAAGCATCGTACTTTCCGAGCGCGTTCTTGTGCTGCGGATCAAAGACTATCCCGCTATAGGTGTTGGGAACGGTCACGACCTGCTTCTGGACCGGGGTGCCGCTGGAAATGTCGAAGATGAACACGTACTCCAGCGAGTTCGGGTAGTCATAATCCGTGTTGTCGGGGTTGAAGCCGCCGGGGTAGGGAGGCTCGCTGTAGTCCCTGAAGATACGGTTGTACCCGCTGGTGAGAATCAGCAGGGTCTTGCCATCCGGGCTCACCACGGTAGAGACCGCTTGTCCCGCCTGCCAGGCTGGATAGGAGGGGAGCACAGCGGCGCCAGGCACCAGCGGCTCAAAGGTGGAATCATACGGTGCCGAAGGCGTAATCTGCTGGCCCAGGTTGGGAATCGGCTGCGCTGCGGGCGGGGGAGCCATTACCGCGATGCTCAGTACGGCTGTCGCGTTGCCTCCAGAATTGGATGCCAACACCGTGTAATGGGCCGCGGCGGTCACAGCCGTGGGATCTCCGCTGACGATCCCCGTGACCGTATCCAGGCTCAGGCCAGCCGGAAGCGTGGGGCTCACACTGTAGGAAATCACCTTTCCTCCGCTGTTCGTCGGATCGTCCGGTGCGATCTGTACCCCTTCGGTGTAGATTGCCGTGGGGGTTGCGTAACTGAGCCCCGAAGGCGGCTGATCGTTCACCGTGATGGTCAAGTTGGCGGTCGTGCTGCCGGCCGAATTCGATGCCGTAACCGTGTACGTGGCCCGGGCGGTCACCGCGGTGGGTGTTCCACTGATGATGCCCGTCGTGGAACTCAGACTTAATCCCGACGGGAGGACCGGGCTTGCACTGTAGGAAGTCACCGTTCCGCCACTGCTCGTCGGACGGTTCGGCGTGATCGCCACCCCCTTGGTGTAGACCGCCGTGTCCACCGTGTAGCTGAGTGCCGACGGTGGCTGAGTGGAGCCGCCACCACTGCTGCAACCGTTTCCGAAGAGCAGAAGGATTACCGCGGTCAAAGAAAAAACAAACCATCGGATGGATCTCATAGAATCTCCTGTTTTACCGTCGTTGGATCCCGGCGGACAATTCCGGAAGATTGTTGAATCACGCCGGAAGAGTCGGACATCCATTTCCCAAGACAGGTCGCAGCTAGACAAAGGTGAAGCGGTAATTAAAAGCGGACTCGCAGCGTTGTGTCTGAGCAATACTGCTCACATCAGCACAAAATTAACCTCAGAGCCGGAATCCGCCGCCACTCTGGCGGAGTGCCTTGCACGGCGTTGTTGTCGATAGCGTCTGCGTCCCGGCGCCGCCTGTCGGAAGCCAAGTCAGACTCATTGCCGAATTTCCGCGTGGTGCATCAGGAAGACACCGCAAAAAAGAACGGCGCACGCCGTAGGATGTGGGGTGAGGATGGCAACGGCATGCGCCTGATTGAATTGAGTGGACAATAGCTGGTTGCTTTGCTCCTGGCAGTGACATTCGTCACATGACTTAGTTTATTGCGGCCTGTGACGATCGTCGTGAATCCCTGGCGTGCGGCAGTGCAACCCGGCATGAAGGTTGCCCCAGACAGCGAGCCTCCTTCCATCTGAGTGAGGAGCCGCAGAAAATCAATCAAACCCCTTAACACCGCGACGAAGCGTTTCGCAGGGGATATTGTCTGCGGAAAACGCGGCTGGACCCTCCCACTATTTTGATGTTACGGCCGCGGCTTTCCCGGCCGTCTTAGACATCTTAGCCAGCCGCTTCTGGATCATATCCACGCGCTTGCAAGCCTCTGGCGAGCTGGTCACGACCTTCTCCACGCCGGCCAGGAAATCGGGATTTCCCATCTCCTGCCTCATTTCATTGAGGAAAGGTTTGAACTTGGCAAAAACAAATACCATCTCGCCATTCCACGTAAAAAATAGGCCGGGGTGGACAATATCGTTGAGGACGAGAGAGGCCGCGTTCTCCCAAAAGGAGAAAACCTGCCGTGCCCAAGCATTTTCCTTCGTCCCCAACGACTGGATGACTTTGAGAACGTCATCGATTCCTTGCGGTTGAAATTGAAAGTTGATGAAGTTACGTGCCCTGCGCATTTCTGCTTCCCGGCGCAATTCGTAAAGCTTGATGCAGATGTCTGCATCGGTTGCGGTCGCCTTTCTGCTACTGGCCATTTTGCGGTTCTCCTTTAAGCCGTTTTTCATTCTAATTTCCGCCAGCCCCGGACTGTACACCAGCCGGAGAGCCAGGCACACGATTATTTCTTTGGCTGGCGCAAAAACTGCCGGAGATCATGGCCGTGTACTTCCGGCGCCTGACAGCTTGGCTCAACTTTGTGCGGCGTGTGCTATACACCCGCTGCACAAGGTGCTACGATTGTCCAGCATCTGATTTGGACGGACGCAGCGGTAGAAGCGCCCTGAGAGCGAACAACCAAGCGCCTTCGGAACACTTACCTCCATACAAAATCCCTCCGACTCACTCAGCCAGAATTCAATTCACAAAGGAACACGAAATATCATGGAACAAGGAACTGTCAAGTGGTTTAACGACGCAAAGGGATTTGGCTTTATCACCCGCCAGACTGGCGAAGATGTCTTCGTACACTTTTCTGCAATTCAGGCGAGCGGCTTTAAGAGCCTCCCGGAAGGTCAGGCTGTGCAGTTCAGCGTGGTCAAGGGACCGAAGGGCTTGCAAGCAGAGAATGTGACCATCATCTAGTAATCGTGTCAGAGTTCTCCAAGAAGGCAGTCTTCGGGCTGCCTTTTCCCTTGGTGTACCGAAGGTGTTACTCATTGGGAACTGTAGTTTGTTCTGGTGCGATCGCTTTCATCCGGACTGGATCGCCCGCCGGCCGGGGTGCGCGATTTGCATTTTCCGTCATCAACCCTACTCATTCTTTCTTTATCTACTCTGAATGAGCATTACTTGCATTTCCCCGCCAGCAAAAAATATCTCTGGAATTAACTGGAACACCCAGGATCTTCAGATACACAAACAGTTGATACTTGTGATTGATCAAGTGTTCGAGGTTTCCGAGCAGGAGGGTCGTCACTGATTCGGTAATTGCAAAGACGGTCGGCAGCATGCGTTGCAAATCCTCGTCGCCACACAAATCAAACCCTGCTTCGATGTATCTCGCATACGTCTGCATGCGATGGATCGCCTCGTCTGGTTGGCAGAAATGATTTACCGGCAGAGATCGCAACTCCTGCATAGCTTTGAGTTGCTGGGGAAATACGGCATAAAACACAGCGCAAAAACCCGCCAGGCACTCCAGCAGATGACCGAGCAGGTGGCCAGTATCAAAGGAACCGCCAGGCCATTGCGGATTCCACTCGACGCGGGCGGGAGGAATAAGCTGGATCAAATGTTCCGTCCTCTCAATTTGCTCCCGCACCTTGAGCCGGATCGATTCAACAATATGGTTATCTGGCACCATCACCTCCACAGAACAAAATGAAGCCGCATCCCTTGCACCTTACGGTGACAATAACCGGGTAGAGCGCAGGAGTTGCAACTCGTGATTGTAACCGGAAGCGAGCTCGCCTCGTTCCGTTGGCGTGCCGGTGAGTTTTACCAAGAGTCGCAAGCGTGCCATGTCAAAAATCCCTCGCGGGTCAAACTATAGCAAGGGAAGTTGAAGCCGTGGGCTCGCATCCAGATCGTGGACGCAAACACGGATGGGTCCATAGCTTCCCCAGGACATTCAGAACCTCAGGAGTAATATTCCTTCTTGCAGTCAGGACAGAGGCTGTGCGAAAAATCAACTCCAGCTTGCTCCTGAAAATAGGCATCCATGTCCTTCCAGCAGTCCTGATCGTCGCGGACTTTCTTGCACTTCATGCACATGGGAATCAAGGATTTCAGCGCATTGATTTCGGTAATGTCCTCTATCATCAAAATCGCCAGTCGCTCACCGTCGTCCGGCAATGGGCTAACAGTCATCAATACGTGCACGTCCACATGCACCGAATCGCGCATGACTTGCAGGTTCACTCGCTTACGCGTGATCGTCTGCCTCGTAAGACACTGGGTTACCAGGTTGCGAATCGCGCACTCCTGGCACGCTGGGCCTCTCCCGCAACCCTCGGCTACATCGGTGGCGTGGAGGCAGTGCAATACATCGCCTCCGCGTCGCCGATACGATGCCTTCTGGTCGAGTCCGATCAGGTTGGCGGCGGCTGCGTTCAGGTCCCGAATTTGCACATCGTCGTCTACCACAAACACAGGAACCGGAATTGCATCCAGGATTGTCCGGTAAAAAGAATCATTCACAAACCTTGCAGGCGGCGCTTCAGGTGGCATCGATCATCCCGGAGAATTGTTGGCATGGTGCGTTAACTAGCTAAGTATGCTGAGCCTAGAGCCTGGCTCCGTCAAGACAAAATAATCATGATTACCAAACTCACTGGCATTGGCTGGAATCAGGCGGGATCGGGAAATCGCGCATTTCAAACGGAGTCCAGGCCGCTGGCATTCTCCACCTCAACACGGTTGCGCCCGTTCTGCTTTGCCCGGCATAGTGCAACGTCAGCCTGGTGGAGCAGCTCGCTGATTCCCTGGCCGGAGAGCCATTGGGATACGCCAATACTTACAGTCATCTCGATCTCATTCACCATGGGTTCTGCGCTGATTTGCCGCCGCACCCGTTCTGCCACCTCACGCGCTGCCTCAGCGGTGCAGTTGGGCAATACCACAAGGAACTGTTCGCCCTCGTACCTGCCGACGTGGTCGCAGTGGCGCACCGCATAGCAAATTCCATTCGCTGCATCCCGAAGCACGTCATCCCCGATGAAATGCCCGTAGTTGTCATTCACGCGCTTGAAAAAATCCAGATCCGCGAGCAAGATGCTCAGCGGTATTTGAGACCGCTTTGCCCGGCTCAATTCCTTCCCTACTAGTTCGATGATCGCCCTGCGATTCCAAATTCGCAGCAGGGAGTCATGCGAAACCTCGAATTTCAGGGCATCATGGGCCTCGGCTACTTCTTCGTGACTCCGGACGATCAGTTCACCGGCCTTCAGCCGTGTTCTGAGTTCATTTTGGTTGAATGGCTTGCAAAGATAATCATCGGCCCCAAATTCAAAACCTCGAAGCACATCGCTTTGCTGATCATCCGCACTCAACAGAATCGTGTACATGTAGCCTTGTTTACGCGCACGAATTCGTTCGCAGAGTTCAAGTCCGCCGCGCCCCGGCATCAGGCAGTCCAGAATAGCCATCCGGGGGAAATCGTCGCTATCGAGGATGCCTTGCGCTTCGTAGCCATCGGCGGCAAGTACAACTTCGTAGCCCCAGGATTCAAGCAATCCTTGCAGCATGTTGCGATAAAAGAGCGAGTCGTCTGCAACGAGGATTTTCACCGATCTTCCCTCAAACTACAGACGATAGCGACAGCAGGCCGTTCGGTCAAGGTGCGAAAGTAACCACCAGGCCCAACGCCGGAAACATGAGCAGGCAGATACCTCTGTTTTCGTCGTTCGGCTGGCGGTGCCTCTATCTACCTTGAAGCCACAGCGGAGCAGCCCTCGCCGATGACTGTAGCCCATTTCCTGACTCGCCACACCTTCACGAGGCCATTCATCACGAGGGGTCAGCCTTAGCAAACGCCTCCGCTGCTTCCGGGGATTCCCCTCGAAAAACCAGTACTGCGCCGTCCGCCGGGTCAGCGAGCGCACCGGCGAGAATCATCTCTCCACGCTCGTAAGCCTCTCGCGCAAGTTTCAGGTGTGCTTCGCGGAACTGCGCCCGCTTCTCAACATAGTCATCCACGACGTCGTAAAAAAGAATGTAATGCATAAGAAAATCCTTCAGGCCATCCAACTCGGTTTGTCAGAGATGCAAAATGCACCTCAGGTTCAAATCACGAATATGATCTCACGCGCTTTTCTTTGAAGTGACCGGGTAGAAAGTCGTGAATTGCTGTCGCACATTCTTGCCGCCGCACTTCGGGCAGGTGATGGACTTTTCATCGTGCACCGCCAAGGTCAGAGTCTTTGCAAACGCCTCGTGGCAATCCTTGCACAGGTATTCGTACGTTGGCATATCGGATCCGCCTCCCAGACGGATGGCGAAACAAATTCTACCGCGATTCCAGCCCGGATATGCTCTCATTCGCCTCAATGGGACAAGCGTCACCGGCGGCCGGCGGCAGCATCCTGGCGGTAGACGAGGACTGCGATGACCCGCAAGCCCAAGGGTCTGAGAAAGCCGCGATTATCGCCCGTACGTGCCCATCAACTCCGCCTGTGACAGGACATGTCCATTCATGGCCCGTTGCAGTGCCTCCCTGCTGGCTCCAGCCTTCAAGTCGAGCTTGGCATCGAGAGCATACAGCTTGAAAAAGTAGCGGTGGGCTTTGCCCGGAGGCGGACACGGGCCGCCATAACCGATGCGCCTGAAGTCGTTCCTGCCCTGACTTGCGCCGTCCTCAGATTGCCCGCTTTTTGCCACGCCCTCCGGCAACGCCGTAGCCTTGGCCAGGATGTTCCAGATGATCCAATGTGTCCACGTTCCCACCGGTGCATCCGGGTCATCCGCGATCAGCGCAAATGACTGCGTCCCGGCTGGCGCGTCATTCCAGGCCAATGCGGGAGAAACGTCAACACCGTCACAGGTGTGCTTCTTGGGAATTCCACTGCCGTCTACAAAAGCCGTCGTTTTCAGTGCAAAGGACACGGTGCGCCCTCCTTGTAAGTTGTAATGAGCAGACTGGGATGGAATGGCAGCGCTGAGTTGCGCGGAAGACTGCGGCCGAACCCAGCCGCATCCGGCCAGCAGCACTGCGCTCGCGAGAATCAGCAACCTCTGGGGATGCTCGCTCATTGTCCGGCTCCAGGTTACAACAGTTTATCGCAACGCCTTTTGCGTCCATCGCGTCCTGGTCAGTTCCCATTTCCAGCGAATCACATCCAGCGAAAATTCCGAATCATTTTGTTGTGCTATCGTGGTCTCGGCGTATCTGGCCGGTGGCAAGATGGCTCATGCGCAGAGGAGAAAACTTATGTCGATCCTTTTCCAACCAACGGTTCTCAATGGCATGGGCTTGGCGAATCGATTTGTTCGTTCTGCCACCTGGGAGGGTATGGCTACCGCTGGCGGGGCTTGCACAAACCGGCTTACCGGCATGATGGAGATGCTCGCCGAGGGAGGCGTCGGCCTCATTATCACCGGGCACAGCTATGTGAGCCGGGAAGGACAGGCTGGCCCCTGGCAGATCGGGATTCATGAAGACTCGACCCTCCCGGGCCTGATTCAAATGACCGGCGCCGTGCACCGCTGCGGCGGCAAGATTTGTATTCAGCTTGCTCACGCCGGGGCACAGGCTGCCGCCAGGCTTTCGGGTTTGGATGCCATGGGACCGTCGGTGGTTCACGTGGATGGCATGGCTGTGTGCCGGGAAATGAGCAGAGAGGATATTGACCGTGTCGTTCGCGCTTTTGGCGATGCTGCGGCTCGGGCGAAGCATGGTGGCTTTGAGGCTGTCGAAATCCACGCAGCCCACGGTTACCTTTTGAGTCAATTCCTTTCTCCGGTGGTCAATCGGCGGAGCGATGAGTATGGTGGCTCACTGGCAAATCGGAGTCGCATCGTTTTAGAGGTGTTGCAGCATGTACGCCGTGCCGTTGGCCCGGACTATCCGGTTTTGATCAAGCTCAACTCGGAAGATTTTGTCGAAGGCGGCTTCTCCCTTGAGGAAATGCTGGAAGTATCGGCGCTGCTCGAGAAGGCGGGAATTGATGCAATTGAACTGAGTGGCGGCACGGGCAGCGATGCAAGCAAGTACCAGCCTGTACGCTTCGGCACCGTCACCAAAGAGAACGAGGCATACTACCGGGATGCCGCACGACGATTTAAACAGATCGTCGATGTGCCGCTCATCCTCGTAGGCGGAATCCGTTCACCAGACGTGGCTGAGCGCCTCGTGGAAGAAGCAACGGCGGATTACATCGCACTGTCCCGTCCATTCATTTGCGAGCCTGACCTCGTGAACCGCTGGAAGAATGGGGACACGACGAAATCCGCTTGTGTCTCGGACAACAGATGCTTCAACCCGGCCATGAGCGGCGAAGGTCTGCGCTGCGTACTCGGGGAAAAGTCAGCGAAGAGCGCAATGCCGCAGTGATGTCTTGCGGGGAGTCGCAACCGGCAATATCAGGGAATCTGTACGCACCTGCTTCAAGGCGCCGGATCGCGTGGCAACACCTTACCCGGGTTCATAATCCCCAAAGGATCGAGCGCCGTTTTGATTCGGCGCATGGTTGCCAGCTCCGCTCCGCCGCGCCATTCCTCCATCATGCGGAGCTTTACCCGGCCAATCCCGTGCTCGGCGGAAAAGCTGCCGTCGAATTGACGGGCGGCCTCGTTGACGGAGTCCATCATGGCCGCGGTTTGTTGCAGAAATGCGGAGTTCTCAGCGCCGCTCGCGGGCAAAAGATTGAAGTGGATGTTCCCATCGCCAATGTGACCGTATGGAATGACGCGAATGCCAGGAAACCGCCGTTCGCAGTCCGCCCGGGCACGTACGAGAAATTCAGCCACTTTTGATACCGGAACGGAGATGTCGTTCTTGACCGAGGCAGACTCGCGCTTCTGTGCCTCCGACTGCTCCTCGCGCAAGCGCCACAGACCGGCCCGCTCGGCCGAACTGCCCGCCAGCACCGCATCTTGCACGAGGCCGCTATCCATGGCGATCCCCAGAACGTCTTCCAGCTTCTCGCGCAGCCCGGCGCCGGGCGAATAATCGGCGAGTTCCACCAGGACGTAGTGGCCAGCCGGCTTCGCCAGCGGAAACCGCGTCCCAGAGATGTGCGCCAGCACCAGATCGATTCCCGCGCCGCACATATATTCGAACGCTTGAATCGAATTGTGGTGATGTTCCCGGCACAGAAGGAAAAGATCCAACGCAGCCTGCTCTGAGGACACCGCGCAAAATGCCAGGGCAATATCGCGCGGGCGTTGCACGAGTTTAAGCACGGCTGCCGTGATGATGCCCAGCGTTCCTTCCGCTCCGACGAAAAGCTGCCGAAGGCAATAGCCGGTGTTGTCCTTGCGCAGGCGGCGCAGTCCGTTCCAGATCTCTCCATCGGGCAACACAACCTCCAAGCCGAGCACGAGGTCGCGCGCATTGCCATAGCGCACCGTGTTGTTTCCGCCGGCATTGGTCGACAGCACACCGCCGATCTGCGCCGACCCCTCCGAGCCCATCGATAGCGGTAACAGGCAATCCTCGGCGAGCACGGCCTCCTGCGCGGCTTGGAGCGTGATCCCTGCGTCAACCGTAAGGGTCAGATTGACCACGTCGAGCTCCCGGACTTTATTCATCCGGGCCAGCAAGAGCACGATCTCGTTGCCTTCGCCACCGGGCGTGGCGCCGTCCACCAGGCTGGTGTTCCCGCCCTGGGGCACAATCGCGACGCCCCGTGCCGCACATAGCCGAACCACCGCAGCGACTTCCTCCGTACAGCCTGGGCGAACTACGGCAGGCGTGCAACCTTTGTGAAGCTGGCGCCAGTCCTCGCAGTAGGGAGCAATTTCTTGAGGATCAAAGAGGCAATTTTGCTTGCCAACAATACTTGTCAGCGCCGATCGGAGTTCTGGCCACAAACGTGAAACGGCTGCCTTTTCAGTCACGGAACCCTCCCATAACCACTGTCTCATGTTATGGGAATCGGTAGGAACGCTACAGGACTCACCGTTTCCATAACATTGCGAAAATCAGCTCGTGGCTGGTTGGTGCAACCACGGACGGGCCGATTTTCCCCAATCCTGCTTGAGATGCTCCATAATGTCATTGGCCAATTGGGCTCTTCGACGCCAGATTACATTGACGTCTTTGCTTTTCCCAATAATCCGGACTCTAACTCCGTTCAGGTAGCAGGGCTGATGCAATCCATCACCATGCCAGGCGCGAAACGACCGGCGGTTGCCGTACGGGCGGTTCTCGTGCTGATTGGATTCAGCGCGGTCATCGGCCAGATCGTTCTCATGCGCGAGTTCATTGTCGTCTTCAACGGCAACGAAATTTCGCTGGGCATTCTGTTGGCGACATGGCTGTTCTGGACCGCAGCCGGAAGCAGCCTGAGCAGTGGTCTTGCCTTGGGACGGAACAAGTCTCGCCGGGTGGTCGCCGCGCTCGAGTGTCTGCTCGGCGGCAGCCTGCTGCCGACGATTTGGGTTTTGCGCGCCTCCAGAATTTTTTTTCAGACAGTGCCGGGCGAACTGGTTGGTCCGGTGCCGATGCTGCTTGCCTCTCTGGCATGTCTGAGCTTGTTTTGCGTTCTCTCCGGGGCGCTCTTTGTGGTTGCAATCCGGATGTACGAACAGGAGTGCGCCGTCTCTGCGCGCGTTGCTGCCAGCTCGGCTTACCTGCTGGAGGCCGCGGGCTCCGGCTGCGGAGGGATACTGGCCAGCATGGTGCTGCTGCGCTTTGTTGAGTCCTTCCAGATCGCGGCCATCGTCGGCCTCCTGAACCTATGCATGGCAGCAGTCTTGTTGCTCCGGATGAGCCGCAAGAAGCTTGGGACAATGATTGCGGCAGGGGCCCTCATCGCAATCCTTCTCGTTCTATGGGTTGCACCGTCGCTGGACAGGTGCGCGCAGGCTCGCCTGTGGCGGGGATTCCGCCTGATGGGATCGCGCGACTCGATTTACGGCAGACTGGACGTCATCGCAACCGGCAATCTCCGCAGCATCTACGACAACGGCGTGATCGTTGCCAGCGCGCCGGACGACAACTCCGCCGAAGAGCAGGTTCACTACGCTCTGCTGGAGCACCCGGCGCCGAGGCGGATTCTGCTGATTGGCGGCGGAGTGAACGGCAGCATCGCCCAGGCGCTCAAGCATCCTACTGTCGAGCGGATCGACTATGTTGAGCTGGATCCCGCTCTCATCGACATGGCGCGGCAGTTTTTCCCGGCGCAGTATGCCCCGGCTGTGTCGGACCCACGGGTGCACATGCACTACGCGGATGGCCGCTTCTATCTCAAGAGGGCTGGCGATCCATTCGACGTGATCATCCTTGCTGTGCCCGGTCCGCAGACCGCGCAGTTGAACCGGTTTTATACCGCCGAATTTTTTCGCAGCGCGCGCGACCACCTCGCGGCGGGCGGACTGCTGGCCTTGCAATTGCGATCGTCGGAGGATTACATCAGCCCCGACCTGGCGGAATTTCTGCGCTGCATTCACCACACTCTGCGCAGCGTATTCCCTTACGTTGTCGCCATCCCTGGCGAAACCATCCACTTCTTCGCCGCCTCGCGGCCCGATGTTCTGGCCGACAATCCCGAAACTCTGATTTCAAGATTGCATGAGCGCAATCTGCAGACACGGTATGTTCGAGAATACTTCATCCCATTCCGCATGATGCCCGATCGCATGCTGCAGCTTCACGAGCAGCTCCGGCCCCTGGCCTCGACGCCAGTGAACCGCGATTTTGCGCCGATCGCCTATTACTTTGACATTGTGCTATGGAGCGCGCAGTTCAGGTCGGGCTATTCCGGCTGGTTCCGGTCTGGAGCGCATCTTGCTTTCACGGATGTCCTTTGCGCAGTCCTGATCATTCTGTTGATTGTGTCGGTTCCTCTGGCATGCGTGCGCGCTCCCGAGAGACGCGCCCGTTATGCAACGGCTTGCTGCATGGCGGCGGCCGGATTCACCCTGATGGCTCTGCAGATTTTCCTGCTGCTGGCATTCCAGTCCGTCTACGGTTACGTCTACCACCAGCTCACGATCCTCATCGCCATGAGCATGGCCGGCATCGCGTTCGGAAGTTGGCTGGGTATCCGCCGCCTTCGTTGCAGCGCTGCTCCACCTTGGGGCACCATGGCAACTCTCCAGATTTTGCTAGCCTTCTCTGCTCCTGCGCTGATCTTTGTGGTGAGCCTGTTGGCGAGAATCTCCGGGCTGGCGGCAACGTGGTTGGCGGCGCAGTTTGTCTTTCCTGCCCTGGCTGCCCTCTGCGGAATTCTGGGGGGCTATCAATTTCCCGTCGCGACCCATATCTACCTTCATGGCAGCAGCGGACGAGCAGGACTGGGCACACTCTACGCCATTGATCTGCTGGGTGGGTGCGCGGGCGCGCTTCTGTTGAGCAGTTACCTCATTCCGGTCTTTGGTTTTTGGAGAACGGCATGGCTCACTGCGGCGGTAAACCTGGCACCGGCTGTCCTCGCCGCACGTGTAAACCTGCCGGCAAAGATGTTCCAAAGCTAGGCACTCACGGCTTTTTCTCGCCGAATACCACCGCCGTAAACATGAAGATGTCGGTGTTCTCGTCCTTCCAGCAGCCGATGTTCATACCCGCTTTGATGCAGGTTTCTTCCAGAAACTTCTGCCGGTCCCATTTTTCTTCCACCGGCACTTGGGGAAGCAAAAGTCCCTCCTGGGCGCCGTTCTTCATTAGCAAACCGTGCTGGCCAATCTTGATTTGTTGCACATCCAGCACGCGCCGAAGGGGCGACAGCACGGAGATTTCATACTCGAGCTGCGGCAACTCTGAAGCGGATACCGGCGGAAACCGGGAATCGCGCAGGGCTGCCAGCGTGGCCGTGTCCCGCACGGTCCTGTAAAGCGGTTGGATGGCGGAGGTGTAGCCGATGCACCCGCGCAGCTCTCCCGATTTGCGCAGGGTCACGAACGCGCCGCGCTCCTGATTCAGCGCATCACTTGTGGCCGCGGTTGGTTCATACGCTTCTTCCCGCTCAACCGCGTGCTCTACCGACTTGCGAGCCAGAGCGAGCAGTTCGTCCTTCTCGTGGCCGTTAAGCGAGAATTTCGATTCCACAGCCTTTTCGTTTTGAGCTTTTACAAAAACGTCCGCGCTGTATCCGACCACGCGTGAGTGATCCCCCGCGGTGTCGCCTGAATTGGCGTACTTGAGCACCAAGGCCTGGTTCGCTCCCATGCGCTCGGCAGCAATCATTGCGGCCACGATGGGCGCGCCGCCGCAGGCTTCCCATATCCGCGCCTCGAAGTTCCGCGACATGCTGAAGTAGTCCCACTCTTGCAGGGCGTTCAGTGTTTTATGGTCTATCCTCACGGCTTCGTCGTAGGGGTGGTAGTGCGACAGATCGGAACTGGCCACGATGAGCGTATTGCTGCCCGGGATCAGCTTTGCCAAGGCCACACCCAGGGCACGGCTGTTCTCGTAGCTCTGGTCGCCCATGACGACGGGCACGAGTTCAAAATCGCCCAGCACCCGTTGCAACCACGGCAACTGCACTTCGATGGCATGCTCGGCGCCTGCCGGCGTGGCAACGTGCCCCTGGCTGGAAAGCCGGAGGGTCGGGTCCATCTTCGTCAGCCGCTTGGCAAACGCCTTGTCTACCGGGACGTTCCCGAGCGGCGTCGCATAGGCATCGCCGTCATAGATCGACGTGAAATCAAATGCTTCGTAATGCGACGGGGCAATCACAACGACCCGCGAAAACCTGCGCCCTTTCAGAGCCGCGTAGGTGTAGGCGGCGACAGGGCCGGAGAATTGATACCCGGCGTGCGGTGCAACCACCGCCAGGATCGGATCGCGAATCGGCGGCCCCGGCGCATGCGCCAACATATCGTCGATCATCGCCCCAAGTTGCTTTGGGTCCGCGGGGTAAAAGGCGCCGGCTACACCGGCTTGTCGCACGTTCTGCGGATCGAAGGCACGGGCGCAACGCACCGCCGCAATCGCCAGGATCGCGATCAGCGGGACCACCAGCCAGGAAATCTTGGAGCGCATCTGAGAAGCCTCCTCGCGCGTTCATTCCCGCCAAATACCCGGGATCGGCTGTCCGCAGAATGGGCAACTACCCTTGCGGATCAGCATCTGATCCGCCGTGAACCCGACCCGTTCCACCAGCATGCGGCGGCACTTCGGGCAGTAGGTATTCTGCGCCGGATGTCCCGGCACATTGCCGATGTACACGTAGTGCAGCCCTTCGGCATCGGCAATCGCCTTGGCACGCTCCAAGGTGGGCACCGGCGTTATGGGTAGATTCTTTAACAGGTATTCCGGATGAAACTGTGTGAAATGTAACGGCACATCTTTCCCCAGGTTCGTTTTGATCCAGCTTGCCAGGCCACGTAATTCCGAGTCGCCGTCGTTCAGAGTCGGCACAACCAGGTAGACAATCTCCGTCCACTTGCCCATTTTTCGCAGGGTGACGAGCGACTCCAGCACTGGCTTTAACTCGCCTGCAACCACGTCCCGGTAATACGACTCCGAAAATGCTTTTAGATCGATCTTGACCGCGTCCATTTTCCCGTACGCCGTTTTCAGCGCATCCTCTTGCATGTAACCATTCGACACCACCACGCTGTGAATGCCTGCCTGGTGTCCGGCGTCGGCTGCATCCATCAGGTACTCGCTGAAGACGACCGGCTCACTGTAGGTGTAAGCAATCGTCGGACAGCCATATTGCTTTGCCAGGCCGGCAATCTGCTGCGGGGGGATGTAATCGGCGGAGACCTGCTCGGGACGCACCTGGGAGATATCCCAGTTCTGGCAAAACTTGCAGTTGACGTTACAGCCGGCCGTGGCCACGGAAAAAGCCAGCGTCCCGGGCAGGTAGTGGAACAGAGGTTTTTTCTGGATGGGATCCACATGCGCGGCGCACACCCGCGAGTGCACCAGGGTGTAGTATCGTCCTCCGCGATTCTCCCGCACGCCGCAGTATCCGCGTTCCAGATCACCCACCGTGCACCCACGCGGACACAGCTTGCACTTGATCTTCTTGCCTTGAAGTTTCTCGTAGAACTTCGCTTCGACGGTGAATCGTGAATCGTCCTGCTTCTGCGGAGCAACCCACGATGGCAGGGCAATGAGGGGCTGATCAAGTTCGCACAAGCCCAGAGCTGCTCCCGACGCCAAGGCGCACTTCAGAAACGATCGGCGATCGAGCGGACAGCGCTTCTGGCTTCGCTCATCACGGATGGTTGGGCGCTCGCCTTCCGCGGCTCCGTCAGCCGGAAGTTTCCCGCCTTCTTGCTCATCGGGCGCATGCGACATGTTTCCCCCAGTCATGCCCCCGCCTGCACCGCGATAGCCGAGATTTTCCTGGGATCGTTCGTGCCCAGGCGATGCTGTACGTCGGCCGCGGTCGCGATGTAATGGGGTGCTCTGCCATCGCCTTCCAGCGTTTTCAATCCTCTATCGGCCCGTTTGCGCTCGATGATCTGCCAGCCGGTGTAGTCGAGCGCAACGGGATCCTGCGAAATCAGCAAGGCATTGTTCTTCCAGCTGTATTCCGGCTTGTAGCCCGGTCCACCTTCGTACGATGCCATGGTCGCATCGCAGATGGTCAATCGCATCCTGGCTCGGATCTCGGGCAGCATATTCAAGTCCGCGATGTATGGATTGCAGCCGTTGGGGTGGTATTTGTTCGGATTGTGAATGACGCCATACATGTTTTTCAGGGCAATGGACACGCCTGCCCCGTCATGGTCTTTCAGCACGGGAACATTGATCAGGACGTTGCAGCGCCGCGTCAGAATCCGTGATAGCCGGCTGCCGACACTGCCGTGCGTAACCAGCTCTGGTTCATAATCAACCCGGTCGGTGCCGAAGCATTGAACCCGGTTGCCACCCATTGATACATGGAACCCAGCGCGTTCCAGCTCATCGCTGTCGCGATCCCAGACCACGATGCCGCTGGCCTTGACCCCGGCCTCCTGCAACCGCTCGCAGATGGCTTCGACAAGCTGCAGGTTGCTGGAAAGTCCACGTCCTCCCAGTGCATTCACTTTCAGTCCCACGGTCTCATCCGGGCGGGCCAGCTTCTTCCACGCCTCCAGCGCATGATCGCAATCGAACAGGGCCTGCATGGACTGATCCAGCAGGTTCAGCATCCGGCGCGAATCCACCGTGCCGCCCGCGCCGCGCAGCATGGCATCGTGCGCGATCACAACCTTGGATTTCGCCGGCGCCGTGCCCGGCTCTACCGCTGCCCTGATTGCGCTCCCGCCGTCCGCGTGCAGAAATGCGGCGCCAATCAGGCATTTCTTTAGAAAGTCCCGCCGACTGCCATTGCGAATCGCGCTCACAGGTGTTCTCCGTTGAATCCACGACCGGATTCGAGGATCGGCTGGAGGAAGGGAGCGGATTGAACCGTCGAGGCAAGTCCGTGCACTGCCCGGCGATCATGTCTGGAACCGGCTCTCATCCTGGACCGCGCCGCCTCCAGCATCCCATACCATAATCCGTATGACTTTTCAGTGACGGACAACCATTCCGGTTGCAGCGGCGGCTACTCGCAAGCCGCGCCATCCACAGAGCGGTGCCGCATGGTTTATTTCCGCGAATGTGCGGCGGTCGCTTGCCTCCACAACCGCCGCCGGCGGGCAGCTTCGGGCCACCTGCCCGCTAGTAGTTCGAAATTTCAACCAGGTTCTTATCTGGGTCGCGAACGTAGATCGAGCGCATTTTTCCCATCGCGCCGTTGCGTTCGACCGGGCCTTCTTCGATGCGAACTTTCTGTTCGTTCAGGTAGCGGATCACTTCGTCGAGAGGGGTCGAGGTGATGAAACAAATGTCTCCGGCGCCTGCGGTGGGATGGGCGGCTTTGGGATTCACCTCATGTCCACGCTGCTGCAGTTTGATCATCTGCTCGCCGAAGGCAAGAGCCTTTCCCCCATCCACGGTGGACAACTCCATGCCGAGAACTTCCGTGTAAAAGTCAACGGTGATGTCGATGTTTGCGACGCTGAGGACGAGGTGATCGAGCGAATTTATGGTTATGGCCATTCAGACGCATGATACTCGTACCTGGGCGGCCTCCCACAACATTTTGCCAGGCGTAGCCAGCGGCAAACGAAGCGGCTGGGGATTCCATTCCCCTGGCTGCGTGTGGATGGATCATCCTGGCACCCCCCATTGCACGATGACGCGCCGAATGTGGAGCATCTCCGCCAGCAGTTTTCTGACCTCCCTGGAGCAGGGAGAGGACCGAGAAATGGCATCCGCACAGACCGATACCCGACAGCACATTTTCGATCATCGGCGGATCCCGTCGGAGGGGCTCCGCTTTGCCCAGTAGTCCTCGGCCTCTCGATCCAGGTCGGCATACCCACCAGTGGTCACGGCGCGCAGCGCGGCCTCGGGTTGATCTCCGTCCGACAACTGCAGAAGCAGGCGGCGCAGGCCGTCCATCCCGTATGCCGACCGGAGATACTCGGCGGCGGCCAGGGATTCGACATAGGCTCTCTGGGCCTGTTCGGGAGTCATTCCCTGGAAGGAACCTTCCAGTTGCGATAAGGACACGAACTCGCCGGTAGGGGCCCGTGCTCCGAGCGACGCTGTCAGTGCAGCAAGGCTTTTCGGCTCTTCCAATTGGGCCAGGCCTTCGTTCAACCAGACCGGGCAGTTCGGAACTGCACTATGCACGAAGGAATGGGTCAACTCATGCCTCAGCAGGGACTCCAGTTGGGGCGTGATGCTGGAAACCTCGCCCAACGGAATCCGCATCCTGCCGTCGTTGATCGCTCCTGCCCAGGCGGGGGCCTGGGTCACGTCGGAAAACTGTTGGGCGCTGTAGAGAACCACGGTTGTAACGGTTTTAGGGGCAACTCCGAGGTCGAGGGCAAGTGCGTCATAATCGTGTTCCAGCGTGCGCAACAGGTCGTCCGTCAGCGCTTCCGCCGGTTGGCCCCCTTCATAGCGCAACACGAAATGGCCGCGGGCCGTCTCGGTGAAGTGCTCCTCCACGGCAGCTTCGCGCTTCGCTTTCTCCAGGTACTCCTGGAGGCTCTGATTCGGAGCCAACCGCAGCGAATGTTCCCATGCCGCGATGGCATCTTCCCGCCGCCCCGCCTGGTAGTAGGCCATTCCCCGGATACGCTGCACCTCGGCTGACTCGGGTTCCAATTGCGCAGCCTGTTCACTGTGCGCCACCGCGTCTGCCAGTTGGCCGGAATTCAGCATCAACGCGGCGCACCAGATGTGCAGTCCTGCATTTCCGGGAGACGATTCCAAAGCTCGTTGAATGTGGCTGAATGCCTGCTCGTCGCGGTTGTGTTCGTGTTCGTAGCGTGCCGCCACAAACTCGGCGGCAGAGGTAAGCGACGGCAGTCCCCGTCTCTCAATTTCAGCCAGGGCGCGGTCGTCAACGTGCCCGGAAACCACGATCTGGTTCAGCAACACCGAGAGATCAACATCGCCGATCTGAACCACACTCGGCGGCAGGGTCACGATTTTGGGCCTGTACTGGGCTCGACTCTTCAACAGAGAACCGGCCTGCCATGCGATGAAAATCGTCCCTGACAGCACTATGAGCACGCCCAGCAAGCGTACCGTCCAACGAGCTTCGATCCGCACAGACATAGATACTTACAGTGTAACGGCTCTTGGACGGCGGACAACCTTTCTGTGCATCCCGCCACGCCAAAGTTCTTCGAGACTTCCATTCAAGATTGGGAATGATATTGAACATGGGATGCCCCGCAGGCTCACTCCTGTAGATTTTCATACCAGAGCCGAGTATCCGTATCGGAATCCGGTGATGGCGATCTCCGTCCCCTGCGCGTTTTCGGTCACCGCATTCACGACGGCGGTTTGGGCGGCAAGGCGTGGGTCTACGAACAGCAACAGGGCCAGCAGAAAGCGGCGTCCACTCCCAGCTAGCTCCTACACCGGAGGATCACGGCGTTCGATCGTAGATTCCGGATTGACGCCAAATTGCACAATATAATTTCCGGCACCTTCCAATGGAAACTTGCCGGAATCGCAAAGATGCTTGTCACATCGCCCGGCCAATTCGACCGTGATCTCCGATCAGGCCTCATGTGTTTTTCTCTGTGCCCGCAACGTAACCGAACCACGTTTGAATTTGACCATACGTCACTTGATGCGATCGAAAGCTTAACAATGGTGGAGAGAATCTGAACCAGGGAGAACGCTTCGCCCAGCACATCTGGCACGTCGGCACGTGATTTGCAGATATCCCTCCTGACGCCAGACGGCAGCTCTTGCTTGGATCGTGACATCATTCTCGATAAATTATCTTGACGGAGTCTTGCGACTTGGGGTACTGTTTGCGGCACTTAAGACCTGCGTGGGTGAGCGCAGGGGATTTCCCGTTCTGAACTGTTCGCGCTTTCTCACATCTCAACCGCGGCACTCAGTGGCCGCAGGACCACAGCGAGGTGCCCGTGCCCAGTACCTACACGTACCCCGGCGTCTACATCCAGGAATTGCCCAGCCCCGTACACCCCATCACTGGCGTGGCCACCTCCGTAGCCGCTTTTGTTGGTTACACGGCAACCGGCATCGACAATCGCGCCGAGCTCATCTTCAGTTTTTCCGATTACCAACGGCTGTTTGGGGGACTGGCTTCGAACAGCGAAGTCAGCTACGCGGTGCAGCAGTTCTTTCAGAATGGCGGCAACCAGGCCTATGTGGTCCGGGTACCGCGAGATCAGGCTGCGGGAGCAACGGTTGTCTTCGCCGACTTGACCTTCACCGCTTTAAGCAGCGGCACCTGGGCGAACGGTCAACTGCTGATCGATGTGGACACCAACGGTTTGTCGCGGGCGCTTCCCGGGCTGACCGTGGGGCTCTCGGTTGCCACACCAACCATCGTTACGGGAACAGGCTTCACCACCAGGCTGAAAGCCAACCAATGGCTGGTGTTTACGGCGGATTCCACCCCAACCCCATACCAGATTGCTACGATCGACAGCGACACTCAACTGACCCTGTTTACGGGCTACGCCGGCTCCGCCACTACGTCCGGTGCGGTGGAGATAGACGATCCGGTAGCATTCAACCTGACCATCACCAACCTTGTGGATGGCACCGTAGAGAGCTTCCCTGACGTGTCTCTCAACCCTGGTTTCATGAATTACGTCGTCAACGTGGTGAGTGACCCCGACAATGGCTCGCAACTGGTAGGCGTGAAAGCGACCGGCGCGTTGTCCACCACCGTCGCTCCTTCCGTCACCGGCGTCGTGGGGGCTCCACTGGTGGTCGCCACGGTGGACGGCGCCATAGCCGGGACAACCGCCTTGGCCGGGAGCGTGAGCCTCACCGGCGGTTCAACCGCGGTTACCGGTTCGGGCACGAGCTTTAACACGGCTTTGAAAGTCGGGCAGTTACTCACCTTCGATGCCGATACGAGCCATACGCTTTACCAGGTCAACGGGATCACAGACGCAACCCATCTAACCCTGTTCAGCAAATATGCTGGCGCGGCGGTTGCAACCGTCGTCAGTACCAATGCGACCCTGGTGAACACCACGACGCCCACCGGTACGGACTACGCCATCGCACTGAACGTGTCCAAGCCTCAACCGTCGCCGTCGCCGCTTCCGGTTGACGTGAAAGTTTTCGCCAGGAACACGCCCCTGCCCCTCACTATTGCTGGACTTGCGGCGCAACTGCAGAGCGCAATCAACGCCGTGCTCACGGTCCAGATGCCGGGGGCCACCGTGCAATGTTCGCTGTCTGGAATCCCCGGCAGCCAGGCGATTCGGGTCAATGCGTCGATTCCCCAATCCCCCGATGCCGTGGTCACCATCGGAACGCCATCAGGGGCAAGCGGATTCTCCGACGTTTCGGCGACTTTGGGATTTGGCAGCGCCCTCCCGGCGAACAACTCCAACGTCGCCCATTACGCTCTGGGAACCGGAAACAGTCTCTGGGGCTCGGAGACCAGTTCCAGTGCCGGTGCGGACGGAAATAGCCTTCCTACAACCACCGATCTGATTGGCGATCCAAGCCTGTTCACGGGGATTTATGCCCTGGATAAGGTGGATGCCTTCAATCTGCTTTGTATTCCGGAAGCCACCCGGGCATATGCCGGTAATCCTGCCGCGCTGGACACCACCGTGGACCCCAATGCCATCTATAGCGCCGCCGTTGCGTACTGCGACACGAGGAGAGCGTTCCTGCTACTGGATTGCCCACCCTATGTCAACACCATATCCGCTGCTATCGATTGGAAGACCTCCGGACTGACGGTCAGCGACCCCAATGGCGCGGCATTCTTTCCTCGTTTGCGCCTGCCTGATCCGCTCAATAACTATCAGCTCCGGACCTTCGCGCCCTGCGGCGTCGTGGCTGGCCTCTTCGCGCGGATCGACTCGTCGCGCGGCGTCTGGAAGGCGCCTGCCGGGATCGAGGCAACGCTGTCTGGAGTCCAGGGACTTGTCTATAAGATGACCGATGCGGAAAACGGGGTTCTGAACCCGCTTGGCTTGAATTGCTTCCGGACCTTCCCCGTCTATGGCTCCGTTCTCTGGGGCTCTCGCACCCTGGTTGGCGCCGACGCTGATGCCAGCCAGTGGAAATACATCCCCGTGCGCCGCGTCGCCCTGTTCATCGAGTCAAGCCTCTACCAGGGGACGCAGTGGGTGGTGTTCGAGCCCAACGATGAGCCGCTCTGGTCGGCCATCCGGCTCAACGTCGGCTCCTTCATGCAGAACCTGTTTGTCCAGGGCTACTTCCAGGGCCAGACTCCAAACCAGGCCTACTTCGTGAAATGCGACAGTGAAACCACCACCCAAACCGACATCGATAACGGTGTCGTCAATATCGTCGTTGGATTCGCACCACTCGAACCGGCTGAGTTCGTCGTGATCCAGATCCAGCAGCTTTCCGGCCAGACCTCAACCTAGGGAGAACTCGCATGGCTGAATTTACCGTGAATCCCACTCGCCGCGATCCGTATAAGAATTTCAAGTTTCAGGTCAAGTGGGACGGGAAGTACGTGGCGGGCATCAGCAAAGTTACCGGGCTCAAGCGCACCACCGAAGTGGTGAAGCATCGCGCAGGTGGCGACCCCTCCACCAGCTACAAATCGCCCGGCCGCAATGAGTTCGACGCCATCACCTTGGAGCGGGGAATCACCGAGGACACGGCTTTTGAACAATGGGTCGGCAAAGTCTGGCAGCTTGGGGCCGCTCTGGGCGCGGAGGTGTCGCTCAAGGATTTCCGCAAAGACATTATCCTCGAGCTCTACAACGAGGCGGGCCAGAAGGTCCAAGCCTACAACATCTATCGCTGCTGGGTATCCGAGTACCAGGCTATGCCGGATCTGGATTCCAATGCCAACGCCGTCGCGATCCAGCACATCAAGTTGGAAAATGAAGGCTGGGAGCGGGACATCGCTGTCACCGAACCCACCGAGCCGTCGTTCACGGTGCCGAGCTGATCCCAATGGTGCGGGCGCCGTCTGCTTTCGAACTGTTGGAGGTCTGGGAAGTTGGCCGCGCCCGGACCCCAGCTTACCGCGCCTTGGCCCTGTTGATGGCTATGTTGCCCGAGGTTTCCCGGGATTCACTCGCCGCGCTCAGCATCGGCCAGCGCGATGCAGAGTTGCTGCGGCTTCGGGAGGCGCTCTGGGGGACGCGCATGGCCGCCGTTTCCGTGTGTCCCGGTTGCCGGGAAACGCTCGAGTTGACTCTGGATACCGGCGAGATACTCTCCGCTTCGAATCGCATGCAGCCGAATGAGATGTCTTTCAACATTGCCGGCTATGCCATCACGTTTCGACTGCCAACCACCGTGGATGTCGCCGCCGCGGAAGCCGAGGTCAGTCTGGAATCGGCGCGTTCCCTGCTCCTCGACCGCTGCCTGCTGTCGACCGAGCAAAGCGCCGCCGCAATCAATGCCGGGCAATTGCCATCTGACGTTGTCGTCAGCATCGCAGAAGCGATGGCCGAGGCCGACCCCTTGGCGGATATCCAACTCAGGCTTCAGTGTCCCTCGTGTCAGCTCCATTGGCGCGCAGCTTTTGATATCGTCTTCTTCCTGTGGACTGAGATTGAAGTCTGGGCGCGGCGCATTCTGAGCGATGTGCACACGCTGGCCAGGGCTTACGGCTGGCGTGAACGAGACATCCTGTCCCTGAGCCCAGCGCGACGGCAGTTCTACCTCGACATGGTGGGAGCATGAGCGATCTTCTGACTAACATGGCCGCGCGGAGCCAGGGAGTTGCACCGGCAATCCGGCCGCACGTGCCGTCTCTGTATGAACCGTACCGGCAAGAGACTGGCCTGCTCGGAGCCAGGCAAGTCTCCGGGGAGATCGACCTCGAATCTCCGCGCGAGAACGACTCCCAATCCAACGGTGTTTCTGGTGCGGCGATTCCGCTGGACCGCCTTGACCAGCCTTCAGAACCACCGCAACAGCCGCGTCAGAATTCTCCCGCCTCAATCGCAGAAACCCGGCGCGAGCCAATTGTCAGCCCCCGGCTCCCGCAGACGGCGCTCCGCGCGGATTCATCTCCGGTCTTGCCTTCGACCTCCACTGAGTCCACCCAGCAACCGGCAGATGTTTCAACCAGCTGGATCCTGCCGCCGGCAACCCCCATCGATGAAACTTACCGCTCCCAGATCGATGCGACTCTGGCGCCCGCCGGGATTCGTCCCCTGCATCGGCTCCAATCCGCCCCATCAGCGCCGGCCCCGTCGCCGGATGCGGCAACTTCCGATTCGCTTGCCACGCCTGGCAGGTCGCGGACTCTGCCCTCGAGGCTGGAGGGCAGCTCATCATCTCGTCAACTTTCTCCTCATCCTGCGCCCGCCCCGAAACCCGAGGAGACACGGCCAGGCCTGACCACGACGAAACCAATCCAGCCGATGCACCCAGAGCAGGTATTCATGGAGAGCGTTCGCCCCGAATCCCTCCCTGAGCTGGTTAGTTCGGTAACCCCGGCGGTTTCCGGAATTCCGCCCGCTATGCCCCTGGATTCGTCCGTGCGCCGCGGGTTCCCAAAAGAGACGCCACCGCTGTCAGGCATCGCCGTACACCCGGCTGCGGCCAATCAATCATCCGAGCCTTCCATTCGGGTAACCATCGGCAAGGTGGAAGTGCGGGCCGTCTTTCCGCCCACGCCCGTCAACCGGACTCCGCCGCAAAGGGTCAGGCCCACCCTGTCACTGGATGATTTTCTGAAGCGAAACAGCGGAGCGGGACGATGAGCAACTACCTGGCGATCGCGACCGCAACCGCCGCCCTCTCCGAGATACTGCTGAAACCCGTGCAGGATGCGGTGGGTAGCAATGCCGCGATCGAATTCAAGCGCCCTGCGGCCAAGGGCGATCCCAAGGAGCAGCACCCCCACGTCAACGTCTACCTGTACCAGGTAACGCCCAACGCGGCCTACCGCAATGCGGACCTGCCCACCCGCCGCCCGGATGGGACCGTGGTGAAGCGGCCCATGGCGGCTCTTGATCTCCATTACCTCTTCACCTTTCACGGCAAAGACGAGCTATTGGAGCCGCAACGCATGTTGGGCGCAGTGGCGAGCGTGCTCCATGCCCAGCCGATTCTCTCGTCTGCAATCATTCAATCCGCAATCAGTACCTACAGCTTCCTTCTTGGTTCGGACCTGGACAGTCAGGTTGAGCGGGTGAGATTTACTCCGTCCACGTTCTCGCTGGAGGAGTTCTCAAAATTATGGTCAGCTTTCTTTCAGGTCGAGTACGCCCTATCGGTCGCCTATCAGGCCTCGGTGGTCTTGATCGAAAGCGATCAGTCCCCGGCGCAGCAGGCGTTGCCCGTAGAGTTCAGGAACCTCTACGTATCGACATTTGCGCAGCCGGTGATCACACTGGTCATGTCTCAAGCCGGTGCGGGGCAGCCCATCCTGCCTACCAGCACGCTGGTAATCCAGGGCACCCAATTGCAGGGCGACATCACCGCCGTGCGCATCGGAAACCTGATTGTGACTCCACCGGTGGTGACCCAGAATGCAATCACCATGCCGATACCCGCCGGCTTGCAGGCCGGTGTCCTCGGCCTTCAGGTCGTCCAGCAGCAACTGCTTGGAACTCCGCCAGTGCCGCACCCGGGATGCGAATCCAACATCGTCGCACTGGTGTTGCAGCCGGTCATCGTTGCTCAGTCCGCAAGCGCCACGCAAATCAACGTCACCGTAAATCCCGCGGTGCAACCGAACCAGCGGGTGACGCTCCTGCTCAATCAGAATTCGACAACTGTGCCCCCGGCGCCAGCGGCTTACACGTTCACGCTGCCGCCACTGGCGGCCAGTTCCAATACTCTCGCCTGCACCATTTCCGGCTTGGTGGCCGGCGTTTACTTCATCCGGGTAAAGATCGACGGAGCCGAGAGTCCCCTTGATCTGAATCCCGCCAGCCCAACTTTCGGACCTATGGTGACGATCCCATGAACCAGACCATTCCTCAGAGTTGGGAAGACTTCAACCAGGCCAGCATGAGGTTGGCCCTCGCCGATCTGCGCGCCACGCTGGTGAGGTTCATCGCGCCCACCGAGCCTGAACACAACCAGTCTCAGATTTCCGCCGAAGCAGCCGGTCCCTTGCAGCCGGAGAGTGCGCAGGACGAAGGCCCGTCCCCCCAGACGCCACCCGCGTTCGATATTCTCTGTGCCACCTTTGGCCTCTCCACCTTCGAACGCAATATCTTGTTGATGTGCGCCGCCGTCGAGTTGGATTCCCGCTTCGCCGACCTCTATCAATCGGCCAACAAAGGCCAGTGTCCCGCCCTGCCGACTTTCAGCCTGGCGCTGGCAGCGTTCGAGGACGCGCACTGGAGCGCGCTTCTGCCCGGGCGGCCTTTGCGTAACTGGCATCTGGTCGAGGTACTATCCGGCGATGCATTGACCAGCAGTCCGCTGCGGATCGACGAGCGGATTCTCCACTATCTCACCGGAATACAATCCTTTGACGAGCGTCTGCGCGGGCTCGTAGAGCCTGTGCACGCGACCGGAAAATTGACGCCTTCCGAGCAGCGCGTCGCCCAGCGCATGGCAGATGCTCTATCCCATGGCAACTGGCAGGCGGCGGCGCCGGTTGTCTATCTGAGCGGCAGTGAACCCGGCAGCCGCCGGGCGGTCGCCGCCCGGGCCTGCGCTCTTGCCGGCATGAATCTGCAAGCCCTCTCCGGGCAGGCCGTCCCGCGCGGCGCAACCGAACTTGATCTTTTCCTGCGTCTTTGGGAGCGTGAGGCCGCGTTGCAATCCTGCGGCTTGCTGCTTGAATACGATGACTCCCCACCGCTCGACGCGGCCGGCGAATTTGCCGTCAATCGACTCATCGAAACCCTGCGCAGCCCGTTGCTGGTCTCCACCCGCGAACCCATGCAGCCCGTCGAACGCCGATTGCTCTCCTTTGAAGTGCCCACGGCAACCGCCAACGAGCAAATCGAGCTTTGGCATCAGGCGCTGGGCGTGGCGGCTCCCTTGCTCAACGGCGAACTGGACACGCTCGCCGCGCAATTCAGCTTGAGCGCTCGCCGCATCGACGCCGCCGTGAACCAAACCGCTCCGGAGCTGGAGTCGCTGGCGGGCTCCGCCGGAAATGGCGCGGCCCATGCTCTGGCTTCAGCCTTGTGGGACGCTTGCCGCGCGCAGTCCCGGCCGCGCCTGGAAGGATTGGCGCAGCGCATTGAGCCCATCGCCACCTGTGACGATCTTGTCCTGCCCGACAAACAGAAACAGCTTCTCGCCCAGATTGCGATCCATGTTCGCCAGCGCGCCAAAGTCTACAGGAGCTGGGGTTTCGCTTCCAAGGTCGGACGCGGATTGGGCATCAGCGCTCTTTTCGCCGGCCCCAGTGGCACGGGGAAAACCATGGCCGGCGAGGTTCTGGCCAACCAACTGCGGCTGGACCTCTACCGCATCGATCTCAGCCAAGTTATCAGCAAGTACATCGGCGAGACGGAGAAGAACCTGCGCCGCGTCTTCGATGCCGCCGAAGAGAGCGCCGCCATCCTGCTTTTCGATGAGGCCGACGCCCTCTTCGGCAAGCGCAGCGAGGTCAAGGACAGTCACGACCGCTACGCAAATATAGAAGTCAGCTATCTGCTCCAGCGCATGGAAGCCTATCGCGGCCTGGCCATCCTCACCACCAACCGCCGCGACGCTCTGGACACCGCATTTCTCCGCCGCATTCGATTTGTCGTGGAATTCCCATTTCCCGAGGCGGCGCAGCGCGCCGAGATTTGGCAGCGCGTCTTTCCCCGTCAGACGCCCACCGAGGGCCTGCGCGTCGACCAGTTGGCGCGCCTGAGCGCGGCGGGCGGCAACATCCAGAACATCGCCATGGGCGCGGCATTTCTCGCTGCTGACGCCGGGGAACCGGTGCGCATGTCGCACCTGCTCTCCGCCGCGCGCAGCGAGTTCACAAAAATCGAGCGCCCCCTCGCAGATTCGGAGACCGCCGGATGGGCATAGACCTGCACATCGACGAACTCGTCCTGCACGGCTTCGCCCCGCGCGATCGCCACCGCATTGCCGAAGCCATGCAGCGTGAACTCACACGTCTGATCACTGCGGACGGGCAGGCAAATTTCCTGAAGAACCCGCTGTCTCTGGAAGGAATCAACGGCGGCGAGTTCCACGTCCAGGCGAACGCCAAACCCCAGACGGCAGGGACCGAGATCGCGCGCGCCGTCTATCGGAGCATGCGTCAACAGGCGAGAGCCGCGGCCATTGCGCCTCGGACCCAGCCCGGCAAGGGAGGTCACCAAGCATGAGCACGCGAGTTCAGATCCCGATGAAGCCAGCTTCCCTTCCGGCGCGGCCCTTCACGCCCGCGCCCTTTGGAACGCTGCAAAGAAAGTGTTCCTGCGGGGGCAATGCTTCCGGCGGCGGCGAATGTGAGGCATGCAAGAAGAAAAAAACCTTGCAGCTCCGGGCCACGGCCGGCGCCCAGCCAGCCATCGCTCCGCCGATTGTCCATGAAGTCCTGCGCTCGCCGGGCCAGCCGCTCGACGCGGCCACACGGACATATATGGAGCCGCGCTTCGGCCACGACTTTAGCAAGGTGCGGGTGCATTTCAATGAGAAGGCTGCCGACTCGGCTCGCGCCATAAGCGCTCACGCGTACACAGCGGGGCGCGATGTCGTCTTCGGGCGCGGCCAGTACTCACCGTGGACCCAAGCGGGGAGGATACTGCTGGCGCACGAGCTGGCTCATGTCGTGCAACAGGGCTTCCGCGATGCTTCGAGCGATGACCGAGCCGAGGTCGGCCCGGTGGGAGACCGGCACGAACAGGCCGCGGACCTTGCCGCTGCCTCGCTCGGCGAAGACGGAGCAAGGGGTAATGGAAGAAGCTCCAGCCCCGTCGCATCCACCCTTCCCTCGGGCTCGAAACCTGCGATCCAGCGTCAGGCGCTGACATGTTCGATAAAACCGGTCGAGGATGAATGCGCAAACGCGGGCACAGCATGCATGTCCGCGGCGAGCGACTGCAAAAGCGACTTCCCAAACCCCGGCGATCTCGACACATATATCGCAAACCTCAAGAGCAATTTCGCGGCCTCCGATTTTGGACCGAACGCCAAGCGCAACTTCGGACATTGGCTCGACGGTAGCGGCACCGACCTGGAAATGCCGTCGCCCATCTTCGAGGCTCACGATGGGACAAAGGACGCGCTCGCGACGCACCGGGAAAAAATCATGGAGGGCGTGCGGAAGAGGCTCGCGGACGGCCGCATGAAGCCCGGTGTGATTTCAGAAGTGATCGGGTATACCGGACATGCCAATGCCTTTTCGTTCAGCTCGCCGCACAGCGACGATCTTGCTTATTCGGTCGGCGGTTTCCAACTGTGCTCGAACGTGCGAGCCAAGGCCACACCGGCGGGCGACACCACGTATAACGTCGACTTTGTCGAATGGAAGTGCCAGGCCTTTGATTGCTATAACTGGGACCCCGGCAAGGGGATTGGGATCGGGCAGCTCGACGATACCAAGCTTTGCTGCGTCGAGAACGCAGGGAAGGCAAAGCATTTTCTGGATCACAGTACCGTCTGGGACAACAAGGATCCCGATTCGACCAAGGGCTTCTCGGTGCCGGTCGCCGGTTCGGGAACCACTCCTCCATCCTCGACTCCTCCCAAGAAGGAGGACCGGCGATGATACAGACAGCCGGACATCTTCTTCCAGGCCCAAGCTCGACATATGGCCGGTATGTGAATGTCCTCGAGCTCCGCGGCCTGGCCTCCGTGGAGGAACTCTGAATGCCGAACATTTCCCCCATTGTTCTGAAAGGCGCGATCGTGTCGCTCGATCCGAACATTGGGCTGCCTCCGCCACCAAAGCCTCGCCCTCCGGCGCCACCTCGGCCACCGCGACCACCGCAGCCGCCTGTGCCCAAGGCACCGAGCACGAGTTCTCCGGAAAAACATTCGGTCAGAAAGGGACCGTCGGTGATCGAATTTCAGTACAACCCGGATGAGGTGACGCGTAGTTTGAAACCGCAATCCGTCGGCGACGAGCCGGATAGAACCGAGATCTTCCGCCTCAAAGGTCCGCCCATCGAGACCATCAAGTGCACCGTGGAAATCGACGCCACCGACCTGCTCGCCAGCGGAGACGCGACCACCCTCGCCTTCGGTATCCAGCCGCAGTTGGCGGCGCTGGAACTGCTTGTCTACCCAACCAGCGAAGTCCTCCTCGCCAACGAGGCGTTGTCGTTTCAGGGCACCATCGAGATTCTTCCCATGGAGTCGATGCTCACCCTCTTCGTCTGGAGCAAGACGCGCGTCACTCCCGTGCGCATCACCGATCTGGACATCACCGAGGAGGCATTCGACCCGCAGCTGAATCCCATCCGCGCCAAAGTCTCGCTGGGGATGCGCGTACTCAACGTAAACGATGTCGGTTTCCTTACCCCCGCCGGAGCTCTGTACATGGCTTATCAGATACAAAAAGAAGCCCTGGCCGCGATGTATCCGTAAGTTCGCATTGCCCGGTTTGGATCTCTAACCTTGACTGGTATGTAAGCTCGGCCGGTCCCCAACCTTGAAAGGCTCGACGCGATGGATCAGGTTCTACAATCCATGGTCTCCGCCGCCGCCGGCACCGGCGCGCCAACCAATCCCAGTAGCCGTTACTACGGGGCCGCTGTGGAGTATTACACCGGAGCCAACGGCATCCCGGTCGCCTACCTGCAGCGCCGCATTATTCCGCAAGCCAGTATTTACACGTCGCTGCAGAGCTACGCCATCAGTGACGGAGACCGCCTCGATAATCTCGCCTACAAGTTTCTCGGCGACCCCATTCTCTTCTGGATGATCTGCGACGCCAACAGCGCGGTCGATCCCGACTCGCTGACCGCCGTGCCAGGCTACTCCATCGAAATCCCCCTGGCCGCCGGAATTCCACCAGGTGCCCGCAATGGCTAGCCCTCTCCATCTGACGCTGCTGATTGGCCAGGTGCAGGCAACCCCTGCGCCCAAGCCGCTCATGGACGCGTTCACGGGCGCGGAGGTCACCGTCTCGGCCACCGGCAAAAGCGGCTTTCAACTCAGCTTCACGCTGGCCAACAGCTCTCCGCTGCAACTGTATTTCCTGCTCACCATGGGCGCACCCATTCCTCTGATCCGCGTGATCCTCGTCGTATCGTTTGGCGGCCTGCCGCAGGTCGTCATGGATGGCATGGTGAAGCATACCGAGGTCGTTCCCGATGCCATGCAAGGGTCCTCCAAGCTGGTCATCACCGGCGAAGACCTTTCCGCAGTCATGGACCTGACCGATTCCTCCGGCACCCCATTCCCAGGGTTAACGCCGGATCTGCGCGTGCTCGCCATTCTCGGTAAATACGCCACCTTTGGCATCGTGCCGAACGTGGTCCCGGTTGTCACTCCCGATGCGGATGTGCCCGCTGTCCGCGTTCCAAGTCAGAAAGGCACCGACCTGGCGTACATCCAGCAACTGGCCAAAGAGTCCGGCTACGTTTTCTTCATGCAGCCTGGTCCAATGCCAGGCTCGTGCCAGGCATATTGGGGTCCGCAGATCAAGATCGGCGTTCCCCAACCCGCCCTCAACGTGAACATGGATGCCTGGACCAACGTGGAGAGCCTGAACTTTCGCTACGAGCCGCAAAACGCCGTCGCTCCCATCATCTACCTCCAGAACCAGGCCACCGGAGTCGTGAGCAAGCTTGCCATTTCGGGTGCCAACCCGCTCAATCCCCCTCTCGGGGCGGTTGTGCCCGTACCTCAAAAGACCGAGCCGTTGTCTTACACGGCTAAACTTTCGCCGGCGCAAGCCCTGATGGCTGGTTATGCCAAGGCCGCCGAGACCGCCGACATCGTCTCCGGTGATGGCACCATCAGTGTTCTGCGCTACGGCACCATTCTCCAGGCCCGGCAGTTGATTGGCGTGCGCGGAGCAGGGTTGGCCTTCGATGGTTTGTACTACGTCGACAGCACCAAGCACCAGATCAAGCTCGGCGAATACAAACAGAGTTTCACCTTGAAGCGGAACGCGCTGGTCTCCAATGTGCCGGTGGTACCGACCGCACCATTTTGAATTCTTCTCAAGAAAGGGAATGTTGGTGGCGCACTTCTTCGGCAAATATCGAGGCACGGTCGTTGGCAACGTGGACCCACAGAACATGGGGCGCCTGGCGGTGACCGTGCCAGACGTCTCCAATGTGCAGACTTCAACCTGGGCCATGCCCAGCGCCGCATTGGCCGGAGGCCAATCGGGACTCTACGCCGTCCCGCCCGTCGGCTCCAACGTCTGGGTGGAGTTTGAACAGGGAAACAGCGATTACCCCATCTGGTCGGGATGTTTCTGGGGTTCCGGGTCCGAAGTTCCTCCCTCGGCGACCGCCGGGCCGCCCGGCGTCCAGTGTATCGTTCTCCAGTCCGTAGGCGGCAACATCCTGAGGATCAGCGATGTTCCCGGCCCCTCGGGCGGCATCCTGCTCCAATCTTCTTCCGGCGCCTCGATCGCCATCAACGATGCCGGCATCACCATCACCAACGGGCAGGCAACCATCCTCATCGCCGGCCCCAGCGTGACCGTCAATGACGGGGCACTGGTAGTTACTTAGCTGGAGGCATGCAATGGGCGGATTTTTGTTGCCGATGGGAGCGACCGTGATGTGCAGCCATGGTGGGCAAGCGGTTGCCACGTCTCCCAATCCGCGCGTCACGGTCAATGGCGTACCGACCGTGCTGCTTTCCGCGCAGTGGGTGGTCGCCGGCTGTCCGCTCGTGCCGCCTCCGCTGCCGCCCTGTATCGCCGCTGTGTGGTCTACCGGTACCACCCGCGTCACTTCAACTGGCCAACCCCTGGTGATCTCCACCGGCGTGGGGAACACGATTCCCAATGGAACACCACTCATCCCGGCTGGCGCGCAAGGGCCAGTCAGTGCAATGTGACAAGCCATGAATGTTGCGTTTCCTTACGCGTTCGATAGCACCGGCCATACCGCTCAGACCGACTTGCCCGGGCACATCAACGACATGATCGAGCAGATCCTGCTCACGGCGCCGGGCGAGCGCGTGAACCGTCCCACCTTCGGCTGCGGGGTCATTCAACTTGTCTTTGCGGGCAACAGCGATTCGCTGGCCGCCGCCCAGCAGCAGGTCATCCAGACGTCTCTGCTGCAGTGGCTCTCTGACCTCATCCAGGTGAACGCCGTCTATGTCCAGGCCCAGGACTCGACCCTGCTCATCACCATCGTGTACACCATCATCGCCACCCAGGAGCAGCAGACCCAGCAGTTTGTCTACGGAGGGCCCGCCCAGTGATCCTCTTCTGCCAGGACAAGCGCCGCCGTGATCGGGTTCTGCAAACTCCCAATCTCAACGGGATTGACTATCTCGAAGTGATTGGCAGTGCCGGATGCGGCAAGCAGTTGGCCCTTACCTTTCTGAAGGACGCACGCAGTCTGCAACTGACCGCGGCAAACATCCAGTTAACCGGCGACACCAGCATCAGCATCACCAGCATCCATCCGGCCACCAGCCAGGATCCCTTGACCATCACCATTGTGCTCGGCCAGACCGGAGACTTCTCCCGCTACTCCCTCGCGCTGGTCACCAGTGCCCAGAACTCCGATCCGCCGCCAGGCATCGATCCGCAGCTCGCCAGCGTCAGCTTTTCCTTCAAAGCCGGTTGCCCCACGCCGGTCGACTGCCTGCCTTCCGATTGCTGCCCCCAAACCCCGCTGCCCCCGCCCGACATTCATTATCTGGCGCGCGACTACGACGGCTTTCGCCAAGCCATGCTCGATCGCATGGCAGTGCTGTTGCCCGCCTGGGACGAGACCCACGCCGCCGACATTGGCGTCACCATCGTCGAGACCCTGGCTTACGCCGCTGATCGCGTCAGCTACATGCAGGATGCGGTCAACACCGAGGCCTATATCGGCACCGCGCGCAGCCGCATCTCGCTGCGCCGCCACGCCCGGCTGGTGGATTATCAGATCAGCGAGGGTGCCAATGCCCGCGCCTGGGTCTGCCTTGCTGCTTATCTGGATGGCGTCATTGTTCCCCCCCAGACGCAGATCTTTCCTCTGGTCGTTGGTCTGCCGGCGAGCGTTAGCCCCAACCTCCCCGCCGCCGCTACGCTTCAGGCCAGTCCCGGACCTGTCTTTGAAACCTTGGAGGAAGCCTCCCTTTACGTGGAACAGAACCGTATGGAGTTCTACACCTGGGAGGACGCGCAATGCTGCCTGCCCGCGGGCGCCACCCAGGCCACCCTGACCGGTGCCTTCAGCACTCTCCGGGCTGGCCAGGTCCTCATCTTCGAAGAAACCATGGGCCCGCTCACCGGCGATCCGGATGACGCCGACCCCAGCCATCGCTGGGCCGTGCGCCTCACCGTGGCGACAACGAACAATCAATCAGGCCAGCCGCTGGTCGATCCGGTCAATCCGGGTATATTCCTTACCCATATCGAGTGGGCCGCCGCGGATGCGCTGCCGTTTCCTCTTTGCATCTCCTCGCTCACCGATGCCGATCACGGATCACGGCCATTGCCCGCAGTCTCGGTCGCCCTGGGCAATGTGGTAGCCGCCGACCAGGGCGTGTGGACCACCGGCGAATCCCTGGGCGTGGTCCCCTGCCCGCCCATCGCACCGGTCACCGGCATCGGCTGCAACTGCGTGACGATGCCCGGCGCCGCCCCATCGCTTCCGCGTTACGCGCCCACGTTGGCAAACCAGCCCCTCACCTTCGCCATCCGTTATGACGACACGGCTCCCGCATCCACCTTTCTCGCACCCGCCTCTGCCGTGCCAGCGCCTCAGATCAGCCTCACCAGCGACGGCGGAGTCACCTGGTTCGCGGTCGAAGACCTGCTCGAACAGAGCGACACGTTCCCCGGCTTCATCCCGGAGATCGATTCGGACCTCAGTGTTCATTTGCGCTTCGGCGACGGCACCTATGGCAGGAGCCCTGACATGGGACTCGCCTTTACCGCAAACTATCGCACCGGCAACGGCACCGCCGGAAACGTGGGCCGCGATACCCTGGCGCACGTCCTGTTCGCCCTGCCCGGAATCAGCGGCGTGCGCAACCCGCTGGCGGCCGCGGCAGGTGTCGATCCGGAGACCAATCTCCACATTCAGCAATACGCTCCGTTCAGCTTCCAGACCCAGCTGCGCTGCGTCACCGCTCCCGACTACGGCGCCATGACGGAGCTGATTCCAGGCGTGGAGCAGGCCAAAGGCACGCTGCGCTGGACCGGCTCCTGGTACACCGCTTTTGTCTCCGCCGAACCGGTGACCCAATGGACCACGGCGCTTCAGCGGACCATTCAGACAAGCCTCAATCAACTCCGCATGATGGGCACCGATGTGGTCGTCGAGCAGGCGAAGATGGTGGGCCTGAACATCGGCCTGAACATCTGCGTCGCATCCGGATATTTCCAAGGCGATGTTTACGCGGCCCTATGGCAAGTACTGGTCACCGGCAACACCTGCACGGGAACAGCGGGACTGCTCAACGCGGCCAACTTCCAGTTTGGTGCCACGGTCTATGCCAGCCCCTTCATCGCCGCCGCACAAAGCGTCACCGGAGTGGTGTCGGTGCAATTGACTACTTTCGCGCGCCAGGATTCGCCGCCACTCCCCGGAACTCCGCCGCCAACCCAGTTGACCATGGGACCGTTCGAAATCCCCTGTTGCGAGAACGACCCCAACAACCTCGACCACGGGCTCTTGACCCTCACCCTGGACGGTGGCAAATGACATGCTCCTGCCAAACCACCGGTAAACAACTGTGCGGCTGCTGTGCCGGCGTTACTCGCCTGACCCCCGCGCTCATCGTAAACCGCAGCCTGCTGCCCGCGATCCGCTATCGGGTCGGCACCTGGTCGAGCTTCATGGAGACCATGCTCGCCGCACTCTCCAGCTCGTCGGTTCCCGCCTTGGCCGGCCTGCGCACGCGCGACAACAGCGACTTCTCGATCGCCCTGGTGGACGCATGGTCCGAGGCGCTCGACATCCTTACCTTCTACACCGAGCGGCTCGCCAACGAAGCCTATCTTGGCACCGCCGTCGAGGCCCGCAGCGTTTTTGAGCTGGTCAAGCTCATCGGCTACACGCCCTCACCAGGGGTAAGTGCGTCCACCGTTCTGGTTTTCACTCTCGCTTCTTCCCCAGGTTCGCCGGCAACTGTGCCCATCTCGGCCGGCACCCGGGTACAAAGCATCCCCGGCCCGGGCCAGACCCCGCAGGTGTTCGAGACTTCGGCGGACCTGACCGCAACCATCGCCGCCAACGCCATTCCCGCGGTCACCACCCAGCCCTGGCAACTGACTGGAAACCGTACCTCCACCTGGGTTGTGGGAACCTCGAACAACATCCAGCCAGGGAATGCACTTTTGTTTCTCAGCGCGCCCAATGGCACTCCTTCCATCACCGGCCCGGCTGCGGTCGTCTACGTCACGGCTGTCCAAACCGATCCAGTGGCAGGAAACACGCAAATCACCTGGGACCAGCCCTTGCCTTCGGCATTCGCCGCGGGCGACTCCGCGGTCTGCCTCTATGTCTTCCGTACCAAAGCTGCGTTATACGGAGCAACAGCGCCCAGGCCGGGAATCTTCTCCACTTCGATCGTGACTTCAACCTCCGGGTCTTCGACGACCACCACGGCCATCTCCACTCCAAATATCAAAGGCTATCCATCCGGTACCGTGACCGGTGATTCAGACTGGGATTGGGTCGCCCCCGCCAACGGGACCATCCATCTGGATAACTCTTATCCAGGCCTGAACCCGGCCGCCAGCGGAGCGAACACTCCAGCCGCCCAGTCGCAATGGATCGTACTTACAGGCTCCCAGGGCGCATCCTTTTTCCAGATCCAGAGCGCCGCGGAATCAAACCCAGCGCTCTACTCGCTCTCTGCCAAGACCACCCAACTGACGCTTGCCAGCGGCGCGGACATCGCCGCAGGCTCCCCACCAGCGAGTTCTCTCGATGACTTGCTCAACGCATTTGTACAGGACACACGCTCGACGACCGCCTATGTTGCCAGCCAACTGCTCACGCCGGCCAATCTTCCAATTACGGACTGGCCCCAGAGCGGCACCTATCCACTCACGCCCGGCATGCTCGCCCCTGTCTCCGGCAGTGCCTTCTCGCTGGTGGGGTTGCAGCCGCTGCCTCCGAATGGCTGCATCGGCATCAGCGGAAAACGGCTGCGGATTGCGCCCGCCACGGCAAACGCCATGTTTACTCCCGCCGGCGCGGCTGGCGGCCTTGCAGTCAGCCTCAATCAGCCCTTTCTCATCGACGCCTTTCCGCCCACGCCCGATCCGGCCAGCAGCAATCTCCTCTGGAGCGTGATTACCGCCAACGGACAACCCGGCACGCTCTCGGTGGCTGCAAAAGCGTTCCAGTTGCTGCCCTCCGCCACTGCGGACCCGCTCACCGGTGAGGCGGCCATCGTCACCATCGCTGCCGTCCAGGGTGCCACCACCGCGCTGACACTCGCCGCCAAGCTGGCCCGCATCTATGACGCGTCCACGGTCACGGTGAACGCCAACGCGGTCGCCGCCACCCACGGACAAACCACGCAGGAGATTCTCGGCTCAGGCAACGCCACCAACCCCTCCGTGGAATTCCAGTTGAAGCAGTCGCCGCTCACCTACACCTCGGCGTCCAACGTCAACGGAGTGCAATCCACGCTGCAGGTACGTGTCAACAATCTGCTGTGGAGCGAAGTGCCCAACTTCCTCGAATCCGCCCCCGCCGATCGCGCCTATGTCACCGTGGCCAACTCGACCGGCGGCCCGACCGTCCAGTTCGGCGATGGGATTCAGGGCTCCCGCACCCCCACCGGGCAATTGAACATACAGGCGCTTTACCGCGTGGGAATCGGCACCGCCGGCATGGTCGCCGCCAACCAGCTTACCCAGGCCCTCGATCGCCCCCAGGGCTTGCAGGCGGTCACCAATCCCGCCCCCGCCACCGGAGGCGCCGACCCGGCAACCCCCGCCGATGCCCGCGAATCCGCACCTCTGCCCACCCTCACCCTCAGCCGCGTCGTTTCGCTTGAGGACTATCAGAACTTCGCCCTCAACACTCCCGGCATCGCGCTGGCTTTGGCCACCTGGACATGGTTCGGCAACACCCGCGGCGTCTTCCTCACCGTTGCCGGCGCAGGAGGCACAACTCTGGATTCCTCCGATCAGATCGTGCAAAATCTGCAGCTTTCGTTCCAGACGTACGGCCTGCCCTATGTTCCGGTGCAGATCGTCTCGTACACGCCGGTGTTGTTTGAGATCGCTCTCCAGGTCCTGGTAAATACACCCTTGTACGAAGCCGGCATCGTGGTGCCGCAGGTCTGGCAGAGCCTGGCCGCTGCCTTCGCCTTCGGCCAGTTGTCGCCCGGACAGGGCGTCGCCGCCAGCCAGATCATCGCGGTGGCGCAGCAGGTCCCCGGCGTGATCGCCGTCAACCTCACCGCGCTCAACCGCAGCGGAGATGCCTCTACCATGACGAATTTCCTCGGCGCCTCTGGCCCCCAGCCAACATCGAATCCGCCCGCCGGCGCCGAAGTGCTGTCCCTCGATCCCGCCTCGCAGGGCAATGTGGTGGTGTGGCCATGAGTACAACTCCCAAACCGCAGCCGATTTACTCGCTGCTGCCTGCCATCTATCGCTCACGCGATGCCTTGCAGGGCAGCCAGTTGGCGGCCTTGTATCAGGTGCTGGAAAGCCAGTACGGCATCGTTCGCGACAACCTGCTGCAACTCTACGACGACCAGTTCATCGAGACCTGCGCGCCCTGGGTGATCCCTTACATCGGCGAACTGATCGGGTACGACCCGATATACACCGTCGCGCTAGCCAGTCCCGACAGCCGCGCCGAAGTAGCCAACACCATCGGCTACCGCCGCCGCAAAGGCACTCTGCTGGCCATGGAGCAACTCACCCGCGACGTCTCCGGCCGCACCACTTTCGTCGTGGAAGAGTTCAAAAAGCTGATCACCACGCTCAGCCTTCGTGATGTGCGCCCCCATCACAATGCCACCGCCAACCTGCGCCGCGGCCGCGACTGGCAGGACCAGTGGGGCCCGTTCAGCCATCTCAGCCATACCATCGACGTCCGCCGCATTGCACCGCGCACCCTCACGCCGCCCTCGCCCGACACCACCCCGCTCGAGATCGCGATCCACGGTCCTGGCCGCTTCAACATCCCCGACATCGCCATCTGGATCTGGCGTTGCCATAGCCGCGCCATCGCCAACGCCCCGGCATTCGTCATTGGCGGAGGCGGCTACTTCTTCAGCGCCCTGGGCGGACCCATTCCCTTGTTCCAGCAGCCCCCTCCGGCGCCGCTGCCGTTCGCACGCCTGCTCAACCAGGGAGACGTTCCGCAGCCCATCTCGCGCTGGAGCTTCGCCAACCACATGGCCCACTTTTACCCCGGCAGCCTGCAACTGATCGCCGATCAAGTGCCTGTCGACATATCGCAAATCGTCTGCGCCAACCTAAGCCAAGCCGAGGAAGGTACTCTCTGCACCGTACCCCCGGGCATGATCGCCATCGATCCAGAGCTAGGGCGCATTCAGTATGCGTCCGGTCTCACCCTGCCCAGCGAATTGCGCGTGAACTATTCCTACGGATCGCCGGCCGAGATGGCGGGCGGACCGTACGACCGTTCCGCCAGCATCGCCCCGCCCACTGCGAATTCTCTTTGGGCAATTGTCGGCAGCCCCGAGTATCCCACTCTCGAATCGGCCGTCACAGCGTGGAATGCGCTGCCCAGCGGTTCTTCGGGCGTGATCCTGCTGCCGGATTTCGAGTCTTACGCGATCGATCTCAGCGGCGCCAACGCCATCCAAATTTCGGCGCAAAGCCAACTGATTTTGGCCTCCGCGTCCATCTCGACCACCGGGGCTCCGCCGATCTACGACAACTCCTGCGTCACCCTGCGCGGCAACATCGAGGTTGTCGGGCTGCCCGCGCCTGTTCTTCCCGATGGTGATACGCCGCCCCTCGGGCAGTTGCAGATCAGCGGCATCTGGCTGGCTGGCCAGGTCGAGCTCAGCGGCGAACCATGCTGCGTGCAGGTCATGGATTCCACGCTGGTCCCGGGACAGTCGCTCACCCCGCAAGGCGATCCCGCCTATCCCGGCGAACCCAGCATCGCCGGATCGGCCACGGGCGCCACACTCTGCCTCACGCGGGTCATCACCGGCCCCGTCGCCTTGCCGTCCAACTGCAGCGCGCGCATCTGCGCCAGCGTCGTCGATGCCAGTTCTCCTTACTGTCCGGCCTACGCCGGCAGCGATCTCGCATCGCCGGGCGCCTCGTTGCACATCGAAGACTCGACCGTCATCGGCAGGGTCTGGGCGCAGGTCATCCGGCTCGCTTCCAACACCATCTTCAACGCCCGGCTCGGGCGCCGTGATCCCTGGCAGGCGCCGGTCTGGGCCAGCCGCCGCCAGGTGGGTTGCGTCCGCTTCTGCTGGCTGCCGTGGAACTCGCTCACCCCGCGCCGTTACGAGTGTCTGCCTCCCGATGCTGCATCGCAGCCCGCTCTGCAGCCAACATTCGTTACCCTGCAATTCAACCGGCCGGGCTACTGCCTGCTCAGCGGCGATATACCGCTCGCAATCTGGAAAGGCGCCGACAATGGCTCGCAGATGGGTGTTTATCTTGGCATTCAGGAAACCGAGGCGGTCACCAATGTCAATATTCGTTCCCTGGAGTATCTGCCGGTGAATCTGGAGCGAGGTGTCTTCCTCATTCCGTCGCGGCCGGTACCGGAATGCGTGCCCGGCATCGGAGCCTACGGTTATGGATCCTATGGACAAAGGTCGCCACGATGCACAGGCCAGGGCGAAACGGATGAAAACCCACCCGTCGGGATTGGCATTGGATTGATCTGAACCAGCTTGATGTGTCCGGGAGGATATGACCCGGAGAGATGGAAGGACCGGATATGAAGGGTGATTTTAGCCGCTTACGATTTAACCCCGCCAGGCAGTACACCTCCGTTCTGCAGCAGCAAGGGCGCGTAGCGCTGGATGCGGATGCCAACGAGCAGTGCTTTATCGACGAGTATATCCGCGATCTCACCAATGTTGACGTGATCGGCTCCGTCGGCGGCCCCGCCGGCGATGCCGGATTTTCCTTGCAGTTGAACGGTGGCCAGATCCTCATCGAAAAGGGACGCTACTATGTCGATGGCATTCTGGTCCAGAACCCCAAGCTTCATCGCTACGATGACCAGCCCTATCTGAACCCCAACCCCATCGGATCGCAGGAACTCCTGCTCGAGGTTTTGAGAGGCAAGGGCTTCGTCACTGCCCAGTTCGTGCTTGAGGTCTGGCAGCGGCTGGTGACCGATCTTGACGATCCCTGTCTGCGCGAACCCGCCCTGGGCCAGGCCGACACCACAGCACGCCTGCAGACTGTCTGGCGCGTCGTGGGCCGGCTCCACGACTCCCGGCTCGTAAACAAGCCGGTTGACAACCCAACCCTTGCGGACACCGAACTCGACCCCGCCGCCATGGAATTCTCACGCGTCCTGCCCGGCTGCTCGAACGCCATGCGGAATCCGGTGGAAAATCTCTCGTCCTGTTGCCAGTCGTTGTACAACCTGAAAGACGTGACGCGCACCGGCTCAATGGGCGCCGACACATCAAAGTCCGCGGATTGTGGCTGCCAGCCGATCGCCCCCGCCGGCTATCAGGGGTTGGAAAACCAGCTCTACCGCGTCGAGATTCATCATTCCGGAACTCTCGCCACCGCGACCTTCAAGTGGTCGCGCGAAAATGGCTCGGTGGTCACCAGGATCACCGACGTCAACGGAGCCATCGTCACTGTCTCCAGCCTCGGTCCCGACGCCAATCTCGGCTTCCAGGCCGGCCAGTGGGTTGAACTCAGCGACGACACCTACCTGTTTGGAGTGCAGCCCAATAAGCCCGGCGAACTCTATCAGATCTACTCCGTGCAGCCGTCCACCATGCAGGTAACCATGACCGCCCCGGTCACCGGCATCCACAACCGCAACGCCCGCATGCGGCGTTGGGACCAGAGTGGCGCCTCCGCCACCGCAACCGGAATCCCGCTCAGCGCAACTCCGGTACAGCTTGAAAACGGTATCGAGGTCACCTTTGGCAAGGGCGACTACGTTTCCGGCGATTACTGGACGATTCCGGCCCGCACCGCCAGCGGCCAGATTGACTGGCCTCCTTGCGGCGGCGATAACAAGTTCCTCCAGCCTGCATCCTTCACGCCGGTATTCACCGCGCCGCTGGCCTGCATCCATCCCCGCCTGGACCAGGGACGGGAATCCGACATCGCCGCCGGGGAACTGGACTTCGATCCAGCAACCGGTAATTTCCCGATCGACGAACGCTTCTTCGTGGTTGACGATTGCCGCCTGCTGTTCCCCCCGCTCACCGCGCTCTGCGGATGCTCCAGCCCAACCGCGATGCACGTGCAATCCATCAATTGGAACAACGACGATTACATGACGCTCGACGCCCTGGTCGCCAATGGCCTCACCGTCACTTTGGACCAGACGCCCTCCAGCCCGGTGACGATCAGCGGCGCCAGCTTTGCCGTCACGCTTGAAATTGCGGATCGGCCCACCGAAGACAAGGACATTGTCAAGGCCGGTTCGGGCGACGTTCCCACTAACCTCCTGCGCAGCGTTGCCATCCTTGACTCCTACAAGAACATCACTGCCAACGGCGCAACCCTCTCCTGGCAATTGCCACTGGATCGCACCGATCGTGGGCAGAGCCTCCTGCTCGAGCAGCTCGACGTTCTGCTTTCTTCCTGCGTTCCCTTCGGCTGGTTCACCCGCGTGCGAGTCCGGCTGATGGGGCGGGCAATCTATGCCAACGGCGCCGCCGGACAGCTCTACCTCGACGGCCAGACCTTTGGCCAGCCCGCCACCCGGGTCGACGGATCGTCCGGCGTGGGCCTGCAATTCCCCTCGGGGAACGGTGACAAGGCCAGCGACTTCGAGAGCTGGTTTTACCTCGCTCCTATGCTGCTCATCGCCAATGTGGAGATCCAGGCGATCGAAGAAGGCGTCGAAAGGCAGGTCAACGCGGTCAAGGTGCTGGTCGACTCAAACAACAACATCATCGGACTCCAGACGGGAGAGACGAAGAGCGTGCCCCTGACAAACCTGCGGGCATTGATTACCTTCAACTATGCGCCCATCACACCGGTCACCGTGACGCTCATGTGGCTGGGCCAGGGAGCGGAGACCGTGCTTTCCATCGATCCATCGGTGTCGGCTCCAGCCGGCAAGCTTTCCTGTCCGGTCCCGATCAAAATCCTAACCAATCCCGGGCCGGGTACGGAGAGTTTTACGCTCGTCGCCACGGCGTCAACGGCGCTGGGCAACATCCCCTTCAATTCGCCGCCCAGCCTGGCCATAACCGGGAGCACACCCGGCTAGAGTAGAAACCGGTTGCGTGTACGGGAACCGAAGAACCCCGAAACGGACGGACAAAGATGCGTGCTGTCTGGTCTTTCTGGAGCAAGCCTTCCAACGCCTGCAAAGGTCGCGGTTGGGCCTCGCCCAAGCACCATTTGCAGGCCTGGGGGCTATCGCTACGACTGGCGAGGCAGCACTTTTCGGAGACGCTGCTCGTTACCGACTCCGTCGGCAAGGGCTTGCTCATCGACACCCTGGGATTGGAGTTCACCCACGTTTCCACCGAACTGGATCGCTTGCGTGATGCGGACCCGGGCTGGTGGGCCCTTGGCAAGCTGGTAGCCTATAGCTTGCAGGACCGCCCTTTCCTCCACCTCGATACCGACGTCTTTCTCTGGCGGGCGCTGCCCGCGGCACTGACCTCGGCTCCTGTCTTTGCGCAGTGCCCCGAGGGACACTCCTTGCAGAATCCGTGGAACCCGCTGCGCACCGTCGAGCAGGCATTCGAGCGCCACCAGCAGAGTCTTCCGGTGGAGTGGGAGTGGGCTTCTTCACGCTGTACTACCTGGTTTCGCCAAGAGAACTGCGGAATACTGGGTGCCAATCGCACTGATTTTATCCGCCATTACGCGCAGACGGCGATGCGCGTGGTTCTCCATCCCAGCCATATCCCTCTCTGGGCAGAACTGCCGCACAAGCATGACTTCAACATGTTGGTCGAGCAATTTCTGCTCGGGGCGTCCCTTGACTACCACCGCTTCAATCCGCAATCAGCCTTCCGCGGAATCACCATTCGCCATCTCTTCCCGACTTGGGCTGAGGCATATACCCCCGACGCAGCGGCGCGGGTCGGTTATACCCATCTGCTCGGGGACGCGAAGGCCCACCCCGAAGTAACCGCCCGCCTCGATCAGCGCATCGCGAGGCTGGATCCCGCCTTCCATCGTCACTGCGAACGCGTGGCTACCGCTCACTTCTAAACCATGCGGGTGTGAATACAGGGTCCCTGAGTTTCCTTTTCTTGAGGTGGACCCGCAAACGGTTCTACCCTCGCATCGGCTCGTTCCCAGCTTCGAGTCTGGGCAGACTCTCGCTTCCGAGATCCAGCATGGTAGAGCCACTTGGGGCATTTGCAGCGGCGCCAGTGGCGATCGCCCTGGTGTGCGCAGAATTTCAGGTGTCGAGCGTAGACCTCGATTCCATGTCGGTGATACTACCCCAACTCGGAGCCTTGTGTACACTGTGTGTACACCTCTAGATTTCTCTGATCTTGGCTTGTAACTTACTGATTATAAATAAGAACTATGGCGGAGAGGGAGGGATTTGAACCCCCGGTGGAGTTACCCCCACGTCTGATTTCGAGTCAGGTGCATTCAGCCACTCTGCCACCTCTCCGCGGCGCAGAACGGACTTTCGCCCGTATTGCGAGTGTAACAAATGCAATGTCCCGCGTCACCTGCGCTCCGCCGTGCCTGCTCCCGGCCATTTCAAACCCGCTCTACACCACAAAGTACTTTGCCTTCGGATGATGCACCACAATCGCCGAGGTGCTCTGTTCCGGCTCCAGCAGGTAGGTTGAGGTCAGCCGCACCCCAATATTCTCTTCCGGCCGCAGCAGCGCGAATAGCTTTGTCTGGTCCTCCATGTGCGGGCACGCCGGATACCCAAAGCTGTAGCGCGAGCCACGATACTTCTGGTGAAACAGGTCGCTGATCCGCGCCGCGTCCTCGTGCGCGATGTTCAATTGCTGCCGGATGCGCCGGTGCATAAATTCGGCCAGTGCCTCGGCGGTCTCCACCGAGAGCCCGTGCAGGTAGAGATAGCGCGTGTACTCGCCGCGCTCAAACAACTTCTGTGTCTCCACGCTCGCCTGCGCCCCAATCGTCACCACGGAGAGCGCAAGTACGTCTGCCCGTCCGCTCGCCGCGCTTAGGAAGAAGTCCGATATGCTCAACCTCCGTCCCTCCGCCTGCCGCGGGAAGGTAAAGCGCAACAGCTCTGGCAAGTTCTTCGCCAGCGCCCCGCCCGCCTCCAGGGAGTCCGCATCAAAACTCGGGCTCTGCCGGCGGAAATCCTCCAACGTCAACCCTGGCGCCGGCGCATACACAATCAAATCGTTGCCCCGCGACTGGCATGGGAAGTACCCATACACCACCTGCGGGTCAAACCATCCGCCCACGATGGCGTCCTGCTCCAGCGCCGCCAGAACCGGCTTGTATTTCTCCTCCACCAGTCTCAGGTAGTCCTGCTGCGATGCCGTCTTCAGTTGCCACTGGTTCTTGAACAGCGCCGTCGGATTGATGTAGTCAAACAGCGTCTTCAGTTCGAAGTCCGCCGCCCGCTCGGTGCGCACGCCCCAGAATGGAGGCCTTGGAATCTCCGCCGCCGGAATCGGGTCGCGCGGCTCATCCGGCAATTGCGCATCGGCCGCCGACTTCACCCGCAAGGCCTCGCGCACCACCCGGCCTGCCGCAATGGTCGCTTCACGCTCGGCCCCACTCAGCTTTTCCATGGCGTGCAGTCCCGCAAACGCGTCCTCCGCGTAGAACACCGCCGAGCCATATTCCCGCCGCAAGTCGTCTTCTACAAACTTGCGCGTCAGCGCCGCGCCGCCGCAGATCACCGGAAACTTCAGCCCGCGCAACTCCAGGTCCTGGATGACGTACTTCATTTCCAGCGTCGATTTCACCAGCAATCCGCTCAGCCCGATGGCGTCCGCCCGGTGCTCCCCGGCCGCGTGGATGATCGTCTCTGCCGCCTGCTTGATGCCCAGGTTCACTACCTTGTAGCCGTTGTTCGTCAGGATGATGTCCACCAGGTTTTTCCCGATGTCGTGCACATCGCCTTTCACCGTGGCCAGCACCATGGTTCCCTTCTGCGAGCCTTCCGTCTTTTCCATCTTCGGCTCCAGATGCGCCACCGCGGCCTTCATCACCCCCGCCGAATCCAGCACCGACGGAAGCTGCATCTTGCGCGCCCCAAACAGGTCGCCCACCGTGCGCATCGCATCCAGCAGAATCGTGTTGATGATCTCCAGCGGCGTGTAGGTCCCGAGCGCCGTCTCCAGAATCTGCTCAATCGTCTGCCGCGTGCTGCCCTCGCCCACTCCCTTTTCGCCCTGGATGATGCAGAATTTCAGCTTGTCTTCCACCGCCAGCGATTCGGCATGGGCCACCGGCGCCGCCTCCTGCGTGCCCTTCACGGCGGCAAAGTGAGCCATGTAGTTCTGCAGCGGATCGCCCGCCGCGCGCTCGCCATAAATCAGCTTCCGCGCCAGCTTCACCTCGGCCTCGGGAATCTTGTACAGCGGATAGATTTTGGTGTAGTTCACAATGGCCATGTCCAGCCCATGGTTCACCGCCTCGTGCATGAACACCGAGTTCAGCACCCGCCGCGCGTATGCGTTCAGCCCAAACGATATATTCGATACGCCGAGGATCGTTTTGCACTCCGGCAGCGCCCGCTTGATTCCCTCCACCGCCTTCAAGGTCTCCACCCCTGCCGAGCGGTAATCCTCCTGCCCGGTCGAGATCGGCAGGGTCAGCGCGTCGAAGATCAAATCCTGCGGACGCATCCCGTACTTGTGCACCGCCAGGTCGAAGATGCGTTTTGCGATCGCAACTTTTTTCTCCGCCGTCAGCGCCATGCCGTCTTCGTCGATGGTCAGCGCGATCACCGCCGCGCCGTAGCGTTTCGCCATCGGCAGCACCCGGCCGCTGCGCTTCTCACCGTCTTCCAGGTTGATCGAGTTGATGATCGCCTTGCCCGGCGTGCGTTTCAGCGCCTCTTCCAGCACCTCCGCCTCGGTGGTGTCAATCAGGATCGGCGCCGGCACCCGGGTGGCAATCTTTTCCAGCACCTTGCTCATGTACGCTTTTTCGTCCTCGCCCACCACGGCGCAGCACAGGTCCAGCATGTGTGAACCATCGTTCACCAGCTTTTTCGCCAACGTAAGGATGCCGTCATAATCGCCCGCGCGCACCAGGTTGCGGAAGCCTTCCATGCGCGTCGTCGTGTTCATCTCCTCGGCCACAATCAGCGGCTTCGGTTCCAGGTCCAGAGGCACCGTCGTGTAGGCGCTGGACGCCGCCGCCGTTGCCTTCACGGCATGTCCCCCCGGAGTCAGCCCGCTCACCGCGTCCACCACGGCCTTCAGATGCTCCGGCGTCGTCCCGCAGCAGCCGCCCACAATCCGCACTCCGTAGTCCGCCACAAAATGCTTCTGGTAGGCGCCCAGTTCCTCCGGCTTCAGCAGGTACACCGCCCGTCCGCTCACGTTCTGCGGCAATCCCGCATTGGGCAGCACCGAAATGTGCTTGGTCGAGTTCACTCCCAGGTAGCGCACCGCGTCGTTCATCTCCAGCGGTCCCGTGGCGCAGTTCAGCCCAATCGCGTCCACGTCGAACACTTCCAGGGCCGTCAGCGCCGCGCCAATCTCGGTTCCAAGCAGCATTGTGCCGGTTGATTCCAGCGTCACCTGCACCTGCACCGGGACTCGCTTCCCTGCCGTTTTCATCGCGTCAAAGCACGCCGCCACCGCACACTTCGCCTGCAGAATGTCCTGGCAGGTCTCCACCAGCAGCACGTCCACGCCGCCCTCGATCAGCGCCTCGGCCTGCTCCACGTAGGCCACCAGCATCGCGTCCCAGGTGATGTGCCCCAGCGAAGGCAGCTTGGTCGTCGGCCCAATCGATCCGGCCACAAAGCGCGGCCGCCCCGGTGTGGCGTAGGCCGACGCCACCGCGCGCGCAACCTTGCAGGCCGCCAGGTTCAACTCCCGGGTGCGATCCTCCAGCCCATACTCGGCCAGCACAATCCGCGTCGAGCCAAACGTGTCCGTCTCCACCACGTCGCAGCCCACGCCGAAAAACGACGCATGAATCTCCGCAATCACGTCCGGGCGCGAGAGCACCAGCAGTTCGTTGCATCCCTCCTTGCCCCAATAATCGTCGGCAGTCAGGTTGCGGAACTGGATGTTCGTTCCCATCGCGCCGTCATACACCACGACGCGCTCACTCACGGCTTTCAGGAATTCACTCATCAGGAACCAGGGCCTTTCGTTTCTGCAAAACACTAGAATAACTTACTTCGCCAGGGGAATCGCGGACTCGCCCCCTGTGCGCGCTACCACTCCAAGCCTCACGGAGAGACCCCGCGCCGCTCCAATCTCCGGCGCCGCGCCGGACTGTTCCAGCCGCCCAAAACAACTCTGGACCGCCCTCAAGCGGTCCAGTGTCAATCCAACCCGCTCGATCCTTACCGCGCGATCATCCGCATCTTGGCCGCGTCGCTGGCGTTGAAGCGCGCGTTGTCGCCCTCGTGCGCCGGGGTAATCGCCAGCAGTTGTTCCTTGCGATACACCAGGTTGGTCGCATTGAAGCTCGCCAGCTCAAATCCATGGCCGTGCGTAATCGCATCCGTCGGACAGGCCTCCACGCAGTAGCCGCAGAAGATGCAACGGTTGTAGTCGATGTTGTAAACCTTGGCGTAGCGCTCGGCGCTGGAAATGCGCTGCTCCGCCGTGTTCTCCGCCGCCTCGATGTAAATGCAGTTCGACGGGCAGGCCGCCGCGCACAGGAAGCAGGCCACGCACTTCTCCAACCCATCCTCGTCGCGCTGCAGCACGTGCAATCCGCGGAAGCGCTCCTGGAAAACCGCGCCCCGCATCGGCCCTTTTCCATCCGGATAGTTTTCCACCGTGGTCGGCTGGAACATCTCCATGAAGGTGATGCTCATGCCCTTGGCGATGGCCGCAATGTTCTGAAAAAGTCGCATAGCTCCCCGCACCCGACCGCTCAGTATAACTGCTCCGCCCGGTTCGCCGCCAGCCCGCCTTTGCCGCGGATCTACGCCTTCTGTTTTTTCCCCATCGCCGCCTTGTGCTGCTCCACCGTGGACCAGGTCTTGTCCGCCGCATGGCAGAGCCGCTCCAGCGGGCACTCCGCGCACTTCGGCCTGCGCGCCACGCACAGCGCCCGTCCGTGGTGGATAACCTGGTGCGAAAAGTCGATCCACTTCGCCTGCGGAATGATCTTCATCAGCTCCAGCTCAATCTTCGCCGGGTCGTCCGCGCGCACCAGTTCCAGCCGCTGCGAGATGCGTTGCACATGCGTATCCACCACAATCCCTTCGCCCCGCCCGAACCACGATCCCAGCACCACGTTCGCCGTCTTGCGCGCCACTCCCGGCAATCGCAGCAGCTCCTCCATCGTCTCTGGAACCGCGCCGCCGAACTCCTCCACTACCCGCCGCGCCGCTCCCACAACATTTTTCGCCTTGTTGCGGAAAAATCCCGTGCTGCGAATCAGCGGCTCCAACTCCTCCGGCTCAATCCGCGCCAGCCGCGCCGCCGCCGGATATTTCTTGAACAGCGCCGGAGTCACCAGGTTCACCCGCACGTCGGTACACTGCGCGGAAAGAATCGTCGCCACCAGCAGTTGCCAGGCGTCCTGGTGATCGAGCGCGCAGCGAACTTCGGGATAGGTGCGGTCCAGCGCTTCCAGAATGGCCGCCACCCGCTCTTTCGCCAGCGGATGGAAGCGCGCGGATTTCTTCGCCGTGGTCCCCATATCGTCTGCGAAAGATACTAGCAGAAAGCTCCAACTACCCCATTTCTGCCCGTCGTTGGCAGAAGTGGGTAGCGGCCGTTGCCCTTGCCCTCAACCTTGAAACTTTGAAACCCTGAAACCTTGAAACTTTGTTACGATACCTCCCACCCGGCACCCTGTTCCCGATTCCCCGCGCTACAATACTTTCAGAGCCTTCATCGCAATGCGGGGAATCCAAAACCATATGAGCACGACCGAGCAAGGCGTAAGCGCCCAGACCTTTGAATTGCCCGCGGTTCCTCTCACTCTCGAGGGTTCCGCCGTCCTGCACCAGATGTTCCGTTTCCGCTGGAACCAGTGGCGCGCTCTCCCGGCCGCCGATCGCGTCCGCATCACCGCCCAGGCGCAGTCGGCGCTGGCCGCAATGGAAGCCGCCGGTTCGGCCATGTTCTCCATGTTCGGACACAAAGGCGACGTGCTCTTCGTCCACTTCCGTCCGGACTTTGAAGCCCTCCATCAAGCCCAGCTCACGCTCAATCAGATCGATCTTCTCGCGTATCTGGAACCCGCCGTTTCCTACGTCTCGGTCATCGAACTCGGCCTTTACGAGTCCACCGTCAAGCTCTACCGCGACCTCGTCTCTCGCGCCGTTGAGCCCCATTCGACCGCCTGGAACGAAGCCATCGAAGAGGCCATGAACCGTCAGCGCGAGGCCATGCGCGTGCGCCTGTTTCCGCCCATCCCCGAAGCCCGTTACGTCTGCTTTTATCCCATGGACCGCAAACGCGGCGAGCTCAAGAACTGGTACGCCCTCCCCATCGAGGAGCGCCAGCGCCAGATGGATTTGCACGGCAAAATCGGCCGCCGCTACGCCGGCAAAGTGCAGCAGATCATCAGCGGCTCCATCGGTTTTGACGATTGGGAGTGGGGCGTCGATCTGTTTGCCGACGATCCCGTGATCTTCAAGAAACTGATCTATGAGATGCGCTTCGACGAGGTCAGCGGCGTTTTCTCCAACTTCGGCGCCTTTTATATCGGACTGCGCTGCGCCGCCGCCGAACTCGATTCCCTGCTCGCAGGCACAACCCCAAAGGCGCAGCCCAGAACCAGGCCGGCGCCATCGGCCAGGCCCGCGCGCCCCTAGCCTGCGAACCCGGCTTATCTCCTCCCGGCTTACCCAATCTCCCTGGCCTGCGCTACACTAGAGACTGGGGCCTATGGCAGTCAAAACAATCCAACTCGGGCAGGTCTGGCGTGAAGAAGCCAGTGGACAGAGTTTCCTGGTCACCAAGCTCTATAACGAGGTGTTCTCGCAGGTCGCCATCCTGCGCCCGGCCGACGCTTCGGCCCCAACTGCGGAAACGCGCCGCATCAAGGTGGCAAGGACCGCGCAGGGAATGCTCCTGCCCGGATACGTCTTCACCCAGGATTCCAACCAGCAGTTCTGAGGATTCATGATCGAACACATTCTGCTCCTGCTGGCCACATTGATTAAGGCTGTCATTTCTGCCATCGGCTATCCGGGCATCATCACCCTCATGGCCGTCGAGTCGGCCTGCGTCCCGCTGCCTTCCGAAGTCATCATGCCCTTCGCCGGATACCTTGTCTACGCCGGGCGCTTCAGCTCCCTGGCGGTGGTCGCAACCCTGGGAGCCATCGGCTGCAACCTGGGATCGGTCCTGGCCTATGAGGTGGGAGCCTATGGTGGCCGTCCGCTCATCGAGCGCTTCGGCAAGTACATCCTGATGAACCACCATGATCTCGACGTAAGCGACCGCTTCTTCCAGAAGTACGGCAGCATTACCGTCTTTCTCGGGCGCCTGCTGCCGGTCGTGCGCACTTTCATTGCCCTGCCCGCCGGCATCGCCCGCATGAACCGCGCCAGGTTCCATCTCTACACCTTTGCCGGCTCCTGGCCCTGGTGCTTCGCGCTGGCCTACTGCGGCTTTTCCCTCGGCTTGCGTTGGGACACCGATCCCCGCCTCAAACAGTGGATGCATCGCTTCGATGCCTTGATTGTCCTCGCACTCGTCATCGCCATTGTCTACTTTGTGCAGAGCCACTGGCGCAATCGCCTCCGCAGCCAGGCTGCCGCCAGCGCCGCCACAGCCAGCGCCGCCGCTGCCGAAAGTACCGCCGACTAACCAAAGTTCTCCTCATCGCAAACAGCAAAAGGCCCGCCTTTTCGCGGGCCCCTCAACTCCACCGGATTTGCAACCTATACTTTCGCCGTTTCCGCCGCCCGTGCCGCCTGCTTGGCCCGAGCCTCCTGCACCGCCTTGATCCTCGATTTCCGCACCGTCAGAAACTCCTTCGCTTCCTTGTACAGCCGCTTGCGGTCCTCGCTCTTGAACAGCGAGCCCAGCACGATCGGAACCCAGACCTTTGGCCGGAAGTAATATTCGTCGTAAAACTTGTGAACCATCTCCATGGTGTAATCGGCCGGCAGTCCGGGATATTCCACCTGCGCCACCTGGTGGCCGCCCGTGTCCAACATCTCGTTGTTCTTGATGATGAAGTCGTTGTCTTTCACGTATTCGTAGAACTCCGTGCCCGGATAGGCGTGCGCCATCGAAACCTGGATGGTCTCCACGTTGAGTTCCTTGGCAAAGTCGATGGTGCGCCGGATCGTCTCCCGCGTTTCGCCCGGCAGTCCAAGAATAAAGTCGCCGTGAATCGCCAGCCCCAGCTTCTTGCAGTCCTTCACAAACTGCCGTGCCCGTTCCAGCGTCGCGCCCTTTTTGATGTTCTTCAGAATCTGTGCATCGCCGGATTCAAAACCCACAATCAGCAGCCGGCAGCCCGCGTCTTTCATCGCCTTCAGGGTCTCGTAATCGGTCGTCACCCGCGACGTGCAAGACCAGGTCAGTCCCAGCGGCTTCAGCTTCGAGCAAAGCTCCACCGTGCGCACCTTCTGGATATTGAAGGTGTCGTCGTCAAAGAAGAACTCCTTGACCTCCGGCCAGTATTTCTTGGCCTTCACCATCTCCGCCGCAATGTCGTCGGACGACCGCTTCCGCCACGCGTGTCCCGAGTGCGTCTGCGGCCACAGGCAGAACGTGCACTGCGCCGGGCAACCGCGCGTCGAGTACAGCGCCACGTAGGGATGCTCCAGGAACGGCACGTTGTACTTGGTTACATCCAGGTCGCGCTTGTACACATCCACCACGTGCGGCAGCGCGTCCAGGTTTTCAATCGCCGGACGGTCCAGGTTGTGCACCACCTTGCCATCGGGGCCGCGGAAGCTTGCTCCCAGAATCTCGGCCAGCGGTTTGCCATTGGCATATTCCACCACCGCGTAATCGAACTCGCGGCGCACAATGAAGTCGATCTCCGGATGGCTCAGCGCATGGTCGGGCGAAACCGTGACGTGCGGCCCCACAAAGCACACTTTCAGCCGTGGATTGGCCTTCTTCATCAGCCCGCTCAGTTTTACGTCGCCTTCAAATCCCGGCGTGCTCGTGAACAGAACCATGAAGTCGTACTCTTTGCCGATGGCAATGGTCTGTTCTGCGCTGACGTGATGCGGATTGGCGTCCAGCAGACGCGAGCCCTCCAGCATCCCCGCCGGATAAGCCAGCCAAACCGGATACCAGTAGGATTCGATCTCGCGCGTGGCCGGCCAGCGCGAGCCGGCGCCGCCATCAAAGTTTTCGAACGAGGGTGGATTGAGGAACAATGTTTTCAATGGCATAACAATCTACGCTGATTTTATCACCCGCTCCCGCCCGCCCGCAGCGATTGCGCGTGGAATGGGAAAAACCCGCGCTGAACAGTCGCGGGACGCCACTGACCAGAACCACGTGCAGGGCGCCGAACGTCTCACCTTCACCTTTCTCTTGTCCCTGCCGTCGTCTCCGGACTTGCATTCCTCCCATCCAACCATTGAAACTAAGATGCGAAGGAACTTCATGCCCCATATCAGCCGTGAGACCTGGCAGGTAGCGCTGGACGCTCTGCGCGCCAACAAAGTGAAAGCCGCGTTGACCATGCTCGGTGTGGTTATCGGCTCGGCCTGCATCGTCCTTGTGGTGACGATTGCCCTCATTGGCAAGACCTATGTGCTGGCCCAGGTCGAGGGTGTCGGTTCCAATCTTGTCTATGCCTACTACACCGGCGGGACTGCCAGCGCCCGCTCCCAGACCGATGAGATTACCCTCGATGACCTGGAGGCCGTTCGCCATCTTCCCCACGTCGTCGAAGTCGCTGGAACCTTCGACCTGGCCAATAGCATTGTCGTCAACGGCCAGGAGAAGCCCGTTACCCTCATCGGAGTCACCGAGGGCTTCCAGAAAATTCGCAATCTCCTCATCCTCGACGGCCGCTTCTTTGACGATCTCGACCAGGCCACCGGAGCCAAAGGATGCCTCATCACCCAGGATCTCGCCCGCCAGCTTCCTCCCGGACCCATGATCGGACGCCAGCTCCGCGTCGGCGAGCAAACCTTCACCGTCATTGCTGTTTTCCGTGAGCGCGTCGCCACCTTCGGCCAGTCTGAAATCGGCGCCCAATCCGTACTCATTCCCTTCCGTCTCATCAAGTACTACTCCGGCAACGACTACGTCCGCACGCTCTACGCTCAGACCGATGCCAGCGACAGCGTCGCCGAAACCACCGTCGCCGTGCAGTCCCTGCTCAAGAACCGCCATACTCCCGGCGCCGTTTACGCCGTGCAGAACCTCGCTTCCATCCTCGACGCGGCGCGCAAAATCTCCATGGCCCTCACCATCGTCCTGCTCCTGGTTGGAATGATCGCCCTGATCATCAGCGGCGTGGGAATCATGAATATCATGCTGGTCACGGTTACCGAACGGACCCACGAGATCGGCCTGCGCAAGGCCGTCGGCGCGCGCCGCGAAGAAATTCTCTACCAGTTCCTCATCGAGGCGCTCGTCATCAGCGGCCTCGGCGCAATCGCTGGAATCGCCATCGCCGTCGGCATCAAGGTCGTCGTCGAGCCCCTGATTCCTCCCGAAGCTGGATTGAAAATTCCCATCTCAATTTACTCCGTCATCGCCGCCTTCGTCGTTTCCTGCGCCACCGGAGTGCTCTTCGGTTATCTGCCCGCCAGCCGCGCCTCCAAGCTTCAACCCACCGAGTCCCTCCGCTACGAGTAGAACCAGCGCCTGGCGTCTCCGTCCGCCCGCTACCATCTCCGCGCTTCCATCTGCTCAATGTTGTACAGCGGCCACCCCACTCCCGCCGCCTCCCGCACCCGCTTCACCAGCTTGCCGTAGATGGCCACCGTGACCCGTTCTTCCGTCCCGATCCGGAAGCGCGCCATATCGTAGATACCGAAAAACGCCTTGCCCGTTTCCACCTCAATTTCCCGCCAGGGAATCCGCAGCGCCGGATGGCAGGCCCGCAGCGGGAACATCACCGGCATCACTGCAAAGGAAAGTCCCTCCGGGCTCGCGCCCACCTTCAGGCAGTTGTTGTAACTGCACCATCCGCGGAAGCGCGCGCTCTGCCAGCTCCACGCTTCGCCCCGGAATTCCTCCGTCGTCCCAAAGCGCCGCCCCAGCAGGGCCCAGCCGCTCATCCGGCTGATGATCCAGAGCAGTGCAAGCAGGTACAAGACGCCTGCCGCCACGAAAACCGCCACCAGTCCTACGCCCGGCAATGCTTGTAAATTCATGCCCCCATCCTAGCCGAGAGCCGCCCACGGCGCTACAGAATCGCAGCCTCCGCCCTTTGCCCGCCGAATCCCGCCGGCTCGCTCCCTGTTGCACCTTTTACCGCCGGGTGCCACACGTCCGTGCCGCGCCTTTCCTGCGGCGCCAGGGTGAAAAGCAACACGCTTCCCCTCCTAACCCTCCTGCTGTTGCCTTTGACCTGCTCCCGGCCCCGGCCTTTGCTACACTTCCCCCATGCTTCCGCGCCTCGCATTTGCTATCGTCGTCAGCATGAGCACTTTCGCCGCTGCCCAGTCCCTCCCTGCTCCGCTGGCTGTCACCGATCCCACTCAGCTCCAGTCCGCCACCGTTGAGAACCTCCAGAAGTTTTCCATTCCTGCGCTCTACAGCACCCGCCAGATCGGCGGTTCCGCCTGGTCACCCGACGGCTCCGCAATCGCCTTCATCTCCAACATCAGCGGACGCAACAATCTCTGGACCGTCCCCGCCACCGGGGGCTGGCCCACCCAGCTCACCATCAGCGACCAGCGCCAGGCGTCGCCCGCCTGGTCGCCCGACGGTAAATGGATCGCCTACAGCAGCGACAAGAACGGCAACGAGCTCTGGGACATCTTCCTCGTCAGTCCGCTCAGTGGCGAAGTCACCAACCTTACCGCCTCGCCCGATGCCGCCAGCCAAGCGCCCGCCTGGTCGCCTGACTCCCGCCTGGTCGCCTACATGACCAAGGCCAAAACCTCGCCCAGCTTCGAAATCGAAATCATCGACATCGCCTCGCGCCTCACCACCCATGTCACCCGCAATTCGCCGCCGCAGCTCGGCAATGTTTCGCCCCTCTGGTCGCCCGACGGCCGCCACGTCGCCTACACCCAGGAGAACGCCAGCGGTAAGGATTCCAACATCTTTCTCTACGACCTTGCCACCAAAACGGCCACCAACCTCACCCCCCACGCCGGAGACCAGACCTTCACGGCGGCCGCCTTTTCCCTTGGCGGCAAGGCCCTCCTCGTCACCAGCAACGCCGGTAACGGCTATGACAATGTAGCCATGCTCGAGATCGCCTCGAAAGAAATCTCATGGGTCACCAACGACAAGTGGGAAGTCCACGCCGGCAGTTTCTCGCCCGACGGCCACAACATCGTCTGGGCCGCCAATGTCGATGGCCGCGAGGCGCTGTTTTCCAGCCCCGCCGCCGGCGGCGCAGTCCAGCGCCTTCCGCTTCGCGATGGCGTCAACGCCTTCGCCGGCAACCCTTCGTCCTGGAGCCGCGACGGCCAGCGCCTGCTCTACTACCACGGCGGCGCGGACGCGCCCAACGACCTCTATGTCCTCGATCTCAAATCCGGTAAGTCCACCCAGCTCACCAATTCCCTGGTCGCCGGACTCAATCCCGGCAGCATGGTCACGCCCACCCTTGTCCACTACCCCAGCAAGGACGGCAAATTCACCATCTCCGCCTGGGCTTACGTTCCCAACAACATCATCCGCAATGGCACGTATCCCGCCGTCGTCTACATCCACGGCGGTCCCGCCTCGCAATCCGTGGACAATTTCAATCGCTTCATCCAATACATAAACAATCAGGGGTATCTCGTTATCGCGCCAAACTATCGTGGAGGTACCGGCTACGGGCGCGACTTCCAGGAAGCCAATCGTCACGACGCCGGAGGCGAGGAGCTCAACGACGTCGTCGGCGCAGCCGAATTCATCCGCCGCACCGGCTTTGTCGATCCCGCCAAGCTCATCGTCATGGGCGGCAGCTACGGCGGATATCTCACCATGATGGCCGTCACCCGCCATCCCGAACTCTGGGCCGCCGGAGTTCCCATCGTTCCTTTCGTCAACTGGTTCACCGAGTTCGAAAACGAGGACCCGCAGCTCCAGGAATCCGACCGCCTCTTCATGGGAGACCCGGTCAAGGACAAAGCTCTCTGGGAAGATCGCTCGCCCATCCATTTCATCAACCGGGTCAAGGCGCCGCTGCTCATCCTGGCTGGCGCCAACGATCCCCGCTGTCCCCAAACCGAGGCCCAGCAGGTTGCCGAAGCCATCAAGAAACAGGGTGGCGCCGCCCTCCTCAAAATTTACGAGAATGAGGGCCACGGCTTTGCCCGCGTTGAAAACCAGATCGACGCCTATCAGCGCGTCGCCGACTTCCTCCGTGTCCGCGTTCCCTCACCCGGTTGCGGCTGCGGAATCCAGTAGCCGTGATTTCGTCGCGATCCGGCCGGCTGCCCCACGTTCGCCGCGCCGTCTTTGCGCGGATAATGTGGGAAGCAACGCCGTTCGCGCCAACATGCCCTTGCCTTTGCTCTCAACCTCGAAGCCGTCAAGCTTTCAAACCTCCTCCCCACCTCTTTCACGGAAGCTAAACTTTTCCGTCCTGGCTTTTTTGCTACGATGAATTCTCAGTTCATTTTCTCCTATGGAGCCTCCCATGCCGCTGCCCTCCGATCTCCAAGCCCTCATCGCCTCCCGCCAAGCCCGCATCGGCATCATCGGCATGGGATACGTGGGCCTTCCGCTCACCCTCCTGTTCAGCGAGCAGTGCTTTCGCGTCACCGGCTTTGATGTTGATGCCAGCAAGGTCGCGGCGCTCAACTCCGGCAGTTCCTACATCGTCCGCATTCCCGCCGCCGAGATCGTCCGCGCCCATGCCGCGGGATTCCGCGCCACCAGCGCCTACTCGGAAATTGCCGATATGGACGCCGTCATCATCTGCGTCCCCACTCCCCTCGACGAGTATCAGCAGCCCGATCTCAGCTTTATCGAGCAGACTGCTCGCGCCATCGCGCCCAACCTTCGCCAGGGCCAGCTCATCATTCTTGAGAGCACCACCTACCCCGGTACCACCGAGGAAATCCTCATCCCCATCCTCGAGTCCGGCAATCCCACCGGCCTGCGCGCCATCCGCAAACCCGGCGAGTCCGGCTTCTATGCAGCCTTCTCGCCCGAGCGCGAAGATCCCGGCAATGACCGGGTCGCCCGCCGTGATATTGCCAAGGTGATCGGCGGCCTTGAGCCAACCGCTACGGCTCTTGCCTCGGATCTTTACGGCACCATCTTCAATCGCACCGTTCCCGTTTCCTCGCCCGCCACCGCCGAGATGACCAAGCTCCTGGAAAACATCTACCGCTGCGTCAACATCGCCCTCGTCAATGAACTCAAGCAGCTCTGTGACCGCATGGGAATCAGCATTTTCGAAGTCATCGACGCCGCCAAAACCAAGCCCTTCGGCTTCCAGGCCTTTTATCCCGGTCCCGGTCTCGGAGGCCACTGCATCCCCATCGATCCCTTTTATCTCTCCTGGAAGGCCAAGCAGTTCGACTTCCGCACCCGTTTCATCGAACTCGCCGGCGAGGTCAACGGTGCCATGCCTTATTACGTCATTGAGAAGACCGCGCTGGCTCTCAATCGGCAAAAAAAATGTCTCAACGGAGCGCGCATCCTCGTCCTCGGCCTCGCCTACAAACGCGACATTGACGATCTGCGCGAGTCTCCGTCGCTCACCATCATCGAATTGCTCCGCAAAGCCGGCGTCCAGGTCGCCTACAACGACCCGTTCTTCCCCACCGTCGGCCATGGCCGCCATTACGACCTCAACATGACCTGCACGCCTCTCGATGACCTTGGCCAGTATGACGCCGTCCTCATCGTTACCGACCACACCGCCTACGACTACCGCCGCATTGTCGCCGAAGCGCAGATCGTCGTCGATACCCGCAACGCCACCAAGGGCATCGACGCCCCCAATATCGTGCACTGCTAGAATTGAACCACCGGGTGCGCATTTGCCGTAGCTGGCAAATGTGGGAAGCGGAAAGCTCATAGGAATCGCAGCTCTTTATGGCAACTTACCTGATTACCGGAATTGCAGGCTTCATCGGCTCCAACATCGCCCGCGCGCTGCTCGCCCAGGGCGCCTCCGTCCGTGGCGTCGATAACTTCATCACCGGCAAGCGCGCCAATCTCGAGGACCTCGCCGCCGTCGACTTCGTCGAGGGCACCATCGAAGATCCCGAAACCTGCGCCCGCCTCTGTCACGGCGTCGATTTCATCTTTCATGAAGCGGCCCTGGCCAGCGTTCCCCGCTCCGTTGAAGATCCCGTCCCAACCAACTCCGCCAACGTTACCGGAACCCTCAACCTTCTCATTGCCGCCCGCAACGCTTCGGTCCGCCGCGTTGTCTATGCCGGCTCATCCTCCTGCTACGGAGACCAGCCCACCCTCCCCAAGCGCGAGGACATGGTTCCCGGTCCCATCTCCCCATACGCCGTCAGCAAACTCGCCGGCGAGCACTACATGCGCTGCTTCACCAGCGTCTACAACCTGGAGACCGTCACCGTCCGCTACTTCAACGTCTTTGGTCCCCATCAGGATCCATCCTCGCAATACTCCGGCGTACTCGCCAAGTTTTCCCTCGCCATGCTCCAGGGCCGCACCCCCGTCATTTACGGAGACGGCACCCAGAGCCGCGACTTTACCTACATCGAAAACGTCGTGGACGCCAATCTCCGCGCCATCCAGGCTCCGGCTGCAAAAGTTTCCGGCCGCGTCTTCAACATCGCCACCGCGCAGCGCATCACGCTCAACGATGCCGTCCGCAGCCTTCGTGAACTCACCGGCTACACCGGTCCCGTCGAATATGCCCCTGCCCGCGCCGGAGACATCGCCCACTCCCTGGCCGACATTTCACTGGCACGCGCCGCCCTCGCCTACGAACCCAAAGTCAACTTCCATGAAGGTCTGCGCCGCACTCTGCTCTGGTACCGCGCCATGACCGGCGACGCCCAATAGCCGGTTGCGAGCGCCTCCGTTCTTCGTCTGAACCCCGGCCACTTCCGGCATCCCCGCAATCGTGCAACAATGGTTTGACCATCCCAAGCCACGGACGCTAATGATGAATCGATTCCTCGCGCTTTTTCTCCTGCTCGCCGGCACCGCCATGTATGCACAGAATCAACCTCCCGCGCTTCTGCACGATGCAGCTCACTGCCTGGTCACCGATCCGCACAATTGGCTCGACAAGCAAACCTTGAGCGCCCCCGAACTGAATCTCGGATTCCTCACCGACAACAAGACCGTGCTCGGCGACAAGTATCTCTACGTCGTCGTCTTCACCAACCCGAACCGCAGCCATGGAAAGATTTTCGATATCCGCCTCAAGCAGGAAGACCATCACCACGTCTTCAGCGTTGAGAACAGCGCAACCTTCGTCTTCTCAGCCCAGGGCGTCGAATTCCCCACGCCTCCCGTGGGCGGCCAGTGGGCCCAGAATCAGCTCATTCCCGCCATCCAGCACATCGAGCACCACAAGTTCTACACCGCCGAGACGAAATATCTTCTGAAGCCCGCCAAGAACGTCCTGTGCGAGTCCAACATGGAAAACAAATAGCCGCTCGGCGGCCCCACCGGATCGCCACGCCTGCCCGGCCCTGGCCTCACCGCCCCGGCTGCGGAACCGGCACTGCCACTCCTCCGTCCATCTTCGGAATCCCAAAGTGTCCGCTCAAGTGCAGCAGGTCCAGCGGCGTAACCGATCCCGACGCCGCCACAAAATTCACCTGCCTCGCCCCCACCAGCAGCACCGCAATGTCGCGCACCGCCGCCTCGTCCAGGTGAATCCACAAATCGCTGTGCATCCCGCTCGCGTTCTTGTGATTGCTCACCAAATGCAGCCATCCCGCCTCGCGATACTGTTGGCTGATCGACTCCACCAGCGCCGGATCGTAGACAACCTCGCCCGCAAAACGGAAGCTGCGCACCGAAACGCCGTTGACTCCCGCAATCACCCGCCGCAGGTCTTGGTTGTTCTTGTCCAGCTTCGCGGCCAGCACCAGCATCGAGTGGTCCAGCCTGAACTCCGTCCGCGACGCCGCCGTCTGCCCCAGCGCCGCAATTCCCTCCGGAACCCATTCCCGGCTTTCGCCCGCTGGCGCAGCCATAGCCGGCGGAGCCGCGTCCGGCGCAGCCGCAGCCTGCCCTTGATCCTGTGCCCGTGCGCTCAATCCCAGCGCGCAGCCAATCCATACCCAAAACAGAATCCGGGTGAGCCTCATCGTTCTCCACCTCGCAATCATTCCGGCACAGCACCGCCGCCGTGCATTCATTCTAGAACCCCACCTCACCCGCCATGTTCCGTCGCCGTCCGGCTCGCGGAACACAATAAGATTGTTCCGCACATTGTTCCGCCTAGCGTTTCCCTCCCCCAATAAAAATGCCTGCCATCGGCAGGCACAACCTTTGAGTGTCATCCTGAGCGAAGCGAAGGCCCCCAGCGCAGCTCAATTCCCCGGCGCAGCCTCAAGCCTTTCGGCCAACCAGCAACTCCTCTGCTATCCCCGCGCTTATTTCCAAACCACGGCCCTCCGCCCACAAGCGCTCGGGTTTACACTTCCGCTCCGCTCCCTAGAAGGCCCACTTCAGCACTGACGCGCCACTGGTAAACCCGGCTCCCACCGACGCAATCAGCAACGTATCCCCCTTGTGCAGCCGTCCCGTCTCCACGGCCGTCTGCATTGCCAGCGGAATCGTTCCCGCCGTGGTGTTGCCAAAGTCCTCAATATTGATGATCACCTTTTCCCGAGGCATCTTCAGCCGGTCGGCCGTCGCCGTAATAATCCGCTTGTTCGCCTGGTGAGAAATAAAGCAATCCACGTCCGCCCCGGTCAGCCCTGTCTTGGCCAGCACGCGTTCGGTCACTTCCGCCATTTTCTTCACCGCATACTTGAACACCTGCTGCCCATCCTGATGAACATAATGCATTTTCTTGTCCACCGTCTCATGGCTCGAAGGATGCAGGCTTCCGCCTCCCGGCAGGTACAGATAATCCCCGCCGAAGCCCTCGATCTGGTGCACAAAGTCGATAAAGCCAAAGTCTTCGCCCTCTTCCGTCGGCTCCAGCAGCACCGCTCCCGCGCCGTCGCCAAACAGGATGCAGGTCGCCCGGTCGGTGTAATCGATCATCGTCGAATTCGCGTCCGCGCCGATCACCAGCACCTTTTTGTGCGCCCCGCTTTCCACCAGCTTCGCGCCCACCGTCAGCGAATACACAAACCCCGAGCACCCGGCTGAGATATCGAATCCCCACGCCTGCGGAATCGCCAGCTTTTTCTGCACCAGGCAGGCCGTCGACGGATACATCATGTCCGGCGTCACCGTTCCCACGATGATCGCCTCCACGGTGCTCAAATCCACGTTGTGACGCGCCGCCAGGTCCTGGGCCGCCCCAACCGCCAGGTCGCTGGCGGCCACGCCCGCATCCACAATATGCCGCTCGCGAATCCCCGTCCGCTCCAGAATCCATTCATTGGTGGTAGCGACCATTTTTTCAAGGTCGTCGTTGGAGAGAATGCGGGGAGGTACAAACGCGCCGAGAGCCGTGATCTTGGCCCGAATCTTATTCTTCAACTTCCCTGTCTCCGGTAGTAGCAATCAGCCAATTGTCGCCCACCCCGGCTTGAATGTAAACCACTCGTCTCGCAACCCCTGGCGCCGGAGCCTCGGCTGCCCACTGCCCCGCGTTCCCCCGCGCTTGGCGGACGTGGAGTTGTGAACCTTCGCAGGCCGCAGAACCACTACCCTCCGATTTCGCCTCTGTCCCGCCCCAAATCCCTCCACATCACGTTTTCATGTGCGATCTATCACATCTATAGCCAATATTCGTACGTTACCCTCACGCAGGACGTTGCAAGCGCAGGCACTTTCGCCGCTTTGTATCGGCCGCCCTTAAATCCAAATCCGTCACTTTATGATCGCGAGGCATTCTTACTTATGAAGGACTGGCGCAGCACTTACAAGTACAAGCTTGTTTCCGCCCACCAAGCCCTGCAATCCGTTAGATCCGGAGACCGCGTCGTTCTCGGTCACGCCTGCGGAGAACCGCCCGCCCTCGTCCAGGCGCTGGTCGCCCGCGCCCCCGAGCTGTCCAATGTCGAAATCGTGAACCTGGTCAACGTAGGACCAGCCGACTTTGCCCGGCCCGGCATGGAACGCAGCTTTCGATACAACGGATTCTTTATCGGGGCGCCAACCCGCAGGGCCGTCGAGGAGAATCGCGGCAGCTACCGGCCATGCTTTTTCTCCGAGGTGCCGCGCCTGTTCAAGCACCACATCCTCCCCGTCGATGTCATGCTCCTGCAGGTCACTCCGCCCGATGAGCAGGGTTTCTGCAGCTACGGACTGGCGGGCGACTACACCCAGGCCGCAACCGAGGTCGCCCGGATCGTCATTGCCCAGATGAATCCCGCCTACCCCCGAACCGCCGGCATCCGGGTTCATCTCGACGCCCTCACCTGGATCGTGGAACAGGAGTCTCCCATCGTCCAGATCAGCCCGCCCCCGTGTGGCCAGGTCGAGCGTCAAATCGGCGAGCACATCGCCGCTCTCGTGCCCGATGGCGCAACCCTCCAGCTCGGCATCGGAGCCATTCCAGAGGCCGCGCTTGTCGCTCTCAAAAATAAGCGCGACCTCGGCATCCATACCGAGATGTTTTCCGACGGCGTCGTCGATCTCGCCCAAGCCGGCGTCATCACCAACCGCAAGAAAACGCTCCACCCCGGCAAGTTCATCGTCACCTTTCTCATGGGCACCGACAAGCTCTACAACTTCGTCCATAACAATCCCGACGTCGAATTGCGTCCCGTCGACTACACCAACGATCCCTGCGTCATTGGCAAGAATGACAACATGATTTCCATCAACTCCGCCCTGCAGGTGGATCTCACCGGCCAGGTCAACGCCGAGATGATCGGCAGCCTTCAGTTCAGCGGTGTCGGCGGGCAGGTGGATTTCGTGCGCGGCGCCGGCCGCTCGGCGGGCGGAAAGTCCATCATCGCCCTGCCATCCACCGCCGCCAGGGGCGCCATTTCCCGGATCTGCCCGCGTTTGGACCCAGGCGCGGCGGTCACCACCTCGCGCAACGACGTACACTACATCGTCACCGAGTACGGTATCGCCAACCTGCGCGGCAAAACCTTGCCGCAGAGGGCCGAAGCCCTCATCGCAATCGCGCACCCGGACTTTCGCGATTCCCTCTCCAGCCGGACTGCTGTCCGCGCCGCGACCGCCGTCTAGCGGCCTTCGCCGGCACTGCCGGCAACACGTCAAAGCCTCCATCGGCCGCCCTGATTCGGGCCGATGGAGGCTCTTTTACCCCTGTACTCAAAATTTCTTTTCCCGGCCTGGCTCTCAGCGCATCAGCATCCAGACCGATCCGCCGATCACCGCCCATATCGCCAGCGACAGGGGGATTGCCAGGGCCAGTCCGCGGATCATGCCACTCTCCACCGGTACATCGTCATCGGATCCCGGGCAGACGTGCGTTTCCTGCCGTGCGATCTCTTTCAGTGCGGCTTCTGCCGCCATCGCCTCCGCCGCCAGATTCCGTCCCGCCGCCTCAAAGGGTTCCGTATGCATTGCCGTTTGCCCCGTGCAAACAGCTTCACTCCATTCGGCTCACAGGCGCAATGCTTCCCCTCACATGTCAACGGAATCAGTCCCTAAATAGAGCAGGTATCAAATCGGGAGAGGCGGGCATGGCCGCCGCTTCAATCCGCGGCAGCAACAGCAAAAGCCGGACACCGGAAGCTCACTGCGCACAAAACGGCCCGTTACCGTTGCTTCCTTCCGGACCTGGCGGGATTGGCGGGGTTTCGTCGCGTAAGACCGATGTCCGACCAGCTTCGATACTACCACGTAACTTTTTCTCCATCATCCTCGCGTTCTCCATCATCCTCCCGCCCCGGAAAACTCCATCCCCGCCTCCGCTCTAAGCTCGCCGTTACTCTATACTTAAGACCTTATGTCTGCGGCTGCTCCATCCCGCCCGGTCCCGTCCATCGCGCCCCCGGAGATCGAGCGCCTTTTCCAGACTTCGCTGTTTCTGCTCGTCGTCACCGGTTTCGCAACCCTGGCCTCCACCGGCAAGCTCGATCTTTTCAGCGTCCTGTTCGTCCTCACCGCCCTGGTTCTCCGAGCCTATTTCCTCCTGCGTGACCGTACCTGTTTCATTCCCCGCCGCATCACCTCCTGGCTTGCGGTCATCTACTTCCTCATCTTTTTCGTCGATTTCTTTTTTTTCTCCGGGCGTGACCTGGTCACTCCCGCGGTTCACCTCGTCCTGTTCGGGATGTGCGTCAAGTTGTTCAACGTGGAGAGGGATCGCGACTACATTTACCTGGCCGTACTCTCGTTTCTCATGGTCCTGTCGGCGGCCATCCTCACCGTCGATTCCGCTTTCCTCGGCGCTTTTGCTCTCTTCCTCGTCCTGGCTGTCTTCTGCTTCATGGCCATGGAAATCCGCCGCTCCGCGCTGGCTGCCTCAAACGCCGAGTCCCTTGCCATTCCCGGCCTGCGCACCCGCCGCCGCGCCATCTCTCCTTTGCACCGGCTCTCGGCTTCGCTCGCCCGTACCACTGCCGTCATGGTGGCTGCCATCCTTGCCGCCGCCGTCGTTCTGTTTTTCGCCATGCCCCGCATCAGCGGCGGCTATCTCTCCCGCTATGCCCAGAGTGACACCATCTCCGCCGGCTTTTCCGACTCCGTCAACCTCGGCGAAATCGGACGCATCCAGCAATCCTCCGAGGTCGTCGCCCACATCCGCATCGAGGGTGACACCACCGGCGACCACCAGATCCGCCTCCGCGGCGCGGTTCTCACCGCCTTTGACGGAAAGCGCTGGACCAATCCCCATCGCGATCCCGATGTCCTCGCCCAGGGCTATGGCCGTGTCTTCCAGCTCTCCGCCCGCAGCACTCCGTTCGAACGCCGCGAAGACCTTCGTCTGGCCCGCGGCCCGCAGATCGACCTTCTCCACTATCGCGTTCTCATGGAGCCGCTCGGCACCACCGTCATCTTCACAATCCCCACCGCTCAGGCTCTGTTCGGAGCTTTTCGCGAGATCACCGTAGACGACGACCAGACCTTCCACAACCTCGACCGCGAGCGCAACGTCACCCTCTACGAGGGCGTCTCAGACGTCTCCGTCCCGCCGCCACCCGTGCTCGACCGCCTCAAGGACGCCGCCGTGCCCGCCATGCCCGGCCGTTACCTCCAGCTTCCCGAGCGCCTCGATCCGCGCATCCCACAGCTCGCTCACCAGCTCGCCGACCCGCAACCATCCCCCTATCGCCGCGCCCTTGCCATCGAGCGCTACCTCAACACAAACTACGGCTACACCCTCCAGCTTCCCTCGCAACCTCCGGCCGATCCCCTCGCCGACTTCCTTTTCCACCGCCGCCGCGGTCACTGCGAGTACTTCGCCTCATCCATGGCCGTCCTTCTGCGCACCGTCGGCATCGCTTCGCGGGTCATCACCGGCTTTCGTGGCGCGCAGTTCAATCAGATCAATTCCAGCTACATCGTCCGTGCCAGCGACGCCCATTCCTGGGTCGAGGCCTACATCCCCGGCGCCGGTTGGACCGCCTTTGATCCCACTCCCGCCGGCGGCGCTTCGGCCACCAACCTGTGGACCCGTTCCCAGCTCTACATGGACGCCGCGCGCGAGTTCTGGCGCGAGTGGATCATCAACTACGATGCCGGTCACCAGCAGGCTCTCTCCGTTGCCAGCGCGCGCCAGGGACGTCACGGCATCACCGCCTTCCGCCTCTGGACTGCCAGTATCTACCAGCGCATGTTGCGTTGCGCACGCCGCGTCCACCGCGCCGCCACCGACGATCCCGTCCGCCTGTTGCGTCCCGCGCTCATCCTTGTCGTCATCCTGCTGGCCATTGCTCTGCCCATGGCCGCCATCCGTCTGCGCAACCTCTGGCGAGCCGCATCCCCGCTCATCTCGCCGCGCTCGGCCGCCTCCATCTTCTATCTCCGCATGGTTCGCCGCCTCGCCCGCAGGGGATACCGCCGCTCGCCCGCCCAAACTCCCGCCGAGTTCGCCGCCTCCATCACCGATCCCGGCCTCCGCCAGTCCGTGCTCCTCTTCACCGCGGCCTACGAGCGCGCCCGCTTCGGCGGTTCCACGGCCGCCGCCGCCCAACTCCCAGCCCTGCTCCAGCAGCTTCGCAAACCCAGCGCCCACTCCTGAACTCGCCCCCTCGGAACCGGCTATGTCGCTTCCAGGGTGTCCCGCCGAACCCACCCTGTCCCGGGCGCAACCTCAACACCAACGGGCAACCGCTACTGTCCATCCGCGCCTATTGCAACCCCACTTTAGTAACCAGCACTCTCCCGATTTGAAATCGGACCGCTTCTTCCCATATCCCACAAATTCGTTTTTCTCCAGCCTTCAGCTTCGCTCCCAATCCCCCGTTCACCCACTTGGGTAATAACATGGCAACCATAAACTTCACCTCCGATTTTCGAAGTTTCTTCTTTCGCGGCAATCCCGTTCCCATGTTTCTATACGACAGCGATTCGCTGCGTATTCTCCGGGCCAACGACGCCGCGCTCGCCAGGTACGGCTACAGCAGCCGGGAATTTCGCCGCATGACCATCCGTGACCTCAGCCCTCGCGGCGAGGATCACGCCGTCGATCCAGCTCTCGCCGCCGGTCATGGAACTCCCGCCCCATCCCTGTCGACCCACTCCACCAGGGATGGAAGGCTTCTTGCCGTCGAGATTCGCCTCGCTCCATTCCTCCACCGGCAGCGCCACTTCTGCCTCATGTCCGCCTCGGACTCCCCGGACTGGAGCGATGCCCGCCTCCAACTCGAGCGCTCCGAGCAAATCCATCGCTCGCTCGTCCGCGAGTGCCCTTACGGAATCTATCGCTTCAACCTCACCACCTCGCGCTACGAACTGGCCAATCGCGCCGTCTTGCAGCTTCTCGGCTACACCCTTGAGGAGTTCCGCGCTCTGGAGGCAACCGACATCTATCCTGATCTGCGCGAGCGCGACCGGTTGGGGGCGATGTTGCTCGCCGCTGGCAATGTCAGCGGTTCCGCAACCACCCGCTGGCGCAAGAAAAATGGCGACATCATCCGCGTCTGTCTCTTCGGCTATCTCTTCACCGATGCCGGGACCGGCCACCAGTACATCCAGGGCTATGTCCGCGACATCACCCGCCAGCGCGAGATCGAGGAGCAACTCAGCCATACCAATCGCATGGAATCCGTCGGCCGCCTCGCCGGGGGCGTCGCTCACGACTTCAACAACATCACCCAATCCATCAGCCTGTCCTGCGAGCTCGCCCTGCGCAGCCAGCTCGCCCCATCCATCGAATCCAAGCTTCTCGACATCATGCAGCAGGCCGCCCGCGCCGCCGAGATCACCCGCCAACTCCTCGCCTTCAGCCGCCGCCAGGTTCTCCAGCCCCGCGTCGTCAACCTCAATGACACGGTTCGCAACGCGCTCTCCATGCTCACCCGCGCCGTCGGTGTCGATGTAAGCATCGAGCTGAAGCTCGATGACACCATCGATCACATCCTCATCGATCCCGAACAGCTCACCCTCGTCCTCATGCAACTGGCCGACAATGCCCGTGCCGCCATGCCCCAGGGTGGCCGGCTGCAAATCTCCACCGCCTCCTGCCCCGCCTGCGCGGCGCCCATCCAGGGCATGAATCCCCAGCCCTGCGCCGTGCTCACCGTCACCGATAACGGCGTCGGCATGGACGAAGCAACCCTGCGGCGTATCTTCGAACCATTCTTCTCCACCAAGGACACCACCCTCACTACCGGCCTCGGGCTCTCCACCGTCCACGGCATCGTCGCCCAGAGCAAGGGCCGCATCGAATGTCACTCCCGTCCAGGACAGGGCGCAACCTTCCTCATCTACCTGCCCCTTGCCACCGAACACCCCGTCGCCGCTGCCGCCGCCTTTACGGGAGACAACAACGGATCTCGCATCCTCCTGGCCGAGGACGATCCAATCGTCAACAAGCACCTCACCCACGCCCTCCAGAAGGCTGGATTCTCCGTCGACTCGGTCTGCAATGGCGAGGAGGCTCTCGCCGCCTTTGCCCGCCAGCCATACCAGGCCGTCGTCACAGACATCGTCATGCCAAAGCTCGGTGGAATCGAATTGACCAAGCACCTTCGCCAGCATCACTTCCTCGTCCCAGTCGTACTCATTTCCGGCTATAGCGAGGAGATCAGCGTCATGCAAAATCTCCCGCACAACCACATCGCTTACCTCCAGAAACCTTTTTCCAGCCCGCAACTGGTCGCCATCATCCGCAACCTCCTTGCTCGCTCCCCCGTCCCCGAAAAGCCCAAACCCTGATCTCGCTCTGCCGCTCGAATTTCGCCGCCTCTGCTCCCAACCGTGCCCCTGCTCGTGCCCGCGCCCTCGCCTTTGCCCTTGCCCTTGCCTTTGCTTTTGCTCTTGCTCTTGCTTTTGCTTTTGCTCTTGCTCTTGCTTTTGCTTTTGCTCTTGCTCTTGCTCTTGCCTTGGATTTTGCCCTTGCTCTTGCTCTTGCCCTTGCCGTTGCCTTGGCCCTTGCCGTTGCCTTGGCCCTTGCTCTTGCCTTGGCCCTTGCTCTTGCCTTGGCCTTTGCTCTTCAGATGTCATCCTGAACGAAGTGAAGGACCCCCGCGCTGCCCAAATCGCCCGTGCCGCTCCAGGCTTTTCAACCGCAATCGATTTTCCCCTTCCTCCAGACAAAACAATCGCGCCCCATAGGGACGCGTGACCAATGTACTCTTCGTTCAACACAACACGAAATTTGTTATCTCATGAGTACATGTTTCGCAACCTGCCGGAACCATGTACTACCCAGTTACACTCCACCCCTCCAACCATTCACCTTCCGTGCAATCGTTGCTTTTTCCCAGACATGTACTCTCTCGCCACTACTTCTCGGTTTTTCTTCAAGAGCTGCATGCGATGCCACACCGGAACACCCTTGGCCACTGCGTGCAACGATTCCCATGGCTACTATCGAGGTGGTAAACATCGCTCCGGCACAGCAAAGGCCCGGCTGCGCCGGGCCTTTGCAAATTGCGGCTTCTCTCTTATTTCGGGGTCGCCAGGTATCCGGAAATTTCGTCCTTGCTCACGTTGAACACTACGACCTCGTAAAGCTGCCTGTCGCGCCCCGTGTAGAACTGTAAGGGCTCGCCCAGGGTGCGGTCTTTCTTTTCGATGGTGTGATCATCCGCATAGACATTGAGCGTGAAGCGCGACTTCTTCGGATCCGTCTTCTTCAACTCCAGGCTCACGGTCGAAATCGGGCTGCGCTGCTTTTTCCGCAGCTTGAACTCAAAGTAGTTGCGGTCGCCTTTGTGTTTTAGAAACTCCAGCTCATCGTGATTTTTCGCAATCAATCCGCTATGCACATTCAAATCGCCGATCGCGGTTTCGAGCTTCGCTTTGGTGGCCGCAAGGTCGCTGCGGGTGTTGGCGATATCGCTCTGCGCCCCGCCAAGGTCGGTCCTCACCCCGCTTACCGCCGTGTTCACGTTGGCAACTTCCCGGTTCGTGGCCTGCTGCTCAGCCGCCAGTTTGGCCGCCGCGCGCTCCTGTTGCGCCTTCAGTTCAGCCGTCCGCTTGGCAAGCTCTTCCTGCGTCATTCCAACCTTGGAACCCAGCGCTGCCATGCCTGCTTCAATGTTTTTGTCGGTCAGGTGGAGCTTGTCTTCAATCACCTTTGTTTCTGCACTCTGGCGCTGCGCACCCGCTTCCAGAAAGCTCACGCGGCCGCGAAGATCAACGATGAGATACAGCGCAATTGCAAGTAAAACGGCAAGGATTACGATTCCAGCCACTAGCGCAACGGGGCTGGCCCGATGCTCCGTGGGCTGAATTTCAGCGGTCTCCGGCATGATGGGGCTCCTGATTAAAAGATTCACTGCAACGATTGTTCCAGTGCATCCGACCGGTGTCAACGGCGACTTGCTCCCCGGGCAAATCCATGCTTACAGAATAGGAAGCCAGAGACTTCGCCGGAGCGCGCGCGCACTGATTACAATGGAGGGGTGCAGAAACAATATGACGTACTTGTAATCGGTGGCGGGATCATCGGTCTCTCGCTGGCGTGGGAGTTGTCGCGCAACTCTGCGCGAGTGTTGCTGATCGAGCGTCAGGAGCCTGGACAAGAAGCCTCGCATGCGGGCGGAGGAATGATCGCCGACCTTGATCCCGTACTCCCCGTTGAACTGCGCGAACTTGCCCATCGCAGCGCCATGCTGTACCCGGCATTCGTCAGCGAGCTGTCCGCCGAAGCAGAGTGCGACATCGATTTGCGCGATGCCGGCGTGATCGCTTTCGAAGAGCACCCGCTTCAGGAGCAGCCTGGTATTTCGGCCATTACCGCCGCGCAGGCGTTGGAACTGGAGCCATGCCTGGCCATTCCTCCGGACTCTCCCTACACCATGCGCGAGCGCGCCGTGGACCCGCGCGATGTGGTGGCCGCTCTGCTTTCAGCCCTGCACAAACGCGGCGTGGAGATCGTGACCGGCGAAGCTGTCCGTTCCGTTCTGGCGGAGCATGGACACGCCAGCGGAGTGCTGACGGAGCGGGCCACCTACACCGCGCCGCGGATTGTGAATTGCGCCGGAGCCTGGGCCGCTCAGATCGAGGGCGCAAACGTGCGGACCCAACCGGTCAAGGGACACATGGTCGCGCTTGCGTTTCCAGAGGAGTTGTCAATGACGCCCGCGGCCCGCGAGCAGAACCGGGTGTTGCGCCATGTCCTGCGCTCGCGCTGGTGCTATATCATCCCGCGCAGCAACGGGCGCTACGTTGTAGGCAGCACGGTCGAACCGGCGGGCTTCGACAAGTCAGTGAACCGTTATCGAGTGAAGCGCTTGCAGGACGCCGCGACCCGCTTGATTCCACGCTTTGCGGAGGCAAAGATCGCCGAGGCCTGGACCGGCCTGCGTCCCGGAACTCCGGACAATCTTCCCTTGCTGGGAGCTACCAGCATCGCCGGCTACTTTGCCGCGACCGGTCATTATCGCGACGGAATTCTGCTCACCCCGGTTACCGCACAGGTGATGTGCGCGCTCGTCCTTGAGGGCAAGACGCTGATCCCGCTCGACAGGTTCTCTCCACAACGCTTCTAGATTTTCCGCCGGCATGGCGGTTCCGGATTCGAAGGCTCGCCCCACCTCTGGCCGGTGGGCCTTGCGCAATGCCGGCAATCCCGATGCTATACTCTCCAGTCTGCTTCTAGCTCCAGCTTCCGGGCAATTCAGAAAGGATGTTCCGTCATGGCCTCGCTTGCAATTTCGTTTGCAAAGAAAAACGAAAAGCGTTTTCTCGAAGAATTGAAATGCCTGCTCCGCATCCCCAGCGTCAGTACCCTTGAGGAACACCGGAAGGATATCGACGAGGCCGCCGGATTTGTCGCCGCGGAGTTGAAGCGCATCGGTGTCGAGCACGTAGAAATCGTGCAGACTGCGGGCTTTCCTCTGGTATGCGGCGACTGGCTCCACGCTGCCGGCAAGCCCACCGTGCTTATCTATGCGCATTACGACGTGCAACCGGCCGAACCCCTGGAAGAATGGATTTCACCTCCGTTTGAGCCCACCGAACGCGACCAGAATCTATACGCGCGTGGCGCGGTGGACGATAAGGGCCAGCTCTGGATGCAGATCAAAGCGCTGGAATCGCTGCTTGCCGCCGAGGGGAAATTGCCGGTCAACGTCCGCATTCTTTTTGAAGGCGAAGAGGAAATAGGCGGCGAGGCGGTTGAGAAGTTTGTGCACGAACACGCCGGCCGCCTGCAATCCGACGTCGCCCTGGTCTGCGACACGGAGCTGTTTGCGCCGAACCTGCCGACGTTGTGCGTGGGCTTGCGCGGCCTGGTTTACACCGAAATCGAGGCCCGCGGGCCAGCCACGGACCTGCACTCCGGAGTCTACGGCGGCGCCGCTCCCAACCCGCTGTTTGCTCTCTGCGAAATCATCGCCAGGTTGAAGGACGCGGATGGGCATATACTCATTCCCGGCTTCTACGATGAATGGGCCTCTCCCACCGAAGCCGAGTTGAAGGCCTGGAAGTCGCTGCCCTTCGAGGAAGAGCACTATCGAAAAACCGAGGTAGGCTCGACGGTGTTGACCGGAGAGAAAGACTACTCCGTCCTCTACCGGACCTGGGCGCGTCCTACTCTCGAGGTGCACGGCATGCCTGGCGGCTTTACCGGCCCGGGCGCAAAAACCGTCATCCCGGCCAGGGCTTCCGCAAAGATATCCATGCGCCTGGTGCCCGATCAGAGCCCCGACGACATCCTGGAAAAGTACACCCGGTATGTAAAGTCTCTTGCCCCCAGGGGAATTCAGATCAGCGTCAAGGTTCACTCCAAGGGCAGGGCCGTGGTGGTCAGCACGGACAACGACTACATCAAGGCCGCAAACCAGGCGTTGCATGAAGTGTTCCACAAGGAGACCGTGTACATTCGCTCCGGCGGCTCGATCCCCATCGTCGGACAATTCCGCAGAGATCTGAAAATTCCTTCCGTCCTCATGGGCCTCGGCCTGCCTGACGACAATATTCACGGTCCCAATGAAAAGTTTCATATTCCGAACTTCTACAAGGGCATTGAATCGGTGGTTCGTTTCCTGTCGATTCTCGGCGAGCCATAGCATCGGTTCATTCTGTCCACTGGAGGCCCGGCCGCGAACCGGGCTTTTTGTATGTACCGCTTGCAGTGTCTTGCTGCCGTGCACACCTGGGCTGAAGAGACTCACTCCCTCGCCTGCAACTCGTTTCCCGGGATATTCTGGGTGAAACTGGTTCACAGAAGCAGCAAAATTCTTGCACTCCATCTTGTGCATTCTGTGCGGCTAAGCTCCTTAATGCTACATTGGTAGTGCATCCTATTGGGGTTTTGCACAGCCACCTACAACAAATAGTGCTTTGTCCCTTGACTGTCCCTTTGGTGGCTCGATAAAGTGGCAGCAACTTGCGAGGCAGGCCTCCCTGCCGAAAGGAATTGGGAGGGCTCGAGGTTTTTCGAGTTGCCAGCCGCCACTCGCGCTGCGCCCCGAACGGCGCCCGAAGGTTGATGGCGAGATAGTTCGGTTGCTCGGAGTCCGAATCCGGGTTCCGATGGAAGGCATAGAAGGGCAGCTCCCAGCCGGAGTTCGCCTGATTTCAGCGTGTAAAGCGCCGAATTTTTGGAGAACGGATTTTGTTTCCGGCGTCGACCGCGAGAACAGAGCGCGCGATGTCAAGCGTCCGGGCGCAAGGAGTATACAGTTGCTGAAACTGAAAAAGCTTCAGATTCTGGGCTTCAAGTCGTTTTGCGACCGCACCGAATTGAAGTTCCCCGGTGACGGTATCGCAGCCATTGTCGGCCCCAATGGATGTGGCAAGTCGAACATCTCCGACGCCATCAGCTGGGTGCTTGGCGAGCAGAGCGCCAGGAGCCTGCGCGGCGCGCACATGACGGATGTAATTTTTGCGGGCACGCGCGAGCGCAAGCCTACCGGCATGGCCGAGGTCACGCTGCACCTGGTCGATCCCCAGGTGTACGAAGGCAGGATCGAGACGCCTGTCATCGAAATTCAGGACGAAATGCCCGACCAGGACTGGGATGAGTCCTCGCTGAGCGCACAACGCGCCCGCGAGGTCGAGGAATATACCGAGGAGGTGCATCCCGGGCAGACTGACGAAATTGAAGTTGCCGCCGCCGACAACGGACTTCCCGCCGACACTCCTGGCGCTGCTCCGGTTGCAGTGCAGGAAGGCTCTGCATCGCCGTATCCAGGCGATGGGGCTGCCGTCGGGTCTGGGGAAGCATCGGCTTCCGGGGAGCCAATGAGCGACGCGGCCGGGCGCGGCCCGCAGGTGGTGCTTAAGATTCGCCGGCGCAAATTCAAGACGACCTTCAAGAAGGGTGAGATTGCGGTGACGCGGCGGCTGTTCCGCAGCGGCGACAGCGAATACCTGCTCAACGGAAAGCTCTGCCGTCTCCGCGACATCCAGGACATCTTCATCGGTACCGGTCTGGGGCCGGAGTCCTATGCTCTCATCGAGCAGGGACGCATCGGTCAGATTCTGAGTTCCAAACCTACCGACCGCCGCAACATCATCGAGGAAGCCGCCGGAATCACGAAGTTCAAAACCCGCAAGCGGCTCGCTGAAGTTCGCCTGGCGGATGCGAAACAGAACCTTGCGCGCATCAACGACATCTTCGACGAAGTCACGCGGCAGATGAATTCCCTGAAGCGCCAGGCCGCCAAGGCTGAACGCTACGCCAAACTGCGCGACGAGATGCGCGGGCAGTTACGAATCGTGCTGGCCAGCCGTTTTGCCGAGCTCGAAGTACAGGCGCATCAACTTGAAACTGAACTCGCGCAGCTCACCGAGGATCTGCACATCCGCACCCAAGCCGTGCAGGCAATGGATTCCGAGCACGCCGAGCGCACTCAGCACGGTTACGCAATCGACCTGGAGGCGAAGCAGGCGCGCGAACGGCTGAGCCAGCTTCATCTGGAAATGGAGCGAGCCGGCGCCAGGCACCGCAACAACGAAGAGCGCTGCGCCGAACTCACCGCGCGCGCCGCCGCAGCCGAAGCCGAAGCCAGCAGCACGAGCGGCCAGCTACAGCGGCTTGAAAATGAACTCTCGGCGAACCAGCAGGTTCTGGAGAGCGCCGCGGCCGACGTTGCAAGCGCCCAGCAGGAACGCAACCAGCGCCAGTCGGAATCGCAGCAGGCCGCGCAGCGGCTGATGGAAGTGGAGCAGGAACAGGAGCGGCAACGCCGCCAGATGCTGGATGCAATCAACCTGACCTCGGGGATTCGCAATCGCATCACCCAGGCCGAAGAGCGCATTGCGGCCTTGCAGCGCGAGAGCGAGCGCCTGCAGCAGGAGTTGAGTTCGGCAAACCTGCAGGTGGAGTCCTTTGGCGGACAGCGCGGCCAGATCGGACTTGAATTTGAATCGGCTACCGAACTCTCGCGTTCGATCGCGGCCAGTCTGGCGGAAACGCGGGCGCAGATCGCAGAGAAACGCGCAGCCGAAGTTGAAGCCAAGCGGAAATTGGACCAGATGCGGTCGGAATCCGCCACCTTGCAGGGCAAGCGGGCCTCGCTTGAAGCGGTGATCCGGGAGCACGGTTTCTCGACGGAGTCGGTGCGCAGGCTGTTGCGCTCCGGACACTTGACAGGGCCAAACGCTCCGGTCGGCGTGCTGGCCGACTTCATCGAGGTGGAAGACAAGTACGAGGGAGTGGTGGACGAATTTCTGCGCGATGAGTTGAACTTCCTCGTCGTAAAGTCCTGGGAGGCGGCCAACGACGGACTGAACCTGCTGCGCAGCGATGTCGAGGGACGGGCAACTTTCCTGGTGCATCCCGAAGATTCGCAGGCAAAGTTCAGCTTTGTGTTCGACGAAACGATGCGGACGCACCTGCGGGAAGACCGGGTGATTCCGCTGAAGGATTGCATTCGCGTGCCGGAAAACTTTGGCAGTTCCCTGGAGGTGATTCTGCCCAAGCTTGGCAATGGCTACATTGTGCCGGATGCCGAGACCGGGCGCGCGCTCGCCCTGGAAAATCCGGATGCGTTCTACCTGTCGCTCTCCGGTGAGTGCTACCACAACGTGACCGTGACCGGCGGCAAAATGCTGGCGGAAGGTCCGCTGCAAATGAAACGCGACCTGCGCGAAGTGCAGCGCCAGATCGGGGACGTTGGCCGCGAGCTTGCGGCGCGGGAAAACCTGGTAGAAGAGCTTGCCAACGCAATCCAGGCGCTGCTTTTGCTGCAGGAGCGGTTGGAAGCAGAACGCCGCGACTCCGAGCAAAAGGTGATGACCAGCGGCCACAGCCTGCGCCAGCTTGACAGCGAGATGGAGCGGGTGCGGGTTCGCATTGCAGGATACCAGCGCGAACTGCTGCGCGTGGCCGGCGAACGCCAGAGCCGCGAACTGTTCATCGCCGAGCGCCGCCAGGAGTTGGAGCAACAGGAAGAAAAACGGCTGCAACTGGAAGCGCAAATGAGCGCCGCCCAGGAGCACGTCGCAGAGCTACGCCTGGCCCGTGACGCCGCCGCGGAAGCGGCGAGCGAAGTCATGGCCCGCGTCGCCGGACTGGAGGAGCGCCGTCACGCCGCCGCCGCAGCGCTGGCGCGAATCCAGTCCATGGTCGCGGAGGTGACACAGCGGGTGAATTCGCTGCGCTCTCAATTGGAGGGCGCAACCGCCGAGAAAGCGCAGCGCGAACGGGAAAATGAGCTGCTGGCATGCAATCTGGTGGAGTGGCAGCGCGAGTGCGAGCAGGCGCAGGCACGGGAACAGGAGCTGGCGGCCGAGAGCGAGCAGCTCCGGGTTCGCCTGGCCGGGATTGAAGTGGAACTGAAACAGGCTCGCGAGGTTCTGGACCAGGTTCGCGACCGTCGCGGCGAGTTGAGCGCGCAGGCGGCCAGGGCTACAAGCGACACCGGACACCTGGTCGAGACCTGCATCCAGGAACTCAGCCAGAGTCGCGAGGACTTGCTTGCCCAAGAGTCGCTGGCACACCAGACGGGCGATGAGCTGGCGGCCACCGAAACCAGCTATCGCGAGATGCGCGCGCGCCTGGATGGCATGGGGCCGGTGAACATGATGGCCTTGGAGGAATTCAAGGAAACGGCACAGCGCCACGAATTCCTGGAGACCCAGCGCAAGGACCTGTTGGATTCGATTGAGAACACGCAGAACACCATCAAGGAGATCGAGGAGATTTCGCGCGGCAAGTTCGACGAGGCGTTCGTCATCATCAATGCAAACTTTGCGCGCGCTTTCAAGAAACTGTTTGGCGGCGGTGAAGCGTGGATGAAGCTGACCGACGAGGAGAACTCCGCCGAGAGCGGGATCGACATCGTGGCGTCTCCTCCGGGCAAGAAGACGCAGAATGTGCTGCTGCTCTCCGGCGGTGAAAAAGCCATGACGGCAGTGGCGCTGCTGGTTGGCATCTTCCAGTTTGCGCCCGCACCGTTCTGCATTCTCGACGAAGTGGACGCTCCGCTGGACGAGGTGAACATAGCCCGTTTCGGCGAACTCATGCGCGAGATGAGCATGGAAACACAGTTCATCATCATTACGCACTCCAAGAAAATGATGACCATGGCGCCGGTGATGTACGGGGTCACCATGCAGGAACCGGGCGTGTCGCGCATTGTCAGCGTGCGCTTTGGCGCCGAGAACGAACAGCCCCAGGCGGTTTCGGCCTGACTTTACAACCGTTTGCGGCCTCAATCGGCGCACGGGTTCCTTGACGGAGGCGGAGCGCAGGAATCCCGAATCCCATTCGGACAGGGTACCGAGGGTACCCGGAGGTACAGTGCAATCCGCGATGGGGTTGCGTTTCGGACATGTCCGAACTTCTCGGCTTTCAGGTTGCCTAACCGGAGGGAAATGTGATTAGAAGGTGACAACCTTTCCGTCGCGGTTGCCATCCTCTTGCCGACCCTTTGCAACCCTCGTGTTTATGCGGATGGGCATATACGTGACCCTCCCGTCAATGGTCGCGGAAAATTATTTTGGGCTTCTCCGGGAAACATCCTGGGATCTGCGTTGACAAAATCAACCCACTGTTTAGAATCCTTTTTTGTACCATTCGAACTTACAGTGACTACGAAACCAACCGACCCAGTGCTTCTTCGGACCGACTTCCCTGACTTGGATCTCCACGCCAGCGGAAAGGTACGCGACGTGTACCGTGTAGACGGCGAACGGCTCCTGTTTGTCGCCACGGACCGGATTTCTGCTTTTGACTTTGTCCTTGGCTCCGGCATTCCGGAGAAGGGACGGGTGTTGACCCAGCTTTCTCTGTTCTGGTTTGATTTCCTGAAAGACGTTGTGCCCAACCACCTGGTGACGGCTGATGTGGAACAGTACCCGGCGGCGCTGAAAAAGTATGCGCCGGTGCTGCGCGGCCGTTCCATGCTTGTGGTGCAGGCCAATATGTATCCGGTGGAATGCGTTGTGCGCGGCTATCTCTCCGGTTCCGGCTGGAAGGAATACCAAAAGAGCGGTGTGGTGTGCGGCATCGAGCTCCCCAAGGGACTCAGAGAAAGCGATAAGCTGCCGGAGCCAATTTTTACCCCGGCATCCAAGGCCGCCAGCGGCCACGACGAAAATATTTCCTTTGACCAGATGGTGAAGCATGTCGGGACCGCCAGCAGCGAAACGCTCCGCAAACTGAGTCTGGACATCTACAAGAAGGCCGCCGACTACGCGCTGGCTAAGGGCATCATCATCGCCGACACCAAGTTTGAGTTCGGCCAGACGGCAAACGGAATTGTGCTGGCCGACGAGGTGTTGACTCCCGACTCCTCGCGCTTCTGGCCGGCAGACAGCTATTCTCCGGGCAAGGCACAGTTGAGTTATGACAAGCAATACGTGCGCGATTACCTGGAGGAGATTCGCTGGGCGAAAACGCCTCCCGCTCCGGCGTTGCCGGAAGAGGTGCAGCAGAATACCAGCGCAAAATACCTGGAAGCATATCGCCGGTTGACCCTGCGGGAACTGCCGCGGGACTAGCCCATGAACGCCCTGGACTGGTTGATCGCGGGAATTCTCGTACTCTCGGCGGTTGCAGCCGCGGCTCAGGGCTTTGCATTTGAGTTGTTTTCGCTGGCAGGCACGGTGTTTGGGTACTTGTTGGCAGCTTGGGAGTATCCGGTCGCGGCAAGATATCTGGAACCATTCGTCAAGAATGACCTGGTTGCGGCTGGCGCGGGATTTTTGTTGATCTTCCTGGCCATCGTGGTTTTGGCCGGGACCGCCGGTCGCATTGCGCGCTGGGCAACCCACAGTGTGGGCTTGCGATGGTTTGATCGGCTGCTGGGCGGAGCCTTCGGGTTCTTACGCGGCGCGCTGGTGGTGATGGTGCTGGTGATGGCCATGGCAAGTTTTCTGCCGTCATCCGACGCGCTGGCAAAGTCCAGTTTGGCAGAGTATTTTTTGGTCGCCGGACGGGCGGCTGTGTATGCCGGCCCGGGTGAGTTGAAGCAGAAATTCCGCGATGGACTGAAGGCGCTGGACCGGGTCCGCGGCAATTCCAGTCAGGCCAGCCACCGCAACAATAGCGTTTTGTAGATAGCTGTTTGCGTGTAATGGGCATGCCGGCAGGGTACACGGAATAAAAATTTGCAGTCCTGAACTATTTTCATTTCCTTAAACCACGAGAAAGAGAGGCCCTCGTTGAAAGACCAGCTTGAGGCTCTTGTTGCGCAGATGTATGAGAGCGGAATTCTTTATTCCGAAGCGGTACGCGAATTCAGAAAACGATTCATACTCACCGTTCTCGAGCGGCACAATGGCAATCAATGTAAGGCTGCAAGACAGTTAGGGATGCATCGCAACACGCTCAGCAGGACCATCACGGAGCTGGAACTGGACGTGCGTGCCGTGCGCGCCGGGGCGCGGCGTCCACCGAAGAGCGAGAAGAGTCTCGTGATGGAGAAAAAGATTGCGCGCTAACCAGCGCTCACGTTTCTGAGCCAGGCCGCCTGCGAGCGGCGGAACAAAAAGTTTTCGCCAGAGCCAGCCAGTACGTTTCTACCCCCGAATCAAAGAAGGACGGCACTTTCGCCGTCCTTCTTTCGTTTCCTTTTCAGTCCGGACTACTGAGCCTTGTGGTGTACAGGCACAGGTTTCTTCGTTGCCTCGGGCAAACCCTTCAGAACCTCTCCGTCGGTGAATGTCAGGTCGAACGCATCGCCAACGGCAGTGTACTGGCTGGGAACTCCCTGGATCGTGAGCTGCGTCCCAGCCTTGGGAATGCGGGCCGGAGTGAGCGGGGTTTTAAGATTCAAAGTGATATCCGCTTTCTTGGCGTCGATGTCGTCCACACTCCCGGCAAGCTTCAGCGAGTCGCGCGTGGCATCCACGACGTTGGCTACCAATTGCACCGGCTTGCCCTTAATCGCGGTCCATACCTGGTCGCTGGCCTGCTTGTTGCCGCTGGTAAGAATGAACTGCCACTCGGCGAACGAAAGCTTTTCCGGTGCGCCCTTCTTGATCATGTCGGCGGCCTGGTCGGCGGCTGAGGGTGCAGGAACAATCGTGAATCCGGCAGGAATTGTCGGCGCTGTCTTGGCCGTGGCCAGCAACTGGTCAAAGCCATCGGTCCCGCCATGATAGCGATCGTACTGATTCTTGGCATACGCCAGAAGCTGCGGGTTGGGAGCGGGAGCGATCGCGACAGCCTTGGCGATCCAGAACAAGCCGTCCACCACTGGCGGCTTGGGTGTCAAATAGGCCAAGGCCAGCAGGTAGATGCTGTTGAGTTCGTTGGGCTGCAAGGCCACCTCTTCCTTCAGATTCTGCTGCGCGGTGGCATAGTCCTTTGCCTGCAATGCGGCGTGACCGACAGAACCAAGATAGATGACGCGGAACGAAGTCTTCATGGCGTTCCACTGATCATCGCTGTAGCCTTCGGGTTTGTTGGCTGTTTGAATGGCCTGCAGTCCCCGCGCACCGAGTTGCCCGGCTTCCTGCAGTGAGGCGGCGGCATCGGTCCCACCGGCCTGGGCCACGGCGCGATCCAAATAGCTGAGCAGCGCGAGCGCGGTCAGGTTATTCGGATTGATCTGAAGCAAGCGCTGGGCGGAAGCCTTGACCTGTGCCGCGTTGTTGAGCTGCTGATAGGTTTTCAGGAGAACTTCCAGACCGTCTTCCTTCATCACGCTGTTGGGATAGGTCTGGAGATAGCTCTCCATCATCTGGGCCTTCTGCACGGCATCCGTTGCGTTGACGGCGGCCACGTAGGCGTTGTACTCGTTGGGATCCTGGATAATCTTTCTTTGCTGCCCGCCCGGAGCGGTAGTTCCCGGCGCAGGTTGCTGCTGCCCCGCAGGGGACGCCTGCGCCTGCACCGCCAAGCTGGAGGCAGCAAGCAACAACACAAATACGGACTTCTTCATTCTCTTGCTCCTTAAGAACTATGCGGAATCTGCGACTCACTCATCAACACCGGCCCATCCGACGCACACCGGGCCGATGCCGGACAGAACGGAAAGCGCTACTTGACCAGCCAACGCGGCACTTTGCGCTGAGACGCGATTATAGGGATGCACAGGCAGCTAAGGCAAGCATCCTGATTGCGTATAACATAAGCTCTTCAACACCTGGCGGGGTATGGGAAGCATCCACCAGCATTTTAGGGGTCTGGAATTCAGCTAAGTCACAATCCATGGATTCCGTCCTGCCGGAGCGAGCGAAAGGAAGGATCGATGAATCAAAGTACCTCAATTTCAGGCCAAACAGCAGTGATCACCGGGGGCAGCCGGGGCATTGGCGCGGGCATCGCGGCAAGGCTTGCCGAGATGGGGGCGAAGACGGTAATTCTAGGACGAAACCGCAGCGCCCTGGAGGCGGTCGCCGAACAGATCCGTGCGAAGCAGGGGAGCTGCCTGGCCATGGTCTGCGACCTTGAAAACCTGGCCGAAGTCGAAGACGTTGGCCGCGAGATTCAACGCCAGGCAGCAGCGCCGCGGATTCTGGTCAATTGCGCGGGCGTGGGCCTGCCGGGGCGGCCATTGCTGGACTGCACGACTGCCGATTGGGACCGGGTGATCAACACGAACCTGCGCGGCGTCTTCTACGCCATTCGCACCTTCGCGCCGGCCATGGTGGAAGCTCGCCACGGGCACATCATCAACATCTCCTCCATTGCCAGCAAGAACCCCCTGCCGGGTGGCGCAATCTACGCCGCCAGCAAATGGGGCTTGAACGGGCTCAGTTTTTCGCTGGCCGAGGAGTTGCGCGTCCACAATGTTCGGGTGACCGTGGTTTGTCCCGGCTCGGTAAACACTGAATTTTCTACTCACGAGGGACGCGATCTAAGCCGGATGCTGGCTCCCGCCGACGTTGCCCACGCAGTCGCAATGTTGGTCACCCAGCGGCCGCAATCCTTCATCAGCGAAATTGTTTTGCGGCCCACGCAGAAACCCTAGGGTGGACGCAGCCGGGTTGGCCGGAACAGGAAAGCCGAAGGCCGCCGCGAAGGCGGCCTTCGCTGTTTCCCGCAGCCGTTGTCTAGAAATGGTAGGAAATGCCCATGCCCACGCGAGCGCGAGCGTCGAGAGTAGGAAGAACGCCCGGAGCGATTTTCCCGGCAAACTGAGCCACCCCAAGATCAACCTGCAGCGGCGATCCCTTCAGATTCGGAACCACGCGCACAAAGTAGGTCAGCGAAGTCGGAATGTTGGCAGAGACGGGAGTTCCCGCCAGCCCGGTCAAGTAATGATTCAAGCCTTGGACGTACCTGGGCTCCTGGAGCGCTTCCGACCCGAAGATCAGAGCTGACTTTGCAGGTCCATGGATGACAAAAGCAGCGGCGCCGAACAGGCGCCCCTGCCAGCGTTGCCCGAGATTGGAAGGAGAACCGTTTCCGGCATTCCCGGCAACGCCGAGCACAGAGGCGTCAGTGACTTTTTCGCCGAGGCTCAGAACGAAAGGCAGAGCCTTCACCTGGGTGATGGTTTTAGTGGCGACGATGTAGAAATCGCCATTCGTCTGGGAAACGGAGCCGCCTGAAGGGGGTGCCGTGTAGTAGCTCACGCGCTGCGCCCCAAACCTGCCAATTGCTCCCACGGCGATGGCCGGGACCCACTTGGAATTGAAGGAGTTCTCAGGCAGAACCGTGAACTTGCCGTGAAGTTCGCTGAAACCGTTAGAGAACAGGACGCTGAGAGGGCTGCGACCCGAAGAGCTGAAGGCCTGGGTGAAACCCGCCTCAAAACGATTACCAAAGCCTTCGGTGATGGAGAACTGGTAATCGTTGCCGATCACGTTGCCCGAATTCAGGTAGTGGAAAGCGACTTCCGGCTTGCCAAACTTTCTGGCCGGAGAGGCTGCCGTGTAGGCGAATGGCGTGATGAGCGCGCCAGTCTGGCCTTCCCAGTTCAATCCCTGGGCAAATGCAGTCTGTGAAAATACAGTGATGGCAAAAAAGTTAAAAGCGATCCAAAGCTTTCGAGTGTTCATCCTGTGCATGTCTCCTAAAGTTTACGGTCAGTGTTCTTGGTTCGTTCCAAGGCGTGCGGCCCCGATGTGGCACAAAACAAAAACCCATCGCCAGTGATTCTGGCGATGGGTTCGTGAAGGTCGCTTGAAAAAAGTCTATTCCACGATCTCAGCTTCGCCAGCAGGCAGCAACCCGCAACAGCAGCAGGCACAAGCGCGGCACATCTGGAAGCAGACGATCATGGTGGTTGGATCATAGCCCGGCCCGCATCCCGGCGTCAACACGGACCGGTGTTGCAAACCCGGTAACCGGGCCCGGCCGCTTGGCTTGCCAGGACCAAGCCAAATCCGTGCCGACGCAATCAATGAACACGTGCTAATCGCCATACCCGCCATTGTTTTCCAACTCCACCTTGCCGCGGAACATGCGATACAGGAAGACAAAGTAACCGAGCGCGATGACCATGCCGAAAATCCACCAGCGCAGGCCCACCTGCAACGCATAGCTGGAGGTAATCGAATTCTGAATGGTCAGGTTGTAGCGCGGATCAATGGCCGGAAGAATGACCGGATACAGCGAATACACTGCTCCCACCAGCATGAAGGCCAGATACAGCGCTCCGGAAATAAAGGCTGCGACCTCTTTCCCGCGTTTCTGGAAAACGAAGACCGCAATCAGGCTGGCAAATACCAGCACCGGGATCAGGTAGCCGACCGGGAGGGCGTTGTAGTTGGCGAGCAGGTTGGGATGAATGAAGAGCGTGGCAAACAGGCTCACCAGGGTGAGTAAAAAAAGAACCGGAGTGAGTATGAGCGATGTCTTGCGCGCATGCTCATTCAGTTCGCCGTCGGTCTTGACGACAATGTAGTTGGCCCCATGGACGCAGAGCGCAACCAGCGCGACCACACCCGACAACACCGTATACCAGTCCAAAACGCCGGGGTGCGGTCCGACTCTAAAGTTGGTCCATAGGGGAAGGAAGAAGTAGTGATCCGGTCCCAGAGGCAGGCCCCGCACCACGTTTCCCAGCGCCGCCCCGTAAAACACCGCCAGGAGCAGGCTGCCGATTGAGAAAATGCCGTCGAAGAAGCTGGCCCAGATGCCGTCCTTGATATGGGTGCGGAATTCCAATCCGATGGCGCGCAGCATCAGAAGCCACAGAACCATCATCAGCGGAAGATAGAAGCCGCTGAAGCTGGATGCATAGAGCTGCGGAAAGACGAAGTAGAGTACGCCGCCGGTGGCTAGCAGCCAGACCTCGTTGCCGTCCCACACCGGACCAATGGACCGGATAATCTTTCTCCGCTCATCGTCCGTCCGACCAAGGAAAAGGTGCAAGGCGCCGGCGCCAAGGTCAAAACCGTCCAGAATCACGTACGAAGTCAGCATGACGGAGATAATTGCAAACCAAAGGAATCCCATGTTAGTTCCTCCCCGCGGCACTAACTTTTCCGCCGTTCACTGGAGCGGGCGCAAAGCTCTCAACGTGCTCCGGCCCATGATTGATTTCGCGCTGCACAAGGAACAAGAACAGGATTGCAAGCAAGGTGTACATCCCGAAAAAGCCCAGCAGTGTGAACCAGACGTTCGACGCCGTCACCGACTTCGAGAATCCGTCAATCGTACGCAGCACCCCGTAAACAAGGTACGGCTGGCGTCCAATCTCAGCCGTCATCCATCCGGCCGTATTGGCGATGAAAGGCAGCGGGAAACTCAGCATAAGGACCCAGAGCAACCACTTCGTTTCGTGCAGCTTCTTGCGCCAGAGTTGAATACCCGAGATCAACATCACGAGCATGAAGACGGTGCCCAGACCAACCATGATGTGATAGGCGTAGTAGAGAAGGGCGATGTTGGTCGGCCACTCGGACTCGGGGAAAGAACTCAGTCCTCGCACTTGCGCATTCCAGTCGCGGCTGATGAGGAAGCTAAGCGCCTTGGGCACAACCAGCGGATTGTCAATGCTTTTGGTTTCGACGTTGGGCTGGCCGAGGATCACCAGATCGGCCGTCTTGGTGTCAAAGTGGGCTTCCATCGCAGCCAGGGCAGCGGGCTGATAATTGGCAAGGTTGTGTCCCTGCCCGTCGCCGGTCGGCCCGATTACCAGCAGCGAGAAGAGGATTCCGGAGACCACGCCCACGCCGATGTAGATTTTGCCCTGCTCCACATACTTTTCACTGAGGAGGTAGTAAGCGCCAACGGCCGCCATTACAAATGCGCCCGTAACCGCTGCGCCGGCCATGTTGTGCGCATATTGCCAAAGCGCCCAGGGATTCAGCAGCAGTCCCCAGAAACTGCTCAGCGTAACCGAACCATCCGCGGTGGCGCGGTAAGCAACCGGATGCTGCATCCAGGCATCGGTGGCAACAATGAAGTAGCCTGACAACCAGGAGCCGAGAAAAACGGCGACCCCGGTCCACCAATGAGCAATCTTGCTCAGGCGCTTCTCTCCGTAAAGGAAAAGGCCGAGAAAGGCCGACTCAAGGAAAAACGCGAAGGTGCCTTCCATCGCCAGCGTCTGTCCGATGACACCGCCGGCAAATTTGGAAAAGTGCGACCAGTTGGTTCCGAACTGGAATTCCATCGGAATGCCAGTGACCACTCCGAAGACGAAGCTGATGCCGAAGATCTTTGCCCAGAAGCGCGCTGCCCGGTGATAACGCTCGTCGTTCTTCCACAACCCGATGGTTTTCAACGCGACGACCAGCGGAGCCAGTCCCATGGTGAGTTGTGGAAACAGGTAGTGGAAGGTAACAGTGAATGCGAAATGTAGTCGATGTATCAGTACGGCGGAGTCCATTGAGATCACCCCACTCAATTCCTGGTAGTTTGTTTGCCGCCTTACGTCGCTCTGGGAGCGGAACGCGGACGTTTTGTGGTGATTGGTTTCCCTGGCGATTTTCTCCGCAGCGATCCTTGTCTTGATTGCGGTTTGGCGCTGCCGTCCGGCTGCGCGATGCTCAGCAGATTATCGCAGGATTCCTGTGCGGGAATCATTTCCGCGATTCTCGCCTGGCGCAGAACCGACAGCATGGCCGACTGCGCCCGCAGCCAAACCTGGTGCGCGGCACACTCGTGCCGGCGATGGCAGGACGCACCCGAAGTGACACAGACATTGAGAGCAACCGGCCCGTCTATGCATTCGACCACGTCGAGCAAAGAGGCTTGCGCGCCGCGCTCAAGAAGAGAAAAACCGCCCGCGACTCCACGCCGGGCCTGGATCAGTCCGGCGCGAGCCAGTGCCTGGAGGATCTTTGACAGAAAGCTCTCCGGCGCTTCCGCCGCCCTGGCCAGAAGTGTCTTGGAGACCACCGCCCCCTCCGGCTGGCTGGCCAGATGGATCATCACGCGAACGGCATAGTCGGCGGCACGGGTCAGTTGCATGGAAAATCAAGCTAATCTTGACCGTTTTAGTCCGCTTTGACCGTATCCCCATCAACTTGTCTTTTCAGTGACGCAGATCAACCGTGTTTGTGATATTTCTCACGACGATATGTTTATTTTCCGGGGCAAAGCCGCGCACCGTGGGCAGACCACGCCGGAACCGTGTGCAATGGAACGGAAAGTCTGAGAGCCGGCATCGTTCGGTTTACACTGGTAGCTGTGAATGCTGAGATTGTAGCAATCGGCTCCGAGCTCTTGACGCCCTACCGCCAGGACACAAACTCCCTGTTCCTGACCAAGCGCCTCAACGAACTTGGCGTGGAAGTCATCTTCAAGACCATTGTCGGCGACCGTCCCGAGCATCTGCTTCAGGCCAGCCGGATCGCACTCTCCCGTGCCCAGATTGTCATCTTTTCCGGAGGCCTCGGCCCCACCGAGGATGATCTGACGCGCGAGTGCGTTGCCCAGGCCCTGGGTCTGGAGTTGCGCCGCGATCACGAGATGGTAGCGGCCCTCTACACTCGCGCTGCCGCCATGCGCATGCGTATGGCGGAAAACAACGTCAAGCAGGCTGACTACATTTTCGGGGCGGAGATTTTAAAGAACTCCCGCGGCAGTGCGCCTGGACAGTGGCTTGACACCAGCTTTGAAGGCCAGCGCCGCCTGGTGATTCTGCTGCCCGGCCCGCCACACGAGATGGAAGGCCTGTTCAACGATCACTGCTTCGAGCGGTTGAAGCTGGTGTTGCCCGAAGAGCATCTGGCAACCTGCGAGTTGAAGATCGCGATGGTCACCGAATCCACTGCCGATCTGCGCGCCGCCAAGATTTACAAGGAATATCCCAACATCGAAACCACCATCCTGGCCAAAGCGGGCGAGGTTCAGTTTCATCTCAAGGCACGGGCGGCAACGCAGGCAGAGGCAGAGGAACGGATCGAGAAGCTGGCGTCTCTACTGGAGGACGAATTTGCCGACGAGATTTTTTCCTCGGGCGGTGAATCGCTGGAACAGATTGTCGGCTACTTTCTCCAGATGCGCGGCGCGACCCTGTCGGTCGCCGAAAGCTGCACTGGAGGGATGCTGGCTGAGCGCATCACCAGCATCAGCGGCTCCTCACGATACTTTATGGGCGGAGCGCTGGTGTATTCCGACGCGTTGAAACGCGAATTTTGCGCTGTTCCTCCCTTGTTGCTGGCAAGCGATGGCGCCGTCAGCCGTACGGTGGCCGCCGCGCTTGCCGAAGGCATTCGCCAGCGCTGCAAAACCACCCTTGGGATCGGAATCACCGGTGTTGCAGGGCCCACCGGCGGTACCGCCGAAAAGCCAGTCGGCCTGGTCTATGTCGCACTCGCCGATGGCAAGAGCACCGAGGTTGTGGAGCGCAGATTCCCCGGCGCCCGCGATCGGGTTCGCTGGTTTGCCACCCAACTGGCCCTCGATCTGCTGCGCCGCAAGCTGCGGTAAACCATGCGCCTGTTTGTTGCTTTGGATATTGACGAAGCCATCCAGCAGCGGTTGGATGAATACGTGCGGAGCTTGCAGCCCCATGTGTCTGGGGTGCGCTTTGTGGGCCGCAACACGTATCACGTCACCTTGAAATTTCTCGGCGAGGTGCAGCAAGTGGAAGTAGTGCGCCTGGGACTGCGCACGGTTCGCGCGCCAGCCTTCCAGGTCGCCTTTGGCGGCGTGGGATTTTTCCCCAACGCGCACGCGCCTCGCGTCTTCTGGGCCGGGGTGTATGCCCCAGCCGTGCCCGGCCTGGCTCACGCCATCGATCAGGCGCTAGAGGCTCTCGGCTTTCCGCCGGAAGGCAAAGTGCAGCCGCATCTCACGCTGGCGCGGAACGGCTCGGGAAGGCCGCGTCCGTTGCGCGCTGAGCGTCCGCCCGAGGGCTTTGGCCAGCTTTCTCGAATTGTGGCATCCGGTCCGGCCCCAGAGTTCGGTACAATGACGGCGCGCGAATTCATTCTGTACGAAAGCAGGTTGTCACCCAGCGGGCCGAGCTACCATAAGCTCGAAGGCTTTGAGCTCGCCCCCTGAGCAGACCTGCTATGGACGTGATATGAGCTATCCCATTCTGATTGCCATCGCCGCCGGCTCCTACATTGTTGGCTCAATTCCATTCGGCTACATCCTGGTGCGCGTCTTCCAGGGCATCGATGTCCGGTCCATTGGAAGCGGTAACATTGGCGCCACCAATGTTGCCCGCACTGGCGGCAAGGGGTTGGCCTTCGCTACCCTTGTTCTGGACATTTTCAAAGGCTGGCTGCCGGTGTTTCTGGTGCTCAACCTGCCGGGAATTCCGGCCTCCAGCCCGGCCGAACTCCACACCCTGGCAACCTTTGCCGCGCTGATTGCCGTCCTCGGCCACATGTTTCCAGTATGGCTCGGCTTCAAAGGAGGCAAGGGAGTCGCCACCGGACTTGGCGTTTTCCTTGCGCTTGCGCCCAAGGCGGTGCTGGTTGCGGTGGTGTTGTTCCTTGCCGTCGTCGTCTTTACCCGCTATGTCTCGCTGGGCTCGATGCTGGCCGCGGCCATCTTCCCGCCCGCGGCGTGGTGGCTTGAGCGGGAGACATTTCCTCCTCTCGCGCTCGCCATGTGCGTCGGGGTGGCACTGCTGGTCATCGTCCGTCACCATCAGAACATCGGACGGCTGCTGGCAGGCACCGAGAATCGTTTCGGCGCCAAGAAGGCATAGTTTTTTATGGCGAGGATCGCTGAGACTGCGCCCGAGCCTCGGCCAGGGCGCGGGCCACTGTACCGGCTCGCCGGCAGCACACTTCGATGCACGCTTCGGGCTCACGCGCAAGGAAGTGACCGAATCCGGCCGCGCCACCGGCACCAACGTACTGTTGCTCGACTGATGACTCCTGGCGGAGAACCTTGCAGCCACGCACGGTCTTGCGGAGACACTTAGCGCGTGGACTTCGTGCTCCGGTCGCTATAATTGAAAGCGCAATGATTCAAACGTTATTTGGAAGCCTCGATCAGCCCGAAGAAAAGAAAGCATCGCTCTTCGAGCGTATGAAGCAGGCCGTTACGCGCACCCGTGAAAGTTTGGCGGAGCGCATTGAGGAGGTCGTCAGCTTCGGCAAGGAAATTGACGCCGCCACTCTTGACGATCTGGAAGCAACCCTGATCTCCGCCGATCTCGGCTCCACTACCACGCGGGAAGTGCTGTCCGCCATGCGTGAAAAGGTGGATCGCAAGCAGATCGGCAACGGCTCGGAACTCAAGCGCGTGCTCAAGGACGAGTTGCTTGCCATCCTGAACCGCGCTGCCCAGAGCAAGCCGAAGGTGGTCGCCGCTCCCCCGGAGGTCATTCTCGTGGTCGGCGTCAATGGCGTCGGCAAGACCACCACCATCGGCAAGCTGGCACACTCCCTGCGGGGGCAGGGAAAAACCGTTTTGTTAGCTGCGGCAGATACTTTTCGCGCCGCTGCCATCGAGCAGTTGGAGATCTGGGGCGAGCGCACCGGCACCGAAGTGATCAAGAGTAAGCCGGGAGGCGATCCCTCAGCCGTTCTGTTTGACGCATTGCAAGCTGCCAAGGCGCGCCAGACTGACTATGTCATCGTCGACACCGCCGGACGCCTGCACAACAAACAGAACCTGATGGCCGAGCTCGAAAAGATGTGCCGCACGGCACAGCGCGTAGTTCCCGGGGCTCCGCATGAAACGCTGCTGATCATGGATGCCACCACGGGCCAGAACGGACTGCAGCAGGCCAAGGTTTTCACCGAGGCGGCAGGGGTGACCGGAATCGTACTCACGAAGCTTGACGGCACTGCCAAAGGGGGCGTAGTGATCGCAATTTCGCGCGAGATGGACCTTCCCGTGCGTTACGTTGGGGTGGGGGAAAAACAGTCGGATCTGATTCCCTTTAACGCGGTCGACTTTGTCGATTCGCTGTTTGCCTAAGCCATGGCCATCGCCACCGACGAATTGTTTCTCAGGCAGGCATTGGAACTGGCGGCGCGCGGCCGCGGATTGGCCTCGCCCAATCCGCTGGTGGGCGCGCTCATTGTGGATGAGCGCGGGCGCATGGTTGGCAGCGGCACCCACCGTTACGCGGAACTGAAGCACGCCGAGGTGCTGGCCATTGAACAGGCGGGCCCGCTGGCGCGGGGCAACACGCTTTACCTCAATCTGGAGCCCTGCTCGCACAGCGGACGCACCGGCCCTTGCGCCGAGGCGGTCATCGCCGCTGGCATCGCGCGTGTCGTCTGCTGCATGGAAGATCCTAATCCGCTGGTCGCTGGGAAAGGGCTTGCCAAACTGCGCGCCGCCGGAATCGAAGTCCAGACTGGAATCCTGGAAGCCGAGGCCAGACGCCTGAACGAGAGCTTTGCCCAGTTCATCCGCACCGGCCTGCCCTTTGTAACCCTCAAGGCGGCCATGTCGCTGGACGGAAAGATTGCAGGCCCGGCCCGGGACTGGATGCAGGCGGCAGACTCCCCATCCTCCAATCCGAAGCACATTACAGGCGAAGCTGCGCGCCGCCGCGTCCATGAAATGCGTCACGACTCCGATGCAATTCTCGTCGGTGTCGGCACGGTGATCGCCGACGACCCCCTCCTAACCGACCGCAGCGGGCTGGAAAGGCGGAAGCGTTTGCTACGCGTCATTCTCGACTCGCGGTTACGCCTGCCGCTGACCTCGCGCGTGGTGGAAACCGCCGACGACGATGTCATTGTCTTCTGTTCCTTTGCCGAGGAAAACAAACGCCGCGCCCTGGAGGCTCGCGGCGTACGCGTGCGCCAGGTGGAGATCGAAACCACAACCGCCGGGAGCGAGCCACTGCCGCACGAGGGGCGTCCCGACCTCTATCGAGTTTTCGCCATGCTGGGAGAAGAGCAGGTCACCAGCCTGCTGGTCGAGGGAGGAGCGATGGTGAACTGGGCGTGTCTGCGCGCCTGTCTTGTCGACAAACTCGTACTTTTCTACACCCCGAGGATCTTTGGCCCGGTGGGGGCCGTACCGTGGCTGGAGGGAAAAAACGGCTTGTCCCCGGGAGCAAGCCTGGGTTCCTCCAACATTACAATTGAGCGCTTCGGAGAAGACTTCGCCGTAGAAGCTTATCTCCGTGATCCCTATCAAACACTCGGGCCACAGGGCTGAGAGGAACCGTCATCATGTTTACAGGAATTATCGAAGAAGTCGGCAGCATTGCACGCATCGATCAGAACGGAGACAATCGCCGCATCGTCATCGAGGCAAAAGACGTAACCAGGGAACTGCACAGCGGAGACAGTTGCGCCGTCAGTGGCGTATGCCTCACCGCGCTTGACATTACCCCAACCTCGTTTGCCGCCGACCTTGCGCCGGAAACCTGGGTACGCACTTCTTTCTCGCGCATTCATCCCGGCGCCCATGTCAATCTTGAACTCCCTCTGGGCGTGCAGGACCGTCTCGGAGGCCACATCGTGCAAGGCCACGTCGATGGCGTGGGGCGGCTGGAAGCCTTCGAGCGCATCGCCGGATCCGATGGATTCTGGTTGCACATCCAGGTCACGGCTGAACTGGAAAAGTATCTTGTTTTCAAGGGCTCCATCGCCATCGAGGGCATCAGTCTGACCATTGCAAAACTCGACGGCCTGCGTTGCTCCGTGGCCATCATTCCGCACACCGTGGAGTGTACGAATCTGGGCACTCTCAAGCCGGGCGATCCCGTTAATGTGGAAACCGACATCGTGGCCAAGTATCTGGAAAAGTGGACGGCCCGCGACCGCCAATCCCGGCTCAGCTCCGAGGCGCTGGTGGCGAAGGGATTTTGACCATGCCGGAAAATTCACCGCGACGAGCGCGGAAAAGCGAAAACTCTGCGCCCTCCGCAGCGGGCGCCGCATCTGTGTAGGGAAACTGCCTCCCGGAGGCTCTCGTGAAACTACTGTCTACGGTTCTACTCATGACCGCATTTGCCTTGGCTGCGCCCATGAACTCGATTTATAACCTTACGGTCGCCGACATCGACGGCAAACCCACGCCGCTCTCACAGTTCCGGGGAAAGGTTCTGCTGGTCGTCAATGTGGCGAGCCGTTGTGGTTACACGCCGCAATACGAGCAACTGCAGGCCCTTTACTCGCGCTACAAGGATCGCGGCCTGGTGGTGATCGGCTTTCCGGCAAACAATTTCATGGAGCAGGAACCTGGTTCGAATCAGGAGATCAAGGAATTCTGCACTCGCAAATACAATGTGAGCTTTCCCATGATGTCAAAGATCTCGGTGAAGGGCGCCGATCAAGCGCCGCTCTATCAGTACCTCACCGATATCGTGAAGAATCCCACTTACGGCGGCGAGATTAAGTGGAACTTCACCAAGTTTCTGATCGATCGCAATGGCATGATCGTGAACCGGTTTGAGCCCAGGACGGAACCCGGCGATGCCGAAGTGATTGCCGCCATTGAAGCTGCTTTGGGAAAGTAATCGTCCCTTTGCAATCGGCCCGGCAGCGCTGGTCCGGCACACCTGGAACAGGCGATCTCATTCCGCAGGCATGGGCTGGCGAGGATTCTGACCACCCCGCCAGTATTCGAGGTCCAGCGAATCCAGGGCCAGAAACTCCCGCACAATGTCCAACTCCGACTGCGCCATTTTTGCCGGTGTGTCAAAAAACACCACTTGCGCCTCGTGCAGGAAGACGATACGGTCGGCGACTTTCTTCGCCAGCGCCATATCGTGCGTCACCACGATGCTGGTGAGCTTCAACTGGTACTTCAGCTTCTTGATCAGGTCCCCGAGCAGGTGAGCCATCAGCGGATCCACCATCGTCGTCGGCTCATCGTAGAGAATTGCCTCGGGCTGGGCGGCCAGCGCGCGGGCGATCGCCACCGAGCGCTTCATTCCCGTGGAGAGGCCGGAAGGCAACTGATCGCGGTACTCGCCCACGTTGACCATCTCCAGCAGTCCATCGACAATCTGGTAGATCTGCGATTCGTTCAGATCCCCCCGTTCGCGCAGGGGAAACGCAACGTTTTCGCCCACGCTCAGCGAGTCGAATAACGCGCCATTCTGGAAGACCATGGTGACCATCTTGCGGATGCGTTCCAGCTCTTGTTCCGGGTACTCCGTGATGTCTTCGCGCGCCACCCAGATGCGGCCGCTATCCGGCTTCAGAAATCCCATGATGTGCTGCAACACCACCGACTTACCAACCCCGCTTCGCCCCAGGATGCAGACGGTTTCTCCGGCTTTCACGTCAAAGCTGACCCCGCGCAGAACCACCTTCTCGCCAAAGGCTTTGCTGACGTCTACAAACTGAATGTATGGCCGCTCCAGATCAATATCATCATGCATGGCGTTGCACTGAGTGTAACCCGGATGGGCGTAACTTCGCGTGCTTGAAATCCAGCACCTGTTCTAGGCACGAGCTTCGGCCGTGGGCTGCCATTGGATCACCATGCCAACGATGCGTCCGGCCAGGTCCACTTCCAGCCGTCCTGGGACGTTGACCACGGTATCTCCGCTGGTTCCCGGCACGGCCAGAAAAACGTGCGGTTCCACGTAGCTCCCCTGCCCCTCGCCGCAGATGAACGCCAGGGCCTGTTGGTTGCGCAATGACTTGGGCACGATGAAGCTCAAGTCGGCCAGTTCCCCGGTCTCGGTTAAAGAAATCACGGCCTGAACCTCGGCGCGCGTGCGCACGTCTGCAACGCCCACCTCAAGGTTTGGCTTGAACATCACGTAATACAGGAATCCGTCCATGGGATCGAACTCCGCGCGCTCCACTCGAAAACTCATCCTGACAATTCCTATTGCTGCCGACGCAAGTGGGTTTTGTATCACAATCGGAGGATTCGCACCACTGGCCTCTTCGCAGCGGCCTTACCGCAGCCCGCCAGCGCCTGGACGCCTGCCCCGTGCTGAATGAAGCTGAACTCGGTTTCCGACAAGGATTGGGGCCAGAGTCTGCCAGCGGAACATGGGCCCGCTTACCTCTTTCGTCACTCCCCCAATCGGCTGGTTCGCCCTATAATCGCGTTCAGACCTGCTAAGTGAGAGTTTCACGTGTACCCTGACTGGATGCTGGGAGCCGGATTTTTCTCCTTCGGCCTGATCTTCGGCAGTTTCTTGAATGTCTGCATCTACCGGCTCCCGCGGGGCCTTTCCGTGGTCTCGCCGCGCTCGGCCTGCCCGCAGTGCCATGCTCCCATCGCTGCGTCCGACAACATTCCCGTGTTGAGCTGGCTGATCCTGGGCGGCCGTTGCCGCCATTGCCGCCTTCCTATCACGCCACGTTATGCCGTTGTCGAGCTGACTTGCGGGCTGCTTTTTCTGCTCTCTTTTCTGCATTTCGGTCTCTCTGCCGATGCCGTCAAGGGCTGCATCCTGAGTTTCCTGCTTCTGGGGTTGACCTTCACCGACGCCGAGACTCATCTTCTGCCCGATGCCCTGACCCTGCCCGGACTTGTCATCGCGCTTCTTTTCAGCTCTATCTCATTGGTTCCCGGCCCCGCCTACCGTCTTTTCCCGGTGCACTTTCTGGGTGGCTCCACGATCCTTGAGCTGAATATTCAACTGGGATTGCGCTCCCTGCTGAATTCACTGCTGGGCGCCGTCGCCGGCTCGGGCGCGCTGTCCGGGATCGCCTGGATCTATCAGAAGGTGCGCAAGGTGGACGGAATGGGATTCGGAGATGTGAAGCTGATGGCCATGGTTGGCGCATTTCTCGGTCCGGTGCTCACCTTGTTTGTACTGTGTACCGCTTCGGTACTCGGAGGCGGATACGGAATTCTCATCCTGCTGGTGGTATTCCGAAAGCGGGTTGCCCGCTACCACCTGCGGCGTGGAAAGCAGGCGGCATCCCGCGCCTGGCGTTCGGCGCAGATCGCCATGCAGGGTCTGGAGATTCCTTTTGGCGTCTTCCTCTGTATCGTGTCCATCGTGACCTGGTTCTACGGCGCGCAGATGATCCATGCCTATTTGCGTCTGTTCCTGATTCCCGGCTGAGGCGATGCGGAACCAATGTCTTCGTCAGCGTCCGTTGTTGCACCTGTCACAATCAACCCGCTGGCGCTACAATACCAAGCAAATTGCCCGAGGAGGGTATTTATGAGTCTTCGCCGCCTGCGTCTTCTTGTTTTGCCGATCCTCGCGTTCTCAATTTCCGCCCATGCGCAATCGGTCGCAGACGTTGCCCGCCAAACCCGCGCCGAGCTGCGGCAAAACGGAGATGGCCACCTCAAGGTCTTCACCAATGAGGATATAGCCAGCCCGAAGCCGGCTCATGCTTCTGCAAAAGATGCATCGGCGCAGAAGGCAGGTAAGGATGGCGAAGACGGGGCGCAAGCCGCGAACTCCAGCGACGGCGCGAACCCGGGGACGGTTGCCGCAGCCGGAAACGGGCAAGCCAAGGACGGTAAGAACGGCGACCAGACGAGCGGCGATCTGGCTTACAAACATGCGGAGAAAGAACTCGAAGCCCAACAGCGCACGGATGAGGTCAACCAGCGGTATCTGGACAGGATCGCCTCGATTCGGAAGCAAATCGAGATCACGCAGCAGAATGTGACAAAGCTGCAGCAGGACCAGATCGAGAGCACCAACCTGTTCCGCCAGAGCGCCGGCGTGGCACCCAGTATTCCGGAGTATGAACAGCAGATGCGTTTCCTCGACGAGCAGCTTGCGGCCCAGCGCGATTTGATCGTCAGCCTGAAAGCGCAGTTGGATGACGCCCACGAGGCGGCCCGCCACGCCGGAGTCCCGCACGCAGACGATTATTGATGCGGTCTTACGCGGCGGTCCTGCCGGCAAGACTTTTTCGCATCTGCAGCACGTGATGGTGTCCATGCATAAAGTGGAATTTCCTCCACTGGCCTGTGCTCAGCGGGCCCAGCACAGGATGCATCGCGACGGGCTGTTTACTTCCCCACCGCGTTTCCGCAGAGGTAATCGCCAGGTCCATGCGCTCCAGGTTGCGCAGGGCCCGCTGCAACGCAACCGGGCCGGGATCACCTTGCGGCCTTACCTGCATTGGAGACAAGGCGCCGGAAGGAAAGATTTCCAGGTTCAAAATCAATACCTTGGTCAGAAACTCTGAAAGTCTTGTGGCGCGCAGCTGCGGCGGACCGCCCACGCCCATCCTCAACTCCAGCATCTTGGCCGTGGTGCCGTAGCTGCGGCCTAGATGCTCCAGAATCTGGGCGCAGCTCCATCGTCCCTCCGGGGCGCGCCCCCAGTCCGAATCGAGCAGATCCCTGGTCGCTGCCTCAATTTCCTTCTGCAAACGATCCAACCATGCATTCATTTCATTTTCACCCGATGTCGCATCACTCCGGGCCGCATCGCAAGCTCTCCGCTATGAAACCGGGAGATGGTGGAACGGCCGTGGCGATCTGTGAGAAAGCTTATCCTTTTCCCGAACCCTTTGCTGGGAGCCACGCTGGCGCCTACGGCCAGTGGTTCCAGCGCGCGTTAGCTGCAACCCATAGGATGCCAGGCGCAATGCTTCCGTCGCAGCCTTCGGCGGACGCTTGCTCCCTCGAAAATCCGTCACCACGGCGGCCGGACAATGCAAAAGGCGCTTCCTCGCGGATGCGCCCGATTGGTGGTTCGATTCTGTCACCGCTTCTTCAGGCGATCCAGAGCTTTTCTTGCCTCCCCGGCACTCGGCCCGTCTTTGAGAATCGTCAGGTACTCCTCGTACTGCTCCCGAGCGTCCTCAAACTCCTTGGCTCTTTCCAGAGTCTGCGCCAGCTTGAAGGTAGCCACCGCGTCACGCGGCTTGAACTGCAAGGCTTCCCGGTAACGGCTGAGCGCTCCCTTGTAGTTCCCAGTCTTGTAGTAGTAATCGCCGACTTCCACGTCCTTCATGGCGCGCAGCGGATTCCACTCGTGCACTCCCATGGCGTCGTCGGCGGCGTGGCCGCCGTCTGGATGCGCCAACAGGTCGCTTTTGGGAGGCGAAAGATCGATGCGTGTCTGATCGCTGCTGCTCTCGTCGTCACTGCGCGGAGGAGCGGCGTTGGCCGGTGTCTTCGCTGCGCCCTGGCTCTTGTTGTATCGCGGATTTTCCGTCAGCGGGCCGTTGACCTGTCCCGGAGTTTCCTGCTGTTGGGCCGCCAACAGAGACGCTGACATCAGTGCGCCAGTCAAGGCCCATGCCAGTTTGCTCCCAACCTTCATGCCCCGATTGTACGCGCCCATGGCATCACGTTCTTGCGGATTTTACGAGGAAGCGCCGCATTGTTTCCCGGCCCTCGAGGCGCGCTCTGACTTCCAGTTCTGCCGCGCCGTCGGCCAGTTCCAGGCGCATCTCGGCCACTCCGGCGTCATCGGTAAAAGTGGCCTCCAGCACCCCTGAAGATTCCTCCATCCTCCAACATGCGCCCACCTGCGCCGCGGCGGCAACGTACCCGCCGGAGAGAACCCGAAAGCGTAGAACCACTTCATCACCGGAGATCCGCTGCGAGCCAAGAAACTGCACCGCCAGTTCCTCGGTTGTCTCCTGGCTCAGCACCACGTCCACAAAACCTGCGCGCAGCGCCTCCACGACCGAGCGGTGCTGCGACCTGGCCAACTCCTGGATGCCTTCATCGGCGGCTTCGGCAGGCAGCACGGCGGAGCGTTTACCGATGCAGCGGCCACGGACGAATACCTGCGACTCCAGCAGACGTTCCTGCTCTCGTATCTCGGTTTGCACGTGGTATACCGTGCCGTTGGCCTTGATGTCGGTATTGAAGCCGAAGATCATGCTTGCCGGATTTCCGCCTGACACAAATCTGCCCGACATGACAAAAGAACATGTCCGGCGTCGTGGTTGTGGACTGTCGCCTTTACCGATTGTCCGATACCAGGTGGCAACTTCACAACATTACTTTGGTTTGGAGTTCCTTTGCCGTCAACGTCAGGGTCCATGCATGGCCGCGCCTGGCGGCATCCGCTCTCTTCGCTTGACACTGTGAAATTTTAAAAACTATACTTGCCAGTTCACCGTGTGGGTGGGGATTCCAATACCATACCAGTATGACTGACAACTATTTTGCAAGGTATCTGCCTCTGCTGATTCACTTCACGCTGGCCTGCCTTCTGGCAGCCGCCATCGTAACTTTGTCCTATTTTGTCGGTCAGCACAAAGCCAACCAGAGCAAGATGTCACCCTACGAGTGCGGCATGGAGCCCGTTGGTGACGTTCGCCAGCGATTCAGCGTGAAGTTCTACCTTGTTGCCATGCTCTTCATCCTCTTTGACGTGGAAGCGGTATTTCTTTATCCATGGGCTATCCTATTGAAAAAACTTAAGATGTTCGGATTCTGGGAGATGATGACTTACGTTCTGATCGTCCTGATTGGCTTCTTCTACGTATGGAAGAAGGGCGTTCTTGACTGGAATAAGCCTTCCCGCGACGAGGCGCTCTGAGGAACATGGCCCTGCAACCTTCCGTTACTGATCTGGAACTGCTGAAGGATCGCCCCGCGGTAACCTGCCTGCTTTCCACGCTACCTCTGGCACTGCAGTCGGCAAAGTTTGATCGTGGCGAGCTTACTCTCTGGATTGATCCAATTCTCCTGCTCGACGCCCTGAAGCTTCTGCGCACAGACAGCCGCACTGCTTTCGCGGTGCTGGCAGACCTTACGGCGCTTGATTGGTTCCCGTCGGAACCGCGCTTTGAGGTGGTGTACTCGCTGCTTTCCCATCAGCGCCACGAGCGCATCCGGATCAAGGTCAAGGTCAATGGAGCCGATCCCTACATCGAGTCGGTCACTGGATTGTGGGCCGGGGCATCGCCGTTTGAGCGGGAGGTATTCGACATGTTCGGCATTCGCTTCCAGGGACATCCCGATCTTCGCCGAATTCTGATGCCGGACGACTGGGAAGGTCATCCTCTACGTAAGGACTACCCCGTCGAGGGATACCGCTGATGCCAGGCATCGATCAATTCCGTTCCGAACCGGTCGTTGAAACCATTGGCGGCGACCGCACCATGGTCCTGAATATGGGACCGCAGCACCCCTCGACTCATGGCGTGCTTCGCCTCCTGCTGGAGATCGACGGCGAAACTATCGTGCGCATCCGGCCCGACATCGGCTTCCTGCACACCGGAATCGAGAAGACCTGCGAGGCCAAGTTTTATCAGCAGGTCATTCCCATGACCGACCGCATCGATTATCTCTGTCCCATGACCAACAACCTGACCTACGTGTTGGCCGTCGAGAAGCTGCTGGGACTGGAGATACCGCCGCGCGCCATGTGGATCCGCCTGATGCTCAATGAGTTGACGCGGATCAACTCGCACCTGGTCTGGCTGGGCACGCACGCCATGGACATTGGCGCGATGACCGTCTTTCTCTACTGCTTCCGTGAACGCGAAGAGATTCTCAAAATGTTCGAGATGGTCTCCGGCCAGCGCATGATGACTTCCTACTTTCGGGTGGGCGGCATTGCCATGGACCTGCCGCTCGGATTCCTTGACTACATCAAGAACTTCGCATCGTATTTTCCGGATCGCATCGAACAGTACTCGGATTTGCTCACCAACAATCCCATCTGGCTTGGACGTACCAAGGGCGTCGCACTGATCACCAAGGAGGATGCTCTCGAACTGATGCTCAGCGGCCCGACGGCGCGGGGCAGCGGCGTCGATTGGGATCTCCGGCGCGACATGCCTTACGGAGGGTACGACAAGCTGGAGTTCAAGGTTCCGGTCGAGACGGCTGGTGACGTATACGCCCGGTACCAGGTCCGCATGGGCGAATTGCGCGAGTCCATCGGCATGGTTAAGCAGGCCATCGCGAATCTGCCCGACGGTCCCATCAAGGCGGATGCGCCCAAGATCGTACTCCCAGATCGCGAAAAAATGAAGACGCAGATGGAGTCGCTCATCCATCACTTTAAGATCGTCACCGAGGGATTCACGGTGCCGGAAGGCGAAGTCTACCAGGGCGTGGAATCGCCGCGCGGCGAGATGGGCTACTACGTTGTCAGCGATGGCACGGCCAAGCCCTACCGGGTTCATATGCGCAGCCCGTCATTCGCCAATCTGAACGCCCTTGGGGTGATGTGCGAACACAACCTGCTGGCCGACGTGGTCGCCGCCATTGGCAGCATCGACATTATCCTCGGCGACGTGGACCGCTAAGAAGCTGAACCTTGGAACGGAGACGAATTGGAGCACTGGGGAACGCAGTTCGCAAAAACCGTAGCTCATCGCATCGAGGGACAGAGCGATTTCGCCCTGGACCTCATCGACCTGCTACAGCAATTAGCCGAGGAGTTCAACAAGGAGTCTCCGAAGGATTTCAGATTTTACATCACGGTCCTGCACAAAAGTGAAGACGTCGAGGTGACGAACGGCTACAAAACGGCCGCGGCCAGCTCCACCTCCCTGCCCGGCGCAATTTTCATCCGGGTGTGGAATAACACCACCGAGCGAGCTTTCGAGGGTACCTTGCATAATACCCCGGAAGGATTTGTGCCCGAAGGCTTGCCGAGCGAATGCGCCGATCCGGCCGGTTTGGCCGAGTGGATGATTCACGAGATTTTTGAACCCTGATGGGCGAAAGCTCCGGCGGGGCTCCCCGTCGTTGGCGGGCCGTTTCCGTGAAGGTTGCAAAACATCGGGTCCGAGAGGCACATGAAATTCAGCGAACAACTCGAAGCGCGCTACGCCGACATGATCACGCACTACCCGTTGAAGCGCTCACTCCTGGTTCCTTTCCTGCTTTATGTGCAGGACGAATTTGGCTATGTCACCGATGCATCCATCGAGGAAATCGCGCAGCGGCTGGATATCACCGCACTGGAGATCCGCAACGTCATCAGTTACTACTCCATGCTGCGTACCAGGCCCGGCGGCAAATTCAACCTGCAGGTATGCACCAACATCTGCTGCCTGTTGCGTGGAGGAGAACAGATACTGGAACACACACGCGCAAAACTCGGCATCGCGGTCAACAAGGGAGTCACTCCGGATGGTGTCTTCTCGGTGGAGGAGGTCGAATGCATTGGCGCCTGCTCCTGGGCGCCGGCCATGCAGGTGAACTACAAATTCCATGAGAACCTGACCCCGGAAAAGATCGACCAGATCCTGGACGAGTACAGACAGAAGGCGGCGCAGTAGCCATGGCAACCCTGGTCTCCCATCCCGATGAGGTCAAAGTCGTCAGCCGGCGATTCGGCCAAAGCGCGGCCAACCTCGACCGCTATCTCGAACTTGACGGCTACAAGGCGGTGCGGAAAGCGCTCGAGCTGGGCGCCGACGGCATCATCAACGAAATGAAGGCCAGCAACATGCGTGGCCGCGGCGGCGCCGGCTTTCCGACGGGCATGAAGTGGTCCTTCGTCCCCAAGCAAAGCGCCAAGCCCAAGTACGTGCTCTGCAACGGCGACGAGAGCGAGCCGGGAACCTGCAAGGACCGCCTCATCTTCGAGCACGATCCGCACGCGGTCATCGAAGGTGCCATGATCGCCGCCATTGCGGTCGGTTCGCACGACGCCTACATCTACATTCGCGGAGAGTACCGCTACCTGCTGGAAATCATGCAGAAAGCCATCGCCGACGCCTATGCGCGCGGCTTCTGCGGCAAGAACATCTTCGGCTCCGGATACGACCTCGACGTCTACTGGCATGGCGGCGCCGGCGCCTACGAGGTTGGCGAGGAATCCGCCTTGATGGAGTCGCTCGAAGGCAAGCGCGGTGTGCCTCGAATCCGCCCGCCGTTCCCGGCTGTCGTCGGGCTCTGGGGCGGGCCAACGGTGATCAACAACGCCGAGACTCTCGCCAGCGTCCCTCACATCATTCTCATGGGAGGCAAGCAGTATGCCGAGATTGGGGTGGAACGCAACGGCGGCACGCGCCTGTTCTCGCTGAGCGGACACGTGGAACGCCCCGGTGTGTACGAACTTCCTCTCGGCTACAGTCTGCGCAAGGCCATCTACGAGGTCGGCGGCGGCATCGCCAACGGACATGGACTGAAGGCGGTCGTTCCCGGCGGATCTTCCGTGCCCTGCCTCAAGCCGGATGAAATTGACGTGAATCTCGACTTCGATTCCATGATGAAGGCCGGAACATTCCTCGGTTCCGGCGGCATCGTAGTCATCGACGACCAGACCTGTATCGTCAAGTTTGCCCTGCGCACGATTCAGTTTTACCGGCATGAGAGTTGCGGCTGGTGCATTCCCTGCCGCGAAGGCACGGACTGGCTTACGAAGAGTCTCACCCGTTTCCATTCCGGCGCCGGACTGGCAAAAGACATCGACAACATCCGCTACCTCGCCGAGAACATGCTGGGCCGAACCTTCTGCCCGCTGGGCGACGCAGCGGCCATGCCCATCATTGGCTTCGTGAAGAAGTTCCGCGAAGAATTCGAAGCACATCTGGACGGCCGTTCCTGCCCCTTCGAGCAGCACGCCGTCCACAACGCATTGCCCGTTCTGAGCCACTAGGGGCTCACGCGAAGAGAATTCATGGCCGACGCAACCCAAAACGTAACTCTGACGGTAAACGGAACGACGATCACGGCTGCCAAAGGCACGCTGCTCATTGAGGCGTGCAAGCAGAATGGCATCGAGATCCCCGCCTTCTGCTACTACCCCGGACTCTCGCTGCAGGGCGCATGCCGCATGTGCCTGGTCGAAATCGAAAAGATGCCCAAGATGCAGACGGCTTGTACCACGCCCGTGGCGGAAGGCATGGTGGTGCAGACGGAATCCGAGAAAGTTGTGCAGGCGCGCAAATCCACGCTCGAAATGCTGCTTGCAAATCACCCCCTCGACTGTCCCGTCTGCGACGCCGGCGGCGAGTGCGAACTGCAGGACATGACGTTCAAGTACGGCGCCGGAGAGTCGAAGTTCATTGACATCAAGAGCCACCGCGACGAACAGCAGTGGTCGCCGGTTGTTTTCTATGACCGCCCGCGCTGCATCCTTTGTTACCGTTGCGTGCGCGTCTGCGGAGAAGGCATGGACGTCTGGGCGCTCGGCATCCAGAATCGCGGCCAAGGCTCGGTGATTGCGCCCAACCAAGGTGATTCGCTGGACTGCGAAGAGTGCGGCATGTGCATCGATATCTGTCCCGTCGGCGCACTCACCAGCGGCTCCTACCGTTACAAGACGCGCCCCTGGGAGATGACCCACGCCGGCACCGTCTGCAACCACTGTGGCGACGGATGCCTGACCACGGTGGGCGTGCGACGGTCGGAAACCGGCTCGGAGATCGTGCGCTGCGACAACCGCGACCGCAGTGGCATCAACAACGAGTTCCTCTGCATCAAGGGACGCTACGCGTACGACTTTGCCGCCAACCCCGAGCGCGTCACCACGCCTCTCATCAAGCGCGACGGAAAATTCGTTGCATCCACCTGGACGGAAGCCATCGAACTGGTCGCCACCAGGTTCCAGCAGATCCTTCTCGCCAGCGGTCCGCAAGCGATCGGCGTAATCGGCTCCAACCGCACCACCAACGAAGAGAATTACCTGCTGCAGAAATTCGCCCGCACCGTGCTTGGCACCAATAACATTGACCACCATCGTACCGCCGACTTCCCTTCCTTCGCGCGCGCCATTGCCGCCAACCACGCGCAGACAGCCTCGATGAGCGAAGTTGCTACCGCCCCGGCCATTCTGCTGATCGGTAGCGATCCCACCGAAGAACATCCGCTGCTCGCCTGGCAGATTCGCAACGCCGTGCGCCTGCACAACGCCCGCCTCTATGTGGTCAACGCCTACGCCATCAAGCTTGCCCGCCAGGCTACGATTTTCGCCTCCATCGCCGCCGGCACGGAGGGCAGCTTCGCCGGCTTTCTCCATGGCAATGAGGCTGCGGAATTGCAGTTGGGCGTCTCGCCGGAAGAGCTCGGAAAACTGCGCGACGCGCTGGCCGCCGAAAACAATCTCATCATCGTGTTTGGTCCCGAGCTGCGTGGAAAAGCGATCGACGCGCTGGTCTCCTACGGCGCGCCGAAAGGGGCAAAGTTCATCTGCCTTGCCGACTACGCAAACTCGCGGGGCGCGGCCGACATGGGACTCTACCCCGATCTGCTCCCTGGCTATCACTCCGTATCCGGTAGCTCACGCGCCCAGATCGCCTGGGCTGCTGGCGTCTCTCCCGATCCGGGCCTGGCGCTGCCGGAGATGCTCGACGGCGCCGCTGCCGGAGCACTGCAGGCACTGTGGGTCGTGGGTTCAAATCCCGCCGCCCGCTACGCGAACGGCGAGGCGTTTTCGCGTCCCTTCCTCGTTGTGCAGGATATGTTCCTCACCGAAACGGCGCGGCACGCAGACGTGTTCCTGCCCGCCGCCTTTGCCTATGAGAAAACCGGCACGGTAACCAACACCTGCGGAGATCTGCAGCGGCTCAAAAAGGCTTCCGACGTTCATGGCGTGAAGGCTGACTTTGAGATCATCATCCGCATCGCCGAGAAAATGGGTGCGGCAATTGCGCAGCTGGTGCCGTTCCGCGGCTACACGTTTGCCGACGCGGGGCAGAGCCGGGGCCCGCAATCCGGCGAAGCCGACCGCAACGCGGTCTTCACCGAAGCCCGCGGCCTGGCGTCGCGCACTTCGCCACTGGATCCCACAATCACGCTCGATGAAATTTCCGAGCTCGTTCCGGGCTATGCCATCTCCCGGCTCGATCTTGCTGCTGGAAATCCGCAGCGTACCCAACTGGTGCAGATCGAGCCCTCTGGCATTCCAAGTCATCCTGAGCTGATCGCGCCTGCCGGAAATTCTCTGTTTACTTCCGGCACGCTGGGCCGCTACTCGGCAACCCTGAACTCGGTCGTCGAAAACCATCGCAGGACGGGCGAGCCAATCGGGGCCGACTGATTATTTCCATCCGGCCCACGGGGCTGGAACCTGTGCGTTTCTGCCGTAGGACGTAAGAACGATGTGCGCGTGCACCCCTGGGGATTGATGCTTCGATGAGCGCTTTGACTTTTCTGATTGTCGCGTTAATTAAGATCGCGGTTACTCTCGGCGTGCTGCTCACCGTCGTCGCCTACACCGTGTGGCTGGAACGTAAGCTGGTGGGACGCATGCAGAATCGCTGGGGACCTTCGCGGGTTGGTCCGTTTGGATTGCTGCAGCCGCTTGCCGACGGCATAAAGTTTCTGCTGAAGGAAGACCTGACGCCGCCCTACGTGGAAAAGAATATCTACCTTCTCGCGCCCGGTCTGGCCCTTATCATGGCTCTCACTTCGATTGCCCTGGTCCCCATTGGTCCCATCGTTCACCTGTTCGGCATCAGTACCCCGGTGCAGATTACAGGTGTGGTGAATGCCTCCGGGCAGGTTGGCGACATCAACGTCGGCATTCTCATCGTTCTCGGCATCACCTCGCTGGGCGTATACGGCATTGCCTTGGCGGGCTGGTCCTCCAACAGTAAGTACTCGCTGCTGGGTTCGCTGCGCGCCTCGGCACAGATGGTCAGCTACGAAGTTTCGCTCGGCCTCTCGCTGGTTGGCGTGCTGCTGATGTCGAGCACTCTCAGCCTGAGCGGCATCGTCCACGCACAGCTCGGCACCTGGTTCGGATTCATTCCGCAGTGGTACATCTTCCGTGGCCAGGTCGTCGCTTTTTTCATTTACATGATGGCGGCGTTTGCCGAGACCAACCGCATCCCATTCGACCTGCCGGAAGCCGAGACCGAACTGGTTGCCGGATACCACACCGAGTACAGCGCTATGAAGTTCGCCATGTTTTTCATGGCGGAATACGCCAACATGGTGACGGTTGCCTGCATCGCCTCCGTCATGTTCCTGGGAGGATGGAGCGGCCCGCCGCTGCCGTTTCTGCCCGTGGCAGTGCAGGCATTCCTGCCGTTGGTGTGGTTCTCATCAAAGATTTTCTTTTTCCTGTTCCTCTATATCTGGATTCGCGGCACGCTGCCGCGCTTCCGTTATGACCAGTTGATGGCCTTCGGCTGGAAGTTTCTCTTCCCGCTCGCACTGGCTAACGTGATTGTCACCGCATTCTTCGTGGCGATCCGGGCATGATGGCCGGAATGGAAAACTGATGCATCTCTTTCTCTTTCTGCTTTTCGGAGCCTTCTGCGCAGGCGGCGCCGTCAACCTGCTGATCCAGCGCAAGACCATCAACAGCGCGCTCTCGCTGATCGTGGTCATGGGATCGCTGGCCCTGATCTACCTGCTGCTGGGCGCGGAATTCGTCGCCGTGGTCCAGGTGATCATCTACGCCGGCGCCATTATGGTGCTCTTCATCTTCGTCATCATGCTGCTCAACGCCGGGGAAGAAGAGCACGTCAAGGGCAGCAACGTGGCCATGATCTTCGGCATCCCCGGATTGTTTGGCGGCGGCATCATCGGCATCTGGGTCCTGCTCCAGCATGGCCCGGAGGAGAAACACATCCCCATCGGCGCGCTGTATGGCCCCGCCGACAAGGTCGGCATGATGTTGTTCACCAAGTACCTGCTGGCGTTTGAAGCCACCAGCATTCTGGTGCTCATCGCCATCATGGGCGCCGTGGTTCTGGCTCGCAGGAGTCACTCATGAACGAAATTCCCGTCTCCTGGTATCTTCTGCTCAGCGCGTTTCTGTTCGCCTGCGGCGTTACGGGGTTCCTGATCAAGCGCAACGTCATCACGATCTTCATGTCGATTGAGCTGATGCTGAATGGCGTCAACCTCTCGTTCATTGCCTTCGCCACGCGCCTGGGAACCCTGGACGGACACATCTTCGTCTTCTTCGTCATGGTCGTTGCCGCCGCCGAAGCCGCAGTCGGGCTGGCTATCATCATCTCTGTCTATCGCACCCGCGAGACACTCAACGTCGACCGGGTGAACCTGCTGAAACTATGAAATTATTCTTCTGGCAACCCTGGCTGATCCCGATCCTGCCGCTGGCGGGCGCGCTGATGAACGGACTCTTTGGCAAGCGGTTCACCAAGCCCGTCGTCGCCGCCATCGCGCTGTTTTCTACCGGAGCGTCGTTCCTTGTTGCCTGCGTGCATGCCTACACGCTCGTGCACTCCGGCGCCGCTGCGCTGGAAACCCCTTACGGCACATGGATTCGCGCCGGGGCATTCTCCGCCGACTATGGCATCTATCTCGACCATCTCTCGCTGGTAATGATGCTGGTTGTCACCGGAGTAGGATTCCTGATCCACGTCTATTCCGTGGCTTACATGGAGCATGAGGGCGGGTACTACCGCTTCTTCAGCTATCTCAATTTCTTCATGTTCTTCATGCTCACGCTGGTGCTCGCCAACAACTACTTGCTCATGTTCGTGGGCTGGGAGGGTGTCGGCCTGGCATCGTACCTGCTGATCGGCTTCTTCTTCCTCAAGGACTCGGCTGCCAACGCCGGCAAGAAAGCTTTCATCACCAACCGCGTTGGTGACTTCGGCTTCCTGATCGCGCTGTTCCTGCTCATCCAGCACTTTGGAACCTTGCGCTATGCCACGGTCTTCGACATCGCCTCGCACTTTCCGGTTGAGAGTGGCGCCGGAATTCTTACAGCCATCGGGCTGCTGATGCTGGTGGGAGCCTGCGGCAAGAGCGCGCAGATTCCGCTTTATGTCTGGCTGCCGGACGCGATGGAGGGCCCCACGCCGGTCTCGGCTCTCATCCACGCCGCCACCATGGTCACGGCCGGCGTGTACATGGTCTGCCGCTCCAATCCGATCTTCAGCCGCGCTCCGATTGCGTTGTTGGCCGTCGCCATCGTCGGCACGCTGACCAGCTTCTTTGCCGCCACCATCGGCATCACGCAGACCGACATCAAGCGCGTGCTCGCCTACTCCACGGTCTCACAGCTCGGCTACATGTTCATGGCCGCGGGCGTGGCGGCCTACTCGGCTTCGATTTTCCACCTGATGACCCACGCATTCTTCAAGGCCTTGCTCTTCCTCGGCGCCGGTTCGGTGATTCACGGTATCGGCGGCGAGCAGGACATGCGCAAGATGGGCGGCCTGCGCAAGTCGATGCCATGGACCTTCTGGACCATGCTGATTGCGACCCTGGCGATCTCGGGCATTCCGCCTTTTGCCGGATTCTTCTCCAAGGATGAGATCCTCTGGCAAGCCTTCAGCAGTCCGCACGGCAGCAAGATCTTCTGGGCCGTTGGCGTCATCACGGCGTTCATGACCAGCTTCTACATGTTCCGCCTTCTCTTCCTCACCTTCACCGGTGAATATCGTGGCGCAGAACCCGCGGCTCACGCCGCGCACCATGATCATGGCCATCACGCGCCGCACGAATCACCCTGGCTGATGCTGGCGCCGCTGGTGCTGCTCGGCGTGCTCTCCGTCATAGGAGGATGGGTCGGGATCGGCAATCGCTTCCAGAACTTCCTCGCGCCGGTCATCCAGCAGGTCTCCACCGAGCAAAACGTGGTGAACAACAGTGAGGCCAGTACGCTGCCGGCCGGCGAAGGCACGGGTGAGGGCAAGGGGCTTGAAACCTTGCTCACGGGAGTCTCGGTGCTGGTTGCATTCTCCGGTTTCGGTCTGGCGTGGCTCCTGTATGTGAAGCGTCCCGAACTGCCGGCGAAGATCGCAACCGCCTCGGGAGGACTTTACAAGCTGGTCCTTAACAAATACTGGATCGATGAACTTTATTCCGCGGCTATCATCGGCCCGCTGGTTGCATGCTCGCGCGTGGTTCTATGGCAAAGTGTCGATCAGAAGTTGATCGATGGCACGGTGAATGAGTGCGCGGTGGCCGCGCGCGATGTTTCGCAGATCATTCGCCAACAGCAGTCCGGACTGGTCCGCAGTTATGCCGGATGGATCGCCGCGGGCGCCGCGGCCGTGGTCGCCTACATGGTCTGGATGGGAACCCGATGAACTTATCTATCTTCAATCCCTGGATTCTCACGCTCACGACTTTTCTGCCGGCGCTGGGAGCGGCGCTGATCGCCTTGCTGCCGCGCCGCGACCGCGATGTCCGCTGGTTCGCCCTGGCCATTTCGGTGATCACCCTGCTGCTTGCCCTGCATCTGCCGGCGCACTACCGCGAGGTTGCGGCCGCAGCCTCGGGCAGCTTTGCTTATGAACTCAACCTGCAGTGGATCACCAGCCCCAACATTCACTTTCACATTGGGGTTGACGGCATCTCCCTGTGGCTGGTTGTCCTGACCGCGTTCCTGGTTCCGCTCTGCGTCCTCGCCTCCTGGAGATCCATCCATGATCGGGTGAAGGAGTTCTTCATCCTTCTGCTTATCCTGGAGACGGCGATGATCGGAGTTTTCATCGCGCTCGATCTTTTTCTGTTCTATTTCTTCTGGGAAGCCACGCTGATTCCGATGGCGCTCATCATCGGTATTTTTGGCCACCAGCGCCGGGTCTACGCCTCCGTCAAATTCTTCCTGTACACCATGATTGCCTCGGTCTTCATGCTGGCGGCAATTATCTGGCTCTATGCCCGGTCGGGAACATTTGACTTCTTGGAACTCCAGCACCTGATTTCCAGCGGGGCCATCGCCCTGCCTGGCCGCACCGCGCTCTGGCTGTTCCTGGGATTCTTTGTGGCCTTTGCCGTCAAGGTCCCACTGTTCCCGCTGCATACCTGGTTGCCGGATGCGCACGTCGAAGCACCCACCGCGGGCTCGGTGCTGCTCGCCGGAGTCCTGCTCAAGATGGGAACCTACGGCCTGCTGCGCTTCAGCATTGGGCTATTTCCGGCCGAGGCGCACAGGAACGCGCCCTGGATCATCACCCTTGCCATCATCGGCATTGTCTATGGCGCGCTCGTCGCCCTGGTCCAGCCAAACATGAAGAAACTGGTCGCCTACTCCTCGGTAAGCCACCTGGGCTTCGTCGTGCTGGGCATTTTCAGCTTTACCCGCGCGGGCATGGACGGCGCCGTCTTCCAGATGATCAGTCACGGCATCTCCACCGGCGCGCTTTTTCTTCTGCTCGGCGTGGTTTATGACCGCCGCCACACTTACGAAATCAAGGAATACGGCGGCCTTGCCACACCGATGCCCGTCTACGCCACAATCTTCCTGCTCATTACGCTTGCCTCCATCGGACTGCCGCTGATGAACGGATTTGTCGGCGAGTTTCTGATCTTGAGCGGGGCCTTCCAGGCCAAGGCAATTTACGGAATCATCGCCGCCAGCGGAGTCATCTGGAGCGCCTTCTACATGCTCTGGCTTTACCAGCGCACCTTTTATGGAATCATCGGCAACCCGGTCAACGCGGCGCTGCCTGATGTGGGCCGCCGCGAGCGCAGCATGCTGTGGCCGCTCGCGGCCGTGGCCCTCGCGATGGGAGTCTTACCCAGCTTGTGGATGAAGCCCATCGATGCCTCGGTCGCCGGCATTCTGGACACGCAGCAGAGCGTGTCTTCTGCCTCCACGCTTCAAGTTAAAGTCAACACGGTGCTCAAATAACCATGCCACCAACAGCCGCCGATTATATTCGCATCCTTCCTGAAATCGTCCTCTCGGTCTGGGGCATGATCGTCATGTTTGTGGAGCCGCTATTGCCCGCGGGGCGCAGCCGCAAGGGGCTCGGCCTGTTTGCCGCCGCTGGAGTGCTGGGCGCCATCGCCGCTACCGCCTACCAGGCGCAACCCCGGTTCGCCGGCTTCGGCTTCAATCACATGCTGCGGATCGATCACTTCAGCATCTTCTTTCACCTCATTGTCCTGCTCGTCGCCCTGGCAACCATCCTCATGTCGCTCGACTACCTTCCCTTCCAGAAGATCGACCACGGCGAGTATTACGCCCTGATCCTGCTGGGTTCGGTGGGCATGTGCCTGATGTCTTCCGCCGTCGAGCTGGTGCTGATCTTTATCGCGCTGGAAATCTCCTCCATCTCCAGCTACATTCTTGCGGGCTTCCGCCGCCAGGCCGCGGAGAGCGCGGAAAGCTCGATGAAGTATTTTCTTCTCGGCTCCTTCGCCACCGCGTTTTTCCTCTACGGAGTGGCCTTGCTGTACGGCGCCACCGGTTCCACCAACGTCTTTGACATCGCCGCGAATCTCAGCAACAAAATGCACATCGAGCCGCTCGCCTATGTTGCCGTGGCCTTGATCTTTACGGGCCTTGGCTTCAAAGTCGCCTGTGCGCCCTTCCACGTCTGGACCCCCGACGTGTACGAGGGCGCGCCCTCGCCGGTCGTGGCCTTCATGTCCACCGCGCCCAAGGCCGCCGCCTTTGCGGTTCTGATCCGCCTTGTCATCGACACGGCTTCGCCGCACTGGTTCTGGGTGATCTGGATTGCGGCTGTTCTTTCCATGTGCGTTGGCAATCTCGGAGCCATCCTGCAGAGCAATGTCAAACGCATGCTGGCCTACTCCTCCATCGCGCATGCCGGGTACCTGATGGTTGCCTTTGCCTCGGCCAGCAATCGCGAACTGGGCATTTCGGCAGCGATGTTCTACTCCGCCGCCTACGCCGCCATGAACGTTGGCGCGTTCGCCGTCATCACCCAGATGTCCGGCAGTGGCGAGCGCTACTCGCAGATCGACGACTACTCGGGCCTGGGACGGCGCTCGCCGGTGCTGGCCGCCGCGCTCACATTCTTCCTGCTGTCGCTGATCGGAATTCCCATCACTGGCGGCTTTTTCGCCAAGTTTTACGTCTTCAGCGCAGCGCTGCGGACGCATCTCATCTGGCTCACGATTATCGGCGTGGTGAACAGCGGCATGGGCTCCTACTACTATCTGCGGCTCATTGTGAGGATGTACATGTTCGAGCCGCGCACGGAAGAACCAGCTCCGCAGGTGCGCTTTGGAGTCGGCATGGCCATTGCCATCAGCCTGATTGCGACGCTGTGGCTCGGACTGCTCCCCAACGCTGTTTTGCACTACACGCAAGCGGCGCCCACCATCTTTGCCAGTCACTAGTCAAACCGCTTATCCATGCCGGCGCAGGGGCAAGGATATACCAGAAAGATAATGGTTTGGAGGCGCGAAATTATAATTTAGGCAATGGTTGCGCAGGGTGCGGAACGATTGTCTTCGGCGGCACTGATTTCCGCTGGCGGGAGTACCAGTAAGTCAATCCTTTGATGCGATGGGTGCGGCCACCCGAGGCGCAACGATTTTCACTGCCTCTGCCGTTCGCACAGGATCGGCGAAAATCGAATCGCAATAAGAAGCGATGTTCCGCGCGGCGGAACATCGCTTCTTATGAATCGATCTGTCCCCGGCTTTTTCGGCAGACTGCGGGGCGGGCCAAGCCCGACAACAAATCCTACTTCACGACCTTGGCAAACACCACGACCAGGGTGAACAGCACCAGCGACTCGACGAATGCCAGGCCCAGAATCATCGCAATCTGGATCCCGGCGCGGGCGGCAGGATTGCGCGCCATGCCTTCGCAGGCCGCGGCACCGATCCGGCCCTGTCCAAGCGCGGCCAGACCCGCGGCAATCGCCATGGAAAAGCCGGAAGCGATGGCAACCCAGTTCGTGCCCGCAGCAGCAGCGGCGGCAGGCTCACCCTGTGCGAAGACCGGAGTGGCTAGCATCAGGATCGCCATAAAGGATAACAGCAGGAAAAGCTTTTTATTCATGGTCATTGCTCCTTCGGATTTCGCCGCCAGTGGGTGGTTGACGTTCCACGCAATGGGAGGCCCTCACGCTTGCGGCGTACTACAAAACTCTTGTCCCGCAGCCACTCGGCCGGCTGCGCCATTAAACCGTTTCTAGTGCTCGTGGGCGACGGCCTCACCGATGTACACCATGGGCAGCAGCACAAAGATCATGGTCTGAATCAGCGAAACACCGAAGTGCAGGATCATGAAGATCACCGGCACTCCAATTGGTATCAGCGAGAAGAACACCAGGGTCACCATGTCGCCGGCAAACATGTTGGCGAACAAACGGACGGTCAGCGACAACATACGAGCCAGGTGGCTGCACGTTTCGATCAAGAACATCAGCAGTTCGAGCAGGAGCACCTGCGGCGCCCAGCCCTGAATCGGTCCGATGAAGTGCTTGATATAGCCCGCTCCGTTGGTGCGAAAGCCCTGGGTTTGGTAGTAAAACCAGGTCACCACGGCGCAGCCCAGCGGCACCACCGGCACCGCCGTGGGAGATTCCAGGAATGGAATCAATCCGAGCAGGTTGCAGATCAGAATGAACAGCCCCAGCGTGATCAGATAGGAGAGGTAACGCCGGCTGGTGGACCCGATGATCTCTTCGCTCTGCGCATCCATCAGGTTGTAAACCGATTCCATGATGTGCTGCAGCGTGCCTGGATTTTCCACCGAGAGGCTGGCGCGCACGGCCACGAAGAACACCATCAGGATGACAAACACCAGAAGCTGCATGGCGATGTGATCGGGAATCGGCGCGGTGGGATGCTCGGGATGAATGCCAAGCGCCGTCAGGAGCGCGGTGACGGGTCCGGCGAACAAGTGGTTCAGGAGCGAAGTAAGGGGCAGTTGATGCATTGGAATGTCTTGTCTAATCCCAGTCAGGATGATCGCCGGTTGCTGGCAACGAGCTCATAAACGGCCTCGCACATGATGGCGACAACGGGCATCGCAAGCCCTGCCAGAAACCCCATCAGGCCAGGTACGGAACAAATAAAGATAACATAGGCGGCCAGCGCCATCAAGAAGATACGGCCCACGCCGAGCGCCACCACGGCATCGCCGCGCTCCCGGCTTTGCCGGTTCACAATACGCTCGCCAATGGCGTTCACGGAGGCCGCCAGCCAGCGGAAATTGATCACTGCCACCAGGGCTCCAATCAAGACTCCAGCCGCTGGCGCCCAACCCAGCGGCCAGAGCACGGCCAATGCCAGGACCACCCCGGAGCACCCGATCATCCACTCGATGCGCCGCAACGTGCTGCGGTAACCCGCCATCTCATGGGAAGAAAGCGGGGACCATCCGAGTGCGCCGGACTCGGGCCAGTCCTCGGGCGGCAGCTCCTGGCAAGCTGCCTCGGGTGGGATGCTGGCGGTGTCCGCAGGTTTGTCGTCTCCGGGCTTGTCAGTGTTCGTCATCGGAGCCGTCCTGCTCGTCCTTGGTTTGGTCCGCGCTGGCCTGGAGCGCGCGGCGGATCATGGAGACAAACCCGGCCACCGCGCCAAAGACAATGCCGAACAGATAGATCCAATGGGTGTGCAGAAAATGATCGGCGCAAAGCCCCAGGAGGTAGCCGACCAGCACCGTGGCCGGAATGATGAATCCTATCTCGGAGTAGCGGGCGGCCAGCACCCACGGACTCTCCTGGCGTTTTCCTGGTTTCTGGTCACTCATTGGCAACACTCTTTCGGCCCGAACCCACATTGGCTGAATGCGGCAGATATGGGGCACTGGGCACCGGGCCGCGTTCCCACATTCGCCAAAGGAAGGCGGATGTGGGCCACCTGCTTGCCGTACTCAGCGCTGCTGCTGTTATACAATTTTCAAGTGTCCCTAGAACAAAACATTTACGACCTACGCAAGCAGAAGCTGCAGCAGATCGAAGCTCTCGGTCAGCCTGCCTACCCTCACCACTTCGATTGCAGCCACCAGGTGCCGGAGATTCTGGTGGCGCACCAGGCCAGTACGGGCGAACAGTTGGAGGCCACGCGCGTCCAGGTTTCCGTTGCCGGGCGCCTGGTTGCTATCCGCCTGATGGGCAAAGCCAGCTTTGCCCACCTGCAACAGGCGGGCGAGAAGTTGCAGATCTACGTCAGGAAAGACGCGGTTGGCGACAAGGTCTGGGAGCTCTACAAGCTGCTCGACATCGGCGACCACATTGGCGCGACCGGCTACCTGTTCCGCACCCGCACCGGCGAGCTGAGCGTGCACGTGGAAACTTTGACGTTCCTCGCCAAGGACCTGCTGCCGCTGCCGGAAAAGTTCCACGGGTTGACCGACGTGGAGCTGCGCTACCGGATGCGCTACGTCGATCTGATCGATCCCGAGGTGCGCCAGGTGTTCACCAAGCGGGCGCGCATCGTGGGATCGATCCGGCGCTTTCTGGACGCGCGCAACTTCATCGAGGTGGAAACCCCGATGATGCAGCCCATTGCCGGAGGCGCGGCGGCGCGGCCGTTTGTGACCCATCACAACACGCTGGATATCGACCTGTTCCTGCGCATTGCCCCGGAACTGTACCTGAAGCGGCTGGTGGTGGGCGGCCTGGACCGGGTGTATGAGATCAACCGCAACTTCCGCAACGAGGGCATCTCGACGCGGCACAATCCCGAGTTCACCATGCTGGAGTTCTACCAGGCCTATGCCGACTATTATGACCTGATGAACCTGACGGAAGAGCTGCTGAAGCAGGTTGCGCTGGAGGTGAATGGGACGCTGGTCAACCAATATGGCGAACGCGAAATCGACTGGGGCAACTTCCAGCGTCTGTCGATGCGCGAGGCGATTATCAAGTACTGGCCCGAGGCGGCGGGCGCGGCGCCGGAGATGGGCGAGTTCAAGAGCGGCGAGCAGGTGGAGGCGCTGGTGCGCAGGCTGCAAAAGGCCAAGGTGAATCTGCCGTACGACCCCAACGAGCCGGCGGGCCGCGCCATTGCCGATATGTTCGAGGCGCTGGCCGAAGAACACTTGTGGCAGCCGACGTTCATCTATGACTTTCCGCTGGCCATCTCGCCACTGTCCAAGAACAAGCGCGACGAGCCGGACTTTGTGGAGCGCTTCGAGTTGTACGTGGCGGGCATGGAGCTGGGCAACGCCTTCAGCGAGCTGAACGATCCGGAAGAGCAGCGGCGGCGCTTTGAGCAGCAACTCGGAGAGCGCCAGCGCGGCGACGACGAGGCTCACCAGATGGACGAGGACTACATCCGCGCGTTGTCCTACGGCATGCCTCCCACGGCGGGCGAAGGCATCGGCATCGACCGGCTGACCATGATCCTGACCGGTTCCACCTCGATCCGCGACGTGATTTTGTTTCCCCTGCTGCGGCCGGAGAAGAAGGAAGACGCGGCGGGGGAATAGCGTGGAGTGCAATTCCACATCGGCTGACTACGGCGGATGGGGGGCACCGGGCGGAGTTCCCACATTCGCCAAAGGCAGGCGAATGTGGGCCACCTGCGGGCGGATGTGGGCCACCTGCCTGGTTTTTTTGCAACGAAAACGGCCGCTTATGATCTACTAAAAGTGAGGACGGCTACCGCGTGGCGGGGTTGAGCCTTGCATCCTGTTTGCAGTGATTGGTAAGAAGCGAGTACCCAATGGGATTTGACTTCAGCAGCGCAGAACGCCGAGAACTCGGCTACCGCCTCATCGACCGCATCGACCAGTACTTTTCTTCCCTCGACCATCGCGCCATCCAGCCGGCCGAACCAGAGCGCGCCGTCAGGCACGTGCCACGCCCGCTGCCCGAGTTGGGTTCAGACGCCGCCCGCGTACTGGACGAGCTGTGCGCGGAGATGATCGACAAGGGATTTCACATTCCCTCCGCCAACTACTTTGGGCTGATGAATCCGACGCCGACCTACATGGCCGTGCTGGCCGAAGCGCTGGTATCGGCCTTGAATCCCCAGCTTGGCTCGCTGGCGCGCTCGCAGTTTGCCAGCACCCTGGAGGCGGAAACCATCGCCTGGATCGCGTCGCGTTTTGGCTGGCACAAAATTACCGGTCCCGACTCGGCGGCGCAGGATGGGATGCTGTGCGACGGCACCTTCACCAGCGGCGGCAATGAAGCGAACTTTACCGCCCTGGCGCTGGCCATCTCCCACCACTTCCCCAATGCAATCGAAGACGGCATTGCGACCGTGGGCGGGCGGCCCGTGCTCTATGCGTCGGCGGAGTCGCATCATTCGCTGGAGAAATCCGCCGGGTTGCTGGGACTGGGACGCAAGGCGCTGCGGCGGATTGCGGTGAACGACAATCTGCGGCTGGACACGGCGCGCCTGATCCTGCAGATTGAAGCCGACTATGCGTGCGGCTTCATTCCCTTCTGCATTGTGGCCACGGCGGGCACTACCAGCTCGGGCGCCATCGACGACCTGAACGCCCTGGCTTCGATTGCCGAGCGTTACGGACTCTGGCTGCACGTGGATGGCGCTTACGGGGCGGCGGCGGCGTTCAGCGACCGGTACCGCCCGTTGCTCAGCGGCATTGAGCGCGCCGACTCCATCACCATCGACCCGCACAAATGGCTCTCCATGCCCTTCGCCGCGGGGGTGATTCTGACCCGCCATCCAGCCATGCTGGAGAAAACGTTTTCGGTCACTTCGCCCTACATGCCGCGAGTGGCGCGGCCCAGCATGATTGATAACTTCCGGGTGAGCGCGCAATGGTCGCGGCGCATGAACTCGCTCAAGCTCTGGCTCACCTTGCGGGTGCACGGGCGCCGGGCTTACGGAGAAATGATCGAGCGCCAGATGGAGCTTGCCGCCGGGATGCGGGCTTGGTTCGCGGGCTCGGAATACTTTGAGCCAACCGCGCCGCTGACGTTGCCGATCCTGAACTTCCGCCTGCGCAACGTTGGCGACGACGACGCGGAAACCGCGCACCGGAAGTTTATCGAAGAGTTCAACCGCGACGGCCGCTACTGGATCAGCCGCACCCGGGTGCGCGGAAAGAGCGTGCTGCGGATGATGATCATCAGCTACCTGAGCACGGCCGAGCACATTGCCGGATTGCAGCAGGCATTGCAATCGGCAGCCGAGCGGGTTGCCCTGCAAGCGGTTCCCTAAGCCTGGCGGAAGCCCGAGCGGCGCGCGGCCGGCTTGAGGCGGGAGGCGAAACGATGGGCCACCGCGGCTAGAAGCGGTAGCCTATGCCGCCACCGACATTCTGGTACCAGGGAGTGTGCTGTCCCCAGGGTTGCGGCTGAATATCCCATGAAAACATGCGCCAGTAAAAGCTGTGGGTGACCTGGAAATCGGCGCCGCCGCCCACGCGATAGGTGAAACCACTCTCGGTGTCGCTTGATCCGGGCCTTAGCGGAGGATGGTGGACTGCCGCATAGAGCCCGTTCGAAGACTGATAGGCGAGGCCAATCTGGGCGGTGATGTAGGGACGAATGCGGCCGGTCAGAAGGTTGCACCTGGGACCGACGGTTCCGGAGAACTCTTTCACATTCGATCTTGATTCTCCCGAGACCGCGGCCGCGGCAGTGACACCCCAGCGGGGATTGAAATTCCTGGTGTAAGCAATCTCACCGCCGTAGAGGGAAAGGTCAAATATGTCGACCCCGTAATCCGCAGAGGTGGCAAGAAAACCGGCATACACTTCATTGCGTGCGCCCAACGTGCTCAACGCGGGCCCTGGCGCCTGGCCGAAACAAAAAGCCGCCGTGGCAAACAACAGTAGAGCTATGGCAAATTTCTTCATCTCGTCCTCTTCAGTTGCGATGGAATCGCCTGCAATTCGCCGATAGATTCACGCCCAAGTTCAGCCCAAAAAGCACTGCGATGGTTGGCGATTATAAACAGATATCGCAAGGGCGATCAACCGTCGCAAGTGCCGGTGGCAGGCGGCGAAGGGGCAGACGCGTGGGTTGCGATGAGGCCAGGCCAGCCCCGTTACGAGAGAAGGACACCGCGTCTATGTTATTGGAATTAAAACAGTTGCTCCCGGCGATGGCGTCGGCTGCAGGGATGACGCGAGGCCGGGGATCGGGAACACAGTGACCGTACGGCTCCCAAGCGGGCAACGACTAACGTGCGGGAATGCGAGGCAAACGAAGACGCCTGCACGGCGAGGCGCAGGCGTCCTGGTTTGGAAACAGGCTTCCAGTTAGAGTTTCTCCAGCACGGCAGTCAGATACTTCCAGAACTCCGCGACCGAGGAGATCTGCACCCGCTCGGCGGGGCTGTGGGGATGCTCGATCTGGGGTCCGAAGGAAATCATCTGCATGTCAGGATAGTTCACGCCGAGCACTCCGGTTTCCAGTCCGGCATGCATGGCGATCATGTTGGGCGCGGTTCCGAAGAGCTCCTCGAACACGGCCCTGGACTTGCGCACGATTTCGCTGTCAGGCTCAGGCTTCCAACCGGGATAGTCGGCGGAATGTTCGACCTTGAAGCCCGCCAGCCGGCAGGAAGTTGCCACCAGGCGCTTGGCGAGATTCTTGCTGCCCTCGATGGCCGAGCGCTGGCTGGTGACGATTTCCACCACGGAGCCCTTGAGGGCAACGGTGGAAACGTTGGTGGAATCCTGCACCAGTCCAGCCACGTCCGGGCTCATGGCGAGCACGCCGTTATGCAGGCTGGCAATCAGATCCACCACCTTCTTCGCGTCTGTTGGGGCCATGACCCGCTGCGGAAGGCCGACGGCTTCCACCGTGATCTGCAAATCAGGATCAAAGGCGCCGAGGTCGGTGCGGACATCGGCGGCAAACTGCGCCACGATGGACTTGAGCTGGGCTTCGTTGGCCGCGGGGCTCGCGATGATCGCCGATGCCTCACGCGGGATTGCGTTGTGGGCGCTGCCACCCTTGAGATCGGCGAGTTCCACCGGGAGCTGCTCCAGCAGAAGCTGCAAGGCGCCGCCGAGAATTCTTATGGCATTGCCGCGTCCGAGGTTGATATCCACGCCGGAGTGGCCGCCTTTGAGGCCGCTGACTTTGACCCGGTAGGCAGAATCCGCGCCCGCCGTTTGGAAGCGGACCCGGCGGTATGCCCGGGTGTTGAGCCCGCCGGCGCATCCGATGCACAGGGTGCCGCGCTCTTCGTTGTCGAGGTTGAACAGGTACCTGGCCTTGAGAACTCCGGGCTTGAAGGCGGCGGCGCCACCCAGGGTGGTTTCTTCCTCCACGGTGAAGACAAACTCCATGGCAGGATGCTGGATGGTTTTGCTTTCCATGACGGCCAGCGCGGCGGCCACGCCCACGCCATTATCGGAGCCGAGAGTGGTGCCATCGCCGTAAAACCAATCATCCTTGCGGACGATACGGATGCCATCGGTATCGAAGTTAAACTCGGTGCCTTCGTTCTTTTCGCAAACCATGTCCAGATGGCCCTGCAGGGCGGTAACGGGCGCGGACTCGCGGCCAGGGTAGGCGGGCTTGCGAATGATCACGTTTCCGGCCTCGTCCACGACCGGCTCCAGGCCGGCGTTGCGGGCTAGTTTGAGGATGTGTTCGCGAACCGCGGCTTCCTTGGTGGACGCGCGCGGAATGGCGGCCAGCGCTGCAAAATTTTTCCAGATCTCCTGCGGTTCAACTCCGGCAAGTACAGTTGACATGACACGCTCCATCACGACTGAATGCAACTCACTGAATGCAACTCACTATCCTACAACGACGGCGGCGGCTGTGGCTGAGAACCTCCGCGGCGGCGGCCGAAAGAATGGGGCACCGCGCGAGGCGAGGCGGCTGGTGAAACTCCCAGCACCTATGGCCACGACTTCCAGGCGGCTTTGCCCGTGGCCCAGAGCTCTTCGAGGTGGTTCTTATCGCGCAGGGTATCCATGGGTTGCCAGAATCCGTGGTGATGGAAGGCGCGCAACTGGCCGGCGCGGGCCAGCAGCTTCAAAGATTCCTGCTCGAACGGGGTGGCGTCACCGGCGATGTATTCGCCGACTTTGGGAGAGAGCACGAAGAAACCGCCGTTGATCCACTGGCCGTCGCCCGCGAGTTTCTCCTGGAAATCGAGAATGGCGTCGTCCTTAATGACCAGCGAGCCGAAGCGCCCGGCGGGTTGCACGGCCGTGAGGGTGGCCAGGCGGCCGTGCTGGCGGTGAAAGGCGATGGCACGGGTGATATCGACATCGGCCACGCCGTCGCCATAGGTCATGCAGAAGGCGTCCTCGTCGCGGACGTGGGGGAGAATGCGCTTGATGCGTCCGCCGGTCTGGGTCTCACCGCCGGTATCGATGAGGGTGACGCGCCAGGGCTCGCCATGGTGCTGATGCACCTGCATGCTGTTGCTGGCCAGATCGAAGGTAACGTCGGAGGAATGGAGGAAGTAGTTGGCGAAATATTCCTTGATGAAATATCCCTTGTAGCCAAGACAGACGATGAAGTCGTTGACGTTGTGGGATGAGTAAATCTTCATGATGTGCCAGAGGATGGGAAAACCGCCGATTTCCACCATGGGCTTGGGGCGCTGGGTTGTCTCTTCGCTGAGGCGGCTGCCCACCCCTCCGGCCAAGATCACTGCCTTCATAGGACTCCCGCTTGCTGCGCGAAAATTTACAAAAGTATATTTTAACGCCGCGGCGGTGCGATGGGTGGGCCGGCGGCCAGTGGCGAGGTGGTGTACGGGCCGCGATCCGGGGCGGGAAAATATATTCGTGCGGATGGGCGGATTCGACCCTATAATAGAAATAACGAATCTGACTAAGTTTGAGCGTACGCCATTCTGAGTTGGTACCGCTGAATCACTTCCGCGTCCTACTCTCAGTAGCATCCGATCTTCTCAGCAGGAAATTCAAAACAAAAGAAAAGGTACAACACAGTGGAACAAGGAACAGTGAAGTGGTTTAACGACGCCAAGGGATTTGGATTTATCAGCCGCCAGAACGGCGAAGATGTCTTCGTGCACTTTTCGGCAATTCAGTCG
>Ga0181520_10000183_pt1 | contig 132050 bp, 121 predicted proteins | sample PEATcosm2014_Bin_29_FD_132451 | JGI IMG/M metagenome (GOLD analysis project Ga0181520, IMG submission 132451) | Peatland microbial communities from MTU Mesocosm Facility, Houghton, MI, USA - PEATcosm2014_Bin02_30_metaG | ecosystem: Environmental > Terrestrial > Soil > Wetlands > Peat | place... | reverse complement strand
CCTTTTCTGCGCCCCGCGTTTCCCACATATTTGCACCACAACCACAACAACCGCCTGTTTTTACTGCAAAAGTGAAAAGACTCAAAAAACCTCTTGCATTATTCGCGGCTAGAGCCCCCCCCCATCGAATTTTGGCGCCGAATGCATAAAACCCGAAATCGGTCGCACCATTGAACGTCGTTTATGATTAAACCGCCCGCCCCCTGATGGGTGCGCCGGTGAATTTCATTGTCTCCCTCGTGATGAATTGTGACAAGTCGGAAGAGCATGCCGCCACCGCACCACCCTATCGATCACATGATAGGTGGGGTGGTACGTTCATCTTCCGTTGATGGAATGGTGTGGGGCGCTGTTCAATATGTTCAGAATGTTCAAAAAGATTTTTTTGTCTGCGGTATTTTGAACAATTTGAACGTTTCGAACATAGGCAGTTGCTTCAAAAAGGGCAGTCACCTGTCTTGTTTTGAACATTTTGAACAGAGGTGAGGCGCGGATTGACGAGCCAGTTGCCGCGCGGGCGGCCTCTGGCTTCTTTGCTGGCGGGCATGATCCAGCCCATGCGCTCCAGCACAGCGAACGCCTCTTTGCGGCGTGGCGTGTCGCGGAGATGAGCAAAGCCCTGTGCCTGATAAAGCTGCCTTTCGTTAATCTCCGTCAGCGAGGATTTGAGGATATGGCGCGCGACCAGGGCGGCATCGTTTTCCTGACGGCTGATGCCAAGGCCGCTGATTGACCGTTCAAACATCTTTTCCGCATAGGCAAGATAGTCTCCGGCATAAGCGATGGATGCTGGCGTGATCGCTTGTGGCTCTGGCGTATCATCGCCTGCTACCACCCAGACAAGGTATTCAATCACCAGCGCCAGACGCAGCGCGCGTGCCGGTGTTTTGCCGTGCCAGCCGGAGATTAGGCCATGAGTCGAACGAGCCTTGTCCATTGCGTTACGACGAATGGCGTCGAATGACGCTGTGTTTTCCAAAGGTACCAGACGCGCCTTGAAGCCGATGCTAGTCCTCTCCATCTGCAACTGGCGCAACCGGCGCGCTGCTGAGACCAGCCAATTTTTTCTCCCATCGCTTTCCGACTGATTGAGTTGGGTCAAAGGCCGGAAGGCGCAAGGGGCAGGCCATATATAAAGGAAGCGCGCGGTAAATCCGTCATCGGAACCAGCCAGAGCCTCACGCAGCCTGTCGGGCTGGATGCCGCCAAGGATAGAAAGCGAGGCATAGGCCACTTCCACCGGCTGCCCGGTCTTTTTGACTCGATCAACAGTGTGTGACCCTCCATTCCAGCATTCGAGATAAAAGGCTCGGTCAGAGCCTTCGCCGCCATAACGGTCGAAACTGCCGATCCAGCCCGCCAATTCGTCACGCAACATAAGCAAGCCTTTCGGATTGTTTGCCAGAATATTGGTCGCTTCTTCGATGGTGCTGTCGTTAATAATGACTCGCGGCATGCCCGGTGGGTCGGTTGGCATAGCATCGTCTGGTTGATCCGGCGGTGTCGATCCGTTTTTGACCGCCGCCTTAACATCAATTTTCCATTGATCCCGGCGCGCGTTGCATATATCGATCTGCTGCTTATGTTCTGACATACGTTCCTCCCATGACGGACGTTCATCCATCTCCAGTAACTTACAGGCGTCGATGAAGGGTCGCTGTGCCGGAGTTTTGCCGGTACTGGGCATGCCAATATTTGCGATCCAGAGATGTGGTGGCTCGACCCAATCAGCGGTAGCGGCGATACGGCGACTGTTGCCGATCCAAGCCGATGCCGAAGCCAAAAGCGCGGCGGCTACATAATCGACGGGACACCCCACCGCTTCGGCCTGATCAAAGACCCATTCCGACCAAGGCGACGGTAGAAGCGCCGGATTGAACACCGGTGGTAAAGCTTGATCGGCATCGACCAGCGACATGTCCGGTTCCGGCCAGATATTGGGTGTCGCTACTACCTGCGCCATCGCGGTTACAATCATTTGTTTGCGAACCTCCTCCAAGCCCTCAGCGAAATGCAGATCGTTAAAATCGGAACCCTCGGTAAGTTCATCGCGGAAGCATGGCAACACCACCGCGCAGCCATATTTTGCACCTGCTTTTTCTGCCTCGATTTTTCCGATGTTTATCTTTTTGCGTGCGTCGTCATCGCCAGCGATCACAAAACGCTTTGATGGATATACCTGACGGAAACTTTCGATGACCGGATCGAGGTTCCCTGCATCGAAACAGACAACCACCGCCTTGCCCGTGGCCATATGTTCGCTGGCGCCTGTGGCATAGCCCTCGCAGAAATAGATCACATCGCTGCCAGCGATATCGCCCAGGATATGAAAACATCCCTTCTTGCGTCCGCCTTTAAGGAAAAGCTTGTCGCCGTTATCGTAGATTTTCTGGAGATTCCAAAGATTGCCTTCCATATCGCGAACCGGCACTGCCAGAAACGGGCGATTGGTTTTTGGTTCATGGCCGAAACGGCAGTCAATATCCGTTACCCGTTTACGAGCTAGATAAGCGGATGTTCCCTCCTTCTTGCATTGCGACCATAGCGTGAGCGCTTGTTCCGCTGTTTCTTGCGCGCGGAGATCGCGGTCATTCTGATATTCCTCAAGCGCCGCCTTGGCCTGTTCGCGTAAACGCTTTTTTTCAGTAAAGGAGAAAAAGCCGTTACCGCCTTGCTTCCACCGCACCTGCGGATTCTGCCCGCGCCAGTCACCAGCGGCACCAAACACGCCATCGAACACCAGCCAGTGCGCGAGCTTGGGGCCGAAGCGCTGGAACCGGCCATCGTCGCGGATGACAGGAGGCGGAACATATCCCGCCTCCTGCAGGGCATAGGCAAAATCACTCATGATCGCTGCCTAAAAACGCTTACGGGCGTAAGTGGCATCACCCGACGAGTCCGCCCATACATAGCGAGACATTTTTTCGGGGTATGGCGTGCTGATGACGAGAGGAATATGAGGCGACAAAGCGCGGATGCGTTCTGCCCATTGCAGCTCATGTTCGGGTCTGGTCTCGATGATCAAGGCTCCGGTTTGTCGCTGTCCCGCCATCTGTGCCATAAAATCATATAGCCCGACGACTATCTCGCTGGATATGATGGCGACGTAGGAGCATTTGTCCACGAGTTGCTTTAAAATAACGCGCTCAACCCGATCAAAATTATCCGGCCCCATCGAACAATTCGTGTCATCGCCAATCACAGCCACAAATCCCCATGTGTGTTCAAGCTGTTCAGTTTCAAAACGGGGAGAGTTTTGGAGGATGGTGAAGAAGCTGATTCCATAATCGCGCATCGCAATCATGATATGCTTCAGATGGGTCGGGGTCTGCTGAGCGGCGATAAGATAGTCCAGATAAGTGCGTTTCAGTTCTTTTTCGCTGTAGCTCATCATGACGCCCTCCGTCCCATGAGGGATTTGGGCTGGCGTTCAAGAAGCTGTTCACGCTTGATCAGCCATTCGCGCACCGCTTCCAGCCGGTAATAAACCTGACGGCCTATCACGACATAGGGCGGCGATTGGCGCAGAGCGCGGTCACGCTGGCAGGTACGCAACGACACGCCACGCTGGCGCGCATATTCATCTTCACTGAGATAACCCTGAAGCAGTTCAGGGGTTGTTCCGGCGACAGTGCCGGATAACGGGGTTTCCATGTTTCATCCTCCTTGCGGTTACAGCGTCTTGCGCTGACGTAGATGGGAGGATGAGAGAGATTCGATGCCCGAAAAAGCTACCCGAAACCCTACCCGAAATTATAATTTCGGGTATTTCTTACGCGGATTTTCCTTTCAGTTCGCGGTAGAGCGAACGCTGCTTGTTAGCGATGGTCTTTGCCGTGATCGACGGTTTATCGGGATGATTACGTTTGAACCATGCCGCCAGGACTCGGGACTCCTCGTTGAGAGATGTTTCCAATTCACCAGCCTTCGCCCGTTGCCGAAGTTTTTGCTCGACCAGATGCATCCCTGGTGAAGGGCGGCCAGGGTTTTTACCCTCGTTGAGCTGCGCGTCAATATCTTCAGAGGCATATTGCTCAACCAGCTTCTGGTGGTCTGCTGATAATTCAAGATGCCTTATGATGAGGAGGTGCGAATATTCTTTGCGGGCGAATATGATCTTTTCTTCATCCCAGTTAATTTTACCAGACCATGCGCGCGATGGAACGATGACCATTTCACCGCCAAGATAGCCAGCCGCGAAATACTCCCCTTTCAAAAGGAATTGGACAAAAACTTTCCGGGTGAGACTAATGATTTTCTGATATTCTTTCTCAAATAATCTGAGGCGGGCTTCCGCTATCCCGGCTTCGTTCTTTGTTTTTGCATGCAGTATCTGATGTTTTGTTTCTCGTATCGCCTTCATCAATTCCTGGCTGCGCTTCCAATAATCGACGCGAACATCATCTATTTCATGCGACAGCATGCCGGACTCTATCAGCAAGTCTGCATGCATCAGCTTTTCCAGAAGAGAGATCAGCGGCTTGGTCGGCAGCTTTTTAATCCAGTTGTCTTTCATGGTGCTCCTGCGCGGTTGGCAGGGTATTATTTACACCAATTTGCATCGTTTGTCCGACCATTTCTGCGGCTTTCCGCAAAGGGGCGTCGTATAGGTGGGCGTAACGCTGGGTGGTTTGCACCTGGGTGTGCCCCAGCATCTGGCCGATCAGGGGCAGCGAAGCACCAGACGACACCAGGATGCTGGCGAAAGAATGGCGCAGGTCATGCAGACGCACATTGGGCCAATCGGTCATGACTGGTTCGCCCTTATCGTTTTTAACGATTTTACCCTGCTTATTTTTCTTGGGAATCTGGCACGTCAGTCCCGCCGCCTTGCATACCGCAATCCAGGTGCGACGGATTTCCTGTATCGGTTGTTCGGACTCCCCTGGAAAAACGAACGGGTTCTTGATGGCCATTTGATCACGACTCACTCTTTTCTGAAAGTCCTCATCCGCTTGACGTTTGATATCGATCAATAGATTCAGCGCGTAACCGCCGAGAGGCACGCGATGCAATTTTCGCTGCTTGGTATGCGAGCTGGGTTTTGTCCAGATGCCGTTTTCAAGATCAAACATATCCCATGTGGCATTCAGAACTTCGCTCTTGCGCGCGCCGGTTAGCATCAACAGCTTGATAGCGTTGGCAGATGTTCTCTGCGGGTGATTATTCAAAGCCAGCACCAGAGCCGCGATTTCAGTTTTGTTCAAATAGCGGTTGCGTTTTTCCTCTGGGTTGCGGCGCACGCCTGACACCGGATTATCTTTCAGCCACCGCCACCGGATCGCCAGATTGAACGCCTTGCGCATAACCTCGATCACGCGATTGGCTCGCACCGGCGTTCCCCGAATAGTGGTGATGTCTCGATGAAAGGCATCAATGGCGGAGTGGGTGATGGCAGAAATTTTTGTTTTGTTAAAACGTGGAATGATGATTTTCTCCCACATCGCTTTTTCATCCGCGCGCGACCGTTCGGATTTTTGCACGAGATGCTCTTTTTCATACCGCTCCCAAAGATCGTTGATGGTCGGTGCATCGCGCTCATGCCGCCGTTCACCCATCGGGTCATTGCCACGATCAACATCGCGCTTCAGGTCTCTGGCAACATCGCGTGCAGCAGCCACCGTCCAGTCCGGGTGAGAACCGATGGTGATACGGCGCTGTCGCTGATCGGCGCGGTAATCAAGAATGAAGGATTTGGCGCCACCGGGCGTGACACGCAACCCAAACCCGCGCACGTCATCATCCCACAGCACCAACTGCCCCTGAACCGGCGGCAGCGCCTTTCGCACTGATTGTTCTGATAGCCTTCCCATAACCCGACCCCTTCCGTGTCAGCACTGTGTCAACACGCTCGATGGCGACATCTGTCATTTCGCGTCATTGAACGGGCGACACATGTCGCCATGTTACACAGCAATATCAAGTACTTACCGTGTATTTGGGAGGGGTTGCATAAGTTTCAAGGGGTTGCCATAATGACCCCTATCGGTCTCATAACCTGAAGGTCAGAGGTTCAAATCCTCTCCCCGCAACCGGTTCTTCTTACTTCTTCTCCGCGACCTTGGGCAACGCTTCCGGCGCGGGTTCGGTCGAGATGAATTCCTCGCAGCCGATGCTGCGGCCCATATCCCAGAGGCGGTTGGCCGTTTCGCTCGCCAGTTTTTTCCATCTTTCGGATTCGCTCAGCGCGTGTTGCGACGTTTGCTCGAGTTCCGCCGCGCGGCGGCGCCAGAAATCGAGCTGAAAATCCTGCGTCTGCAATTCCGATTTCAAATCCTCGACCTGCTGGCGCAGATGGTGGATTTGGGATTCCATATACTCGCGGCCTCCGGACAGAAACGAAAAGACACCCGGGGATTTGATATGCGTATGACCCGATACAGCCCGCGCCAGATCGCCGAAACTGAGTCCGTCGCGCGACAGCATTTGCCGCGCCTTGCGCACGGCGACGACGGCTTCGCCCTCGTGGTTGGAATCCGCCAAGGCAAGGATTTTATCAAGCTGTTCGGGTACGCGTTTGTCCATATCTGCCAACGTACTATACGAGTTTGCGCGATTCGCATATAGGGCTCTCCTTTTGCTTCATGAAACGTCTTAATGGTATTTTCTTTGCATAATGAGGCTTCCTTATTATAGTCGGGCGGCAAATCCATAGAATTAAGGAATATGATGAAGGCTCTTAAAAGTCTGGTTATGTCCGGGCGCGAAGTCTTGCCCATAGTCGAAGGCGGCAAAGGCATTTCCATTTCCACAGGATCGAGCACCGGCGCGTGGGCTGCCGCCGGAGGCATCGGCACGTTTTCCGGCGTCAACGCCGACAGCTACGACGCAGAAGGAAACATCGTCCCCCAGATTTATTGCGGAAAATCGCGGAAAGAACGCCACGAAGAGCTGATCGCTTTCGGCATCAAAGGCGGAATCGCCCAAGCCAAAATCGCGCATGAAATCTCGAATGGCAAGGGCCGCATCCACATGAACATCCTGTGGGAAATGGGCGGAAGCGAACATATTTTAAGCGGCATTCTGGAAGGCGCCAAGGGCATGATCCACGGCGTTACCTGCGGCGCGGGGATGCCGTATCGCGTGGCCGAAATCGCCGCCAAATTCGGCGTTTCTTATTATCCCATCGTTTCTTCGGCGCGGGCGTTTCGCGCTTTATGGCTGCGCGCTTACAATAAATACCGCAGCGGCCTTGGCGGCGTCGTTTACGAAGACCCGTGGCTTGCGGGCGGACATAACGGACTTTCCAACAGCGAAGACCCTCTGAAGCCCGAAGACCCCATGCCGCGCGTGATCGCCTTGCGCGCGCAGATGAACGAATACGGCTTGCAGGACGTTCCAATCGTCATGGCGGGCGGCGTCTGGTGGATATCGGATTGGGAGCATTGGCTTGACAATCCCGATATCGGCCCTATCGCGTTCCAATTCGGGACGCGCGCTTTGTTGACGAAGGAAAGCCCTATTTCCGATGCGTGGAAGAAAAAGCTTCTAACGCTCAAAAAAGGCGACGTGTTTTTAAACAGGTTTTCTCCGACAGGATTTTATTCTTCCGCCGTTAACAACGCGTTTCTCGAAGATTTAAAAGCGCGTTCCAAACGGCAGGTCGCCTACACGCACGAGGCCGTCGGCGCGCATACGGAAAGCTTTCAGGTTAGCGCCGTCGGAGGGCCTGTGTTTCTGACCTCCGCCGATACCGCCCGAGTCAAGGCATGGCAGAGCCAAGGGTTCACCAAGGCTTTGCACACGCCCGACAGCACGCTCGTTTTCGTTACGCCGGAAACGGCCAAGGAAATTTCGAAAGACCAAGCGAATTGCATGGGATGCCTGTCGGCCTGCCTTTTCTCGAACTGGTCGCAAAACGAGGCCGGAACTACGGGCCGGATGCCCGATCCGCGCTCTTTCTGCATTCAGAAAACGCTGCAAAAGGTCAGCCATAGCGACGACGTCGATCACACGCTTGTCTTTTCGGGACACAACGCTTACCGGTTCGCAGAAGACCCTTTCTATGCCAATGGTTTTGTCCCCACGGTCAAGCAGTTGGTCGAACGGATTGTGACGGGGTATTAGGATATTTTACGTACGAAAGAAACCAAATCGGATTCCGCATAAATTTTCTTTCGCATTGCGAAGAGAAAATTTTGCGGAATGACGGTTTTAAGTTTAGGCTGAACCTAAAATGACAATACCTGTTTTCTTTCTGATTGCCGGCGAGGCTTCGGGCGACTTGCTTGGCGCGAGGTTGATGCGGGCGCTTCGCGGAAAATTGAACGGCGAGGCGCATTTCACGGGCATCGGCGGCCCGAAAATGCAGGCCGAGGGGCTTGAGCTTCTTTTTCCCCACACAGAATTGATGCATTTCGGCATTGTCGAAGTTCTGCGCCATATTCCGCAAATCCTGAAACGCATCGATGAAACCGCGCAGGCCGTTTTGCGCGCGCAGCCTGCGGCTTTGATTACGATCGATTCTCCCGATTTCTGCTTCCGCGTCGCGAAGCGAGTCAAAAAGCGCGCCGGAGATAAAATTCCCCTTATCCATTACGTCGCGCCGACCGTATGGGCGTGGAGAGCCGGACGCGCGAAGAAAATCGCCAAGTTTCTCGATCACCTGCTAGCGGTTTTTCCGTTCGAGCCGCCTTATTTCACGCGCGAAGGCTTGGGATGCACGTTCGTCGGCCATTCCATCGTCGAAGGCAGCGCGGATAAGGGCGACGGCGAGGCTTTCCGGTCTGCGCACAAGATTCCGTCCGATGCTCCTTTACTGACGGTTCTTCCCGGAAGCAGAACAAGCGAGATTTCGCGCCTCTTGCCCGTTTTCCGCGAATCCGTCCGCATACTGCGCGAAAGGCATCCGGATTTGCACATCGTCGTGCCGACCGTGCCTCATCTCATCAGCCGCGTCACGACCGAGGTCGCCGCGTGGGGATTGCCCGCGCATATTGTCGAAAGCGACCGCGATAAATACGATGCTTTTGCCGCCTCGACCGCGGCTTTGGCGTGTTCCGGCACCGTCGCTTTGGAACTGGCGCTGGCGCGGCTTCCCGCCGTTATCGCGTATAAGATCAATGTTCTGACTTATCTTCTTCTCCGGCACGTCATCCGCGTGAAATATGCCAATCTCGTCAACATCATGCACGACAGGGAAATCGTGCCGGAATTCCTGCAAAACGATTGCAAGCCGGAAAAGCTGGCCGAAGCCGTTGACGTTCTCTTAAGCAAGAAAGCGGCTCGGAAGGAGCAAATTTCCTATCTGGAAGCCACGGGCGAATGGCTGGGGCGCGGGCAGTTTGTGCCTTCGGAACGCGCCGCCGAGACGATTCTAGATGTTATAGCGCCTCCCGTCGTTCTGCAGGTCGTCCCTGCCCTTGTCACGGGCGGGGTCGAACGCGGGACGGTCGAGACGACCGCAGCTCTTGTGAAAGCGGGTTACCGCGCGCTGGTCGCTTCTTCCGGAGGGCCTATGGCGCGGGAGATCGAAGCTGCGGGCGGCACGCACATCACTTTGCCTTTAGCGTCGAAAAATCCCCTGACGATGGCGGCAAATGTGACTCGCCTCCAAAAAATTATCCGCCATTATAAAGTCGATATCGTTCATGCCCGCAGCCGCGCTCCGGCGTGGAGCGCATATTTTGCAGCCAAGCGCACAAGCGCGATTTTCGTCACGACCTTCCATAGCGCCTACGGCGCGGGATCGCGCCTCAAGCGTTTTTATAATTCCGTTATGGCCAAAGGCGCCTGCGTAATCGCCATTTCGCAATTCGTCGCCGACTATGCCGCTCAAACTTACGGCGTCGGGAGGGATATTCTGCGCGTCGTTCCGCGCGGCGTGGATATCGAGACCTTCGATCCGAAAAAAGTGGACGCCCGGCGTCTGGATGCGCTGCGAAACGCGTGGAATTTGAAGGATCGGAAGCCCCTTATTCTCATGCCGGCGCGATTGACGCGCTGGAAAGGGCAGTTGGTTCTCGTGCGCGCCTTGGCGCTCCTTAAACGGCGCGATTTCATGTGCGTCATCGTGGGCGGCGGCAAGGATACTTCGTTCGGGCATGAAGTGGCCCGCGAGATCAAAAAAACGGGGCTGGATGAAAACGTCGAAATTTTCGGCGATTGCCGCGATATGCCTGCCGCCTTTTGCCTTGCGGACGTCGTCGTCGCTCCCTCCACGCGGCCCGAAGGGTTCGGGCGCGTGGTTGCGGAGGCTCAAGCCATGGGGGTTCCCGTCATCGCCACGGATCACGGCGGTGCGAAAGAAACCATGATGCAAGGGAAAACCGGCTGGCTGACGACGCCTGACGACGCGCAGGAACTGGCGCGGATGATAGATGCCGTTCTTTCCCTGTCCCCGAAAGAACGGCAAGCGTTGGCCGAGCGCGCGAGCGCCCATATTCGCGCCCATTTCACCACGACCGCAATGACATCGAAAACGATTGAGATTTACCGCGAACTGTTGCACAAGCGGGTTACGCTTGAAAATAACGGCAAGTAAGATGGATGATGACGAAAAGAAAGACCGTTTGAATGTCTGAGCCTTTGACTCTCGGCCATATCGCCGAAATGATGAGCGAATTGCGCGCGTATCAGCACCGCACGATCGTCGTCAAGATCGGCGGTAATTCGATCGCCGAAGACGACTTGTTTCTTTCCAAAATCGCGCGGCAGGTTTTATTCCTCAACACCAATGGCGTGCGCGTGATCGTAGTTCACGGCGGAGGGCCCCAGATCGACACCGCGCTTGCCGACAAGAACATCGAGTTCGTCAAAGGCGTCGATGGACGCCGCATCACATCGCCGAAGGCGATTAAAATCGTGGCGCGCGTGATGAAAGAAATCAACCGTGGAGTCGTCGAGGCCTTGGTCGAAGCCGGATGCAAGAAGGAGAAAATTTTCGCCGCCTGCAAGCAGAAACATCTTCTCGTGCAAGCCGAAAGCCTCGACCCCGCCAATCCCCTGAGCAACCGGACCGGGTTCCCCACCCATGTTCATGCGAACCTTATCGAGCGCGCCTTGCGCGACGGAAAGATTGTCGTTTTGCATTCGATGGGGATCGGCGCGGACGGAAAGACGCTCTACAACACGAATGCCGACGACTACGCGATGAGCGTCGCCCGCGCGATAAAGGCCAAAAGGCTCGTTCTCGTCACTAATGTCGCGGGCGTCCTCGACCGCAATCACGAACGCATCCCCGTGATCGATCCCCTGACGGCCATGCAATTGATCGAAGAAGGAGTCATTTCGGGCGGCATGGTTCCAAAGGTCGAAAGCGCCTTGTGCGTCGTCAAGCAGGGAGTGGGCGGGGTAGCCATCATCGACGGATTCCGCCCGTGGGCCATTTTGGGCGAACTTCTGACCCACGAAGGTCGCGGAACACTATTTAGGTCGAGATTAAGCTAAAATCCCACGCGAAACCGCAAGTTATCCGGACATTTTCCAAATCGTTAACCAGAAGATGAAGAAAGAGCCGATACAAGCGCATAGCGATTCCTATCGGTAAATGGCAAGTTTTTTGCTTTAGATGACTTAGCTAATAACTGGCGATTAATTTACTCTTAATGGCAACAGTGATAGAATGATAGGTTGGAGAGGGAGTCCCCCGGGTCGAGGCAAAAATGGTTTCAAATTTCCTAGTCACATCTTCCGTCAACGCCGTTCCTCCCGTGGCGACGTATAGCCTCACGACGTCGCATAAAAAGAACGAGACCGAAGCCGAGGCTATTAATATCGGCAATTTGGATCAGGAAGCCTCGATCATTTCGATTAGCGATAAGGGAACGGCGACAACTTCCCCCGTTTCGACCCAGTTCACCGCCGAGGCCGGGGTCGTCAGTCTTTCCGAATCTTTTAGCAGCTTTGTCGATAAGGCATACACTTCGTTCCAACTTACCGACAGCTCCGGCACGGTCATCGCCGACAGCGGGGGAACGACGGCGCAACAGGCGGCTTACGAAGAGTGGGTCGCGGGAACTTTGCAGGTTGCCGCCGGAACCTATACCGCGACGGCGACTCCCAATACCTCCGTTATCACAAGCGAGCCCCTGACTGTCGGCGCGACGGAACAACAAGGCACGAGCCTTGAGGTCAAGAGTTCGCTGACGGGCAGCGATACAAACGAATATTACAAATTTTCGCTCTCCGGCAACAACATCAAGCTGAATTTTAACGCGTCTAACGATTCCAATTCGGCGCGCGTGCTTCTTCTGGATAAAAACGGTAATGTCGTCGCCGACAGCGACGGAAACACTTATCAAAAGTCGAATTATGCGGCATTGACTTCCGGAACCGGGCTTACCGCGACGTCCGGCGATTACACCGTCGAAGTGACGTACGCTCCAAACGCGGACACGACGCAGAATCTTAATTACACGATGAATCTTTATTCCGGCAGCAGCTATGCCGTCGTTTATAACAATACGGTTAAAGCCCAACCCTATGACAACAGCGCCGCGGGATCGGTCACGGCAGCATCGAATGCCGAGCTTTACACAACGTCCGCCTACAACGAGATCACTACCTCGGCATCCGCCGCCGTGAATATCGGCTGGATGCAGCAGGACAAGTCGATGCTCGACGTCTATAGCGAACTCACGAGCGCCGATAACGCCGATTATTATTCCTTCGTTTTCGAACAGGGAGATAATCTGAAACTCGGCTTCAACTCGTCAACGACGCCGGACGTTTCCGGCCTTCGCGTACAGCTTATGAACAGCACCGGAACGGAGGTCATTGCCGACAACGAAGGAACGGAAGCGCAACAGGAAGCCTATAAGGAACTTACGACCTCAAGCGGGATTCAGGCAAGCACCGGAACGTACGTCGTTAAAATCTCCTATGCCGCGGGCGCGACGAAAAGCGACACTCCATACGAATTCGGCATTTATTCGGGTTCGACTTATGCGGCGGAATATAAAACGACGGCTTCCGCTGAGACTTACGCCAACGCCCTTTTGTTAGGCCAAGTCAGCGGAACGTCCGCTTCGACGGGGATTGCGGCTTATCTGACGGCCTTGTCAAACGGCGACACGACGGACAGCCTGTCCCAGGCCTTGCAATCCGTCGTTTAGGATTTTTTTGTGGCGAGATCGTCGATCAGCCAACCCTGAAAAAGCGAAACGCCCATTTCACGGCCAACGGTCAGCGCGCGCTCGTTGTCGCAATGGAAGAAAATGAGCTTTTCTTTAGGCGTACGCTCCACACCCTTGCGTACGGCAGGATTGGCCAGTTGCGAAACGTTATCCTTGGCCACGTTGATTTTAATATGATCGACGTCAAACTTGCCGAGGTCGAAATAGGGAGCCATATCCGGCGTTATGCCGTCGATCGCGACGCGGAAATTTTCGCGCTTGAGAACTTCGATCGCCCCCAAAGTCAGGGAGAAATCCTGAAGAATATCGCCGCAATTCAGCTCAAAGCCTATCAACGAATGCTGGTCGCGCGGAATGCTGCGCACAAATTGCGCGAAAACGGAACCCATGATCGAGGCGGTGGAAAGATTCAGATTAACCGACCTCCCTACTATCGCCTTAATAGAAACCGTCATCGCGCCGAGCAATTTCTGATCGAGCAAAGAGCAGATGGCGAAGAAAAAATGCTCGGACCTCGCAATTTCAAGTTTCGGAAAATGTTCGCGGCGCAATTCTTCGAAACTGATGAAATACTCCTCGGCCATTGCCGTCCACGCGCCTTTGGAGTCGCGAAAAATATTTTGCGTGCGGCCGTAATTGCGTATGTCGATTTCGTTTAAGAGATGCTCGATTTGATCGACGTTTTTCGCCGTCAAATGGCCGCTCGATTCATCGACCCTTCCCTTGCTTCCGCCCATGGTCGCTCTGGCGCGCGCTTCTTCGACATAATCGTTTGTGCGTTCGCGCAACAAGGTGTAGTTCTCCGGCATCTTATACGTCAGGAGGAACAGATTGGTGTTGGCTTTGTATTCCGCGAGCGCCGCGTCGATCGCTTGATTGGCAAAATTGCGCGTTTCGCCCGGATTTTCCCAGACAAGAAAGACGTCGCCGTTCGACATTTCGTAGGAAAGGCCGCCCGTCAGAGACGCAAAAGTCCTCAGTTTCTTTTGCGCTTCCTCAAGCGCATGCGCGTTCTTGACCAACGGTTCGATCGCCACCAGCATAAAGTTCAGAATAAGATAAGGCAGCCCCGTCCTTTGCATCCGCCGGACGCGCAGAATGAAATCCTGTTCGCGCACAAGATCGGAAGGCGTTTCTTTTTTATCTTCGAATTCCCAAATACGCATGACCGTACTCTCAAGACTAAAGCGGCTCTTATTCTCTCTTTATTATGTTAACAACAGGTTTCTATCGTAGCTGCTTTATCAAGAAAGGCCTTTATTTTTGCAGGCGATTTTCGCCCCATAGGATATTCGACGCCCGACGAGACATCGAGGATACGCGCGCCCGTCGCCGCGACAGCAGCCTCGATATTCCCCGCGTCCAACCCTCCGGCTAAAATCCATGGCTTTGAAAAAACCGCGTTTTTAAGCAATGACCAGTCGAAAACAACTCCATTTCCGCCGGAAGTCCCGTTCGAAGAAGGCTTGGCGTCTAAAAGAAGAATGTCGGCAACCGGTTCATACTGTTTTGCCTTTGCTATATCTTGTGGCGCGGCTATCCCGATGGCCTTGATGACGTGCAGGCCTGTCCGTTTTTTAACGGCCTGCACCCTCTCCGGCGTTTCGGAACCGTGAAGCTGGATCATTTTAAGAGGCGCAAGGCTTAAGACGCGCTCAAGATCGTCATCTTGCGGGTCGACAAACAGGCCGACGGACGCGATTCTGGACGGAATCCGCTCAATGAGGGAAGCGGCCGTTTTCGGGTCTATTGCGCGACGGGAGACGGGACAAAAAACAAAACCAAGATAGCGCGCTCCACCGTCAACGGCTGACGCTACGGACTCTGCGTCGCTAAGGCCGCAAATTTTGACATGAACGCCCCTCAAGCGAGTTCCGCCGCGATGCGCCGCGCGGCTTGCACGGGGTCTTCGGCTTTTGTGATCGGGCGCCCGATGACAAGGTAAGTCGCTCCCGCGTCATAGGCCTGACGCGGAGTCAACACGCGCTTTTGGTCGTTCGTCTCCGCCCAATCGGGACGGATGCCCGGAACCATCAAAATGAAATCGTTGCCGACCGCCGCGCGCAGATGGAGAATTTCTTCCGCCGAACAGATGCAACCGTCGATGCCGCTTTCTTTCGCCAATTTTCCCAAGCGAACGACTTGGCCCGACGTGTCGCTGTCCTGCCCGATTGAGGCAAGGTCGTTTGTGTCGAGGCTCGTGAGAACCGTCACGGCAAGAAGCTTCGGTCTTGAAGCGCCCGCCTTGGCCGCCGCTTCCGCCGCCGCGCGCATCATTGACGGGCCGCCGGACGCGTGAAGCGTGATGAAAGCGGGCTGCAGCGGCAGTAAAGCCGTAACCGCACCCGCGACTGTGTTGGGAATATCATGAAGCTTAACATCGAGAAAAATCGGCAATCCTTTATCGGCAATTAATTTATATCCTTTAACGCCATGAGCCATGAAAAATTCGAGCCCAAGTTTAAAACCGCCAACTTCTTTTTTCAAAGAATCGGCAAGTTTATCCGCCGCTAAAAGATCGGACATATCGACCGCGCAGAAAAGAGGATTCACGGGCGCCTCCAAAAAGATGTTTTTGCTTTCGCTTTTTCATTGTGAACGCTTGCGTTCTTCTGAAGCTCGCCGATCTTGCTTGTCAGCGACGAAAGTTCCTTGTTCAGACGACGCGCATGCAAACGATGCGGAAGACCGCTTATCCATCCTCCAAAGCCGCCGACGATAAACCCGAAAGCCAGAGGCGCAAGACCGATCGCATAGAGCGGCGCTTGCAGGGATTCCTTGAACGGCCACATCGCCACGGTCACGTCCTGCTTGTTCGACAAAGCAAAAGACAAAGCGAGGATAAGAAGGACAAGTCCAAAAACGCTGGAAAAGATTCTCATGCCACGGAGTGTAGCGTATTCACGGCATTTTCCAAGGGGGGTGCTGTAAATCCCGCTTGCGACACGTTATCGGCGATTTCGCGCCCCAGAAAGCTTTTGCCTATCCGGATAAAGCGTTCGGGAAGATCGGTAACGAAGAATCTGTCGCTTCCGGCTTTCGTTTGCGGATTGGCAAGACCGCGCGCCGCGATCAACCCTTTGACGGCCTGCGCGGTGACCGAAGCGCTATCGACGATGCGGACTTCGGGCGGGCAAAGCTTTCGCAAGGTCGGGATCAATAACGGAAAATGCGTGCATCCCAAAAGCAGCGTATCGTAGCCCGGCGCCAATCTAGCCAGATAACGCGAAATGACCGCTTCGGCCTCAAGGCCCTCGCACCAGCCCTCCTCGGCTAAAGCGACAAGCAACTGGCTCGCGACCATTTGCACTTCGGCGTCGGGATTCAGGTTGTAGATCATATCGGCGTATATTCTCGAACGCACGGTCCCTTCGGTCGCCAGAACGGCGATATGTCCGTTTCGGGTCGCTTTCACCGCCGCTTCCGCGCCCGCCGAAATCACGCCGCAATGGGACAAATCGGGCATGACGCGCTGCAAGGCGCCGAGCGCGTGCGCCGACGCCGTGTTGCACGCGACAACGAGAAACTTGATCCCCTGCCCCTCCAGCAATCGCGCCGCGCCTATCGTATAGCGTTCGACGGTTTCCTTGCTTTTGGTTCCGTAGGGAAGACGCGCCGTGTCGCCCAAATAGATAAAATCCTCGTGCGGCAGCGCTTCGCGCAAAGCACGATAGACGGTCAAGCCGCCGATGCCGGAATCGAAGATGCCTATAGGATCTGTTTTTAACATTCGTTTCCCTTCAAAATTCCGTCGCGGCGGAACATTTCCTTAATCCCGCGAACGGCCTGACGCGCGCGCGCTTCGTTTTCAATCAAAGCAAAGCGCACGAATCCTTCGCCGAATTCGCCGAAACCGATGCCCGGCGAAACCGAGACTTTAGCCTCCGCGATAAGTTTCTTCGTAAAATCAAGCGACCCAAGCCGCGCATAAGCTTCGGGTATTTTCGCCCAAATGTACATCCCCGCTTTGGGCTTTTCGACCGGCCATCCCGATTCAGTCAGGCCCTTAAAAAGAACGTCGCGGCGGCTTTGATAGGTTGCGCAAATCTGCCTTACGCAATCCTGCGGCCCTTCGAGCGCCGCGATCGCCGCGACCTGAATGGGTGTGAACATGCCGTAATCGTTATACCCCTTGATCCGCGCCAGCGCGTTCACAAGGGCCTGATTCCCGACCATATAGCCGACGCGCCAGCCCGCCATGTTATAGCTTTTGCTCATCGTAAAAAACTCGACGGCGATGTCTTTCGCGCCTTCGACCTGCATGATGCTTGGACATTTCCATCCGTCGAAACAGATGTCGGCGTAGGCCAGATCATGGACAACATAAATTCCGTATTCGCGCGCCAAGGCTATGATCCTCTCGAAGAAATCGAGTTCGACGCACTGGCCGGTCGGATTTGCGGGAAAATTAAGGATCAGCATCTTGGATTTCGGGATGCGCGAACGGATCGCTTTTTCAAGCTCGGCGAAAAAGTCGATTCCCGGAATCAACGGAACCTGCTGGATATCCGCGCCCGCGATCACGGGGCCGAAGATGTGGATCGGATAGCTGGGACACGGGACAAGAACGCTGTCGCCGCGATCAAGCGTCGCCAGCGTCAGATGTGCGATGCCTTCCTTGGAGCCGATTGTGACAATTGCCTCGGTTTCGGGATCGAGATCGACCGCGTAGCGTTTTTTATACCAGGCGCAGATGGCGCGGCGCAGACGCGGAATTCCTTTCGACGTCGAATAGCCGTGCGTGTCGGCACGTTGAGCCGTCTCGCACAGCTTGGCGACGATATGCGGCGGCGTGGGACCGTCGGGATTGCCCATGCCGAAATCGACGATGTCGTCTCCGCGTTGGCGCGCAGCCAGCTTAAGCTCGGCAGTAATATTGAAAACGTATGGAGGAAGCCGCGAGACGCGGGGGAAGTCCGTCGAGGGACCGATCATGAAATAACTCGCACGTAAGCGCCTGAAACCGTTCAAGCGACGGGCCGCGCCTTTTTCGCGCGACACATAGAGATTTACGCGATGTCGGGGAAAAGGGCAAGAGGGCGACGATCAGACCTTGCAAGAACCTATTTTAGAGGCGATATCGGGGTTTGTTCTTGCCTGCCGCGGAGCGGGTTCCGGTTCGGGCGGAAAGATTACATGGGGCGGAAGAACCCAGACTCGCCCGTCAAAAACAGGGATGAGGATTCTTATCGATTTGCCTTTTTGCACGTCGCCGATTTCGTCGAGCTGTTTTTGTATGAATTTGTGGATTTCATGATGCAGCCTTTTATCGACATAGGCGAAATTTCCCCTGTTATCCGCGCCGCCCAGCCATCTGGGCAAAATGTGATGCAGGGAAAATTTTATTCTCCGGCCTTTCTTCTTCCTGAGATTTATTTTCTTGATGGCCAGATACGTTGAATCATTGCTTTTGACGCTCTTGATGAATTTTGCGCGCGTCCTATGCCTGCGGCGCACTTCTTGATCTGAAAGGTTTTCTTTTTTCCTTCTGATGGAAACGCAAATTTCTACCGCACAGGAACGGAGATATTCCTCGATGGTCATTTCGTGCCTGCTCATAATTTCCTGACCCAATAAATTTTTAAAAATAACGGCGTTTAAGAAGGCGATCCTTCTATCAATATATTGTGAAAATATATAGCAAAATCGGGGTCGTTGTTAATCCTTTCCTTGGATTTTCCGACTAATATGGCTAAAGTGTCGCACATGGCCATTCATGGGACGAATTGCGCTCGTAGCTCAGCTGGATAGAGCATCGGTTTCCTAAACCGGGGGTCGTGGGTTCAAATCCCGCCGGGCGCACCATTTTTTATTTCAAAAAATTCGACCGCGCATTTGAGGCTTGTTCGGGCGTTAGCAACGCGCCCCTGCCGAACAAAGATTGCGCACACAACCGCCATTCATATATGTGTACCCGACCTGACATGTCGTTCTGATAGGCTCGCAAACACCTTTTCTAAGAACCTCTCCGGCAGCGCAAACGACTGTCTTACCGGAATCTACAATGGGCGCCGTATACGTACTGGCTTTGGTCGGCTCATAATTCGAGGGAGATATGACCGGGGGGGTATATGTCGAAACGGCGTTCGCCCAACAGGTATATTGGTTGCAAGCCCAGTTGCTTCCATAAGTCAAACCATTATTCAAAAAATTATAACCCGAACTAACATAATTCTCTCCCACAATCCCGCAGGCATGGAACTGTTCCCATCCTTGTCCCCAAACGGAACAAATTGGATTGCCGTTATCATAAAACAATCCATTGTACGTATAATAAATGTGGTTTGCCGAACAGACCAGATTGCCATTAGGGTCCGCAATCAAAGTGCCGAGGTAATGCGAGTTTCCCAATATATCGGTCCAGACGCCGCCGCAACCTACCCCTGTTTGCTGAACCGTAGATGTCCCCAGATTACCCGCCGCCGTCAAATTATTAGCTGCCGCCGATAAATTATTAGCCGCTGCCGATAAACTGTTGCTCGCCGCAGCTTCATTATTAGTCGCAGTCGTTAAATCCTTGGCCGCTGCCGCTATCTGGGCCGCCTGCTGATGAGCCTCAATTGCATTTAGGACAGATCCTTCCAACACCCATCCGGCGAAAAACCCGCCCGCTCCCGCGGCAAAATTGAAGGCACCCGCGTCTAAAATCTTTTCCGCTCCGTGGTTTTTTTCTTCTTCGGTCATGCTCATGGCTTTTTTCGCGCCGCCGTAGACGCCGCAAACAATGCCATATGCAACAGGCAATATAATGCCGAGAGGACTGCCCGGGCTGCACACATATCTGGCGGCAGCTCCGAAAGCGACGCCTATGGCGCCGCTATAGAATGGAATGCGCAAGTTTGTTTCACTCATGATAAAATCCTCCAAAAAAGAAACCGCTCAATTCCGCACCCCATCATCCGAAATACATTCAACTTATTCTAGCGCGTTCTATCAGATGTTTCAAACGCGTCTCCCGCGCTTAGGAAGGAGAACACATTTGGTACAGGCTGCTAAGGGAGGCATTTCCTGCAATTCCGCTACGAATGACCTCGGTGATGTTGCCAAACGCATCCGTGCAAATCACCTGAGTGGCATTCGTCGGGTTGCTGCCGAGAATCGACCCCAAAACCGTCTGATTTATCTGAAGGCCGCTTGCCGTCAAATTCTCCATTCCCGTCGCATTAGGCGCCATCGCCGCGCTTGTCGAAACCGAAGGGGCCGCCGCTTGTATAACGCCATCCGCTCCGTAAGGATTTGCTACCGTCACGTTAGCAGGCGATGCAGCAAAGGGATTCGCAACATCCATGCTCGGGGGAGTTGGTATGGAAGCGGTTGTCGTCGAACTGGCGGCGACATCGGATCCATGCGGCACATTGACGCCAAACGTCGCCATCCCCGATCTGAAGAAAGCGACTAAACGATGCGTATTGCCAACGCCCCACAAGCCGTTCGCGTTGACAGGCGCGTTACCCGGCGCCCAGCCGTCAACGATCTGATCCGGAGCCAAGATCGGCGATATCCCCTTCGCCGGACTCGCAACATCGGGATTGACAACAGCCGTTTCCGTTCCCGAAGCATATAACGCGACTTCGTGGTGCGTGCCGCCGACGCCCCACAGGCCGTTCGCATGGACAGGCGCGTTACCCGGAGTCCAGCCGTCAACGATGGGTTGCGCCTGCGGAATCGCATGATCTACCGCAACCGTGCCCGAATTATATAAAGCGACATCGTTATGCGTGCCCCCGACGCCCCACAGGCCGTTCGCGTTGGCGGGCGCATTACCCGGCGCCCAGCCGTCAACGACATGCGCCGGTTCGGAGACGGCATGAATGACCAAATTATGCGTCGGGAAAGCCGCAGCCGTCGTGTTCGCTGCCGCTGTTGCAGAAGCAGCCCCAGCCGAGGGAGCTGCCGCAGACGCCGTGCTACCCAAAGACGCCGTCGTATTGCTCAAGGATGATGTTGCATTGCCCAAGGACACCGAAGCATTGCCCGAGGCCATTTCCGTCCCGTTCAGATTTATCGTCGAAGTATCCGCAGGCGTGGGCGTCGGAACAGGAGTCCCTGCCGTAGATGTCGCCGCCGCCGTTGTCGAGGCGTGCGTCAATCCGTTCCATGCCGAAGAGGCGTACGAAATAATATCCGGCAATTCGAAGAAGAAAACAGAAGTGGCTAAGCCGAACGCGCCGCCCTTGAAGCCTTCTCTTCCATATGCGTCAAGCGCCCATCCGCAGGTGCTGTCCTTTTTCTTCGCTTCTTCCTTATACTTGCCTGCATATCCAAGAGCCCACAAAACGCCTTTCGCATTGACATCGGCCCGGACTTTCTTGGACATGTTTTGGTGCGCGTGATAAACCCCGAAGCTGCCTCCGACGACGGAGCCGGCGACAAAACCTGCGCCTGCTGCTATCGCCACGGCAGGAAGCGTCGCGCCGAAAGCCACGGTCGCTGCAACGCCAAACGCGTATCTGATGCCGAGACCGGCAGCCGCGCCGACGATGATTTCATAACGGCGTTTGTAAATATCCTGAGCGACGTGTTTGAAACGGGCTCTTATATTAAACATCTTGGGATGCGCGCGCTTGAACTCGGCCAATTTTTCCAGAGCCTTGGAACTGAGTTTGTGGCCTGTTCCGTTATTTCTGGACAATTTCGATTCGGTTTGAACGAAGCAACGCGCAGCAAATTCAGCCGTCGCGGAATCGACGGGATTCCCCGCCTTGAACGAGTTGATCACCTTTTGTAATTTAATAAGGTCCGGAGGATCGTTCTCTTCATCGAATCTCGCGTCGAATTGGGGGGCAATTCCGCCGATTATCCTGCCCGCGGACTGGAGAATAAGCAGATCATTGAGAATATCTTGTTCAAGATATGGTTTCGTTTCGGGCGTCGGATTGGGTATGGCTGCCGTGCTTTGAAGAATATCGCCAAACGGCGGAACTTCTTTCGGCATCGTTTCGGCGCCGATGCGCTTGACCGCCGCATCCAACGAATCGGCGTCAAGATTGACGCGTACATTTTCCAGAGCCGTTATAAGATTGGCGCGCGGGAAAAGTTTTCTTCCCTCCTTGCAAGGGATGCCCTTTTCGGAGGCCAAAAGACAGATCGCCTGATATTCGATTACATTCTTCTTGATCTGAGGATCGAGATTCAAAAGGTTTTCGGCGAGATCGCCTAAAAATTTGCCATTTTGAATCAAATCTGAAAAAGAAAGTTCATTCTCCGACATCTTGTTCTCCGTTTAATATAGTTACTGCACAAAAGCGATAAATACTGCTGCTTACTTATACTTTATTGCGCCCTTTAATCCAACCGATTATTTACTTTCATGAGCTTTTCCCATGACTTCCCCGACACACTCGCGTTAACCATAGGGGCTTAGTGTCGGGCCCGCCAAAAGAAAACGGCGCAAATGACTTGCGCCGTTCTCTGTAATATCGCTCGGAATTAGCGGCTATGATGGGAGCCGCCGCTATGACCATGGGCACCATGACCATGGGGACGAGTAGCATGGCTTCCCTTCCCGCCGTGAACGCGCGCATGGGTGCCCGACGTGCCGTCGCTGCTTCTATGCCATGCGCCCTTCCAACCGATAGGAGGAGGATTCTTTGGGCTCCAATGCGAGATGTAAGTATCTTGGTGTGGGTGAACAGGCACGCCGTTCTTACAATCCATGCCGTTCCATTCGCCGTTCCAACCATGCGGAGGAGGACTATGCGCCCACGAGGGATCGATCGTCGTAGACGTCGTGCCTCCAACCGTAATGCCGCCGCCGCTCGACGAACCGGCGAGCGTGATGCCGTTGCTCCCGCTCGTACTGCCGGAAGTGCCGGTGATAACCGTAATACCGCCATTTCCGGAAGAGCTGGTTTGGGTGATGCCGTTGCTGTTGCCTACGATGACGACAATTCCGCCGCCGCCGCCGCCTTGACTATGGATCAGATGAATTCCCGCAGGCGGGCAAGGATCATGATGGCCGCCCTTTGGAACATAAACATACATAGAATGAGTACAATTAGGATCCAGCATCCCGTTAGCCTTGACGCTGCAATAGGACGGAAGGGTTATGGATTGAGGAGGAATAGTTCCGCTTTGCAATGACGGCATCTGATGAACCGTCGCCGGATTGATAACGTTCGCCCCCGCATTCGCCGCCGCATCGACTCCTGTCACCAATGCAACAGTAGTTGTGGAAAGAACCGTTCCGAGACCAAGGCCAACCACAAAGGCATCCTTAAGGGCATCCTTTCTCCAATTTGGATTAGCCGCATCCAAATCCGCTTTCTGTTCGGGCGTCATCTGATTCATATGATGCCACACAATAGCGGTTCTCACGCCAGCGCCTGTCACCGCGCCCACTCCAATAACCACAGCCGCTAAAGGAACCGTCGCTCCGACTGTCGCAACAAGCGCAATATCGAGTCCGCCGGCTACGGTAATGCTGGCGAGGATCGGCGCGCCGCTTCTTGGATTTTCCTTCAATTGCGAAGGGAGGTTCCACAAATTCCGCGGAAGAGCGATAAGCTCTTCGGCGATCAATTTGCCATATCTGGCAAATTCCGACTTGGTGATAGCCCGATCTTTCTCTACGGGGGACAGTTCGTTTTTAAACAAACGAAAAAGATTAACCGGCGCATCTCCATGACGCGTTGTAAGATCGAAAGGAACTGATTCGGACATAAAATCCCCCTGTAAAAAAAACAGCCATAATCTTGGCTATGGAAATGAAATCTATGGTCTGGATTAACGTAGATTGCATTTCAATACAAGAGAATCCTTCTTGACAAGATCAAATTATATCAAGACAGGGTTTCTCTTCGCGCCGGTTATGGTTAATAAACTTTTTGATTATGGTCATTAATGACTTTTTCCTTTTGCCCCAATATATAACCATCGCAACTCAAAAATTGGCAAGCTGTTTAGCGTCAAGGCTCGTCCGATAAGCATTCGCGGGGCAGAGCTTGCCAATTCTTGGCCTGCGATAGGATAAATCATGGTTAACAAATTCAAGTTTGGCGAGCGTCCCTTTGCTCGCGCAGAAGAACGCGATAGGCCACGCATGCATAGACGATCATCGCGATGTCCGCTATTTCCCCCCACGCGCCCTGAATCAGCGCCGATACTCCCCGCGCCTGAGAAGAAGATTCGCCCCACGCGCGCGAAACCGACATATCGGCAAGGAAGAAAGGAGAGAACAGGACGAACATGACGGTCCACACGATGACCGAGTCCCACCAAACGCGTCCCAGATGTTTTTTCGTGATCTGCGCGCTGGTTTTCAAAACGGTCTTGTCGCGCAGAACTGCGAGAGGCGAAACCAGATAAAGCAGAAAGACGGCGTAGTAATAATAAAAGAACCACAGATTAAAAAGAAAAAGCAGAAGTAAATTGGCGGCTCCGAGCGAGCCCAGATCGTCGTCTCCGGGCATGGGCACGGCCCCTCCCGAATAAAGGACGGAAGCCACCGCGATAACGCCGCCAAACGCATCGGCGGGTTTTTGAAATCCGCCAAAAACGAAAACGACCCCCACGAGGATTAAAGGGAAAAGCAAAATCAGATATTTTTGAAACGCCTTGCCGAACCAGAAGAAAAAATTCCGGAACGAAAATTCAGGCGCGTTCGCCTGCGCAAATCGCCGGAGGAAAAGGACGGTGAAAAAATACGCCGAAATCATGGCTGTCGCTAAATTCGCAGCCGCCGACAGGACGATGAACGGCATAAACCGGATTACGATATCGAGGCTCGCGGCGGGATTTTCCCGCGCTTGCTTCAGTTGATCCATAATTTGATGGGGATCATGATAAGTAAAGAGCAGAATCTGCTCGATCGCCGCCACAACGGCAAAAATCGCGATCCACTGTCCCTCGGCTTTTGCAAAAAAGAGCAAATCGCGCAAGGCATCGCGCCAGAGAGACGCGCGTTTTGGTTCGGTGCCGTTCATGCTTGTTGTTGATTTGGGACGGAAGCGGTCGCCTGCTCCTGCAAAAGGATTCGATAGACCGTGCAGTAATAGACGGCCATCGCAACACAGACGATCCCGCACCAAGCCCCGTATATCAACGACGATAAAGACTGAATCTCATTCGGGGAAAGCCCGAACGCGTTCTTTATGCCCAATAAGACTATATAGGGTATCCAAAAAACCGGAATAAATACGATCGTCTGGACGAACGCGCCCCACCAAATGCGCCAACAATGCCCTTTCGTCATTTTCCAGCTTGTTGTCAAGACGGGCTTCTTTTGCAAGATCGCCAACGGAGATACCAAGGACAGCCGTAACAAAACAAAAATAAAAAGAAAGACGGCCAGAAACGATGGAACAAAAATCAGTAAAGGAATAAGGATTTTGGCTGATTTCAGCGCGGGTCCAAGGGCTATAACTATGCCAAGAAACGCCACGGGCAGCAAAAGAGGCACTAATAAAAAGAGATATTTCTGAAGGCTCTTGCCGAGCCAATAAAGAAACGCGCCAAGGCTAAATTGGGGCAGAGCCGATTCCGCCGCGCGCCGCAAGAAGAGAGTCGTAAAAACATAGACGGAAAAAGCGTAGAGGGGAATTTGCGCCATAGCCATGAAAAATCCATGTCTCACGATCTCATGCATGACTTCTGCCCGTTGCGCGGGCGTTATTTGGGCATTCTTGAGTTGATCGGCCAATCCTTGGGCATCGAAGCCCATTGAGAGCAGATACTGCGCTGCCGCCATGACCACCGCAAACCCCATAACCAACCGGATTTCGGCTTTCAGCGTGGGCATTAAGGAGCGTAACGATTCGCGCCAAAAGGATTTGCGTTTAGGAACGGCATCGTTCATGTCTTATCCTTGCGTGGCTTTTTTCTCGGCGGGATCCATATAATAGTCGAGGCTCTCGATCAGCTCTTGCCCCCATAGAGTCCCCATTTCCAGGGCTTTTTTCTTATCGTCGATGTTTTTTGGCTCGAGTTCGCCCCCTTCGCCGTAAAAGCGCCGGAAGTAGAGCATCGCCTCAAGCCCGTAACGGAGAGTTTCGGGAAAGTCTTCGTCTTCTTTAACAAGGGCGAGAATGCCGTCGATTTCCTTCGCCCCCCCAAGCAAAACGGCTTCTTCAATCGCTTGCGCCAACGAGGAGGAAATTTTCGGCACGTTCACGGTCAACATGGGCAACCTCCGAATGAATTGGGGAATTTTCCCCCCTATTCGGCGAAAAGTCAACTTATTGAGGGAAAAGGCGTCGTTTTTTCCATGAATGGATTCCTATATTATATAGTCTGGCAGACAAACAGGGGGGTATGCTAAGAATCCTCCCTCTTTAGATTAACAAAAGCGGACAATCATGCAGGTCATTTTGGCTCAACCCCGCGGTTTTTGCGCCGGCGTCGAACGCGCGATCGAAATCGTCGAGACGGCGCTTGAGAAATTCGGCGCCCCTATCTATGTGCGCCATGAAATCGTGCACAACCCCCACGTCGTGAAGCGCCTGAAGGAAAAAGGAGTCATTTTCGTGGAGGAGACCGACGAGGTTCCCGAAGGCGCGGTCGTTATTTTCAGCGCCCACGGAGTGACGCCGCAAGTCGAGGCGCACGCGAAGGGACGCAAGTTGACCGTCATCGACGCGACCTGCCCGCTCGTGCTGAAGGTGCATACCGAGGGGCAGAAATACGCGAAAAAGAATTACGAAATCATCCTCATCGGCCATAAGGGGCATCCGGAAATCGAAGGAACCTTGGGGCGCATCCGGAGCATCAAGGGCGATGTTTATCTGGTTTCCGACATCGAGGATATCAAAAAGGTCAACGTCAAAAATCCGGACCAGCTTGCGTATATCACGCAGACGACGCTGAGCCTCGACGAGACGCGCGATGTGATCGACGCGCTCAAGGCGCGTTTTCCCAATATCGTCGGCCCCGCGACGAAGGACATTTGCTATGCCACCCAGAACCGTCAAGGCGCCGTGCGCGAATTGGCCAAGAACGTCGATGTCGTTCTTGTCATAGGAGCGCATAACAGTTCGAACTCGAACCGCTTGCGCGAACGCGCCAAGGAAGTCGGCATCGACGCTTATCTGATCGAGGACGCGTCGCACCTAAATCTGGACTGGGTTCGCGGCAAAGAACGCGTCGGAGTCACCGCCGGAGCTTCCGCTCCGGAGGATTTGGTTCAGGAAGTGATCGAACGCCTGCGCAAGGAATTCAAGAACGTTACCGTCGAGGTCATGCCGGGGGGCATTCAGGAAAACGTTCATTTCCAGTTGCCGACGTCCTTAACGAAAGCGACGCCGCGCGCCGGGCTTGCGACATGACCTCCAATGTTCAGCGCCTGCTTGACGTTATGGCGCGCTTGAGAAGTCCCGACGGATGCCCGTGGGATTTGGAGCAGACTTTCGCGACGATCGCCCCTCACACGGTCGAAGAGACTTATGAACTTGTCGAAGCGATCGAAAACAACGATCCGCAAGCGATCAAGGACGAATTGGGGGACGTTCTTTTTCAAGTCGTCTTTTACGCGCAAATGGGGCGCGAAGCGGGGTGGTTCGATTTCGACGGCGTGGCGGGCGCCGTCGCCGATAAAATGATCGAAAGGCATCCGCACGTTTTCGGCGACCGCGACGTGAAAACCGCGCAAGACGTCGTGGTGAATTGGGATAAAGATAAGGAAAAAAAGAAAGCGCTGGCCGCCGGAAACGAAGGCCGCGCGTTAAGCGTTCTGGATGGCGTGAGCGCGGCTCTTCCCGCCTCGACGCGCGCCGTTAAATTGCAAAAACGCGCGGCGACCGTCGGGTTCGATTGGAAGGATGCCAAAGACGTTTTCGACAAGATCAAAGAAGAAATCGGCGAGCTGGAAAAAGAAGTCGCGGAAAATACAGGCAAAGATAAATTGGAGGACGAACTCGGCGATGTTTTTTTCGCCGTCGCCAATCTGGCGCGGAAACTGGGTATCGATCCTGAAACGGCTTTGCGCCGCACGAACAGAAAATTCGAACGCCGTTTCCGAGGAATCGAAGAAGCTCTTGCCCAAAAAGGCAAGAAAATATCCGACGCTTCGCTCGACGAAATGGAGCGGCTTTGGAACGAGATGAAAGCGAAAGAAAAAACCTAAAAGCACTCGCCTCTGGCGCCTTTTTCGGTCTTCTCCAGCGTAGCGCGCGTATTGGCGCTTCTTGGCTCTTCCAGCATCCCGACTTCTTTTTCGATCAAGGCATTGCCGACTTTTTTCGTTTCGGGCAACGCGTAGTCGAGAAGATATTCTTTGAGCGTCACCAGCGCGTTCGGCGTGCAGGTTTTCTTGATGGCCCCAATCCGCGCGATTTTCAGAAAGTCTCCGCCTTCGCGCCCCTTCTTTTCGCACGCCGTGCACCAGGAAGGAATAAAACCGTTTTCGATGAGTTCTTTAACGACCTCATCCAGAGAGCGATGATCTCCCACCTCAAATTGTCCGGATCTCGCGCTTTTATCGTCCGCTGAATATCCGCCGGGGTCCGTTCGGCTGCCCGCGGAAATCTGGGAAACGCCGACTTCAAGCGTTTTCCGGCGCATCTCCGAATTCTCGCGCGTTGACATGATCATGCCGGTATAAGGAACGGCAAGGCGCATGATCGCAATCATGTTCAAAAAGTCTTCGTCGGAAACTTTGTTCGGCGGATGACGCGATATTTCCGAACCCGTCGCAGGCTCGATGCGCGGGAAACTGATCGTATGCGCGCCAGAGCCAAGTTCTTCCAGATGCGAAATATGGCTTTTAAGCGCCAGAGCTTCAAAGCGCCAATCCGCTAGGCCGAGCAAAGCGCCCATGCCGAAGTCCCCGATCCCCGCCTGTATCGCCCGATCGAAGACATTGACGCGCCAGACATAATCGGCCTTGGGCCCGCTGAGATGGTGCTTTTTGTAAACAACGGGATCGTAGGTCTCTTGGAAACATTGATAGGTTCCGACGCCGGCTTCTCTCAGCAATTTGAAATCCTCGACGCTTAACGGAGCGACGTTCGCGTTAACGCGCCGAATTTCGCCATTGCCGTCTTTCACGGAATAAATGGTCTTCATCGAATCAAGAACGTACTGAAAACCGTCGTTCTTTGCCTGATAGGCTTCCCCCGCGACCATGAGTACCCGTTTGTGGCCTTGGTCGATCAATATCTTTATTTGCTCGGCTATTTCTTCTTGAGTCATAGCCGTGCGAACGATTTCCTTGTTGCTCGCGCGAAAAGCGCAATAATTGCATTCGTTTTTGCATAGATTGGAAATATAAAGCGGCGCAAACGTAACGATACGGTTGCCGTATATATGCAGCTTGACCTCTTTGGCCAGATCGTGAAGCTTTTTCGACAAATCCGGGCTTTTTATACTGGACAAGGTAGCGATTTCTTCGAGACCGATGCCCTTTAATTCCCTTTCTTCCAAAGCGCCCGTCGAGTGTTTCTTGACTTCGTCGAGTTCGCTTTTCTTTTTTGCAAGAATCGCTTCGATGCCTTGCCTGTCTTCCGTGCCGGCTTTCTCGACAAGGGAGCGTATGTACGGAACGTCAAGCCAGGGAACGGGACTAAAAGAAGCATCTACTGTTGTCATCATTTACTCCTGATTATCATGAGGGGAATCTCTCCGTTGAATTATCGCCTAGAAAAAGCGAAGAGAAGTCTTTATAATCTGCGTGAAGAACTACAGTTTACGTCCTTCAAATTACTTTTGTCCATATAATTAGGTTAATAAAGATAAACGGCGAGAACATGAAATATACGGCGGATGAAGCCCTTGAACTTTTGCGCGCGCCGCCAAGCGAACGGCAGGCTTTATTCGATCGCGCGGACGAAATGCGGCGGCAGATTATGGGCGACGACGTTTATTTGCGCGGCATTATCGAATTTTCGAATATTTGTTCCAATCATTGCGCTTATTGCGGCATTCGCGCCCCAAACACAAAAGTTAACCGCTATCGCATGGACGCCGACGAAATACTGGCCGTCGCCAAGCAAATGGCGGATTGGCAACAAGGAACTATCGTTCTTCAATCGGGAGAAGCGGATTCTCCCGAGGAAAACAAAAGAATTGGCGAAATCGTCAAGCGCCTCAAAAAAGAAACAAATCTTGCCGTCACGTTGTCGGTCGGGAACAGATCGAAAGATGTTTATAAATATTGGCAAGAGTGCGGCATGGACAGGTTTCTCGTGCGCTTTGAAACGAGCGACCCGAAATTGTTCGCCGCGATGCATCCCGATTGCACGCTCAAGGAACGGCTTGCGTGTCTGGACTCGCTGCGCGAGCTTGGCGTTCAGGTCGGCAGCGGATTTATGATCGGAGTGCCCGGCGAAACTTTGGAGATTCTGGCGAACAATATTCTTCTCTGCCGCGAGCGCGATTTCGACATGATCGGCATCGGGCCTTTCATTCCCCATCCCGACACGCCGTTCGGCGCAAAGACAAATGCTTATGCAAACGATACGGATATGTATTTTATCGCGGTTTCCGTTTTGCGAATTTTTAACCCCGACGCGCATATTCCCGCGACGACCGCTTTCGATTCCATTTTTCCAAATCATGAGGGGCGCAATCTGGTTCTTCAGCGCGGCGCGAATATTTTCATGCCGAACAACACGCCGCAAAAGTACCGCGGGGATTATCTTTTATATCCCGACAAGCCCTGCGTCGACGAAGACACAGGGCAATGCGCTTTGTGCATCGCGGGACGAATCAGCCTTTTGGGGCGGACAATCGGCGAAGGGCCCGGGCATTCGATAAAAAAACGGGATAGGGCATGAGGTTATTGGAAAAATTGCGCCGCGACCCCGGGACGAATTTTTCTCTGGCCGATATTTTCCTGTTTGCGCAAATTCCGAATCTTTGGGCCAAATTTCCCGCGATGGCGATTACGGGATATATCTTTTTCCGCTCCGTAGCGACGGGAAAAACGGCAAAGTTTCTCGAAAATCTGGAACGGCCCGCGGGAATTTTGTTTTTGAAAGTTCTTCCCAAGATTCCGTTCCTGAACAAAATTCCGGTAAATGACTTCGAAAGAGGCAAACCCGGAGCGACGACGCTCGCCGTCGGCTTGGCGCAATCAGTCATTTCATTCGGGAGTTTTGTGAGCGCCGCGCTTGATCCCTTTCAATTGATCGGCTGGCTGGCCGCCGCTGCTGCGGGATTTTTCGCGAGCTTTAATATCCTTGTCGGATTGCAGCTTAACAACGATCAAAACGTCAGCGCGGAAAAATGCTGGAAGGACGTCGTCAAAAGCCCGCCGTTTCTCGACGCGGCCGGAGTGTGTTGCTCGGGGCTCATGGCGGGATTGGCGACAAGCTTCGGGTGGTGGACGATCATTCCCATCGCCTTGGCCCTTGTTTCCGCCTCTCTTATAGCCACGGGAAAAATCGGGAGGGTCAGGCTTAATAAGGGAGTGCCAATGGCGGCCCTTACTGCTGTCGGCGTTTTGAACGCCGTCGTCGGCATTGCGAACGGAAAATGGCTGGCCGCGCTTTCAAACGCCTTTGCGACGAACGGAGAAGGAATTGTTACGCTGTTTTATAATGAGAAGTATCAAGAAGCGCGACCGCAGGAATCCAAAAGCGCGTTGGGTAGTGTTTTCTACAGGGAATAAAGTGACTGCCTCCGGCGGCACGCCGGTGGAGCGGGTGAAGGGAATCGAACCCTCGTAGGTAGCTTGGGAAGCTACAGCTCTACCATTGAGCTACACCCGCAACGAGGGCGGAATGTAGCATCATCATAATTCAAGTCAAAGATTGAAAGATGGGTATTGCGGAAAGGCTGACTGGATTCCGGCTTTCGCCGGAATGACGGTGTTTTTTGAAAAGCAGGAAGTAATTAACGTGCCTTAAAATCAGGCATAAATGGCGCTTTAACCTCTTATTTATCACATTATTCTATTTTGCTATCCTTGTCTTCATTCCTTAACGCCGTTGACGATCATGATCCGCATTGCCCCGTCCATTCTTTCCGCCGATTTTGCCAAGCTGGGCGACGAGGTTCGCGCGCTCGACGCCGCCGGAGCCGACTATATCCACATTGATGTTATGGACGGCCACTTTGTTCCGAACATCACGATCGGCGCGAGCGTCGTTAAGGCGTTGCGCCCGCATACCGAAAAAATATTCGACGTTCATTTGATGATTGCACCGGTCGATAACTTCGTGCGCGATTTTGCCGAAGCCGGGGCCGACATCATCACCGTCCATCCCGAATCCGGCCCTCATTTGCACCGCACGCTTGCTCTCATCAAAGCGCAGGGGAAAAAAGCGGGTGTCGCCTTGAATCCCGCAACGCCCTTGTCGGCGCTTGAGAACGTCTGGGGCGACATCGATCTGGTTTTGGTCATGACGGTCAATCCGGGTTTCGGCGGACAGGCTTTCATTGCTTCGCAGCTCGACAAAATCCGCGCGATCAGAAAGCACATCACGGCTTTGGGGAAAGAGATCGATCTTGAGGTTGACGGAGGCGTCGATCCCGCCGTCGCCAAAAAGGTCATCGCCGCCGGAGCCGACGTTCTGGTGGCGGGCACGGCCAGCTTTAAGGGCGGCGAGGGAAAATACGCTTCTAATATTGCGGCTTTGCGCTCCGGTCTTTGAGTTGCGAGATTTTTAAATGACTCAAGCGGCTAAACTTATCGGAAGAGTGCGGCGCAGCGTTCAAAACGTCGCTTACGGAAACCCGCTGTATCAAAAAATTCTGGCGGCGGGCGAAACGCCTCTGCGCCTGCATTTCACTCCCGCCGATCCGTGGCCCGGCGACGCGGCTGCCGGAATGGCCCTGCTCGCGGGGCAAACGTCCATGTTCGATCCCGCCGAGGATTCGTCGCTGCGCAACGCCGCGCCGACCTTGCGCAATCTGCGCGCCGTCGGCACAGACGCCGCGCGCGACACCTGCGTTCGCCTGATCGATATGTGGATGCGGCAATTCGACCGCTGGGACAAGGACGAATGGACGCCGGAAAATCTCGGGTCGCGAATCGCGGCGTGGATCGGGTTTTATGATTTCTACGCTCCCGTCGCGCCCGAAGATTTTACGCGGGCGCTGGTCGCAAGCCTTCAACGCCAATGGCGGCATCTGGAGCGCACGATTTCGACCTCACTTAAAGGAGTCGAGGCCGTGCAGGCCGCGCGCGGATTGATTTACGGCGGATTGAATTTCGCCGGAGGCGACAGCGCGCTTGGCCTCGCCTGCGACTTGCTGCAACGGCAACTGGCGGCGGAAATTCTGCCCGACGGAGCGCACATCTCGCGCAATCCGTCCGTACAACTGCATCTTCTCAGGCATCTGGTCGATATCCGCAACGTTCTGGAGATGGCCGATATCCGCATGCCCGCGACTATCGGCGCGGGATTAGCGGCGTTGATACCCGGATTGAAATTTTTCCGCCACGGCGACGGCGGATTGGCTTTGTTCAACGGATCGGTCGAAGAGACGCCTTTAATGATCGATTCCGTATTGACGCAAGCCGTCGTGCGCGGACGCATTTTGCGGCGCTTGCCTGAAGCCGGATACGAACGCCTGATCGCGGGGCGCAGCCTGCTTCTCGTCGATGCCGCGTCGCCCCCTCCCCGCTCTTACGGAAACGAAGGCCACGCGGGATTGATGAGTTTCGAATTCAGCGCAGGACGAGAAAGGCTTATCGTCAATTGCGGTTCCGTCCCGCGCGGCTCTTCCGAATGGCGCGCCGCTTGCGCCGCGACGGCTGCGCATTCCACCTTGACTATCGGCGACACGAACGCCTGCGATATCGACGACGACGGCGGAGTTACGGGGCATGCCCAGACGTCTTCCCAGCGTTTCGAGGAAAACGGTATGCAGGTCATCGAAATGGCGCATAACGGGTATTATTCCCGCTTCGGCTTGACTCATACCCGTACGCTGCGGCTTTCGGCTGACGGGGAAATATTGGAAGGACGCGAAGTGCTTCAGGGTACCAAGAGACGCGCCTTCACGCTGCGCTGGCATTTGCATCCCACCGTGCAGGCGTCTTTGTCTCAGGGAGGTCAAACGGCGCTTTTGCGCACGCCTTCGGGAAGCGGATGGAGATTGAGGACCGAAAAAGGAGAATTGGGTTTGGAATCCAGCATTTATTGCGGCAACGCCAGCCCGCGCCGAACGATACAAATCGGAACATCGGGGATAACGAACGAGGGCGACACGGTCGTGACATGGAGCTTGGCGCGGGAAAGAAAGGGAGCTTCGGGTTAACACAGGGCACGGCACAAACGTTGACTTCTGATCCAAAAGTTGGTTTTCTTCCGGCTCCCTTAAAAGAATCGGAGACTCCATGCGTAAAACCGTCCTCTTACTCGCCCTCGCTCTTATTGCTTTCCTTCCTTCTTCCGGCTTTGCAGCGGACGATTCCGCAGCGCCTGCGCCGAAAACGGCGGCCTCGGGTAAATTTACGGCGGCCCAGCGCGCGGAAATCGAAAACATTATCAAGGAATTTCTTGTAAACGAACACCCGGAAGTTTTGGGAATGGGGCTTCAAGTCCTGCAAAAACGCGATCAAGAACAGTCCGAAGCCCAAACGCAGAAAAAAGTCGCCGTCGAAAAAGACAGGCTTTTTTACGATCCACTTTCGCCCGTGGCCGGAAACAAGAAATCGGGGGTCGTCGTCGTCGAATTTTACGATTATCAATGCGGCTACTGCAAAGCTTCGGAAGATGCGGTCGAACGCGTCTTGAAAGAAGGCAAGGACGTCAGATTCGTCTTTAAAAACTATCCGATCCTTGGGCCCGTGTCGCTTGAAGCCGCAAAGGCTGCCATGGCCGCGGTCAAACAGGACAAGTTTCTTGTTTTCCACGAGGCTTTGATGAACAAAAAAGAGCATCTGACCAGCGACATGATCTATCAGGTCGCGAAGGATGCCGGCCTTGATGTCGATAAGCTGAAAAAGGATATGGCTGAAAAATCGGTTACCGATGCGGTTGACGACAGCATGAAGCTGGGTCAGGACATCGGCGTGCGGGGAACGCCTTTCTTCGTTATCAACGAGGCCGCATATCCCGGCGTCTTGCAGTACGACCAACTTGCAAAGGCCATCGACGACGCGCGAGCCAAAGTTAAGTAGCTCCTGTTTTCGCATAAGAGGGTAGTGATATGGCGAAGCCTGTTTTGGTGCTTAATGGCCCGAACCTCAATATGCTCGGCGTTCGGGAACCGAAGATCTATGGAAAAGCAACGCTGAAAGACATCGAAGCTTTGTGCCACAAAACGGCAAAGAGCCTTGGGTTGAAGTGCGATTGCCGCCAGAGCAATTCCGAGGATGAACTGATAAACTGGATTCAGGCGGCTCGAAAAACGCATGCCGCAATCATCATCAACGCGGCCGCTTTCAGCCATACTTCCGTGGCGCTCATGGAGGCGTTAACCTTAACCGGGCTTCCCGTCGTCGAGGTTCACATCACAAATATCCATGCCCGCGAAGAGTTTAGGCATCATTCCTACATTTCGCGCACGGCCAAGGCCGTTATATGCGGATGTGGCATTGATGGCTATGCCTATGCTATGAAGACCGTCGCCAAACTATTAAAATCTTGAGGCGGGATATTAGCTTATGCCTAAAACAAACAAATTCGACCTCGATATCGCCTCCATCCGGAAGCTCGCGAAGCTTTTGGAAGAGACGGGACTGAGCGAAATCGAGTACGCCGAAGGCGACCGCAAAATCCGTTGCGTCGGGCCTCGCGCGGAAACGTTTCAAATGGCGGCGCCCGTCGCGGCTCTTGCTCCTGCCGCCACAGAGCCCGAGGCGAAAAAGGAACCAAGCGGAACTCCTATTCCGTCGCCAATGGTCGGCACCGTTTATATGGCGCCTTCTCCTGGCGCGCCTCCTTTCATCAAGGTGGGAGACAAGGTCAAGGAAGGCGATACGCTTCTCATCATCGAAGCGATGAAGGTCATGAATCCGATCAAGGCTCCCCAAGCAGGAACCGTCGGATCGATCCTTGCCGAAGACGCCAAGCCTGTCGAGTTTGGCGATATTCTTGTCGTGCTCGAATAGAGGCGCCTTTGTTTGAAAAAATCCTCATTGCCAACCGCGGAGAGATCGCCTTGCGCATTCATCGCGCTTGCCGCGAAATGGGAATCCGCACCGTCGCGGTTCATTCGACGGCGGACGCCGACGCCATGCACGTGCGTTTAGCCGACGAAAGCGTTTGCATCGGCCCTCCGCCCGCCAAACTCAGTTATCTGAACATTCCGGCCATTCTGACCGCCGCGTCGATTACAGGCGCGGACGCGATCCATCCGGGCATAGGCTTTATGTCGGAAAACGCCGCTTTCGCGGAAATGGTCGAACAACACGGCTTTACTTTCATCGGCCCCACTCCCGAACACATCCGCATGATGGGCGACAAGGTGACGGCGAAAAAAACGGTCAAGGATTTAGGCCTACCCGCCGTTCCTGGTTCCGAAGGCGCGTTGAAGGATTTGGACGACGCGAAAAAAGTCGCGGGCGACATCGGCTATCCGGTTCTTATCAAGGCGTCGGCGGGCGGAGGCGGGAAAGGAATGAAGGTCGCGGAATCCCCCGAACAAATCGAAGACGCCTATAATCTCGCGCGAAGCGAGGCTTTGGCCGCGTTCGGCAACGACGAAGTTTACATGGAGAAGTATCTCCAGAAGCCGCGCCACATTGAAGTGCAATTGCTTGGAGACACGCATGGCAACGCCGTTCACTTCTTCGACCGAGATTGCTCCATTCAAAGGCGCCACCAAAAAGTCATCGAAGAAGCCCCCTCCCCCGGCCTCAATGCGTCGGAGCGCGAGAGCATCGGCGAGCTTGCGGCAAGCGTCATTCGCCGCATCGGCTATCGCGGCGTCGGCACGATCGAATTTCTCTATGAAAATGGGAAGTTCTATTTCATCGAGATGAACACGCGCTTGCAGATCGAGCATACGATTACGGAAATGGTCACGGGAATCGATCTGGTGCGCGAGCAGATTCGCGTCGCCGCAGGATTGCCTCTGGGCTTTCAGCAAAGCGAAATCAAGGTCAACGGACACGCGATCGAATGCCGCATCAATGCCGAAAATCCGGAAACTTTCGCGCCTTCGCCCGGCAAAATCGCGGGATATCATCCCCCGGGGGGCTTGGGCGTGCGCGTGGATAGCGCCCTCTACGACGGCTATCGCGTACCGCCGCACTACGACAGCATGATCGCCAAATTGATCGTCCACGGAACCAACAGGAACGAATGCCTTCTGCGCCTGCGCCGTGCCCTGGAGGAGTTCGTCATCGGCGGCATAGACACTACTCTATCTTTGCACCGACGCCTCATTTCGGAGCAAGACTTCATCAACGGCGACTACGACATCCATTGGCTGGAAAACTTCCTTGAAAGGAAGTAATGCCAACCATCGCAAGAAGGGACTCGCCTAGGTCACGAGCGGTTGCGGGCAGCGCGGCGCAGTAAAACAAGCGCATCAACAAGAGACAAGCGAAGCGCAGAGCGAGTGACGTCAAACCCCGCAGCCAATTTCATTGATCGTTTGGTATGATGCCTTCAGCCCTTGAATATGTTCATCAGCTTCTGTTCGAACTGTTCGCGGGTCTGTTCTTCGGCCATTTTGTCTTGCATATAAACAAGGGCCGAGTTGACGACCAATTCGGCGACTTTGTCCATCTTTTTGCCGATCTTGGCTTCGAAAACCGCTTTCATCTTTTGTTTGAGAAGTTCGTGATGCGCGCTTTTCGCGAGGCAGAGAAATTCTTCGGCTTTACCCTTGCTGCCGCATATGCAAGCGGGGCAGCCGCATGAGCTTTTTCCGGAACATCCGCATGAGGATGTAGATTCGCTCGAAGCGCCGATATCGCAACGTCCTGATTTGCATTCTTGCATGTTATGTTCCTTCCCGTTAGAGGTTAGACAACTTTCTTGGCACAAAGCCACGCCGCAATTTACACGATCCAAATTCTTTTAACAAGCATGCGTCCCCTTATGTAAACATCGTTAACTTTTAAAAATAAATTCGAGGATTTCTTCCGGCGGCCTATTGACAGCTTCCTTTCGCCGCCTTTGAATGAGCGAATGTCAAGCCGTTCCTTGCCGTTTCCGACCCCTACGATGCTCCTGAATGCTTATGCTGCGGGCATTTTTCCCATGGCAGAAAGCGCAGAAGCACGGGATTTGCATTGGTTTGACCCTCCGGTGCGCGCGCTTCTTCCTCTCGATTCCAAATTTCATATTCCTCGCAGATTAGCGCGCACGCTGCGGCAACATCCTTATGAAGTGACTTTAAATCATGCCTTTCAAGACGTTATGAAAGGGTGCGCCGAACCTCGGACGGGACGCGAACGAACGTGGATCAATTCCGAAATCCTGAGGCTTTACACATCATTGTATTATCGAGGCAACGCCCATTCGATCGAAGTCTGGGAAAACAGGGAGCTTGTCGGCGGTTTATACGGCGTTTCGATGGGGGGTGCCTTTTTCGGCGAGAGCATGTTTGCCCGTAAAAGAGACGCCAGCAAGATCGCGCTCGTTTATTTGATCGGCCTGCTGCGACACTATGGATACAAGCTGCTCGATACTCAATTCCAAACGCCGCATTTGGAACGCTTCGGGACTTTCGAAGTTATTCGCTCGATCTATCTGTCGATGTTGGATGACGCCATTAAAATGCGCGTCAAGCCTTTCTCGCTCTATCCCCATTGGGATCAATTGTTGGCGGATGTCTTGTCTTTGCAGGCGGTCACCCAGATATCGTAGACCGGATGTTCCATCGCCGATAGCGCCGGGCTGGAGGCAAACATCCAGCCCTGAAAAACCGCATCGCTTGGCGCGCCGGGCTTGATTTCGCTGATCTCAAGATAAGCTGCGGATTCGGGAGGCGATTCTTCCGGCAGCGTCACGCGGCAGGTTCTGGCCACGATGCTTATCGTGCCGAACTGGACTGCCTTGCCGACGGGAAGGTCTATTTCCTCCACGCGCGCCGTCATTTTATCGAGCGCGCGCACAACGGCGATGGGCTGTTCTTGCGTCGGCACGACGGCCGACGCCGAAGCGGGCTGAAAGAGAACGAGAGCCGCAAAAAGAATCGGGATTATTCGCATGTCACGGATGCGCCGGAGGATCGGCGGGCTTGCCCGCGGGAGTATCGCCGCGTTTATTGCTGTAGATCAGCTGTCCGATCAAATCGTCAAGGCGCATCGGCGCTTGCGTGCGCGTAATGCGGCCCGTGCCGTCAGACTTGATCATCGTTTCGTCGACTCCGGGCTCGAGCGACATGTATTTTCCGCCGAGCAGGCTTTCGGACGCCACAAGCGCCATCGTGTCGGTCGGCAATTGCACGGAAGGATCGAGCGTCATCGATACGGTCACGAGAAACTGATTGGGTCCAGGATCTGTGTTTAATTTCAGACTTTGAACGGAGCCGACTTTCACGCCGTTGATTTTGACGTCCGTGCCGTCCTTGACGCCGTCAACCATCGGAAAATTCGCCGTGACGATATAGCCGCTGACCTTGTTCAGATTGGCGCTGGAATAGGCGAAAGTCATGAACAATCCAGCCATCGCCAAGACGATCGCGCCGAGAATTGTTTCGAATACATTGTGTCTCATAATATTCCTCTGATTAGGCTTGCTCGGGTTTCCACAATTTATAGTTTACAGAAGCGGGGCCTTCGCCTTCCGGCGAAGAAGGACTCCATGCCTCGGGTGTTCCTGTTCTATTTGAAATGTGCAGCTTTTGCCAGACCTTACGCATGCTTTCGGATATCGGCGCGTTGGCGGTGTAATGCAGCCAGATATGCCATTCGGGAGGGATTTTGGTCGGTTCCGGCTCGCCCGCGTATAAGACCCAACGTTTTTGCCGAACGCGGCTTCCGTTAGGCGCGCGTAGTTTTCCTCGCTCGCAATAATAACGGTTTCCGAAAGAATCGCGCCCGACTTCCCTGCCGCACAAAAACGTTTGCAGCAAAGTTCCCATTTGCGAGACGCGGCGAACGAAGGAGAAGTTTTCGGAGGTGGGCATTCGGAATTCGGGATTCGAGTAAAGCTGTGGTGTTTATAAATGTTGTTTCGAGGGTTGAGAACAGAAAAGTGATAAGGAAAAGCTTAAGCTTTTCCTTATCATCCCCGCGAAGGCGGGAATCCTGTGCCGCGTCCGCGGCGCATTTGTGTCATGAGAGCCTCGTATTTTATAAATGCAGCAAAAAAATGGATTCCCGCTCTTGCCACGCCGAAGCCTTGGCGAAGATGCGCGCGGAAATGATAACAAGTACCCTGTTAGTAACTTTTTCTTTATACCCACCATATTTTGTGGCATAAGGCTGTTATCATACCTTATGTTGTGGATAACTTTTTTGGCCGAAGTCTGAACGCATGTCTAATATCATAAGAAAACACGAATTCTTGCTCCCTGTCGCGCGACTTTTTACGCGCGGCATGGACGACGCTTTCGACTCGATCCCTTTTCAGTCGAGCGAATCGTTCGGGGACGAGGCTTCCCCTGCTCTAACTTCGCCTTCAACGTGGAGCGCGGAAGCCGTATCGGTTATGGCCGAAGCGGCCTGTCCCGCCGTTCCCGCCGATTTGCGAGCCAACGAGGAAAACACGGTTCCAAGCTGGTTGTGGCGTCATCGGCACGGCAGCGCGCGCCGCGAGACCGAAGCCGATTTACGCGATATTTTCAATCGCGCCGTTGGCTCGGCAGCCGCCAAAGCGTGGAAATTGGGCCTCTTCACCAGCGAAAAACACGCCCGCGCTTTCTACGACGAAACGCGCTATGCCCTCATGCAACGGAACATCGCGTTCGCGCCCGAAGTTCTTTCGACGTGGGGTTTGTCGTGGGCTTACGGAATCGAAGAAACGCCGAAACACGCTGAAAAGCCGGTTTCGCAAGAACCGCAGCTTTCCAACGCCGCTATCGACACATTGATCGGGAAAACGAAAAACGCGGCATCGGCGGCTTTATGGAAAAAACTTTTCGCGGCGCGCGGCAAGGAATTTTCGACCGTTTCGCTTCGCTTGTGCGACATTGCGACCGATTGGTATTCCTCTTCGCCAAATCCAGCGCGTGCCGCGATCGACCTTTTGGCGCTGCGCCATAATGACGGCAGCATCAATATATCCGCGCTTCGCCAAACCGCGCGACTTATGACGATTCTGCTCGATTTACAGGAACGCCCGGATGTGACGATAGGATTCGCCAATTTAGCGCCTTTGCTTTTGGCCTTTGGCCTCGCCTACGACAGCGACGCAGCGCGCGCGCTGGCAGCCTCGCTTGCCGCGCTCGTAACGGCGGAATGTACGGCGACTTCGGCGGAAATGGCGGCTTTGCGCGGCATGAGCGTCGAATTTTCGGACAATCGCGAAGCCGTGATGCGGTCTTTGCGCAATCACCGTCGCGCCGTATATGGGGATGACAACGATTACGAAAAACTATCTGTTTTGCCTTCGCCTTTGCCGTTGAAGAATTGCCCCGATCTGGCTTTGGTCGCGGAAGCGCAAAGGCGCTGGGACGAAGCGCTCGAACTCGCCCGCGCCTTCGGCCTCCGCGCAACGCAAGCGACGGATTTGACTCCTTCGCCCGTTCTGGCGGTTCTGATGGCAAGCTCTTCGCAAGGGTTGGAGCCGATGCGAAGCCTGACCTGTCTGAAGCCGGACGATTCCGGCGCGCCGCGTTGCCTTTTGCATCCCGCCGTGAGCGAAGCTTTCATGCGCATGGATTATCCGCGCACCACGGTAAACGCCGCCGTGCAGAATATTGTCGGCGCGTGCAGCTTGCGGAAAGCTCCTCACATCAACGCTTCTTCTCTTAAGGCGCGCGGACTGACCGACGTGGCTTTGGAAAAGATCGAAGCTTATTTGCCTTGCGTTACCTCGATCAGGCTTGCCGTGACGCCGTGGATCGTCGGCCCCGATTTCTGCCATAAGCAGTTGAAAATTTCGGTGAAGGAAATTGAATCGCCGAACTTCGATTTGTTGCGGCGTTTGGGTTTTACGGATGCCGAAGTCGGCGAGGCAAATATTTATTGCTATGGCTATGGCACAGCGCGGAATGCCAAGTCATTGCCTTTGCGGGACAGGCCCTTGTTCGCATGCGGAGACGAAGTGAGCGGCGAAGCGCGGATACGCATGGCGGTTTCCGTGCAGAGTTTTATTTCGGGCGACGCCGGTTTGGCCGTTCGCCTGCCCGCCGCGCAAAGCGTCCAGCGCGGCGCGGAGACAACGCTTTCGGCTTGGAAGGGCGGCTTGAAATCGCTCACGCTCGTTTTCGATCCGGAGATTGAGGCAAAGCCAATTCTTAAAGTAGCGGCGCGCAAGATTAAGGCTTCAGCGCGCCTCATCGCCAAACCCGCTTCAACGATTCAACGCCGCCGCATCGCGAAACGCGCGCCGGTTTTGGCAGTGAAAAAGGCCGCGAGCGCGCGGCGCGGTGCGAGATAATAGCCCCCTTACAGAACCCGCTCGGACGAGGAAAATGCGAGGAGCGAGGCGCGCAGGACCGCAAGCGTACTTTGACGTACGTGCGGATCCGAGCACTGAAGCGACAAAGCAGTTTCCCGTCCGAGTTAGGGTTATGTAAGGGGGCTAAAAAGTGGGGGGATTCTGTTGCCCGGTTCCCCCCGGACCGCGTGCAAGCCACACCCAACCTTATTCCGCTAGGCGGAATTAGGCAGCGAGTGCAACCGTGCTCATGTCAACATTGTCGTTGGCATTTATTAAATTGACCCGATAACGGCGGTATCATGCCGGGCAAAAACCTTGCCTTTATTACGCGCGTCGATCCTATTTCGCCCCCGTCTAACTTCGCGCTTTGCCCGAAGTTAGGTGGAGGCGCCGGGTACCGCCCCCGGGTCCGCAGCGTCTATTCTACAAGGCGTTTATCGCCATAGTCGGCAAGCCGACGGCTTATTTATAGCATGAAATGCGTTAAAAAAGTACAACGACACTCAATAAGCCTAAGTATCATTTATATAAATAAATACAGGCGGATAGCTTAAACACGCAGCCCGGCATCACGCGAAGGTCATCTTTCCGACTTCGTGAAGCCAATAAGCACGCGATAATCCGGCCCGGAAGTAAGGTCTTTCTCCGGCATGGGGATGAAAACGTGCAAGGGATCGTATGTTTCCGTCACCTTGTTCTCGCCCGAGAATTTAAATTGCGCTGTCACAACCTGACGGCTGAGGATGTTTTCAGCCGGATCGACCACGGCGATAAAATAAGGAAAGCTCACTTCATTTCCACCCAAACGGGGCCCACGCGCCGCGGCGGCGTTAAGCGTAAAAGCGATATCGATTCCAGACTCTTTCTCATCGCCCTTGCGATAGGCGCAATCGCCGCTAATCGCCTTAAGGCGCGCTTTGGAAACCAGTTGATCGGCATCGGGCTTCTCGGCGCCGCCGTAATCGAAAACTTCGTCGGCTTCCTTGATAATGGCGACTTGAGGGCATATCAGGTTTTCCGTTTTGATTTCCGGCTCCGGCGACGCGTCTTTGGGCGGTTCGGGCTTATCGCTCGAACAGGCGACTAAGGCCAAAAGAATAAAAAGACTTCCGAATTTTTTCATAGCGCAGCCTCCAGTTTCTTCGCGGCGCGGTCGATGAGCGCGCCCGCTTCGTCAAGTTGGGCATCGGTGACAACGAGGGGCGGCAAAAGGCGCATGACATTTTCGCCCGCTTCGACCGCCAGCATTTTTTCTTCGCGCAGCGCCGTAACAACCGCCGTATTCGGCGGAACGCAAACCAGCCCGCGCAACAAACCGCGTCCGCGCGCAACGCTGAAAATTTTCGGATGCGCGGCGGCTATTTTCTCTAAACGCTTGCCCCACGCGTCGCCTTTCTTCGCAACATCGTCCAGAAAACCAGGTGCCGTCATCACATCAAGAACGGCATTGGCGACTTCCGTCGCTTGCGGATTGCCGCCGTAGGTCGAGCCGTGCGTGCCTTTGGTCATGCCTTGCGCCGCCTTGGCCGTCGCGAGGCACGCGCCTATGGGAAAGCCGTTGCCCAAGGCTTTGGCAATGCACATAACGTCGGGGGTCACGCCTTCCCACTCATGCGCGAAAAGTTTTCCGGTGCGTCCCATGCCGCATTGGACTTCATCGAAGAAAAGAAGCATCCCTTTTTCGTCGCATAAATCGCGCAAGGCGCGCAAAAATCCGGGCGGCGGGACTTTAATGCCGCCTTCGGCGATAATGGGTTCGATAACGATTGCCGCCGTGGCATCGGTGACGGCGGCGCGAACGGAGGCGATATCCCCGAATTCGGCGAGATCGAATCCATCGATTAAAGGCCCGAAGCCGCCTGCCATTTTTTCTGTTTTCGACGCGGCGATGGCCGTCATCGTGCGCCCGTGGAAGCAACCCTTAAAACTGATAATGCGAAAACGCTGCGGCTGGCCGATCGCGCTGAAATATTTGCGGATCGTTTTCACGCCGCATTCCCAAGCTTCGACTCCGGAATTCTGGAAGAAAACGGTGTCGGCGAACGTCAAATCGACAAGGCGCTGCGCCAGCTTTTCCGCGCTGTGGGTGTAAAATAGGTTGGATGCCGTCCACAAAGTTTCGGCCTGTTTCTTCAATGCCGCGACGATACGCGGATGGCAATGCCCCAAGCTGACGACTGCTATGCCCGCGACGAAATCAAGATAACGGTTTCCCTTGTCGTCGAAGACGTAGACGCCCTCGCCGCGATCGAGATAAAGATCGACGCGATTGTAAACGGGCATTAGGACGGGAAAGTCTGACATATCTTCTAGGCCTTCAATTTGTAGCCGCTCTCGAACAGCGCGTAGGCAGCCCCCAAGAGGCCAAGATTAATCACAAAAACCAAAACCAATCCAACAAATAAACTTCCGTCGGCCTTGCCGATGAATCCATAGCGGAAGCCGTCGATGACGTAGAAAAACGGATTCATATGGCATATGAACCGCCAGCTTTCCGGCAAGCGCTCCGTCGTATAGAAGGTTCCGGACAAAAAAGTCGCGGGCAAGATGAGAAAACTTTGAATCGCGGCCATATGGTCGAATTTCTCGGACCAAATTCCGGTGATAACGCCCAAAAGCGACAGCATCATCGACCCCATGAGCGCGTAATAGAGAACGAAGAAAAAGTGGCTGGCGCTCATGTCGGCAAAAAGGGAAAGGCACGCGACGGATGCCACGCCGACGGCCAATCCGCGCACGATGCCGCCTGTCGCATATCCGACGGTCAATTCAAAAGAAGATAAGGGCGGCATCAGCACATCGACGATATTGCCGTTGATTTTGGAAAGAACCAGGGAAATGGCGGTATTCATAAAAGCGTTCTCGGCCATCGACATCATGACAAGCCCCGGCGCGAGAAACGTCAGGTAAGAAACGGTTCCGATGCTGCGCTGATTCCCTCCAAACGCGAACGCGAAGACGGCGAAGAATAACAAGGTCGCGACGACGGGAGCCATGATCGTTTGCGCGAATATTTTCAAAAAGCGCTCAATCTCTTTGTCGATCAACGTTCCGAGACCCAGCCAATTGACGGAGCCTATGGTGCGCGGATGCAGCGTAGGGACGGAAGAAGAAGTCATCCTTATACTTTATCCGATTTTCGCGTCCGATCAACGCCTATGCATCGATAAAATTTGCTTTACGCGAGCATGCAAAATAAAACGAGGAAAGCGCAAGCATTCCCTGTATAAAAATATGAACAATTCGCAATCTCGGATATTGAGGCGAAAACCGTGATTTTCTGAATTTTCGCGCGGAGCGTACTTCTTCCGTACGTGAGCAACGAAAATTTCAGAAAAGCGCGATTTGCAGCCCAATAGACGAGATTGCGAACAAGTGTTAGCGTTTGCTGAACTGGAAGCGCTTGCGAGCCTTGGCGTGGCCGTACTTCTTGCGCTCGACGACGCGGGCGTCGCGGCGCAGGAATTTGGCGACCTTCAAGGGCGCGCGCAATTCCGGTTCGAAATACGTCAAAGCCTTCGAAATGCCGTGCTTAACGGCGCCCGCCTGCCCCGACAATCCGCCGCCCGTGACGTTGACTTCGACGTCGAACTGGTTTGCGCGGTCGGCAACGGCAAAAGGCTGATGAACGATCATTTGCAGAACGGGACGCGCGAAGTAAACCTCGACAGGGCGCCCGTTGACGACAATCTTGCCGCTTCCCGGCTTAAGCCAGACGCGGGCGATGGCGTTCTTGCGCTTGCCCGTCGCCATGGCGCGGCCGAATTTATCGACTTTCTTGACGTGTTTGGGCGCTTCGCCTTCAGCTGGGGAAATCGCAACTTCGACGACCGTTTCGGCGACGGCTTTTTCTTCTTTAGCCTGTTCCTTGACGGCGGCTTTAATCCCCGTGAGCGTGGATGTCTTTTTGCGCGTTGTCGTGGCCATGTTTTAGACCCTCTTGTTCTTGCTGTTACGGGCTGCGATATCGACGATCGCCGGATTTTGCGCAACGTGTGGATGTTGCGCGCCTTTATAAACCTTGAGGTTCGTCATCTGGCGGCGACCCAGAGGGCCGCGCGGCATCATGCGCTCGACCGCTTTCATAATCACGCGTTCGGGGTGCTCGCTTGCGAGAATGTGCGCGCGCGTCCTGGCTTTGATCCCGCCCGGATGCCCCGTGTGATAATAGAAGTTCTTGTCTTCCGCTTTGTGGCCCGTCATCTTGACCTTTTCGGCGTTGATGACGATGACCGTGTCGCCGCTATCGACCGACGGCGTAAACGTCGGACGGTGCTTGCCGCGCAAAATAGGAACAATGGCGGCCGCCAAACGGCCCAGGATAACGCCGTCGGCATCGACGACGATCCATTTCTTTTTGACATCTTGGTGCCGCAAATCGAAGCTCGTGCTTTGAACCGTTTTTGCGATACGAATTTTTCCGGACATTGGGCTCTCCTTAGTTAGGCGCGCTTTGTACAAATTATGCGGGGGTAAAGTCAACATAATTAAGTAAAATATGGCATGATCTGCTTGTGGTATTATATTACCGTGATTTTCGCCGTTGACGACAATTTGGTTGCGGAAAATGGCCGGAAACGGGATAACACGGCATGAATTTGAAGATGTTAGAGGATGTTCTTGACCCGGGCGGCGAGAGCTTAGACGCCGTTTTGGACTGGGTTAACGGGCGCATCGAAGCGATCCGTAAAACCGCATTCACGCCTGAAGCGATAGAAACTTTCGCGTCCGTCGAATTAAAGGAAGAGTTTGTCCATTCTTTCGGTATGGAAGCATCCTCGACATGGCGACGTTTTTTCTTGGCAACGCTTTTGGCGGATTGGGCAAGTTACGAAAAGCCCGTCGATCGCGCCGATTTTGCTCGCCTGAAATATATTATGACGAGCGCGTATCGTTATACGCGGCTTTGGGGCTGCCGGTTGGCGGATAGAAAATTTACGCCTGTTGGATATACGGCTTGGTATCCCATCGCCAAATTTGTCTTCGACGGCGCGCTCGACAATCAGGCCGAGATTGACGACCGAGGCATTATTTTGCCTTTGCGCTTCGCGTCGGCCAAAAATATCCGTTACGGCTATGTCTTCAATTTCAGCATAGCGAAGGAACTTCGTCATTCTTCATGCAGTAAAAAACTTCTTCACTCTTTTCTATCCGATAAGGCGTTTGCTTCCGATATCGAAGCGCTCATGATTGCCGTTTCGCCGGAAGGACGTAAATTCGCGGAGCGCATGCGCTTCGTTTCAGCGGGCGATATTAAAGTGCAAGGCGAAACCGAAACTTTATATGTTCGGCATCCTCGTTCCTGATATGCATATCTTTACGCATCCGGTTTGCCTAAAACACACGCCTCCGCCCGATCCGGATTTTGCGCCTAAACGGTTGAATGTTGTGATCGAGGCCTTGCGCGCTAAGCGTTTTGCCGATCTAGAATGGCGCGAAGCCCCTGCCCTTGCGCCGGAGAAACTCGCTTTGGCTCACACGCCAGAATATGTCGCCGATGTTATGCGACCGATTGCGCTTGGCGAGAAACGATTCTTCACTTCCGACACCGTCGCTGTAAGCGGTACCGCCGAGGCCGCTCTCCACGCCGCAGGAGCCGTTTGGGCCGCGACAGCGGATGTGATGGCGGGGAAGATCGACAAGGCCTTTTGCATCGTCGGTCCTTCGGGGCATCATGCCGAAGCCGACACCGCAGGAGGATTTTGCTTTTTCAATAACATAGCCTTGGCCGCGATTGCCGCGCAAAAAAATATGGGCGCGAGGCGCGTCGCCGTCGTGGATTTCGACGCGCATCACGGAAATGGCACGCAAAGCTTCTTCTGGAATTTCGAAGACAGGCTTTTCATCTCGCTTCACGAGGAAACCAAGCTCTCCGGCTTCGCGCATGAAACGGGGGCGTGGGACAACGTCGTGAATATTCCCCTCATGAAAAGAAGCGACGGAAAGGTCATGCGACAAGCTTTTGCGGAAAAGGCCGCGCCGAAGATCGAGGCTTTCAAGCCGGATATTTTATTTATCTCCGCCGGTTTCGACATGCACAAAGACGATCCTTTGAGTTCGTTGCATTTGGAGACAAAGGATTATGAGTGGCTTGGAATAAATCTGCGCGAGCTTGCCGATGCGCTTTGCAACGGTCGTCTTGTCGCCGTTCTTGAAGGGGGATATAACCTCGGCGTCTTGGGCGATTGCGTCGCGGCTTTCGTCGCGGGAATAATGGGGTTGGAAAATGGGAAACGATAACGATGCCGTTCGGTGGCAAAAACCTATCGCGCTAAAGGGCGGTATTTCACGTATGGAGGTTTTGCAACGTCGGCATCACATCAAGCGCGCAGTTCGCGACTATCTCGACGGACAGGGGTTTATCGAAATAGATGCGCCGTTGCTCGTTCACGGAGCATCGCCTGATATATGCATAGATTCCTTCAAAGTGGAAGATCGTTATCTCGTCAGCTCGACTGAATATCAGCTGAAACGCATGGAAATGGCCGGATTTAAGCGCCTCTATTCCTTGACGAAGAATTTCCGGCACGAAGACAAAAGTTCAGTACGCAATCCGGAATTTACAATGCTCGAATGGGCGCGCGTCGATGGCACGATGCGGGACATCGAGAACGACGCCGAATATATGGTCAACGACGCGCTCGACGCTTTGAAGATGCTGCCTGTCGTTTCCTATCAGGGACGCAAAATTAATTTGAAAGCCCCATGGGATAGAATTCCTGTTTTAGAAGCCGTCGAACGGATAACGGGCGGGGCGATGAAAGATTTCGAGGTTAGCTCATGCCTGAAAGCTGTCGAGGTTGCGGGATTGGAGATCAAGCCGGAGTGGAAGGACGACAGGGATTTTCTTTTCAGCCTTCTTATGGATCACATTCAGCCGAAGCTTGGCGAAGATTGTCCGGTTTTTTTGACCGAATGGCCTTTGTTCCAGACGCCTTCGGCTTCCGGGGATGGAGCCGATTCCGCTCTCGCTTGCCGGAGCGAATTGTTTATCGCTGGCCTTGAGCTTGCCGACGGATTCGCAGCCCAGACCGATGCCGATACGCAAACCCGGCTTTTTAATGATGCTTTGGCCCTACGCAAAAAGGAAGGCAAAAATGCAGTCGATCTGGACGAAAAATATCTTGCGGCAATGCGGATTGGTTCCCCTTGCGGCCCCGGCATGGCTCTCGGCTTCGACAGGCTCGTGATGCTTCTGTGCGATCAGAGCGAGATCAAAAACGTTTTGGCGTTCGGATGGGATGAGGTGTAGAATAAGGCCCGGTTTTCGGAGGCAAATTATGTCAAAAGATTACGATACTAGGGTCAATGAATCGATAAAGGAATTCCGAAAGGCCGGATTTTGGTTTGGTGTGACCTGCATCCCCGGCGCAATTCTTTTTCTGGACATCCTTGACGCCTTTGAAGGAGCGGCAACTCCTGTAGGCGGAAATACAGGAGCCGCAGTGACTATCGCGGCATTCGTGGTGTCGGGAGCGATTATGCTTCACCACTATAGCGCGTCAGATAGAGCAAAGATAAAAGGGACCAGCCTCAGCGGAGATCGGGATAAACCCAAAGATATCCGCAGCAAGACTATGGAAGTAAATTACGCCCCAGTTAGCAAGCAGGAAGCTTGCGAAAAAAATTGAATTTACAGAACCGCCTGAATTCTTTTCAGCGTTTCTTTTTTGCCCAACAATCCGGCGACGCTGAAAATCGGCGGAGAAACCGTCGAGCCGCTGAGCGCCACGCGCAAGGGCTGCGCGACAGCGCCAAGTTTCAGGCCTTTTTCCTCGGCATAGGCACGGAAGATATTTTCCAGATTTTCGTGCGTGAAATCGGGAAGTTTTTCCATGCGGGAAACCAGTTCTTTAAGATGCGATTTGGCGTCATCCGTTAAAATTTTCTGCGCCTTTTCGTCGAACGTGAACGCGCCGGAATGGAAAAAGAACTTCGACATTTCCGCGATCTCGACAAGCGTTTGTGCGCGAGGTTTCAAATCCGGCATTGCGTGAGTCAACAGATCGAGCTGGGGCTGCTCTAAAACAGTCTGGCCCAACGCCCTACAAATAAACGGCGTGACGAGTTTGGCCAAATCCGCATCCGGCTTTTCTTTGATATAATGCGCGTTGACGTTATTGAGTTTGGCAAAATCGAAACGCGCCGGGGATTTGCCGACGCCGCCAAGGTCGAACCACTCGATCGCTTTTTTGGCAGGGATAATCTCGTCGTCGCCGTGCGCCCAGCACAGACGCAACAAGTAGTTATTCACCGCTTCGGGCAGATAGCCGCGGTCGCGGTAATCGCTGACGGCGGGCGCTCCGTGGCGTTTCGATAACTTCGCGCCGTCTGGCCCCAAAATCATTGGCAAATGCGCGAAGGTCGGGGTTTCCCAATTCATCGCTTTGTAAATCTGCACTTGCCGGAACGTGTTCGTCATGTGGTCGTCGCCGCGAATGACGTGCGTGATGCCCATGTCGTGATCGTCAACCACGACAGCTAACATATAGGTCGGCGTGCCGTCGGCGCGGAGAAGGACCATATCGTCGAGCTGGGCGTTTTGCACCGTGATCGTTCCCATCACGGCGTCGTTAACAGTGGTTTCTCCTGTTTGCGGAGCTTTAAGACGAATAACGGGAGATACGCCTTTCGGCGCGTCGCCGGCGGGCCTGTCGCGCCAACGTCCGTCATAGCGTTGAGGCATGCCTTTGGCTTTTTGTTCGGCGCGCATCGCCGTCAGTTCTTCGGGCGAAGCGTAGCAGTAATAGGCGGTTCCATTCGCGATCATTTGACGCGCGACTTCGGCGTGGCGTTCGCGTTCTTCGTATTGGGAATAATAATCGCGGCCTTTGTAATCCTTATTGTCCCAATCGAGGCCGAGCCATGTCATCCCGTCCAAAATCGTTTCGATCGATTCAGGCGTCGATCTCACGCGGTCCGTATCTTCGATGCGCAACAAAAACTTGCCGCCGTGATGCTTGGCAAACAGCCAAGCAAATAATGCCGTGCGGGCGGACCCTATATGAAGGAATCCCGTGGGACTTGGCGCAAAACGAGTGACAACGTGCATGGAAACGACCTAAGTTTGTGCTAAATACAAAGTTCCTGCACTCTAATGACTTCTTTTGCTTTCGTGAACCCCCTTAGCGCCTTTATTGAAAATTTCGAACGCGAGCGCGCGCGCTGGCCTTATTGGCTGCCTGTCGCGCTGGCTGCGGGTATCGTTGCTTATTTTTTGCTTCCCTTAGAACCGAATATTTGGATTTTAACGCTTACGCCTGTGTTGGCTTTGGCAGCGTGGGTTGCGCGGCCTGTGTCGTGGCCTTTGGCTATCATTCTTTTCGTTCTCACGTTCATAAGTCTGGGTTTTTCTGCGGCGATAATCGAGACGCGCATCGACGAAAGGCCGATGCTCGATGCCCAGTTGCCGGTGCTTCCGATCTCGGGTCGCGTCGCCTCAACCGACATCATGCCCGACGGAATTCGCCTGACGCTGACGCATCCGCACATCGGCGATTTGGCTGCCGATGCGACACCCGAAAAAGTCCGCGTCAAGTTCAATGAATTGACTTTGGACGACGCGCCGCCGACCGGAGCCGATGTCAGTTTTATGGGTCAGCTAACTGGATTCAGCGAACCCGTCGCGCCTCATGCGCTCGATTCACGCGAACAAGCCTATTTCAAACATCTGGGTGGAGTGGGATGGAGCACAGGCGCTATTACCGTCATTGCCCCTACCCCCCTCGTTTCATCGTGGCGCGAGCGATTTTCCTTAGCTTTGGAACGCACGCGAAAGACGCTTGCGCGGCACGTTTACGAACGATTGCCGGGCGACGTCGCCGCCATGACCGCCGCGCGGCTTAACGGCGAGCAAATGGGAATAACGTCTGCGTCGATCGAAGCGATGCGGATTGCGGGATTGGCTCATTTGCTTTCAACTTCGGGATTTCACGTCACGATCATGGGCTTGCTGATTTATTTTCCCTTGCGGATGCTTTTGGCTTTGTCGCCGTGGCTGGCCCTGCGCTACCCGATTAAAAAATGGGCGGCTGGCGCGGCGATAGTTTCGGCGCTTGGCTACACTTTTCTGGTCGGATCGCAAGCCGCGACTTTACGGTCGATGATAATGGTCGGGCTTGCGATGCTGGCGATTGCCTTCGACAGGCGCGCGGCTCCCATGCGGCTTGTGCTGCTTTCGGCGGGAATTTGCCTTTTGCTCGCGCCAGATGCCTTAATGGGGCCGAGTTTCCAGATGTCTTTTGCGGCGGTATTTTGCCTGATAGCGGCCAATCCGTTGGCGTGGGATTGGACCGGGGGAGATTTTTCGAATTTCATGCCCGAATGGTTCAAATCTTTTGCCGCGCATTTTTGGGGCATTGCCCGAACGTCGCTGATCGCCACGGCAGCCACGACGCCTTTCGCCCTTTATCATTTCCAGTCGTTCAGCCTTTACGGATTTATCGCGAACATGATCGCCATTCCGCTAACGAGCTTTTTGGTCATGCCTTCGATTTTGCTTGCGTATGTGACAGCGCCTTTCGGATATGACGGAATTTTCATCGACATGGCAGGGCTTGGGGTCGCGCTCACGATACGCATCGCCAAAACCGTTGCCGCGTTGCCTCACTCGATCATTTATTGGCCAGCAATGCCGGGATATGCCTTGATCGCCGTTGTCTTGGGCGGATTGTGGTTGTGCCTGTGGCGCAGGAAGTGGCGTTACTTGGGGTTATTTCCGATTATTTTCGGCATGATGTATCCGCTTTATACGCCTCAGCCGGATTTCTTCGTTTCCCCAAGCGGAAAGGTTTGGGCGGCGCGATTGGGGGACGGCAGGCTTGCCGTCTCGAACGTCAAGCGCGAGAAATTCGCCGTTCTGCAATGGCAGGAACTCATGGGAAACGTCGGCATCATCGACGCCAAGGCTTTGCCGCCCGATAACGGGCAAATAGCGTGCGATGCCAAGGGATGCGTTTATCGGCATAATTCTTTTGTCGTCGCCATGCCTTTTAAAGAAACGGCTGCGTTGGAAGATTGCGAACACGCCGATATCGTTATCGCGCCTTTTATCGTGAACGAATGCGCCGCAAAGAACGTCATCGACGCCGAAGCTTTGAAACTGCGCGGCGCGCACGCGATTTATTTTAGCGGCGACGCGCTCCGCATCGACTTCGCTCGCGCTGGTCGGGGCAAAAGGCCGTGGAGCGTCGGGTGGCAGAGCAAAGAAGAAATAGCGGAAGAAGCCGAAGAGTAAAAAACCTGTTTCACGATCTCGGATATTGAGGCGAAAATCAAAAAAGCGCAATTTGCAGCCCAATAAACGAGATCGTGCTCACGCGCCGCAGCATTTCTTAAACTTCTTGCCCGACCCGCATGGACACATATCGTTTCTGCCCGTTTTGGAAATTCGGCCTGATTTTGGATTGATTTTACTGTCTTTAAACAGCCACGCTCCGTTTTCACGGACAAAATTACCAACTTCTTGCTGAAAACAGGTTTGTCCGTTCCGAGTGTAACGATAGGCGTATTCAACCTGCCCTGTCTCATCGTCGACGCCGCCGTCTTTGACGCCTAAAATTTCGAGGCCCAGATACTTTGTTTCTTCAAGAAGGCGTTTGTAGTCAAGGCGGTTGAATTTTTCGCGCAATTCCGGCGCATCCGTGCGTTCGATGTGATCGAGATCGCTCCTGACGTGCGCCGTATAGCGCGAACGCATCAACGCTTCGGCTGTGGGGGCAAGCGCGCCCGCAAGATAAGGCCCGCAACAAGCGTCGAACTCAAGCTTGGAACCGCAGGGACATGAGGACATGAACAGAGACCCCAAAATAACAGCGGGAAAGAAAAGCGCCTATTCCTTGTCGGCCTTTTTGGCTTTCTTAGCGGGCTTTTTGGCCGGTTCTTCTTTTTCGGCCTTTTCGGATTTTTTATCGGCTTTCTTTTCAGCTTTGTCTTCGGCCTTTTCATCGACCTTATCGGCGTCGGCTTTTTTGGACTTCTTGGCCTTTTTGGGTTTCTCTTCCGCCGTCGCGGCTTCCTCCGCGCCTTCGACCGGAGCGCCGAATGCCGCTTCGACCTGAGCCTTTTCTGCTGCGGCTTTAATGACGGCAACGCCCTTTTCGGCTTGAACAACTGCCTCTTCGGGCGAACGGGCGACGTTGACCGTGACTTTGGCCGTCACTTCTGGATGCAGCTTGATCTTGACCGTGAACAAACCCAGCGTCTTGATCGGCGTGTCGATCTGAACCTGGTTGCGGCTCAGTTCCTGTCCCGCTTCCTTCGCGACTTCGACGACGTCGCGCGCGGTGACCGAACCGAACAACTGTCCCATTTCGCTGGCCTGACGGATGACGACGAGCTTGAGCCCGTCCATCTTTTTGGCGAGCGTTTCCGCCGTGGCGCGTTCGGCGGCATTGCGCGCTTCGATTTCCGCGCGTTGTTTTTCGAACAGTTCGAGATTGGCTTTGGTCGCGCGCAAAGCCTTCTTGTTTGGCAACAGGAAATTACGCGCAAAGCCCGGACGCACCTTGACGGTCTGGCCCAGGTTGCCGAGGCGTTCGATGCGTTCCAATAAAATAACTTCAATCATCTAAGTTCTCCTTTTTCAACAGATCCCCGCTTTCGCGGGGATGAGGTTTTTCTAAGCTCTCGCAAAGGGGCGAGAGCTAAGAAAAAGCCTCAATTGGCGTTGCCGCGCTTGTCGGCGTAAGGCAAAAGAGCGAGAAAACGCGCGCGCTTGATGGCCTGAGCCAGTTCGCGCTGCTTCTTCGCGGATACGGCCGTGATGCGGCTCGGCATGATTTTGCCGCGTTCGGAAATGAAGCGCTTCAAGGTCGCGGGGTCTTTGTAATCGATCTTGGGTGCGTTCTTGCCGGAAAAGGGACAGCTTTTGCGGCCGCGGCGGAATCCGCCGAAACCGCCAGCCGATGCGCCGCGTTCGGAACTATCGCGGCGCGGACGATCGGAACGGTCGCCAAATGAAGATTCTTCTCTGCTCATGCGGATTCTCCTTCGGAAACGGGGGCTTCGGCGCGTGGCGCGCGGCGCGGACGGTCGCCGCCTGCGGGACGATCGGAACGGTCGCCGCGATCGCCAAATGGACGCTCGCTGCGTTCATCCTTGCGTAAAATGGCGGAAGGTCCGGCTTCATGTTCTTCGACGCGGACGGTCATAAAGCGAAGAACGTCTTCGTTCAGCTTCATGTTGCGCTCCATTTCGGCAATCGCCGCCGGCGGCGCGTCGATGTTCATAAGAACATAGTGGCCTTTTTTATTCTTGTTGATGCGGTACGCGAGGTTGCGCAAACCCCACGGCTCGGTCTTTACGACCTTGCCGCCGTCTTTCACGATGATGTCGGAAAAAAGCGCTGTCAGCGTATCGACCTGAGTGGACGGAACATCCTGACGCGCAATAAAGATAGACTCATAGAGTGGCATATTCTGCACTCCCCTTGGGTTGTTTGACTAAGTCCGGCGATTCACGTTTCGGCTTCGCCGAAACGATCGCGGACTAGACGACCGGACGCTGTTCCGAGACCATCCCGATCAGCCGCTCCGGTCAAGCCCCTTCCGAAGAAGAGGCAAGGAGCAATAAGGAGGGCGTTTATAGCGGTTTACGAAAGGAATGCAAGAAGGAAGTTACCCTTTGACAACGCGTTTTAAAATAACGCGTTTATTGTTTCCGATAGACATTTCCTGTGCGGGCTTGCTAATCTCTTAACCTTGTTTAACTACATGAAGTCATTGGATAATGAAAAACGAAGCCAAAAAGAAAGTTCTCTTCATCGCCACGGGCGGCACGTTCAGCGCCATTCAAACCGAAGAAGGTCTTAAGCCTTTTTTCGATCCGGAACAGCTTATCGCCAAATTCCCGGAAAGCCGAGAATTAGCCGATATCGACGGGGTTCAGCTTTTCCACCTCGACAGTACCAACGTTCATCCGAACGATTGGACGAAAATGGCGGAGTTTCTCGGAGCGCACTATGACGATGCCGACGGATTCATCATCGGGCACGGAACGGATACGCTCGCGCAGACTGCGGCAGCTCTTTCCTATGCCGTTCAAGGCAGCCGCAAGCCGATTGTCTTGATGGGGTCTGTGTTCTCGACGGAGAAGCCGCATTCGGATGCACGTCAAAACTTTTTGGATTCCGTCGCCGTCGCAACCGCCGACACGATCAAGGGTGTATGCATCTGTTTTCACGGCGCAATTTTAAAGGGCACTCACGCGCGTAAAATCACGAACGAAGCAACAAAATTTACGAATGAAGAGCTTAAAGTCTATTCAACCGTCAACGTTCCCACCATCGGTCGCGTCAAAAACGCCTCCGTATTGAAAAACCCTGCCTACAGAGAATGCAAGCTGGCGACCAGATCGGGAAAGTTAGAGATTTGCCCCAAATTCGATCCGCGCATCGGATTGATCAAGCTTTTTCCCGGAATCGAAAGCCGGACGCTCGACCTCTATAAAGATATGAAGGCTATCGTGATCGAGGCCTTCGGGCCGGGGAACATTCCTTTTTCCTATTCCAAATGGCTTGAGGATATAAGGCGGACGGTATCTTCGGGCGTTCCCGTGTTCGTGACGACGCAAAACCCATATGGCGAAGCCGACATAAACCTTTACGAAGTCGGCTTAAGGGCAAAACAGGCAGGCGTGATCTCGTGCGAAGATATGACAACGGAATCCGTGACGGCCAAGCTGATGTGGATTCTTGGCAACTTCCCCCATTATACGGGTGCTCAAATCGCGGCGAAGTTCAACGAAAACATCGTCGGCGAATTTTACGGAAAGACGCTGCACGCAAAGAACGAGGAAAACTGAGCGGGAAAAGCACTCTTAGACATTGTCATTCCGGAATGTTTTCTCTTCGGCTGCGTCGGCAGACGAAAGAAAACATATCCGGAATCCGATTTGTTATTGCTTGACGAAAGAAACCAAATCGGATTCCGCATAAATTTTCTTTCGCGCAATTGGCGCGAATAGAAAATTTTGCGGAATGACGATTCAATTTATGTTAGCCTTGCGCATGGCAACAACCGAAAAACAACCCTCCCTGCTCGACGCGCCGCGCGTGGGAATTAACGCGCCTGAATTCAGCGTCAGCGAAATATCCGCTCTCGTCAAAAAGACGGTCGAGGAAACTTTTGGGCAGGTTCGCGTGCGCGGCGAAATTTCCGATTTAAAATTACATTCCAGCGGACATATGTACCTGACGCTTAAGGAAGGAACTGCCGTTCTGGCTTCCGTTTGCTGGCGCGGGCAAGTAGGGCGGCTCGGCATCAAGCCTGAAATCGGAATGGAAGTTGTTTGCACGGGAAGGCTTACGACCTACGCGGGGCAATCGAAATACCAGTTGGTGATCGAAGGGATGGCGCTCGCCGGAATCGGCGCGTTGCTCAAGATGCTGGAAGAACGGAAAAAGAAACTTGCTGCCGAAGGATTATTCGACGCGTCGCGTAAACGCCCCCTGCCCTATTTGCCGCGCTCGATTGGCGTTGTGACGTCGCCAACGGGAGCCGTTATCCGCGATATTCTGCATCGATTGGCTGAACGGTTTCCGCGTCCGGTTTTGGTTTGGCCCGTCGCCGTGCAAGGCGAAGGCGCGGCGGAGCAAATCGCGGCCGCTATACGCGGGTTCAACGCCCTGCCCCTTTCCGGCAATGTGGCGCGACCCGATCTTCTGATCGTCGCGCGTGGCGGGGGCAGCGTCGAAGATTTGATGCCTTTCAACGAGGAAATCGTCGTTCGCGCCGTGGCGGAAAGCAAAATTCCGGTGATTTCCGCCGTGGGACATGAAACAGACACCACGCTTGTAGACTTTGCCGCCGATTTGCGCGCGCCCACGCCGACCGCAGCGGCGGAAAAAGCCGTCCCCGTGCGCGAAGATTTATTGGCGCAAGTCGAGGGTGACGGCTCGCGGCTGTTTCAGGCGGCATTGCGTTTGATGCAAGACAGGCGCGAGCGCTTGCGCCTTATCGGGCAGGCTTTGGGCGATCCAGCCCGTGCAATCGAGCCTTTGGCGCAAAGACTGGATGAAAAAACGGAGCGTTTGTCCTTGGCGTGGAAAGGCTTATACGCCCGATATCAGGCGCGGGTGAACGAAGCCGGAGGACGGTTGCGCCATCCCCGAGATATTTTAAATCTGGCCGCGCAGCGTTTGTCGAACGCCGAGCAGAAAATAGTTTTCGCGTGGCGCGCGCTTTATACGCGCAAACTCCATCAATTTGAGAACAAGAGTGCAGTTTTAGAGCATCTGTCGCCGCGCGCGGTTCTTGGACGCGGATATGCTTTGGTGCAAGACGCCAAGGGCCGCGTCGTCGCCAGCGCAAAGAAAATAAAATCCGGCGACAACCTCCGCATCGAATTCCACGACGGAAAGACCGGCGTTGTTGTGAAATAATCTTACGCCAAGCCTAAAAGCTTTTTGAGCTTGCCCAAAATGCCGCTTTCCTGCACGGAGTCGGCATTTGCCCGCCCATAGACATCTTCAAACCGCACGATGTCGTCTTCGCCGAGATAATCGCCTGATTGGACTTCGATAAGGTGCAAATCGACTTTGCCCGGATTGGACAGGCGATGTTTATATCCGCTCGGGATGTAAACAGACTCGTTAGGGAATACGAATTTTTTAATTTTGCCGCATTGAACTTCCGCCGTTCCCTCCACGACGATCCAATGTTCGGCCCTGTGATGATGCATTTGCAACGACAAGGAACGCCCGGGCGTCACGATGATATGTTTGACCTGAAAGCGGCTGCCCTCTGCGAGGCCTTCATACGATCCCCACGGACGCATGACGCGCGGATGCTCAAGCGCGAGAGTTTCCTTCGCCTCTCCGACATCTCCCACCAGTTCGCGCACCTCTTGAGAGCGCGCGCGGGGCGTTATCAAAACGGAATCCTTCGTCGCCACGACCGCCAAATCGGAAACGCCCATCAAAGCAACCGTCGGCCCGTAAGAACGGACGTAGCAACCTTCGGCGTCGCGCGAAACGACGGAACCGATCATCGCATTTTGCCGCTCGTCTTTTTTCTCGATCTGCCAAAGGGCTTCCCACGATCCCAGATCGCTCCATCCCATATCGCAGGAAACAACGGCTCCCTTGTCCGTTTTTTCCATAATCGCGCGATCGAAAGGCTGATTGCCCATCTTGGCGTAAGCTCCCCGATCGAGCATTGCGCCCGTCATGTCTTCCTTAGCCTTGGCAAGCGCTTCACGGCAAAGCTCCAGATCGTCCGGCATCAGGCGCGCGGCTTCGGCTAACAAGACTTCGGGATCGTAGAAGAATATGCCGCTATTCCATAAAGCGCCTTGGCCGATAAGCGTTTTGGCCGCTTCTTCGGCGGGCTTTTCGCAAAATTTCCCGATTTTCCGCACACCGTTGTGGCCGATTTCGCCGTCGCACATGATGTAGCCGAAGCCGGTATCGGGCCGTGAAGGTTGAATGCCGAAAAGAACGATTCTCCCTTCAGAAGCGGCGGGACTCGCTGTCGCAAGCGCTTGCATAAAAGCTGTCGCGTTCGCAATCACATGATCCGACGGCATAACCAGATGTAAAATCTTCTCGTCTTTCTTTCTCCCCATCGAGCCTTCGGCAAGCGCGGCAATAAGCGCCGCTGCGGCCGTATTGCGGCCAAGGGGCTCAAGAAAGACTTTCGCGGATCCGACGCCCAGATTCCTTAAGGAATCCAGCATCAGGAAACGATGCTCGATATTGCCGACGATCATCGGCGGCGCAAACCGCGCGCGATCCGCAATCCTTTTAAGGGTTCCGGTAAAAAGACTTTCGTCCCCCAGCAAGGGCGCAAACTGTTTGGGAAAAAGTTTGCGCGAAACCGGCCACAAGCGCGTGCCGGACCCGCCGGATAAAATTACGGGACGAACAAGCCAAGTCATAAAATCCCCCTCGAAAGAAACGCTCGTTCTTTCTAGAACACGCTTGGCTCAAAGGCAAACGGCAACGTTAAGATTTAGGTTCCAACTCTAGTGCGCGGGGAAAACAACCGTCGATCCAGACGGCAGCGACGCCGGAGGAACCATTTTATGTTCGGCGAGTTCTTTCCTTTTCGCGGTAATGCGGTCTTTTAAGTCTTCCGAATCCCGCAGAACCTCCATTGCGTTGTAGTTCCGTTTGTACAAAGACTTGCGGAAGGATTCGACCCTCTTCCCGAGAGCCTTCAGTTTTCCGATCGCGTTGGGAGCGTTGAGGTCCGTATGATAAAACTCATCGGCAAGGATATTGAGCTGCCGATAGTCCTCGTCGCGCGAACCCGCCACGGGCACAGGAACCGGAGCTGGCGTCGGATGTGGGGGCTGAGTGACGATCACCTGCTGCTGGGGAACGACAACGGGGGCCGATGCCGTTACTTCCACGACCCTGCGCCACGCGGCTAAACATTGTGGAACATAAGGGTAATATCCCGCAGGATTGTCGCAATAATAGTAGGCGGTCGCCCCGCTCGGGACGATTTCAACCGTGACTCCGGTCGGGACAAAGGGATCGGGATACGGATAAACAGGCGCGGGATAAAAATACCAGAATCCGCCAGCGACCCACCACCAGCCATAGCGGCCTTCGTGAAAATCGTGAATCCAATGGCCGCCGCGCCAGTATTCAAAATCGTAATCGTGAAAATGATGAATGTCGCCGTGCCAGCGCCAATCGGCGCGATCTTCGTGCCTGCGCCAATCTTGGGCAAGAACAGGGGTTGCGGCAACTGCGGTCGCCAAAAAGACTGCCAAAAGAAGCGAAAGGGGTTTACGCATGGGGAACCTCCGGTTATTGGGCATGACTCGCTCAGTACATCGCGAATATGGCAGCATTATGTACAAGTTCGCCCGAAGAAACAAGCATCCGGAGGTGCATATATTAAGCGATGCTCGGGGACTGGGAAGGGATTAGCTTTATCCGGCTTCCTTCATGCGGAAGTTATAATCGTCGTCCGGATCGCCTTCGCTCGGATCGAGCGCGGGACGCGCCGATTCAACGGCCTTACGGCGGCCAACGACAATGACTTCAGCCATCATCGAGATAAGCGCGCTGGCCATGCCGAACAACTGCACGGCTTCGTCCATCGTCGCGGCGGCATCGGACACCACCAACGGATTGCGGTAGTGCTCCTTGATCTGCGCCAACATCTGAATGACGCGCCTGTCGGGACGAACGTCGCGGTCTTCTTCGTCCGCGAGTGCGGCAAGCTTCTTGATATAAATCGAATAATTGCGTTCCGCTTTTGCGGGCACGGAACCGACAAAAACTTCGTAATAGCCCCGCAGCGTCATCTCGATCGCGCGAAGCGTATGGACGACGGCAGCAGTGCCGAGGCCGAATGCAAGGGCGCGGCCCGCGGAGGAAAATTCGCTTTGCGCTCCGGCGGGAATGGAGGGGCGCAGATTTTCGGCGAAAATCTCCTGCGCGTTCTCGGCAAGGTCGTAAGTCGAATAGATCCCGCACTTGTCGGCGATATAGGTCGGCGCGCGGTTCAATTCCGCCGCGAGCGCATGTTCGAATTTCTCGACCAGCCCTCGCAGCATTGCGAGTTCGTGCGTATCGATGCGGTCTTCGCCTTCCTGAGGCTTAAGCTGCTTGGTGGCGGGATCGATGAAATAGCGGTTGAAGATGGAGCCGATCTTATTGAGCAGCTTGGCCGCGTCCGATTTCGACGTCGTGAGCGCGATGACGTCGCCCTTGACGAATCCATCGAGCATCGTCTGGGCTTCGCTAAGCGGCGAGAACATATCCGCGATGCGCGCCCCGTTTTCGGTTCCGAACAGGCTGTGCAGTTTCGCGCCCAGTTCGTAAAAACGATAAGAGTTCAGTTGTTTCATTTTTTCGATCTTTTCCGTTTTGTCCGCATTGAAATTTAAAGCGGATCGTTTGCGTATGTCCGGCGGCTAAACTCTGTACCGTCAAACAGAAAACAAATGCGTTTTGTGTTCCGCATTCGTTACGAAACCGCGTCGGATTCGTCAATTAGTTATTATGGTTAACGGGCTTTCTTAATAAACTTTCGTTCCCGCACCGCAGGATAAAATCAAATATTTTGACGATATTTTATTGCGTCTAAGCGCATTCTGTTGCTCTTTGGTAAAACCCTTTGGAGAATCGGGAACCTTTACCGATAATCGCCAAATCTTTCCTCAGGAACTCCCTTATGCCCGACATTTTCGTTATCGACGATCAGCATCCCGAAGACCTTGCCATGTTGCAGGCGCTTTATTCGCGCAGCCCCGCAAGCGTTCTGGCGCATCTCGAAAAGCTGAAAGCGTCCGGAAGCGGCAAGTTTATGGATCAGTATTATGTCGGCTACGGCCACGCGTCGATCGGCGATTGCGCCGCGACGACCGTTTTTATCGAACAGGTTTCGATTCTGGCGGCCAAAGCCATTCAGGACAATCCTCTTTATAACGGGCAGGAAGCGTCTACGCGCTATCTCGATTTTTCCAAGCAATCCGTCGTCGATCCATATGACGCCCCCGCAAGCGCGGCAATTCAGTTGCATTGGAAAGAAATTTACAACCGCACCTTGCCGCTCCTGATCGAAGGGCTGACGAAACGCTATCCGTTCGATAAAGCCGAATATAAAAACGAGAAAGTTTGGCAAAATACTTTGGCGGCGCGCGCGTTCGATATCTCCCGCTCGCTCCTGCCGGTCGGAACGACCACTCTTTTGAGCTGGACGACGTCGTTGCGCGCCGCGCGCGATCATCTGCGCCGCCTGAAACATCATCCCCTGCCCGAAGTGCGCGAAACGGCCAAAAATATTTTCGCCGAATTGCTTACAAAATACCCGCATAGTTTCGACGGTGCCGATATGGACATCGGCGAAAACCCTCATGAGGCGTATGCGGCTCATTTTGCCGCGCGCAACGCTTTCTCCAGCGCCGACGATTTGTTGCGCCAATTCCTGCCGACGCAGGACGAGCTCGAACGCCTAACGGCTGGCGACGTCGTTTCGCGCACGAATACCGTCGATCTGGACGCTTTAGTCAAAAACGAGAGCGCGCTTTTGTCGTCGCGTCCGCCTTTTGCGCCTTTGCCGTGGCGTTTGGAATCCTATGGCCGTTATAATTTTCTGTTCTTGCTCGATTTCGGGTCGTTCCGCGATCTACAGCGGCATAGAAACGGCGTGTGCCAGATTCCCCTTATCGACGGGCGGTTTGGGATGAACCCTTGGTATCTGGATGAATTTAAGGCGCATTTGTTTTCCGCAGACTCCGTGCGCCTTCAGGAGGATATCGCCGCGCAATTCGCCGCGATCGCCGGATTGTCAAAGAAAGGCGTCTCCGTCACGGCGATGTTGAACCAATATCTCTTCCCGATGGGGACGCAAGTTCTTGTTCATGCCTCCTATTCCGTTCCGGAAACCATTTATGTTGGCGAATTGCGTTCGGGGAAAATGGTGCATCCGTCTTTGCGTCCCATGGCGCAAAAAATGCTGGAAATCCTCAAACGGGATATTCCCAAAATCGCCCTATATGGCGACAAAGAAAAGGACAGCTGGAGCGGCAGGCGTGGAGAACAGACGATTTCAAGCAAAAACAACGACCCTATGTAACCCCAAAGGAGGATATTCATGACAAACACTCAGGCTATTCTTATCGGCGCAGCGCTTATCGCAAGCAGCGTCATTGCGACGTGCGGCGTTCATACGGCGCAGGCATACGGAGGAGGCCCCTACCAACTGATGCACCACAGCAATTCTCTAGCTAACGCGGGCGTGTTCCGGCTCGATACGTCGAGCGGAGGAGTCAGCTATTGCTATATCAGCGGCGAGCAGGCCCTAACCTGTACCCCGGAAATCAAGTAGGCGGCAGGGAGGCTTGTTCGTCTTTTATTCGCGGCTTAACAAAAGCTGCGCGAAATGGTTGCGTTCGCTTTCCGACATCGTGCTGATTTTTTCGGCGGCGCGTTCCTGCGCTTCCTTCTTGACGCCTTCCATAACCCCGTCGATGGAAGCGAAGTGCTTGAGCGCCTCTTCCTTGCTCATGGGACCCGTTTGCAGTTGTTCGGCAAAAGCCTTGCGCAAGGCGTCCATTTTTTCGAAATTCTCATGCATCCGCGCCTCATCGGCGTGAATTTCCCACGGCGCGAATAAGTCTCCCGGCCCGAAGGTCGGCGGCGCAAATTCGCGATGCCTGTCGGGCTGAAACATGTCCGGAGGTCCCATCGGCGGATGCGGCATGTCGTGCGCGCTGAAACGCCCCAGAATAAAAGCGGCAAGGAAAATATTCGCGGCCACGGAAATAAAAAGCGCGAGAGGACTTTTTTTATTCGAGGAACCATCGCTCATAGACTGACCTCCTTCCATGATTTAGGCCCAAAAATAATTCGGTTAAGATAAGTCGAGCTGATCGAAGACACCTCCGACGGAACGGAAATGGGTTTTGACGCCGCCATCCCAAACGAACCGCTCCCGATCCAAAAACCCAAAACGGCAACCGCAGCCAGCGCCGCCGCGTCCTGAACCCACTCTTCCGCCTTGAGGCGCGATAAAAAAGGCTGCGGACGATCCTGCGGCAAAAGCGAAGCCGCCGCCACGATTTTATCGAGCAAGGCTTTGCGCGAGGAATCGTCGGGATCGGCGACCTCATAATGCGCCAGCCACGAATCAACTTCATGATCCTGTTTTTGCCTCATCTTCATCCTCCACAAGATAATCTCTCAATTTTTGCTTGGCGCGAAACAAAAGCTGCTGATAAGCGCCAAGCGCCACGCCCATCGAATCCGCCGCGTCCTGATTGCTCATTTCCTCGTAGTAGTTCAGAACAACAGCCGCGCGTTGCCGGTCGGGCAATTGCTGCAACGCCGACTTAACGCGCTCGGAACGCTGTTTCTCGATCATAACGTCCTCGGCCATCGGTTGTTCGTCGATGACCTCGTCCAATTCGTCCGTCATCGCGGGAAATACCTGACGCTTCCTGTCGAGACACGCATTCAACACAACCCGGTAGAGCCACGTCGAAAATTTGGCCTGCGGTTTCCAGCGCGGCGCCTCCCTCCAAATTTTCAGGCATGTCTCTTGCATGACGTCCTCCGCATCCTGCCGGTTGCCGAGCATCCGCTCGGCAACCTTCACGCCTTTTATCAGATGTCTATTCACAAGTTCGCGATAGGCGCACATATCCCCCTGCGCCGTCCGTTGCAGCAAATCGAAATCGGATGATTGATCAATCAATGGTTTCCCTACCTTTAAATCCCCATCCCGGAAATGTAATACCAACGGCTCCTTGAAGCGACTCGTATGGGTCACGAGCGGTTGCGTAAAGCCTGTCGCTCGCCGGACTGAAGAAACCGTTATAAACAATGCGATTAACCCGGCAAGCGACAGGCGAGGCGCAGAGCGAGTGATGTTAGACGGCAAGTCGGATTTTATGGGCCCGCTGGTATAACGTATGTCTTGCGGCAAATCTTACGCTCATGCACGGCAGAAATTGCCGTTTACCCGGCAAATATTTCCTTAAAAATAGTCCGTAAGTTTTTGAAATGCAATACGTTCTACGTTTAGGGCGTGTCGAAGAGGCAGGATGCAAAAAAACCTCAACCCAAGCCCAGAAGGAGTCCCTCCATGACATATGTTTCCAGCACAAGTTCATCGTCAGCGCAAATTGCCGCGATGCTTCAACAACTCGCCGCCGATCGCGCCGCCGCCGTGGCGGCTGCAAACGGTACCGCGAATACTACGGCATCTTCGACCAGTTCGTCATCGGCGGACTCGTCGAGTTCCACCTCAAGCTCCGCATTGACAGGCAATCCGTCCTTGAACCAAACGTTGATGTCTTACTTGTTCAACCTGAACACGACGTCGGCAACAAGTACGGCGACGGCCAGTTCGTCATCGACGGATACCTCGACCAGCGCTTCGTTGACGTCGTCCATCGACGAGCTTTTTAGCTCGATCGACACCAACGGCGACGGAACGATCAGCGAATCGGAGTTCGCCGCAGCGGAAAGTTCTTCCGGACTGTCCACGTCCCAAGTCGACTCACTTTATAGTTCGCTCGACACCAGCGGCACCGGAATCACAAAAAGCGAATTTGAGAGCGCGGTATCCGATGCCGTCGATTCCGCCCCTCCCATGCCCCCGCCCCCTCCGCCGATGGCCGGGAACGCATCGAGTTCGACTTCCGACACGACGCTCAGTTCGACGTTGCAAACAATCGATTCGGACGTTGAACAATTGGCCAGTTATCTTGACTCGTTGTCTTCTTCCAGCACAACAAGCTCAACGGCAAGCGCTTCTTCTTCGAGTTCAAGCACGGACTCATCTACTTTGAGCTCGCTCATGTCGGAGATTAACGCCGATGTCCAACAACTGGTGAGCGATCTGAGCGCGGCATCCACAACCAGCACCGATGGCTCGACCACGACAAGCACGGCGACTTCAACGGCCGCTGGCGCTTCATCCACGGCCAGCGCCGATGCCGCGTCAACGGCAAGCAGCGCCAGCACGGTGACAACCGATGTGGCGACCCTCCTGAAAGCGATAGATTCTTATCTGTTATCCTCGCTTCAGGAAGAAAACGGCAGCGCGGGCACGGCCTCGACTTCCGTGGTTTAAAGCGAGGCGGAGGGCGAAGGAACGGCTTTCATAGGCCTGTTCCTCCGCTTCCGTTCCCTTTCTTCTTTTTTTACATGAAGTTCTCTTTCCCGCAGCAAACCCCTGTTTCGATTCACAAATTGAATCGCGCGATTCAGGCGCAAATTTATTTGCAAAGACTCTTGCGAATCAAATCACTCTGACTCACACTTGCCTTTCATGATTCTTCAGCTTTCTCCGTTAGGGGGTTTTCCGTGGCCGCTCAATTGCAATCTCTCGAGTTATGGCGTCATGCGTTTGTTGCCAGCGTCCGTGGCGATGCGCCGGATCTTTCCGCCCGCCAGATGGCCTTAATGCTTTCCGTATACTTGGGCGACGGCCCGCATACTGTCCGAGGTTTAGCCTTGGCTCTTAAAATATCGAAGCCTGCCGTTAGCCGCGCGCTCGACCGTTTGGGCGAGCTTGGCTACATCCGCCGCCAGCGCGACGATCTCGATCACCGCAATGTTCTGGTCCAAAAAACAAAGGGGGGCGCCGATTTTCTGACAGGCTTCTCCCACCTTATCGATGCGGCCAAGGAATACGTTGCAGCAATTCCCGCGCGGCTTATCGAATTCGCTGTCGAAGCTGAGCCTGTCGCCTCGATCGGTACGGGAATTGCGCCTGCAGCCGGAATGTGGGCTCGCGACGCCGCCGAATGACTCTAGATTCACGAATTAACGCTTACCGCCCCGATCTCGCGGATGTGTCTTTGCGCGACTCCGTCAAGGCCGAAGCTTACGTCGAACCGGCCATGCGCCAGTGCCTGTGCGGCGTTTTGCCGATGCTGGAATCCCCCAAAGAGGACGCGCAACAGATCAGCCAAATCCGTTATGGCGAGTTCATGGACGTTTTCGAATTCCGCAAAGACGGCTTTTTGTGGGTTCAAAACCGCTCCGACCGTTATGTCGGTTATATACCAGATACGGGAAACTTGGGCGAATCCATCGCCATGATGTCCAATAGAGTCACGGCGTTACGAACCTTTGTTTATCCAAAACCGGATATTAAATCGCCGCCCGTCGATGAACTGACGCTGGGATCTTTCGTCAGCATCGCAGGCAAAAAAAACAGGTTTCTCGAATTGGCGAACGGCGGCGGGTTTATTTTCGAAGGGCACGTAATGGCGACCGAGTTTGCCAATACTGACGATTACGTTTTCACCGCCGGACGTTTGCTGCACACGCCCTATTTATGGGGCGGAAGGACGCCGAAGGGAATCGATTGTTCGGGCCTTGTGCAACTGGCTTTGGAAATGGCGGGAATCGACGCGCCACGCGACAGCGCATTGCAATGCGCGGCTTTTTGCAAGCCTTTGGACACGCATTGGCGCGACAGGACATGGCGGCGCGGCGACATCGTTTTCCTTACCGATCCCGCCAACCATATCGGCATCATGACCGACAGCGAGCATATCATCCACGCCAACGCCTCTTTTTCGATGGATGTGACGGTAGAGCCCTTACGTGATCTCGTCGAGCGCGGGAAAGAGGTTATCGCGGCGGGAAGGCCTTAAAACCTACTCAGCGGCGGTTTCGGGTTCCGTTTCTTCGCTGATCCACGCCGAAAAATCGTCATCTTCGTCCGAAGTTCCGGCATCGGCTTTATCTTCGGACTCGCGCGGCATATCCGACAAAACAGGGCGCGCGTCGAGAAGTCCGGCAGCTTTCAGTTCGTCGAGGCCGGGCAAATCTTTTAAAGACTCCAGATTGAAGTGGCTGAGAAAATCCGGCGTCGTATGCCACGTCAAAGGACGCCCCGGCGTGTCGCGCCTTTTGCCCGGACGGATCCAGCCGAGTTCGAGCAGAATGTCGAGGGTGCCCCTGCTCGTTTCGACGCCGCGGATGCTTTCGATGTCGGCGCGCGTGACCGGCTGATGATAGGCGATGATCGCCAGAACTTCAGCGGCAGCGCGCGGCAGTTTACGGCGTGGCTGGCGCGTGATTTTCATGTGAGGACTGATGTCGGGCGCGGTGCGGAAGCTCCATTCTCCGTCAATTTCAACCAAATTGACGCCGCGACCTTCATAATGCGTTTTTAAATCGCGAAGCAGTTCCGAAATGTCCGTCCCTTCGCCGAATTGGCGGGAGAGCAAATCGGCAGTCACAGGCTCGGCGCTTGCGAATATCACGGCTTCCAGAAGGCGGAGTTCGGGGGAAAGATCAGGGATTTCAGTCATTGTTCGCTCACGGGGTTTTCGTTTTGTTTTTTGCGCGGACGCAAATAAATCTGGGCAAAGGTTCCATCCTGACGGAGTTCGAGTTCGCCGTTCTTCACGAGTTCGAGCGTCGCGGCGAATGTGGAGGCAAGCGCGGAACGAACTTCCAGAATCTCTTCCGCCGCCACGATATCGGGCAGATAATTTTGAAGCATTCCCCAGCTCGGCATCATGCCGAGCAAATGCCGCAAGCGCGACACGCTTTCTTCAAGACCGTAAAGGCGTGTGTGTCCGATGCTGTAGGTTTCAGGCTTGCGGCGGCGCGACGGAGCCGAAAGCGCCGTCAGCAAATCCTGAATTGGGAGAAAATAAACTGGTTTTTCCTCGATTTCGACGGGTTCGGGAATTCCGCGCAGGAAAATGTCGGATCCCAGTTGCGGCCTGTCCTGAATTTTCCGCGCCGAGAGTTGCATCGCCTCAAGCCGCAGCAGTTGGAACCGGAGAGCCTCGGCCATCGCGGCGGGATCATCCTCGTTGGGTTGGCGTTCCGGCTCGGGCAGCAAAAGACGCGATTTCAAAAAGGCCAGCCATGCGGCCATGACGAGATAATCGGCTGCAACTTCGAGATGCAAGCGGCGCGCTTCCGCAATATAATTCAGATATTGCTCGGCCAGCGGCAAAATTGCGAGTTTGCACAAATCGACTTTCTGCTCGCGCGCAAGCGACAGCAAAAGGTCGATGGGCCCCTCGAATCCATCAAGGGAAACCACCAAATCGGCGGTTTCGCTGATCCGATCGAACGGACTGTCTTCGGTTTCGGAATCCATAGTCTTACTATCCAAGAATCAAAGGATTAAGTCGAAAAGGTATGAAAATCCCGATACAAACGCCACAACTTCCGCAAAATTAAAATGAGGATTGTTTTTAGGAGTTGGAACGAACAAAAATCATGCTAAAACAAGGCGCTTTGTTAAGGACTTAAAGTATGCCCGTCAATGTTCGCATCGCACCCTCGCCCACCGGATTGCTGCATATAGGCAATATTCGCGCGGCTTTGTTTAATTACTTATTCGCAAAAAAGCACGGCGGAACTTTTATGCTGCGGCTGGACGATACCGACCGCGAGCGTTCGACCGATGCGTTCGCCGACGCGATTAAACGCGACCTGACGTGGCTGGGGCTGGCGTGGGATACGTTTGGACGGCAATCCGACCGCCGCGCGCGTTATTCGGAAATTCTGGAACAGTTGAAAAAATCGGGGCGCGTCTATCCCTGCTACGAAACGCAAGCCGAACTCGATCTCAAACGCAAGACGCAACTGGGACGCGGGTTGCCGCCCGTCTACGACCGCGCCGCGTTAAACTTGTCCGAGGCGGATCGCAAAGATTTAGAAGGGCGGGGACGAAAAGCTCATTGGCGCTTTAAACTCGATCATGCCGACGTTGCATGGGATGATTTGGTTCAGGGACATAAATCCCTCCATGGCTCCGCTATTTCCGATCCGGTTCTGGTGCGCGAAGACGGCGTGCCGCTTTACACATTCTGCTCGGTCGTAGACGATATTGACGATAAGACCACGCATGTCATCCGCGGCGAAGACCATGTCACCAATACCGCCGTGCAAATCCAGATTTGGCAAGCGATTACGCAAACGCCGACGCCGGTCTTCGCGCACTTTCCCCTTATCGTCAGCGCGGCCGGAATCGAAATGAGCAAGCGCCTCGGCACGCTTTCCATCGCCAGCATGCGCGATGAAATGGGGATCGAGCCGATGGCGATCAACGCCCTGCTCGCCAAGCTCGGCACATCGGACGCGATTGCGCCGCGCTTGACGCTCGGCGAACTGGCGAAAGAATTCGATATCGGCAAAATCTCCCACGCGACCCCGAAATTCGATTTGGAAGAATTGAAGGCGCTGAACGCGAAAATTTTGCATCTCACGCCTTTTTCGGCTGTGCGTTCGCGGTTGGAAGCGATGGGTCTTTCAAACCTCGACGAAAATTTCTGGAACGCCACGCGCGCCAATATCATGACGCTCGGCGATGTCCATACATGGGCCGAGGTGGTTTACGGTTCGATTACGCCCGTCATCAGCGATGCCGATTTTTTAAAACAGGCTGCTGACGTTCTTCCCCCATCGCCGTGGAACGATCAGACGTGGCACGCGTGGACCGAAAAAGTGAAAGCCGAGACGGGACGCAAAGGCAAAGATTTGTTCATGCCCCTGCGCCTCGCGTTGACAACCTTCGACCACGGACCGGAAATGAAATTTTTGCTTCCCCTTATCGGCGAAGAAAAAACGAAAGCCAGATTGTCGGGACAAAACGCCTGATCGACTCATAGTGTCCCGTGTGGAACTGACTCGCCCACCTCTTAAAAGAATTGTCGTAATTTGGATTAACACGCATCGATTGTGATGATTTCCGATTCAATTTCTATTCCTAGAGTATCGTTTTTTTATTAGTTATGCCTTTGAACATCCCTTCATTTTTACTGCAACCATTGCCTTAATTGATCGTTTCTGCATACAATCGTATTGGAAATATGTTTTATTTGAAGATTTCTGGAAATTTAATCGGAATTACTGTATATATTATCTACAACCTATGCGGGAGTTCCCGACGTGCCCGACTCTGTTACAAAGTATTCTCACGCGCGCATTCTTGTGGTCGATGACAGCGTTTTCGATCGCCGCCTGATTTCGATTGCCCTGAAAAAAGCGGGCTTTAATACGATCATAGCCGCCGACGATGGCGCCGAAGCAATCCAGAAAACCTATGACCTTTTGCCGGATATCGTTCTTCTCGATTTAAGCATGCCTAACCTCGACGGCTTCGGTTACTGCGAAATGGTGCGCAACGACGACACATTGCCGCATATGCCGATTATCGTGCAAACTTCCATGAAAAATCGCCAGTCGTGGTTGCATGCTTTGTCTTGCGGCGCCGATGACTTCCTGACAAAACCTTTGGATATGACAGAATTAACTTTGCGCATATGCGTGCATGTCGAACATTATTTCATGCTGCGCGACTTGGAAAATATGTGCGACTACTTGAAGATGGAGTTGGAGCTTTCCCAAAACCTGCGCATGGATATTGAAAAATCTGAATTATCCTCCATGAAAAAAAATATGCTGAACAGGCATTACGAGGTTTTGGAGCAGATTGTTCGCTCTTCTTCTTATCGTTAAAACCCCGCCGTAAAAAAATTACGCTTCGGCAAGCAAAAAACTTGATATGGTTAACAAGAATCATGGTATGGATAATTTGCTTGATTCGCCAATGGGTTACGTTCGTATGTCAAGTTGTATTCATTCATTCGACGCAACTTCCAAGAGAGGGAGATAACCATGCTCAACAATCTAAAAATAGGCAACCGTTTGATTCTTATCGTTATTGCAATGTTTGTCGGCATGGCTGCCATTGGAACTATTGGGTTGATTAATTTGAAAGACAATTTGCTTCGCGACCGCGAAGCTCAGACAAAAGTGACCGCAGAAACGGCGATCAGCATCGCCGATCATTATTATCAAAGTTTCCAAAAAGGCGAACTTACCGAAGACGAAGCGAAAAAGCGCGCGCTCGCGACGATTGGCGCCATGCGGTATGATTCGACCAATTACGTCTTCGTTGTCGACAATACCGGCGTTTTTCTTGCGCATCCAAAATGGACCGGAGAAAATCATCTGGATGAAAAGGATGCAAACGGAGAACTTTTTGTCCGCCATTTTATCGACGCCGGAAAGCTGGGTGGTTCCTTCGGAACGTATATGTGGAAGCGCGATCCGCAAAAACCCGCCGTACCCAAAATCAGCTATGTCGGCCCCTATGCCGCTTGGGGATGGAACGTCGGCACGGGGATTTATGTCGACGATATCGATTCCGAGTTTATGAGCAATGCTATGGTCGTGGGAGGCATCGCGTTTGCCCTTTTCCTTCTCATTGGCGGCGGCGCACTTGCGATCAGCCGAGGAATTACAAAGCCCTTAAGCGAAATTACCGACGGCATGGATAGACTTGCCGAGGGAGATAAGACCATTGTCGTTCACTACACGAAGAATAAAGATGAAATCGGCGACCTGGCGCGGGCGTTGGAAACCTTCAAAGCCAATGCCATCAAGATGGAAGAATTGGAAAAAGAAGAAGCTTTACAGAAACAGCGCGCGGCCGAAGACCGGCATAAAATGATGAGCAAAATGGCCGATGACTTCGACAGCAGCGTCAAGGGGGTCGTCAATACCGTTTCCGCCGCAGCGACGGAAATGCAGAGCAGCGCCAAGTCGATGGCCGCAATCGCGGAGGAGACAAGCAAGCAGTCGTCGGCTGTTTCCGCCGCCGCCGAAGAGACTTCCACGAATATTCAAACCGTGGCAAGCGCCTCCGAAGAACTTAACGCCTCGATCGGCGAGATCAACCGCCAGATTGGCGATTCCGTCAAAGTCGCGGCGGAGTGCATGACGGAAGCCGAATCCACGGGAAAAGTAATGCAGTCTCTCAGCAAGTCCGCCGAAGACGTTGGCAATGTCGTGAAACTGATCGAAGGCATCGCAAGCCAAGTCAACTTGCTCGCGCTCAATGCGACGATCGAAGCGGCCCGAGCCGGAGAAGCAGGCCGCGGATTCGCCGTGGTCGCCAACGAAGTAAAGAGTCTGGCCAATCAGGTCAGCCATGCCGCCAAAGACATTACGCAGCAGATCGGCGGAATTCAGGAACAAACGAGCCAAGCGGTAACGACGATCGAGACGATTACGGCGACCATCCGCCGCATCAACGAGATTTCGACGGCGATAGCCGCCGCTGTCGAAGAGCAAGGCACGGCCACCAAAGAAATATCGCGGAGCATTCAGGAAACGTCTTCGGGAACGAAAGAGGTCACGCGCAACATCACGGGCGTGACAAGGGCGGCTTCGGAAACAGGAACGGCGTCGACGCAGTTGCTCGATACCGCCGGCCAGTTGGCTCACGAGTCGGAGACTCTACGGCGCGTCGTTGACGATTTCATCGCGGGCATTCGCAAAGGATAGAGGTTTTATGCCGCTAACGCGGCTAATTCGTTGAGCATTGTCTTGACGCCTTCCAATCGCCGCGCGGGATCGTCCCACGCCCGCATAATGACAATTTTTTGATCGGGACGCACCATAACCGTGCCAGCGTTCTTGCTGATCCATGCCATCAGGCGTTCGGGACGCGCAAAGGTGTCCTTATAAAGCGCGATAAGGACGCCCTTGGCTGCGGCGTCGATTTTGGCGACGCCTGCTCTGCGGCAAATCTGCTTGATCGCCACGGTTTGAAGAAGGTTTTCGAGCTCGAACGGCAAGGGGCCGAAGCGATCGATAATTTCCGCAGCCAAAGATTCGATTTCGGCATCGTTCTCTATATCTGCCAAGCGGCGGTAAAGGCCGAGCCTTACGTTCAGATCGACGACGTAAGTATCGGGAATGAGCACCGACAACCCCAAATTGATTTGCGGTGTCCATCTGTCCGGCGCTCCGTTATCGCCGCCGCCCGCGCGCGCCGCCGCAACGGCGTCTTCCAGCATTTGCTGATAAAGTTCGACGCCCACTTCGCGCACATGTCCCGACTGTTCTTCGCCGAGCAAGTTTCCGGCGCCGCGAATATCCATATCGTGGCTCGCGAGCTGAAATCCCGCTCCGAGTTGTTCCAGCGTTTCGATGACCTCAAGCCGCTGTTGCGCCGCTTTCGACAGCGCCTTGGCCGGATCGTAGGTCAAATACGCATAGCCGCGCAGTTTGCCGCGCCCTACCCGTCCGCGAAGTTGATACAGTCCCGCTAAACCGAAACGATCCGCGCGATGCAAAATTATGGTGTTCGCGTTCGGAATATCGAGGCCGGATTCGACGATATTCGTAGCACACAAAACGTCGAACTGCCGCGCATCGAAAGCGGTCATAATGTCTTCCAGACGCGCAGCGCTCATGCCCCCGTGCGCGCTGACGATTTTGACTTCGGGGACCAGATCATGCAGCTTTTCCGCGACGCCCGCCAAGTCCTCGACATAAGGGCAGACGTAGAAAGACTGTCCTCCCCTATAATGCTCGCGCATGATCGCCTCGCGGATCACCAAAGGATCGTATGGCAAAACGAACGTCCGCACCGCAAGCCGATCAAGCGGCGGCGTGGCGATAAGGCTTAGTTCGCGCACACCCGACAGGGCCAGTTGAAGCGTGCGCGGAATGGGCGTCGCGGTAAGAGTCAGCACATGGACTTCCGCGCGAAGTTCCTTAAGGCGCTCTTTCTGCTTCACGCCAAAGTGTTGTTCTTCGTCGATGATCATAAGTCCGAGCGAACGAAAAACGACATCCGCGCCCAAAAGGGCGTGCGTGCCGATGACAATATCGACGCGGCCTTCTTTCATGTCTTCTTTCGTGCGTTTGGAGTCGGTTGCCGCGACCATGCGAGACAACTGCGCAATGCGTATGGGAAAACCCCGAAAACGTTCGGTGAAAACGTTAAAATGCTGGCGCGCGAGAAGCGTCGTCGGGACGACGACCGCGACTTGCAGCCCCGCCTGCACGACGGCGAAAGCCGCGCGCAACGCGACTTCCGTTTTGCCAAATCCCACATCGCCGCACAGAAGCCTATCCATCGGCTTGCCGCTCGAAAGATCGGCGAAGACCTCGGCAATGGCGCGTTCCTGATCTTCGGTTTCGGCGTAAGGAAACCGCGCCGCGAATTCCTGATAGGCGCCATCCGGAATTTCAATAATTTCTCCCTTTTTAATCTCTCGTTCGGCGGCGATTTTCATCAAAGCGTCGGCCATGTCCTTCAGGCGCTTTTTAACGCGCGATTTTCTCTGCTGCCAGCCTAGTCCGCCAAGTCTGTCCAAAACAGCGCCGGATTCCGCGCCTCCGTAGCGCGTCAGAAGATCGAGATTTTCGACCGGAACGAACAGCTTGTCGCCCCCGTCATACGTAAGCTTGACGCAATCGTGAGAGAGCCCGAGGACGACGACGGTTTCCAACCCTTCGTATCGACCGATGCCGTGTTCCGAATGGACGACAAAATCGCCAGGATTGAGCGAACCAAGTTCGAGTTGAAATTGCTTTGCGGCGCGGCGGGGACGGGGCGGACGCATAAGACGATCGCCGAGTATGTCCTGCTCGGTAATGACGGCAAGGTCCGGCGAAACAAACCCGTGTTCCAAGCCTAAAACGATCAACGCGACGAGTTTCGTGTCGAGCTTTCGCAAGGATTCGTACGTGGAAACTTGCGTTTGGGCCGAGATGCCATGCGTACGAAGCAGCCCCGCAAGACGGTCCGCGGAACCTTGGCTATAACAGGCAAGCGCAACGCGTCGGTTTTGTTTTTGCTGACCCAAAATGGTGGCTTGAAGTTCCGCATAAAGATCGCTTTCTTGTTGCGCGAGGCGGGCGGACGCGAAATCGCGCCCGCGCATGCCCTGACAATCAAGCGTCAACGGATCAGCCGCTCCGAAAGGCGAAAAAGTCGCAACGGCCCTGCCCTCAAGCGCTTTATCAAGATCGGCCCTGGACAGGAACAAACTTTCCACAGGCGCTGGTTTATAAGGAATGTTGCCGTCTTTTTTCTTCGCGCGTTTGGCGGCCTGATATAACGAAAGACGCGCCTGATAAAAATCGTCGATCTGTTGAAAGCGCGACGTTATCGCTTCGGACGATTGATGTTCGAAAACCACGACGGCTTCGGGCAAATAATCGAACAGGCTGAATAAACGCGGATAGAAAAGCCCGAGCCAATGCTCCATTCCCGGAAATCTCGCGCCCTGCGTCACGGATTCATAAAGCGCGTCGCCTTCCGTCACCGCGCCGAACAACGCGCGATACGCGGAACGGAAATGCGCGATCGACGCTTCGTTGAGAATGACTTCCGCGCTCGGCCCCAGATGAAAGCTGTCTATTTTGTCGGTCGTCGTCTGCGTCAAGGGGTCGAAAACGCGGATACTGTCTATGTCATCGCCGAAATAATCGAGGCGCAAAGGCGCGCCGTATGCGGGCGGAAACAAATCGACAATGCCGCCGCGCACGGCGAATTCGCCCGCCTCGCGGACTGTTCCTGCGTTCACATAGCCATTCTGCGTCAGAAAGTTGCGTAATTTTTCGACCGGAAGCGCGTCTCCGATGGCGGCATTAAGACTGGCCTGCTCCAGCACATCCGGCGGCAATGTTTTTTGCATTATGGCGTTTATCGTCGCGATGACAATGCAGGGTTGTTTAAAATCCTTCCGCAATCGGCTCAGCGCCGCAATCCTTTGACCGACGATATCCGTGTGGGGCGACACGCGGTCATAAGGCAGGCAATCCCAGGAAGGAAACGGCACGATTTCGCAATTCGGCGCGAAAAACGCCAAAGCATCGGCCAACACTCCTGCCCGTGTATCGTCCTGCGCCACGTAAAGGATGGGCTTACCCGCGCTGCGTATCGCAATTTCAGCAAGCACGCGCGCGTCATGTCCTTCGGGCGCTCCGGCAAGCGTCACACGGCCTTTTTGTTCAAGATTCCAGTCGGCGGTAAACATAAGGCGGAGACCTTCGCCCTTTTAACTTAAAACATCAAGGTATCTAGTTATCCACGTTATCCACAGGCAATAGCATATATTTATCTGTAACTTCGGGCGGTTCATCTGATAGCATCCTTCTCATGCCCGACCCTATCAACCTTCCCGCCTTGCGCGCCGTTACCGCTAATGACGCGATCGGCGCCGTCCGCACGCCCCCGCATAACATCGAGGCCGAACAGGCTTTGCTGGGCGTCTTGCTTGTCAACAATATCGTCTATGAAAAAGTCGGCGAGATTTTGGAACCCGATCATTTTTACGATCCCGTTCACGGGCGCATCTACGGCGCGATCGCGACGCTTATCAATCGCGGGCAAATCGCCGATCCCAAAACGCTGCGCGGCTTGTTCGACAACGATCCCGCATTGACGGCAGTCGGCGGAGCCAATTATCTGGTCGATCTGGCCGCCAATGTCGTCACGATTTTCAATTCCGAGGATTACGCGCATCTGATCCGCGATCTGCATCTGCGCCGCCAGTTGATAACGCTCGGCACCGATGTCGTGAACGAGGCGTTTCAGCACGATCTCGACAAGCCTGCGACCTCGCAGATCGAATCCGCCGAAGCCAAATTGTTCGAACTGGCGCGCACGGGCGAAACCGACCGCGGATTCGTCAAGCTGGAAAAGGCGCTCATCACCTCGATCAAGCTTGCCGAAGAAGCGCACAGGCGCGACAACCACATCACCGGAGTCACGACGGGATTCACCGAAATCGACCGCAAGATGGGCGGATTGCAGCGTTCCGATCTGGTCATCATCGCGGGACGCCCGTCGATGGGCAAAACCGCTTTGGCCACGAATATGGCTTTCAACGCCGCGCACGCTTTTTTCAAAAGCGAAGGGCGCGAGGGTTCTCCGGCGGCGTTTTTCTCGCTTGAAATGTCGAGCGAACAATTGGCGACGCGCTTGCTCGGCGATTTTTCGAGCGTCCCTTCCGATAAAATCCGCCGAGGCGAGATCAAGACCGAAGATTTCACCAAATTCGTCGAAGCTTCGCAAACTTTGTCGCGCGTGCCGCTTTATATCGACGATACGCCGGGATTATCGGTCGCCGCCTTGCGCACGCGCGCGCGGCGCCTCAAACGCATGGTTCCCCAACTGGGACTGGTCATTATCGATTACTTGCAACTGTTGCGCGGAACGGGAACGCGGCGCGAAGACAACCGCGTTCAGGAAGTTTCGGAAATCACGCGCGGACTGAAGGCGCTCGCGAAAGAGCTGGATATCCCCGTACTTGCGCTGTCGCAGCTTTCGCGCGCGGTCGAAATGCGCGAGGACAAGACGCCCCAGTTGGCCGATTTGCGCGAATCCGGCTCCATCGAACAGGACGCCGATGTGGTCATGTTCGTGTACCGCGAGGAATATTATCACGCGCGCTCAGAACCGACGCGCAGGCAGGACGAAGACGAAAGCAAATTCAACGACCGTTACAGCCGCTGGATGCAGCGCGGCGAAGAAGTCAACAACATCGCGGAAATCGTCATCGCCAAACAGCGCCACGGCCCCATCGGCACGATCAAGCTGCACTTCGACGGGCAGTTTACGAGGTTCTCGAATTTGGAAAAACGGTTTGACGAGCAGGGATAAGTTTTTCCCATGAAGAAGGCTCTTTATACGACTTTAAAATCCTCGGAATCGAAGGCGCTATAATACCTTCCGTTTTGGGCCGTGAATTTGAGAACGGAGTAATCGGAATCGGTCACGCCTTTCGGGTAATATATCTCGTCGCCTTCGCGCCAAATTTTCTTCTTCGAGATTTTGTCCCTCAGGACTTTCATTTTGCCCGTCAGAAGGACTCCTTCGTTCTCGCTGAAGAAGTACACGCACGCTTTCGGATTCTTCAGATACCGCTTCGTCGCTTTCGAGGACGCGTTCGTCGAAAAGAAAAAACGCCTGAGCCCTTCCCTTTTCCTGAGTTGCATGGCTTTCGCGTGGGGAAAACCCTTCCCGTCCACGGAAGCGATAATGGAAACGTTCGACTTGTCGATAAAAGCGGCGACGGCTTTGTTTGCGCTTTTCATGGCGCTTTATTTCTTTTTTCTTGTAAACGCCGCGGCGAGTTTCCGCATTGTCGAGGCTTGGCGCTCGGTGGATTTCGGCGGAGGAACTGCCGGGTTTTGGCGCCTGTCCGTCGGAAGGCGCGTCGAGGTTATGATATCGCTGATCGCCGTGCGCGAGAATTTTTCGGAGGAAACGTCTTCCGGTTCGCCTTCGGCGGACAAGCGTAAGTAATGGTCGATATGCCCCGTCGCTATTGCCTTAAGATGCGGCTTGGTCATCGCCAGAAGCAAAGCGGGATCGCGCACCGCCCACGTGATAAGAAGTTTATGGGCGTCATGCCTGTTTTGACCGGCTGCAGCCAACGCTTCCTTGATTTTGGCGCGCATAAGGCTTTCCGACATAGATGCCTCCCTTTCTTAATTACGCTTTGGCCGCGGTCATGGGCGCGGCATCGCGTTTTTCGCCGTGAACGTAGATCGGCTTCGATTTGCCCTCGACGACATCCTTGGTAATAAGGACTTTTTCTACGTCGGTCGTTCCGGGAAGCTCGTACATGGAATCGAGAAGGACGGCTTCCATAATCGACCGAAGGCCGCGCGCGCCCGTTTTGCGGTCAATGGCCTTGACGGCGATGGCCTTCAAAGCATCGTTATCGACTTCGAGCTTGATGTCCTCCATTTCGAACAAGCGCTGGAATTGCTTGACGAGCGCGTTTTTGGGCGTTGTCAGAATGTCGATCAACGCCGCTTCGTCGAGATCGGTCAATGTCGCAATCACCGGCAAGCGTCCTATAAATTCGGGAATCAAGCCGAATTTCAGCAAATCTTCCGGCTCCGTTCCTTGCAAAATGTCGCCCGTGCGGCGTTCGTCCGGCCCGCGCACGTCCGCGCCGAATCCGATCGAGCTGCCGCGACCGCGAGCGGAAATGATCTTCTCAAGGCCCGAAAACGCGCCGCCGCAGATGAACAAAATGTTGGTCGTATCGACTTGCAGAAATTCCTGCTGCGGGTGCTTCCGGCCGCCTTGCGGGGGCACGGACGCTATCGTCCCTTCCATTAATTTCAGCAAAGCCTGCTGCACGCCTTCGCCCGACACGTCGCGCGTAATCGAGGGATTGTCAGATTTGCGGCTGATTTTGTCGATTTCGTCGATGTAGACTATCCCGCGCTGCGTGCGCTCGACGTTGTAATCGGCGGCTTGAAGCAATTTAAGAATGATGTTTTCGACGTCTTCGCCGACATAGCCCGCTTCGGTCAGCGTCGTCGCATCGGCCATCGTGAACGGCACGTCGATGATGCGCGCCAGCGTTTGAGCGAGAAGCGTTTTGCCGCAGCCGGTAGGTCCCACAAGCAAAATATTCGACTTCGCCAACTCGACATCCGAAGAGCGGGCGCTGTGCGCAAGGCGCTTGTAATGGTTATGCACTGCCACCGACAAGACGCGCTTGGCATGGTCCTGCCCGATCACATAATCGTTGAGGATCGCCATAATGTCTTTCGGCGACGGAACGCCTTCCTTGGATTTGGCGAGCGTCGTCTTGCTTTCCTCGCGGATGATGTCCATGCACAATTCGACGCATTCGTCGCAGATGAAAACGGTCGGGCCCGCGATCAGCTTGCGCACCTCGTGCTGGCTCTTTCCGCAGAAAGAGCAGTAAAGCGTGTTCTTAGGGTCTGTGTTCGTGGGTTTTGTCATGGAACTCTCTTCATCGTGACGATACCTGCGATTAGCACTTTAAAAACCATTCGTTACCATACCCTTAAACTGCCTTCTTTTCGTTTTCGGCGGTGTCGGGGCGCTTGGAAACGACTTCGTCGATCAAACCGAAGGCCTTAGCCTCTTCCCCGGACATGAAATTGTCGCGGTCGACGGCGGCGGCAATTTTTTCGATCGGCTGTTTACAATGGCGGACGTAGATTTCATTCAATCTCTGGCGCATTTTAAGGATTTCGCGCGCCTGAATTTCGATGTCCGCCGCCTGCCCTTGAGCGCCCCCCGAAGGCTGATGGATCATAATGCGGCTGTTGGGAAGCGCAAAACGCTTGCCCGCTTCGCCGCCCGCCAGAAGCAACGACCCCATTGAGCAAGCCTGGCCGATACATACGGTCGAAACGGGCGATTTGATATATTGCATCGTATCGTAGATCGCGAGGCCTGAGGAAATAACGCCGCCCGGAGAGTTAATATAGAAGGAGATTTCCTTGGCAGGATTTTCCGATTCTAAAAACAGCAACTGAGCGCAAACGAGGCTGGAAACATGATCTTCGACTTCGCCGACCAGAAAAACGATGCGTTCCTTAAGCAAACGCGAATAGATATCGAACGAGCGTTCGCCGCGCGAGGTCTGCTCGATCACGATCGGAACGAGCATATTATCAAACGTCTCTAGGGGATGGCGTTCGTGGGTCGGCATTGGGGGAACTCCTCTAAAAAAGCGCTGCAGAAGGATTCTTTCGATAGCAAGCGACTTTAGCGCATTAAATGCACCGTTTGCAAGGGATGGATAACGCGCTAGACTCAATATATAGTCCCTTTTTGGGGGGATTCTTTAAATGGCAAAAGAATGATCGAGCATCTTGTCTGGCTGTTTTCCGCTTTCATGGTGATTGTAACCGTGACCGTGCATTACGAGGTCATGACGGTCGTTTCCGACAAAGTCATTCCGTGGGCGCAAAAACACGTCCACTCGCGCCGCGTTATGGCTTATGGAATTGCCGGACTTTTGGCCGGGCATATTACCGAGATAGGGTTGTTCGCTATCGTGACAAAAATTCTGGTATATTTCCCCATGTTCGGCTCGGTTCAGGGCGGCGTGGACTACGGATGGGGGGATTTCCTTTATCTCTCGGCCGTCAATTATACGTCCCTTGGCGACAACATCCTTCATCTGGTCGGCCCCGCCCGCGCAATCGCCGCCTGCGAATCCTTGGCGGGCATGATGATGATCGCGTGGTCGGCCTCGTTCGCCTACCTGAAGATGGAAATGATCTGGGAACGGCGCAGGGCAAGAAGGGATTAGCCTTTTATTTCTTTCCCTTGGCGAAAATTTCTTCCAATTCCTTTGGCAAGGCATACGCCCATGCGCTGATCGAGCCTGCGCCGAGGCATATTACATAATCGCCCGTTTTCGCCAATTTAGCGATCATTGGCGCGAGTTCTTTCGGGTCGCGCAGGGCATGAACGTCGCGGTGACCATGCGCGCGAAGGCCTTCGACCAAGGCGTCGCGGCTCGCTCCCTCGATAGGCTGCTCGCCCGCAGGATAGACATCGGCGACAATCACAGTTTCCGCGTCGTTGAACGCTTTGCAAAAATCGTTGAACAGGTTTGAAAGGCGCGTGTACCGGTGCGGCTGCATAACGGCGATGATTTTTCCTTTTTCTCCCTTGGCCTGCAGCGCGGCCTTTAAGGTCGCGGCGATTTCGACGGGGTGGTGGCCATAGTCGTCGACAATCGTTATGCCCTTCACGACTCCGGTGCGCGTAAAGCGGCGTTTGACGCTTTCGAATTTTTCCAAGGCCTTTCGCAAAACGGAATCTTCGATGCCGAGTTGCAACCCGACGCTGATCGCGGCCAAGGAATTTTGAACGTTATGAAGACCGATCACGGACAGGAAGAAATCCTTAATCGTGCGGGGCACCGCAACGCTTGAAGCGCCGTTTCGATCGACTACGACGACATCGAAGCGCGTGCCGTTCGTTTTGGACTCGATATTGATCGCGCGAACGTCGGCTTGCGGCGAAAATCCGTACGTGACGATTTTGCGATCCTGTACGCGGGAGACAAGCTCCTGCACTTCGGGATGATCGACGCACAGCACGGCGAACCCGTAAAAAGGGACGTTTTGCACGAATGTCTCATAGGCACGGCGTACGGCTTCGAAATCGTGGTAATGATCCATATGCTCGGGATCCATATTCGTGACGACCGCGACCGTCGCGGGAAGTTTCGTGAAGCTGCCGTCGGATTCATCCGATTCGACCACGATCCAATCGCCGTCGCCGAGCCGCGCGTTCGTTCCATAGGCGTTGATGATACCCCCGTTGATAACCGTGGGATCGAGCTTCGCTTCTTCGAACAAGCTTGCGATCATCGAGGTCGTTGTCGTTTTGCCGTGCGTGCCGCCGACGGCTACCGCCCATTTCAACCGCATGAGCTCGCCAAGCATTTCGGCGCGGCGGACGACGGGAATGAAAGCCGCCCGCGCGGCGACGACTTCGGGATTGTCTTTTTTAACGGCGGAGGAAACGATCACGACGTTGGCTCCCGCTACGTTTTCGGCCTTGTGCCCGATGTTGATCATAATGCCTTTGTCGCGCAGGCGCTTGACGTTGGCGTTGAAGCTTTGGTCGCTGCCTTGCACCTTATAGCCGAGATTGTGCAAAATTTCGGCGATCCCGCTCATGCCGATGCCGCCGATCCCGACGAAATGCATCGTGCCGACCGATTGCGGAGAAAAATGCGCGCGGTTTGTCGCTTGAGTCCAATTCATAATTTTCGTTCTAAACCCCTTGTGCTTCCCAAATGCGCCTCAAATATAGCCTAAGAACAAGTCGCGACGCTAAACAGCTTGCCAATTTCTATATTGTGACGACTTTACAACGGCGGCGATGCAATCGGCAAGCCCATCCGCCGCCGTCACTTTTCCCCACGCGCGCGCGGCGGCTGCCGTTTTGATGAGGGAGGACGGCAAGGCCATCAATGATTCCACCCTCACGGCCAATGACTCCGGCGTAAACGCCTGCTCCGGAATCAGCCACGCGCCCCCTGCTTCGGCCACGGCTTCGGCGTTGGCGGTTTGCTCGCCCGCATGGCCCCCCGGATAAGGAACTAAAATCGAAGGACGCCCGACGACGGTAAGCTCGGCGATGGTCGAGCCTCCGGAGCGGCAGATAACCAGATGCGCTTCGGCCATCCGTTCGGGCACGTCGTAAAAGAAAGGCGCAAGCTCGGCGTCGACTCCGGCGGCGGCGAATCCCGAACGCGCCGCTTCGATGTCTTCTTTGCGGCATTGTTGCGCAATCACGATGCGGCGGCGCAGATGTTCGGGCATCAAGGCCAAAGCCTGCGGCACGACATAACTGAATACGCGCGTTCCAAGGCTTCCTCCAAGGACAAGGATTTTCATGGGGCCGTTCTCGGACAGACCGGCGTAGGGCTTGGCGCGCAATGCCATAAAGTCCGGACGCACCGGATTTCCGGTATAGGCCAGACGCGCGCCATCGGGAGGCTTTAACCCAAGGACTTGGGGAAATGATGTCGCTATGACGCGGGCTTTATTTATTAAGGCGCGGTTGGCGCGTCCCAAAATGGCATTTTGTTCATGCAGGCAAATAGGAACTTTCAACTGCGCGGCGGCATAGAGCGTCGGAACGGAAGGATAGCCTCCAAAACCGACGACAACTGCCGGACGCAATTTGCCCAAACGCCACCGCGCTTGCAACAGGCCGATGCCCATTTCAACGATGCCGCGAATTTTTCCGAATATTCCGCGCCCCAAAGAGCTGGCGCGGATTCGATAGACGGGGATGAGCAAATCGCCGCTGAATTTAACGCCGCGTTGATCGGTTACCAAAGCGACGCGATAGCCGCGCCCTAAAAGTTCGCGCGCCAAAGCTTCCGCCGGAAAAATGTGGCCGCCGGTGCCTCCGGCCGCAAGGACGACGAGGGGAGATGATTCAGTCATGAATGGGCTCCAAGGATTGCATGCGCGCCGCGACCGGACGATCGGCAAAAGACGCCAACCCCAACAAAGAACCCAAAGCGTGTTGAGCTTTCGCAAACTTCGCGGCGGATATAACGAGCGATGCGCTCTCGGCGTTAAACCGGCGTATAAACTTCAGGAAGCGTTCCGCAGGCGTCGGCGGAGCCGGGAAAGTTTCAAGGGAAAGAACGGCTTTATCGTCGAGCTTTAAAGCCTTGCGTACCGCGTTTAACGCCGCGTCATAACCGCCGAGTTCGTCGATCAAGCCGATCTTGACCGCCTGCTCCCCTGTAAAGACGCGGCCCTTGGCGACATCGGGCATTTTCTCCATCGGGATTTTGCGCGCTTCGGATACGTCATCGACAAAAGAACGATACGTGTTATCCAGAAGCGCATTGACCCTCGCCCGTTGAACAGGCGTAAACTCAGCCGTCATCGTCCACATGCCGGCATTTGCCGCCGTCGAGACTCCGTCCATCGACACCCCGATTTTTTGCATCAATTCGTTGGCGGCGAATTTGCCCGCGACAACCCCGATGGAACCCGTCAGCGTCGAAGGATCGGCGACGATCTTGTCGCCGTTCATGGCAATCCAATAGCCGCCCGACGCCGCCACTTCTCCCATCGATACGATGACCGGCTTGCCTTGCTTTTGCGCGGCGATCATCGCGCGGCGAATGGTTTCGGACGCGGCGGGAGATCCTCCGGGGCTGTCGATGCGAAACAAAATCGCCTTGACGTCTTTGTCCTCGGCGGCGTCCTTGAACGCGCCCGAAATCGTATCAGCGCCCATGATCTGTTCGTCCGTCAGGCTTCCGCCGTCGAAGCTCTTGTCCATAATAAGCCCTACGCCGTAGATCAGCGCGACGGTCGTTTGGTTCTTCGCGTCCTCCTTGTCAACGATGTCGAGATAGTCCTCGACGTCGAGCTGCTTGGCGTCTTTGCCCGCCTTGCGGTCGATCTCGTCGTCGAATTCGTCGGCATAGGCCAACCGCGCGATCAGTCCTTCCTGCACCGCTTCCTCGTCGGTATAGGGTCCCCGCGCCATAAGATTTTTGACGTGATCGACATCCCATTTGCGGCTTGCGGCGATGCCTTCGGCGATCTGACCCGACAGGTTATCGACCATCGCCTGCATTTCCGCTTTTACGGGAGGCGAGAAGTTGTTGCGTTGGCCGATTTCCATGAAAGATTTATATTCTTCGCGCTGCATGAAATCGGCAACGACGCCGATTTTATCGAGCGCGGCCTTGGCAAAAGGCGATTGCAGAGAAACCCCCGTCAGGCTGACCGTCCCGACCGGTTGCAACCAGATGTTTTCGAATTCGGAGGCGAGGAAATAGGCGCGATTGCCGAGCCCATATTCGCCAAAATCCGTTCCATAGGCGTACGTGAATTTGCCATGCGCGCGAAAACGTTCCAGAGCCGCGCGTATTTCCTGCGCTTGCGCCAACGTCGGTTGCTGGGTGCCGAAACGCGCCGCGATTCCCTTGACATGAGAATCTTCCGCCGCGTGGTCGATGGCGGTCAAGATATCCAAAAGAGGAACCGGTTCGTTATCCATGGCGAGATCGAAAGGCGAGGAATCGTCTTGCTCGACGATCGGATGGCTAAAATCCATTGTCAGAACGACGCTTTTTGGCTCAGGTTCGATCCGGTTTTGGGCGTGATATGCGACGATGACGCCGCCGATGACCGACACAACGATCAGAAATCCTACAAGCGCAAAACAATGAACGACGAATTTAAGCACGTCTCAACCTATGAGGAGGGGAAAAGAGTTAAAATAACTATATCAATCCGAGGCCAATGTCACTTGTAAACCTTAATTTCATTCCAAATTCGGCGAATCCGCAAAATGACGGAAAACGACAAAAAGTTCCTAATTACTTTCATAAAGTTATGTTAGACCCTTCATGAAACAGTATTTTCAATTGAAGGGATAATCATTGTGCTTAACATCACTTTTTACGCCGTAAAGGCGGACAAATATAATCAGCCACATATTCTCTATTGTAAAGACCGTCTCGTTGCGGAGCTTATGACAAGCGGGCCCGTAAAAGAAATTCCCCTGACTCCCGATCCCGAACTTCCCTGGTTCAGAATTGAAGAGATCGGCGTCAAAGACAAAATCAATGTCGATACAATCAAAGGTTTTTGGATAAATCATCCCGATATGGATTCCGATATTCCACGACATTATGGCAAGTTCACCTTCGCCATTACGCGGGATGGAAGCGTGCATTCCATAGTGGGTTGCCGGGACGAAATTGCGAAGCGGGTGCCTAAATCCAATAAAGAGATTCTTGTCGTGCCCGCTGGGCTTGTCGGCCTTTGCACCGCTCTGAACGAAGCCCTCGAAACGGGTTGTCCTAATCCTATTGAAACGGCATATACTACAATCGCTAACAGGGAAGAAGATCGTAAAATTCCGGATTTATCCGATCGCTGTCCCTGTAAATTCGGATAAGTGGCAGTAAGCAAATCTTTGCCAACGCGTTAAAAGAGGATAAAAGACTCTTCCCTAAACTTTTGTCCCTTTTGACGCATGCCGCTTCCTCCCGACGATCCTTTCATGCTGGCTTTGGACGCTTATCAGGCCAAGCGCTTCGATGAGGCCGCCATGCACTGCCAGACGGCCTTGCAAAACAAGCCGGACAATCCCGCTTGTCTGCATCTGATGGGCGCGATCGAGTTTTGCTTCGGGCATAGGAACGAAGCCGAAAATTTGATGCGGCGATCCATAACGCTGAAACCCGGCTTTGCCGAAATTCATTACAGTTTCGCGCAAGTTCTCGCCGCGCAGGGTAAAAACGCCGAAGCTCTGGAGCATTACAAAAAAACTTTGGAGCTTAAGCCCGATCATGCCGACGCTTTGTTCGGAATGGGCAATGTCCTCGCGCTTTTGGGACAACGCGAGAATGCCGCAAAGGCCTATGAACAAACTCTTAAAATAAGGCCGGAGTATCCCGAAGCGTTAAATAATCTCGGCGTCTTCCGGTTCGAAAATGGAGATTTTGACGAGGCGATCCGGCTCGAGCAACGCGCGATCGACTTGCGTCCCCAATATGCCGCCGCTCACAATAATCTTGGCAACGCCTATAAAGAAAAAAAATTCTGGGCGAAGGCGATCGGTTGCTATCGCCGCGCCTTGGCCCACAAGCCCGATCTTTTTCAAGCCGTCAATAACATGGGGCTTGCGCTTATGTATGGCGCTTCGGATTTGCCCGCGGCGGCTTCGTGTTTCAGGCAAGTCCTCGAACAACATCCCGATAACGTCGCCGCGATGACGCATCTTGGCATCACGCTCTGCATGGAAGGAAACTTCGCCGAAGGCGTCGCGTGGTACGAAAAAGCATTGGCCTTGCAGCCGGATTACCGCGATGCTTTGAATAATATGGGAAACGCTTTAAGGGCTTTGGGGCGCGTGGAAGAAGCTCTTTCCTTTTACGAGCGCGTCAAAGCGACAAAGCCCGACGATCCCGAAATTCACAACAATATGGCTATGGCGCTTTTGACGGCCGGACGTTTCCTTGAAGGATGGAGCGAATACGAATGGCGCTGGAAAACGGCTCAGCTGGCGGAGGCCAAACGTTCTTTTCCGCAGCCCCAATGGCGCGGCGAGGAGGCGGAAGGACGGACGCTGCTTATTCATGCCGAGCAAGGCTTCGGCGATACGCTGCAATTTTGCCGCTATGCGCCGATGGCCGCGAAGCTTGGCTGGAAAGTCATTCTCGAGGTTCAGCCCGAACTCGTTTCTTTGATCAATTCGCTCAAAGGCGTCGATAAAGTATTTCCCTCGGGCGCGATCATGCCGCCCTTCGATTTTCATTGTCCGATGATGTCTTTGCCTGTCGCTTTCAAAACGCAAGTTGATACGATACCCGCCGATATCCCGTATCTTTTCGCGGACAAGAAAAAAACAAAAGCTTGGCGCGAACGGCTTTCGAACGATCCGAAAGGATTGAAAGCCGGATTGGTATGGACCGGAAATCCCCGATTGTTTTCGCTCGATCTCGCGGCGGCAAATGTGCGGCGTTCGCTGATGCCGGAGTCGCTCGCCCCTTTGGCGGGATTAAAAAACGTTCAATTTTACAGCCTGCAAAAAGGCGGGTTTAAACTTGGGACGGATTTAGGTCTCATCGACACTATGGATGAATGCAAAGATTTTTCGGATACCGCCGCGCTTATCGCCAACCTCGATCTTATCATCAGCGTCGATACCTCCGTCGCGCATTTGGCTGGCGCTCTCGGCAAGCCGGTTTGGCTCCTTAACCGTTTCGACAGTTGCTGGCGCTGGTTCCGCGAGCGCGAAGACAGCCCGTGGTATCCGACTATGCGCATCTTCAGACAACCAAGTTCGGGGGACTGGGCGAGCGTCATCGAAAGAGTTAAAGATCAGCTCATAACGGCGCCTGCGCCTGTTTAACGCGCCTTTTTCGAGACAACAATCTTACTCACGACATCATGCAAAACTTGGGCTGTCGCTTCCAAAGAATTTCCCCACGATTTAACCGCCTGAGTATCGGCACCGTCTGAAATATATTTTAAACAGCAAAAGGGAACGTTCATTCCCGAACAAACCTTCGCCAAGGCGTAGGCTTCCATATCCACAACGTTCCACCCATGCATCTTGCCGTCCGTCACAAAATTGTCGCCGCTTCCGCATACGCCTTGGGGAAAATCCTCGCAACGCAACCCCGCCGAGAAAACCGGCGAAAGGCATTCATTCGGCGTCGTAAACAGCGCATGGCCGAATACCGTCACATCCATGTCCCGTTGAATAAATTGCGTGCAATTGACAATGCTTCCGCAAGGAAACAAGCCGGAGCCCGCGCTTCCTACATTCAAGACAAGTTCCGGATAGGCGCCGTTCTTTTCTTTCCACGCCGACAAACCAAGCACGAGCTGATAGGCAGCGTTTACTTTTCCGACCCCTGTATAGATTGTGTGAAAATCGTCGAAAAGTTCCTGAGCCTCCGATTTAAGCGCAAAAACAAGCAAGGTCGTGTCGATGGAAACTGGATGAAAGGACATGTTAAACCCTAAAAAACGATATTGAGGGGATGGGGCAGAGCTTGCCAATTCTTGATCTGCGATAGGTATAGCTTAGCTCTCTTCATAACAGATCGAAAGAATTTCGATCGTGTCAACGCCCGACGGCGTACGCACCTCGACCGCATCGCCGACGCGCGCTTTCAGCAAAGCCTTGGCGATAGGCGATATCCAGCTGATTTTGCCTTCGGAAAGCTCGGCTTCATCGACGCCCACCAAAGTCACCGTGTTTTCGCTATCATCCATACGGACGTAGGTGACCGTCGCGCCGAAGAACACCTGATTGCGTTTTTTCTGCTGTTTGGGATCGACGACTTCCGCCGTTTCCAACTTCTTTGTAAGGTAATGCACGCGGCTATCGATCTCGCGCAAGCGTTTTTTGCCGTAGATATAGTCTCCGTTTTCGGAACGATCGCCATTGCCCGCCGCCCATGAAACGACTTCGACGACTTTAGGGCGTTCGACGCGCAACAATTGGCGCAGCTCTTCCTGCAACGCCGCGAAGCCGCGCGGAGTCATGTAGTTCTTGGCGCCTGAGAAAACGGTTTTGGGTTCGATATCCTCGTCGCCGTTTCCTTCGTCTTTGGTGAAGGCCTTGCTCATTTCATCATCTCTTTAACGCGGTCTGCCACGAGGCGCATGTCGTCGAGCGGCGCATAAGTCCATTTTTCGATGTGCCCTTTAAAAGGACGCGTCATGCCGTCGTCGGCCATCGCCTGATGGAAGCGGCGGAATTTGTCCGAACCGCCCGGCAAATCGATCACCAGCACCGGCTTGCCCGTCGAACACGCTTCGGACACCATATTGACGCTATCGCAGGTGACTAGAATGGCCTCCGCCAGCCCCAACATACCATAGTAGGGGTTTGCGCCCTGCCCGTCCCAGATAGTGACGGGCTTTCCGCGCAAGGCATTTTCCAAAATCGCCATGTTTTCCGTGCCCGTGCGACGGGAGGGCGTAATCATCAGGCTTCCTTCCCGTCCGGCCAAAGCCGCGAGTTGTTCCGATAAAACTTTCATCTCGCGCGAAGTCAGGCTGTATACAGAATTGCTTCCGCCGATCAGTACCGCGATACGGGGCGGCGGCAAATGCGCGACCTGCGGCAGAAATTTTTCAGCCTCGCTTGCCAGCATCTCGGAAGTCACGCGATGCAAGGCTCCGCGCGTCGTCATGACGTTCGCGCCCGTCAGATGATCGTGGCGCGGGATGACGACAAGATCGAACCGCGACGGATCGATAACCGGGTTCTGAATTTGAACGACAAAAGTTCTCTTCCCGCCGTTTTTCTGCGACATGCGCCGCACGTAAAGCGAGGCTGGAACGCTAAGGCGCCCCGTCGCGATCAGAATATCCGGCCAAGGAGGTGCGATGGGATCGCCCTTGGCGCTGAATGCATACGCCAACCCGTGCCGCAGAAAAGGGCTTAACTGTTTCCATGGGCTCCGAAGTTTAATGCGCTTGACCACGGGTTGCAGGCCTAACGCCGATGCCAATCCCAGGCATTGATTTTCCATGCCAGCCTTGCCGTCGGTAACGACCCAACAGGAAGGTTTTGAAACATTTAAATGAGCAGGCGCCGAATTAGTTAACATAAGCGAGGATCTCTGCTGTTGAAAAGACGACACATTTCCATTCTATAGACATTTATCTCGTAATAGAAGCCGCCTTTGTTTTGTGCTACTTTAAACTTGGAATTCGGTCCCTATATATATGCCATGAAGCTGGTCAAACTCGATCTTACAGACCTTCGCATTTTGCGCGAATTGCAGCAGGACGGCAGCATCACGAACGTTGCCCTGTCCAAAAAGGTCGGCATCTCCCCGCCGCCATGCCTGCGGCGCGTGCGCGCTTTGGAGGAATCCGGCTACATTCGCGGCTATTACGCCGACATAGCCCCGGATAAAATGGGCTTCGGCATCACGGTATTCGCCATGGTGTCGCTGACAAATCATAGCGAAAGCGACATTGCTCATTTTTCCAAATTGATCGACGGCTGGCCGCAGGTGCGCGAGAGTTATTTGATGACCGGCGATACCGATTTTCTTTTGAAAATCGTCGCCGAAGACTGGGAAGCGTTCCAGAAATTCGTCACGAGCCAAATTAGCGGCGCGCCCAACGTCGCGCACATTAAATCGATGCCCGCGATGCGCCGCACGAAATACGCGCCGGGCGTGCCGATCGAGGAAAAAAGCTCCTCATGAAAAGGACAAAACAAAAACCGCCGGAGTAAAACACTCCGGCGGTTCTTTTTGGGCGCTTCTCGTTTGTCTAGTACAGCGGCACGACGAGGCGAACGTTGAACATATCGCCGCCAACCTCGTTATGCGTCATGACACCGTAGTTCCATGTGGCCATCACATCGACAGGCCCGAAGTTATATCCGGCGATAGGCCCGATGCCATAGTTCTCTTGCGTGGAGTTCGCCACGGTGGCGCCGTTCGATTTATCCTTCTCAAGCTGATTCTGCTCGAAGGCCCCAATACCGGCGGTCCACTTGCCAATCGTTTTAGTGACCGTGTAGTCAACGTCGAACATATTGCCGGAATTATAATGGGTCGTATCGTCCTCAAGATTGTAGTCATAGCGCATATCGGCGCTGAGATTCCATCCATCATGAAGCCAGCTTAACCCTAATTCAGGGCTGAATGTCCAAAAGCTGTTGCCCGATCCTACGCCCCCGTTAGGAGCCGGATGAGCCGGAGAAGAACTCGGGTCGTCAACATAAACCGAAAGTCCCGTTTTGACATGGAAATCCATAGGCAACGCCCAGGATAACTGGCCCGGAATAAGGACTGTGTTGTATGTGCCGGTGTGACCATTGTCATTCTTGTACGGCCCCCCGGACATGTCCAGATAATCAAACGGCTGAGCGATCGCTACGGCATAATCCGCGCCGAGAACTTTGATTCCCGGATTCCACAAAACGATGGGAATATCAAGCCACGCATTAAGTTTAATGCCGTTAGTATTGGAATTGGTGCCATTCATGTCCTTCCACGTCGCAAAATATGTGTCGTTGATGAAATAAACTCCCTCGGGCGGAAGCGCGCCCGCAGCCAGCCCTTCGTCCGTACCGCGCAAATGCGGATTCCATAATTCTTCGGCAAAAGCGCTTCCAGCAGTAAGCACAACCGTAGCGGCTAATGCCGCGGCACATACGACCTTCTTCATTTACGACCTCTTTCTTTTAGAGTTTGTTAGGGCGGGACGTTATCCATATTCACTTGGAACGTTGATTAAAGGCTAATGAACTTTTGTCATAAAGCCAAGACTGAAAAACTCGTCCTACGGCCGTATTCGCGCAATTAGGCGTTATTTTGAGTGTGCGTTGCAACATCTTCCGGAGTTTTGCCTTGTTTTCTTAGATCCCGCAACGTCGCCGATAAATCTCGCTTGGCGTAACGGCGGCCTTCAGCATCCGTTACGATCGGGTGGTGATGATATTCCGGCGTCTCGAATCCCAAAAGGGCCTGCAAAAGCCTGTGAATGTGAGTCGCGGCGCATAAATCCTCCCCTCGCGTGACAAGCGTCACGTTTTGCAAATGATCGTCAACCGTGACGCTGAGATGATAGCTGGTCGCTACATCCTTTCGAGCCAGAACGACATCGCCGAACATTTCAGGATGCGCCTCGATTTTTCCGCGCGCGCGGTCATGCCAGAAAAGCGGGCCGGTCAGTTTTACAGCCGCTGCGACATCGAGCCTCCAATTCGCAACATCGCCTTGCGTAAGTTTTTCGGCGCGTTCGCGCTCAGATAAATATCGGCAGGTTCCTGGATAAATAAGCGTTCCGTCTTCCGCATGCGGCGCGTTGACGGAACGTTGCGCCTCCTGCCCGATGTCGCGGCGCGTGCAGAAACAGGGATAAATCAAGCCCTTCCCGCGCAAAACATTCAGCGCGGCGGTATAATCGGCGAGGTGTTCGGATTGGCGGCGCACAGGTTCCGGCCATTTCAGACCGAGCCACGCCAAATCTTCGAATATCGCTTCCGTATATTCCGGTTTGCATCGGATAGGATCGATGTCCTCGATGCGGAGAAGAAAAGTCCCTCCCTCGGCAGCGCGCGCGGCGAATAACGCCGAATACGCGTGGCCGAGATGAAGATAGCCCGTGGGGCTTGGGGCGAAGCGGGTCGTTAAAGGCACAAAACGTATTTACAATGTTTCTTTATATAAAGAAACCGTATGAGCCGAAAGGGTGCGGAAAACATCGTCTCCCTGTTCTCCAAATCCCCATTCGGCATTGTGTTTCAACTGTTCTTGCCGTTCCGTTATGGATTTTTGAGCCACTTCCAGAAATAAGTCCTTTAGACTGTTATAGGTTTCAACCGTTTTCGGCAGCGTGACCTTAAAGTAAAAACGATCTTGCGAACTTCCAAGCGAGCTACTGGAATTCATGCAACCAATTTCGCGCCAAGTTGCGGTTGCTTTCTCGTATTTTTCCACAACGAAGTTCTTCTTTCTCAAAAGAACCGCAAAATCTTTTACTGCCTCATTATAAGGCCACTTTTTAAAATCAGAATCGATTCCCAGCTCGCGAGTAATCCTCCAAGAGTCAACCTCGACATAGTATTCGGTCTCTTTTCCGGAACACAAATGCTTGTTTGATCTTGCCTCGCTGCTTGAAATATTTTTTACCCCAACCGCATTTCTGAAATATTCGCCTTCCACGACAAAATAAGCGGTCATTATCGATTTAAGTTCTTCTTGCTCGGACATATCCGTCTCCGTGAAATAAATGGTTTAAATTTTAAAAATCCCGCCTTATTGGCTTTTTAGTTCATTTTTCCCTATTTTTAAAGTGTAACAATACTTTCATGAAAAACTTATCCGTTAACCATGTTTACATGCGCATTTGACTATTTGTCGTCGCCCATCTTCAACGCCGCGATGAATGCCGCTTGCGGAATTTCGACTTCGCCGAACTGGCGCATGCGCTTCTTGCCTTCTTTTTGCTTGTCGAGGAGCTTGCGTTTACGGCTGATATCGCCGCCGTAGCACTTCGCCGTCACGTCCTTGCGCAAAGCCGAGATCGTCTCACGCGCGATGACGCGGCCTCCAATAGCAGCCTGAATGGCGATTTTGAACAAATGCTTCGGGATGAGGTCTTTCAGCCGTTCGCACAAAATGCGCCCGCGCCCTTCGGCGTTGGCGCGATGAACGATGATGCCTAAGGCATCGACCGCTTCGCCGTTGACCAAGATCGACATATTGACGAGATCGCCGTCGCGGTATCCTTCGAGCGTATAGTCGAAGCTCGCGTAGCCGCGGCTGATCGACTTCAGGCGGTCGTAAAAATCGAACACGACTTCGTTGAGCGGCAGTTTATAAATCAGCATCGCGCGCGTGCCGACGTACGTGAGTTCCACCTGCTCGCCGCGCCTGTCGTTACAGAGCGCCAAAATATTTCCGAGATAATCGTCCGGCGTCAGGATGGTCGCTTTGATCCACGGCTCTTCGATGCGCTCGATATAAGTGGGATCGGGCATGTCGGCGGGATTGTGCAGTTCCTTGACGGCGCCGTTCGTCAGATGGACTTTATAAATGACCGAAGGCGCGGTTGTGATGAGGTTCAGGTCAAACTCGCGCTCGAGACGCTCTTGAATGATTTCGAGATGCAAGAGTCCCAAAAAGCCGCAGCGGAATCCGAAACCCAAGGCCACCGAACTTTCCGGCTCGAACTTGAAGCTCGCGTCGTTGAGCGCCAGTTTACCCAAGGATTCCCGCAAGTGCTCGAAATCCGCCGCATCGACCGGAAACAAGCCGCAAAACACGACCGGAACGGAGGGTTTGAATCCGGGCAAAGGTTTATCCGCCGGATTTTTTTCGTCGGTGATCGTATCGCCGACCTTGGTGTCGCTGATTTGCTTGATGCCCGCCGTGATGAAACCGACTTCGCCGGCGCTGAGTTCGCCCGTTTCGATTTTTTTGGGCGTGAAAATCCCCACGTGGTCGAGGTCGCGCACGGCGCCCGTCGCCATAAAGCGCACCTTTTCGCCTTTTTTCAACGCGCCGTCCACGACTCGCACAAGAACGACGACGCCAAGATAGGAATCGTACCAGCTGTCGATCAAAAGAGCTTTCAGCGGCGCATCTAAATTTCCCTTGGGCGCGGGCAAGCGCGTCACAATCGCTTCCAGAACCTTATCGACCCCGAGTCCCGTCTTCGCGGAAATCAAAACCGCGTTCGAGGCGTCAAGGCCGATCACGTCTTCGATTTGCTCTTTCACGCGTTCGGGCTCAGCCGCAGGAAGATCGATCTTGTTCAGAACCGGGATGATTTCGTGATTGTTGTCGATCGCCTGATAAACGTTCGCAAGCGTTTGCGCCTCGACGCCCTGCGAGGCATCCACCACCAAGATCGATCCTTCGCACGCCGCCAGAGAACGGCTGACTTCGTAAGCGAAGTCCACGTGCCCGGGAGTGTCCATCAAATTCAATTGATACGTTTCGCCGTCCTTGGCCTTATAGGTCAGGCGCACGGTCTGCGCCTTGATCGTAATACCGCGTTCGCGTTCGATGTCCATGTTGTCGAGCATCTGCTCGCGCATCTCGCGCGCTTCGACCGCGCCGCAGCTTTGGATCAACCGGTCGGCTAAAGTCGATTTGCCGTGGTCGATATGCGCGATGATCGAAAAATTACGAATATGGGACTGATCTGTCATAAATTCTTCCAACCTTATATCAGGAGCGTGGTTTGAGCATACACGCCCTGCAAATTCAAGATAACTCGCGTGATTAAAGGAAGTTTGCCGTAAACAAACGCTTTATCGTCAATTCAAAACGATGGCCGATATCAAGCGTCCCGCGCATTTTTCCCCGCGCAGGGTTGAGTAACGATAACTGAAAAAACGGTCGGGATCGGCGCATGTGTCGAAGGGCACGGATTCTATTAGGCCTATGCCGAGATTGTTTAGCTTGTTTATAATATATCCTTGTAAATCAAAAAGATATTTGCCGTTTTTAATGTTTTGCATAAAGAAGCGTTCGTTCGACTTATTTTCGGCCAGAAAAGGCATGGGAAATTCGGGGCCGACTTCATAGGATTTTTGTCCGATACACGGTCCCAGCGCCGCATGAATACATCTCCTTTGCGCGCCGAGTTTTTCCATCGCCTTCAGCGTATTTTCCAAAACTCCGCCAAGCGCGCCGCGCCAGCCTGCGTGCGCCGCGCCGATGACGGGAAGATTGGACGCAGCCAGCAAAACGGGCGCGCAATCCGCCGTTAAAATACCCAAGGCAATACCGGATTTATTCGTGACCATGGCGTCGGCCTCGGGGGCATTTTGGAATTCCCAAATATCGCCGACCGTCACGACATCCGGCGAATGGATTTGACGGCAGCATAAAAGATTCTGCGGTAAAACCTTGAAATACGCGGCAACGCTTGCCCGCGCGGAAATTGCTTCTTGCATCGTTTTCGCTTCGGAAAAACTTTGGTTTTCCCAAGAGCGCGTGAAGAAAGCGTGCTTCGCGCCCGAAAGCGCGGTCAGATTGCCGGCAAAAAGAACTTCATCGGACATGATAAATCATTCACGAGAGAAAACCGCGTCAGCGTATAAGCAAAAGCATCCTTTCACAAGCCAAAGGTTTCGGCTGATCGCCCTTTAAAAATGGATGCTCTTGCGCGTCGTTCATAATCCGAATAAAAATCCTTATGCTTATCTTTTCCCTTTCAGGCGTTGCCGCCCTTGCCGCATGGGTTTATCTGGCTTTCGCGCACGGATGTTTCTGGAAACCTTTGTTGCCGGAAAGAGGCGATGCTCTGGCTAGCTTTCCCTCCGTCGATATCGTCGTTCCGGCGCGAAACGAAGCCGACGTTTTGCCGCAAACCCTGCCTTCGCTTCTGGCGCAGGACTATGCGGGCGCTTGGCATATTATTCTGGTTGACGATCACAGCAACGACGGAACGGGGGATATCGCGCGAAACATCGCCGCCAATTTAGGCAAAGCCAGCCATTTGAGCGTCGTTTCCGCCCCCGATTTGCGCGAGGGGTGGAGCGGCAAAGTCTCCGCAATGAACGAAGGCGCGCAACGCAGCCATGCCGATTTTATTTTGTTCGCCGACGCCGATATCCGCCACCCTATCCATAGTTTGAAAGAACTGGCGGCGCGGATAACGGACAAAAAACTCGATCTTGTTTCGCGGATGGTCAAATTAAATTGCGAGAGTTTCGCGGAAAAATTCCTTATTCCCGCCTTCGTGTTTTTCTTTGAATTGTTGTATCCCTTTCGCCGCGCAGGCAATCCGAAATCGCGCACGGCTGCCGCGGCTGGAGGCGCAATGCTGGTTCGGAAAGCGATGCTGGACAAAATCGGAGGATTGGCTCGCATCAAATCAGCTTTGATCGACGATTGCAGCCTTGCGAAGGCGATTAAAGGCGCGGGCGGAAAAATCGAATTGACTCTCGCTAACAATATCGAAAGCCTGCGCTCTTATCCGCATATAAGCGACGTTTGGCGCATGATCGCGCGGACGGCCTACACCCAATTGCGGCATTCTCCGTTTCTGCTGGTCGGAACGGTTATCGGATTGGCTTTTTTATTTCTTTTGCCTTTGCTTCTTTTTCTGTTCGCGCCGACGCTTACGGCTTTGCTGGCCGGATTTTTCGCATGCGTTCTGACGGCGGCGCTTTATGCCCCGATGGTCAAATTCTATCATTTACAATGGGTTTGGGCGTTGACTTTACCTGCCGCTGCTTTCATCTATGCTGCTGCGACGATAGACTCCGCGATCCTTTATCATCAGGGGAAGGGCGGCCAATGGAAAGGCCGCGCGCATTCATGACGGCAGACACTTTCGATACCGCAAGCGGCAAAGGACGCAAAACCGAGAATTTTCCGGTCGGGTCGTTTTTGATACGCCCCGATTTGCGGCCGCATATTCATGCCTTTTATGATTTTGCCCGCGCCGCCGACGACATCAGCGACCACCCCCTGCTTGACGCGAAGGAAAAAGTCTCGCGGCTTGAGAAATTCGCGGTTACTCTTCTCGACGATAAAAACAACGACATCCAACCCGCCGTCAAGCTGCGCAAAAGTCTGCGTCAAACCGGCGTCTCGCCGCAGCACGGCCTCGATCTTCTGACGGCCTTCAAACGCGATGCGACTCAATTGCGCTACCGCGATTGGTATGACTTGATCGACTATTGCAATTTTTCTGCGGCTCCCGTCGGAAGGCATGTGCTGGCGCTTCACGGCATTGGAGAAAAAGCATGGAAGGCCAACGACGCTTTATGCAATGCCTTGCAAATCATCAACCATATTCAGGATTGCGCCGACGATTACCGCGAATTGGATCGCGTCTACATTCCCGAAGATATGTTGGCGGCTCATGGCGCGCGCGCGGAGGATTTATCGTGCGAAGCGTCCCCCATGCGTTTAACCGCGACTTTCTATGCGATGTTCGAGCGTCTTGATCCGATGCTTCGGGATGCCCGTGCTTTGCCGCGCCAGATTTCCGACGGGCGCCTCCGAACCGAAACCTCCGTCATTTGCGCGCTCGCGGAATCGCTTGTGGCTTTGCTCCGAAGAAGCGATCCTTTGCGCGACGATGTGAAGCTCGGAAAAATTTCCGCTTTTTTCGCAACGCTGATCGGTATCGCAAGGGCTTGGGTATGACGCCCTTCTCGTATCAAGAGGCTATCGACCAGGTCAAAACGCAAGTCGCCGCGTCGCGCACGTCTTTCCGCGCTGGCATGGCGGCGTTGCCCAAGGAACGGCGCGAGGGAATGTACGCCCTTTACGCCTTCTGCCGCGCCGTCGACGATATCGCGGATGAAAGTCCGTCGCCCGAAATCGCCGCGCGCGAACTGCAAGCGTGGCGCGTTCGCATCTCGGATGTTTTTAAAAGCTACCCGTGCTGCGCGATCACGACCGCCCTTTTGCCCGCTATTCGCAAATTCGATCTTAACGAGAAAGATTTTCAGGAAATCATCGACGGGATGGAGATGGATTCTCAGGCGATTGTAGCTCCCGATTATGCGACGCTCGATTTATACTGCGACCGCGTCGCAAGCGCCGTCGGCAGAATCTCCATCCGGATTTTCGGCGACGCCGGAGAGGAGGCGGTCAAAGTCGCGCATCATTTGGGACGCGCCCTGCAACTGACCAACATTCTGCGCGATTTGTCCGAAGATGCGGGACGCGGACGGCTTTATCTCCCGCGCGAATTGCTTGAAAAACACGGCGTAGCCTCGCGCGATCCGATGGAAGTTTTGAAAATGCCTCAACTTCCGGCCGTTTGCCGCGATTTGGGCGTTCGCGCGCGGGACCATTACGGGGAAGCCGACGCCTTCATGAATAAATGCTATGCCCCCGCGATGCGCCCTGCCCGCATCATGCGAAGCTACTATGGCGCGATTTTAGACAGGCTGATCGAAGCGAATTGGCGCAATCCCTCCGCGCGCGTTACGTTGCCAAAATGGGAAAAGATCATCCTGCTTCTTAAAGGCTTTTTTACATGACGGACCGGCATGTCCATATCATCGGCGCGGGCCTCGCCGGACTATCGGCCGCCTTGCAGCTTTGCCTTTTGGGAGAAAAAGTCACCCTTTACGAAGCCGCTCCCTTCGCCGGAGGGCGATGCCGTTCCTTTCTCGACCGCGATCTCGGCTGCCGCATCGACAACGGCAATCACCTTGTTTTATCCGGCAACGCCGCCGTGCAACATTATTTATTTTTGACCGGAGCGCTCGATACGATGGGAGGCTTGGGCGAACCTTTGTTTCCCTTCGTCGATCTTACCAGCGGCAAGAAATGGACGATCAAGATGAACAAGGGACCTGTTCCCTGGTGGATCTTCGACAAAAATCGCCGCGTGCCGGATACGAATCTTACGGATTATCTGTCGGTATTGCGCGTCATGCTCGCGGGAAAAAACGGCACGCTGAAGGGGTTGGCCGGAAACAAAAATAATCTATACACCCGTTTCTGGGAGCCTTTGATCGTCGGCGCATTGAATACGGAACCGGAAATCGCTTCGGCTCATTTACTGCGCAACGTCCTTGTGCAGAGCTTTGGGGCGGGCGGCGATGCGTGCATCCCGCTCATTCCTAAAATCGGGCTGTCGGAGACTTTTATCACGCCCTGCCTTAATGTTTTGCGCCAGCACGGTGCCGAAATAAAATATTATCATCGCCTGCGTTCGATGTTGTGGGAAGGCGACTGCGTGCGCGAACTCGATTTCAATAACAAGACCGTCGAACTGGCTCCCAATGACTGGGTCATTCTGGCTCTTCCTGCCTGGTTTATGCGCGAAATTCTGCCCGAAGTTCCGACGCCGACCGAATTCCGCTCCATCCTCAACGCGCATTTTCGCATCCCCACGCCGGTTATCGAAGACGGTTTCACGGGCGTTATCGGCGGTTATTCCGAATGGATTTTTGTTCGGAACGGTCTTGTTTCCGTCACTATCAGTTGCGCGGAACGCTTCAAAAACATTCCGACGCGCGACATGGCCAAGCTTGTGTGGGAGGAAGTCGCGACAGTATTGCATCTCGATCCTAAGCCCGTGCCATACCGTATCTTTTTAGAAAAATACGCGACGATCGCCGCTACGCCGGAGCAGGATTCCCTCCGTCCTCCTTTTTATACGGGTTGGAAAAACGTGGCTCTGGCGGGTGAATGGACCGCCACCGGCCTTCCTTCGACGATTGAAGGAGCCCTGCGCTCGGGCATGAAAGCCGCGCAAGTCGCAATGAGATGGAAATAAAAAAGCACTCAGGGAAGAAATTCTCCTCCTTGAATGCTGCGTTCTGTTTCTTATGCCAGCGGGCCCATGAAATCCGACTTGCCGTCTGACTTCGCTCGCTCTGCGCCTCGCCTGTCGCTTGCCGGGCTAACCGTGTTGTTACTAACGGGTTCTACAGTCCGGCGAGCGGCAGGCTTTACGCAACCGTTCGTGACCTAAGCAAGTCGCTTCAAGCGCTGGTTTGTATTAATGCGTCGTTTCGTCGTTGTTGGAAGCGCCGCGCGTGCGCTTGCCGACGTTTTGATAAGCGACGCGGGCATGATCGACGCAATAGGGCAATCCTTCGTGCGCAACGCATCCGCAGAAGCGGAAATCGGGAGAACGTGGATCCCCAACAGGCCAACGGCAATGGCGATCGCCTGCCTTGGTCATCGCAATACCCTCGCTACGCACCGCGCCCCCTATTCCCTCCAAAGAGCGGAAAATATCCCTTGCCGTCGGAAGAACACGCATCGAAGCTGTCGTGGAAGGCGCCGGTCCCATAGGCAAATGCCTGAGCATCCGCTTGCGGCTCGATTTGATCGCGACCATGCCGCCCGTGGCCATTTGCAGCCCCGTCCCCGGCGTTTCCGCAGATTTTTGAGCCGACAGCTTCAGGCGGTGCGCTTTGCCGATAACCGCGTTGCGGGTTAAACCCCCGATGTGTTCGGCAATTTCGCTGGCGCTATGATGCCCCCACATATCCTTAAGCATCTGAATTTTTTGCTCGGTCCATGTCATGTTTCTTACTCTCCTGACGGTTTGTTGGCGGGAAGAGCCTTGCCCAAAATCAATGTGATTCTTAAACAAGCCCCTGATGCTATAAATCGTTAACCACTAGATTTTGTAGTTTACAGGGAAGGTTCATACCACGGAGAGCGAATCGATTCTACTAAACACAGCATCTTGTGGATAAATTGTGAGTAGTAACTAGATATGGTTTTTTAACCCTATGAATCGTTTATCATTTATTAACCTATTCACAGGCAAAGCAAATTCGATTTTTGCTGAAAACAGGGAAAAAGGACAAATTTATCCACAACTTTTTAGGGTTTGCCCCAAGAGATGCTTTAGAAAGGGGTCGATAAATCGAAATGGTTTTTTTGATTCGCTGTGTGTTTTGAACAAATTATTTCTGATAAAAATTTCAGCATAAATATTTCGCCGACGAAGGCCCAAAACCACACTTACGTATGGTTTCGTTAAGCTGTTTGTTCATATTGCTTACTATGCTGACGCAGAATCGACTCCCTGTCAGTTCGCTCCAAATTCGACAAACGGTGAAAAATGAAGAACACATTACGGATATTCAAAAAGCTGGTTTTGCTGACTGGTTTTTGCGTGGCTCTTATTCTTTTTCTTCTCGCGTTCACCTTGATGCAGTTGCGAAAAACGATGATTGAAGATCGCAAGACCGCCATTCATCAGCTGATTGAAGTCTCGATAAGCACGCTTGATTATTATCACAAAGAGGAGATAACCGGCGAGCGCACAAAAGAAGCTGCCCAAGAGCGCGCAAAAATAGTTTTGAGAAGCATTCGTTTTGGGAAAGATGGTTATTTTTTCGCCCTTCATCCGAATGGGGTCATTGTTTTTCACGGAGTAACGCCAGCGCTCGAAGAAAAAAATCTGACAGATTTAAGAGATATCCATGAAAACTATTTCATTCGAAAAATCATTGATAAAGGGTTCGCCGGTGGTGGATATACCTCCTATATGTGGCCAGAACCGAACAAAACACAGCCGCTCCCCAAAATAGTCTATTCTGTTCTCTACAAGCCTTGGAATTGGGTAATCGCGAATGGTGATTACATCGACGATATCGACGATGCCTTTTGGCTGCAGGCTAAAGATTGGGGAAAATGGGTTACGTTTCCTATTCTGCTTTTGTTTTTAGCGACGTTTTATCTGGGACGAACGATCGCCAGGCCCATCGCCGAACTGGAAAAGGCCAAGACCGCTGCCGAAGAAGCCAATCGGGCAAAAACGGATTTTCTCTCCACAATGAGCCACGAAATCCGCACGCCGATGAATGCGATCATCGGCATGTCGCAATTGTTGCTCGATGCCGGGCTTACTCAGGAACAGCTTTCGTGGGGCCGGATTATTTACCAATCGGGAGAAAGTTTGCTGTCCCTTATCAACGATATTCTCGACTTTTCCAAAATCGGGGACGGAAAGCTCGCGCTTGAAGAGATCAATTTCGATCTATGCGCCGCCGTCGCCGACGTAACGGACGGCCTTTCGATCAAGGCTCACGAAAAGGGGCTGGAAGTTCTGGTAGATTTTACCGCGGACGTTCCGCCGTATATCGTCGGCGATCCCGGGCGATTTAAGCAAATCCTCTTCAATCTGGTCGGAAACGCCCTAAAATTCACTTCGAAAGGGCATGTGCTGATTCAACTGGATGTCGGATGCAACGAAGGAGAAAACGTTACGCTCAACGTCAGCGTTCAGGATACGGGCATCGGCATCCCCAAGGATAAAATCGATTACGTCTTCGAAAAATTCACGCAAGCCGAAAAATCCACGACGCGACGCTTTGGAGGAACGGGATTGGGATTGGCCATCGCCAAGCAGCTTGTCGCCCTGATGGGCGGCAAGATCAACGTCATCAGCGAAGAAGGATTGGGATCAAAGTTCTTTTGCGATCTTCACGTCAAGCGCGGCAAGTCCGAGCAGGAAATCAACACGATGCCTGACATCGTTCTTAAGGGCAGACGGGCCTTGGTTGTCGATGATTATGAAGCAAGCCGCATGCTTACCCAGAAATGCGTGGAAAAATATATGGAGATGCGTTGCGATACGGCAACGGCAACAAAAGAGGCCGAGCGAAAAATTATAGACGCGCTTCGAGAAAAAGACCCTTATGATTTTGTCATTCTCGATTACAAGCTTGGCGAGGAAAACGGTTTAATTTTCTGCGGGGAATTCACGCAAAAAAGCGATATTCAAACCATACCCTTGTTTGTCATGCTGACGGCTTACGGACGTTTCACGTCGCTGGAAAGCATGACTCAACACGGCGTTTCCGGATTTCTGGTTAAACCGTTTTTCCCCGCCCAATTGGAAGCCATATTCAGGCTTTTGTTGAACGGACGGCAAAATCACACGCCAATGCCCATCGTCACGCGCCACAATATCATCAAAATGATGTACTGCAGCCTCACGAATAAATCGCAAGACCTTATACAGTGCATCGCAGGCATGCGCACCCTTGTCGCCGAGGACATGCCAGTCAATCGCCTATTGATGACGAAGGTTTTGGACAAATTCGATTGCAGCGTCGATACGGCGTCGAACGGCGAAGAAGCTTTTCAAAAAGCGATAAAAAACGATTATGATATTATCTTTATGGATTGCCATATGCCGGAAGTGGATGGTTTCGAGGCGACGCGCAGAATCAGGGAAATCGAAGCACCTGCCGGAAAACACACTATTATTATCGCGTTGACGGCAGACGCTATGACGGGAGACAAGGAACGCTGTATAAAGGCAGGCATGGACGACCACATCGGCAAGCCCTTCAAGCAGGAGCAAATCGCCGAAATCATGAAAAAGTGGCGGCGTAATTAGAGCGGTATCGCTTTCGGCTTTGTCGCTTGCATCCACCAAACAATGATAAGCCGCGTGATCATGAGCGCCGAAAAGATCGACGTGATGATGCCGATGCTAAGAGTCACGGCAAAACCTTTGACCGGGCCCGAACCAAAAATAAAGAGCAAGATGGATGCGATGAGCGTCGTCATGTTCGCGTCCACAATCGCCGACAAAGCGTGGTTGTATCCGGCGTCGATCGAACCGACGACCGAACGGCCAAGGCGGATTTCCTCGCGGATGCGTTCGAACACCAGAACATTGGCGTCGAGCGCCGTCCCTATCGTCAGAACGATTCCCGCAATTCCCGGCAAAGTGAGCGTCGCCTGCAAAATCGACAGCACGGCAAAAATCAGCGCGATGTTGAACATCAAAGCGATGTCGGCGAAAATACCGAACAGGCCGTAGGCAAAGACGAAAAAAACAACGACGAGGGCAAGGCCGATAAGGCTTGCCGTAGCGCCCGCTTTGATCGAATCCGCGCCGAGACCCGGACCGACCGTTCGCTCTTCCAGAACCTTGATCGGCGCAGGCAACGCGCCCGCGCGCAAGAGCAAGGCGAGGTCTTGCGCCGATTGCGTCGTGAAATGGCCGGAGATGACGCCGCTACCACCCATAATCGCTTCGCGGATAACGGGCGCGCTGATGACTTTGTTATCGAGGACGATGGCGAACAGATGCCCGACATTGGTCCTTGTCGCTTCGCCGAAGCGACGGCCTCCGATAGAATCGAATTTAAAGCTGACGACGGGCATCCCATCCTGAAACGAGGGCTGGGCATCGACCAACGTATCGCCCGACACCATCACGCGCTTTTGAACGACGTAGTTGCGCGTATCCCCTTCCTCCGCGCTGGGTAAAATTTCCTCGCCCGGAGGCGCATGCACATCCTGCGGATTGGCTGTTTCGTCGACGAGGCGGAACGTCAGCTTCGCCGTCTGGCCCAGCAAATTCTTGATGCGTTCGGGATCATCGACACCCGGCAACTGCACCAGAATACGATTGTCTCCCTGGCGTTGAATGGAGGGTTCGCGCGTTCCGGTTTCGTCAATGCGGCGGCGGACGATTTCAATCGATTGATCCATCGCCGCGCGTTTGCGTTCGGCAATTTTGGCTTCGCTCATTCTGAGCGTAAATTCGCCACTCTGAACAGTTACATCCAAATCGCGATCCATGTCCTTCATCGCGTCTTTCGCCTGATCTTCTTGCTTCGCGTCCGTTAGCTTGAAATGGATCTCTCCCCCCGCAAGGCCGAGATCGGTATAACCGATCTTTGCGGCGCGCAACGATGCGCGCGCTTGATCGACAATCATCTGCATATGTTCATCGATCACGTTATCGACGGCGACTTCCAGCAAAAGATGCGAGCCTCCGCGAAGATCAAGCCCCAGATTGACGGTTTGGTTGGGAAAGAAGGACGGCGTATGTTCCTGAAGCCATGCAGCGCGATCGCGGCCTAGTAAATTGGGCGAGGAATACAAAATGCCGATCGCGCATACGACGGCGATAAGAATGATTTTCCAGCGTTCCAGATAGACCATTATTTTTTCTCGCCCTCTTTAGCGGAAACGGCATCTTGGGGTTTTTCTTCCAATGCGACCACATTATCGCGGTCGATTTTTATTTGCACGCCGTCCGCGATTTCAAGGATTAGAAATTTTTCTTCGACCTTGGCGATTTTGCCGTGAATGCCTCCCGATGTCACAACACGATCGCCGCGTTGCAGCGCTTTGATCATTTTCTCCTGATCGGCAAGCTTCTTCTGTTGCGGACGGATGACAAGAAAAAACCAAACGGCGAAAAGAGAAGCTATCAAAAGAGCCTGCGGAGAAAAGATATCCGCCAATCCCGAACCGGCACCTCCCTGCGAGGCGGCTTCGTCCTGCGCGAAGGCGGAGGAAATAAAAAAGCTTGTCAGATCGAACATAATTCCTCGCTAAAAAAAACTTTGGGCCTGGGCGACCCCACGACCGTTGCTATACAGGAAAGACCGACTCAGCAAAAGAAAAAACCAAAGGCCGGAGACAAGAAATTTTCGCTTCCCGGTCTCCGTCCTCTGATCGTCAATCTACCGTTCTTATTACTTGATTTCGATTTCGACGCGACGGTCTTCGCTCAGGCAGGAAATCATCGCGGCGCGCGGCATATCGACAGCGCAATTTGTCTTGGGCTCGGACTTTCCGAGCGAACGAACCTGAATCTTATCGGCCTTGATGCCCTTCGCAACCAAGAAGTCCCGAACGGCCTTCGCGCGATTAAGCGCCAGCTTTTCATTAAACGCCGCATTGCCTACGCGATCGGCAAAACCGACGACGGAAACGGTTTTCTCGCCAAGGGTGTGATGAAGCTTCTTCGCCAAATGGCTAAGCTGATGATGCGCTTGAGCCGTCAAGCCGCTCTTGGCAAAATCAAAATAAACGACGCGCTCGTCGGAAACTTTAGTCATGGCTTCCGCATCGCACCCCCCCATGCCATCCGTAAGAACGGCGATGCCATCCTTTGTCAACACAGGGGTTCCGTCAGCGGTGCGGAGAATTCCCGCATGGGCTGAACTGGACATCAGGGAGCCGAGAGTGATCACGGCTGCTAGGGCGACGGTTTTAGATGAAAAAGGGGTCATTTGCGTTCTCTCGTTTTTCTGTTAAAGGGGGGAGGAAGGAAGCTATCCACAACGCTTGAGATTATAGTCCCATCATGGAGTTGCATCAATCCCCAATCAATTTCTTTGACTTGTACCACCCGCATAAGATAGGATTTTCTCGTTAATTATGTATTAAAGCCACATCATCGCATGAATCCCCTCGCTCTCATCGGACGCACTTTTATTGATTTTCTATCGGTGGTAGGCCGCTTGGCGCGTTTTGCGATTCGCGGCGTCAGGCATTGTTTTTTACCGCCTTTTTACTTCCGCCAAACGTTGAAACAGTTCCTCGATATCGGCTATTACTCCCTGCCCGTCGTGGGGTTAACGACTCTGTTCACGGGGATGGTTTTGGCCTTGCAAAGCCATACCGGATTCTCCCGATTCGACGCCGAAAGCGCCATTCCGACCGTCGTCGTGCTTTCGATCACGCGCGAGCTGGGGCCGGTTATGGGCGGTCTTATGGTCGCCGGACGAATTGGCGCGTCCATCGCCGCCGAGCTGGGCACGATGCGCGTGACGGAGCAGATCGACGCGCTTTCAACTCTTTCGACGAATCCTTTCAAGTATCTGATCGCGCCGCGACTGATCGCGGGAACGCTCATGCTGCCCATTCTGGTTCTGATCGGCGATATTATCGGCGTCTTCGGCGGCTTTCTGGTTTGCGTTTACGATCTTCAATTCAACGCCGCTAACTACATCTCGCAAACGTGGCAATATCTTGAAAACCGCGACGTGACGTCCGGCTTGTGGAAAGCCGCCGTGTTCGGTTTTATCATCACGCTGATGGGCTGCTATCACGGCTTCAATTCCAAGGGCGGCGCGCAGGGCGTGGGCAAGGCCACAACGAACGCGGTCGTTTCCGCTTCTATTCTCATCCTTGTCACAAACTATCTGCTGACGGGATTGTTCTTTGCCGGAAAATAAAATGACTTCTGTCCCCAAAATCGAACTTTCCGGCCTTACGAAATCTTTCGACGACAAGCATGTCTTGCGCGGCATCGATCTATCCATCGGCAAGGGCGAATCCGTCGTTATCATCGGCGGTTCGGGCACCGGTAAATCGGTCACGCTTAAGTGCATTCTCGGACTTCTTGATGTTGACGGCGGGACGGTCAAGATCGACGGTCAGAACGTCACGAATTTAAGAGGTGGCGCTCTCGACGCTCATCAGGCGAAATTCGGCATGTTATTTCAGGGTTCGGCTTTGTTCGACTCCCTGCCCGTCTGGAGCAATGTCGCTTTCAAGCTCATACAGTCGCCCCATATCTCGGCCAAAGAAGCCAAGAAGCGCGCGATCGAGACGCTGGCTTCGGTGGGGCTTGCTCCCGACGTCGCGGATATTTACCCGGCCGAACTTTCCGGCGGCATGCAAAAACGCGTGGCGCTTGCGCGCGCAATCGCTTCGAGGCCCGAGATCATTTTTTTCGACGAGCCGACAACCGGCCTCGATCCCATCATGGCCGACATCATCAACGAATTGATCGTCAAATGCGTGCGCGAGGTCGGCGCGACCGCCGTTTCGATCACACATGACATGACGAGCGCGCGGAAAATTTCGGATCGTATCGCCATGCTTTACGACGGGCGCATCATCTGGCAAGGGCGCAAGGACGAAATCGACCATTCCGGCAATCCCTACGTCGAGCAATTCATCCACGGACGCGCCGAGGGGCCTATCAAGATGCAAGTCAGGAAGATGTAACCAACGTATCGCTGTTTTTGTATCGGAGGACGGCCGGTTCACGATGAACGATTCCTCGCTCGCGCAACTTGAAAAAAAAATCGCCGGACTTGAGCGGAAGCTCGATGCCTATGTGACAGCCCAGTCGTTAGCGCAGGTTTCGAGAATTTATCCCAAGACGAAAACGGTTATTTTTGTTTGCAACGCGTCTTTTTCCAATAACATCAAATATGCCTATCTCGCCTTTCATGAAGAACTGCGCGATAAAAACGTGAATTATGCCCTTTTCACGCAAGATTCCGCGCAGCAGAACTTGCTCAAAGCCGCAGGGCTTCCCTGCCTGACGCCCTCCGATCCGCGCTATCTGCCGACGATGCTGGGCGCAAAAGTCGCGGTTCTTGACGATAATTTTTATCCGGAGAACGCCGGAGGCGCTGTTCCTCACGCGCTTCTTCAGGGCGCGAAGTTCATCCAGTTGTGGCATGGAGTCCCTCTTAAGGAAATCGGCCTGCAAAGCCTTTCGCGCGTCGACGTGATGGCCGCCTGCGGACCTTTCGACACGCTTGTCGCGACCAACAAATCGTCGCGCGACGTTTGGGCGCAGCGTTTTTCGTTTCGGAAATTTGCGGCTCTTGGCTATCCGCGCAACGACGTTTTTTTCCGCGAGCTTACGAAAAACGATCTTCTCAACGTCGATTTGGAAACCTTGTCCGCCGCGCAGGCGGCGCAACGCGAAGGCAAGCCCGTTCTTATGTACGCGCCGACCTTCCGCGATCACGCCGGTCCGGGGTGGTTCGAGAAAGTCGATATAACGAAACTGGCCGATTTTTGCGCGGCGCGCGGCATCCTTTTTCTCGTCAACCTTCATCCCGGCGAACAAGACGCCGTCGTCAAATTACGCCAGATTTATCCCGCCCTGCGGTTCGTCGCGCCGCATACGGATATATATCCTATCGTCAAACATACCGACGCCATGTTGACGGATTATTCTTCTCTGGCGTTCGATTTTTTGCTCCTCGACCGGCCCGTTTTGTTTTACCGGCCCGACCATCAGGAATATGTCACAAGGGCGCGACCGCTTATCCCCGGGCGCGACCATTACACGCCGGGGCCCGTCGCCTCGACAATGGCGGAGCTGATTGCCGCAACCGAAGCTACCCTCACCATAGCGGGCCGCCAGGATTCCGATCCGTTTTGCAAAGCGCGAATTGCTTTACGCGATGAACTTTTCGACAATCGCGACGGCGAATCCGGAAAGCGGGTGTATGAGGAGATTATGAAAAGTCTCGAAGCGCCTTTATAAAAGAAAGCCTCCGCTTATTCGTCCGACAAACCTCTCTTCGTCATATCGCTCTCATAAACGCCTCGTATGAAACCTCACTCAAAAAATAGGTGGCGCGCGCCCCCTTCCCGCGTTTGATAAGCGCGAGACGGCAGCAGTGACTACCTTACCGGCTGTTTTTCGGTGTTTATCTCGCGTCTGCATGCCGATGCGAGCCCGAAAACAAACCGGTTGCACCTTTCTTAAGGGTGCGCGGCCAATATAATGCGCGTTAAATCGAAAGTCAAGGGAAAAATCACATATAGTGGGAAATATCTTATATTGCGCTTGTTTCCGAGGCGATTCATTTGCAATGAAGTCTATATGGATAGTCGCAGCTGCGGCAAATGCGGCTCTGAATAGCTAAAACAACCCCGTGATTTTTCCGTCCGGCGTCACGGCGATGTTGTTCGCGGCGGGAACTTTTGGAAGGCCGGGCATCGTCAGAATATCGCCGCAGAGCGCGACGACGAATTCGGCTCCCGCCGAGATGCGCACGTTGCGGACGGGAATAATGTGTCCTGTCGGCGCGCCTTTGACCGCGGGATCGGTCGTAAAGCTGTATTGCGTTTTGGCGATGCAGACGGGCATATTTCCGAATCCGTCTTTTTCGAATTCCTTGAGCTTTTTCTCCGCGTCGGCGTCGATGGCGATGTCGGCGGCTCCGTATATTTCGCGCGCGACGGTGCGGATTTTTTCAGGTAAAGGCATTTCGTCGGGATAAAGCGGCTTGAAGCGGGACGGCTTCGTTTCGATCGTGCGCACGACTTCGTTGGCGAGATCGACGGCCCCCGCGCCGCCCGAGCCCCAATGATCGGCCAAAACGCAGGGAACGCCGTGTTTTCCGACCAGACGATTCAACAAATCCATCTCGGCTTGGGTATCGGTGCTGAAGCGGTTGATGGAAACGACGACCGGAACGCCGAATTTTTTGACGTTTTCGATATGGCGGTCGAGATTGGAGAAGCCTTTTTCCAAAGCCGCAAGATTTTCGGCCTTCAAATCCTCCTTGGCGACTCCGCCATGCATTTTCAAAGCGCGGATCGTCGCGACGATGACGGTGCAATCGGGTTTCAATCCCGCCTTGCGGCATTTGATGTCGAAAAATTTCTCCGCGCCCAGATCGGCGCCGAATCCCGCTTCCGTCACGACATAATCGGCAAGCTTAAGCCCTGCCTTGGTGGCGATGACGGAATTGCATCCGTGCGCGATGTTGGCGAACGGCCCTCCATGAACGATTGCGGGATTATTTTCCAGCGTTTGCACCAAATTCGGCTGTATCGCGTCTATGAGCAACGCCGTCATCGAGCCCACGGCGTTAAGTTCGCTGGCGCGGACATAGCGGCGGTCTCTTGTCTGGCCGACGATGATGTTGCCCAATCTGCGCTGCAAATCGGCAAGGTCTCTCGCAAGGCAGAAAATCGCCATGACTTCGGATGCGACCGTGATGTCGAAGCCGTCCTCGCGCGGATAGCCGTTGCCCGCGCCTCCGAGCGACTGAACGATGCAGCGCAGGGCGCGGTCGTTCATGTCGAGCGCGCGGCGCAACGCGATGCGGCGCACGTCGAGGCCGAGCGTATTGCCCCAATAGACATGATTATCGACAAGCGCCGCCAGCAGATTGTTGGCCGTCCCTATGGCGTGGAAATCGCCGGTAAAATGCAGGTTAATGTCCTCCATCGGCGCGACTTGGGCATAGCCTCCGCCCGTCGCTCCGCCTTTCTGCCCGAAGCAAGGACCCAAAGAGGGTTCGCGCAGGCAATTCAGGGATTTTTTGCCGATGAGATTCAAGGCGTCATTCAGGCCGATCGCCGTGGTCGTCTTGCCTTCGCCAGCCGGAGTCGGACTGATGGCGGTAACCAAAATCAATTTTCCATCCGGGCGGTTTTTTAGGGAGGAAATATAGTTGAGAGAAATTTTCGCTTTGGTATGCCCATAGGGAGATACGTGCTCGGATAGAATGCCCAAGCGGTCGCGGGCGATATCGACAATCGGTTTGAGAGAAGCGGCTTGCGAAATTTCAATATCCGTTTTTGGCGCAGCGTGCTGATTATTTTTGCCTTTTGCCGTGTGGTTTAAAGATTCTTTTTTCTGCGTATTCATGCGCGAACTCCATAATGAGAGGGAGACTCACTTGGTAATATGCCAACAATAGGAAGGTCAAGGGGCTGAGGGTATTTTGGCTTAAAAAATACCCGATTTAAGTTGCTTTTTTGGCGATTCCATACCCAATATTCGGCGCTTTCCCGGTTCACCGAGGTTTCCCGTGATCATTGATCTGTATCTTGGCGGTTTGGTCGCGTTGGCGCTCGGAATTTATCTGGGCTATGCCCTGTTTCACCCCGAAGAGTTTTAGGCGGAGCATTTCATGATCGGCAACTCGTTGGCGCAGTTTACCGTTTTTGCCCTCGTGACGCTGTCACTTGCCGTTCCTTGCGCTTTGTATCTGGCGCGTTTGTTTAACGAGGGACGGACGGAATCCGGTATTGTCCTTGCCCCTATCGAGCGCCTGATCGGAAACATCATCGGGTCGCAAGCCTCCCAACAGCAAAATTGGAGAGGTTATTTGTTTTCCGTCTTGTTTTTCAACGCGCTTGGCGGCTTGTTTTTGTATGCGATTTTACGGCTGCAAGGCCATTTGCCGTGGAATCCGCAGCACTTCGGCGGATTGCAGCCCGACTTGGCTTTCAATGTCGCCGTTTCGTTTATGACCAATACCAACTGGCAATCCTACGGCGGCGAAACGACGCTAAGCTATTTCAGCCAAATGGCCGGATTGACGGTGCAGAATTATCTTTCTGCGGCAACGGGCCTCGCGATCTCCTTTGCCGTCGTGCGCGGATTTGTCCGGAAAGAAAATCCGAATCTCGGAAATTTTTACGTCGATGTCGCGCGCGTGACTCTTTACGTGTTGCTGCCCTTGGCTTTGATTTTTGCCATATTCCTTATCTGGCAGGGCGTGCCTCAGAATCTGATGTCCTCGGTTCAGGCGACGACTTTGGAGGGCGCTCAACAAACCATCGCGCAAGGGCCCGTCGCCAGCCAGATCGCGATCAAGATGCTCGGGTCGAATGGAGGAGGATTTTTTAACGCCAACGCCACGCATCCCTATGAAAACCCGACGCCGCTTAGCGACTTCATGCAAATGGTTTCCATTCTTTTGCTTCCCATTGCGCTTGTTCTCGCTTTCGGACGGATGGTGGGAGACAAACGGCAAAGCTGGTCTCTTTTCGCCAGCATGACGATTTTGTTCCTGATCATGCTGGCGCTGTGCCTGCATTTTGAGGCAACGGCGCACCCTGCGTTAGCGGCGTTGAACGTCGATCAACATATCAGCAGCATTAATCCCGGCGGAAATATGGAAGGGAAGGAAACCCGTTTCGGCATTTTCGATTCCGTCTTATGGACGGTTTCGACGACGGCGACGTCGAACGGTTCGGTCAATTCGATGATCGACAGTTATATGCCTTTGGGCGGACTGATAGCCCTCTTCAACCTGTTAATCGGCGAGGTGATTTATGGCGGGGTCGGTTGCGGGCTTTACGGCATTTTGATTTATGTGCTGATTACGGTCTTTATCGCGGGGCTTATGGTCGGGCGCACGCCGGAATATCTCGGGAAAAAGATCGAAGCGCATGAAATGAAGCTCGCCATTATTGCGATGTTTCTTTATCCGCTTTGCGTGCTTGGTTTCGGCGTCATCAGTTTGCTGACTCCCGCCGGAGCGAAATCGATCACGGCTTTGGGCCCTCACGGATTGACGCAAACGATCTATGCCTATGCGTCTGCCGCCGCCAATAACGGCTCGGCTTTCGGGGGCTTTAACGCCGATACCCTGTTTCAAAATATCGGGCTTGGCATCGTTATGCTGATCGGTCGGTTTGGCGTCATTATTCCTGTTTTGGCCATCGCGGGCTCTTTGGCGGCCAAGAAAACGGTTCCCGCTTCCAGCGGCACTTTCCCCACGCACGGAGGAATGTTCGTCGTTCTTTTGATAGGCGTTATTGTTCTGTTCGGCGGGTTGACTTATTTTCCCGCGCTGGCGCTCGGCCCCGTGGCTGAACATCTCTCTCTTTTCGCGCATTAGGCTTGCATCATGTCTAAAAAACCTAAACGCTCATCCCTCTTCGACCCCTCTCTTTTGCGCACTGCTATCGAAGGGGCTTTCTTCAAGCTTAAGCCGACGGCGCTGGCGCGAAATCCCATCATGTTTACGGTCGGCGTTGCCAGCCTGTTTTCCACTTTGCTGACCTTGCGCGACGCTATAGCGGGAGAACCTTTCATCGTCAGTTTGCAAATTTCCTTGTGGCTATGGTTTACCGTTTTATTCGGAAATTTCGCCGAAGCCGTCGCCGAAGGGCGCGGCAAGGCTCAGGCCGATAGTTTGCGGAAAACCAAAACGGAGACTTTGGCCAAAAAAATCGCCAACGTCGATGCGACGGTCTATAAGACCGTTCATGCTTCTGAATTGCGGCGAGGCGACTTGATCGTGGCGGAGGCAGGCGATGTGATTCCCGGCGACGGCGACGTCGTCAAAGGCATCGCGACCGTCGATGAATCCTCGATTACGGGGGAATCCGCGCCTGTGATAAGGGAATCAGGCGGCGATCGTTCCGCCGTGACGGGCGGCACGCGCATCATTTCCGACCGCATCGTCGTGGAAATCGGCGCCAACCCGGGCGAATCCTTTCTGGACCGCATGATCGGCCTCGTCGAAGGAGCCAAGCGACAGAAGACGCCCAATGAAATCGCATTGACCATTCTTTTGATAGGGCTGACGCTGATTTTCCTGATCGTCTGCGTGACGCTTCAAGGCTTCGCCGCGTATAGCGGAACGCTCATTCCCGCCATTTATCTGATCGCATTGCTGATTACGCTGATCCCGACGACGATCGGCGGTCTTTTGTCGGCGATCGGGATTGCGGGAATGGACCGCTTGGTCATGTTCAACGTCATCGCAAAATCGGGCCGCGCCGTCGAAGCCGCCGGGGATATCGATACCCTGCTGCTCGATAAAACGGGCACGATTACAATGGGCAATCGCATGGCCAGCGATTTTATTCCAACGTCCGGCGCAAGTAAAATCGAACTGGCCGAAGCTGCCTTTCTTTCGTCGTTGGCGGACGATACGCCGGAAGGAAAATCCATCGTTCGTCTGGCCGAAGATAAATATGGCATGAATGCGGAGAAACAGCTCCCGAACATGCGCTTTGTTCCGTTCAGCGCTCATACGCGCATGAGCGGCATCGATACCGACTCTGTTTCCATACGAAAAGGAGCGCCGGATTCCATTCTGGCGCTTTGCGAAAAAAGCAGAAGTTCCGAAATCATAGACGCCGTCGAACGCGTCGCCAAAACGGGCGGGACGCCCCTGCTCGTCGCCAAGGATAAAAGAATTCTCGGCGTCATACATCTGAAAGACATCATTAAGCCCGGCATCCATGAACGCTTTATGACCTTGCGCCGCATGGGAATCCGCACGGTTATGATTACGGGCGACAATCCGATTACGTCCGCGGCGATCGCGGCGGAAGCGGGCGTCGATGATTTTCTGGCGGAAGCTTCTCCCGAAAAAAAACTCGAACTTATTAGAAACGAGCAAGCATCGGGGAAGCTTGTCGCCATGTGCGGCGACGGGTCGAACGATGCCCCCGCCCTTGCGCAAGCCGATGTCGGCGTGGCGATGAATACCGGCACGATGGCCGCGCGCGAAGCGGGCAATATGATCGATCTGGACAGCGACCCGACGAAATTGATCGAGATCGTGATGATCGGCAAGCAACTTTTGATGAGCCGCGGCGCTTTGACGACGTTTTCGATCGCCAACGATGTCGCCAAATATTTCGCGATTATTCCGGCTTTGTTCATCAGCATTTTTCCCGGCATGAGATGTCTGAACATCATGCGGCTTGGAAGCCCGGAAAGCGCGATTTTGTCGGCGATTATTTTCAACGCGTTGATTTTAATCGCGCTTGTGCCTTTGGCTTTGCGCGGCGTGAAATTTTCTCCGGCTCCCGCCAGCGTCGTTTTGCGGCGGAATTTACTGATTTACGGCGCAGGAGGAATTGTCGTACCGTTTGCGGGGATTAAGGCTATTGACGTCATCGTCAGCGCGTTCATGGGTGTCTAACATGTTTCGGGAACTTCGTTCCAGCCTCGGCCTTCTTATTTTCTTCGCGCTTTTATGCGGCGTTGGATACCCGTTATTCATGACCGGCATGGGGCAAATTTTATTTCCCCATCAGGCCAACGGGAGCCTTGTCAAATCAAGCGACGCCATCATCGGTTCGGAATTGATCGGGCAGAATTTCACGTCGGATAAATACTTCCATCCGCGGCCTTCCGCCGCAGGCAACGGTTATGACGCGGGAAATTCATCGGGAAGCAATCTGGCTCCCTCCTCGGCGGATTTGATTCAGACGATCACCTCGCGCGTTGCGGATTTGCGGAAAGCGGGCGATACCCGTCCTATTCCCGTCGATCTCGTGACGGCATCGGGTAGCGGGCTCGATCCCGATATTTCCGTCGCATCGGCGGAGTTTCAGGCCGCGCGCGTCGCCGAGGCGAGGCGTTTGCCTTTGCCGCAGGTTGAAAAGCTGATATCTTCATTCACGACCTCTCGCGCTTTCGGCATCTTCGGCGAAAGCCGAGTCAATGTGCTCGCGATCAATCAAGCGCTTGATAAATTGGGTTCTGTCCCCGATACGCCTCACGCATCCCCATGACCGACGAAGAAAAACGCCCCTCTCCCGAAGCGTTGCTCAAAGAAGCCAAGAGCGAACGCATCGGTAAGCTGAAAATTTTTTTGGGAGCTGCTCCGGGCGTTGGCAAGACCTATGCGATGCTTAACGCGGCAAAGTCTCGCCTGAGCGAAGGCATCGACATCGTTATCGGCGTTGTCGAAACGCATCAGCGCAGCGAAACGCAGGCTTTGGCCGAAGGATTTAAAACCGTGCCGCGGCAGAAACTCGATTACCGCGGTTTGACTTTCGAGGAGATGGACCTCGACGCTATTCTTAAACTCAAGCCGAAGCTCGTATTAATCGATGAATTGGCCCACACCAACATTCCGGGCGCAAGGCATCCCAAACGCTATCAGGACGTGCAGGAAATTCTTGAGGCCGGAATCGACGTCTATTCGACATTGAACGTCCAACACATCGAAAGCCTGAACGACATCGTGACCCGCATCACCGGCGTGAAAGTGCGCGAAACGATTCCCGATAGCATTGTGCAGCTGGCCAACGCCATAGAATTGATCGACCTGCCCCCCGACGAGCTGTTGCAGCGGTTAAAAGAGGGCAAGGTTTATATTCCCGAACAGGCGCGTCTGGCCGTTCATCGCTTTTTTACGCCGGGGAATCTGACCGCCCTGCGCGAACTGGCTTTGCGGCAGGCTGCCGAACGCGTCGACGACCAGATGACGAATTTGATGCGCCGCCACGCTATTTCAGGGCCGTGGCCGACCAGCAACCGCGTGATGGTTTGCATTTCGGACGACAGTCAGGCCGCCCTTCTGGTGCGCGCGGCGCGACGCAGCGCCGAAAGGCGGCAAGCGTCATGGCTTGTTCTTTATATCGAAACAAGCCTTCACAGCCGGTTATCGGAAAAGGCGCGCAACGATATTTCCCAGGCCATGGCGCTCGGGGAAAGCATGGGCGCTGAGACGATGACCGTGACGAGCGAAGACGTCGCCGCCGAAATTTTGCGCATCGCCCGCGAACGCAACGTCAACACGATCGTTATCGGAAAATCCCGACGTTCGATTTGGTCGCGTCTTACGCGGCCTTCGGTTTCGGCCGCAGTCATTAAAAACGGCCAAGGATTCGATATTCTTCTCGTCAACGATATGGAAGCCTTGGCGCGAAGCGGCGACTTACAGAAATTTTCCAGCGCCTCCGAAGCTCGGCTTTGGAAATTCAGTTGGCCCGCCATCGGAAAAACGACGTTTGTTGTCGGGCTTGCCTGCCTCGTGGCGTCGCTGATGAGCTCTTTCATCGCACCGGCGTTGCTGCCTTTCTTTTTTATTGTCGCCGTTCTTTTGGTCGCTTTGGATGTCGATCTTATCGCGTCTCTTCTCGCGACTTTCCTGTCGGGCGTTGCTTTGGACTTTTTGATGACGGCGCCGGGATATTCCCTTGTTCCCCAGCGCGAAGAAGACGTTCTTTCGCTGTTTTTCTTTCTTGCAATCGGCGTGGCGACGAGCTTCCTCGCCGACCGCATACACCTTCAGATCAATATCACGCGCCGCCATGCGGAACGCACGCAATCCCTGTACGATTTCACGAAAAGCATCGCGGCGGCCGCGACGATTGACGATGTCGCTCAGGCGACCGTACGGCGCGTCGCGATAACCTTGGGCGCCGATGTCGCCGTTTTGTTGCCTCACAACGAAAAGTTGGACATCGTGGCGGCCGTTCCAGCCGACCTTAAGCTCGATACGGCTTCGAGCGCGGCGATGGATTGGGTTTTGCGGCATCGCAAACCGGCGGGATTCCGCTCGGACACGTTGCCGGGAACCCCTTTTTACGGATTGCCCTTGCAATCCGGAGCTTCCATGCTTGGAGTCATCGCCGTAAGGGTTAAAGACGGGAGCGCGTTGACCTCCGTTCAAAACAATTTTCTTTTGAGCCTTACCTATCAGGCGGCATCGGCTATTGAACGCGCCAAATTGGTGACGGACGTCGCGCAGGCGCGGCTGCAGACGGAAATGGAAAAACTCCGCACGAGCCTTCTTTCCTCGGTCAGCCGCGATTTGCGTTCGCCTTTGGACAGCATCATTCTCACCTCTAGAAATTTAAGCAACGATTGGGACGAAATCCCTTCCGATAAGCGCTTTTCCCTCGTCTCCCATATTGAGGAGGAATCGGATCGTCTCGACCGCTTTATCGAGAATTTTCTGGATATGACCGAACTTGTAACCGGAAACATGCGTTACAACCGAACTCTTATGGATGTGCATGACGTTATCGAGATGGCAATGGCGCGCCTTATTCGTCGCCTTAAAGAACGCGAGATCGTTTTCGATTGCCCGGAAGATCTGCCTCTTATCGAGGCCGATGCGAACACTTTGCGCCGCGTTTTCGTTAATGTGATTGAAAACGCCTGTTTATATTCCCTGCCCGATCAGCCGATCAAGATTGTCGCGCGGCATGAAGGGGATTCTATTAAAGTTGTCATCAGCGATCGAGGAGTCGGCATTCCGGAAAGCGAACGCATGCGCGTGTTCGACATGTTTTACAGGATTAAGAAGGACAGCGCGGCGATAGGGCCTATCGCGGGCGCAGGTCTTGGTCTTTCGATTTGCCGCGGCTTTGTCGAGGCGCACCAAGGCCACATCAGCGCGCAATCTGGCGAGAATGGCGAGGGAACCAGCATTATTATCACCCTGCCGATCCGATCCGTGACGGCGTAAGGCAGATTGGTGCTGCATTTTCCGGATACTTCTATTCTTACTTCACTTTCCGGATAAAATGCGGATAAAGTCGGTCTTTAGCCTAAACTTCAACCCCTGACCCGTCTTCCTTATTTATGCACAGCCAACATCACCACGTTATCGCGAACATTCTGCACCTGCTGGCCGGTGGCGGATTGGGTTTGGTTTCGGCCAGTCTCGCCTTGTCTTTCGGTTCGCGTTCCGCCGACCGGATGCCCGGCGAAAGCCGCAAGCCGCAATGCATCTATTGCGCGCGGCCATCCACCTGGCAGGAAGCTTCTCCCCTCGTCGGTTGGCTTTTGAGGCCGGATACGCTGTCTTTCCCTTGCCCGTGCGGCCTTCGAACCGGCATGTGGCAACAACCGGCTTGCGAGATTGCCGGATTTATTCTCGGCCTTATTGCCATGTATTTTCAGGATTGGTCTTGGGCCGCCTTGCCTTTATGCATCGGCGTCGGACTTTTGCCCGCGATTGCGCTCGTCGATTTCTATTATGGCATCATTCCCGACGGGCTTAACCTTCTTCTGGGCATATGCGGCTTTTTATTCGTGTTGGCGCGCGGCGAAGATGTTTTTTTAGGAATGATCGTCGCGTCCGTTTTACTTTGCCTCGGTTTATTTTTCGCGCTTGTGTACAGCAGGTTGCGCGGAAAAGAAATGCTTGGGCTGGGCGACGTTAAATTTTTTGCCGCATCCGGGTTCTGGCTGCATCCGCACACGGCGCCGACGTTTTTGGCTTTAAGCGGTTTATTCGGCCTTTTGTTCACGTTGATCTGGCGGCGCGTCAGCAACGAAAAAGAATTTCCATTTGCCCCCGCCCTTTGCCTGTCCTTGTTCTTATGCGTTATCTATCGTCTCGTGTGGATTCCATGAATTTCGCAAAGGCTCTTTTCACGGTTAGCGGATTGACTGTTATAAGCCGCGTGGGCGGATTTATCCGCGACTCTCTGACGGCCATTTTCTTGGGCGCGGGGCCCGTCGCCGACGCTTTCTTTGTCGCGCAGCGGCTGCCTAATTTATTCCGGAGCCTTTTTGCCGAGGGCGCTTTTTCGGCGGCTTTTGTGCCCCTTTATACGACCGAACAGGAACGCCACGGCGAGGAAGCCGCGCAACACTTCGCCGGGCAGGCGCTGATGCTTCTGCTCGCGGCTTTGATTCCGTTCTCCGTTCTCGTGATGATGTTCATGCCGCAGGTGATGCTCATCCTTGCGCCCGGATTCGAACGCGATACGGAAAAATACAACCTCGCGGTCAATTTCAGCACGATCACTTTTCCCTATCTCGCGCTAATTTCCATCACCGCCCTGCAAACGGGCGTTTTAAACGCGCGGGGAAGGTTCGGCCCCGGTGCTGCGGCGCCTATCGCCTTTAACATTGTCTTGATCGTTGGCTTGTTCGCGGCGAAATTTTTCGGCTGGCATGTAGGCTATACGCTCGCGTGGTCGGTGACGATTTCGGGCGTCGTACAATGCGCGTGGCTTGCGATAAGTTGTTACCGCGCGCGCGCGTCGATACCTTTGCTTCGCCCGCAGTTGGGCGAGGCAAGCCATAAATTGTTCCGCCGCATAGGGCCCGGGGCTATCGGCGCTGGCGCGGCGCAGATTAATTTGTTGATTTCGACCATTCTTGCCTCGACGTTGCCGACGGGCGCGGTGTCTTATTTGTTTTATGCGGACAGGTTAAATCAGCTACCCTTGGGCATCGTCGGGATTGCGGTTGCGACGACGTTGTTGCCCCTGCTCTCAAGGCATATCGAAGCCGGAGCCGAGGATAAAGTCCGGCATTACAACAGCCGCGCGATCGAGTTTTGCCTTTTGCTCGGGTTGCCCGCGACGATCGGGCTTATTATCCTCGCGCAGCCGATTATCCAGACGTTGTTCCAACACGGCAGGTTTACGCACGAAGACACTCTTGCGACTTGTCAGGCTTTGCAGGCTTATGCGTTGGGCATTCCGGGATTTTTGTTGGTCAAGGTTTTCGCGGCGGGATTTTTCGCGCGGCACGATACCAAAACGCCCGTCAAAATCGCGGTTATCGGGATGATCGTTAATGTTTTTTGTTCTGTTTTACTTTTGGGATTGTTGCAGCATATGGGGATTGCGCTGGCAAATAGCATCGCCGTGAGCGTCAACGCCGCGCTGCTCTACCGCCAGTTACGCCGCAAAAATGCGCCGATAGGCGACGGGAAATTGCCCGGAAGGATAAAAAAAATATCCCTGAGCGCGGCGGTTATGGCTTTGGCGACGTATCTTTTGACGGCGTTTGGATGGAATGCGATTGCGTTTTCCGGCATTGTGCAGGAAATTTTTTGTTTGGGCGCATTGATCGCGGCCTCCGGCGCGGCTTATGCCGCCGCGCTGCACATGACGGGGGCGATGAGATTGGAGGATGTGAAAGAGGTTTTGGGAAGAGGATGAGCCCCTTCTTATTCGGCAAAGCTATTGTGGGTCCCGCATGTGCGCTAGGGCTCCTTGAAAACAGGGAGATTTATTCTCGGCTTTCATGCGATTAAATTGCCTATCAAACAATCTTTCATGTTCGGAGAATTTCGCCAGTATGACATTTAATTTAGCCTGATCGTTCATTACCTTCATAACAGCCAAGGAGAACAAAATAACAAGCGCACCGCCTCCGATGATGATGGGAGATTTCTCCTTCACCCCGATCGCCACAAGAAGCCCCCCAAAGACAATCGCCGAAAGTTGGCTGAAGAAAAGCGGCGTTTGCATTATGCCTTTTTCCATCTGCAGGCGGTTATATTCGGAATCCAGCACGCCTTTTAGTTCGTCGTTCAACCTCTGGATTCTTTCTTGTTGGCACTTAAGAAGAAATTTATCCGTTTTTGATAATGGCCCTTCTTCCAGAAGTTTTATACATACGCTCACGTGCGCATTCATGCACGCCAAGCCCGCTTCCGATCTAAATTCCAGAATCTTCCCGACACCAACTTTTCTTTTAAGGCCTTCCGCAATCTTTTTGGACAAAAGAGCCAAGGCTTTTTCCTGCACGATCAGATTAAAATAAATGTCGTCAGGTGAATTTGCAGCCGATTCATCGGCGGTTTTTGAAGGCATCATTTGCCATTGTCCCTAAAATAATTCAGAAATTATAGCCGCAGATTACCCTTTGATCCCCCAAAAGCCAAGCATTGTTTTTGTTTTCTTTTATAATTCAATAAGTTGTTGTTTGTCTTTTCGGTGCGTTTATCCTATTTTGTCCTGATGCCGCTTTCGCGGAGACGACGCTCGTTTAATCAGGGAATTTTAATATGACCGAACAAGACGCTTCAGAAAATCTTTCCTACGACACGTTTCTCGCCTCGCTTCAACGGAGCAAGGAATTGGAAGCGGATATTCAGAAAAATCCCAAGCGTCACCGCGTGATGACCGGGGACAGGCCGACCGGCGATTTGCATATAGGGCATTTGTTCGGCTCGCTGCTCAACCGCGTGCGGCTTTCGAAGATGGGCGTCGAGTGTTTTATCCTTATCGCCGATTATCAGGTTCTGACCGATCACGACGTGTTCGACAAAATTTCCGAATGCACCGTCAATCTGGCGACCGATTATATCGCGGCGGGGCTAGACCCCGATTGTGGCAATGTCTTTATCTATCCGCACAGCGCCGTGCCGGAACTCAATCAGCTTCTTCTGCCGTTTTTGAATCTCGTCAGCATCGCCGAGCTGGAGCGCAACCCGACCGTCAAGGAAGAAATCGAAGCCGCGAAAATGACGCGGTTAAACGCGGGAATGTTCACCTATCCCGTGCATCAGGCCGCCGATATTTTGTTCTGCAAGGCGACAGCCGTTCCCGTCGGGAAAGACCAGCTTCCGCATATCGAACTGACGCGCATGATCGCGCGGCGATTTAACGCGAAGTACGGCAAAAACAAACAGATATTCCCCGAACCGCAGGGTTTGTTGAGTCAGGCGCCAACGATTTTAGGTCTCGACGGCGGCAAGAAAATGAGCAAGAGCCGCAACAATTCGATTCCGTTGAAGGCCACCGAGGACGAAACAGCCAAGATTATCAAAACGGCGACGACGGATTCGGAACGCCTTATCACCTATGAACCCGAACGCAGGCCGCAGGTCGCCAATTTGCTGGAGATCGCGAGTTACGCGAGCGGCGTAGCGCCGGAAAAAATTGCCGCAGAAATCGGCGACGGCGGCGCGGGAAAATTAAAGGCGTATTTAACCGAAAGCTTGAACGCGTTCCTGCGGCCTTTGCGCGCGCGGCGCGCGGAGTTGGTTAAGGATGTGGGGTATGTGCGCCGCTCTATCGACAAAGGCATCGAAAAAGCCCGCGAGGTCGGGGCTGAGACTTTGAAAGAAGTCCGCGAAGCGATGAATATGTATAGGTAGAAAACAAGGAGGTCTTATTATGCAAAATCCCGTTATAACCCTTTTCGAAAAGGTAAAATGGGCGCTGACTCCCCCACAAGAAAAAGTTGCCATTTTCGTAAAGAAGGCTGAGGAATCAGAATCGAGAGGGGAATATTACAACGCGTTAGTTAATTACAGACTCGCCAGGAAATTCGCAACTTCTAATGAAGCCGATTTCAATCTCGGAGTGTCTTGTGTGCGTTATGCTGCCCAAGCAGGCGTTCAATTTATTCCTTGCAAGACGATATAATTTTTCTTATGACGGCGCAAGGCGAGTGTTCTATACTTGTTCCTATGCCTCGTCCTGCATCTACTCTCTTCGATAATGCCGCTGTCAGGCCTTTGCCCGACAGGCTGCGGCCTCGCGCATTAAGCGAAGTCGTTGGGCAGGATCATTTGCTGAAACCGGATGCTCCTATCGGCAGAATGGTCGCGGCAAAACGGTTGGCTTCGATGATTTTGTGGGGGCCTCCCGGGTGCGGAAAAACTACTATCGCGCGTTTGCTGGCAGACGCCACGGGATTGTATTTTGAGCCTGTCTCCGCCACGGCTTCCGGCGTCGCGGAATTGCGCAAGATATTCGAAGCGGCGGGAAACAGGCGCGCGACGGGGCAAGGCACTTTGCTGTTCGTCGATGAGGTTCATCGCTTCAATCGGGCGCAGCAGGACGTGCTTTTGCCTTATGTCGAGGACGGCACCGTGACTTTGGTGGGTGCGACGACGGAAAATCCGTCGTTCGAACTGAACGGCGCTTTGCTGTCGCGCTGCCAGGTTTTTGTCTTGAACCGGCTCGACGACGACGCTTTGGAACTGATGCTGAAGCGAGCCGAAAAAGACGCCAAGCGCTCCCTCCCCTTGACCCAAGAGGCGCGCGTAGCTTTGAAAGCTATGGCGGACGGCGACGGACGCTATTTGCTTGTGATGGCCGAGGAAATTTTCTCTCTGCCGAAAGACCGCGCGCTCAATGCGACACAATTGGCTACATTCGTGCAAAGGCGGCGGCCTTTGTACGACAAGGCGCAGGAGAGCCATTATAATCTCATCAGCGCGTTGCATAAATCGTTGCGCGGCTCGGACTGCGATGCGGCTTTGTATTGGTTCGCGCGGATGCTGGCGGGCGGCGAAGACCCTCGGTATATCGCGCGGCGGTTAACGCGGTTTGCAAGCGAGGATGTGGGATTGGCCGATCCGCAGGCCCTACCCCTCGCGCTGGCAGCGTGGGAGGCTTACGAAAGGATGGGCAGCCCCGAAGGCGAGTTGGCTTTGGCGGAATTGGTGATTTACTTGGCGACCGCGCCGAAATCGAACGCGGCGTATGTCGCGATGGGCGCGGCAACGCGGGCGGCGAATGAATATGGCTCTTTGATGCCGCCCAAGCATATTCTGAACGCCCCGACGAAATTGATGCAGGAAATCGGTTACGGCGAGGGCTATGAGTACGATCACGACACGGAAGAAGGATTTTCCGGCCAGAACTATTTTCCCGACGACATGAAACGGCAGGAATTTTATCGCCCCGTCGAACGCGGGTTCGAGCGCGAGGTCAAAAAACGGCTGGATTACTGGGCGGAGTTGAGGAGGAAGAAGCAATGAGGACTTCCTTGCCATTATCCCGTCTTTTAGACTAAAACCGCATATTCGGTTAATGAGAAAGAAACAAATCGGATTCCGCATCTTCGCGCCCGGCGATCTGCCTCGCGCTTTGTGCGGAATGACGAGTTTAACAATACGGAAAAATCTATGCCCGCGTATCAATATATCTATGTGATGAAGTCGCTTTCCAAGGCTTGGCCCGGAGGGAAGAAGGTTTTGGACGACGTTTGGTTGTCGTTTTATCCCGACGCCAAGATCGGTGTCCTTGGGCCGAACGGCGCGGGAAAATCGACGCTGCTCAAAATTATGGCTGGCCTCGATACCGATTTTTCTGGCGAGGCTTGGGTTGCCGAAGGCGCGACAGTCGGTTATTTACCGCAAGAGCCGCAGCTCGACCCCAAATTAACGGTCATGGAAAACGTGATTTCGGGATTGGGCGAAAAGAAGGCGCTGCTCGACAAATTTGAAGAAGTCAGCAATAAATTGGGCGAAGTATCGGCCCCCGACGAGATGCAAAAGCTGATCGACGAGCAAGCCGCGTTACAAGAGAAAATCGAAGCCGGAAATTTATGGGATTTGAACCGCTCGATCGAAATCGCGCTCGACGCCCTTAGGTGTCCTGCCCCCGACGCCGACGTGACGAAGCTTTCGGGCGGCGAACGCCGCCGCGTGGCCTTGTGCCGCTTGTTGCTGCAAAAGCCGGATTTGTTGCTGCTTGACGAACCGACAAACCATCTGGATGCGGAATCGATCGCGTGGCTGCAAACTTATTTGGCAGCCTATACCGGCGCTGTCGTCATGGTCACGCACGACCGCTATTTTCTCGACAATGTCACCGGATGGATTTTGGAACTCGACCGCGCCAAAGGAATTCCGTACGAAGGCAATTATACGGCGTGGCTGGAGCAGAAGCAAAAACGGTTGGAACAGGAATCGCGCGAGGAAACGGGACGGCAAAAGACTCTCGCCCGCGAATTGGAATGGGTCAGGCAGTCGCCTAAAGCCCGGCATGCCAAGGGAAAAGCGCGCATCACCTCCTATGAAAATCTTTTGGCGCAAAGCGCAGAAGCGACCTCGGATACCGCGCAGATCGTTATTCCGACGCCGCCGCGTTTGGGGAATACCGTCATCGACGCGGAACATTTGAGAAAGTCTTATGGAGATCGTTTATTGATCGACGATCTTTCGTTCATGCTTCCGCCCGGCGGCATTGTCGGCATTTTGGGGCCAAACGGCGCGGGAAAATCGACTTTGTTCAAAATGATTACGGGGCAAGAAAAAGCCGACAAGGGTAAAATCAAAATCGGAGAAACCGTCAAATTGGGATATGTCGATCAAAGCCGCGACAGTCTACGCGCCGATAAGACCGTTTGGGAAGAAATCTCGGATGGTTTGGACATTATCGATTTGGGCAAAAAAACCATGCCGAGCCGCGCCTATGTCGCCGCGTTCGGATTTAAGGGAACGGATCAGCAAAAGAAGGTCGGCATTTTATCGGGCGGCGAACGCAATCGCGTGCATATGGCCAAGATGCTGAAATCTGGCGCGAACGTTTTGCTGCTTGACGAGCCTTCGAACGATCTCGATGTCGATACCTTGCGCGCCTTGGAAGACGCGATTGTCGCGTTTCCGGGCTGCGTTGTCGTTATCACGCACGATCGCTGGTTCATGGATCGCGTGGCCACGCATATTTTAGCTTTCGAGGGAGACAGCCAAGTCGTTTGGTTCGAAGGCAATTATCAGGATTATGAGGCCGACAGGCATCGCCGTTTAGGATCGGAAGCCGATCAGCCGCACCGGATAAAATACAAACCGTTGGAACGAGGATAGATTAACAATCCGGCAGCATCCCGGTAATTCGCGATATTAGCGTTTGGGCGTTTCCTCGTATTTCGATAATTTTCAGGCGGCTTGTTTTACCGGATTTGATTTCTATTTGCCTTTTTCCAACTCCGCATATTTCCGAAAGCCTTTCGACGAGCGCATTATTGGCTTTGCCGTCGCGGGCTTCCGCCGCGATTGAAACTTCCATTGCCCTTTTGCCGTCGCCGATATCTACGACTTTGGACTCGCGCGTATGGGACAAGCCCGGCTTGACGCGCACCGAAAGGCGAACGCCGTTATCAAACGAGCAAAGGATGTCGGATAAGCTTTCCGCGCTCATTTGGCCTTAACTTCGAAGAGCGAATAGTTTGAGGGTTGGGGGATGGGAATTTGCTTCAACCATCCGGGAATCTTGGAGGAGGAAAGTTGTCCTGCAAAACTATTATTTGGCAACATCCTGACCATCCCGTTGGGCATTCCGACATAGTGAGGCTCGTTGCCTTTCAAATACATCTGGGGAACATAGTGGCACAGGACAACAAGATTGATACCGTCGCGTTGGGCGATTTTTTCTGCCTGCGCCGCATCGGTCGTCGAAAAGAAATCAACTGAGTCCAAATTCCCTCGCACATTGGTGTGATACGGCGCGGACATGACTTCGTGCGGCGTATAGAAGATCAGCCCGGCCCCTTCGCTAATTAAATTCATGATGCGTAACTTGCGATCCTTGTATGGCGGCGAATTGAGGACTGCCCCGACACTATGAATATCGCACGTAGTGTCGACACTTTCCGCAGGAAAAAGAAGCACGCCGACGTTGAACGATCTGCCGTCTAGCAGCGCCGGAGTAAGAATCATCGGCAATGGGCCTATCAAAAGAACGAGCCAAATTTCAGCCCAAAAACGCCTGCGCCCTTCGTAATGCCTGCCGATCCACACCCATCCGCGTTCGACAAAAACCACGAGCGGAATGACCGAGAATGCTTCGGCGTATATCATCACGCGAATTTGATAAAAAGCCGCCAAGCCTATAGATGCCGCCAAAAACGAGGCGAGAAGAATCCAACTCCACTTCCTGTGATCCTTTTCTTTGCGCACAAACGAGAGACTGACGATGAGACTTAGAACGGGAATAAAAATGCACAAAAACGCCTTAAATGGGGCGTAGCGTTTGATAAGCGGTATAGCTTCTTCCAGATTGGCAAAAAACAATGCCGCTAACTTCTCATCCATCGCGCCGTAGGGACCCGCAAGCAACGATGGAAACCGGTGTAAATAAACCGCTCCAAGAGCGACGGCTAAGCCCACGCCCAGAAGAAAACGGGTTTTAACATTTTTGATCAGCGTCATTCCCGCCGCGCCCAGAAGTGCCGCTGCAATGCCGCCCATAAGAGCGACATAGGCTATCGAATAGGCCAACAAATCTGGATTAAATATATCCGCTAACGGCCGGTCAAACACAAGAAACGCAGCGCCAAACATAAAAAGGCTAAGGCCGAAGGCTGATGCCGATCGCGCGGCATTTCTGCCCTTTGCCAATGTCCATAACCCAAGGACAGCCGATGCCAGCACCATCCACGGCAAAACCTCAAGCGCAATCGCCGTCGAAAGGGCAAAAACGCCTCCGGCCGCAATCGCCCACCGTATCCGGTCGGGACGTTCGAAAACCCGCGTGGTCAGGCCTAAAGCGGCTATCGTCAACATCGCCTCAAGTCCGTGATGATCGACTTGGCCGGGGGCGAACTTAAACATCAAGATGGGAGCAAACAGAACGATAAAGGTCGACAATCGCGACCATTCCTTCGACGCAAAACGTTCGGCTACGATGCGCAAAAAAAAGAAAAACAGCCCCAGATAAATTAACGGCAGCAAAAACGATCCCAGCAACGCAGCGCCGCGCCATGAATAATGAAACAGGCGGAAAAGCAAGATCATTCCCGCAATCGGCATTTCCGCAAAGCGGGTGTAATGGATGGCGACGCCCTCGGGAGGAGACATGCGATGCTGAATATTATCGAACCAGCTTTGCCCCTGAAGCCAATCGAGCGTTTGCGAAAGATAGGTATAATCGTCGGAGTCCGGCAAATTACCAAGCCATATTTGATCGCGCGGCATGGCAATGTAGCTAATGACAAAATAACACCACATCACCAAAGGCAGCCCGATAAAAGGCTTTTGAAAAATGCGCAGAACATCGTTCAAAAAAGCGTTGCTTTTTTCAACTATTTTCATCGTTCGGACCTGAGGGTTTTTGTCATTTTTGTTTCAAGCAAAAACAGCGAACGTGCGCCGATACTCGCTGGAAGCCGACTATCGCAGCCCTTGGTTTCCTTTACAAGTTTAAGGTTAAAGAACACCGGAACAATTTTTACATTCATTTGGTTTTGACTTCGAAAACAGAATAGTTTGACAATCTGGGAACGGGGATAGGCGTTATCCAATCCGGAACTTTACCGGAGGCAAGCTGCCATACGAAACTTTCGTCGGATGACAAATCGACAACCGACCCATCAGGCAATCTTTTGACCAATTTTCCATTAGGTAAATTATAGTAAAACGATTCACTCCCCTTGAAATATATATCGGGAATATGATGGCACATCACGACAAGATCAATATTATCGCGTTGAGCGATTTCTTTTGCCTGCGCCGGATCGCTTGTCTTAAAGAAATCGACCGCATCCAGATTTCCTCGCACATTTTTATGATACGGCGCCGCCATGACCTCGTGCGGGGTATAAAAAATGAGTTGAGCCCCCAAATTCATCATATTCATGATGCGTAATTTACGATCGGCGTAGGACGACGCATCAAGAACGCCGTTGATTCCTTGAATACTGCACGTTTCGTCACCGTGTTGTGCGGAAAAGGCCATTACGCCGACGTTAAATGATCTTCCGTCTCTTAGTGCCGGGATAAAAACAACCGTTAACGGGCCAACCAATAAAACAAGAAAAACTTTCGCCCAAAAGCATTGACGTCCCTCATAATGCGTTCTGATCCACTTACACCCGCGCTCGGCGAACGCCACCATTGGTATGATCGAGAACATATCCGCGTACATCGTTACGCGAGATTGGTAAAATAATCCGAGTCCGACAGATGCTGTTAAAAGAAAGATCAGGAGAATCCAATTCCATTTCTTAGAATCTTTTTCTTCACGCGCCATAAATAAAGCAACAATCAGACTCAACACGGGGATAAAAAGGTACAGCAGCAACCAATAAATATCAAAACGATCCACCAAAGATCGCATCTCCGTAATTTCCTGTGAGAACAGCTCGGCCAATCTCTTGTCCATTGCGCCATAAGGCCCCGCGAGCAATTCCGGATATTGGTATAAGTAAATCGCGCCGAGGATGGCGGCTATGCCGCCGCTAACGACAAAACGCAGCTTT